>JAESFT010000029.1_pt1 | contig 475329 bp, 447 predicted proteins | sample 9269451 | NCBI WGS metagenome assembly JAESFT01 (sample SAMN14502557, study PRJNA617106) | algae metagenome | isolation source: Scytonema hyalinum WJT4-NPBG1 and co-occurring heterotrophs from well... | place: USA: Mojave Desert, Joshua Tree National Park, California | collected 2006-05-25
CGGCGGCGACGGCGCCGGTGGTCAGGGCCGAGCGGACGCTGACGGCGGGGCGGGTCGGGGTGGTGACGGAGACGGCCATCGGAGGCTCCAGGAGGTGTGGGGCGGGGTGCTCGGCCGGGTGCCGCTCACTTGACGTGGAAACCATGATGCACCCCCGTATGTTTCCGCGTCAAGTGACGTCTTCTGGTGACTAGGGGCACACCGCGTTCGTCAGCACTGTTCGGAGCCGGTGGTCGTGCTCCAGCTCCATGCGCAGCGCGGGCACGGCGAGCCTCTGGCGCTCCCGATGAGTTGCGGCCCGGCGGTCACCCCACCCCGTGCTGGTCGGACCGGACCGGAGGATGCATCATCCACGTCAGTTGACGCGTCAAGTGAACGAGATGTACGGTCGCTAGAGAGTTCAAGCAACTTCGATGAGAGAGCCGGGCCCCATGACCTCCCCCCTCACCAGGATCGTGGGCTCCGCCCAAGCCCGGCTGCTGTCGTCGGTCGCCACGCGGTTCATCAGGGCACCGGAGGTAGTTCTGACGAGTCGGGAGGTCGGTGCACCGGTGACCGTCCTGGTCCCGACCCGGCACGGTGACGTGCGGTGCTCCGTCACCCGGGCCGCCGTCGACGCACCGCTCGCTCGGGAGACCGCGCGGCCGCCCGTGCACATCAACATCCACGGGGGCGCCTTCCTGGTCGGCGCGCCGCAGCAGGACGACCACCTGGTCCGCGCCATCGCGGGTGAGGTCGGCGCCACCGTGGTCAACATCGACTACTCCGCCTCACCGCGGACGCGCTACCCCCGGGCCCACGAGGAGTGCCACGACGTCCTGCGGTGGGTGCAGCGCTCCGCCGATGAGATGGGCTGGGACGGGGCACGGGTCTCGATCGGCGGCACCAGCGCCGGCGGCAACCTCGCCCTGGGCGCACTGGAACTGGCCCGCCGCGCCGGTGATCCACCGCTGCGCGCCGCCGTCCTCCTCGTGCCCAGCGTCGACCAGACCCTCCCGCCCGAGCAGTACACCTCGCCCCTCCCCAGGACGGGCGGCCGAGTCCACCGCCCCTTCGTCAGCCCGCGCCTGGTCCGCCTCGTCCAGGACCACTACTTCGCCGACGCCGCACGCCGCACCGAACCCCTCGCGTCCCCGGTGCTGGGCGACGAGGAGATCTCCGCGCTCCCGCCCCTGCTCGTGGTCAGCGCCGAGCAGGACGCCATGCGCCCGCAGATCGAGCGCTTCGTCACCGAGGCCCGCGATCGGGGCGTGACCCTGACCCACCACTGCGCCCGCGGGGTCGACTACGGCTTCCCGCAGAGCTCGAAGCAGTCCGACCGCGCCGCCGTCCGAGAGCTCGCCGAGCTCGTGCGGGTCCACCTGACCGAGCACCTCGCCTGAGGGGTGCCCGCCGGGTGGAACGCGGTGCCCCCTCCGACGGTGGCGGCGAGCACGGCGTCGTCGAGGCCGGCGGGCACGGGACGCGGGCCGCTGCCCCGAGCAGTCGGGCGAGGTGGGCCAGTGCCCGGCCGTGGTCGCCGTCGGTGGCGGTGGCGGTGGCGGTGGCGGTGGCGGTGGCGGTGGCGGTGGCGAGCGTGAGCCCGTTGCCCCGCACCGCGCCGGTGAGCGCGCCGGACATCCGGGCCGGCGGCGTCCGAGGTGCACGCCGAGGGCCCGGTCCACCGCTCAGGACACGCCGCGCGCTGTGAAAACGGGCAGGCCGGGCCGGTCGGACTCGTCCTCGACCGCCTCGCCGCGCGCCCCGAGCCCGGCGGCGGGGGCGGGCAGCGCGACCAGCGGGGCGGCAGCCGGGGATGCTCCCGGTGGAGCGCAGCGACGGCCGGGTCGCCGGGCGCAGCCGGCGTCCACGCGCAGCGCCGGGCCGTTCCGCGGGACCCGTCAGGCGCTCGTCCGCCGCCGCGCGAGGCGGGTGAGCCCGTACAGCGCCAGCCCGAGCAGCAGCAGCAGGCCGGCGCGCAGGTAGACCCCGGCGTCGGTCTGCGCCATGAGCAGGACGCAGCTGGCGGCCCCGAGGGCGGGCAGCACCAGCGGGACGCGGACGTGGTCGCGCTCGCCGCCCTCCCCGTCGCGGTGGCCGCCCCGCCGGTCGCGCACCCGCAGCACGATCACCGCGACGTTCGTGGAGAAGAAGCTGACCAGCAGCAGGAGCACCACCGTGTCGGCCAGGTCGGCCAGGTCGCCGGTGAAGGTGAGCAGCAGCGACAGCAGCGTCGTGGCCACGATCGCCACCCACGGCGTCCGGCGCTGCGGCAGCACGCGGGCGAACACCGGGGGCAGCAGCCCGTCCTCGGCCATGCCGTAGGTGAGCCGGCTGGAGAAGATGCCGGTGAGCAGCGCGGTGTTGGCCACGGCGATCAGCGCGACGACCGCGAACAGCCACGCGGGCACGCCGACGTCGGCGATCCGCACGACCTCCAGCAGCGGGCCGGTGGAGCCGACGAGCTGCTGCGCGGGCACCGTGAGCGTCACCGTGAGCCCGACGAGCAGGTACAGCACGCCGGCCAGCAGCAGGCCGCCGAACAGGGCGCGCGGGTAGCTGCGGCGCGGGTCCTTCGTCTCCTCGACCATGTTGGCCGAGGTCTCGAAGCCGACGAAGGAGTAGAACGCGAGCGCGGCCGCGGCGATCACGGCGGCGGCGACCCCGCCCGCCCCGCCCTCGGGCACCTGCGCCAGCTGCGCCGGGTCGGCCTGCCCGCGCCCGACGAGCAGGGCGCCCAGCACGACGACGAGCACCAGGCCCGAGGCCTCGACGAGGGTCATCACGACGTTGGCGCGCATCGACTCGCTGATGCCCCGGGCGTTGAGCAGGGCCAGGACCAGCAGGAACGCGATGGCGACGGGCAGCGGCGGCAGCGCGACGAGCGTCGCGAGGTACTCGCCGCCGAAGGCGAGCGCGAGACCGGCCACGCTGGTCACACCGGCGGCGACGCCGCTGAAGCCGACCAGGAAGGCGACCGTCTCGCTGCGGTAGGCCTTGTGCGCGAACAGCGCGGCGCCCCCGGCGCGGGGGTAGCGGGTCACCAGCTCGACGTAGGAGGCGGCGGTGAGCAGGGCGAGCCCGAGGGCGACGAGCAGGGCCAGCCACAGCGCCCCGCCCGCCCGGCCCGCGGCCTCGCCCACGAGGGTGTAGATGCCGGCGCCGAGCACGTCGCCGACGACGAACAGGGTGAGCAGCCCGGGGCCCAGCGCCCGCTTCAGCGGGGTGTCCGAGCGGCTCTCGGCCGACGTGGTCATGGGGCCCTGTAACCGGGCGGTCGATCCCCAAACGTGCGACCCTCACCCGTGTGGCGCAACCCACCGGAGCCGGGACCGTCGTCGTGTTCGACGTCAACGAGACCCTGTCGGACATGGCGCCGCTCGCGCAGCGCTTCGCCGACCTCGGGGCGCCGCCGCACCTGGCCCGGCTGTGGTTCGCCTCGGTCCTGCGCGACGGGTTCGCGCTGGCCGCCGCCGGGACCGCGGAGCGGTTCGCCGTGCTCGCCGACGCCGCCCTGCGCGCGGTGCTGCACGGCGTCCCGGTCGACCGCCCGACCGACGCCGCGGTCGCCCACGTCCTCGACGGCTTCGCGACGCTCGACGTCCACCCGGACGTCGTCGACGGCGTCCGCGCCCTGCGCGGGGCCGGGTTCCGGTTGGCGACGCTGTCCAACGGCGGCGCGCACGTCGCCGAGGCGCTGCTGGACCGGGCGGGGATCTGCGGGGAGTTCGAGCGGGTGCTGTCGGTGGAGGACGCCGGGGTGTGGAAGCCCGCGCCCGGGGCCTACCACCACGCGGCGCGCGAGCTGGGCGTCGACCCGGCCGGGGTGCTGCTGGTGGCGGTGCACCCGTGGGACGTCGACGGGGCGGGCCGGGCCGGGTGCGCCTCGGCGTACCTGCGGCGGGACGGGGCGCCGCCCTACCCGGCCCGCGCCCGCCCGCCCGACCACGTGGTCGCCGCGGTGGGCGAGCTGGTGGCGGTGCTGCCCCGCTGAGCGCACCGACCGGTCGGCCGCGCACCGTGCCGTCGTCCGCGCACGTCGCACGGTGCGCGGGTGCCCGCGGGGTGCGCGGTCCGGCCGGAGCCGGGATCAGCTGTCGCCCTCGGCGGCGCTGATCTCGGCCAGCGCGGAGTCCTCGTCGAGCTCGATCGCGAGGTCACCGAGGCTGATGACGCCGACGGGGCGGTCGCCCTCGACGACGGGCAGCCGGCGCACGGCCTCGTCGCGCATGATCTGCGCCGCCCGCTCGGCGGTGGTGTCCGGGGTGACCGTGACGAGGGCGGAGTCGCTGCACGCCTCGCGCGCGGACGTCCCGGGGTCGCGGCCCTCGGCCACGACCCGCACGGCGATGTCGCGGTCGGTGAGGATGCCGATGAGCGTGTCGCCGTCGAGGACGAGCACGTCGCCGGTGTCGGAGTCGCGCATGCGGCGGGCGGCGTCGGCGACGGTCGCGTCGGCGCTGATGGTCTGGGGGTCGCGGGCCATGATCTCGGCGACGGTGGTGGCCACGGGGTTCTCCTCCTGGTCGGTGGTCGGACCCGCGTCTCCTACCCCGGCGACGGGGCGCCGAACCCGGCCGGCGCGGCCGCCCGGGGCGCCCCGGTGGGTCGCCGTCGGGACGCCGGCTCCCGCACCGCGGCGGTGACGAGCCCGTGGGCGAGGTGCGGCACGAGGTCCGGGACCCAGGAGCTCGCCGGCCGCTCCCGCGGGTCGGTCACGCCGAGCAGCGCCACCGGCCCGGTCGTGCCGAACGTTCGCGGCCGGCCCGGCGCCGACGCCGAGCAGGGCGAGCGGCACCCGGCCCAGCGCCGGGCGCGCCGCGCCGCAGGCCGCCCCGGCGGCGGGGCCGGCCAGGAGGGGGCTGCGCACGGCCGGGGCGTTCCCGCCGGTCGGCGGCACTAGTCGCGCGCGGCGCGGGTACGCGGCGACCATGGCGAGCATCGGGTACTTCCTGTCCTGCGAGGAGTTCGGGCCGCGCGAGCTGGTGCGCCAGGCGCAGATGGCCGAGCAGGCCGGCTTCGAGCGGTTGTGGATCTCCGACCACTTCCACCCCTGGAACTCCGCCCAGGGCCAGAGCTCCTTCGTGTGGGGCGTGATCGGCGCGCTGTCCCAGGCGGTGTCCATCCCGATCACCACCGCGGTGACCTGCCCGACCGTCCGCATCCACCCGGCGATCATCGCCCAGGCCGCCGCGACCGCCGCGGTGCAGCTCGACGGCCGGTTCGTCCTCGGCGTCGGCTCGGGGGAGAACCTCAACGAGCACGTCCTGGGCGACCCGTGGCCGTCGGTGGGGGTGCGGCTGTCGATGCTGGAGGAGGCCGTGCAGGTGATCCGCCTGCTGCACCGCGGCGAGGAGGTCAGCTTCCACGGCGAGCACTACGAGGTGCAGGAGGCGAAGATCTGGACGCTGCCCGAGCAGCCGGTGCCGATCTACGTCTCCGGGTTCGGGCCGCAGGCCACCGAGCTGGCCGGCCGGATCGGCGACGGGTTCTGCACCGTCGCGCCCGACGCCGACCTCGTGCGGACCTTCCGGGAGTCCGGCGGCGGCGACAAGCCGACCCAGGGCGGCATGAAGGTGTGCTGGGCCGCCACCGAGGACGAGGGCATCGACACCGCCCACCGGCTGTGGGCCAACGAGGGCCTGCCCGGGCAGCTGGCGCAGATCCTGCCCCGGCCCGAGGACTTCGAGGCCGCGATGGGTCTGGTGCCGCGGGAGACCGCCGCCGAGTCGTTCGCGTGCGGGCCCGACGCGGCGAAGCACGTCGCGGCGGCGCAGGCCTACGTCGACGCCGGGTTCGACGAGGTCTACGTCCAGCAGATCGGCCCGCAGCAGGAGGAGTTCTTCCGGGTCTGGGAGAAGGAGGTCCTGCCCGCGCTGCGGTGATCCCGATAGGGTCCCCCGGGGCGACGACGAGGGGGAGCCGTGCAGGGACAGCAGGTGCCGCCGGGGGTCGACACGAGCGTGCCGAGCATCGCGCGCGTGTACGACGCGGTGCTCGGGGGGAAGGACAACTACGAGGTCGACCGGGCGGTGCGCGACCAGCTGTTCGCCATGGGCCCCGAGGCGGTGCACCTGGCCCGGGACAACCGCGCGTGGCTCGCGCGCGTCGTGCGCTACCTGGCCGGCACCGTCGGCATCGACCAGTTCCTCGACTGCGGTTCGGGCCTGCCCACCGCCGACAACACCCACCAGGTCGCGCAGCGGGTGGACCCCGACGCGCGGGTCGTGTACGTCGACAACGACCCCATCGTCCTGGCCCACGGCCGCGCGCTGCTCGCGGACGACGCGTCCACCGCCTTCGTGCACGCCGACATCCGCGACCCCGCGGCGGTCCTCGCCGCGCCGGAGGTGCGCGACCTGCTCGACCTCACCCGGCCGGTCGGCCTGCTGCACGTCGGGATCCTGCACCACGTCAACGACGACGAGGGTCCCTACGACGTCCTGCGCGGCTGTCGACGCCCTCGCACCCGGCTCCCACGTCGCCGTGAGCCACTTCTACACCCCCGACGACGGCGGCCCGCTGGCCGAGCGGGCCGCCGCCGTGGAGAAGGTCCTGCTCGGCGGTGAGCTCGGACGGGGCCGGTTCCGCACCCGCACGGAGATCCAGCGGTTCTTCGAAGGGCTGGAACCGGTGGAGCCGGGCCTGTCGTACCTGGCGGAGTGGTGGCCGGACGGGCCGCCGCCGGAGCTGGGGCTGCACCGGCAGATCATGCTGGGCGGCCTGGCCCGGAAGCCCTGACGCCGTAGCGCGGGCGCCCCCGACGCCGGTGAGCGCACCCCCGGCAGGACCTCTCCGCCGACCGGTGGCGGCTCCTGCACGGCGACGCCCGGCCGCTGCCCCGGGAACCGCCGACGCGGCGACCGCCGGCCCCACGCGGCTGCGTGGCGGCCGCACACCGGGGTAGCCGGGGGGCACACCACCCCGAGGGAGGACCCGATGCCGGATCCCGGCAGCCACGCCTACGACGTGCAGCGCACCCGGCTGCGCGCCCAGTACGACGACGACGGCACCCGCCACCGGCCGGACGGGAACGCCGACCGGGCCGCCGACGCCGAGCTCGAGCGCGACCACCCGCCCGTCACGCACGGCGACCCGGAGCGGGCCGCGGGGCCGCGGGGCGAGCGGCACGCGGGCGGTGCGCCCGCCGACGGCGTGCCGCTGCGCAGCACCGCGTTCGTCGACCACGACCTCATCCCCACCGAGGCGCTGGAGGCGGGCCCGCCGGTCCAGTGGGAGGACGGCCCGGAGGGCGCGGCCGAGTTCGCGCTCGTGTGCACCGACCGCGACGCCGGGGACGCGGTCCACTGGGTGGTCGCGGGCCTGCCGCCGACCGCCGGGGAGCTGCGCGCGGGCGGCGGGCTGCCCGAGGGCGCCGTCACCGGCCGCGCCGACGACGGCACCGCGGGCTGGAGCGCCCCGACCGTGCCGGTGGGGGAGTCGCACCGGCTGTTCTTCCGGCTGCTCGCCCTGGACCGCCCGCTCGGTCTGGCCGACGGCGTCACCGCCGCCGAGCTGCACGCCGCCGCCGAGGGGCACGTCCTGGCCCGCGGCACGCTCGTCGGCCTCGCCGCGCGCTGACCCCGGCTCCGCGCGGCGCCGTCGGGACCGTCAGGTCCCGACGGTGTCGACGGGCAGCTCGGCCGGCACCTCGTCGCCGCCCGGGTCGATCAGCACCGACACCGACGACGCGGGCGGCACGCTCAGCCCGGCCAGCGGCGTCTGCGCGGTGACGGTGCCGGTCGGGGGCAGCGGCTCGACCGGGTCGCCGGACACGATCACCACCCCCGCGCCCATCGCCAGGTCGTGGGCGGCGGCGATGTCCAGCCCGACCAGCGCGGGCACCACGGCCGTCGCGTCCGCCCCGGCCGACGCTCCTGCTGCACCTGTGTCGTCCACGGGCGGCGGGTACCCGGTCGGCCGCACGCGCCACGCCCCGGGCCCGCGACTGGGCCGTTCGAGTGGCCCGCGTCACCCCCGGTTTCGCTCGGGAGGGGTCGGGTTACGGTGGGCTGTGGGCGTTCGCGATCTCCTCCAGCTGTGGCCGGTCGTCCGGCAGACCACCGGGCCGGACCGCACCGCGCGCGGCGACGCCGCCCGGTCGGCCCGCAGCGACGCGCTGCGCCCCCGCACCGCCACCGCGGACCGCGTCGTGCGGTCCGTGTGCCCCTACTGCGCGGTGGGCTGCGGCCAGAAGATCTACGTGAAGGACGAGCGGGTCGTCCAGATCGAGGGCGACCCGGACTCGCCGATCTCGAAGGGCAAGCTCTGCCCCAAGGGCGCGGCGTCCGAGCAGCTGGTCAACAACCCGCACCGCATCACGACGGTGCGCTACCGGCGCCCCGGCGGCACCGACTGGGAGGACCTCGACCTCCCGACGGCGATGGAGATGATCGCCGACCGGATCCTGGACACCCGGGCGCGCACCTGGCAGGACACCGACTCCCACGGCCGGCCGCTGCGCCGCACGATGGGCATCGCCCACCTCGGCGGGGCCACGCTGGACAACGAGGAGAACTACCTCATCAAGAAGCTCTACACCGCGCTCGGCGCGATCCAGGTGGAGAACCAGGCCCGTCTTTGACACAGTTCCACCGTCCCCGGTCTGGGGGCCTCGTTCGGTCGCGGCGGCGCCACGACGTTCCAGCAGGACCTCGCCAAGAGCGACTGCATCGTCATCCAGGGCTCGAACTTCGCCGAGTGCCACCCCGTCGGCTTCCAGTTCGTGATGGACGCGAAGCTGCGCGGCGCGAAGGTGATCCACATCGACCCGCGGTTCACGCGCACGTCCGCCCTGGCCGACCTGCACGTCCCGCTCCGCGCAGGCACCGACATCGCGCTGCTCGGCGGGCTCATCCGGTACGTGCTGGAGGGTGAGCACTACTTCCGCGACTACGTCGTGGCGTACACGAACGCGCCCGCGATCATCGACGAGTCGTTCCGCGACTCCGAGGACCTCGACGGCCTGTTCAGCGGCTGGGACCCCGAGGGGCGCGCCTACGACCCGACGTCGTGGGGGTACGAGCCCGCGGGCGGCGGCGACGAGCGCGCCCACGGCGGCGAGGAGCAGCGCGAGTCGGCGGGCGGCGACAAGTACGGCAGCGGCGGCGCGCCCGTCAGCCACAAGCCGATCCGCGACGAGACGATGCAGCACCCCCGCTGCGTCCTGCAGATCCTGCGCCGGCACTACGCCCGCTACACCCCGGAGTTCGTCGAGGAGGTCTGCGGCATCCCGCAGGAGACCTTCCACGCGATCGCCCGGGCGATCACCGAGAACAGCGGCCGCGAGCGGACCACCAACTGGTCCTACGCCGTGGGCTGGACCCAGCACAGCGTCGGCGTGCAGTACATCCGCGCCGCGTCGATGCTGCAGACCCTGCTCGGCAACATCGGCCGGCCCGGCGGCGGCATCCTCGCCCTGCGCGGGCACGCCTCGATCCAGGGCTCGACCGACATCCCGACGCTGTTCAACCTGCTGCCCGGCTACCTGCCGATGCCGAAGGGCGACCGCGGCCAGGACCTGGCGAGCTACGTCGAGCCCGACGTCGGCAAGGCCGGCTTCTGGGGCGACATGCCCCGCTACATCACCAGCCTGCTCAAGGCCTGGTTCGGCGAGCACGCCACGGCGGACAACGACTACGGCTTCGACTGGCTGCCGCGGCTGTCGGGCGACCACAACAACTACGCCACCGTGCTCGACATGGCCGACGGCAAGGTCCCCGGCTACATCATCGCCGGGGAGAACCCCGCGGTCGGCAGCGCGAACGGCCGGCTGCAGCGCAAGGCCCTGGCGAAGGCCGAGTGGGTGGTCGTCCGCGACTTCTCCATGATCGAGACCGCGACGTTCTGGAAGGACTCCCCGGAGATCGAGTCCGGGGAGGTGCGCAGCGAGGACATCGCCACCGAGGTGTTCTACCTGCCCGCCGCCACGCACGCGGAGAAGGACGGCACGTTCACCAACACCCAGCGGCTGCTGCAGTACCGGCACAAGGCGCTGGAGCCGCCCGGCGACGCCCGCTCCGAGCTGTGGTTCTTCTACCACCTGGGCCGCATCCTGAAGGAGCGCCTCGCCGGCTCCGACGACCCGCGCGACCGCCCGCTGCAGGCGCTGACGTGGACCTACGAGACCGAGGGGCCCGCCGCGGAGCCGGTGGCCGCGGACGTCATGAAGGAGATCAACGGGCGCGGGCCGGACGGGGAGCTGCTCAGCTCCTACCTGGAGCTGCGCGACGACGGGTCGACGACGTGCGGGTGCTGGATCTACAGCGGGGTGTACGCCGACGGGGTCAACCAGGCCGACCGCCGCAAGCCCGCCCGCGACCAGGACTGGGTGGCCGCCGAGTGGGGCTGGGCGTGGCCGGCGAACCGGCGCCAGCTCTACAACCGCGCCTCCGCCGACCCCGACGGCAACCCGTGGAGCGAGCGCAAGAAGCTCGTGTGGTGGGACGGCGAGCGCTGGACCGGGCACGACGTGCCCGACTTCCCGGCCACCACCGCCCCGCACCACGTGCCGCCCGAGGGCGCGAAGGGCCCGGCCGCGCTCGGCGGCTCGGACGCGTTCATCATGCAGACCGACGGCAAGGCGTGGCTGTTCGCGCCGACCGGGCTGGTGGACGGGCCGATGCCGACGCACTACGAGCCGGTGGAGACCCCGCACCGCAACCGCCTGCACCCCGGCCAGCCGCGCAACCCGGCGGTCAAGCTCTACGACCGCGACGACAACCGCCACCACCCCGTCGGCTCGCCGGTGTTCCCGTTCGTGCTCACCACCTACCGGCTCACCGAGCACCACACGGCCGGCGGCATGAGCCGCTACGTCCCGTTCCTCGCCGAGCTGATGCCGCAGGCGTTCTGCGAGGTCTCACCGGAGCTGGCCGCGCTCCGCGGGCTGCGCAACGGCGGGTGGGCGACGGTCGTCACCGCGCGCAGCGCCATCGAGCTGCGCGTGCTGGTCACCGAGCGGATGACCCCGCTGCGCATCGAGGGCGCCGACAGCCACCAGATCGGGGTCCCGTGGCACTTCGGCCACGGCGGCATCGCCACGGGCGACAGCGCCAACGACCTGATCGCCGTCGCGCTCGACCCCAACGTCCACATCCAGGAGTCCAAGGTGCTGACCTGCGACATCCGTCCCGGCCGCAAACCGACCGGCCCCGCGCTGCGGGCCCTGGTGGCCGACTACCGCGCGCGGGCGGGGCTGGCGTGACCGGGCCGGCGCGGCCCGGGGACACCCCCGGCCACCCGACCCAGCGGGCGGACTCGCCCGGGGCCGGGAGCGCGCTCGACCCGACCGCGGGGTTCGCCACCAACGTCGGCACCCCGCACACGACCCCGATGACGGGCCAGGTCGAGCGGGCCGAGCACCTCGGCATGCCCGGCGTCCGCCCGCCGCGCTACGGCTTCTTCACCGACACGTCGGTGTGCATCGGCTGCAAGGCCTGCGAGGTCGCCTGCAAGGAGTGGAACCACGTCCCGGCCGACGCCGGCGGCTCCGGCAGCGGCCCGACGAGCGAGGCCGCGCTGCAGGGCATGGACCTGCTCGCGATGTCCTACGACAACACCGGCGCGCTGGGCGGCAACACCTGGCGCCACGTCGCGTTCGTCGAGGCGCCGCCGAAGCGCCCCCAGGAGACCGGCGGCGGCGACGTCCGCTGGCTCATGTCGTCCGACGTCTGCAAGCACTGCACGCACGCCGCCTGCCTGGACGTCTGCCCGACCGGCTCGCTGATCCGCACCGAGTTCGACACCGTCTACGTCCAGCCCGACATCTGCAACGGCTGCGGCTACTGCGTCCCCGCCTGCCCCTACGGCGTCATCGACATCCGGCCCGAGGACGGGCGGGCGTTCAAGTGCACGCTCTGCTACGACCGCACGAAGGACGGCCTGACGCCCGCGTGCGCGCAGGCCTGCCCGACCGAGTCGATCCAGTTCGGACCGCTCGACGAGCTGCGCGAGCGCGCCGACCGGCGCCTGGCGCAGCTGCACGGCCAGGGCGTCGTCGAGGCCCAGCTCTACGGCCGCGACCCCGACGACGGCGTCGGCGGCGACGGGGCGTTCTTCCTGCTGCTCGACGAGCCGGAGGTCTACGGCCTGCCGCCCGACCCGGTCGTCACCACCCGCGACCTGCCGGCGATGTGGAAGCGCGCCGCCGTCGCGGCGGCCGGCCTGGCCGTCGCCGTGGCGGGCGCGTTCCTGGGGGCGTCGTGACCGGGCCCGCGGGGTCCCACGCCGTCCCCGCGCCGCGGGAGCGGCGCCGCGGCCGCAAGCGGATCAAGGGGTCGATGGTCCCCGAGGCCGAGTTCACCTCCTACTACGGGCGCCCGATCCTCAAGCGGCCGACCTGGAAGAACCCGGACGTGCCGCTGTACCTGTGGGTGGGCGGCATGGCCGGCTCGTCCGCGGTGATCGCGGTGCTGGGCGACGCCACCGGCCGGCCCCTGCTGCGCGCCGGGGGCCGCTGGACGGCGTTCGGCGGCGCTGTCGTCGGCACCGTGGCGCTCATCCACGACCTGGGCCGGCCCGCGCGCTTCCTCAACATGCTGCGCGTGTTCAAGCCGACCTCGCCGCTGTCGGTGGGGTCGTGGATCCTCTCGCCGTTCGCGGCGTTCGCCGGCCTGGCCGCGGCGGCCGAGGTGGCCGACCGGATCCCGGTCGTCGGCGGGCTGCTGGGGCCGACCGTGGGCCGGGCCGCCGCGAGCGGCGCCGCGCTGTTCGGGCCGCCCCTGGCCAGCTACACCGGCGTGCTGTTCGCCGACACCGCGATCCCGGCCTGGCACGAGGCGCACGGCGAGCTGCCGGTGCTGTTCGCCGCCAGCGGCGCCGCGGCCGGCGCCGGGGTGCAGCTGGTGATCACCGGCCTGGCCGGGGCCGATGCCCGCGAGCGCCGGCCGGTGGCCCGGCTCGGCGTGGCCGGCGCCGTCGTCGAGCTGGCCGCCGCGCACCGCATGGAGGCGACGCTCGACGCGCTGCCCGGCGGCGTCGGCGAGGTCTACCGCACCGGCCGGGCCGGTCGCTGGAACCGGCTGGCCCGCGCGGCCACCGCCACCGGCGCCGTGCTCGCGCTGGCCGGGGCCCGGTCCCGCGCCGCGGCCGTCGCGGGCGGGGTGGCCCTGGCCACCGGCTCGCTCGCGACCCGGTTCGCGGTGTTCGAGGCGGGCCTGGCGTCCTCGCAGGACCCGCAGCACGTCATCGCCCCGCAGAAGGCGCGCCTCGCCGAGCGGGGCCGGGCCAGCGCGGAGGGCTCGTGGCTGGCCGGGGAGGGCGCGACCAGCCCGGTCCCGCGCAGCTGACCGTCAGCCGCAGCGCGCGTCGAGGTCGGCGTCGGTGACCTCGCGCAGCGCGCGGTCGAACACGTACGTGGCGGCGAACGGCGACGAGCCGTCGCAGTCCGCCGCCGACCCGTCCGCCGCGCGCGGCGCGAACGCCGAGGAGACGGTGACCCGCACGCCGTCGCCGTCCAGCGCGAGACCGGTGACGGTCGCCGAGTTCACCTTCCCGCCGTTGTCCGCGGTGATCCACGTGCCGCGGCCCTCGATCCCCGCACCCGTGTCCGGGTCCAGGGCGACCACGACCGCGACCTTCGCCCCGCCCCCGCCGCGGGGGGAGGCGTCGGCGTAGCTGCGCAGCCACCCCGATCCGGTGAACCGCCGCAGGTCGCCCGCCGGGTCGCCCTGGTTGCCGACCGCGCTGAACACACCGAGCAGCACCTCGCCCGACCACAGCAGCCCGTAGCCGCGGCCGTCGTCGCCGCTGCGCTCCAGGTCGTCGCGGCACCAGGTGCGCGCCCCGCCGTCGAACCGGACGACGCGCGGGGCCTGGTCGTCCCCGCCGACCTGCTGCGCGCCGATGTAGACCGTCGCGTCCCCCCGGGTGACGCGCGGGGCGCCCGAGGCCGCCACCTGCGCCTCGGTCTGGTCGCAGGTGATCGCGTGCAGCACCGGCTCGCCCACGTCCGCGCCGTCCGCGCCGTCCGCGCCGCCCGGGTCCGCCGCGGCCGCCGGCGGGGCGGCGTCCGGGGAGCCCGCCGCGGTCGCCGTCGGGGCCGCGCCGCCCGACGCGCCGGTGCCCGACGCGCCCGCCGGGGACGGGTCCAGGTCGGGCGGGACGGTGACCGGCCCGGCGACGGGCGACCGGTCCCCGGAGGGGGCGCCGGCCGCGTCCGCGGGGGCCGTGGCGGTGGGGGGCGGGCCGGTGGGCGACGGGCCGGTGAGCGACGGGCCCGCCGGGGCGGTGCCGCTCGCCGACGGGGCGGCGGCCGGCGGCAGGGCCTCGGGCGCGGCCCCGCAGGCGGCGAGCAGCAGCAGCCCCAGGGCCGGCGCCAGGGCGCGGGCGGGACCGGACCGGCGTGCACGGGGGAGCGCCATCCCGGCACCGTACGGGGTCGGCGCGGCCGTCCCCACCCGACCGGGTGACGGGCGCGGGGGGCGGGGACGGGCGGGGGACCGTAGCGTCGACCGCGTGGCCGACCGCCGCTTCCTGTTCTCCCTGGTGCCCGCCGCGGGCCACGTCAACCCGGTGCTGCCGACCCTCGCCGAGCTCGTGGCGCGGGGCGAGGACGTCGCGGTCTGGGTGGCCGAGGCGTTCGCCGACCCCGTCCGCGCGACGGGCGCGCGCGTGCACCCCCTGACCGGCCCGTCCTTCGCGTCGAGGGCCGGACCGCCGACCCCGCGGCTGGTCCGCGCGATCCGCCGCCCGCCGGCGGGGCTGGTGCGCGCGGCCGCGGCGGCGCCGCCCGGGTCGGTCGTCGTGCACGACGTGATGAGCGGGGACTGGACCGACCGCGTCGCGCTGCCCACCGTGGGCATCGCCACGACGGCGTTCCTCGACGGCCCGGTGCTCACCGCCCAGCTGGCCCGGACGATCGCGCGCGGCGAGCCGGCCCGGGCCGAGCGGCTGCGCGAGCGCCTCGACCGCACGGTGCTGGCCCGGCTGCTGGACCGGCTGCCCACGATCGCCCGGCCCCGCGGCCGGCTCACCCTCGTCACCGCGCCGCGGGAGCTGCAGCTGCGCGCCGACGCCTACGGCGACGACGTGGTGTTCGTCGGGCCCCAGCTGCGCGAGCGCGACGACGGGGCCGGTGACCCCGTCCTCGCCGAGCTGGACCGGCGGCGCAGCGCGGGCCCGGTCGTGCTGGTGGCGCTGGGCACGCTGGTGAACCACCGGCCGCGCTTCTACCGCACCGTCCTGCGCGCCGTCGCGGACGCGCCCTGGACGACGGTCATGGCGGTCGGGCCGCGCACCGACGTCGCGTCCCTCGGGCCGGTCCCGCCCGGGGTCCTCGTCGCGGAGCGGGTGCCGCAGCCGGCCGTGCTGGCCCGGGCCCGGGCCTTCGTCTCCCACGGCGGGATGGGCTCGGTCCTGGAGGCGCTGCACCACGACGTGCCCCTGGTGCTCGCCCCGCAGCAGCCCGAGCAGCGGTCCAACGCCCGCCGGGTGACCGAGCGCGGCGCGGGGGTGCTGCTGCCCCGCCGCCCCGGCCCCGGCGCGGTGCGCGCGGCGGTGGCGCGGGTGCTCGACGACCCGCGGTACGCCGCGGCGGCCGCCGCGGCGGGGCGGCGCGTGCGGGCCTCCGGCGGCGGCCGGCAGGCCGCCGACGTCCTGCAGCGGTTCGCGGCGCACGAGCGGCCCTGACGGGGGCCGACGGGGCCGACGGGCCCGGCGGGTCGGAGGCGGTGCCGGATCCGGTCGGCGAGCCCGTGGTCGACCGCCTCCTGCGCGGAGGACCAGCGGTCGCGGACGGCGTCGGCCGTCACCTGCTCGACGTCGCGGCCGCTGCGCCCGGCGGTGATCCCGTCGACCTCGGCCCCAGCACGATGACGCGCTGGGCGGGGAGCCGGTCGAGGACGGGGTCGGGCGGGACGGTCGCGGGGGACGGGGCGGTGCGGTCACGCGGCGGACGCCGGCGGCGCCCGGAGCCGGTCCGGGGCCGCGTCCGCCGGGGGCGGAACGTGTTCGCCGGGGGCGGACGCCGGGCCCCCGTCCCGGCTCACCGCGCGTCGTGCCGGTCCGCGGCGGGCGCCACGGGGTCGGGGTCGTCCCGGTTGACGCGGAGCCGGGGGAGCAGGGCCGGGGTGACCAGCCAGCGGCGCAGGTCCCACCCGGCGGCGGCGAACAGCTTGGTCATCGTGACGACGGTGCCGCGCAGGTCCTCCCGGCCGGTGAGGTAGCACCAGCGCTCGCGGTCGGGCAGGCCGAAGAACACGTCGAAGAACCCCGGCACGCGGTCGGGCGGCATCCGCAGCAGGGCCTCCAGACCGATGTGGCGGAAACCGTGGACCGCCCGGGCGCGGGCGGGCCAGACGGCGGCCCGGGCGGCGCGCAGCGCGGCGTCCGGGTCCCCGGGCAGGTGCGCCCGCAGCGCAGCGGCGACGACCGGGGCGAGCCGCAGCGCCGGGGCGACGCTGAACCCCGTCGCCGGGTGGACGAACGGCGCGGCCGCCCCGAACCCGACCGCGCCCGGGTCGCGGTGGCGCGGGTCGTCGACGGGGAACGACACCTTCTCGGTGGGGGCGCCGGGGGGGACCACCACGCCGTGGTGGGCCAGGCGGGCGTGCAGGCGCCGGCGCAGCACGGGCAGCGGCAGCCCCGGCCGGCGGGCCAGTGAGGTCTCCTCCAGCAGCACCCGGCCGCCGCCGGGGCCGCCCAGCGGGATCCCGTACAGGAACGTCGGCCAGCCCGCCTCGCCGTGGTCGGGCCGCCAGTCCATGAACAGCGCCTCGCCGGGCGCGACGATCGGGGCGGCGGTGGCGGCGTCGACCTCGACGCCGAACGCGGTCTGCTCGGCGGACACCCGCCCGGGGGCGCGGGCGCTCCACGGGCGGCCGCGCCCGGCCGCGTCGACGACGACGGCCGCGGTGACGTCCGGCCGGCCGGCGACGGCGACGCGGCCCGGTCCGGCCGACCCGGTGGCCCGCCCGGTCAGCACGGTCACCCCGGCCATCCCGGCGTCGAGGTGGGCCCGCAGCGCCGGGACGTCGAGCACCGCGTAGTCCCACCCGATGGAGTGCTCGCGCACCGCGACGGCGCGGCCGCGCGCCCGGGCGGCCACGACGGAGGCGGGCAGGTCCGCGGGCAGCTCGTCGGCCCAGCAGCCGTAGGTGGCCCGCCACGGGCGGTCGGGGGCGGGGTCGAGCAGCGCCGTGCGCAGCCCGGCGGCCGCGCACGCCCCGGCCAGGGCCCGGCCCGCGGGCCCGCCGCCCACGACCAGGACGTCGTGGCCGGCCCTCGGCCCGCGGCCGCCGGCGGGCCCACCGCTGCTGATCAGCACGGTCAGGCGGAGCCGAGCGTGCCGGTGGCGAGGATGCCGCCGTCCACGCGGATCGTCTCGCCGGTGATCCACGCGGCGTCGTCGGAGACCAGCCAGCCGACCGCGCGGGCGACGTCCTCGGGCTCGCCGAGGCGCTTCATCGGGTACGCGCCGGACACCTTCTCCTCGCCCTGGGCGTACAGCGCGGTGGCGAACGCCGTCTTCACGATCGCGGGGGCGACCGCGTTGACGCGGATCGTCGGGCCCAGCTGCCAGGCCAGCTCCTCGGTGAGCCGGATCAGCGCCGCCTTCGACGCCCCGTAGGCGGGGATGACACCGGTGGAGCGCAGCCCGGCCACCGACGCGACGTTGACCACGGCGCCGCCGTGCTCGCCCATCCACGCGCGGTGGGCCAGCTGGACGTGGGCGAGCGCCGCCACGACGTTGGTCTCGAAGGTCTTGCTGACCGCACCGAGGTCGGCGTCGATGAGGAACCCGTAGGTCGGGTTGATGCCGGTGTTGTTGACCAGGATGTCGAGGCGGCCGAACCGCTCGACCGTCCGCGCCACCGACTCCTCGCGCGACTCCGCCGAACCGGCGTTGGCCACCACGGCCAGCACGCGCGCCGGGTCGCTGTCCGCGCCCAGCGCCGCCGCCGTCGCGTCCAGCTCGTCGGGCTTGCGCGCCGTGATCGTCACGGACGCCCCGCGGGAGAGCAGCTCGGCGGCGATCGCGCGGCCGATGCCGCGGCTCGCGCCCGTGACGAGGGCGGCCCGGCCGGTGAGATCAGTCATGGCGCGACCCTACTTCGCCGACGGCCGCGCCCGGCCGGGTACGGTGGAGGGGTGATCCGCACCGCCTAGGGGCGCTCGCCGCCCAGTCAGCCGCCGGATCCCCCCTGGAGCCCCCTCGTGATCACCGCCACCGACCTGGAACTGCGTGCCGGGTCCCGCATCCTGCTGTCCGGCGCCTCCCTGCGCGTGCAGCCCGGCGACCGGATCGGCCTCGTCGGCCGCAACGGCGCCGGCAAGACCACGTCCATGCGCGTGCTCGCCGGCGAGGGCGAGCCCTACGGCGGCAGCATCAGCGCCAACTCGCCGGTGGGCTACCTGCCGCAGGACCCCCGCGAGGGCGACCTGCGCGTCACGGCCAAGGACCGCGTCCTCTCGGCCAAGGGCCTCGACCTGATGCTGCGCCAGATGGAGAAGGCGCAGACGGCGATGGCCGAGCTCGTCGACGGCGCCGAGAACGAGCGGGCCGTGCGCGAGTACGGCCGCATCGAGGAGCGGTTCTCCGCGCTCGGCGGGTACGCCGCCGAGAGCGAGGCCGCCCGGATCTGCGCCCACCTCGGCCTGCCCGACCGGGTGCTGGAGCAGCAGATCGCCACGCTGTCCGGCGGCCAGCGCCGCCGCGTCGAGCTGGCCCGGATCCTGTTCTCGGCCACCGACGGCGGCGCGTCGAGCAACACGACGCTGCTGCTCGACGAGCCGACCAACCACCTCGACGCCGACTCGATCACCTGGCTGCGCTCGTTCCTGCAGAACCACGACGGCGGGCTCGTGGTCATCAGCCACGACACCGAGCTGCTGGCCGACGTGGTCAACAAGGTGTGGTTCCTCGACGCCACCCGCGGCGAGATCGACGCCTACAACATGGACTGGCGCCGCTACCAGGAGGCGCGGGCCACCGACGAGAAGCACCGGCGCCGCGAGCGGGCCAACGCCGAGAAGAAGGCCGCGGTGCTGCACACCCAGGCCCTGAAGATGGGGGCGAAGGCCACGAAGGCCGTGGCGGCGAAGAACATGGCCCGCCGCGCCGACGAGCTGCTGGCCGGCCTGGAGCCCGAGCAGCAGCACGACCGCGTCGCGAAGATCCGCTTCCCCGACCCGGCGCCGTGCGGGAAGACCCCGCTCACCGCCGAGGGCCTGTCCAAGGCGTTCGGCTCGCTGGAGGTGTTCAGCGGCGTCGACCTCGCCGTGGACCGCGGGGCCAAGGTCGTCGTGCTGGGGCTCAACGGCGCGGGCAAGACCACGCTGCTGCGGCTGCTGGCGGGCACCGAGCAGGCCGACGCCGGGCACGTGCGCCCGGGGCACGGGCTGCGCGTGGGCTACTTCGCCCAGGAGCACGAGACGCTCGACCCCGACGCCAGCGTGTGGGAGAACATCCGCCACGCCTCCCCGGACACCGGGGAGCAGCAGCTGCGCACCCTGCTGGGCACGTTCATGTTCTCCGGCGAGCAGTTGGCGCAGCCCGCGGGCACGCTGTCGGGCGGGGAGAAGACGCGGCTCGCCCTGGCCGGGCTGGTGTCGAGCGCGGCGAACGTGCTGCTGCTCGACGAGCCCACCAACAACCTCGACCCGGCCAGCCGCGCCCAGGTGCTCGACGCCCTGCGCCGCTTCACCGGGGCCGTCGTCCTCGTCTCCCACGACCCGGGGGCGGTGGAGGCGCTGCACCCCGACAAGGTGATCGTGCTGCCCGACGGCACCGAGGACCTCTGGTCGGCCGACTACCTCGAGCTCGTCCAGCTCGCCTGATCGGCCCACCGCCGGCGCCGGTCCCCGGACGCTGTGACCTGCGTCTCGGTCGCGGATGCGGCGCCCGGGCGACCGGGAGGCGGCCTCCCGGTGACGAACGGGTGCCGCGGGCGGTGCGCCGACCACCCGGTCGCGTGATCCGTTCGGGCGTACCGCTCGCCGATCGCCGAGTGGATCTCCTGGTCGCGGGTAACTCCGCGAGAGATCATGAGGCCCCGCCGGGGGCCGCTGACGAGGAGGAACGCACCATGCCCGACCTGAAGAAGGGGGCCCGGATCACCGGCCCCCAGCGCGACAAGCTCGCCACCGACCTCAAGAAGAAGTACGAGAAGGGCGCCAGCATCCGGGCCCTGGCCGAGCAGACCGGACGGTCGTACGGCTTCGTCCACCGCGTCCTGTCCGAGACCGGCGTGACGCTGCGCGGCCGCGGCGGCGCGACGAGGACGAAGAAGAAGCCCTAGCACCACCGGCCCTACCGACCGGTAACCTGCTCGGCATGACCCTCGCCGAACCGGACCTGCTGCAGCGCGGCGGGATCGTCCTGGACGTCGACGACACCCGCGCCGTGATCACGCTGGCCCGGCCGGCCGCGCTCAACGCGCAGACCCCCGACACCTGGCTCGCGCTCGCCGCCGTGGGGGCGTCGCTGCCCGGGTCGGTCCGCGTCGTGGTGGTGCGCGGCGAGGGGCGCGCGTTCTCCGCGGGCCTGGACCGCAGCCTGTTCGCCCCGACGCCCGAGAACCCGGGCATCGCCGGGCTCGCGCAGGTGCCCGCCGAGGAGGCCGACGCGCGGATCGCCGCCTACCAGGCCGGGTTCACCTGGCTGCGCGACCCCGCCCGCGTCACCGTCGCGGCCGTCCAGGGCCACGCCATCGGCGCCGGCTTCCAGCTCGCCCTGGCCTGCGACCTGCGGGTCGTCGCCGACGACGTCCAGTTCTGCATGGCCGAGACGACCCTGGGCATCGTCCCCGACCTCGGCGGCACCCTCCCCCTCGTCCGGGCCGTCGGCTACGCCCGCGCCGTCGACCTCTGCCTCACCGGCCGCCGGGTCGGCGCGCCCGAGGCCGTCGCGATCGGCCTCGCCCAGCGCAGCGTCCCCCGCGACGCCCTGGACGCCGAGGTGGACGCCCTGGTGGCGGCGCTGCTGGCCCCCGCGCCGCGGGCGAGCGCCGAGACCCTGGCCCTGCTCGCCTCGGCCGCGCAGGACCCCGACCCGGCCGCGCAGCTCGCCGCCGAGCGCGCCGCGCAGCTCCGCCGCCTGCGCTCCCTGGCCGCCGGGCGGGGCTGACCCGCAGCGCGCCGGCCCGGGGGAGCGCGCACCCGCGACCGGGACCGCAGCCGCCCGTCCCCCCGCCGCCGCCGCCCGGGCCCTACGGGTCCGCGAGGGCGGTCACCGCGCCGGCGCCGTCGAGGTCGTAGCCCCCCAGGGCCTCGACGGCGGCCCGCAGACCGGGCTCGGACAGGGCCTCGACCAGCGGGCGGGCGGCGCCCAGCGCGGCCCCGCCGAGCGCGACGTCGTAGGGCTCCCACAGGAGCGGGACGAACGCGCAGCCCAGGTCGTCGACCGCGGCGCGCAACCCGAGCGCGGCGTCGGCGACGCCGGAGGCGACGGCGAGCGCGACCTCCAGGTGCGAGCCCAGCTCCGGTCCCGCCACGCCGTGCGGGTCGGTGCCCGCTGCGAGCAGGAGCTGGTCGAGCAGCACGCGCGTGCCGGCCCCGGGCTCGCGCCTCGCCACGAGCCGCCCGGCCAGGTCGGCGGGCCCGGTGATCCCGTGCGGGTTCCCGGCCGGGACGATCAGGCCCTGCTCGCGGCGCCACAGGTGCAGCAGGTGCGGCCGCTGCCCGCGCAGCAGCGCCCGGGCGTACGGGGCGTTGTGGACCCCGGTGCGGTGGCGCAGGTGGATCGCGGCGCCGTCGGCGTCGCCGCGGGCCAGGGCGCGCAGGCCGGGGAAGCTGCCCCGGGTCCCCACCGGCACGACCGCCGGTCCGGTGCGCGCCAGCAGGAGCCGCAGGGCCGGGTCGTCGCTGCCGGCCAGGCGGAACACCCGGTCGGCCTCCAGCAGGCGCGCGGCGGCGATCGGGCCGTCGGTGGCGACGCGGGCCCGCCGCCGGTCGGCCAGGACGATCACGCCGGCGTCGGCGAGGTGGCGGTAGGCGCGCACGATCGTCGAGGCGGTGGCGCCGACCTCGCGGGCGTGCCCGCGCACCGCCGGCAGCTCGGCCCCCGGGGCCGGGTCGCCGGCCCGGATCCGCCGGGCCAGCGCGGTGCCGATCTCCAGGTAGCGGCTCACCGGACCGGTCCCGCTGTCGTCCGCTTGAGCGGACCAGTGGGGGCACAGTCCGGCACGAAGATCATCCTACCCCGTTCCGACCAGCGGCGGCAGTCTGTCGTGCGCCGCGCGGCTGTTGTTGTCTGGGGCCGTGGGCGAGCAGCGGGGGGCGGGGCCGGCGGGCGGCGGGCGGGGCCGCCGGCCGGCCTGGCTGACCCCCGGGGTCGGGGGGATCGGCGCGGCGAGCTTCCTGGCCGACGTCGGGCACGAGGTGCCGACCTCGCTGCTGCCGAGCTTCGTCACCGCGACGCTCGGTGCGCCGGCGGCGGCGCTCGGGCTGATCGAGGGGATCGCGGAGGGCCTGGCCGGGGCCGGGCGGTTCGTCGGCGGCGCCCTGGCGGAGGACCCCGCCCGCCGCCGCGCGGTCGCCGTGGGCGGCTACACCGCGACCGCGGTGCTGTCCGGGGCGATCGGGGCGACGACGTCGGTCGCGGCGGCCGGGGTGCTGCGCGGCGCGGCGTGGGCGGCGCGGGGCCTGCGGGTCCCGGCCCGCAACGCGCTGCTGGCCGACGTCGTGCCCGCGGACGCCTACGGCCGGGCGTACGGGTTCGAGCGGACGATGGACAACCTCGGGGCGATCGGCGGTCCGCTGCTCGCGCTCGGGCTGGTGTCGCTGGTCGGGGTGCGCACGGCGATCCTGCTGTCGGTGGTCCCGGGGCTGCTGGCGGCGGCCGCGATCGTGCTCGCGATCCGCCGGGCGGGCGCACCCGCGCCCGTCCAGCGCCGGGCGCTGCGGTTCCGGGTGCGGCCGGTGCTGCGCGGGCGGCTCGGCCGGGTGCTGGCCGGGTTCGCCGCGTTCGAGGTCGGCAACGTCGCGGCGACCCTGCTCATCCTGCGCGCGACCGACCTGCTCGCCGAGCAGCGGGGGATCGGGGCGGCGACCCGGCTGGGGATCGCGCTGTACGTCGTCTACAACGTCGCGGCCGCGGCGGCGTCGTTCCCGGCCGGGAGCGCAGCGGACCGGCTGGGCCGGCGCGGACCGCTGCTGGTCGCCCTGGCCGGGGTCGCCGCGTTCGCGCTCGCCTACCTGCTGCTCGCGCTGGCCGGGCCGGTCCCGGTGCTGCTGGGCGCCGCGTTCGCCCTGGCCGGGGTGGGGATCGGGTGCGCGGAGACCGCCGAGCACGCCGCCGTCGCCGCCTCCGCCCCGCCGGAGCTGCGCGGCCCCGCCTTCGGGGTGCTCGCCACCGTGCAGGCGGTGGGGAACGTCGCGGCCAGCGCGGTCGCCGGGGTGCTCTACACGGTCGTCTCGCCGGCGGCGGCGTTCGGCTACCTGACGGCGTGGATGGTCGTCGCGCTGGTCGTGCTGGGCCGGGCGGCCCGGACCTGACGACCCCGGGCGCCCCGGCCCCCGCCGCGCGCCGCCCCGGTGTCGCAGCGGGGTGACCCCGCTGCGGTCCGGTCGCAGCGGTGCCACCCCGCTGCGACCGGCGGGCCCGCCCCCCCCGGGACCCGGCGCGGACAGCGGCGGGGACAGCGGCGCCGGCGCCGCGCGCCGATGATGGAGCGGTGGACAGACCGCTGGGGATGATGCGCAAGGTCGCGGCCGGCGTGGACGCGCCGCGCACGGTGGCCCCGGGCACGCTGCGCCGGATCTGGGGGTTCGCCGCCCCCTACCGCCGCTGGCTGATCGCGTTCCTGGCCCTCACGACGCTGATGGCCGGCATCGGCGTGGCGACGCCCGTGCTCGCCGGCCAGGTCGTCAACGCCATCGTCGCCGGGGGCCGCACCGACGGGGGCGGCCCCGACCCGGTGGCGGCCGCGGGGGCCACCGTCGTCGGCCTGGCCGCCGGCATCGCCGCGCTGGCCGTGCTGGAGGCCGTCACCGGGCTCGTCTCGCGCTGGTTCTCCTCGCGCATCGGCGAGGGGCTCATCGTCGACCTGCGCCGCGCCGTGTTCACCCACGTGCAGCGGATGCCGGTCGCGTTCTTCACCCGCACCCGCACCGGGGCCCTGGTCAGCCGGCTCAACAACGACGTCATCGGCGCCCAGTCGGCCATCACCTCCACCCTGGCCACGGTGCTGTCCAACTCCATCCAGCTCCTGCTGGCCCTGGCGGTCATGGTCACCCTGGCCTGGCAGGTCACGCTGCTGGCGCTGCTGCTGCTCCCGGTGTTCGTGCTCCCGGCGCGGCGGATGGGCCGCACCATCGCGGCGCTGCGGCGCGAGTCGGCCGAGCTGAACGCCTCGATGGGCTCGCAGATGACCGAGCGGTTCTCCGCCCCCGGCGCCACGCTGGTCAAGCTGTTCGACCGGCCCGACGAGGAGGCCGCCGAGTTCTCCGCGCGCGCCGAGCGCGTCCGCGACATCGGGGTGCGCACGGCGATGGTGTCGCGGGTGTTCGTCACCGCGCTGTCGCTGGTGTCGGCGCTGGCCCAGGCGCTGGTCTACGGCCTGGGCGGCTGGCTCGCCGTCACCGGCGCGATCGAGCCGGGCACCGTCGTCACCCTCGCGCTGCTGCTGACCCGCCTCTACACGCCGATGACGGCGCTCGCGAACGCCCGCGTCGACGTCATGACGGCGCTGGTGAGCTTCGAGCGGGTCTTCGAGGTCCTCGACCTCGACCCGATGATCCGCGAGCGGCCCGACCCCGCGCCGCTGCCCGCCGGGCCGCTCGACGTTCGCCTGCGCGGGGTCCGGTTCGCCTACCCGGGCGCGGACCGGGTGTCGCTCGCCTCGCTGGAGGAGGTCGCGGTCCTCGACACCCGCGGCGGGGTGGAGGTGCTGCACGGGGTCGACCTGGAGGTCGCCGCGGGCGGGCTGCTGGCGCTGGTCGGGTCGTCCGGGGCGGGCAAGTCCACGATCGCCTCGCTCGTGCCGCGCCTCTACGACGTCGACGCCGGCGCCGTCGAGATCGGCGGGGTCGACGTCCGCGACCTCGCCTTCGCCGACCTGCGCCGCGCCGTCGGCGTCGTCACGCAGGACGGGCACCTGTTCCACGACACGATGCGCGCCAACCTGCGCTACGCCGCACCGGACGCCACCGAGGCCGACATGCACGACGCGCTGCGCCGGGCCCGGCTCGGCGACCTGCTCGCCTCCCTGCCCGACGGCCTGGAGACCGTGGTGGGGGAGCGCGGCTACCGGCTGTCGGGCGGCGAGCGCCAGCGCCTGACGATCGCGCGGCTGCTGCTCGCCCGCCCGCGCGTGGTGATCCTCGACGAGGCCACCGCGCACCTGGACTCCGAGTCCGAGGCCGCCGTGCAGGCCGCGCTGGTCGAGGCGCTGTCCGGGCGCACGGCGATCGTCATCGCGCACCGGCTCTCGACCATCCGCCGGGCCGACCGGATCGCCGTCGTCGAGCAGGGACGCGTGGTGGAGCAGGGCACGCACGACGAGCTGCTCGCCGCCGGCGGACGCTACGCGGTGCTGCACGCCACCCAGTTCGACGCCGGCGCGGACCACCCGGACGTGCTGGCGCGTCCGGCATAGCCCGCGGCGGACCGGGGAACGGAGGGGAGTGGATCACATCGTCCCGGACGTCGAGCGGATCGTCGTCCTGCGCGCCAACGGCCTCGGCGACGCCGTCATCGCCGAACCGGCCCTCGCCGCCGTCCGGGCGGCCTACCCGACCGCCCGGATCACCCTGGTCACCTCACCCGGGGTGGCGGCCCTGCTCGACGGCCGTCCGCACGCCGTCGACGAGGTGCTCGTCGGGCCGCGGGTGCGCGGCGTGTGCGTCGCCGGGCCGGAGCACGACCCGCCCGAGGTCGTCGAGGCGTTCTGCGCGCGGATGCGGGCCCGCCGCTTCGACCTGGCCCTGCAGCTGCACGGCGGCGGCGGCAACGCCAACCCGCTGCTGCTGCGCTTCGGCGCCCGCGTGACGGCGGGCAGCCGCGCCCCCGGCGCGCCCGCGCTCGACCGGACGGTGCCCTGGACCTCCCACCAGCACGACCTGCTGCGGTTCCTGGAGGTGGTCGCGCTGGTCGGGGCCGAGCCCGTGCGCCTGGCCCCCCGCATCGCCGTCACCCCCGCCGACCGGGCCGCGGCGGAGCCCCTGGTGCCGCCCGGGCCGGGCCCGCTGGTGGTGCTGCACCCCGGCGCCACCGACCCGCGCCGCCGCTGGCCCCCGCACCGCCTCGGCGAGGTGGGCGCGGCGCTGGTCGGCGCCCGGGTCGTCGTCGCCGGCGGACCCGGCGACGACGCGCTGCTGGAGGAGATCCGCGCCGGGCTCGGCGGGGCGCCGGCGACGGTCGTGCGCCCGTCCCTGCCGGGGCTGCTCGGGCTGCTGGAGCGCGCCGACCTGATGATCGGCAACGACTCCGGCCCGCGCCACCTCGCCGAGGCCGTCGGCACCGCCACCGTCGGGGTGTTCACCCGGGCCAACCTCGTCGACGTCGCCCCGCTGTTCCGCGCCCGCCACCGCGTGCACGTGTCCTGGACCAGCGCGTGCGAGGTGTGCGGACGCGACGTGTTCGCCGAGCCCTGCGACCACGACGCCACCGTGCTGGCCGACGTCCCGGTCACCGACGTCGCCGCGTCCGCCGCCGACCTGCTGGGCCTGCGCGTCCGGGAGCACGCCACCGCGGGCTGACCGCGTCCGGTCAGCGGCGGCGCACGGCCGACTCGACGACGTCGAGGACCCCCGCCAGGTCGTGGTCACCGGGGGACTGCGCCAGGTGCGAGACCAGGCCCTCCAGCACCAGCTCCAGGTACCGGGCCAGCACGGCGACGGGCACGTCGTCGCGCAGCGCCCCCGCCCGGGCCTGGCGCTCCAACCGGGCGCGGACCGCCGCGGTGAGCCCGGCGGCGTGGACGGCCCAGCGGGCGCGGAAGTCGGGGTCGGTGCGGCTGCGGCGCAGCACCTCCAGGTAGGTGCCGCCCCAGGGCTGCGCGGCGGGCTCGGCGGGGCGGGTGGCGAGCAGCTCGCGCATCACCTGCACCAGGCCCTGCTCGGCGACGACGTCGGCCATCCGCCCGGCGTCCTGCTCGGCGACGGCGAGGAACAGCCCGTCCTTGTCGCGGAAGTGGTGGAAGATCGCGCCGCGGGACAGGCCCGTGACCTCCTCCAGCCGCCGCACCGTCGCGCCCTCGTAGCCGTAGCGGGTGAAGCAGCGCCGCGCGCCGTCCAGGATCTCCTGCCGTCGGGCGGCGAGCTGGTCGGTGCTGACGCGGGGCACCGGGCGACCCTACCGGGACGGCCGTACGGCTGGGCGCGGTCGCCCGGGGCGGTCCGGACCGTTCGTCGCGCAGGACTGCGCGTCCGGCGCGGCCGGGGGTAGCGTCGCGGGACGTGACCGGACTCCTGGACGCGCACGGGCGGGAGGTCCCCGCCCCGGACCCCGGGCCGTCGGTGCTGCGCGACTGCGCGGACGCCGAGGCCTACGTCGCCTCCGTCTGCTTCAAGCACGGACCCCCGCGGCTGGTCGGCGTCGAGCTGGAGTGGCTCGTCCACGGCCCCGATCCCGCCCGTCCCGTCGACCCCGCCGCCCTCGCCGCGGCCCTGGGCCCGCACGCCCCCCGCACGCTGGACCCCGCGTCCCCGGCCCGCCCGCTGCCGGCCGGCTCCGCGGTCACCGTCGAACCCGGCGGGCAGGTGGAGCTGGCCAGCCCGCCGCTGCCGGACCTCCCCGGCCTGCACGCCGCGGTCGCCTCCGACGCCGCCGCCCTGCACCGGATGCTCCGGGCGCACGCGCTGCACGCCCACCCCCGCGCCGCCGACCCCGTCCGGCCGCCGCGGCGCGTGCTGGAGCTCCCGCGCTACCGCGCGATGGAGCGGTCCTTCGACCGGACCGGGCCCCACGGGCGCAGCGCGATGTGCGCCACGGCGGCGGTCCAGGTCAGCCTGGACGCCGGGCTGGGCCCCGAGGTGGCCCGCCGCTGGGCCGCCCTGCACGCGCTCGGACCGGTGCTGCTCGCGGCGTTCGCCAACTCCCCGGTGCTGCACGGGCGGCGGACGGGCTGGAAGTCCTCGCGCCACGCGGTCTGGCGGGCCTGCGACCCGGTGCGCACCGCGCCGCCGCCGCCCGCCGACGCCGACCCGGACGTCGACCCGGCCCCCGCCTGGGCCCGGCGCGTGCTGGCCACCCCGCTGCTGTGCGTCCGCTCGGGGGAGGACTGGCCGGTGCCCGAGCGCGTGAGCTTCGCCGACTGGGTGCGCGGCGCGCTGCCCGCGCCGCCCACGACGGCCGACCTCGACCACCACGTCTCGACGCTGTTCCCCCCGGTCCGCCCGCGCGGCGCCCCGGAGGTCCGCTACCTCGACGCCCAGCCGGGGCGGCGCTGGGCGCTGCCCGCCGCCGTCGTCACCGCGCTGCTCGGGCCGCACCCCGGGCCGGACGCGCTCGACGCCGTGCTGGAGGCCTGCGCCCCGGCCCGGGGGAGGTGGACCTCCGGGGCCCGCCACGGCCTGGCCGACCGCGTGCTCGCCCGGGCGGCGGGCGCGGTGTTCCCGCTGGCCGTCGACCGGCTGGCCGCGGGCGGCGCCCCTCCGGGGGTGCTGGCCGACCTGATCGACATGACCGAGCGGCAGGTCCTGCGCGGCCGCTGCCCCGCCGACGACCCGCGACCGGGCGAGCCGCCGGTCCCGCCGGAGGACGACCGGTGAGCGCCGGTGCCGAGGCCCTGCGCACCCGCGTCGCCGACCTGCTCACCGCCGCCCGCGCCCGCAGCACGGCGCTCACCGACGCCGTCGACGGCGCCGAGCTCGTCGCCCAGCACTCCCCGCTGATGTCGCCGCTGGTCTGGGACCTCGCGCACGTCGGCAGCCAGGAGGAGCTGTGGCTGGTGCGCGACGTCGGCGGCCGGGAGCCGCTGCGCCCCGAGATCGACGCCCTGTACGACGCGTTCCGGCACAGCCGCGCCGGCCGCGTCGACCTGCCGCTGCTCACCCCGGCCGAGACCCGCGCCTACGTCGCGGAGGTCCGCGACCAGGCCCTCGACGCCCTGCACCGCAGCCCGCTGCGCGGCCGGCGGCTGGAGCGCGACGCCTTCGCGTTCGGGATGGTCGTGCAGCACGAGCAGCAGCACGACGAGACGATGCTCGCCACCCACCAGCTCCGCGCCGGTGCGCCGGTGCTGCACACCCCGCCGCCCCCGCCGGGGCGCCCGCTGCCCGCCGCCGAGGTGCTGGTGCCGGGCGGGCCCTTCGAGATGGGCACGTCCACCGAGCCGTGGGCGCTGGACAACGAGCGCCCCGCGCACGTCGTCGACGTGCCCGCGTTCCGGATCGACACCGCCCCGGTCACCAACGCCGCGCACGCCGCGTTCGTCGACGCCGGCGGCTACGCCGACCCGCGCTGGTGGACCGCCGCGGGCTGGCGCCACCGCACGGACGCGGGCCTGGTCGCGCCGCAGGACTGGGTCCACGACGGGATCGGCTGGCACCGGCGCCGGTTCGGCGTGATCGCCCCGCTGGTGCCCGACGAGCCGGTGGTGCACGTCGGCTTCCACGAGGCGGCGGCCCACGCCCGCTGGGCGGGCAAGCGGCTGCCCACCGAGGCGGAGTGGGAGAAGGCCGCCCGGTACGACCCGGCCACCGGCCGGTCGCGGCGCTTCCCCTGGGGCGACGAGGACCCCGGCGCCGAGCACGCCAACCTCGGCCAGCGCCACCTGCAGCCCGCCCCCGTCGGCGCCTACCCCGCCGGCGCCTCGCCGCTCGGGGTCCACCAGCTCATGGGGGACGTCTGGGAGTGGTGCGACTCCGGCTTCGCGCCCCACCCGGGGTTCGCGGCGTTCCCCTACGCCGAGTACTCGCAGGTCTTCTTCGGCGGCGACCACAGGATCCTGCGCGGCGGGTCCTTCGGCACCGACCCGGGCGCGGTGCGCGGCACGTTCCGCAACTGGGACCACCCGGTGCGCCGGCAGATCTTCTCCGGGTTCCGGTGCGCCCGGACGGCGTCGGCGGGGGACGCCTGACGCGTGTGCCGCCACCTGGCCTACCTCGGGCCGCCGACGACCCTGTCGGCGCTCGTCCTCGACCCGCCGCACTCGCTGCTGCGCCAGTCCTTCGCGCCCGCCGACATGCGCGGCGGCGGCGTCGTCAACGCCGACGGGTTCGGCGCGGGCTGGTACCCCGTCCCCGGCGGCGCCGCGGCGCGCTACCGCAGCGCCGCCCCGATCTGGTCCGACGCCGCGTTCGCCGACCTGGCCCGGGCCACGACGACGACCGCGGCGCTGGCCGCCGTCCGCTCGGCCACGGCGGGCACGCCGGTGACGACGAGCGCCGCCGCCCCGTTCGCCGAGGGCCCCTGGCTGTTCAGCCACAACGGCGTCGTCCGCGGCTGGCCGGGGTCGGTGGCCGCGCTCGCGGCCGCGCTGCCGGTCGTCGACCTGCTCACCCTCGACGCCCCCACCGACGCCGCGCTGCTCTGGGCGCTGGTGCGCCACCGCCTGCGCGCGGGCGACGACCCGGCGGTCGTGCTCGCCCCGGTCGTCACCGCGGTCGAGGCCGCGGCGCCCGGGTCGCGGCTGAACCTCCTGCTCACCGACGGCGCGACGATCTGGGCCACCGCCCACGACCACGCGCTGTCGGTGCGGGCCGACGGGACGTCGGCCCTCGTGGCGTCGGAACCGACCGACGACCGCCCCGACTGGACCGGGGTGCCCGACCGGCACCTCGTCGTGGCCCGCCCGGGCCGTCCGCCGCACCTCCGCCCCACGGGAGACCGATGAGTCCGCAGCACGCCCTGCTCGACATCCACCTGACCGACCGCGACGCCGCCGCCGCGCTGCGGGCCGACGCCCGCGCCGGGCTGACGGCGACGCCGAAGCACCTGCCGCCGAAGTGGTTCTACGACGCCCGCGGCAGCGCGCTGTTCGAGGAGATCACCGCCCTGCCGGAGTACTACCCGACGCGCACCGAGGCGGCGCTGCTCGCCCGCAGCGTCGACGAGATCGCCGTCGCCTCGGGCGCGGACACCCTCGTCGAGCTGGGGTCGGGCTCCTCGGCGAAGACCCGGCTGCTGCTCGACGCGCTGGCCCGCGCCGGGACGCTGCGCCGCTACGTGCCCCAGGACGTCAGCGAGGCGGCGCTGCGCGGCGCGCTCGACGAGCTGGCGGCGGCCTACCCGGGCCTGGCCCTGCACGGGGTGGTCGGCGACTTCACCGCCGACCTCGACAAGCTCCCGGGCGGGCACCGGCGGATGGTCGCGTTCCTCGGCGGCACGATCGGCAACCTGGTCCCGGCCGAGCGCGCCGCCTTCCTCACCGCGCTGCGCGCCGTGCTGGAGCCGGGGGAGACCCTGCTGCTCGGCACCGGCCTGGTGGTCGACGAGGCGACGCTGGTCGCCGCCTACGACGACGCCGCGGGCGTCACCGCGGAGTTCAACCGCAACGTGCTGCACGTGCTCAACCGCGAGCTCGACGCCGACTTCGACGTCGACGCGTTCGCCCACCGCGCGCTGTGGGACGCCCAGCACGAGTGGATCGAGATGCGGCTGGTGGCGCGGCGGGCGATGACCGTGCACGTCGCCGGGCTGGGCCTGGACGTGGGGTTCGCGGCGGGGGAGGAGATGCGCACCGAGATCTCCGCGAAGTTCCGGCCCGGCGGCGTGCGGGGGTGGCTGGAGGCCACCGGCTGGGAGGTCCGCCGCACCTGGACCGACCCGGATGAGCGCTTCGCGCTCACGCTGGCCGCCGCCGCCTGATCCCCCGCCGCCTGGGCCCCCGCCGCCGCGGGCACGGTTCGGTGACGTCGCCCCGTCAGCGGTTGAGCCCGCCCGGCCGCGCGTGTTCACTGGCGCGATCATCCGTCCCCCAGCGTCGAGGGAGGCTCCCATGAGCCGTGCACGAGGTCGGGCCGCCACCGTCGTCGCGAGCGTCGCGGTGCTGGTGCTCAGCGCCTGCGGGGGCGGGGGCGACAGCGGTGGTGGTGGTGAGGGCGGCGGGCAGCCGATCACGGTCTGGGCCATCGAGGACCTCCCGGACCGGGTCGCCGCCACCCAGGCGATCGTCGACCGCTTCACCGCCCAGAGCGGCGTGGCCGTGGAGCTGGTCTCGGTGGGCGAGGACCAGTTCAACCAGCTGCTGACCTCCGCGGCCGCCGCCGGCGAGCTGCCCGACGTCATCGGCTCCCAGTCGCTGTCCGCGGTGCGGACGCTGGCGGCCAACGAGCTGCTCGACACCGAGGCCACCGCCGCGGTGATCGAGGCGCTCGGCCCGGACACGTTCGACGCCCGCGCCCTGGAGCTCACCCGCGACGGCGACACGCCGCTCGCCGTGCCCAGCGACGCCTGGTCGCAGCTGCTGTTCTACCGTCGTGACCTGTTCGAGGCGGCCGGCCTCGCCCCGCCCACCACCTACGACGAGATCCGCGCGGCCGCGCAGGCGCTCAACCAGGGCGGCGTGTCCGGCTTCGTCGGCGCCACCGCGCCGGGGGACAGCTTCACCCAGCAGACCTTCGAGCACATCGCGCTGGCCAACGGCTGCGAGCTCGTCGCCCCGGACGGGGCGATCACGTTCAACAGCCCGCAGTGCGTCGCCGCCATGGAGTTCTACAGCGACCTGACCACGAGCTTCGGCCCCCCCGGGGCCCAGGACGTCGACACGGTGCGCGCGAGCTACTTCGCCGGGCAGGCCGCGATGGCCGTCTGGTCCACCTACCTGCTCGACGAGCTGGCCGGGCTGCGCGCCGACGCCGCGCCCAGCTGCCCGGAGTGCCAGGCCGACCCGCGGTTCCTGTCCTCCAACACCGGCATCGTCGCCGCGATCGCCGGCCCGGACGGGCAGCCCGCGCAGTTCGGCGAGGTCTCCTCGTGGACGATCCCGGCCGACGCGGACGCGGAGTCCGCCCAGCAGTTCGTCCAGTTCATGATGAGCGACGGCTACGAGGACTGGCTCGCCATCGCCCCGGAGGGCAAGTTCCCGGTGCGGCAGGGCAGCGCGCCCGGTGGCACCGAGTACGTCGACGCCTGGGAGGCGCTGCCGATCGGCGTCGACGAGAAGGCGCCGACCGGCGACGTCTACCCGCCGGAGGTGCTCGAGGTCCTCGCCACGGGGCCCGAGGCGTTCTCCCGCTGGGGCATCACCCAGGGCCAGGGCGACCTCATCGGCGCGTCGCTGGGCGAGCTGCCGGTGGCCGAGGCCGTCGCCGCGGCGACCACCGGGGGCACGCCCCCGCAGGAGGCGGTCGACCAGGCGACGGCGACGCTGCAGCAGATCCAGGACTCGCTGCGATGACCGCGGGCGGGACGGTCGCCGCCCGCTCCGGCGCCGCCGCTCCCACCCCGGGACCGGGGCGCGGCCGGCGCCGGGACCGGGGCCCGCTCGCGCGCGCCGACGCCCGGGCGGGGCTGGCGCTGATCGCGCCGACCCTGGTCCTGGTCGTGGTCATGGTCGTGCTGCCGATCCTGTGGACGGTGCTGCTGGCCTTCCAGCGGCTGCGGCTGCTCAACCTGCGCTCGGCCGGGCTGTTCGGGGAGTTCACGCTCTCGAACTTCGACGACGTGTTCGGGTCCGGCGAGTTCTGGGGGACCCTGGGCACGACGCTGGCCTACTCGGTGTTCGGCACCGCCTCGGCCATCGGGCTCGGGCTGGTGGCGGCGCTCGCCCTGCGCCGCCCGTTCCGGGGGCGGGGCCTGGTGCGCGCGGCGATGCTGCTGCCCTACGTCGCCCCGGTCGTCGCCGTGACCTTCACCTGGACGGTGCTGCTCAACCCGCAGTTCGGCGTGGTGAACGCCTGGGGCACGCGGTTCCTGGGCTGGGACCAGCCGATCGCGTTCCTCTCCGAGAGCCCCAGCGCCCTGCTGACGATCATCGCGTTCGAGGCGTGGCGGTCGTTCCCGTTCGCGTTCCTGTTCCTCACCGCCCGGCTGCAGGCGGTGCCCGGCAGCCTGGAGGAGGCCGCGCGGGTGGACGGCGCGACGATCACGCAGCGGTTCCGCTACATCATCCTGCCGCAGCTGCTGCCCACGATCGCGGTCCTCGCCGTGCTGCGCTTCATCTGGACGTTCAACACCTTCGACGAGATCTACCTGCTCACCGGCGGCGGCGCGGGCACGGAGGTCGTCAGCGTCGCGGTGTTCAACTCCCTGATCGCCCGCGGGGACATCGGCGGGGCGGCGGCCCAGTCGCTCGTGCTCGCCGCCGTCCTCGCCGTGCTCGTCGGGTTGTACCTGTGGAAGCTCGCACCGAGCGAGGAGCGGACATGACGGCGACAGCGGGATCGGGGACAGCGGGATCGGGGACGGCGGGATCGGGGACGGCGGGGCCGGGTACGACGGGCGCCGGGGCGTCGAGCGCCGCGGGGAGGGGCGCCGCGGGGGAGGGCCCGGCCGGGACGCCGGCGTCGCGCTGGAACCGCGACGCCGTGGAGACGCGGGTGTTCGGTGTGCTCCGCATCGTCGTGATCGTCGGGCTGCTGCTGATCACCCTGTTCCCGTTCTACTACATGGGGCTGCTGTCGGTCCGACCGCTCGACGAGGTGCTGCAGGCGCCGGCGGCGCTGTGGCCGGACGACCTCGACCTGGGCAGCTACGCCGAGGTGCTCTCCCCCGACGGGCAGGGCTTCCTGGTGTTCCTGCGCAACAGCGCGGTGGTCGCGCTCGGGACGGTGCTGCTGACCCTCGCCATCGCGCTGCCCGGTGCGTACGCGGTGAGCCGGCTGGAGTTCTTCGGCCGCCGCCAGATCAGCGTGCTGTTCCTCGCGGTGTACCTGTTCCCGGCGATCCTGCTGGCGGTGCCGCTGTTCGTGTTCTTCACGCGGATCGGGCTGCGCGGCTCGCTGGTCGGGCTGCTGATCGTCTACGTCTCGCAGATCGTCGCCGTGTCGATCTACATGCTGCGCAACTACTTCGACACCGTGCCGGTGAGCCTGGAGGAGGCCGCGGCCGTCGACGGGGTGAGCCGGCTGGGGATCATGTGGCGGATCAGCCTGCCGCTGGCCGTCCCGGCGATCCTGGCCAACGCGCTGTTCGTGTTCATGATCGCCTGGAACGAGTTCCTGTTCGCGCTGCTGTTCCTGGTCGAGGACCGCGACCGGTGGACGGTGTCGCTCGGCATCTCCCAGCTGGCCGGCAGCATCGAGGTGCCGACGACGGTGCTCATGGCCGGGTCGGTGATCGTCACCATCCCGATCATCGTGCTGTTCTTCGCCAGCGAGCGGCTGCTCACCGAGGGCCTCACCGCCGGCGCCGAGAAGGGCTGAGCCGAGAAGGGCTGGGCCCAGGGCTCAGGACGCGGTTCAGGCGGCCAGCAGGTCGAGCGCGAGCGCGGCGGACCAGCCGAAGTCCGCCGCGCCGCGGCCCTCGCCGGTGGTGGGGTCGAAGTACTCGCGGAACCCGCCGGCGCGCACGGCGGCGAGCACCCCGGCCCGCAGCGTCGCGGCCTCCCGGACCCGGCCGTGGCGGCGCAGGCCGCGCCAGACCAGCCAGCTCGTGTTGACCCACGCCGGGCCGCGCCAGTAGCGCGACGGGTCGAACGCGTCGCCGGTGCGGTCGGAGCTGGGCAGCGGGCCGCGGTCGTCGAGGGCGAACCGCGGGCCGGTCAGCTCCCGGACCAGCCCGTCCACCACGTGCGGCGGCAGGTCGAGCACGAGCGGGACCAGCCCGCCGACGGTGTGCTCGCGGTCGAGCGACCCGTCGCCGAGGCGGGCGTGGAAGGTGCCCTCGACCGGGTCGAGGTGCCGCGCGAGCAGCGCGTCGCGGATCTCCGCCGCGCGCCGCCGGTGCGGCTGCGCCGGCGCGCCGATCACGCCGGCGATGTCGGCGAGCGCCTCCTCCGACCAGCCGAGCACGGCGTTGAACAGCGGGTCGGTAACCGAGAACGGGTGGTCGGGGCGCACGACCGCGTCGCGGTAGCCGGCGTCGCGGTAGCGGGCGGCCAGCGCCAGGTAGCGCGCGTAGTCGGCCTGGGTGGGCCGCTCGGCGGCGACGACGTGCCCGAGGTCGCGGCGCGTCCCGGTCGCAGGCGCCCCGCCCGCCGGGACCCGGGCGAGCTCGGCGTCCCAGGCCGGGGAGTTGTCCAGGCCGGTCTCCCACGGGTGCAGCACCACCGCCAGCCCCGCGTCGTCGGAGCGCTCCCGGCGCAGGTACTCGTGCTGCGCCACCAGCGCCGGGTAGACCCGGCGCAGGAACCGCGCGCCCGCCCGCGGGTCGGCGCGGTGCACCTCCCACGCCGCCCGGGCGTGCAGGGGCGGCTGGACCAGCCCCGTCGTCTCCGCGCCGGACGGGCTGCGCGCCCGCCAGAAGTCCGGGCCCGGGAAGTAGGCGTCTCGGGGGACGCTCGGGCTGAACACGATCTGGGGCACGCGCCCGTCGGCCCACTGGGCGGCCAGCAGCGACTCCAGCTCGGTCCGCGCCCGGCGGGGCGCCGCGTGCGCCCAGCCGATCGCGGTGAACGCCGAGTCCCAGCTCCACTGGTGCGGGTAGAGCCGCCGCGAGGGCACGGTGTGACCGCCCCGCCAGTTGTCCCGCAGCACCGCCAGCGCGGCGGCGGCGAGGTCGGGCTCAGCCACGCAGGGCCCCGTGCAGCACCGCGGCGGCCTTCGGCAGCACCTGCTCGGCGGGCCCGGAGAGCCGGCACTCCGCGGCCAGGTCGCCGGTGTAGCCGATCTGCCGCAGCGCCCCGACGAACCCGGTCCAGTCCAGGTGCCCGGCCCCGGGCTCGAGCCGGTTGCTGTCGGAGACCTGCACGTGGACCAGCCGGTGCGCGGCCGCCGCGAGCGCCTCCGGGAAGTGCGTCTCCTCGATGTTCATGTGGTAGCTGTCCGCGACCACGCCGACGCTGGCCAGCCCGGTCGCCTCGGCGAGCTCGACGGCCTGCTCCAGGCGGTTGACCATGTGGTCCTCGTAGCGGTTGAGCGGCTCCAGCGCCACGGTCACGCCCTCGCGGGCGGCGTGCTCGCCCAGCTCGCCCAGCGCGTCGAGCAGCACGGCGCGGTCGCCGGCCTCGTCGCGCGGGGGGACGAACGGCGGGAGCCGGCGGGAGAACATGCCGTAGGACGCGGGCGTCATCGCCGCGGTGCCGCCCAGCTCGGCGATCACCGACAGCATCGTCGCCATGTTGTCGATCGCGTCCCGGCGGCGCTGCGCGTCGAAGTCGCCGATGAAGTGCAGCATCTCCACGCACACGGTCGGCATGACCACCCCGGCGCGGCGCGCGGCGCGCAGCTCGGGCAGCCGCTCGCGGATGCGGTGCCCGCCCTGGCCCCGCAGCTCGATGCCGCCGTAGCCGAACGCGCGGGCGGCGTCCCACTTCTCCAGCAGGGTGTCCCCGGGCAGCAGCTGCTCCTGGCAGGTGAGGTTCACGCGGCGCTCCCGTCGAGGTGGCCGGCCGGTCGGCCGGCGGTGAAGTCGAGCACGACCTGCAGCTCGGCCGAGGGGTCGGCGTCGAGCCGGGCGTAGGCGTCCGCGGCCCCCGCGGCGGGGACGACGCGGCTGACGGTGCTCAGGACGTCGAGCTCCTTGCTGGCGATCAGGTCGATCACCGTGCGGTGCAGGCGCTCGGGGGTCCAGCGCTCCGTCAGCCCGGCCGGGGCGGCGGAGATCTGGGAGGACACGAGCTGGATCCGGTTGTGGTGGAACTCCTCGCCGAGGCGCAGCCCGAGCCCGTCGCCCTGGTAGAAGCCCGAGGCGACGACCCGGCCGCCGGGTGCCGCGGTGCGGATCGCCTCCTGCAGGCCGGGGTAGGAGCCGCTGATCTCGATGCAGACGTCCGCGCCGCGGCCGTCGGTGAGCTCGCGGACGGTGCCGGCGACGTCGTCGGCCAGCGGGTCGAGCGCGAGCGCCGCGCGGTGGGCCAGCGCCGCGTCGCGGCGGGCGGGGAGGGTGTCGACGGCGACGACGCGGGCCCCGTTGAGGGCGGCGAGCTGCGTGGCGATCAGTCCGAGCACGCCCTGCCCGAACACCGCCACCGTCTCGCCGACGTGCAGGTCGGCGGCGAGCACGGCGTTGAGGGCGACCGCGCCGACGCGGGCGAAGGTGCCGCAGACCGGGTCGAGGCCGCCCGGGAGCACCCGTCCGGCCACGGTCGTGAGCGGCAGCACCGCCTCGCTGCGGTGCCCCCACATCCCCCACACCAGGGTGCCGGGGGAGACGGGGCCGGGCGGCGTCCCCGGGGCGAGCTCCACCACCTCGCCAACCTCGCTGTAGCCCCACGCCGCGTTGGGGTAGGCGGCGCCAGCGGTGGCCCCGGGCGCGGACGCGCCGAACAGGCGGCGCGCGGGGTCCCACGGCCGGACGACGTGGGGGTTGGTGCCGCGGTAGAGCGTCAGCTCGGTCCCGGCGGAGATGCCGGAGTACAGGGTGCGGACGCGGACGTGCCCCGGGGGCAGCGCCGTCGGGGGCTCGGGGAGCAGCTCCACGTGCCGCGGGGCGGTCAGGGTCAGGGCGACCGGGTGCATGGTGCGTGGTCTCCGCTCGTCGGTGAGGGGTCGTCGCTCGGTCAATAAGAGACTATCACTGACGTCTTTGTGACCGAGCGACAAGCACAATTGCCCTCCGAGTGGGTACCCTCCCCCCATGGCCAGGGACGGACACTCCGCAGGACACCTGCTCGACCACGTGCGGCGCGGTCGCGCGACGACGCGCGGCGAGCTGATCCGGCTCACCGGTCTCGCCCGCTCCACGGTCGCCCACCGCGTCGACCAGCTGCTCGACGCCGGCGTGCTGTGCGAGAACGCCGGGGCGCCCGAGCCGGGCGCGGGGCGCGGGCGGCCCGCCGACCGGCTGGCCTTCGCCGCCTCCTGCGGCCTGGTGGTCGTCGCCGGGGTGCACCGCGACCGCGCCGACCTCGCCGTGCTCGACCTGAGCGGGCGCGTGCTGGAGCGCCGCGCCGTGCCCGTCCTCGTCGAGGACGGGCCCGACGCCGTGCTCGCCGTCGTGGGCGAGCAGCTCGAGGACCTCGTGGCCGGGACCGGGCAGGGCTGGGCGCCGGTCGTCGCGGTCGCGATGGGCGTCCCCGGCCCGGTGGACCCGACCACCGGGCGGGTGATGCAGCCGCCGGTCATGCCGGGCTGGCACGACCACCCGGTGCGCGAGCGGCTGGCGGAGCGGTTCGGGGTCCCGGTGTTCGTGGAGAACGACGCCAACCTCATGGCGCTCGGCGAGCAGCGGGTGCACTGGCCCAGCGCGCCCGCGCTGGTGCTGGTCAAGGTGGACAGCGGGGTCGGCGCCGGGATCGTCGTGGAGGGGCGGCTGTTCCGCGGCGTCGACGGCGGCGCGGGCGACATCGGGCACATCCGGATGCACGGTCACACCGCCCGCTGCCGGTGCGGCGCGGTCGGCTGCCTGGCCGCCGTCGTCTCCACCGGGGCGGTCGTGCGCACGCTCGCGGAGCGGGGTGCGCAGGTCGACGGGCGGCCCCCGGCGGGCGTCGCGGACCTGCTGCGGCTCGTGCAGGGCGGCGACGCCGACGCCGTCGCGGCCGTGCGGACGGCCGGGCAGCACGCCGGGGAGGTGCTCACCACGGTCGTCTCCGTGCTCAACCCGGAGATCCTCGTGCTCGCCGGCGACATGGCCCAGACCAACGGCCACTTCGTGACCGGGCTGCGCGAGGTCGTCTACCAGCGCTCGCTGCCGCGGGCCACGCGCAGCCTGCGGCTGGTCACCACGAAGCTGGGCGACACGGCCACCCTGCTGGGCGCCGTCGAGCTCGTCCTGGACGCGGCGTTCGCGCCCGACCAGGTCGACGCCGCCCTCGCCGGGCGGGAGTCGGTCATCCGGCTGCCGCGGCCCACCCGGGCGGCGGGGCGCCGCTGAGCAGGTCGGCCACCGCCACCCCGGCGGCGGCCGCCCAGGCCTGCGGGCGGCAGGCGGTCGGGTAGGGGACCGTCGCCCCGTCGACCACCCCGTACAGCTCGGGGAACCGGTCGGCGACGTCGGCCGCGGCGGTGACCAGCCCCCCGGCCAGCGAGCGCGCGACCCCGTCGTGCCCGGCGGCGGCGAGCCCCAGCGCGGCGATCGCGGTGTCGTGCGGCCACACCGTCCCCAGGTGGTAGCCCAGCGGCGCGAACCCCCCGCTGGTGGCGGCGAGGGTGCGCAGCCCGCGGCCGCAGTCGAGGTCGGGGCGGGTGAGGCGCTGCGCGACCAGCGCCACCTCGGCGGCGTCGAGCAGCCCCGTCGGGGGCAGGTGGCCCATGTTGGAGGCGGCGCCGGTGACGGGGCGCCCGGCGCCGTCGAGGGCGATCGCCGGGTGCGGCCCGGCGGCGTCGTCGACCCAGAAGGCGCGCCGGAAGCGGTCGGCCAGCTCGCGGGCCCAGCGCCGGTGCTCCGCGGCGCCGGGCCGGCCGAACGCGTCGAGCAGGGCGGCGCCGCCGAGCGCGGCCTCGTGGGCGTAGCCCTGCACCTCGCACAGGGCGAGCGGGCGCGCGGCGACGGTGCCGTCGGCCCACCGCACGCCGTCGGCGGAGTCCTTCCAGCCCTGGTTGGCCAGCCCGCCCCCGGCGGAGCCGGCGTAGGCGAGGAACCCGGTGGGGGCGGCGGCGCGGCGGATCCAGGCCAGCGCGGCCTCCAGGTGCGGCAGCAGCGCCACGACCTGCTCGTCGGGCAGGCCGGCGCGCCAGGCGTCGTGCAGCAGGCAGCACCACAGCGGGGTGGCGTCGATCGTGCCGTAGTAGACCGGGGGCAGGTCCAGCCCGCCGGCCCGCAGCCGCACGGGTCGGACCTCGTGGAGGATCTTCCCCGGCTCCTCCTCGGTGGCGGGGTCGTCGCGGCGGCCCTGGCGGCGGGCCAGGACGCGCAGGGTCCCGCCGGCGAGCGCCGTCCCGAGCGGGAGCAGCAGCCGGGCGGTCCACAGGGCGTCGCGGCCGAACAGGGTGGCGAACCACGGGCTGCCGGCGGCGGTGAAGCGGTCGTCGGGGTGGTCGGGGTCGGCGAGCAGCAGGCCGTCGAGGTCGGCGAGGCTGCGGGCGCGCAGGGCGGCGAGGCGGGGGTCGGCCGGGTCGGGTGCGGCCGGTCGGGGGAGCGGCGCGGCGGGGCGGAACGCGGCGCGGACGTCCGCGTCCAGGCGCACCGTGAGCGTCCAGGTCCCGCCGGCGGGCAGGCGGACGGGCCAGCGTAGGACGGCGTCGGTGCCCTCGACCGCGCGGTCGGCGGGGGCGGGGTCGGCGACGAGCCGGGCGCGGGCGTCGGCGCGCCGCCAGGCGGCGCCGTCCGGGAGGGGCGTCGGGACCACGGGCGGCGGGGCGTCGCCGGCCTTCACGACCGGCGTCGGGGCCAGATCGCTGGCGGCGCGCAGGACGAGGTCGAGCGCGGCCGGCCCGTCGGCCCGGAGCTCGATCCGCTCGACCGCGCCGGTGGCGGTGACCCGGCGGGAGCGGCGCACGGCCACCGCGCCCCCGTCGGATCCGAGGTCCCCGTCGAACACGGCCTCCGCCGCGCCGGTCAGCCTGGTCCCGGTCGGCCGCGGGGCGGGCTCCAGCTCCAGGCGGGAGCAGGCCCGCAGGTCGCCGGTGTAGAGGCCCTGCGCCCCGCCCGGCCGCACCTGGCCGTCGGGGTCGGAGACGCAGACGACCGGCGCGGCGAGCACGGTGAGCAGCCCGTCGAGCGCGGGCTGGCCGGGGCGGTCGAACCCGTGCTCGCTCACGCGCGGCAGGCTAGCCCGGGGTGCGGCGGGTGCGGTGGGATGGGGGGATGAGGGACTGGCGCAGCGACGGGGTGCGGGTCGTGCCGGCCGACGCGCTCGACGGGAACACCCCGCAGACGCCCGGCATGCACCGGGCCGCGGCGGTGGACGGCCCGCGCACCGGCGCGCAGCGGCTGTGGGCCGGCACCGTGACCATCCACCCCGGCGCGCGGACGGGCGCGCACCACCACGGCGAGCTGGAGAGCGTCATCTACGTGGTGCGCGGGCGGGCGCGGATGCGGTGGGGCGAGCGGCTGGAGTACACCGCCGAGGCCGGGCCGGGCGGGTTCGTCTTCGTGCCGCCGTGGGTGCCGCACCAGGAGATCAACGCCCTGGACGACGAGCCGCTGGAGTGCGTGCTCACCCGCAGCGGGCAGGAGCCGGTGGTGGTCAACCTCGACATCGAGGGCGTCGCCGACCCCGAGCACGTGCCGTGGACGGACCCCTCGCACCCCTGACCGGCGCTCCGACGGTGCCCCTGTTGTCAACATATCGTTGACGCAACGCGCCGGTCGCCGGCCCCGCCGCCGTCGGCGCGGGGCCGGCGACCGGCGCGACGACGGATCGCGCACCTCCTCGCGGGTTGCGCACGTCGGGACGTGCGCAACCCGCGAGGAGGTGCGCAGTCCGGTGGGTCAGCCCAGCGCGGCGCGGACCAGCAGGACGAGCGCGCCCGCGGCGGCCAGCCCGACGACGGCGGGGCGCACCCAGCCGCGGTCGAGCAGGCGGCGGGCGGGGCCGGACAGGGCGAACCCGGCGGCCGTCGGCCCCAGCAGCAGGGCACCGGCGCCGAGCGCGGGGGCGGCGACCTGCCCGGCCAGCCCGAGCCCGGCCAGGGAGAGCGCGGTGCCGGCGGTGAAGTAGGCGGCGAGGGTGGAGCGCACCCGCGGTCCGCCGGCGCCGGCGTAGAGCAGGGCGACCGGCGGCCCGCCGATCGAGGACGCGGTGCCGCCGGCCCCTGACACCAGCCCGGCGACGAGCAGGGCGGGCACGGTGGGGCGCGGGCGCCAGGACACGACCGACAGCCCCGCGCACACCAGCACCGTCGCCCCGACGGCGGCGGCGAAGGCCCGCGGCGGCAGCGTCGCGACGGCCAGCACGCCGAGCGCGGTGCCGGGCAGCCGGCCGACGAGCGCCCACCCGACGCCGGGCCAGTCGACGTCGCCGCGCTCGCGGCGCAGTGCGAGCAGGGCGTGCGCGCCGGTGACGACGAGCAGCGGCACGGGCACGAGCGCGGGGTCGAGGATCGCCAGCAGGGGAGCGGCCACCAGCGCGAGCCCGAACCCGACGGTGCCCTGCACCAGGGCCCCGACGGCGACGACCAGCCCGGCCACGAGCAGGGCGACCGGGCCGGAGGTCGCGAGGAGGGCCATCACCGCCGACCCTGCCACACCCCGGAGCCGCAGCACCCCAGGAGTCAACGGTCTATTGACACGACCGCCGGTCGAGCTGCGCACCTCCCGGTCGGCTGCGCACGTCGGGACGTGCGCACCCGACCGGAGCGTGCGCAGCTCGACCCGTCACGGGGCCGACCCGGGCGGCCCCGGGGGGAGGGGCCCGGCGAGCGGGTCGCGGCCGTCCCAGGTGCCCGACGCGGCGACGGGGGAGAAGCGGGCGAAGAGCTCCTCGCCGTACCAGGCCTCCCGGCGGGTGCGGCGCACCACGGCCCGGTGGGCGTCGGCGCGGGCGAAGGCGCGCATGGCCGCGGTGTCGCGCCACAGGCTGAACGTGGCCTGCAGCCCGACGGGGGCCTCGCCGACCCCGACGACGGCGAGCAGCCCGGGTGCTCCGCCCACCTCGTCGGACACCGCGGGCCCGACCCCGGCGAAGCGGTGCCAGGCCCGCGGGCGCACCACGGCGCGGGTGAGCACGGCGAGCGGCCCGTCGCCCGCGTCGCGGTGGTCCAGGCCGTCGAGGACGTCGTGCCCGGCCCAGCGGCCGCGGCCGGAGACCAGGGCGAGGCGGACGGCGTAGACCTCGCCGCCGCGCTCCCGGGTGCGCCGCATGCGGGCGCCGAGCGGGCCGGCCTCGACCGCGTCGAGGGCGGCGGGGGAGTCCCACACCGCGAACAGCGCGGTGCGGGCCAGGTCGGCCCCGGGAGCGGTGGACGAGCCGCGGCCGGTGCCCAGCAGCCGGGCGAAGCGCAGCCCCGGGGTGCCGTGCAGGCGCAGGCGGTCGGTGCCCAGCCGGGCGAGCGCGACCGGGGTGCGCCAGGCGGGTTCGCGGACGAGGTGGAAGGAGGCGATGCGGCCCGCACCCGCCGGGACGGGAGGGCGGTCGGGGCGGGGAGCGCGGACCATGCGCCCACGGTGCCAGCGCGTCCCGCCGCCCGCACCACCACCCGGCCGGCAGTGGCCCTCCCCTCGTCGTCAATGGAACATTGACACATTCATATGGTCGACGTTTCGACGACACCCGAACCTGGCCCCGACGACGAACGGCCCACCCCGGACATCCGGGGCGGGCCGTCGCGTCGGAGGGGGACTAACTGCGCAGCATGCCGCGCAGCACGTACTGCATGATCCCGCCGTTGCGGTAGTAGTCGGCCTCGCCGGGGGTGTCGATGCGCACGGTCGCGTCGAAATCCACCGCCTCGCCCGACTCCTTCGTCGCCGTCACGCGCACGGTGCGCGGCGTGGAGCCGTCGTTGAGCGCGGTGACCCCGGAGATGTCGAAGGTCTCGGTGCCGTCCAGGCCCAGCGAGTCGGCCGACTCACCGGCGGGGAACTGCAGCGGCAGCACGCCCATCCCGATGAGGTTGGAGCGGTGGATGCGCTCGTAGCTCTCCACGATGACCGCCTTGACGCCCAGGAGCGCGGTGCCCTTGGCCGCCCAGTCGCGCGAGGAGCCGGAGCCGTACTCCTTGCCGCCCAGCACCACCAGGGGGACGCCGGCGGCGGCGTAGTTCTGCGCGGCGTCGTAGATGAACGCCTGCGGCGCGCCGTCCCGGGTGAAGTCGCGGGTGTAGCCGCCGGAGACGTCGTCGAGGAGCTGGTTGCGCAGCCGGATGTTGGCGAAGGTGCCGCGGATCATCACCTCGTGGTTGCCGCGCCGCGAGCCGTAGGAGTTGAAGTCCTTCTTCTCCACGCCGTGCTCGCCGAGGTACTCCGCCGCCGGGGTGCCGGGCTTGATGGCGCCGGCGGGGGAGATGTGGTCGGTGGTCACCGAGTCGCCCAGCTTCGCGAGCACCCGCGCCCCGCTGATGTCGACGACGGGCTCCGGGTCGGGCGACATGCCCTCGAAGTAGGGGGGCTTGCGCACGTAGGTGGACTCGGGGTCCCAGTCGAAGGTGGAGCCCTCCGGGGTGGACAGCGAGCGCCACCGCTCGTCGCCGGCGAAGACGTCGGCGTAGTCCTTGGTGAACATCTCCTGGCTGATCGCGGCGTCGATCGTCGACTGGACGTCGGCGGGGGAGGGCCAGATGTCGCGGAGGAACACCTCGGTGCCGTCGGGGGCGGTCCCCAGCGGCTGGGTCTCGAAGTCGAAGTCCATCGTCCCGGCGAGCGCGTAGGCGATGACCAGCGGCGGGGACGCCAGGTAGTTCATCTTGACGTCGGGGTTGATCCGGCCCTCGAAGTTGCGGTTGCCCGAGAGCACCGACACGACGGCGAGGTCGGCCTCGTTGACCGCGGCGGAGATCTCGTCGGACAGCGGGCCGGAGTTGCCGATGCAGGTGGTGCAGCCGTAGCCGACGAGGTGGTAGCCGAGCTTCTCCAGGTAGGGCCAGAGGCCGGCCTTCTCGTAGTAGCCGGTGACGACCTTCGAGCCCGGGGCCATCGACGTCTTCACCCACGGCTTGACGGCCAGGCCGCGGTCCACGGCGTTCTTCGCCAGCAGCGCCGCCCCGATCATGACGTTCGGGTTGGAGGTGTTGGTGCAGGAGGTGATCGAGGCGATGACGACGGCGCCGTGGTCGATCGTGAAGGACGCGCCGTCCGGGGTGGTCACGGTGGTGGGCCGGCTGATCCGCCCGTGCGAGCCGTGCGCCGCCGACAGCGGGTCGCGCGGCTTGCCCTCGTCGCCGTTGCCGAGCGCGGACGGGCTGGCCGGGTCGCTGGCCGGGAAGGTCTCCTCGACGGACTCGTCGACGCTGGAGCCCGAGCTCGCGGCGTCGTCGGGGTCGGTCTGGTCCGGGGTGCCGGCGTAGGTGGGCAGGACCTGGCGGAACGCCTCCTTGGCCTGCACCAGCTCGATGCGGTCCTGGGGGCGCTTCGGGCCGGCGATGGAGGGGACGACGGTCGACAGGTCCAGCTCGAGGGTCTCGGAGAAGACCGGCTCGCGGGACGGGTCGTGCCAGAGGCCCTGCTCCTTGGCGTAGGCCTCGACGAGCTCGACCTGCTCGGCGGGGCGGCCGGTCAGCCTGAGGTAGCGCACGGTCTCGTCGTCGATCGGGAAGATCGCGGCGGTGGAGCCGAACTCGGGGCTCATGTTGCCGATGGTGGCCCGGTTGGCCAGCGGCACGGCGCCGACGCCGTCGCCGTAGAACTCGACGAACGTGCCGACGACGCCCTGGCGGCGCAGCATCTCGGTGATGGTCAGCACGACGTCGGTGGCGGTGGCGCCGGCGGGGATCTCGCCGGTGAGCTTGAAGCCCACGACCTTCGGGATGAGCATCGAGACGGGCTGGCCGAGCATGGCCGCCTCGGCCTCGATGCCGCCGACGCCCCAGCCCAGCACGCCCAGGCCGTTGACCATCGTGGTGTGGCTGTCGGTGCCGACGAGGGTGTCGGGGTAGGCCTGGCCGTTGCGGGTCATCACGACGCGCGCGAGGTGCTCGATGTTGACCTGGTGCACGATGCCGGTGCCGGGCGGGACGACCTTGAACTCGTCGAAGGCGCCCTGGCCCCAGCGCAGGAACTGGTAGCGCTCCTGGTTGCGGCCGTACTCGAAGTCGACGTTGCGCTCGAAGGCGTCGGGCCGGCCGAACACGTCGATGATCACGGAGTGGTCGATGACCAGCTCGGCGGGGGCGAGCGGGTTGACCTTCGCGGGGTCGCCGCCGAGCTCGGTGACGGCCTCGCGCATCGTGGCGAGGTCGACGACGCAGGGCACGCCGGTGAAGTCCTGCATGATCACGCGGCCCGGGGTGAACTGGATCTCGGTCGCGGGCTCGGCGGTCGGGTCCCAGCCGGCCAGGGCGCGGATGTGGTCGGCGGTGACGTTGGCGCCGTCCTCGGTGCGCAGCAGGTTCTCCAGCAGCACCTTGAGGCTGAACGGCAGGCGGTCGGCGCCCTCGACGGCCGACAACCGGAAGATCTCGTGCTCGGCCCCGCCGGCCTGCAGGGTTCCCCTCGCTCCGAAGCTGTCCGTACTGGCCACGATGGCCTCCTCCTGCGTGGTGGGCGCGTCCTCGGGGAGTCTCGCGCACCGGTGCGGACCGGCCGAGCGGACCCCGCTCCCCCCAAACAGTACGCTTGTCCGGTAAGGGCGTCGAGCGGGGTGCGGCCCCGCCCCCACTCGATCCGGTGGTCCTGCCGACCCGGTCCGCGTGTCCGCCCGCAGCGCCCGCGGCGCGGTGCGAGCCTCCGCCCGGCCCACTCCGCTCCCCGGTCGGGCCGGTGGTGAGGAGGCGTGCGTGCGGCGGACCGTCCCGACGCTGGTGGTGGCGCTCGTCGTGGCCCTGGGCGTCACGGCGACCGGCGGTCCCGTCCCCGGCGTCGCGCTCGCCCAGCCGACCCCGCCGCCGAACCCCAGCGACGAGGACCTGCGGGCCAGCGAGCAGGCGGTGCGGGACCGGGCCGCGGAGTTCGGGCGCCTCACGACGCGGCTGGCCGAGCTGGACGCCGAGGCCGACGACCTCGCGGTCACCCTCGCCGGGCGCCGCGAGGACGCCGAGGCGGCGCTGGTCGACCTGCAGGTCGCGCAGGACGCGGCGGCGGAGGCGGCGGCCGCGGCGGAGGCGGCGCGGGTCCGCACCGACGCCGCCGGTGCCACGATCGACGAGGCGCGGGCGCGCCTGGACGCCTTCATCGCCGCCACCTACACCGACGGGCTGGACACCGGTCCGCTGGGCCTGCTGACCTCGGCGCAGACCCCCGAGGACCTGGTCGCGCGCGCGGAGTTCACCGACCTGGTCGCCCGCGAGCAGCGGGCGGCGCAGGAGGACCTGGAGCGGGCCCGCGTCGACGCGGCCAACGCCGACTCGCAGGCCCGGGCGCTGGTCGACGAGGCCCGCGCCCGCGAGGCCGAGGCGCAGGAGGCGCGGGGGGTCGCCGACCTCGCCTACGCCGCGGCCGACGAGGCGGTGCGGGAGCAGGCCGACCGGCTGGCCGCGGTCGACGTCGAGCGCGGGCGGGTGCAGGCCCGGCTCGACGAGGTGACGGCGGCGGACGCGGGGCTGCGCGACCAGCGCGCCCGCTACGACCAGTGGCAGCGCGAGGAGGCGGAGCGGGAGGCGCGGCGCCAGCGCGAGGAGCGGGAGGCCGCCGCGGCGCGGGAGGCCGCGGCCGCGCGCGAGGCGGGGCGGCAGGCGGGGCGCGACGGCGGCGGGGACGCCGCGGCGGAGCCGGACGCCCCGCGCGGGTCCGCGGGCGCCGGCGGGGTGGGCCGGGTGATCGACCGGGCGCTGTCGCAGGTGGGGGTGCAGTACGTGTGGGGCGGCGGCAACGGGCGCGGGCCGACCACGGGCATCCCCGGCCCGGCGGGCGACCCGGGCGACCGGGTCGGGTTCGACTGCTCGGGGCTGATGCTCTACGCGTTCAACGGCACGGGGGTGCGGCTGCCGCGGGTGAGCCGCAACCAGTTCAACGCCGGGCGCAAGGTCCCGATCTCCGACGTGCAGCCCGGGGACATGGTGTTCTACCGCCGCGGCGGGGCCCCGATCCACCACGTCGCGCTCTACATCGGCGGCGGCCGGATGGTCGAGGCCCCCTACACGGGGGCGGACGTGCGGGTGGTGCCGCTGCGCCGCAAGGACCTCGTGCCGCAGGCGACCCGGGTCCTCTGACCGCTCCCGGGCGGGGGGTCTCACCGCGCCCACACGAGCCGTGCGGTGGGATGGGAGGGTGAGCGACGTCGTTCCCACCCCGGCCCGCGAGGGCGAGCGCCTCGAGCGCGTCGTGTTCGAGATCAAGCGCGTCATCGTCGGGCAGGACCGGCTCGTCGAGCGGATGCTCGTCGGCCTGCTCGCCCGGGGCCACCTGCTGCTGGAGGGCGTGCCCGGGGTGGCGAAGACCCTGGCGGTGGAGACGGTCGCCCGCGTGGTGGGCGGGTCGTTCGCCCGCCTGCAGTTCACCCCGGACCTGGTGCCCGCCGACATCCTCGGGACCCGGATCTACCGGCAGGGCCGCGAGGAGTTCGACGTCGAGCTGGGCCCGGTCGTGGCGAACTTCGTGCTGGCCGACGAGATCAACCGCGCTCCGGCGAAGGTGCAGTCGGCGATGCTGGAGGTGATGGCCGAGCGGCACGTGTCGATCGGCGGGCGCACCTTCCCGATGCCCGACCCGTTCCTGGTGCTGGCCACGCAGAACCCGATCGAGAACGAGGGCGTCTACCCGCTGCCCGAGGCGCAGCGCGACCGCTTCCTGTTCAAGATCGTCGTGGAGTACCCGGGGGTCGAGGAGGAGCGGGAGATCGTCTACCGGATGGGCTCGGAGCCGCCGGTGGCCCAGCAGGTGATCGACCCGGCCGAGCTGGTGCGGCTGCAGAAGCTCGCGACGCGGGTGTTCGTGCACCACGCGCTGGTCGACTACGTGGTGCGCCTGGTCGTCGCCACCCGCACGCCCGCCGACCACGGCCTGGCCGACGTCGCCGGCTGGGTGTCCTACGGCGCCTCGCCGCGCGCGACGCTGGGCATCGTCGCGGCCGCCCGGGCGCTGGCGCTGGTCCGCGGCCGCGACTACGTGCTGCCCCAGGACGTGCTCGACGTCGCCCCCGACGTGCTGCGCCACCGGCTGGTGCTGTCCTACGACGCGGTGGCCGACCAGGTCCCGATGGACCACATCCTGGGCCGGGTGCTCGCGACCGTGCCCCTGCCGCAGGTCTCCGCCCGCCCGCAGCAGTACACGCCGGCGTGAGCGCTGCCCCGGGAGCGGGGGCGACGGCCCGGCGCGTCCCCACCGCCCCGCCCTCGTTCCGCGACGGGCGGATGGAGGCCGCGCTGCGGCAGCTGGAGCTGACCGTGCGAGGCCGGCTCGACGGGCTGCTGCAGGGCAACCACCTCGGGCTGGTCCCCGGCCCGGGCAGCGAGCCCGGCGAGGCGCGCGGCTACCAGCCCGGCGACGACGTGCGCCGGATGGACTGGGCGGTGACCGCCCGCACCACGCAGCCGCACGTCCGCGAGACCGTCGCGGACCGGGAGCTGGAGACCTGGGTGGTGCTGGACCTGTCGCCCAGCCTGGACTTCGGCACCGCGGCGTGCGAGAAGCGCGACCTGGCCATCGCCGCGCTGGCCGCGGTCGTGCACCTGACCCGGGGCGGCGGCAACCGGGTCGGGGTGCTGGCGGCGACGGGGGAGCGGACGCTGCGGATCCCGGCGCGCGGCGGTGTCGCGCACGCCCGCGGGCTGCTGCGCGCCGTCGCGTCGCTGGACCGCGCCCCCACCGGCACGCGCGGCGACCTGGCCGCGGCGATCGAGCAGCTGCGCCGCCCGCCGCGGCGGCGCGGGCTGGCCGTGGTGATCTCGGACTTCCTGGGCGAGCCGGACTGGGAGCGCGCGCTGCGGGCGCTGTCGGCCCGCCACGAGCTGCTCGCCGTCGAGGTGCTCGACCCGCGCGAGCTGGACCTGCCCGACGTCGGCACCGTCGTGCTCGCCGACCCGGAGACCGGGCGGCAGCGCGAGGTGCTCACCACGCCGCTGCTGCGCCGGGAGTTCGCCGCCGCGGCGGCCGAGCACCGCGACCGGGTCGCGGCCGTCCTGCGCCGCTGCGGCGCCGCGCAGCTCACGCTGCGCACCGACTCGGACTGGATCGCCGACGTCGTGCGGTTCGCGCTCGCCCGCAAGCGGGCCTGGTCGGGGGGAGGGCGGTAGCGGTGTTCTCCGACCCGTGGTGGCTGCTGCTGCTCGCCGTCGTCGCCGCGCTCGTCGTCGGCTACGTCCTGGCGCTGCGCCGCCGGCGCCGCGACACCGTGGCGTTCACCAACCTGGAGCTGCTCGACCGGGTCGCGCCCCGGCGCCCCGGGCGGCTGCGGCACCTGCCCGCCGTCGCGCTGATCACCTCCCTGGCGGTGCTGACGATCGCGCTGGCCGGGCCGCAGGCCCAGGCCCGCGTGCCGCGCAACCGGGCGACGGTCGTGCTGGTCATCGACGTGTCGCTGTCGATGATGGCCACCGACGTGGCGCCCAGCCGGCTGGTCGCGGCGCAGGTGGCGGGGCGCGACTTCGCCGAGCAGCTCACCCCCGGGGTGAACCTGGGCCTGGTGGCGTTCGCGGGCACCGCCGCGGTGCTGGTGTCGCCGACCGTCGAGCGCGACCCGGTGGTGCGGGCGATCGACGGGCTGCGCCTGTCGGAGTCCACCGCCACCGGGGAGGCGATCTTCGCGGCGCTGCAGTCGGTGGAGACCTTCGCGCTGTCGCTGCAGGGCACCTCCGAGGACGGGGCGCCGCCCGCGCGGATCGTGCTGCTGTCCGACGGCAAGCAGACCGTCCCCGACGCGGGGACCGGCTCGCCGGAGGAGGAGCCGCGCGGGTCGTTCACCGCGGCGCAGACCGCGGCGGACGCGGGCATCCCGGTGTCGACGATCTCGTTCGGCACCCGCTACGGCACGATCGACATCGAGGGCGAGCGCACCGGGGTCCCGGTGGACGACGCGTCGATGCGCACCATCGCCGAGCTGTCGGGCGGGCAGTTCTTCACCGCCGCCAGCGAGGACGACCTGCGCGAGGTCTACGCCGAGCTGGGCGAGCAGATCGGCTACGAGACCCGGCGGGTCGACGTGAGCCGCCCCTGGCTGGCCGGCGGGGCGCTGCTGCTCATGGTCGGCGTGGGCTCCGGGCTGGTGCTGGGCCGCCGGCTGCCGTAGGCCGCCGCACCGGTTGGAGATCGCCGGGCCCGGGCCTAGGGTTCCGCGGGTGGCGAGCAGCGTGCTGGTGACCGGAGGCAACCGCGGTATCGGACTGGCGATCGCGCAGGCGTTCGCCGCGCAGGGCGACCGGGTGGCGGTGACCCACCGCAGCCCCGTCGACGGGCTGCCCGAGGGGCTGCTGCCGGTGCGCTGCGACGTCACCGACGCCGCCGCCGTCGACGCGGCGTTCACGCGGGTGGAGCAGGAGCACGGGCCGGTGGAGGTGCTCGTGTCCAACGCCGGCATCACCGACGACGGGCTGCTGATGCGGATGAGCGAGGAGTCGTTCACCACGGTCGTCGACGCCAACCTCACCGCCGCCTACCGGGTCGCCAAGCGGGCCTCGCGCGCGATGCTGAAGGCGCGGGCCGGGCGGATGGTGTTCGTGTCCAGCGTGGTGGGGCTGCTCGGGTCGGCCGGGCAGGTCAACTACGCGGCGTCCAAGGCCGGGCTGGTCGGGCTGGCCCGGTCGGTGGCCCGCGAGCTGGGGTCGCGCGGCATCACCGCCAACGTCGTCGCGCCCGGGTTCGTCGACACCGACATGACCCGCGCGCTGCCCGACGCGCGGCGCGAGGAGATCGTCAAGCAGGTGCCGCTGGGCCGCTACGCCAGCCCCGAGGAGGTCGCCTCGACCGTCGTGTGGCTGGCCTCGCCCGGCGCCGCGTACGTCACCGGCGCCGTGATCCCCGTCGACGGCGGACTCGGCATGGGGCACTGACCGCGCACTAGGGTCTCCCTCCATGGGTCTCCTCGACGGCAAGCGCCTGCTGATCACCGGCGTCATCACCGACGCCTCGCTCGCCTTCCACGCCGCGAAGCTCGCGCAGGAGCAGGGGGCGCAGGTCGTGCTCACCGGCTTCGGGCGGATGCGGCTGGTGGAGCGGATCGCCCAGCGCCTCCCGCAGCCCGCGCCGGTCGTCGAGCTCGACGTGTCCGACCAGGCCCAGCTCGACTCGCTCGTCGAGCGGGTCACCCCGCACCTGGGCGAGGACCCCCGCCTGGACGGCGTGCTGCACTCCATCGGCTTCGCCCCGGCGTCGTGCCTGGGGGAGGGGGCGTTCCTCAACGCCCCCTGGGAGGACGTCGCCACGACCATCCAGGTGTCGGCGTACTCGTTCAAGTCGCTGTCGGTGGCGCTGCTGCCGCTGCTGGGACCGGGCAGCTCGATCGTCGGGATGGACTTCGACAACCGCCAGGCCTGGCCGGCCTACGACTGGATGGGCGTCGCGAAGTCCACACTGGAGTCGGTCACCCGCTACCTCGCCCGCGACCTGGGCCCGCAGGGCATCCGGGTCAACCTGTGCGCGGCCGGGCCGGTGAAGACGATGGCGGCCAAGTCGATCCCCGGGTTCGCCGCGTTCGAGGACGCCTGGGACGGCCGCGCCCCGCTGGGCTGGGACACGGGCGACCCGGTGCCCGTGGCGAAGACGGTGTGCGCGCTGCTGTCGGACTGGCTGCCGGTCACCACCGGCTCGATGGTCATGGCCGACGGCGGGTTCCACGCGATCGGCGTCTGAGCGACGGCCCCGCGCGCCGACCGTGCCGTGGGTGGGGTCGTGGGCGCAGCGGCGGCACCTCGGCGGCCGGGCCGCGGTCGGGCGTGCGGTGGGTGCGGTGCGGACCGGCGGTGGCGCACGCTCGGCGCGGTCGGGCGGTCCCGCCGGGCGTGCGGAAGAACACGGACGACCTCCCGCCGACCCGGTGGACGGGGTGCGGGGCGCGGGGGCGGTGCACCGTGGCGGGCGGCACGGCGCGCAGTGTCCCGCGCCCGGTGGGAGGATCGCCGGCGTGTACGACGCGCTGCTGGTCCTGTCCTTCGGCGGTCCCGAGGGGCCCGAGGAGGTCCGTCCGTTCCTGGAGAACGTCACCCGCGGCCGGGGGGTGCCCCCGGAGCGGCTCGACGCCGTCGAGGAGCACTACCAGCACTTCGGCGGGGTGTCGCCGATCAACGCCCGCAACCGGGAGCTGATCGCGGCGCTGCGGGAGCGGACCGACCTGCCGGTGTACTTCGGCAACCGCAACTGGCACCCGATGGTCGAGGACACCGTCGCGGAGATGGCCCGCGACGGCGTGCGCCGCGCGCTGGTCTTCGCCACCAGCGCCTACGGCGGCTACTCGGCCTGCCGGCAGTACCACGAGGACATCGCCCGCGCCCGCAAGGCGGTCGGGGAGTCCGCGCCGGAGCTGGTGAAGCTGCGCCACTTCTTCGACCACCCCGAGTTCGTCGCGGCCAACGCCGACGCGGTGCGGGCGGTGCGCGAGCAGGCCGGCCCGGGCGCGCGGCTGGTGTTCACCGCGCACTCGGTGCCGATGTCGGCCGACGCGAGCGCGGGCCCACCCGAGGAGGGCGGGCACCGCTACTCCAAGCAGGTCACCGAGGCGGCCCGGCTCGTCGCCGCGGACCTGGGCGAGGCCGAGCACGACGTGGTGTGGCAGTCGCGGTCGGGTCCGCCGCAGGTGCCGTGGCTCGAGCCCGACATCGTCGACCACATCGACGCGCTGCACGCCGCGGGCGTCCCCGGCGTCGTGATCGCGCCGGTCGGGTTCGTGTCCGACCACGTCGAGGTGATCTGGGACCTCGACACCGAGGCCCGCGAGCGCGCCGAGGAGCTGGGCATGAGCTTCGCCCGCGCGGCCACGGCCGGCCCGGACCCCCGGTTCGCCGACATGGTCGTCGAGCTGATCGCCGAGCACACCGACGACGCCGCCCCGCGCGGGCTGGGCGAGGTGCCGCGGGCCGGGTGCGGGGTCAACGGCGCCCTGTGCGCGCCGCTGTGCTGCGAGCCGCCGCGGCGCCCGTCCCGCTGACCCGGTCGCCCGGGGTCGGGGTCAGTCGGAGAACACGGCGACCGAGCCGGGCGCCACCGCACCGTCGACCAGCTGCTGCTCCAGCCATCCCACCGGCAGGGGGCGGCGCTGGGACAGGATCGCGCCGGCGACGACCCGCAGCGGGGTGAAGGGGTACTCCCGCTCCAGCTCGACGGTCCGGGCCAGCGCGGCCCGGCTGTAGTCGAGCAGCCGGGCCTCGTCGCACCCGGCGAGGACGGCCACGAAGCTCGGCGGCGTCGCCCGGGCCAGGCGGTCGGTGGGCGCCAGCTCCTGCTGCAGGCAGCGGCTCACCGCGATGCGCACCGCGGTGTCGGCGCGCTGGCCCAGGCGCTCCCGGACCTCGGTGAGGTTGGCGACCCGGAACGCGGCCACCCCGACCGGGAGGCCCGTGCCGAGCCCGCTGGTCCACTCGCGCCACCGCTCGTCGATCTGCGGGTCGTCGGCCTCAGCCGGCCGCCCGGCGTCGGGGACCCCGTCGGGGGTGCGGACCGGCTCGGCCGGCGTCCGCTGCCGGGCGGCCGCGCGCGCCGTCCGCCCGGCGACCTCGTGCACCCGCTGCGCCAGGTACCGCAGGGGGGCGTCCCACCGGTCCTGCAGCTCCGGCTCGGGGGTCCCGGCCACGGCCCGCAGCACGCGGTCGATCCGGCTGGCGGCGTCGGCCGGCAGGTCGAGCTGCGCCCGGAGCCGGCGCACCTCGCGGTCGGCGTCCTCGCGGCGGAAGGACCACCGGCCGCGGAACAGGCGCCCGCGCTCGAGCGAGGTCGCCTCGGGGTGGACGGTCCGCAGGTCCTCGGCGACCAGGGTCGCGCCCGCGCGGGGACCCAGGACGGTGACGCTCCACTCCCGGGCCAGCGGATCCGCGGCGCCGATCAGGGCCTGGTGCAGCGGACCCGGGCCGGTGAGCTCCTCGGTGGCACCGGCCACGGCGACGGCGGCCCGGGCGGCGATCTCCCGGTACACCGCCTGCTGCGTGCGGAAGTACGAGGCCCGCTGGAACAGCGAGATCACGGCGATCGGTTCGGCCGGGTCCGCGGCCAGCGCGAACCGCTCGATGGCGTGGGAGACCTCGACGAGGACCTCCTTGGCGAGGACCTGCTCGGCACCGATGCGCGGGCCGATCCCGTCCGCGCCGTCCCCGCCTGCGGTCTCCTCGAGGCGAACCTCCACGGTGCGTCCCTTCCCCGGTGTCGCGGGAGCGCGCGCCGAGGGTCGACGCGGCCGGTCACTGCAGGTGCGTCAGGCCCCGTCGGACCCGTAGTAGTGGACCGCGCCGGGCGGCGTCGGCGCGTCGCCGACCACGACCGCGGAGGGGCGGGACAGGAACAGCTGCTGCTCGATCTGCCGCAGCTCGTGGCGGGCCGTCGCGAGGGTGGCCCGGGCCCGGTCGAGGACCAGGTAGAGGAACAGCGACTCCCCGGGGATCCCGTGGATCAGCCGGATGAGGTGGTACTGGGTGTCGAGGGTGATGAGGATGTCCTCGATCTCCTCCTCGATCCCGAGCCGCTCCACCACGTCGATCTTCGTCGTGACGACGTCGCTGTTGCCGGAGGCGGCGACGTCCAGGTCGAACACCCGTCCGCCGCCGCGGGAGCCGAGGGTCATCCCGCTGGTGCGGTCGACCAGGGCGACGGCGAGCGCCCCGGTGATGTCCGCTGCCGCGTCCAGCACGTGGTCGACGTTGCTCACGTCCCGCTCCCCCTCCGCGGTCCGACGGCCGGACGTCACGGGGGTGGCTCCGGCGGGCCCCCCGGTCGGGCGGCACCGCACGATCTGGGGGCCACCATCATGTCCTGCGCACTCACAGTGACCACTCGCACCCCCTGTGTCACCGGTTCGGCCCAACCGCCCGCCGCCCGGGCTCCTCGCGGGCCCTCAGGCCGGGGCGCCCGTGTAGAAGGCGATCGTGCGGTCGGCGCACGCCCGGGCCTGCTCCGGCGCCTGGCCCGCCGCCACCGCCGCGGCCTGCCACGCCCGCGCGGAGGCGACGAGGAACGGGTGCAGCGCCGGGTCGTCCTCGGCCGGCTTGGGCGCCGCGGGGTCGGTGAGGTGCAGGTGCAGGCCGAGCAGCGCCCCGTCCCAGCCGACGCCGGTGGCGCCCGGGCCGTACTGCGACCAGAACTCGTCGTCGACGTGGGCCACGTGCTCCAGCTCGAAGCGGCTCGCGGCGATGCCTCCCGCGCCGACGGCGCTGAGGCGCACGGTGACCCAGCTGACCTGCCCGCCGAACTCCCACGTCAGCGCGAACGACCGCGGCGGCTCGCACACCTCCACGGTGCCGCCGGCGTTGCCCTCCACCTGGTAGCGCCCGCCCAGGCGCAGGTCCCCGGTGACCGGGGCGAACCAGCGGGGGAGCCGCTCGGCGCTGGTGCAGGCGTCCCACAGGTCGTCCAGGTCGGTGGGGTAGGTGCGCGCCACGGTCTGCACGCGCGCCTCGCCGGCGGCGAGCGTGCGCGTGCCCACGGTGCGCTCGACGGTGCTGATCTCCTCGGTGAACTCGGCAGAGCTCGTCATGTCCGCTTCCCTCTCGCGATCTCGGTGGCCAGCGCGTCCAGGCGCTGGGTCCAGAAGTGCCGGAAGCCGTCCAGCCAGGCGTCGACCTCGCGCAGCGGCCCGGGCTCCACCGCGTAGATCCGCCGGGTGCCCTCGGGTCGGACGCTCGCGAACCCGCTCTCGCGCAGCACCCGCAGGTGCTGGGAGACCGCGGGCTGGGAGATCCCGAACTCGGCCCGGACCGCCGCGGTCAGCTCCCCAGAGGTGCGCTCGCCGGTGGCGAGCAGTTCCAGGAGCCGCCGGCGGACCGGGTCGCCGAGGACGTCGAACGCGTGCACCCGCCCTTCGTACCGTTTCCTGCTTATATAAGTCAATCCCGGTGACGTGAGACGGTGGCGCACGCCGGCGCGACGCGCGCGCATTCCCCGCGGCGCCCGCGGCGCGCAGGATCGGGCCGTGGAGCTGGTGGGGGAGCTGGTCGGGGTGCTGCGGGCGGTCGCGACGGTCGGGTGCGGGCTGGTCGGCGGCCTGCTGTTCGTCTTCTCGGCCGGGGTCATGACCGCGCTCGGCCGCGTGCCGGGCGGGGCGCAGGCGATGCGGGCGATCAACGCGGCCGTGCTCAACCCGCTGTTCCTCGGCGTCCTCACCGGGACCGCGGTCGCGTGCGCGGCACTGGTGGTCGCGGTCGCGGTGACGGGCGGGCCGGTGCTGCTCGCGGTCGCGGGCGCGGTGCACCTCGTGGGGGTCCTCGGCGTGACCGCCGCGCGCAGCGTGCCGATGAACGACGCGCTCGCGGCCGGGCGGCTGGGCTGGGACGCCTACCGCCGGGCGTGGACGGCGTGGAACCACGTGCGGACCGCGGCCGCCGTCGCCGCGACCGCCCTGCTGGCCGCGGGCCCGTGAGACGGCGGGCCCACGGCCCGCCCGCCGGCGCCGCAGGGCGGCGCCGCAGAGTGGGGGCTGCTGGTCCGGCTCGGCGCGGGCGGGTCCGGCGGTGCCCGTCGCGCGCCTCCTCGGGCCGGTCGGGCGGGGAGGTCGCACAGCCCGCTACAGCCCCAGCCGCGCCGCCGCGTTGTCGGCCCACAGGCCGCCCTCCTCGACGTAGCCGCGCATGACCGCCGCCGAGCGCCAGCGCCCGTGGCGCATGATGGCCAGCTCGGGCACCCCCCGGGCGTAGCCCTCGGTGGCGAACCCGGCGCGCAGGGAGTGCCCGGCGAACACGCCCTCGACCCCGGCGGCGGCAGCCCGCCGCTTGATCATGTCGGCGACGGCCCGGTCGGACAGCCGGCGCGGGCCGAGGCGGCCGTGCCGGTCGACCGCCCGGAACGCCGGGCCCTCGGTCAGGCCGGAGCGGGCGAGCCAGGCGCGCCAGGCCCGGACCGGGCAGGTGGTGAGGTGGCTGCCGTAGGGCAGGCCGCGCAGCACCCCGGCGCCGTCCTGGTCGGTCTTGGACCGGCGGATCCGCAGCCGCAGACCGTGGTCGTCCTCGACGACGTCGGCGACGTCGAGGGCGACGAGCTCGCTGCGGCGCAGCGCCCCGGCGAAGCCGAGCAGGAGCAGGGCGCGGTCGCGGACGTCGGCCAGGGCGGGGGCGGCCCGCTCGCCGTCGGCCCCGGCCAGCAGCGGCCCGACCAGGGCGGTGATGATCGGCGTGCGCGCGGCGCGGACCTTGCGCGGGGCGACCGACCGGGACCGGCGGATCCCGGCCCACACCGCGCGCACTGCCGGGTGGCCGGTGGGGGAGTCGTGGCCGGCGACCCGGTGGGCGACGCTGATCGCGGAGAGCCGACGGCGCAGGGTGGCCGGGGCGCGCACCTCGGCCAGCGCGGTCAGGTACAGCGCGACGGTGTCCGGGGCGGCGGGCAGGGCGCTCACCGGGGGGAGCTGCTGGGCGCACCAGCGCCGGAAGTCCGCCATGTCGCTGGTGTAGGCGCGCCAGGTCGAGTCGGCGCGCGAGCCGCGGGCGTAGGCCTGCGCCTGCGCCTGCAGCGCGGGAGTGGTGCGGCCGTCGACCGGCGCGCGGTCCGCTGCCGGACCGCGCGCGGCGGACGGCGGTTGCGCCTGCGCCAGCTCGCGGCCGGGGCGCGCCCCCGACCCCGGGGCTCTCTGGACCGCGCCGGGATCGATCGGGGGCATCCGGTCCTCCAGGGCTGACTTCCGAGAAGCGGACGTTATCAGAAGCCAGCCCCGCTGCTGCTCGTGCTCAAGGTTGGAGTTGTTGATACTGATACTGTGTTCCGGTGATCGAAACCGTCGTTCGGTGCGGCTACTCCCGCTGCCGGGCCGAGCTGCCGGCGCCCGGGCCCCAGGGCGGGCGGCCGCGGGCGTTCTGCCGCGACACCCGCTGGGAGGGCCGCACCTGCGCGCAGATGGCGCGGGCGGAGCGCGACGCGCTGGGGGCGCTGGGGCTCGATGCGGGCGGGACGGCGTTCGCCCTGGACGCCGACCGGTTGCGCGAGCACGTCGACGCCGTCCGGGCGCCGGTGGCGCAGCTGCTGGCCGCGCTCGACGCGGTGACGGCGCGGCTCGGCGAGGTCGAGACCCGCGCGGTGGCGGCGGTGGAGGAGGCGCACCGGCGCACCGCGGACGCCGAGGCGGGGCGGGTGCGGGCCCGGGAGGCGCAGGAGCGCGCGGAGACCGACGCGCGGTCGGCGCGCGCGGAGGCGGAGCGGGCGGGGCAGGAGCGCGCGGCCGCGGTGGCGCACGCGGAGGCGGCGGCGCGTCAGGCGCTGGAGGCGACCGAGGCGCTGGGCGCGGCGCGGCAGGTGGCCGAGCAGGCCGTCGCCGACGCGGAGCGCGCCGGACGGGAGCGGGCGGCGGCGCAGGCGCAGGCCGCGGACGGGCTGCGGCGGGCGGAGGCCGCGCAGGCCACCGCGGCGGCCGCGAACGCGCGCGCCGACGAGCTGCGGGCCGAGCGCGACGACGCTCGCGCGGCGGGGGAGGCCGCCCGCCGGGCCGCCGCGACCGCTGAGGCGCAGGCGGCGTCGGCCCGCGCGGCGGCCGACGGGGCCGGCGCCGACCGGGACCGCGCCGTGGTCGAGCGGGACGCGGCCCGGGCGGCGGCGGACCGCGCGGAGCGGGAGCGCGACGAGGCCCGCGCAGCCGGCGTGCGGGCGGAGCGGGACCGGGACGGGGCGCGCGCGGCCGCCGACCGGGCCGCGCGGGAGCGCGACGACCTGCGCACCGCGGCCGTCCGCGCCGCCGAGCAGGCCGCGGCGCTGCGGGCTGACCTCGACCGGGCCCGGGCCGATCTGGCCCGCCGCGCCCCCGACCCGGTCGAGCTGCGCGCCGTGCTGGCCGCGGCCCTGGCCGGGGACCCCGGCCGTCCGGACTGACCGCCGGGCCGGCCCCGCGCCCGCCGCGCCGACGTCCGTCCCGCTTCCCGACCCGCGCACCTACCCGCCGGTTGCGCACGTCCGGACGTGCGCAACCGGCGGGTAGGGGCGCAGCCGCCCGGCCCGCGGGCCGGGACGACGACCCGGTGAGCGACGCACGCCCGGTGTCGACCCACCACGTGGCCCTCCTCGACGACGTCCGCGCGCTGGACGGGGAGGTGCAGCGGCTCGGCGACCTCGGGCGCAGGTCCTCGCGGCGTCCGGGGCGCTCGCGGCGGAGGAGGGCAGCCGGGACCTCGCGGCCACCGTGCTGGTCGCCCGCTGGCCGGGGCCGGCGCCCGACGGGGTCGCGGGCGCCGCGGCCCGGGTCGCCGCGACGTTCACCGGGCGGGGCGCGGAGGCGGCCGTGCCGGAGTGGGTTCCGCCGCAGGAGCACAACGCGCGGTTCCCGCGGGCGGCGCACGACCTCATCGGCGTCGACGTGCACGACGTCCCTGCGCCGCAGCGGGGCGCCGGGCTCGGGCAGCGAGCCGGTCCTCGCGCCTCCGCCGCCCCGGAGGGCCTGCGGGTCCACCGCGGCCCCTGGCCCGAGCAGCGGAGGACGGTCGGGCACCGCTGGCCCAGCGGCGCGGCGTTCCGGGCGTCCGCGGACTCCGCGCGGTACCGCCCGTGGCTGCAGCTGCGCCGCGCCGGCGCGACCGGCCGCCACGTGGTGCTCGAGGGCCTCGGGGGGTAGCGGGCCGGGGTCAGGCGCCGGCCAGGCGGAACACCAGCTCGGTCTCGTGGCGGGCCGGGTCGGGCTCGGCCCGGGGGTCGGTGAGGAAGTGCTCGGCCCGGCACCCCCAGTGCTCGCCGTCGGGGCGCGCGACGACGTCCCACGCCAGCCCGTCCGCCGCGACGGCGGCGAGCAGGGCGTCGGTGGCGGCGCCGAGCCCGTCGAGGGGCCCGACGTGGTGGGCCACGGCGTAGCGGCCGGCGGGCAGCGCCCCGGCGTGCAGGCCGTCGCCGGCCAGCGGGGCCGGGTCGTCGACGGGGACGCCGGCCTCGACGTCGATCCGGCCGTCGGGGGAGAGCACGCGGTAGCGCAGGAACGGCGCCCCGCCGACCGGGACGCCCGCGCCGAGGATCCGGCCGACGACCCCGGGGATGCGGTCGGCGACCGCGGCCGTGGTGTCGGGGGTGCAGGTCGTCCGGGCGCCCAGGTAGGGGCGGTCGGGCAGGTCGAGGGTGCGGTACGGCACGGGTGTCCTCCGGTCGACGGCGATGAGCACGGTGGTCCCGGGGCCCGGGCCGGCCAGGGCGCGCAGGGGCAGGTCCTGCAGGTGCAGCACCGCGCCGGGGGCGAAGGTGCGGACCCCGCCGCGGTGGCGGTGCAGGGCGAGCCGGCCGCGTTCGACGACGACGAGCGTGCCCCGCCAGGCCGCGGCGTCGTAGGGCAGCGGCCGGTCCGGGTCGACGAGCACGACCCGGCGGCGGAACGCGGGCGGCAGCGGACCGCGCAGGAACGGCAGCGCCGCGTGCAGCAGGGCGGGGTGCGGGGCGGTGCCCGCGTCGGCGGGCCGGTGGTCCGCGCGCCGGCTCACGGCAGGCGCTCGGGCAGACCGAGGACGTCGTGGTAGCTGCTGTCGAACGTCGTCACCTCGACGACCTGCCCGCCGGCGATGCGCAGGACGTCGAGCGGCCCGCGCTCGAACCACGGTCCGGGCCGCGCGCGCGTCCCGTCCGGGAACTCGATCTCCCGGGTCGGGCGCAGGTAGTGCGCGAGCGCGGGCTGCCGGTTGACCGAGGTGAGCAGCGCGCGCCACTGCCCCCACGCGCCCGGGCCGACGAGGACGTGGCGCCAGGAGTCGAGGATCGCGTCGCGGCCGTGCACCTGGACCGGCAGCGGCGGCATGGTGTGGCGGGCGTGCTCGGCGAGCAGCCCGGCGAAGGCGTCGAGGTCGGCGCCCTCGCTGGCGGCGAGGAACCGGCGGGCGACGGCCAGGTCGGCGGCGTCGCCGCCCGTGCTCCAGTCGTCGCGGCGCTCCGGGAGCTGCTCGCGCAGGGTGGCGCGGGCCCGCTGCAGCGCGCTGTTGGCGGCGGCGACGGACACGCCGAGCAGCTCGGCGGTGTCGGCGGCGCGCCACCCGACGACGTTGCGCAGCACGAGCACCGCGCGCTGCCGCGCCGGGAGGTGCTGCAGGGCGGCGAGGAAGGCGAGCTCGATCGTCTCGCGGGCGACGACGACGGCGCCGGGCTCGTCGGCGGCGTCCGGGATCTCGTCGAGCAGCGCGTCGGGGTAGGGCTGCAGCCAGGTCACCTCGGCGATCGGGGCACCCCCGGTGGGCACGGCCCGCTGCCGGGCCCCGGGGCGCCGGGCGACGGCGTCGAGGGCGGCGCGGGTGGCGATGCGGTAGAGCCACGCCCGGAACTCCCCGCGCGCGCCGGCCCGCGCTCGCCACGCGCGCAGGAACGCGTCCTGCACGGCGTCCTCGGCCTCGTCGAACGAGCCCAGCATGCGGTAGCAGTGCACGTGCAGTTCCCGGCGGTGCCGGTCGAACAGGCCTGCGAACCGGTGTTCGTCCTCCATGTCCGGTCAGACGCCTCCCCGGCCGGGAAGTCATCGGTCGCTACACGAGCGGGCTGGCCGCCAGCACGCGCACGGCCTCCGCGACGGCGGCCCGGCGGGCCACGCGCACGGCGGTCTCGATGGGGCGCAGCGCCTCGCGGCGGGCCTGCGCCGCGGACGCCGACAGCGCGCCGCCCGGCTCGTCGACCTGCGCGGCGGCCAGGATGGCCTCGACCTCGTCGGCGTGCTGCAGCACCCGCAGCGACTGGCCCGGCATCCCCGCCGGCCACAGCGAGGCCGGGCGGCTGCGCAGCGCCGCGGCGATCTCCTCGCGGACGCCGGGCCGGTGGCGGGCCACGCCCAGCGAGGTCAGCACCGATGCGGACCGGCGCACCTGCTCGCGCAGGTCGCGCTCGGCCTGGCCCAGCACCACGTACTCCGGCACGGGCCCGGCGTCGGGCACGCGGTAGACCGTCCAGCGGACCACGCCGTCGGCGACGGTCGTGGGCACGACGCCCAGCCCGGCGTCGGCGAACAGGACGCCCTCGCCCGCGGCCGTCGCCTCCCGGCTGAACGCGCCCGGCCCGGGCAGGCCGCGGACGTCGCCGGGCACGGGCAGCACCATCCGCGCCGGCCCCCGGCCGCCGCGGCGCAGGCTCGCCAGCAGGAACGCCACCGACGACACGGGCGTGCCGGGCGCCGACAGGGACGTGAAGATCGCGGTCTCCTCGTCGGCGGCCTGGACGTCGTGCGCCTGCGCCCACGGGGCGAGCGCGTCGAGCACGTCGTCCGGGGCGGCGGCGCCCGCGAGCCAGGCCGACGACCACACGGCGAAGGTGGCGGAAGCACGGGGCACCGGGCCAGGCTAGCGACGTCCCCCGGCCCCGGCACCGCTGCCGCGCGGGTGACCGCGGGCACGCTGCGTCACCGCTGGTCACAGGGCTCCCGCGTGTCGCAGCCGCGACACGCCCGCGGGTCGGGGTAGGAAGCGGGCATGACGAGGGCGCACGACTACCGCGGCGCGTTCGGCGCGGACGGCACGCGGCGGGTCGCCGAGCGCACGGTGCCGGAGGTCCCGGCCGAGCGGGGACTGGTCGTGGAGCACCACGACGGGTTCTGCGGCGCCGTGGTCCGCGTGGACGTCCGCGAGGTCGTGCTGGAGGACCGGCGCGGCGCGCGGCGGGTGTTCCCGCTGCGGCCGGCGGCGTTCCTGGTCGAGGGTCGGACGGCCACGCTGGTGGTGCCGCCGCGGGCCCCGGCCGGGCCGAGGCGCTCGGCGTCGGGCTCGGTCGCGGTGCAGAACCACCGGGCCCGCACCGCGCGGGCGGCGCGGATCTGGGTGGAGGGCATCCACGACGCCGCGCTGGTGGAGACGGTGTGGGGGCACGACCTGCGCGTCGAGGGCGTCGTCGTGGAGCCGATGCACGGCATGGACGACCTGGCCGCGGCGGTCGCGGAGTTCGGCCCGGGGCCGCAGCGGCGGCTGGGGATCCTCGTCGACCACCTCGTGGAGGGCTCGAAGGAGACCCGCGCCGCGCACGCCGTCGCCGGGCCGCACGTGCTGGTCACCGGGCACCCCTACGTCGACGTGTGGGAGGCGGTGAAGCCCTCGGTCGTCGGGATCCGCGCCTGGCCGGCGGTGCCGCGGGGCACCGACTGGAAGACCGGGGTGTGCGCGGCGCTGCGCTGGGGCGAGCCCGCCGACGGGGCGCGGCGCGTGCTGGGTGCGGTGCGCAGCTACCGCGACCTGGAGACCCCGCTCATCGGCGCGGTCGAGCGGTTGATCGACTTCGTCACCGGCTGAGGTCCACCGACGGTCGCAGACCGGTGACGATCGGCGCCCGACGGTGGGTTCTCTGGCAGGATCGATCGCGTGGGACCGGACGAGATCACCGCGCTGATCTGGCTCGTCGTCGGGGTCGCGCTGCTCGCCACCGAGTCGCTGTCGGGTGAGTTCGTGCTCGCGATGCTGGGCGGCGGCGCGCTGGTCGCGGCCGCGGTGACGCTGCTGGCCGGTGGTCTCGTGCCCGGGCTGGTGGCGTTCGCGGTGGCGTCGGTGCTGCTCGTGTTCGCGGTGCGCCCGCCGCTCAAGCGCCGGCTGCAGCACGGGATGCAGGACTCGCTGATGCACACGCGCGCCCTGATCGGCACGGAGGCGGTCGTCGTCGCGCGGGTGGACGGGGACGGGGGCCGCGTGAAGATCGGCGGCGAGCTGTGGTCGGCGCGCCCCGTGCACTCCGACGACGTGCTCGACGAGGGCGTCACCGCGCTGGTCGTGGAGATCAGCGGTGCCACCGCGGTCGTGGTGGCCAAGGAGTGAGGGTGGGGACATGGAGCTGTTGATCGTCGCGCTGGTGCTCGTGGCGCTGGTCGTCGTGCTGGTGGTGAAGTCGATCCAGATCATCCCGCAGGCCACGGCCGCGGTGATCGAGCGACTCGGCCGGTTCCAGGCCACGGCCGATCCCGGGCTGGTGTTCCTGGTGCCGTTCGTCGACCGGGTGCGGGAGCGGGTGGACCTGCGCGAGCAGGTCGTGTCCTTCCCGCCGCAGCCGGTCATCACCCAGGACAACCTGACCGTCAACATCGACACCGTCGTCTACTACCAGGTCACCGACCCCAAGGCCGCGGTCTACGAGATCAGCAACTACATCGTCGGCGTCGAGCAGATCACCACCACGACGCTGCGCAACGTGGTCGGCGGGCTGAGCCTGGAGCAGACGCTGACCTCGCGGGACCAGATCAACACGGTGCTGCGCGGGGAGCTGGACGAGGCGACGGGCCGCTGGGGCATCCGCGTCGCCCGGGTGGAGATCAAGGCCATCGACCCGCCGCCGTCGATCCAGGAGTCGATGGAGCGGCAGATGAAGGCCGACCGCGAGAAGCGCGCCATGATCCTCACCGCCGAGGGGCAGCGGGAGTCGGCGATCCGCAGCGCGGAGGGGCAGAAGCAGAGCCAGATCCTCACCGCCGAGGGCGCCAAGCAGGCCGCGATCCTGCAGGCCGAGGCCGAGCGGCAGTCGACGATCCTGCGCGCGCAGGGCGACCGGGCCGCCCGCTACCTGGAGGCCCAGGGCGAGGCGGCGGCGATCGAGAAGGTGTTCGCCGCGATCAAGGCCGGGCGCCCGACGCCGGAGCTGCTGGCCTACAAGTACCTGGAGACGCTGCCGGAGATGGCGCAGGGCGAGGCCAACAAGGTCTGGATGGTGCCCAGCGACTTCGGCAAGGCGCTGGAGGGCTTCACCCGCATGCTCGGCGCGCCCGGCGAGGACGGGGTGTTCCGGTTCCAACCCTCACCGGTCGAGGAGGCGGCGGACCGGTCGCGGCCCGCCGACCAGGACGAATCGGTGGAGCACTGGTTCGACACCACCCCCGACCCGGAGATCGCCCGGGTCGTCGCCGACGCCGAGGCGCAGGCCCGCAAGGAGGTCCCGCCGCCCGGGCGGGCCGAGGCGCCGGCCATCGCGCCGCACCTGCCCCCGCCGGCGCAGATCCCCGCTGGCCAGGTCCCGGCGCAGGTCCCGGCGCAGGTCCCGTCGCGGGTCAACGGCGGGTCGTCGGTGCGCGAGAGCGCGCTGCCCACCCCGCCGCGCGGCACCCCGGTCGCCACCGACGAGGAGGGCCGCGGGCCGACCACCGGCTGACGGCCGGCCCCGGCCCGGTGCCGGTACGGGCGTCAGGCCCGCACGCGCTCCCCGGTCGGGTCGTGCAGCGGCGCGCGGACGACGACGCCACCGACCGGGTCGCCGTCCACGACCACCTCCACCCGCGTCCCGGGACCCACCGGGAGGTGGGCGTGGGCGATCGACCGCGGCGGGGTGAAGCCCTGCCCGCCGCTGGTGACGTAGCCGGCCACGGCGCCGTCGACGCGGACGGGCTCCCCGCCCAGCGCGACGGTGCGCGGGTCGTCGAGGACCAGGGCGCGCAGGCGCCGCGGGGGCGGGCCGGCGGCGCGGCGGGCCGCGAGGGCGTCGGCGCCCGCGTACCCCCCGCCGGCGCGCACGGCGAACGCGAGCCCGGCCTCGTCGGGCGTGGTGCCCGGCCCGATGTCCGAGCCCCAGGCCCGGTAGCCCTTCTCCAGCCGCAGGCTCTCGACCGCCCGGTAGCCGCACGGCTGGGCCCCGGTGGCGGCGAGCGCCGCCCACAGGCCCGCGCCGTACTCGGTGGGGCAGTACAGCTCCCAGCCCAGCTCGCCGACGTAGGTGACGCGGACGGCCCGCACCGGCACGTCGCCGACGGTCAGCTCGCGCGCGGTCAGGTAGGGCGAGTCCAGGGGGTCGGGGGTGAGCGGGGCGAGCAGGTCGCGCGCGGCGGGGCCCCACAGCCCGAAGCAGGCCCAGGCGCCGGTGACGTCGGCGACGCGCACCGCGTACCCGGTGGCGCGGGCGCGCAGGAGGGCGAGGTCGGGCAGCAGCGACGCGGTGCCGGTGACGACGACGAACTCGTCGTCGGCGGTGCGGGTGACGGTGACGTCGGCGGCGATCCCGGCGCCGTCGGTGAGCGCCGCGGTGTAGACGACGCCGCCGACCGGGCCGTCCACCGGGCCGGCGAACGCCCACCGGCAGAACGCGGCGGCGTCCGGCCCGCTGATCTCGATCTTGCCGAAGGACGACTCGTCGACCAGCCCGGCCCGCTCGCGCACCGCGCGGTGCTCGGTGGCGACCGCGGGGTGCCAGTGGACGCCGGCGAACCCGCGGGGCCGCAGCGCCTCGTCGGCGGGGTCGGCGGCGCCGTAGTGCTCGACCCGCTCCCAGCCGGCCTTCTCCCCGAACACCGCGCCGTGCGCGGCGTGCCACGCGTACGCCGGTGAGGTGCGCAGCGGCCGCCCCGCGCAGCGCTGCGCGCCCGGGTGGCGCAGGTCGTAGTAGCTCTCGTAGTTCTCCCGGACCCGCGCCAGGGTGTAGGAGGGCGAGCGGTACTGCGGGCCGAAGCGGCGCACGTCCATGTGGTGCAGGTCCAGGCCCGGGTCGCCGTCGAGGATCCACGCGGCCATGGCCCGGCCGACGCCGCCCGCGCCGGCGATGCCGTGCGCGCAGAACCCGGCGGAGACGAAGAACCCGCCGACCTCGGTCTCGCCCAGGCAGAACTCGTTGTCCGGGGTGAACGCCTCGGGCCCGTTGATCACCGACGCCAGGCCGGTGTCGGCCAGGACGGGCACCCGGACCTGGGCGTTGGCCACGATCTCGTCGAAGCGGTCCAGGTCGGGCGCCAGGAGCTTGCCGTTGAAGTCGGCCGGGACCGCGTCGTAGGACGTCGCGGTGGCCGTCCAGGGGGCGCTGCGCCGCTCGTAGCCGCCCATCACCAGGCCCGGCCCCTCCTGCCGGTAGTAGACGAGCAGGTCCGGGTCGCGCAGCGAGGGCATCCGGTCGGGCAGCCCGCCCGCGACCGGGGCGGTGACGACGTACTGGTGCGACATCGGCACCACCGGCACCCGCACCCCGACCATCCGCGCGATCTCGGCGGCGAACATGCCGCCGCAGTCGACGACGACCTCGCACTCGACGTCGCCGCGGTCGGTGCGGACGCGGTGGACCCGGCCCTCGTCGAGGTCGATGCCGGTCACGCGGGTGCGCTGCGCGATGCGGACACCGGCGGCGCGGGCGAGCGCGGCGAGGGCCTGGGTGAGCCGCGACGGGTCGACCTGCCCGTCGGTGGGGGTGTAGGCGGCCCCGAGGACGCCCTCGGTGGACATCGGCGGGAACAGCGCCTGCGCCTCCCGGGCCGACAGCAGCTCCAGGGGCAGGCCCGAGCGCTGCGCCCACGCGGCCTGCCGGCGGATCTCGGTCAGCCGGTCGGGGGAGGAGGCCAGCCGCAGCGACCCCGACTCGACCCACCCGGGGGCGTGCTCGGTGGCCTCCAGCTCGCGGTAGAGCTCCACCGACCAGGTGTTGATCGTGGTCAGCGCGGGGTCGGAGCGCAGCTGGCCGACCAGCCCGGCCGAGTGGAACGTCGAGCCGCTGGTGAGCTCCGAGCGCTCGAGCAGCAGCACGTCGGTCTCGCCCCGGGCCGCGAGGTGGTGGGCGAGGCTCGTGCCGCCGACCCCGCCCCCCACGATCACGATGCGGGCCCGGACGGGGAGCGGGGTCGTCACGGGGCGACCCTACGGTCTTCCCCCCGACCGGGTGCATCCCTACCATCCCCGCAGTGTCCGTGCCCGTCGATCTCGTGACCGAGGAGTTGCTCGATTCGCTCCCCTGCACCAAGCGCAAGCCCCGAACGGTGGAGGAGCTCCCCGGCGGTCTCACCAACCGCAACCTCAAGGTCGTCAACGCCGACGGCGCGTGCGTGGTCCGCATCCCGGCCGGCCCGTCGCTGCTCGGGATCGACCGCGACCACGAGCACGCCAACAGCGTCGCGGCCGCCCGGGCCGGGGTCGGCGCCCCGGTGCTGCACTACCGCCCGGGCGCCGGGCTCGTCGTCGGCTTCCTCCCCGGCCGCGCCCTCGACGACGCCGACCTGCACGACCCGGCCGTGCTCGGCCGGGTCGCCGCGGCGTGCCGGCGCCTGCACGCCGGTCCGCGCTTCGTGAACGAGTTCGACATGTTCGCCGTGCAGGAGCGCTACCGCGCGATCGTCGCGGAGCGGGGGTTCGCGCTGCCGCCGCGCTACGACGCGTTCGCCCCGCAGGTCGCGCGGATGCGCGAGGTGCTGAGCGGCGGGGCGACCGTGCCCTGCCACAACGACCTGCTGGCCGCCAACCTCCTCGACGACGGCGAGACCGTGCGGATCATCGACTACGAGTACTCCGGCAACAACGACCCGGCCTTCGAGCTGGGCAACATCTGGAGCGAGGCGGCGCTGCCGCCCGCGCTCCTCGACGTCCTCGTCACCGCCTACTTCGGCCGCCCCCGGCCCGACCAGGTCGCCCGCGCGCGCCTGTTCGGCCTGCTGGCCCGGTACGGCTGGACGCTGTGGGCATCGATCCAGGAGGCCACGAGCCCCCTGGACTTCGACTTCCGGGCCTGGGGCCTGGAGAAGCACGACCGCGCCGTCGCGGAGTTCGACGGGCCGCAGTTCGAGCAGCTGCTCGCCGCCGCCCGACCGTCCGACTGACCGAGAGCAGGGAAGAATGGTCGACAAGACCGGCGCGTCCAGGGGCGCGCACACCGACGACGACGACGCGAGCACGCTGCGCCGCCTCGGCTACGCCCAGGTGCTGTACCGGGAGATGGGCGGGTTCTCCAACTTCGCCATCTCCTTCACGATCATCTCCGTCCTCGCGGGCTGCCTGACGTCGTACTACCTGGCGTGGAACAACGGCGGCCCCGTGGCGATCACGTGGGGCTGGCTGCTGGTCGGGGTGTTCTGCATCCTCGTCGCCATGGCGATGGGCGAGATCGCCTCGGCCATGCCCACGGCGGGCGCGCTGTACTTCTGGGCGTCCAAGCTCGGCGGGCCGGCCTGGGGCTGGTTCACCGGCTGGTTCAACCTCGTCGGGCAGATCGCGGTCACCGCGGCCATCGACTACGGCGCGGCGGTGTTCACCACCGCGCTGCTCAACCTGTGGTTCCCCGACGTCGTCGGCACCGGCACCGGCACGATCTTCATCGTCTACACGGTGATCGTGGCGCTGCACCTGGCGCTGAACCTGGCCAACGTCAACCTGCTGGCCAAGCTGAACACCGTGTCGGCCTGGTGGCACATGATCGGCGTCGTGGTGATCGTCGGCGTCCTCGCCGTCGTGCCCGAGAACCACCAGTCCGCCGCGTTCGTGTTCGGCCAGACGATCAACAACTCCGGGTTCTCCGACTCCGCGTTCCTCTACGTGTTCGGCATCGGGCTGCTCATGGCCCAGTACACGATCACCGGCTACGACGCCTCGGCCCACATGAGCGAGGAGACCCGCCAGGCCTCGCGCACCGCCGCCGTCGGCATGGTGATGGCCGTGGTCGTCTCGGTCGTGTTCGGCTTCGCGCTGCTCGTCGCGATCACCTTCGCCGTGCCCGACGTGCAGGGCGTCACCGACGCCGCCGCCAACGCCGTGGTCTACATCTGGACCGAGTCGCTCGGCGAGCCGCTCGCGGAGTTCCTGCTGTTCATCGCCGTGGTCGCGCAGCTGTTCTGCGGCACCGCATCGGTCACGTCGGCGTCCCGGATGATGTTCGCGTTCTCCCGCGACGGCGCCGTGCCCGGGTCGGCGGTCTGGCGGCGGGTCTCGGCCAACCGCGTCCCGGTCAACGCCGTCATCGCGATCTGCGTGCTCGCCTGGGCGCTGATGATCCCGACGCTGGTCAACGGGGTCGTCGGCTACGCCGTCGGCACCTCCATCGCCGTCATCGGCCTCTACATCGCCTTCGCCCTGCCGATCATCCTGCGGATCCGCCAGGGCGCCCGGTTCCAGCACGGCGCGTGGAGCCTGGGCAACCACTACAAGTGGATCGCCCCGCTGTCGGTGGCCTGGATCGCGCTGGTCTGCGTGCTGTTCCTGCTGCCGTTCTCCCCGAACGGCATCCCGGGCGCCGAGGAGTTCTCCTGGGAGCTGGTGAACTACGCCCCGATCACCGTGCTCGGCGCGCTGCTCCTGTTCGGCGGCTGGTACTTCCTCTCGGCGAGGAAGTGGTTCACCGGTCCCGTGCGCGAGATCGACGACGCGGAGCTCGGACGGCCGTGACGCTCACGCTGGAGGAGCTGCGGGTCCGCGTCGCCGACGGCGCGGTCGACACCGTCCTCGTCGCGTTCACCGACATGCAGGGCCGGCTGCAGGGCAAGCGGTGCGCGGCGCCGTACTTCCTGGACCAGGTCGTGCCCCACCACGCCGAGGCGTGCAACTACCTGCTCGCCGTGGACGTCGAGATGAACACGGTGCCCGGCTACGCGATGTCGAGCTGGGAGCGCGGCTACGGCGACTTCGTGCTGCACCCCGACATGGCGACGCTGCGGATGCTGCCCTGGCACGAGGCGACGGCGCTGGTGCTGTGCGACGTCGAGTGGGGCGACGGGTCGCCCGTCGTCGCCTCGCCGCGGCAGGTGCTGCGCCGCCAGCTCGACCGGCTCGCCCAGCGCGGGCTGGTGGCCGACGTCGGCACGGAGCTGGAGTTCATCCTGTTCGCCGACACCTACGACGAGGCGGCGCGGCGCGACTACCACGGCCTCACCCCGGCCAACGGGTACAACGTCGACTACTCCCTGATGGGCACCGCGAAGGTGGAGCCGGTGCTGCGCCGGATCCGCAACGGCATGGCCGCGGCGGGGCTGGTCGTGGAGTCGGCGAAGGGGGAGTGCAACCTCGGCCAGCACGAGATCGCGTTCCGCTACGCCGACGCCCTGACCACCTGCGACAACCACACGGTCTACAAGACCGGGGCCAAGGAGATCGCCGACCAGGCCGGCATGGCGCTGACCTTCATGGCGAAGTACGACGCCCGCGAGGGCAACTCCTGCCACGTCCACGTGTCGCTGCGCGGCGAGGACGGCAACGTCTTCACCGGCGACGGCGAGCGCGGGTGGTCGCCGCTGTTCGAGCACTTCCTGGCCGGTCAGCAGCGCTACCTGCGCGAGCTGACCTACCTGTTCGCGCCCAACGTCAACTCCTACAAGCGGTTCGCCGAGGGGTCGTTCGCCCCGACGGCGGTCGGCTGGGGCGTCGACAACCGCACGTGCGCGCTGCGGGTGGTCGGGCACGGCCCGGGGCTGCGCGTGGAGAACCGGGTGCCCGGCGGGGACATGAACCCCTACCTGGGGGTGGCCGCCCTGGTCGCCGCGGGCCTGGCGGGGATCGAGGAGGAGCTGCCGCTGCCCCCCGAGCTCACGGGCAACGCCTACGTCTCCGACGCCCCGCGGGTGCCGGGGACGCTGCGGGAGGCCGCCGAGCTGTTCACCGGCTCGGCGCTGGCCCGCTCGGCCTTCGGCGACGAGGTGGTGGACCACTACGCCAACGCGGCGCGGGTGGAGCTCACCGCCTTCGACGCCGCCGTCACCGACTGGGAACGGCGGCGTGGGTTCGAGCGGCTCTGACCCCGGCGACCCCGGGGACCCGGGCGGGGCGGGCCCGGTGCTGGTGGGGATCACCACCTACACCGAGCCCGCCCGCTGGGGGGTGTGGGACGAGCCCGCGGTGCTGCTGCCGCGGACCTACGCCGACCTCGTCGCCGCCGCGGGCGGCACGCCGGTGCTGCTGCCGGCGCTGCCGTCCTCGGCGGCGGCGGTGGACCGCCTCGACGCCGTCGTGCTCGCCGGCGGCGCCGACGTCGACCCCGCCCGCTACGCCGCCGAGCCGGGGCCGCGCACCGACCGGCCCCGCCTCGACCGCGACGCGGCCGAGGCGGGGGTGCTGCGCCGGGCGCTGGAGCGCGGGATCCCGGTGCTGGGGGTGTGCCGCGGGCTGCAGCTGCTCAACGTCGAGCTGGGCGGCTCGCTGCACCAGCACCTGCCCGACGTCGTCGGCCACGACGGGCACAACCCGGCCCCGGGGGTGTTCGGCACCGTCGAGGTGGAGCTGAGCGGCGCCACGGCGGCACTGCTCGGGGACCGGGTGACCGTGCGCTGCCACCACCACCAGGGCCTCGACCGCCTCGGCGACGGGCTGGTCGTCACCGGCCGCGCCGCCGACGGCACGGTGGAGGCCGTGGAGCTCGGACCGCTGGTCAGGGCCGTGCAGTGGCACCCCGAGCGGGACCTCACCGACCTGCGCCTGGTGGCCGCACTGGTCGCGGCGGCCCGGTCGTGGTCCCGCGCGATCCCTGCGTCGTAGTCTCTGCGCCGTGCAGCGCTTCGAGGGCCGGACGGCCGTGATCACCGGTGGTGGCAGTGGGATCGGGCTGGCGACGGTCCGCCGCCTGGCGCAGGAGGGGGCCCGGGTCGTCGTCGCCGACATCGACCCGGTCGCCGGGAAGGCCGCCGCCGAGGAGGTGGACGGGCTGTTCGTGCCGACCGACGTGACGTCGGAGGAGCAGGTGGAGGCGCTCTACGCCACCGCCGTGGAGCGGTTCGGCGCGGTCGACGTCGCCTTCCACAACGCGGGGATCAACCCCCCGGAGGACGACTCGATCCTCACCTCCGGGCTGGACGCGTGGCGCCGCGTGCAGGAGGTCAACCTGACCTCGGTGTACCTGTGCTGCCGGGCCGTCCTGCCGCACATGCGGCGCGCCGGGCGCGGGTCGATCGTCAACATGGCGTCGTTCGTGGCCGTGATGGGCGCGGCGACCTCGCAGATCTCCTACACCGCCTCCAAGGGCGGGGTGCTGGCCCTGTCGCGCGAGCTGGGCGTCCAGTTCGCGCGCGAGGGCATCCGCGTCAACGCCCTGTGCCCCGGCCCGGTGGACACCCCGCTGCTGCAGGAGCTGTTCGCCGCCGACCCCGAGCGCGCGCGGCGGCGGCTGGTGCACATCCCGGTCGGCCGCTTCGCCCGCCCGGAGGAGATCGCGGCGACGGTGGCGTTCCTCGGCAGCGACGACGCCTCCTTCGTCACCGCGTCGACGTTCCTCGTCGACGGCGGCATCTCGGGGGCCTACGTCACCCCGATGTGACCAGGTGGCGCCACCCCGCGCACCCCCGGCGTTAACAGCAGGTTTCAAAGCCGCCGGAAGTGGGTAGTCGATGGTCCGTCCGTGTGACTGACCGTGTAACTTGCTGTGCATGGCGGGTGGCACGGACCTGGACGACCTGGCCCGGGCCAACGCCGAGGCGGCCGCGCTGTACACCTCGGGGCGAGCCGGACGCGCCGTGGAGCTGTTCGAACGGATCGTGGAGCACTGCCACGCGCAGCTCGGGGTCGACCACCCCGCCTCCCTGACCGTCGAGGGCAACCTGGCCGTCGCGCTGGTCACCACCGGCAAGCGCCGCGAGGGCATCGAGCTGCTGACCGAGAACGTCCGCGACCGCGCCCGGGTGCTGGGCGACGAGGACCCGCGCACGCTCACCGCCCGCGACGCGCTCGCCGTGGTCTACCGCCTGGCCGGCCGCGTGGACGAGGCGGTGGAGCTGTCCCGGCGGGTCACCGCCCAGCGCCGCCGCACCCTCGGCGACGACCACCCCGACACCCTCACCTCGCGGATGGGCCTCGTCCTGGCCCGGGCGGCCGCCGGGGACATCGGTTCCGCCGCCACCGAGCTGGTGGCGGCCATCGCCGACGCCGAGAGCGCCCTCGGCCCGCGGCACCCGCACACGGTCGCCCTGCTGGAGTGCGGCCGCAGCCTCGGCCTCCTGCGCCGCGCCTCCTGACCCCCTCCCCGCCCCCTCCCCCCGGAGCAGTCCCGCATGAGCCTCCCCGACCGGCCCCATCCGCCCGCCGAGCCCCTCCGCGACCGGGCCGCGTCCTCCCGCGCCGCGAGCGCGGCCGCGGAGGAGGCGATCCTGCGCCGCCTGGGCTACGGCCAGGTCCTGGAGCGCCGGATGGGCGGGTTCGCGAACTTCGCGATCTCCTTCACCATCATCTCGGTGCTGGCGGGCTGTCTGACCTCCTACTACATCGCCTTCAACAACGGCGGCCCCGCGGTGATCACCTGGGGCTGGCTGGTCGTCGGCGTCTTCTCGGTGTTCGTGGCGATGGCGATGGGCGAGATCGCCTCGGCCATGCCGACCGCGGGGGCGCTGTACTTCTGGGCCGCGCGCCTGGGCGGGCCGGCGTGGAGCTGGTTCACCGGCTGGTTCAACCTGGTCGGGCAGATCGCCGTCACCGCGGCCATCGACTACGGCGCGGCGATCTTCACCACGGCGCTGCTCAACCTGTGGTTCCCCGACGTCGTCGGCACCGGCACCGGCACGATCTTCGTCGTCTACACGGCGATCATCGCCGCGCACCTGGCGCTCAACCTGAGCGGGGTCGACCTGCTGGCCAAGCTCAACACCTTCTCCGCGTGGTGGCACATGGCCGGGGTCACGATGATCGTCGTGATCCTGGCGGTGGTACCGACCGACCACCGGTCCGCCGCGTTCGTGTTCGGGCAGACGATCAACAACTCCGGCTTCCCCGACTCGGCCTCGTTCCTCGTGTTCGGCATCGGGCTGCTCATGGCCCAGTACACGATCACCGGCTACGACGCGTCCGCGCACATGAGCGAGGAGACGCGCGAGGCCTCCCGCACCGCGGCCGTCGGCATGGTGATGGCCGTCGCCGCCTCGGTCGTGTTCGGCTTCGTGCTGCTCGTCGCGCTCACCTTCGCCGTGCCCGACGTGCAGGGCACCCTGGACGCGGGCGCCAACGCGGTGGTCTACATCTGGACCGAGTCGATGAACTCGGGGTGGGCGGAGTTCCTGCTGGTCATCGCGGTGGTCGCCCAGTTCTTCTGCGGCACCGCGTCGGTGACGTCGGCCTCGCGCATGCTGTTCGCCTTCTCCCGCGACCGCGCCGTCCCCGGATGGCGGCTGTGGCGCACCGTGGGTCGCAACCGGGCGCCGGTGAACGCCGTGCTCGCGATCGCCGTGCTGGCCTGGGCGCTGATGCTGCCGACCCTGCTCAACGGCGCCGTCGGCTACCTCGTCGGCACCTCCATCGCGGTGATCGGGCTCCACATCGCGTTCGTCCTGCCGATCGTCCTGCGGATCCGGGCGGGCGACCGGTTCGAGGCCGGGGCGTGGTCGCTGGGCCGGCACTACCGGTGGATCTCCCCGCTCGCGGTCGCCTGGATCGCGGTCGCCTGCGTGCTGTGCCTGCTGCCCGTCTCCCCGCGGGGCATCCCGGGGGCCGAGGACTTCGACTGGAACGTCGTCAACTACGCCCCGCTGACCGTCGGGGGCGCGCTGGCGCTGTTCGGCGGCTGGTACGTCCTGTCCGCCCGCCGCTGGTTCACCGGGCCGGTCCGCGAGGTGCCGGCCCAGGAGCAGGAGCCGTCCCGCCGCTGACCGGGGGACCCGCTGCTCACCGCACCGCGAAGCCGAAGGGCAGCTCCAGGCGGTGGCGGGCCAGCAGGTCGGCGTCGGCGAGCAGGTCGCGGGTGGGGCCGTCGGCGACGATCGCGCCGTCGTCGAGCACGACGCTGCGCGGGCACAGCTGCAGCGCGTAGGGCAGGTCGTGGGTGACCATGAGCATCGTCGGCTCCAGCGCCAGCAGCACCTGCGCGAGCTCGCGGCGGGCCAGCGGGTCGAGGTGGGTCGAGGGCTCGTCGAGCACGAGGACCTCCGGCCGGCAGGCCAGCACCGTGGCCAGCGCGACGCGGCGGCGCTGCCCGCCGGACAGGTGCAGGGGGGAGCGGTCGCGGTGCCCGGTCATGTCCACCGCGGCCAGGGCGGCGTCGACGCGCGCGGTGAGCGCGGCGCCGGTGACGCCGAAGTTGGCCGGCCCGAACGCGACGTCCTGCGCGACGGTGGGCATGAACAGCTGGTCGTCGGGGTCCTGGAAGACGATCCCGACGCGGCGCCGGACCTCGTGCAGGTGCTGGCGGACCACGGGCAGCCCGGCGACGGTGATCGCCCCGGTCTGCGCGGTGAGCACCCCGTTGAGGTGCAGCACCAGCGTGGTCTTGCCCGCGCCGTTCGGGCCCAGCAGCGCCACCCGCTCGCCGGGGTCGATGCGCAGGTCGACCCCGTGCAGGGCCTGGTGGCCGTCGGGGTAGGCGAACGCGAGCCCCTCCACCCGCAGAGCGGGCGTCACGTCGTGACCAGGCCGGTGAGCGCCAGCGCGGCGGCGAGCACGACGGGGGCCAGCCCGGTGGCCCACTGGCGCCGCGTGGTGCGCGCCTCGGACAGGGCCGGCATCGCGCCGGTCCAGCCGCGCGACAGCATCGCGAGGTGCACCCGCTCGCCGCGCTCGTAGGAGCGGACGAACAGCGCGCCGATCCCGCGCGCGGTGGCGCCGGCCTGCCAGAGGAACCGCGGGTCGTGGCCGCGGGAGATGCGGGCCAGGCGCATGCGGCGGGCCTCCCCGGCGATGACGTCGACGTAGCGGAGCATGAGCGTGGCGATGGTGAGGACCAGCGGGGGCACGCGCAACCGCGCCAGGCCCAGCAGCAGGTCGCGCAGCGGGGTGGTGGCGGCCAGGGTCAGGGAGGTCAGGACCCCGAGCGTGCCCTTGACCACGATGTTCCACGCGGCGAGCAGCCCCTCGGCGGACAGGTCCAGCCCGAGCACGTCGACCCGCGGGTCGGGTCCGGTGAAGGGCAGCAGCACCGCCAGCACCACGAACGGGGCCTCGATGAGCGCCCGGACGGCCATCCAGCGCGGGGGGATCCGCGCGATGGCCCAGACGACGGCGAGCAGCAGCAGGTGGCCGCCGAACACGGCGAACGCCTCGCGCGGGGTGATGACGACGCAGACGACGCCGAGGAACGCGGCGAGCAGCTTGACCTCGGCCGGGAGCCGGTGGACCGGCGAGTCGCCCGGCCGGTGCAGGGGGTGGGAGTGCCCGGCGCCCACTACGGGCGGGGGCGGCTGCGCAGCAGCCAGAACAGCCCGCCGGCGACGGCCAGGGTGAGGAGCACGCCCAGGACGCCGGCGAGCCCGACCGAGCCCTCCGCCCCGCCGACCGCGTAGTCGGCGAGCGGGCTGCCGGCCAGGCCGTGCTCCTGCGCGTTCTGCGCGAGGCACCGCCCGCCGACCGGCTCGCCGTCCTCGCCCAGCTCGCAACCGGCGAGCGTGACGCTGTCCAGGCCGTCGGGGGAGCTGCTCGCGAAGTACGACAGCCCGCCCGCGACGAGCAGCGCGACGATCAGGAAGCCGACGAGGAAGCGGGTGTCGGTCCTCACGCGGCGCTCCGGACGGACGGCGCGGGGGTCCTGCCCCGCAGCAGGTGGACCAGGTCGGGGCGCACCGACGCGACCGCCCCCACGGTGGTCGCGGTGATGACGCCCTCGCCGATGCCGATGAGCGCGTGGAAGCCGAGCATGAGGACGAGCACGGTGCCCGGCGAGGCGCCCCCGGCGCCGCCGATCGCGTACTGCAGCACGAACGACAGCGCGGCGGCGACGGTGTTGAGCAGGGCCGCGGTGAACGCGACGCCGAGCAGCCCGGCCCGGCTGCGCACCGCGAACCGGCGCAGCGCCACCGCCGTGCCGTAGCCGACGAACACCCCGACGAAGGCCATGTTGACGACGTTGGTGCCCAGGGCGGTGAGCCCGCCGTCGGCGAACAGCACGGCCTGCACGGCCAGCACGATGGCGATGCACAGCGAGCCGACCCACGGCCCGACCAGGATCGCGACCAGGGCGCCGCCGAGCAGGTGGCCGCTCGCGCCGGGCAGCACCGGGAAGTTGATCATCTGCACGGCGAAGACGAACGCCGTGACCAACCCGGCCATCGGGGCGGTGCGGTCGTCGAGGTCGCGGCGGGCGCGGGTGGCGGCCAGCGCCAGCCCGACCACCGCGAGCAGCCCGAAGGCCAGCGCCGTCGGCGGTGTCACCAGCCCGTCGCTCATGTGCATGGCCAGCGTGCTCGACATGCGCTCTCCTCCACCCGGTCGGGCGAAGGCTAGACGCGGGGGATCTGCAGCCGCAAGGGATGTGCGACAAGCGCGACGGCTCAGCCGCCGTACCCGATGGCGACGTACTTGGTCTCCAGGTACTCGTCGATGCCGACCCGGCCGCCCTCGCGGCCCAGGCCCGACTCCTTGATGCCCCCGAACGGCGCGGCCGGGTTGGACACCAGCCCGGTGTTGAGCCCGATCATGCCGGCCTCCAGCCGCTCGGCGACCCGCAGCGAGCGCGTCAGGCTCTCGGTGAACAGGTAGCTGACCAGCCCGTACTCGGTGTCGTTGGCCGCGGCGACGGCCTCGTCCTCGGTGTCGAACACGCTGAGCGCGGCGACCGGGCCGAAGATCTCCTCGCGGGTCAGGCGGGCGTCGAGCGGGACGCCGGTGAGCACCGTGGGCGGGTAGAAGGTGCCGGGGCCCTCGGGCGGCTGCGCGCCGACCGCCACCTCGGCGCCCCGGTCGACGGCGTCGCGCACCAGCTCGACGACCTTGTCGCGGCCCTTCGCGTCGACGAGCGGGCCGACCTGCACGCCGGCCTCGGTGCCGCGGCCCACGCGCAGGGCCCCCATCCGCTCGGCCAGGCGGGCGCCGAACTCCGGCGCCACCCCGCGCTGCACGAGGAACCGGTTGGCCGCGGTGCAGGCCTCGCCCATGTTGCGCATCTTGGCCGCCAGCGCCCCCTCCACCGCCTTGTCGAGGTCGGCGTCGTCGAACACGAGGAACGGGGCGTTGCCGCCCAGCTCCATCGACGTGCGCAGCACCTTCTCCGCGGCCAGCGCCAGGAGCCGCTTGCCGACCGCGGTGGAGCCGGTGAAGGACAGCTTGCGCGCGCGGCCGTCGCGGATGAGCGGCTCCATCACCCCGCCCGCGTCGGAGGTGGTGACCAGGTTGAGCACGCCGTCGGGCAGGCCGGCCTCGGCGAGGATCGCGGCGAGGGCGTGCATCGACAGCGGGGTCTGCGCGGCCGGCTTGAGCACCATCGCGCACCCGGCGGCGACGGCCGGGCCGATCTTGCGGGTACCCATGGCCATCGGGAAGTTCCACGGGGTGATGAGCAGGCACACCCCGACCGGCTGGCGCACCACCAGGAAGCGGCTGGTGCCGGCCGGGGCGGTGGCGTAGCCGCCGTCGACGCGCACGGCCTCCTCGGCGAACCAGCGGAGGAACTCCGCGGCGTAGGCGACCTCGCCGCGGGACTCGGCCAGCGGCTTGCCCATCTCCAGGGTCATGAGCAGGGCCAGGTCGTCGATCCGCTCGGTCATCAGCTCGTACGCGCGGCGCAGCACCTCCCCGCGCTCGCGCGGCGCCATCGCCGCGAAGCCGGCCTGGGCGGCGCAGGCGGCGGCCAGCGCGTCCTGGCCGTCGGCCGGGGTGGCGTCGGCCACCGCCACCAGCGCGGCGCCGGTGGCGGGGTCGTCGACGGCGAAGGTGGCGCCCCCTCGCGCGGGCCGCCACGCGCCCCCGATGAACAGGCCGGTCGGGACGGCGTCGAGCACGCGGGCTTCGTCGGCGGCGGTGGGTGCGGCGCTGGTCATGGCGCGATGCTGCCACGCCCGGGGCCCGGCGCGGCCGCAGCGCGGGTGACGACGCCGTCCCCGTGGCGCAGGATGGGGCGGTGACCGCCACCGCCGCCCGGCTGCCCGCCCTGGTCCCGCCCCCCACCGCGCTGCCGTCCCGCGCCGCGGAGCTGCGCGCGCAGGTGCGCGCGTTCCTGGCCGAGGAGCGCGCGGCCGGGCTGTGGGAGCCCCGCGCGGACGTCTGGCTCTCCGGCTGGGACGAGCGGTTCACCAAGGAGCTGGGGCGGCGCGGCTGGCTGGGCATGACGATCCCGCGCGAGTACGGCGGGCGGGGCGCGACGGCGCTGGACCGCTACGTCGTCACCGAGGAGCTGCTCGCCGCGGGCGCGCCCGTGGCGGCGCACTGGGTGGCCGACCGGCAGATCGGTCCGACGCTGCTGCGCCACGGCACCGAGGCCCAGCGCCGGCGCTACCTGCCGCGCATCGCCGCGGGGGAGTGCTACTTCGGCATCGGGATGAGCGAGCCCGACGCCGGGTCGGACCTGGCCGCCGTGCGCACGAAGGCGGAGCGCGTCGACGGCGGGTGGGAGCTCACCGGCACGAAGGTGTGGACCTCCGGTGCGCACCACGCGCACGCGTTCTTCGCGCTGGCCCGGTCGGCGCCGCGGGACGAGCGCAACCGGCACGCCGGTCTGAGCCAGTTCATCGTGGAGCTGGACCGCCCGGGCGTGACGATCCGGCCGATCCCGCTGCTCACCGGCGCGCACCACTTCAACGAGGTGGTGTTCGACCGCGTCTTCGTGCCCGACGAGCTCGTGCTGGGGGAGCTGGGGGCCGGGTGGGCGCAGGTGACCGGCGAGCTGGCGTTCGAGCGCAGCGGACCCGAGCGGTTCCTCTCGACGTTCCCGCTGCTCACGGCGCTGCTGCGCGAGCTCAGCGACGCCGGGGAGGCCCGGGAGGTCGGGCGGCTGGTGGCGCGGCTGTGGAGCCTGCGGCAGATGTCGCTGGCGGTGGCGGGGGCGCTGGAGTCCGGGGAGGCGCCCGAGCTGGCGGCCGCGATCGTCAAGGACCTGGGCACGCGCTTCGAGAACGAGATCGTGGACGCGGCGCGCACGCTCGTCGCCGTGCCCCCCGACCCCGGCGCCGAGGGTGGCTTCGCCCGCCTGCTCGCCGACGCCGTGCTGCACGCCCCCGGGTTCACCCTGCGCGGCGGCACCAACGAGGTGCTGCGCGGCATCGTCGCGCGCGGGCTGGGGCTGCGCTGATGACCGGGCCGACGACCGGGCCGACGACCGGACCGACGACCGGACCGACGACCGGTCCCACCGACGAGCTGCTCGACCTGGCCGGCGACGTGCTCGCCGCCGCCGACCCCTGGGCGGCGTGCGAGCAGGCCGGCTTCACCCGCCTCACCCTGCCCGAGGACGCCGGGGGCAGCGGCGCCTCGCTGGTCGACCTCGCCGTCGTGCTGCAGGCCGCCGGCGCCGCCGCGGTGGCGCTGCCGCTGGCCGAGACCGACCTCGCCGCCTGGCTGCTGCACGCCCACGGCCTGGACGTGCCCGACGGCCCGCTCACCGCCGTCGCCGGCGACCTGGACGTCGGGCAGGACGGGCGGGTGCGCGGGCGGCTGGTGCGGGTGCCGTGGGCGCGCGGGGCGGCGGTGATCGCCGTGGTCACCCCCGCGCACGTGCTCGCGCTGCACCCGGCCGACGTCGTCGTCACCGAGGGCGCCGACCTCGCCGAGGACCCCCGCGACACCCTGGAGATCGACGCGGTGCTGCCGTCGGGGCGGGTCGCCCGCGCCGACGCGACGGGCGCGTTCCGGCTGCGCGCCGCGCTCGGCCGCTCCCAGCTCCTGGCCGGCGCGGCCCGCGGGGCGCTGGCCCGCACCGTGCGGTACGCGGGGGAGCGCGAGCAGTTCGGGCGCCCGATCGGACGGTTCCAGGCGGTGCAGCAGCAGCTCGCGCTGGCCGCCGCGGAGGTGGCGGCGGCCGGGGCGGCGGCGTCGGCGGCCGCGGCGACGGCCGAGCGCGACGGGTTCGGCGCCGACTCCACCGCGTTCGCCGTGGCCGCGGCGAAGGCCCGCACCGGCGAGGCCGCGGGCGAGGTGGCCCGCACCGCCCACCAGGTGCACGGCGCGCTGGGCTTCACCCGGGAGCACGACCTGCGCCGCTGGACCACCCGGCTGTGGGCGTGGCGCGATGAGGACGGCAGCGACGCCCAGTGGCAGGCGGAGCTGGGTCGCCGCGTGCTGGCCGCCGGCCCGGACGCGCTGTGGCCGATGGTCGTCGGCACGCCCTGAGCGGACCGGCCGACGCGAGGAGGGCCGCTGGTGCGTACGCACCGGGGTACGCTCCGCCGGTGACCGTCGTGCCCGAGGTGCTGTCGTTCCGCGAGTTCCGCGCCGGCCTGGCCGCCACGCTGCGGCGGGTGCAGGAGCCCGGAGCCGGCCCGGTGTTCGTCGGCGCGCACCGCCGGGCGCAGGCGGTGGTGCTCTCCGCCGCGGAGTACGAGCGGCTGCGGGGGGCGGCCGGGCGGCGGGAGGCGGTGGACGCCGCGCTCGCCTCGGTGCGGCTGGAGGGTCTGGAGCCCAGCACCGAGGGCCACCGCCTGCTCGACGCGTACGCCGCAGGGCGGCTCGACGCCGACGAGGCGGCCGAGCAGCTCACGCGGCAGTACCGGCGGTGAGCTGGGACCCCTACCTCGATCTCGAGCACGGGGTCCTGCGCAACCTGCTCGGCATCACCGACGCCGCGCAGCTGGCCCGGGCGGAGGCCGACCTCACCGCGCTGCGCATCGCCCAGCTGCAGGACGAGGACCTGCCCGGCGGCTACGACCTCGACCACCTGCAGGAGTTCCACGAGCACCTGTTCGGGGACCTCTACGACTGGGCCGGGGAGCTGCGCACGGTGGCGATCGGCCGGGGTGCGGCGTTCTGCCCGCCCGAGCAGCTCCGCCCGTCGGGCCTGCAGATCTCCGCCCGGCTCGCGCGGGACCGGTACCTGCGCGACCGCGGGCGCCGGGAGTTCGTCGACGGGCTCGCGGTGCTGTTCGCCGAGCTCAACGCCCTGCACCCGTTCCGGGAGGGCAACGGGCGCACCCTGCGGGCGTTCCTCGCGCAGCTGTCGCGGGCCGCGGGCCATCCGGTCCGCTGGGCCGGGGCGGACGCCGGGGAGAACGCCGCGGCGTCGAAGGCCGCCCACGCCGGCGACCTGGACCCACTGCGCGCGATGCTCGACCGCCTCGTCGCCTGATCCCGGCGCCACCGGCGCACCGGGACGCCCGCCCGGGTGAGTATCCGGTCGGGCCCCGGGTCGTTGAGCCCGACGTGCTGCGCCTCCGTCCGGGAATGCTCGTGCCCGCCGCCGTGCTCGCCCTGGGAACGCTGCTGGCCACCCCGGCCGGCGCGGCGCCCGCGGAGGACGCGTCGGTGCTCGACTCCTACGTCGCCCTCGGCGACTCCTTCTCGGCCGGACCCCTCGTCGCCCGGCCGGACGGACCCGCGGCCGGGTGCCTGCGGTCGGACCGCAACTTCCCGTCGCTGGTCGCGGAGCGGGGCGGCGTGCCCGAGCTGATCGACGTGAGCTGCAGCGGGGCCACCACCGCGGACCTGTTCGCGCCGCGGGTGACCCCGCTGGGCACGTTCCCGGCGCAGCTCGACGCGCTCGGCGAGGACACCGAGGGCGTCACCCTCACCCTCGGCGCCGAGGACGTCGGCCTGCTCGACGCCCTGGCCGAGTGCGCGGCCGGATCGTGCAGCGACTCCTCGGCCGGGATCGGGCCGCGCATCGAGGAGACCGCGCCGCGGGTCGCGGCCGTCCTCGCCGCGATCGCCGAGCGCGCCCCCGACGCCCGCGTGCTGGTCGTCGGCTACCCGGAGGTCCTGCCCGGGTCCGGGCCGGGCTGCGCGCCCTTCCGCCCCGCCGACGACCTGCGCTCCGCGCAGACCGCGCTCAACGCGATGCTGGAGCAGCAGGCCGACGCCGCCGGCGCGGAGTTCGTCGACACCCGCGACCGCTTCGTCGGCCACGACCTGTGCCAGGGTCCGGGGGCGCGGTGGGTCGAGGGCCCGTCCGCCGCCGGGCCGGTGCACCCCACCGAGCAGGGCGCGGTCGAGCTGGCCGGCGAGGTCCTCGCCGCCCTGGACGCCGACCCGGCGCGCGGGGCTCAGGCCTCGTCGTAGCCGCGCACCACCCGCGCGGTGAGCGGGAACCGCACCGGGGTGTCCCCGAACAGCCGGCGGGTGGCGACGTCCGCGGCCGCCGCCACGGCGGCCGCGACGGCGTCGCCCGACCCGGCCGGGCAGTGCAGCACGACCTCGTCGTGCTGGAAGAACACCAGCTGGGCGGGGGTGTCCCGGAGCGCGGCGCGCAGCTGCGCCAGCAGCACCAGGGCCCACTCGGCCGCGGTGGCCTGCACGACGAAGTTGCGGGTGAACCGGCCGCGGGCGCGGGCCGCGGCCGGTTCCTCGTCACCGGGCCGGGCCGGCGGGCAGGTCCGGCCCAGGTGCGAGCGGACGAGCCGGCCCTCCTCGCCGGCGCGGGCGGCGTCGTCGACGTGGGCCATCGCGGCGGGGAACCGCCGCCGCAGCCGCGCGACCAGCTCCCCGGCCGCGCCGGCCGCCGCCCCGTACACCGCGGAGAGCAGGGCCAGCTTCGCGCTCGCCCGGTTCCCGCCGAACTCGCGCGCCGCCAGCGCCGCGTACAGGTCGCCGTCGTCGGGGGCGAGGGCGTGGTCGCCGGACAGCGCCGCGAGCACCCGCGGTTCGAGCTGGGCGGCGTCGGCGACGACGAGCACGCGCCCCGGGTCGGCCCGCACCGCGCCGCGCAGCGCCCGCGGGATCTGCAGCGCCCCGCCGCCGCGACCGGCCCAGCGCCCGGACACCACGCCGCCGACGACGTACTCGGGGTGGAAGCGCCCCGTCCCGTCGTCGCGGGTCCGCACCCACGTCCGCAGCCACGCCCACCCGTGCGCCGCGTGCAGCCGGGCGAGCTCCTTGTGCTCCAGCAGCGGCGCGACGGCCGGGTGGTCGACGCGGCGCAGCTCCCAGGCCCGGGTGCTGCCCAGCTCCACCCCGGCCCGGGCGAAGGCGCGCAGCACCTCGGCGGGGGAGTCGACGTTCACGGGGCGGCCGAACGCGGCGGCGACCTGCGCGGCCAGCTCCACCAGCCGGGGTGGTGGCCCGCCCAGCACCGGGCGGGGGCCGAGCAGCCCGGTCAGCAGCGCGTCGTGGACGTCGGCGCGCCACGGCAGCCCCGCGGCGGTCATCTCCTCGGCCACCAGCCCGCCGGCGGACTCTGCGGCCACCAGCAGCGCGAACCGGGCGTCCAGCGGCCGCGCCCGCTGCGCGGCGTGGACGGCGACGAGGTCGTCGAGCTCGTCGCGCGCCGCCCCCGGGCGCAGGGCGTCCGGGGTGAACAGGCCGGGTGGGCCGTCGTCGGGCGCGGGGTCCGGGGCCGGGACGCGCCCGGCGGCCCGGTCCCGGGCGGCGGCCAGCCCGTGCGGCGCCCCGGCGTCGCCGTCGGCGGCGACGAGCAGCCCCTCCACCAGCTCGACGACGTGGGCGCGGCGCAGTCGGACCCCCGCGGCGAGCAGCGTGCGGTAGCTGCGCTGCCGCGCGAGCACCCACCGCGGCCGGTCCCGCTCCTCGAGCGCGGCGAGCGCCGCCAGGTCGGGCAGCTCCCGCACCGGCCCGGCCGGCGCGCCGTCGTCGTGCAGGGGGCGGACGCGCGGCGGCCGCCGGGTGCCGCCGTCCTCCCCGCCCGGGTCGAGCGCGACCCGGGCGGCGGGCGGCCCCGCCGGCCCGGCGGTCGGCTGCGCGGTCAGCTGCGCGGGGCGAACAGGCCCCGCTGCGGGACGCCGCGGATCTCCTCGGGTCCCGCGCCCACCTCGGCGAGCACGTCGTTGGCCGCCAGCACCCCGGTCATCGACGCGCGCTCCATCAGACCGGCGAGGAACGGCGCGTCGACGTGGTCGCCCGCGACGCGGATGCCCCGCGCCTCGCCGGTCACCCGCGGGCGGGTGCCCGCGCTGCCGGGCGGCCAGGTCGGCGCCGTCGCCTCCATGCGCTGCTGCAGGTGCACGACCCGCGCGTCGACCGTCTCCGGCCACAGCGCCGCGAGCTCGGCGCGCATGCGCGCGGTGGCCGTGTCGACGTCGGGCGCGTCGCAGGCGTAGGAGTGCAGCTCCACGACCGACCCGCCGGTGCGCGCGGCCCACTCCGCGGACGGGCGCTCCAGCCGCGAGTACACGGTGATCGAGTCCAGGGTGGGTTCGCGGCTGACCGCGGAGAACGTCGGGCGCTCCGGCGCCACGTCGCGGTCGAGCCACAGCCGGGTGACGGCGAACGGCGGCGCGACCTCGATCGCGGCGGCCTTGCGCGCCAGCAGCGGCGCGGCCGGCGCGGCGTCCGGCGACGCGGCCATGATCGCCCTGAGGGCGCCCGGGTCGGTGGCCAGCACGAGGTGGCGGGTGCGCAGCGACGGGGCGGCGTCCACCTCGACCTGCCAGAAGTGCCCGTCCACGGGGGTGATCGTGCGCACCCGGGCCTCGGTGCGGACGTCCGCGCCGAGCTTCTCGACGTAGGCCTGCAGCGGGGCCCAGATGCAGGTGAGGTGGTCGGTGTCGGGGGCGTCGAAGCCGATGCCCTCGGGGTTGCCCAGGAAGTAGTAGTGGAACATCGCGATCAGCTCGGCGGCCGACAGCGCGCCGGGCCGGGCGAAGAACGACCGGGCGAACGCCTCGAACAGCATCGCCTGGGCGCGGTCGGACATGCCCAGGTCGCGCAGGAAGTCCGCGGCCGGCACGTCGTCGAACCGCTCGGTGGTGGCGACCGGGTCGTAGGCGAGCAGCTGCCGGGCGAGCTCCCGGTCGGACTTCGTGAGGTCCGCCAGCACCAGGCTGGGGGAGCGGAGGAACAGCGCGAGCAGGTTCAGCGGCGGCGCGGACGGCAGCCCGGTGAGGTCCTCCGGCGGCCACTCGCGCGAGATCACCGGGTAGCCGCCGACGGGCTGGAGGAAGTCCAGGGTCGGGTCGGCGCGGCGCAGGATCGACCGCCAGGTGTAGTAGTGCCGGAAGAAGGCGTGGAAGCCGTGCTCCACGACCTGCTCGGTGCCGTCGGGCAGGGTGTGGGGCCAGGCCCCGAGGCGCCCGCCCAGCGTCGGCGCGGCCTCCAGCAGGGTCACGGCGACGCCGCGCTCGGCCAGCACCACCGCGGCGCTCATCCCGGCGATGCCGCCGCCGACGACGACGGCCTCGGTGCCCGGCGGCGCCTCCCGCGGCCGGCGCGGGTCGGCGGGCACCAGCACGCGCGGTCGCATCCGGAAGGGGGCGGCCCGCGATCGCAGTTCGTCCACGCCCTCGACCTTAGGCGCCACCCCCGACAGCGCGCCCGCCGCGCCCGGGACGACCGCGGGGCCGGGAACAGGGGTCGCGGTGATCGGGTTGTCGTGAGGATGACGGTCGCACTCGGCACCCACGGCGTCTGGCGGCACGCCGCCGGCCTGACCCCGGACCTCGCGCGCGGGATCGAGGAGCTCGGCTTCGGCGCGCTCTGGGTCGGCGGCTCCCCGCCCGGCGACCTGGTGCTGATCGAGTCGCTGCTGGCCGCCACCGACCGGATCGCGGTCGCCACCGGCATCGTCAACATGTGGGCGGTGCCGGCCGACACCGTCGCGGCTGCCTGCGCGCGCCTCGCGAAGCGGTACCCGGACCGGTTCCTGCTCGGCGTCGGCGTCGGGCACCCCGAGGCGACGAGCGACTACCGCCGCCCCTACGCCACCATCGTGGACTACCTCGACGGGCTGGACCGCGCCTGCGTGCCGCGGTCCGCGGTCGTGCTGGCCGCACTCGGCCCGAAGGTGCTGCGCCTGTCCGCCGAGCGGACGGCCGGCGCGCACCCCTACCTGACCACCCCCGAGCACACCCGCTCCGCCCGCGACGCGCTCGGCGCCGGGGTGCTGCTGGCGCCCGAGCAGACCGTCGTGCTCGACGGCGACGCGGCCCGCGCCCGCGCCGCGGCCCGGGAGATGCTGGAGCTGTACCTGGGGCTGCGCAACTACACGGCGAACTTCCGCGCGCTCGGCTTCACCGACGCCGACCTCGCCGACGGCGGCAGCGACCGGCTCGTCGACGCCCTGGTCGCGCACGGCGACGCCGCCGCGGTCGCCGCCCGCCTCACCGCGCACCTCGACGCGGGCGCCGACCACGTCTGCGCGCAGGTCCTCCCGGCCGGCGACGACCCCCTCCCGGCGCTGCGCGAGCTGGCCGCGGCCCTGCACCTGCGCTGACGACCGCCCCCACCCCGCCACCCCCTGCTGCAGCAAGGTGGCCTTACTGCAGCTGGACAGCAGCAGAGCCACCTTGCTGCGCCTTCGGCGCGGGGTGGAGGCGGGGAGGAGCGCGGTCAGGCCTGGCCGCTCGCGGGGGTCCGCGGCTCGGCCGGGTGCAGGGCCGGGCCGGTGACGCCGCAGTGCAGGCACTCCTCCACCCGCACCCGCTCCGACGGCGCGGGCGCCCGGCGCCGCGGGCCCAGCAGCACCGCCGAGACGACCGCGGCCACCACCAGCAGGCCCGCCGCGATGAGCATCGCGGTGCGGAACCCCGAGTCGAAGGCGACCGGGTCGGCGTAGTCGGCGCCGCCGATGCCGGCCAGCCCGGGGACCACCGCCACCGACAGCAGCCCCGCCGCGCGGGCGACGGCGTTGTTGACCCCCGAGGCCGAGCCCGCGTACCGGTCGGGCGCCGCGTCGAGCACGGTGGAGGTGAGCGGGGCGACGGTGAGCGCGAGCCCGGCGCCGAACACCAGGACGGCGGGCAGGACGTCGAGCAGCCACGAGGTGTCGGTGTCGATGCGCAGCAGGAGCAGCAGGCCGGCCGCGCTGACCAGCGGGCCCGCGGTCATCGGGATCCGCGGCCCGATCCGCCCGGCCAGGGCGCCGGCGCGGGCGGAGAACAGCAGCATGACCACGGTGACCGGCAGCAGCGCGGTGCCGGCGGCGAGCGGGCTGAACCCGGCGACGGTCTGCAGCTGCAGCACCAGCAGCAGGAACACCACCCCCAGCGCGCCGTAGACCAGCAGCGTCACGACGTTGGCGGAGGAGAACACCCGGTCGGTGAACAGCACCGGCGGCACCAGCGGGTGGCGCGAGCGCCGCTCGACGACCACGAACGCGGCGAGGGCGAGCACGCCGACCACCAGCCCGGTCACCAGCATCGGGCTGGCCCCGTCCTCCCCGAGCCCGGTCAGCGCGTAGGTGAGCGCGCCCAGCCCGACCACGGCGAGCACGGTGCCGGACACGTCCAGCCCGGGGGCGGCGTCGGGGTCGCGGCTCTCCGGCACGTGCCGCAGCGCGACGACGACGATGAGCGCGGCCAGCGGCAGGTTGACGAGGAACACCAGCCGCCAGGACCACTCGACCAGCCAGCCGCCGAGGAACGGGCCGATGGCGCCGGCGATGCCGCCCAGCCCGGACCAGGCGCCGATGGCGGCGGCGCGGTCGGGCCCGTGGAACGACGCCGAGATCAGCGCGAGGCTGCCGGGGGTCAGCAGCGCGCCCCCGACGCCCTGCAGCGCGCGGGCCGCGACGAGGGTGCCGACGTCGGGGGCGAGCCCGCACAGCAGCGAGGCCAGCGCGAACCACACGACGCCGAACACGAACACCCGCCGCCGCCCGAACCGGTCGCCCAGCGACCCGCCGAGCAGGATCAGCGAGGCCAGCGTGAGGGTGTAGGCGTTCACGGTCCACTGCAGCCCGGTGAAGCCCGCGTCCAGCTCGGTGCCGATGCGCTCCAGGGCCACGTTGACGACCGTGCCGTCGATCATCACCATCCCGGAGCCGAGGACGGTGGTGAGCAGCACCCACCGCCCGGCCGAGGTGCCCATCCGGAGTCCGTCGGCCGTCGTCACGGCGGCAGCCTACGGGGCATGGCTACCCTTCCCGCGTGATCCACCTGAGCGACCGCGACGGGGTCGGCCTGCTGGAGCTCGACCGGCCGCAGCGGCGCAACGCGCTCGACATCGCGCAGTGCCGCCGCCTCGTCGACGCCGTGGCCGAGCTGCTGGGACGGGGGGTGCGCGCGCTCGTCGTCACGGGGGCGGGCAGCAGCTTCTGCTCGGGCGCGGACTTCGGCGAGGTCCACACCGACGGGTTCCGCGACGCCCTGCACGCGGCGCTGCACGCCGTCCGGGCCGCGCCCGTGCCGACGGTCGCCGCGGTGAACGGTCCGGCGATCGGCGCGGGCACGCAGCTGGCGATCGCCTGCGACCTGCGCATCGCCGACGCGGGCGCGGTGTTCGGCGTGCCGGCCGCGCAGCTCGGGGTGGCCGTCGACCCGTGGACGCTGCACCGCCTGGCCCAGCTGGCCGGGGGCGGCACCGCGCGGGCCGTGGCGCTGTCGTGCGACCGCCTCGACGCCGGGCTCGCGCACGCCCGCGGTCTGGTCGACCGGCTCGGCGACCGCGACGCCGCCCTGGCCTGGGCCGCCGACCTGGCCCGCCTCGCCCCGCTCACGCTGCGCTACAGCACCCTGGTGCTGGACCGCACCGACCTGCCCGACGACGACCCGGAGCTGCTCGCGGCGTTCGAGGCCTGCTGGGCGAGCGAGGACCTCGCCGAGGGCCGCAGCGCCCGGCGGGAGGGGCGGGCGCCGCGCTTCCGGGGCCGCTGAGCCGCGGCGACGACGCGCCGACACGCACCGTTCTACGCGTAGTAGAATGGCTGTATGCCGAGTCTGGGTGAGCTGGAGCGCGCCGTCATGGAGACGCTGTGGGCGGCCGCGACGCCGCTCACGGCGCGCGACGTCCAGGACGCCCTCGCCACCCGCGACCTCGCCACCACCACCGTCCTCACCGTCCTGGGCCGCCTCGAGCGCAAGGGGCTGGTCACCCGCGAGCGGGAGGGCCGGGCCCACCGCTACGCCTCGGTCGCCAGCCGGGAGGACCACGTCGCGGAGCTGATGCGCGACGCCCTGGACGCCGCGCCCGACCGCGGCGCCGCCCTGGCCCGGTTCCTCGGCGGGATGCCCGCCGACGAGCGGGCGGCCCTGCGCGACCTGCTCGGCTGACGCGCGCCGCTACGCTGCGCGCCTCATGGAGATCACGGCGCTCGGGCTGCTGCTGCTCGGCGTCCTGCTCGCCGAGCCGCTGAGCCGGGCCCTGTCGAGGGCCCGCTGGACCGTCCGCGACCCGGTCGGCGCCCTGCTCCTGTGGCAGGCGGTCGGCCTGGCCGGCGGGCTGTCCCTGCTCGGCGCCGGCCTCGTCTACGGCCTCGCCCCCCTGGGGGACTCGCTGCCCGACGCCGCGGCCGCGGTCACGCCGGGCGCGCTGCTGGGGCTTCCCCCGGTGCACGTCGCGGCCCTGGTGGCGGCGCTGCTGCTCGCGCTGCGCCTGCTGGGGGTGCTCGCCGCGACCACCGTGCGGACGCTGCGGGCGCGGCGCCGCCACCGCGACCTGCTCGACGTCCTGGGCACGCCCTGGCCGGCCGCGCCCGGCGCGCGGGTGCTCGACCACCCCGTCCCCGTGGCCTACTGCCTGCCCGGCCTGCGCTCGCGCCTGGTCCTCTCGGCGGGCGTGCTCGACGTGCTCGACCCCGCCGGGGTGCGGGCCGTCCTCGCCCACGAGAGCACGCACCTGCGGGAGCGCCACGACCTGGTGGTGCTCCCGTTTGTCGCCTGGGGCGCCACCGCGCCGTTCGTGCGCGGCATGGTGTGCGCGCAGCTCGCGGTGGCCGCCCTGATCGAGATGCGCGCCGACGACGTCGCGGCGACCCGCGCCGAGCCGGCCGAGCTCGTCGGCGCGCTGCGGACGATGGGCGGCGCCGCCCCGGCGGCCGCGCTGAGCTCGTTCACCACCGCGCTCGACCGGCGCCTGGCCCGCATCACCGACCCGCCGGCGCCGCTGTCGCTGCCCAGCCGGGTGCTGGTGCGCCTGGCCGCGGGCGGCCTGGTCGCCGTGCCGACCCTGCTGCTGCTCCTGCCCTGAGCGCTCCCGCCCCGAGCGCTCCCACCCCGAGCGCGCGGCCGCTCAGGCCGGCGTCAGGGCCGGTGTCGGCCGGGCGCCGAGCAGCGTCACCACCCCGGCCACGGGGAGCACCACGAGCAGGAGCAGGGCGCCCGGGATGCCGAGGACGCCGGACAGGCCCCCGACCAGGGCGGCACCGACGCTCGCGCCGGTGAGGAAGACCAGCGTGGCCACGCCGAGGGCGATCCCGCGCTGCTCGGCGGGCACGGCGGCGCCCACCGCGGCGATCATGGCGGGCTGGCCGACGCCGAACGCCAGGGTGACCAGGGCGATGGCGCCGGCCAGCAGGACCGGCGCGGCGAGCGCGGCGCCGAGCGCGGCGGTGAGCAGGGCGACGATCGCGGTCGGGCAGGCCAGGGCGATGCTGCGCCGGGCCCCGAGCCGGGCGAGCAGGCGCCGGGCGACGGTGGGGGATCCGAATCCGACGACGGCGGCGGGCAGCAGCAGGGTCCCGGTCGCGAGCGGGGTCCAGCCCCACGACGCCGCGGCCAGCGGCACGCCCAGCAGCAGCGCGAACCAGCTGGCCGGGACCGCGGCCGCCGCGAAGGCGCTGCGCAGCACCGTGCCGTGGGTGACCACGGCGCGCGGCAGGAACCCGTCGGGTCGGGCCCGCACCCACAGGGCCAGCGCGGGGGCGCCCACGGCGAGCAGCCCCGCCCCGACGGCGATGCCGACCGGGCCCGCCGACGCCGACTGCAGCAGCAGCACCAGGCCCGACGCGGCGACGGCGACGAGGCCGGCGCCCAGGACGTCGATCCGCTCGCCGGTGCCGCCGGTGGGCGCGGCGCGCCACAGCGCGGGCACGGCCAGCAGGGCGACCACCGGCAGCACCAGCGTCCAGCGCCAGCCCCCGAGGGCCTCCACGCCGCCGCCGAGCAGCGGCCCGAGGGCGGCCAGGGTCGCCGACACCCCGGCGATCCGCCCCAGGGCGCCGCCCCGTTCGCTCCCGCTCCAGCGGGCGCTGACCAGCGCGGTCGCCAGCACCGGCACGGCCGCGGCGCCCACCCCCTGCACGACCCGCGCCACCAGCAGCACCGCGAAGTCCGGGGCGAGCGCGGCGGCCAGCGCCCCGCCCGCCATCGCGACGACGCCGACGACCAGCGGCCCCCGGATCCCGACCATGTCGGCGAGCCGCCCGTGGGTCGGGGTCGCGACGGCCAGGGCGACGGTGTAGCCGCTGATCACCCAGGCCGCCGTCGACGCGGTGACACCCAGATCGCCGGCGAGCTGGGGCAGCGCGACGGTCACCGCGGAGGTCGACGTGCCGGCGAGGCCGAACAGCAGCCCGAGCAGGACCGCGGCGCGCGAGGAGGAGCCCACGACCCGGATCAAGCGCTTGCCATCGCTCAGCATTCCCGGTGTCGACTTCCCGGTGTCGACGTCCCGGTGTTGCTCCCGGGCGACGGCGTCTGCTCGAATGGGCCGGTGTCGGGGGAGGGCGAGCGCGTGCCGCGCGTGCGGGAGGAGTTCTGGCCGTCGCGGCGCTGCTCGCACTTCGACGGGCTCTGTCCGGGGTAGTCGTCCCCCCGCCCGTCCCTCCCCACCCCCGAGGTCGCCGTGTCCCTGTCCCGTCGCCACTTCCTCGCCGGAGTGGCCGCCACCGGTGTGCTCGCCGGCTGCGCGCTGCCCGGCACCGTCCGGGCCGGCAGCGCCCCCGCCGGCGGCGGCACCGCCGGCCCGGCGCTCGTCCCGGCCCCGGCCGTCCCCGCCAGCGGGGCGCTGTCCTTCGCCCACTGGCGCGGGGAGGACCGCGCCGTGCTCGACCAGATCATCGCCGGGTTCGTCGCCGAGAACCCCGAGGCGTCGGTCCGGCAGGACATCAGCCCGTCCAACGACTACCAGTCCACGGCCCTGCTGCGGATCCGCCGCGGCGGCACCGGGGACGTGTTCACCGCCTTCCGCGGCGCGCAGTTCGTCGACATGGTCGACGCCGGGCTCTACGGCGACCTGTCCGCGCAGGCCTTCACCGACAACTACCTGCCCAAGCTGGTGCGCTCCGGCCGCGATGCGAACGGCAACCAGCTGGGCCTGCCCTACCAGTACGTGTTCAACATGCCCCTGGCCAACACCGACCTGCTCGCGGCGGCCGGGGCGTCGGAGGCCCCGGGCGACTGGGACGGGTTCCTCGCGCTGTGCGAGGACCTGCGCGGCCGCGGCGTCGCCCCCATCGCGTGGCCGGGCGGGGAGCCGGGCAACGCCGGGCAGCTCATCAACGCGATGGTCATGAACAACGCGCCGTTCGACGACATGTTCACCCGGATCGAGGCCGGCACCGCGCGCGTCACCGACGACTGGTTCCTCACCACGCTGCGCCAGTACGCCCAGCTCGCGCCGTTCTTCCAGGAGGGCGCGCTCGGCGCGTCGTCCGAGCCCTGCCAGCAGCTGTTCGCCACCGGCGGCGCCGCGATGCTCGCCACCGGCACGTTCCACCTCACCGCCGTGCGCCGGCTCGGCGCGGCCTTCCCGATCGACCTGGTCGCCCCGATCACCGTCGCCGCCGACGCCGCCCGCTACCGGGGGGTGGCCAACGCGACGTTCGTCGTCGGGGTGTCCACGGCCTCGGAGCGCCCGGAGGCGGCCGTCGCGTTCGTGGAGTACCTGTCGCGGCCCGAGGTCGCCGCGCAGTACGCCAACGGCACCGTGCAGCACTCCACGGTCGCGGGCGTCGAGTACACCGACCCCGACCTGCTGGCCACCAGCCGCTGGCTGGAGGCCGACGTGCTGCTCGCGCCGCGGTTCCAGTTCGAGAACCTCGACATCCGCGCGGCGGTGGAGAACGCCTGCGTGGAGACGGTGCGCGGCGTGGCGCCGGAGCAGGCCGCCGAGACCGCCCAGACCGTCGTCGACCAGCGGAGGGCCGGATGACCGCCCTCGCCCCGTCGTCCAGCACCGCGCCCGCCCCCACGCGGGCCAAGCAGCCGCGGCCGCGCAAGCCGGGCACCGTCACCCGCCCCTCGCGGGCGCTGTGGCTGTTCGCCGCGCCCGCGCTGGTGCTCTACACCTACTTCTTCGCCGTCCCGGCGCTGCAGACGTTCCTGTACTCGATCACCGACTGGGACGGCTACAGCGCCGAGTTCGACTGGGTCGGGCTGGACAACTACGGCTCGGTGCTCTTCGCCGACGACCAGTTCCGCAACGCCGCGCTGAACAGCCTGCAGTTCACGCTGCTCGTCGCGGTCGGGCAGACCGTGCTCTCCCTGGCCCTGGCGGTGCTGCTGCTGCGGTCCTCCCGCGGGTCGACGCTGCTGCGGGCGCTGTTCTTCTTCCCGGCCATCCTCTCCAGCGTCGCGGTGGCCTTCGTGTGGAAGTTCGCCCTGGAGGGCAGCGGCCTGCTCGCCCAGCCGCGCACCGCGATCATCTGGCTCGCGCTCGTGCAGATCTGGGCGCACGCCGGGCAGCTCATGGTGGTGTTCATCGCCGGGCTGCAGCAGATCCCGGAGATGTTCTACGAGGCCGCGCAGGTGGACGGGGCGTCGCGCTGGCAGCGCTTCCGCTTCATCACCCTGCCGCTGGTGGCCCCCACGGCGCTGATCGTGCTCGCCTACACCACCGTGCAGTCGTTCAAGGCGTTCGACCTGGTCCTGGGCCTGGCCGGCAACCCGCCCAACCCGCCGCTGGACATCCTGGCCACCCGGATCTACGCCGGTTTCGCCGACTCCCGCTTCGGCTACGCCGCGGCCGAGTCGGTGGTGTTCCTGGTGCTCATCGCACTGGTCACCTGGCTGCAGCGCCGGGCGATCTCCCGGTCCTCGGGGGTGGAGTCGTGACCTGGCGGCTGGGGCGCGGCGCGGGACTGGCCGTCTACGCGCTGATCATCGTGGTGCCGCTGCTCGTGGTGGTGCTGGGCACGCTCAAGACCACCCAGGAGCTGTTCGCCTCCCCGCTGGGCCTGCCGGCCGCGCCGACCGCGCAGAACTACGCCACCGTGCTCGCCGACGGCCAGATCACCGTGGCCCTGCGCAACAGCGTCATCGTGACGACCTGCGTGGTGCTGCTGACCCTCGCGCTCGCCGCGGCCGCCGCCTACGCCTTCGCGCGGCTGCGCGGCTGGCTCGCCGTGGCCGCCTACGGGTTCGTCGTGGCCGGGCTGGCCGTGCCGGTGCAGGCGGCGATGGTGCCGCAGTTCGTGCTGTTCGACCTGCTCGGGCTCACCGACTCGCTGTTCGGCCTGGTCGTCGTGCAGACGGTGGTCGGGCTGCCGGTGGCGGTGTTCATCCTCACCGGGTTCATGCGGTCGCTGCCCCGCGAGCTGTTCGAGGCCGCCGACCTCGACGGGTCCGGCTCGTGGCGCACGTTCACCTCGATCGTGCTGCCGCTGTCCACGCCGTCGCTGGCCGCCGCGGCGATCTTCCTGCTGGTGATCAGCTGGAACGACCTGCTCTACCCCCTGCTGTTCATCACCGACCCGGCCAACCGCACGCTGCCGCTGGCCCTGCTCGGGTTCACCGGGGAGTACCTCACCGACTACCCGCTGCTGTTCACCGGCGTGATCGTGGCCTCCGCGCCGCTCGCGCTGGCGTACGTGTTCCTGCAGCGCTGGTTCGTCGCCGGGCTGACCGCGGGGTCCGTCAAGGGATGACCGCTCCCGCAGCCCTCGACGGGATGGTCACGAGGCTGGTCGGGTGGCGCCTGGACGGCGCGGTGCTGCGCCTGGAGCTGGCCGAGGAGCCGGCCGTGCGGTCGCACACCGGCGGCTGGCTCACCGGGTCCGCCGACGGCGTCGAGGCCCGCCTGCCCAACCTGCCGACCCGCCTCCCGGCGCCCGGGGGCGTCCCGGGCCGCCGCGAGCTCACCGTCGAAGTCGTCGACGACGCCGTGGTCCGGTTCCGCTCCGGGCCCGCCCTGCCGGACCTGGGGATCCTGGTCACCGACCCGGTGGCGCAGCCGGTGGAGGTGCTCGACACCGGCGACGGCCTGGTCCTGTTCGGTCCCGGCGCGGCCGTGCGGGTGCGGGAGCGGCCCTTCGGCGTCACGGTGCTCGGCGAGGGCGGGCACCTCGCCGCGCGGACCACCGAGCACGTCCGGCAGACCGACGGGCTGCCGCTCGCCCCGGCGCTGCGGTTCGGGCCGGACCCGGTCGTCTCGGTCGCGCTGGACGGGCGGCCCGTGCACGGGTTCGGCGAGCAGTTCGCCGCGTTCGACCTGCGCGGGCGCACCCTCGTGCTGCGGGTGGCCGACGCGATGGGCACCGCCACCGGACTGGCCTACAAGCCCGCACCGGTGTGGCAGGCCGCCGGGCACCTCGGGTTCCTGCACACCGGCGCGGTCGTGCGCGCCGACGTCGGGCAGAGCGCCCCCGACGCGCTGCAGCTCACCGTCGCCGACGCCTCGCTCGACCTGTTCCTCGTCGCCCACCCCGACCCGCGCGAGCGGCTGCGCCGCTACACCGCGCTCACCGGGCGGGCCCCCGAGCCGCCCGACTGGTCGCTGGGGTTCTGGCTGGGGCGCTGCCGCTACCGCTCGGCGGCGGAGATGCTGGCCGTCGCCGACCGGCTCGTCGCCGAGGACCTCCCCGCCGAGGTGCTGCACTGCGACCCCGACTGGCTGCGCGTCGACCGGCTCAACTGCGACTTCGACTGGAACACCGACCGGTTCGGCGACCCGGCCGAGTTCGTCGCGGCGCTGGGTGAGCGGGGCCTGCGGCTGTCGCTGTGGGAGCTGCCCTACCTCGACCCGGCCTCGCCGCTGCACGCCGAGGCCCTGGCCGCCGGGCACCTCGTCGTCGACGCCGCCGGCGCGCCCGTCCCGGTCACCGGCACGCCCGCCCCCGACGGGCGCCCCCGCGCCCTGGTCGACCTCGGCGCGCCCGCCACCCGCGAGTGGTGGGCCAAGCTGCACCGGCCGCTGCTCGACGCGGGCGTGGCCGTGTTCAAGACCGACTTCGGCGAGGGGCTGCCCGACGGCGCCGCGCTGACCGGCGTCCCCCCGGCGCACGCGCACAACCTCTACCCGCTGCGCTACCACTCCGCGGTCGTCGAGGCCGGCGCCGAGCACGGCGCGGGCCTGATCTGGGCGCGCGCCGGCTGGGCCGGGTCGCAGCGCCACCCCACCGGCTGGGCGGGCGACGCCGCCGCCACCGTCGACGGGATGCGCGCCACCCTGCGCGGCGGGCTCAACGCGGCGCTGTCCATCCCGGGCTGGTGGAGCCACGACATCGGCGGGTTCTCCGCCGGGCGGGAGACCCCGGCGCTGTACGCGCGGTGGTTCCAGTTCGGGGCGCTGTCGCCGATGATGCGCGCCCACGGGCTGCACCCGCGCGAGCCGTGGGCGTTCGGGCCGCGGGTGCTCGACATCGCCCGGGAGTTCCTGCGCCTGCGCGTGCGGCTGCGGCCCTACCTGCGCCGCCTCGCCCGCGAGGCCGCCGTCGACGGGCTGCCGGTGCTGCGCCCGCTGGCGCTGGAGTTCCCCGACGACCCGGACGCGGCCGGCGTCGACGACGCGTTCCTGCTGGGGCCCGACCTCTACGTCGTCCCGGTGTTCTCCGACGCCACCGAGCCGGTGCGGCGCACCTACCACCTCCCCGCCGGGCGGTGGCGCGACCTGCTCACCGGTGAGGTGCGCGAGGGCCCGGCCCGGGTCGTCGAGCACGTCCCGCTGGAGCGCATCCCCCTGCTGGCCCGAGCCGACCTGGAGCTGGATCCCCGATGGAGCTGAGTCCCTGATGGAGGTGTCCTGGTTCGCCGCCCTGTGCGACGACGACCACGAGTTCCTCGGCGTGCCCGACCCGGCGCTGGCCTCGTCGTGGGAGCACTGCCGTGGCATCGCCCTGGCCGCGGAGGAGGCCGGCTACGACAACATCCTGCTGCCCTCGGGCTACGCGCTGGGCATCGACTCCGTCGCCTTCGCCGCGGGGATCGCGCCGCTGCTGCGCCGGATGCGGCTGCTGCTGGCCGTGCGGCTGGGGGAGATGTGGGTGCCCCAGCTCGCCCGCCAGCTCGCCAGCATCGACCAGGTGCTCGGCGGCCGGCTGACGGTCAACGTCATTTCCTCGGACCTGCCCGGGCAGAGCCTGGAGTCCGCCCCGCGCTACCGGCGCACCCTGGAGATCATGCGGGCGCTGCGGCGGCTGCTCGACGGGCAGCGCGTCGACGTCGACGGGGAGTTCCTGTCGCTGCACCTGGACCCGCCGCGGATCCGGGCCACCGGCGCGGCGCCGTTCTACTTCGGCGGCATGAGCCCGGCGGCGCGGGAGGTCGCGGCCCAGGCCGCGGACGTGTTCCTGATGTGGCCCGACACCCTGCCGGCCGTGGCCGCGACCCTGGACGACCTGCGCGCCCGCGCCGCCGCCCACGGCCGCACCCTGCGCTTCGGCTACCGCGCGCACGTCATCGTGCGGGAGACCGAGGCCGAGGCCCGCGCGGCGGCCCGGCGGCTGGTGTCGCGGCTCGACCCGGGGACCGGCGAGCGGGTGCGGGCCCAGTCGCTCGACACCGGCTCGGCCGGGGTGGCCGCGCAGGTGGCGCTGCGCGAGGGCGCCGACGACGAGGGCTACGCCGAGGAGCACCTGTGGACCGGCATCGGCCGCGCCCGCTCCGGCGCCGGCGCGGCGATCGTCGGCGACCCCGACCAGGTGCTGGCCAAGCTGCTCGCCTACCGCGACCTGGGCGTCGAGAGCGTGATCCTGTCCGGCTACCCGCACCGCACCGAGGCCGACCTGTTCGCCCGCTACGTCCTGCCGCGCCTGGACCACGCCCCGCTGGCCTTCTGACCACCGGGACCGGCGGGGGTCAGCGGCGGCGGCGCCGGCCGCGGGTCTCGACGTAGCCGGGGCCGGGGGTGTCGAGGGTGTGGCGGCGGGTGCGGGCGTTCCAGGTCCACCGGCCGACCTGCAGGCCCCAGGAGCTGAGGCCCCGCTCGGTGAGGTGCAGCCGGACCGGGCCGATCCGGACGGTCCTGCGGGCGCGGAAGCGGATCACGGGGGAACGGTACCGGCGTCGTCGGCGCCGCGCCGGGGCCGCGGGTCGGGCGTAGCGTGGTGGCGTGCCCCATGATCTTCCCCGGCCCACCACCGTCGGCGAGCTGCGCGCGTCCGGTCACGAGCTGCGCGGTGTCAAGGACGAGATCCGCGCCAACCTGCTCGCCGCCCTCCGCGAGGGCCGCGACCCCTGGCCCGGCATCGTCGGGTTCGAGTCCACCGTGCTGCCGCAGCTGGAGCGCGCGCTGATCGCCGGCCACGACGTCGTGCTGCTCGGCGAGCGCGGCCAGGGCAAGACCCGGCTGCTGCGCTCGCTCGTCGGCCTGCTCGACGAGTGGAGCCCCGTCATCGCCGGTTCCGAGCTGGGCGAGCACCCCTACGACCCGATCACCCCCGCGTCGCGCCGCCGCGCCGCCGAGGCCGGCGACGACCTGCCGGTGACCTGGCGCCACCGCGACGAGCGCTACACCGAGAAGCTCGCGACCCCCGACACCGCGGTGGCCGACCTCATCGGCGACGTCGACCCGGTGAAGGTGGCCGAGGGCCGCTCGCTGGGCGACCCGGAGACGATCCACTTCGGCCTGGTGCCGCGCGCGCACCGCGGCGTCGTCGCGATCAACGAGCTGCCCGACCTGGCCGAGCGGATCCAGGTGGCGCTGCTCAACGTCATGGAGGAGCGCGACATCCAGGTCCGCGGCTACACGCTGCGCCTGCCCCTGGACGTGCTGCTGGTCGCGAGCGCGAACCCCGAGGACTACACCAACCGCGGCCGGATCATCACCCCGCTCAAGGACCGGTTCGGCGCGGAGGTGCGCACGCACTACCCGCTGGAGCTGTCCGACGAGGTCGCGATGGTGCAGCAGGAGGCCGAGCTCGTCGCGGACGTGCCGGCGCACCTGCTGGAGGTGATCGCCCGGTTCACCCGGGCGCTGCGCGAGTCCTCGGCGGTCGACCAGGGCTCGGGGGTGTCGGCGCGGTTCGCCATCGCCGCGGCCGAGACCGTCGCCGCCGCGGCCCTGCGCCGCGCCGCGCTGACCGGCGAGGCCGAGGCCGTCGCGCGCCCGGTCGACCTGGAGTCCGTGCCCGCCGTGCTGCGCGGCAAGCTGGAGTTCGCCTCCGGCGAGGAGGGCCGCGAGGCCGAGCACCTGGAGCACCTGCTGCGCCGGGCCACCGCCGACACCGCCCGCGCCCGGCTGCGCGGCATCGACCTCACCCCCCTGGCCGAGGCCGTCGCCCAGGCCCCGGTGCGGACCGGGGAGCGGGTGCCCGCGGCCGAGGTCGTCGCCGCCCTGCCCGCGCTCGACGCGGTCACCGAGATCGGCAAGCGCCTCGGCGCGTCGGGCACCGAGGCGCCGGGCGCGATGGCCAGCGCCGCCGAGCTCGCGCTGGAGCTGCTGTTCCTCACCCGCCGCCTGGCCAAGGACTCCGCCGACGACGACAGCGTCAGCTACGGCTGAGCGGCGCGCGGTGGTCGTCGGCGCGGTCGCCGGGAGCGACGGCGTGCCGTTCATCCTGCGGCCCGCCGTCGCCGAGGACGCCGCGTTCCTCGTCGGGATGCTGGTCGAGGCGGCGGCCCTGCCACCCGGCGCGTCGACCGACGTGCTCACCGACCCGGCCCTCGCGCCCTACGTCGTGGGCTGGCTCCGGCCCGGTGACGTCGGGGTGGTGGCCGAGGACGCCGGGCGGCCGGTCGGCGCGGCGTGGGCGCGGCTGTTCCCGGCCGACGCCCCGGGCTACGGGTTCGTCCGGGCCGACGTGCCGGAGCTGGCGATCGCGACCGTGCCCGACCGGCGCGGCACCGGCCTGGGCGGCGCCCTGCTCCGGGCGCTGGTCACCGCGGCGGCGCGGTCGGGCGCGCCGGCCCTGAGCCTGAGCGTGCGCCGCGACAACCCGGCGCGGCGGCTCTACGCCCGGCACGGCTTCGTGCCCGTCGGACGCGCGGGGGAGTCGGACACGATGCTGCTGGAGCCCCTCCCGTCGCCCGCCCCCGCCTGAGGCGCCGCCCGCACACAGGTCCGCGTTCCCGCACAAGGGGCAGAACCCGTGTGCCGGCACCGGGACGTGTGTGCGGGGCGCGGACGGGCGCCCCGCCGGTCCGTGGGAGCATCGGCGCCCGATGATCCGCGATCGTCCTGCACCCCTCGTCCCCCGGTGCCCGCGGGGAGTTCCTGGAGCACCGGGGCGGACGAGTGCGGCTGCTGCGCGGCGGACCCGCGGACGCGGACGGGGCGGTCCCCGACGGCGCGGTGCCGCTCGTGCTGGTGCACGGTGGCGGCCCGGACCACGCCGGCATCTCCTGGTCCCCGGTGTTCGCCGAGCTGGCGCGGGACCGCGCGGTGCTGGCGTTCGACCTGCCGGGCTCCGGGGCCACCACCGGCCTGACGATCGACGGGCGCCCGGCCGCGCTGGCCGATCTCGCCGCGGCGGTGGCCACGGCCGCCGGGATCCCCCGCGCGGTGTGGATCGGCGTGTCGATGGGCGGGGACGTCGTGCTCAACGTCGCGCTGCGGCACCCCGGCGCCGTCGCCGGGCTGGTGCTCGTCGCCCCCGGCGGGCTCGTCGAGCGCGCCGGGTCGCGGGTGCTGCACCCGCTCACCTGGCTGGTGAGCCGGCTGCCCGACCCGGTGCTGCGCCCGCTGATCCGGTTCGCGAACCGGTTCACCGGAGCCGCGCTGCGCGTGCTGGTGCACGACCCGGCCGCGGTGCCGGCCCTCCTGCGCGACGAGGTGGTGCGCGAGGCGCGGCGCCCCGATACCGCGCTCGGCCACCTGCGCTACAATCGGGCCGTGCTGGGCCGTGGCGGATGCGCAACGACCTGACCGTCCGCGTCGGGGAGATCGACGCGCCCGCGCTGCTGCTGCACGGCCGCCGCGACCGGCTCGTCCCGCTGCGCGGCTCGGTGATCGCGGCGGCGACGATGCGCCGCGCCCGGCTCGTGCCGGTCGAGGGGTGCGGGCACTGGATGCAGGTGGAGCGCCCCGAGGTCTTCCTGGCCGAAGTGGCGCGCTTCCTGCGCGCGCTGCCCGCCTGACGCCCGCGCGCTCGTGCGCACGACCGGCCGCGCGGACGTAGCGTGGAGGACGTGACACGACGGCGCCCCGGTTACCGCTACGGCCGCTACACCGACGGCCCCGACCCCCTGGCCCCCCCGTTCGACCTGCGCGCGGCGATGGACGAGATCGGCCGCGACGTGATGGAGGGCGCGTCCCCGCGCAGCGCCCTGCAGGAGCTGCTGCGCCGGGGGATGCAGGACCGCCGCGGCCTCGACGAGCTCACCCGCGAGATCTGGCAGCGCCGGAGCGAGCTGCAGCGGGAGAACCGCCTCGACGGCACGCTGCAGGAGGTCCGCGAACTGCTGGCGCGCGCCCTGGACGCCGAGCGCGACGCCCTGGCCCGCGACGACGGCGACGACGCCCGGTTCCGGGAGATGCAGCTCGACGCGCTGCCCTCCGACACCGGCGGCGCGGTCCGCGAGCTCGCCGAGTACGACTGGCGCTCCTCCGACGCCCGCGAGGCCTACGAGGAGATCCGCGACCTGCTCGGCCGGGAGATGCTCGACCAGCGCTTCCAGGGCATGAAGCAGGCGATGGAGAACGCCACCCCGGCCGACGTCGAGCGCATCCGGGAGATGCTCGACGACCTCAACTCCCTGCTCGCCGAGCACGCGCAGGGCCACGACACGGCCGAGCAGTTCCAGCGGTTCATGGCGAAGCACGGCGAGTTCTTCCCCGAGGGCCCGCAGAGCACCGAGGAGCTGGTCGACCTGCTCGCGCAGCGGGCCGCCGCGGCGCAGCGGATGCTCAACTCGATGACCGAGGCCCAGCGCCAGGAGCTGGCCGAGCTGTCCCAGCAGGCGTTCGGCGACCCCCGGCTCGCGCAGGCCCTGGCCCAGCTCGACGCCCAGCTGCAGGGCCTGCGCCCCGGCGAGGACTGGGAGGGCCGGGGCCGCTTCCGCGGCGAGAACCCGATGGGCATGGGCGAGGCCACCCGGGCGATGGAGGAGCTGGGCCAGCTCGACGCCCTGGCCGAGCAGCTGTCCCAGAGCTACCCCGGCGCCCGGCTGGAGGACATCGACCTGGAGTCCCTCGAGCGCCACCTGGGCGACCAGGCCCGTGTCGACGCCCGCGCCCTGGCCGACCTGCAGCGCGAGCTGGAGCGCCAGGGGCTGTTCGAGCGGGCCGCCGACGGGTCGCTACAGCTCTCGCCCAAGGCGCTGCGGCGGCTGGGGGAGTCGGCGCTGCGCGAGGTCGTCGACCGGATCGGCGGGCGCCGCGGCGAGCGCGAGACCCACCGCTCGGGTGCGACCGGCGAGGCCACCGGCGCGACCCGGCCGTGGGCGTTCGGCGACACCGAGGCCTGGAACGTGCCGCGCACCCTGCTCAACGCGCAGCTGCGCCGCGCGGGCGGGGACGACCGGCGCCTCGACGTCACCGACGTGGAGATCGTCGAGACCGAGCAGCGCACCCGCGCCGCGGTGGCGCTGTGCGTGGACACCTCGTGGTCGATGGTGCAGGACGGGCGGTGGGTGCCGATGAAGCGCACCGCGCTGGCGCTGCACCAGCTGATCTCCACCCGGTTCCGCGGCGACGACCTCAAGCTGATCGGCTTCGGCCGCCACGCCCGCGACCTGCAGCTCGGCGAGCTCGTCGGCCTGGAGGGGGCGTGGGAGCAGGGCACCAACCTGCACCACGCGCTGCTGCTGGCCGGCGACCACCTGCGCCGCCACCCCGACGCCCAGCCGGTGCTGCTCGTCGTCACCGACGGGGAGCCCACCGCGCATCTGGAGCCCGACGGCCACGCCGCCTTCGACTACCCGACCAGCCCGGAGACGCTGCGGGCCACCGTGGCCGAGGTCGACCGGGTCGCCGGGCTGCGGGCGTCGTTCACGTTCTTCGTGCTCGGCGACGACCCGCGGCTGGCCCGGTTCATGGACGGGCTCGCCCGCCGGGTCGGCGGCCGGGTCGTGACGCCGAGCCTGGACGGCCTGGGCGCCGAGGTCGTCGCCGACTACCTGCGTACGCGGAGGTGAGGCGGGTAGATCACCGGTATGCGGAGTGATCGGTGGAAGCGCGTCCTCGTCGCCGGGGTGACCGGGGCGGCCCTGCTGCTGACCGGGGCGGGTTCCTGCGCCCCGGGCGGCGCGGGCGGCGGCACGAGCCAGCAGGGCGGCAGCGGCGGCGACAGCGACCCGGAGGAGGACGACCCGTCGCGCCCGGGCACCGGCACCCCCGACCCCGGCTCGCCCGCCCCCACGCCGTCGGCGACCTCCGCGCCGCCCACCACCTGACACTCCCTCCCGGGGCCCCCGCCTGCGGCAGACTGCGGGCCGTGGACCGCTGCGCCCGCTGCCCCGCCCGCCGCGACCCGGACGACCCGGCGTCGCTGGCGTGGACCTGCGAGCGGGCGGCGGACGGCGCCCGCACCTGGCTGTGCCCGCCGTGCACCCGCCGCCACGCGCGCGACATCGAGGCGAAGCTCGCAGGGGAGTGGTGGTGATCCCCGCGTAGGTTGGGCGCATGCGACCCTGGGCCCCCGTCGACGTCCCCCGCCTGCCCGGATCGGGCCCCGCGCTGCGCCTGCACGACACCGCCACCGGCCTGGTCCGGCCCACCGCACCCGGGCGCGAGGCGCTGATGTACGTCTGCGGGATCACCCCCTACGACGCCACCCACCTCGGCCACGCCGCCACCTACCTGGCGTTCGACCTGGTCAACCGGGTGTGGCGCGACCTGGGGCACGAGGTGGTGTACGTGCAGAACGTCACCGACATCGACGACCCGCTGCTGGAGCGCGCCGCCCGCGACAGCGACGACTGGGTGGTGCTCGGCATGCGCGAGACCGCCCTGTTCCGCGAGGACATGGAGGCGCTGCGGGTGATCCCGCCGCGGCACTACACCGGCGCGGTCGAGGCGATGGGGGAGATCGCCGAGCTGGTCGGCAAGCTGCTCGCCGCGGGCGCGGCGTACCGCGCGGACGACGCGGAGTTCCCCGACGTGTACTTCGACCACGCCGTCACCGGGCGCTTCGGCTACGAGTCCAACCTCGACGAGGCGACGATGCTGGAGGTGTTCCGCGAGCGCGGCGGCGACCCCGACCGGCCCGGCAAGCGCCACCCCCTCGACGCGCTGCTGTGGAGGATGGCGCGCGAGGGCGAGCCGCGCTGGGACTCCGACCTGGGCCCCGGGCGGCCGGGCTGGCACGTCGAGTGCGCGGCGATCGCGCTCAACCGGCTCGGGCCGCGGATCGACCTCAACGGCGGCGGCTCGGACCTGGCGTTCCCCCACCACGAGTGCGGTGCCGCGCACGCCGAGGCGTTCACCGGCCAGCACCCCTTCGCCGGGCACTACACCCACGCCGGGATGATCGGGCTCGACGGGGAGAAGATGTCGAAGTCGCGCGGCAACCTGGTGTTCGTCTCCAAGCTGCGCTCGCAGGGCGTCGACCCGAACGCGATCCGGCTGGCCCTGTTCGCCGGGCACTACCGCACCGACCGGCCGTGGACGGCGGACCTGCTCGACACCGCCGACGCCCGCCTCGCCCGCTGGCGCGCGGCCGTCGCCCTGCCCGCGGCCCCGCCGGCCGACGACCTCGTCGCGGCCCTGCGCACCCGTCTGGCCGACGACCTGGACACCCCCCGCGCCCTGGCGGCCGTCGACGCCTGGGCCGCGACGGCGCTGGAGCGCCGCGGCACCGACCCGGCCGCTCCGGCGCAGGTCCGGGCCGCGGTGGACGCCCTGCTGGGCGTCGAGCTGTAACTGCGGCCCCACTGCAGCAAGGTGGCCCTGCTGCAGCTGAGCAGCAGGAGAGCCACCTTGCTGCAACAGGGGCGGGGTGCGGGGCGTCAGTCCGGGGGTTCCACGGTGCCGTCGGGGGTGTCGGCGTCCGGGTTGGTCTCCGCCGGGGACGCCGGGACCGGGATGTCCAGGTCGAGATCGGGGACGTCGGGGTCCAGCGGGGCGTCGGGATCGGGCGCGGGATCGGGCGTCGTCATGCCGGGGGCTACCCGTTCTGGTTGCATGGCAGCCGTGATCAGCGTCGAGCTGGCCCTGCGCCTGCGGGCGGCGGGGCTGCCGTGGCGGCCCGCGTCGGGGGACCGGTTCGCCATCCCCGACCGCGACATGGACGACCAGGTGTTCGTGGTCAGCGAGCTCACCATCGACGTGGCCGACGTCCCGGGCGGGCGGGTGCTGCGGTTCAACGGCACCACCGAGTGGGCGCTGGACAGCGTGGACGCCGACGCGGTGGTGTGGCTGCCGCACGAGGGCCAGCTCCGCGCCGCGCTGGGCCCGGCGTTCCGGCGGCTGGAGCCGGTCGGGGACGGGTGGGCCGTGGTGACCGCGGTCGACGGCGCCGAGCGGCGCGAGGTCGACATCGACGCCGAGCGCGCCTACGCCCGGGCCGTGCTCGCCCTGCTCGACCGGTGACCCCGCGGGTCCCGTCCCTGGCCACGGTGACCGCCGTCGTCGAGGCCCTGGCGCGGGCCGGCCTGACCCCCGCCGTCGGCGGGTCCGGCCTGCTCGTCGCGCTCGGGCTCGCGGACCTGGCGAACGACTGGGACGTCACCGTCGACGCCGGACCGGAGGCCGTGCGCGCGGCGCTGCGGGGCGCGGGCCTGGAGTTCCGGGACGCCACCTCGCGCGCCGACCCCTACCGCACCGCCCAGCGGCTGGTCGTCGACGGCGGGGACCACGACGTGGACGTGCTGGTCGGGTTCGCACTGGCGGGGCCGCGGGGGACCGAACGGCTGCCGGTGCGGGTCACCGGCCGCTGGCGGGGCCTGCCGCTGGCCGACCCGGCGGTCTGGCGGCGGGCGTACGCGCTGCTCGGGCGGCCGGAGAAGGCGGCGCTGCTGGCCCCGGCCACCGGCGCGGGGACCTGAGCGGCGCCCGGGGCGCTCACCTCGCGCGCGGCAGCGCCACCGGCACCACGACGGCGAGCAGCGCGGCGGGCACGGCGAACGCGACCAGCGGGTCGAGGGCGTACACCGGGGTGATCGCGACGGGGGACAGGGCGCCGCCGCCGAAGCGCACGGCCTGCACCACCGACGCCGCGCCGCCGGCGTTGGCCCGCCCCGACCCCAGCACCAGCGCGTTCACCCCGACCAGCACCAGCTGGGTCGCCACCCCGCCGACCGCCCACACCGCGGCCACGAGCCCGGCGGACGGGGCCAGGCCGACCCCCACCACCACGGCCGCGCCGAGCGCCGCCCCGGCCAGCACGCTGCGCCGCGGCCCGATCCGGTCGACCCCGCCGCCGACCAGCCGGGCGGTGAGCAGCCCGGCCACGCCCAGGCCGGTGAGCACCAGCCCCCGCGTCCCGGCCGACAGCGCGAACACCTCCTCCAGCCGCAGCGCCACCAGGAAGCTCAACCCGGCCAGGCCGCCCCAGCCCACCGCGGCCACCAGGCCGAGGCGCAGCACCTCGGGCCGCCACGCCGAGCGCAGCGAGGCGCGCTCGGTGCGCGCCGCGCCCGGCGGGATCCCGACGACGGCCAGCAGGGCCGCCACGAGCGCGACCCCGCCGAAGGCCCACCGCCAGTCGACCTCGGCGGCGAGCCCGCCGAGCAGGGGCGCCGAGGTCTGCCCGGCCGCCTGCAGCGACCCGAACCAGCCCAGGGCGCGCCCGAGCCGGTCGGGGGCCACCGAGGACGCGAGCGCGGCGAGCAGCAGCGGCGTGGTGAACGCGTTGGCCGCGCCCTGCAGCGCCCGCCCGGCCAGGAACAGCGGCCACGACGCGGCGAGCACGCAGGCCAGCGAGGCGAGGACGTACACCCCGTAGGCGAGCACGACCGTGCGCCGCCGGCCCCACCGCTCCCCGTAGGTGCCCGACACCAGCATCAGCGCCGCGAACGGCAGCAGGTACGCCGTCACCGACGCGGCGGCCGACGCCGCCGGCAGCCCGTAGGAGGCGCCCAGCTCGGGCAGCACGGCGACGGTGATGCCCCCGCCGAACGGCCCGAGGAACGCGCCGCCGTAGAGCCCGGCGCGGGCGAGCCTCAGGAGCCCCCGCCGCCGGTGCCGCGGCGGCGCAGGTAGCGCTCGAAGTCCGCCGCGATCGCGTCGCCGTCGGCCTCGGGCAGGACCTCGTCGCCGGCCTCGGCCTGCTCCTCGAGCTGGCGCACGTACTCGCGCACCTCCTCGTCGGCCTCGGCCATCTCCGAGACGGTGCGCTCCCACTCCTCGGCCTGCTCGGGCAGCCCGCCCAGCGGCACCTCGACGTCGAGCACCTCCTCGACGCGCTGCAGCAGCGCCACCGCCGCCTTCGGCACCCGGGCCTGGGAGACGTAGTGCGGCACCGACGCCCAGAACGACATCGCCGGCACCCCGGCCTCGACGCAGGCGTTCTGGAACACCCCGACGATCCCCGTCGGGCCCTGGTAGGTCGAGGGCTCCACGCGCAGGTCGTCGGCCGACGAGGCGTCGTAGGAGATGCCGCTGACGCTCGTGGGCCGGGTGTGCGGGATGTCGGTGAGCAGCGCGCCGAGGGTGATGACCTTGGTCACGCCCAGGCGCTCGACGTGGCCGAGCAGCTCGGAGCAGAACGAGCGCCAGCGCAGGTTCGGCTCGATGCCGTTGACGAGCACGACGTGCCGCTCGGTGCCCGGGATCGTGGCCACCGACAGCCGGGTCGTCTGCCACTCGATGCGCCGGGTGACGCCGTCGGCGTAGCGCACGTGCGGCCGCGTGACCTGGAAGTCGTAGTACTCCTCGGGGTCGATCGAGGCGAGCGGCTCGGCGTCCCAGGTGAGCTCCAGGTGCTCCAGCGCCGTGCTCGCCGCCTCGCCCGCGTCGTTCCAGCCCTCGAAGGCGGCGATCATCACCGGGTCGACCAGCCGCGGGTGCTCCTCGGGTGCGGTCATCGGCCCAGCCTACGGGCGGCGGGCCGGCCCGTGCCGTTCCGGTCGGTCGTTCCCGGGTCGGGCCGGTAGCATCGCGGCTACGATCGAGAGGCGCTGCAACGGGTGGCCCGGCCACCCGCCACGCTCGATCCGCGCCGCAGCGCTGCGGCGCAGTGCGATGTGAAGGGCGCCTCCCACGACCGATCGGGGGAGGCCGGATGCCGGTGAAGGATCTGCGGGAGCTGCTCGACCAGCGGGTGGCGGTGCTCGACGGCGCCTGGGGCACGATGCTGCAGTCCGCCGGGCTCACCCCGGCCGACTACCGCGACGACCGGCTCGCCGACCACTCCCACGACGTCACGGGCGACCCGGACCTGCTCAACGTCACCGCACCGCACGTCGTGCTGGACGTGCACCGGCAGTACCTGGCGGCGGGTGCCGACATCACGACCACCAACACGTTCACCGCCACCGGCATCGCGCAGGCCGACTACGGCCTCGAGCACCTGGTCCGCGAGATGAACGTGCGCGGCGCCCAGCTCGCCCGCCGGGCCGCGGACGAGGCCGCCGCGGCCACGGGCACCGCCCGCTACGTGGCCGGGTCGGTCGGCCCGCTCAACGTCACCCTGTCGCTGTCGCCGAAGGTCGAGGACCCGGCCTTCCGCCGGGTGTCGTTCGACCAGGTCCGCGACACCTACGCCGAGCAGATCGCCGCGCTCGCCGAGGGCGGCGTCGACCTGCTGCTGTTCGAGACGATCTTCGACACGCTCAACGTGAAGGCGGCGGTGGCCGCCGCCCGCGAGGTGGCGCCGGACCTGCCGCTGTGGATCTCGGCGACGATCGTCGACCTGTCGGGCCGCACGCTGTCGGGCCAGACGGTGGAGGCGTTCTGGAACGCGGTGCAGCACGCGGAGCCGCTGGTGGTGGGGGTCAACTGCTCGCTGGGGGCCGCCGAGATGCGCCCGCACGTGGCCGACCTCGCCCGCTTCGCCGGCACCTACGTCTCCAGCCACCCCAACGCCGGCCTGCCCAACGCGTTCGGCGGCTACGACGAGACGCCCGACCAGACCGCCGCCCAGCTGCGCGAGTTCGCCCGCGACGGTCTGGTGAACATCGCCGGCGGGTGCTGCGGCACCACGCCCGCGCACATCGCGGCGATCGCCGCCGCGGTGCGCGACACCGCCCCCCGCGCGGTGCCCGCGATCGCGCCGGCCACCCGGTACAGCGGCCTGGAGCCGTTCGCGATCGGCGGCGACACCGGCTTCGTCATGATCGGCGAGCGCACCAACGTCACCGGGTCGAAGCGGTTCCGCAAGCTCATCGAGGCCGGTGACTTCCAGACCGCGGTCGACGTGGCGCTGGAGCAGGTCCGCGGCGGCGCGAACCTCATCGACGTGAACATGGACGCCGACCTGCTCGACAGCGAGGCGGCGATGACCACGTTCCTCAACTACATCGCCACCGAGCCGGAGATCGCCCGCGTCCCGGTGATGGTCGACAGCTCGCGGTGGAGCGTGCTGGAGGCCGGGCTCAAGTGCGTCCAGGGCAAGGGCGTGGTCAACTCGATCAGCCTCAAGGAGGGCGAGGAGCCCTTCCTCGCCCAGGCCCGGCGGATCCGCGACTTCGGCGCCGGCGTCGTCGTCATGGCCTTCGACGAGCAGGGCCAGGCCGACACCACCGAGCGCAAGGTCGCCATCTGCGAGCGCGCCTACGCGCTGCTGACGCGGGAGGTCGGGTTCCCGGCCGAGGACATCATCTTCGACCCCAACGTGCTGGCGATCGCGACGGGCATCGAGGAGCACAACGGCTACGGCAAGGCGTTCCTCGACGCGCTCCCGCTGATCAAGCAGCGCTGCCCCGGGGTGCGCATCAGCGGCGGCATCTCCAACCTGTCGTTCTCCTTCCGCGGCAACGACGTCGTCCGCGAGGCCATCCACTCGGCGTTCCTGTTCCACGCGATCCCCCTCGGCCTGGACATGGGGATCGTCAACGCCGGTCAGCTCGCCGTGTACGAGGACATCCCGAAGGACCTGCTCGAGCTCGTCGAGGACGTCCTGTTCGACCGCCGCCCCGACGCCACCGACCGGCTGGTCGCCCACGCCGGGACCGTCGGCGGGAAGGGCACGGCGCGCGTCGTCGACCTCTCCTGGCGCGAGGGCACCGTGGGCGAGCGGCTCTCGCACGCCCTCGTGCACGGCATCGTCGACTTCATCATCGACGACACCGAGGAGGCCCGGCTGGCCGCGGCCCGGCCCCTCGACGTCATCGAGGGACCGCTGATGGACGGCATGAAGATCGTCGGCGACCTCTTCGGCTCGGGGCGGATGTTCCTGCCGCAGGTGGTGAAGAGCGCGCGGGTGATGAAGCGCGCGGTGGCCCACCTGGAGCCGTTCATGGACGCGGAGAAGGACGCCGTGGTCGCCGCCGGCGGGACCCACCGCGGCAACGGCAAGGTCGTGCTCGCCACCGTCAAGGGCGACGTGCACGACATCGGCAAGAACATCGTGGGCGTGGTGCTGGGCTGCAACAACTACGACGTCATCGACCTCGGGGTCATGGTGCCGGCGGCGAAGATCCTCGACACCGCGCTCGCCGAGGGCGCCGACGTGGTGGGCCTGTCCGGGCTGATCACCCCGTCGCTGGACGAGATGGTGTCGGTGGCCGCGGAGATGCAGCGCCGCGGCATGACCGTGCCGCTGCTGATCGGCGGGGCCACCACGTCGCGCCAGCACACGGCCGTGCGCATCGCGCCCGCCTACGACGCCACCACCGTGCACGTCCTGGACGCCTCCCGCGTCACCGGCGTCGTCTCGGCCCTGCTCGACCGCGACCGCGCGGGCGCGCTCGACACGGACAACCGGACCGAGCAGGCCCGGCTGCGCGTCGAGCACGAGGGGCGCCACGCCACGCCGCTGCTCAGCGTGGAGCAGGCCAGGGCCAACGCCGAGCGGGTGGACTTCGACGACCTGCCGGTGCCCGCGTTCACCGGGATCCAGGAGGTCGAGCCCACCCTCTCCGAGCTGCGCGAGATGGTCGACTGGACGTTCTTCTTCCTGGCCTGGGAGCTCAAGGGGCGCTATCCGAAGATCCTGGAGAACCCCGTGGCCCAGGAGCTGTTCGACGACGCCACCGCGATGCTCGACGAGATCGTCGCGAACTCCTCGCTGCGCCCGCGCGGGGTGTACGGGTTCTGGCCGGCGCACTCCGAGGGCGACGACCTGGTGGTCGACGGGCTGCGCCTGCCGATGCTGCGCCAGCAGACCCGCAAGCCCGCCGGCCGGCCGAACCGGTGCCTCGCCGACTACGTGGCCCCCTCCGGCGACCACCTGGGCGGGTTCGCCGTCTCGATCCAGGGCGCGGAGGAGCTGTCGGCCCACTACGAGGCCGAGCACGACGACTACCGCTCGATCATGGTCAAGGCGCTGGCCGACCGGCTGGCCGAGGCGTTCGCCGAGTGGGTGCACCTGCGGGCTCGCCGCGAGTGGTTCGAGCCCGACGCCCGTCCGGACCTCGCCGACCTGCACGCCGAGCGCTTCCGCGGCATCCGGCCCGCGCTGGGCTACCCGGCCAGCCCCGACCACACCGAGAAGCGCGAGCTGTTCGACCTGCTCGGCGCGCAGAAGGTGGGGATGGCGCTCACCGAGTCGTGCGCGATGACGCCGGCGGCGAGCGTCAGCGGGGTGATCTTCGCCCACCCGCGCTCGCGCTACTTCACCGTCGGCCGGATCGGGCGCGACCAGGTCGAGGACTACGCCCGGCGGCGCGGCACCCCGGTCGAGGAGGCCGAGCGGTGGCTGCGCCCGAACCTCGCCTACGACCCCGCGTGATGGCGGCTCCGCCGCGTTCGCGGGGGCCGCAGGCCGTGCTCTTCGACATGGACGGCACGCTGGTCGACTCGGAGAAGGTGTGGACCGTCGCGCTGGTGGAGGTCTCGCGCGACCTGCGCCGCGAGCTCACCCCCGCGGCGCGGGCGGCCATCGTCGGGTCGAGCGTGCCCCGCACGCTGCGGATCCTGTTCGACGACCTGGAGCTGCCCCACGACCCCGACGCCATGGCGGCGGCGGGGGAGCGGATCGTCGCGCGCACCGGGGAGCTGTTCGCCGCCGGGCTGGAGTGGCGTCCCGGCGCCCTGGACGCCCTGCGCACCGTCCGCGCGGCCGGCTGGCCGACCGCGCTGGTCACCAACACCGGGCGCGGGCTCACCGAGCGCGCGCTGGACACCATCGGCCGCGAGCACTTCGCCGTGACCGTCTGCGGCGACGAGGTGCCCCGCGGCAAGCCCGACCCCGATCCCTACCTGCGGGCGGCGGAGCTGCTGGGCGTCGACCCGTGCGCCTGCCTCGCGGTGGAGGACTCCCCGACCGGGGCGCTGTCCGCGGAGCGGGCGGGCGCGGCGGTGCTGGTCGTCGAGTGCGACGTGCCGGTGCCCGACGGCCCGGCCCGGGTCCGGCGCGACACGCTCGTCGGGCTCACCGCGGCCGACGTCCGGCGCAGCTGGACCGAGGCGCGTGCCGGCCGCACCGCGTGCGACGATGCCGCTGGTCGCAGCGCAGCGACCGGGCGCAGCAGCGGGCCGGCGCCCTACCGGCCGGTACCGCTGCGCCGGACGACACTGGAACGGTGAGGAGAGCACCCGGGTGAAGACCTTCGACGAGCTGTACGCCGAGCTCGCCCGCAAGGCCGCGACGCGGCCGGAGGGGTCGGGCACGGTCCTCGCGCTCGACGCGGGCGTGCACGCCCAGGGCAAGAAGGTCCTCGAGGAGGCGGGCGAGGTGTGGCTGGCCGCCGAGCACGAGGGCGACGACGCCCTGGCCGAGGAGATCTCCCAGCTGCTCTACCGCGTCCAGGTGCTCATGCTGGGTCGCGGCCTCACCCCCGAGCACGTCTACAAGTACCTGTAAGCACCGCCACCCCCCAGGAGAGCCCCCATGCTCCGCGTCGCACTCCCGAACAAGGGCACCCTGGCCGAGCCCGCGGCCCAGATGATGCGGGAGGCGGGCTACCGCCAGCGGACCGACTCGCGCGACCTGTCGATGCCCGACGAGGACAACGACATCGAGTTCTTCTACCTGCGCCCCAAGGACATCGCCACCTACGTCGGCAACGGCGACCTGCAGCTCGGCGTGACCGGCGCCGACCTCACCGACGAGTCGGGCAGCCAGGTGCAGAGCGTGCTGGAGCTGGGCTTCGGGCACTCGAAGTTCCGCTTCGCGGTGCCCGACGACGGCGAGATCAAGGACGTCGGCGACCTGCAGGGCTGCACGATCGCCACGTCCTACCCGCGCCTGGTGCGCGCGCACCTGGCCCGCAACCGCGTGCAGGCCACGATCGTCAAGCTCGACGGCGCGGTGGAGATCTCCGTGCGGCTCGGCGTCGCCGACGCCATCGCCGACGTCGTGTCCTCGGGCCGGACGCTGCGCCAGCACCAGCTGCGCGTCATCGGCGACCCGATCGCGGCCTCGCAGGCCATGCTCATCGAGCGCGAGCCGCGGCCCGACCGCCCCGAGCCCGTCGAGATCACCCAGCAGAAGCGGGTGTTCATCGAGCGGATGCGCGGTGTCGTCTACGCCCGCCAGTACCTGATGCTCGACTACGACTGCCCCGACGACCTGCTCGACGCCGCCCGGCGGATCAGCCCGGGGATGCAGGCGCCCACGGTGGCCCCGCTGGCCGTGGCGGGCTGGTCGGCGGTGCGGTCGATGGTCAAGCGCAGCGCGGCCAACCGCGTGATGGACGAGCTGGCCGACCTCGGGGCCCGCGCGATCCTGGCCTCGGAGATCCGATCCTGCCGCGCCATCGACGGGCGCGACTGACCCCCGCACCGGCTCCCGTCGGCGCGCCCGGTCAGCGGGGGCGCACGACGAGGGCCTGGGTGGAGCGCCCGACCGCGCCGGCGGCGTCGAACAGCCGGCCCGCCGCCGTGCCCAGGCCGGTCGGCCCGACGACGGTGGCGGCGTCCACGCCGATCCACTCGCCGCGCGGCGGCCGGTGCACGTGCAGGGTCAGCTCGGTGTTGACGAACAGCCAGTGCCGCACGTCGAGCGGGGCGCCGATGCCGTTGGCGCTGTCGGCGACCAGCGCCAGCCGCTGCCACGGCGTGGTCTCCTCGCCCTCCACCAGCGGGATCCGCGGTCGCGCCCACGCGCGGCCCGGCCCGGGCTGCGCCAGCCACCCCGAGAGCCAGCGCCACTCCAGCGCGTCGAGGTAGCCGGGCAGCCACCCGTCGGGCCGCCCCGCCCCGGGGCGCCCGTGCTCCGGTCCGGGCAGCGGGTCGGGCGCGCCGCCGGCCACCGCGGCGGTGTCCCCGACGGCGGTGCGCCAGGCCCGCGCCCGCAGCACCGTCCGGCCGCCCGCCTCCAGCTCGGCCCCGAGCAGGGTGATCGCCCGCCCGGGCCGCTCGACGGCCGCCCGCACCGCCACCTCACCGGCGGGGATCGGCCCGAGCACCTCGACCGTCACCCGGGAGAGCTGGGCGTCCTCGCGCGGGTCGCAGCGCTCGAACGCCCGCACCAGCAGCGCCGCCGGCGGCCCGCCGTGCTGGGCGTCGGCGAACCACGGGCCGGTGGTGGCGGGCCCGGCGTGGAACCGCTCCCCGTCGGGCCCGTCCAGCGGCCGGTAGAAGGAGGCGGGGTCGGGGCGGTCGGCGGCGTCCACGGGCCGATCATGCCGTCCCGGTCGGGCGCTGTCGCCGGTCGGGCGCTGTCGTCGGTCAGGCGCTGTCGTCCCCCGGCCAGCCCGGGTAGGGCGGCGGCGTCCCGCCCCAGGCCGGGCACCGCGCGCGGTGCGCGCACCAGTCGCACGGCCGGCCCGGCCGGGGCCGGAAGTCGCCGGTCGGGGCGGCGGCGCGCACCGCCGCCCACACCGCGGCCGGGATCCGGGCGAAGCGGGTCAGGTCGTCGGCGTCGGGCCGGTAGGTCCAGGTGCTGCCGTCGCCCAGGTGCAGCAGCCGCAGCTCGTCGGGGGCGCGACCGTCGCGCAGCAGCAGCACCAGGGCGTAGAAGGTGACCCCGAACAGCGCCCGCCCCTCGCCCGCCGCGCCCGGGGCCGACCCGGTCTTGTAGTCGACGACGGCGGTGCGCCCGGCCGCGTCGACGTCGAGGCGGTCGACGATCCCCTTCAGCGGCACCGGGCCCTGCGCCGCGGGCAGCTCGGCGCGCACGCGCAGCTCGCGCGCGGCCGGTTCGAGCACGCGCGGGTCCTCCAGGACGAACCAGCGCTCCAGCAGCGCCGCGACCGACGCCCACCAGGCCGGCGCGTCCTCGGGGACGGCCGCCAGCGGCTCCGCCTCCCGCACCGCGGCCCACGCCGGCGCGACGAGGTCGTGCGCCGCGGCCGGGACGCGGTCGGCCGCGGGCAGGTCGAACACCCGCTCCAGCACCGCGTGCACGAGCGTGCCCCGCAGCGCCGCGGCCGACGGCGTCTCGGGCAGCCGGTCGACCGCGCGGAACCGGTAGAGCAGCGGGCAGGTGCGGAAGTCGGCCGCCCGCGACGGGGACAGCGCGGGCGCGGCGCGCACGTCGGGGTCGGTCACGGGCCCGAGGGTAGGCGCGACCCCCGACAGTCCCGGCCCCCCGGCCGGACCCCGACATGCCGGACCCCGACGTCCACGACCCGGTCGGCCCCGACCCGGACGCCCGGTCGCGTGCGGGGCCCCCGGTGCGCCCCACTACGGTGGTCGGCGATGAACCAGCGCGACGACCGACAGCGCAGCGGCGCGGCCCGGCCCGGCGCCGTGCGCACCGCGCTGCACGCGGCCGGGCTGGTCCCGGTCGTCGCGGTGCTGGTCGGCGTGCTCGGCGGCTGCACCTCCGCAGCGCCCACCGCGGCCCCGCCGGCGGCGACCCCGTCACCGGCGACCCCGTCACAGGCCCCGCCGCCCGCCGCGGGTGGGACGGCGACGCCGGGCATCGGGTCCGCGGTGAGCGCGCCCGCGACCACCTCGACCACCATCCCGGGCGCGCCGTCGACGGTGCCGGCCCCGGTGGAGGCCGCACTGGGCCCGGAGGAGCAGCGAGTGGCCGGCGCACTGCGCACCTACCTCACCGCGGTCGCGGCCGGCGACTTCGCCGGGGCGTGCGGCCAGCTCACGGTCGAGAGCGCCCAGGCCCTGGTCACGGCCGTGCAGCGGGCCGGCGGCGCGGTCCCGGGCTGCCCGGAGGCGCTCGGCGCGGTCCTGGTCCAGCCCGGCGCCGCGCAGACCGCCATCGACGCGGCCAGCACCACGACCGTGCAGGAGGTCACGATCGACGGGTTCACCGCCACGGTCCGCTGGAGCTCGACCCAGCGGGGCGCCCCGCGCACCGACGCCGTGGCGCTGCAGAGCGTCGCCGGTCAGTGGCGCCTGGCCGGTCCGGCGTGACGCGGGTCCGCGGGGGTGCGTTCCGCGCCGGGGACCGGGTGCAGCTGACCGACCCCAAGGGCCGCCACTACACGGTGGTGCTGGAGGAGGGCGCGCAGTACCACACGCACCGCGGCGGGATCGCCCACGACGACCTGATCGGGCAGCCCGAGGGCAGCCTCGTCGTGTCCCCGGCCGGCACCCCGTACCTGGCGCTGCGGCCGCGGCTGGCCGACTACGTGCTGTCGATGCCGCGCGGCGCGCAGGTCATCTACCCCAAGGACGCGGCCCAGATCCTCATGTGGGGCGACGTGTTCCCGGGCGCCCGCGTGCTGGAGGCCGGGGCCGGGTCGGGCGCCCTGACCTGCTCGCTGCTGCAGGCCGTCGGGCCGCAGGGCGAGGTCGTGTCCTACGAGGTGCGGCCCGACCACGCCGAGCACGCCGAGCGCAACGTCCGGCGCTTCTTCGGCGAGCTGCCCCCCAACTGGACGATGCACATCGCCGATCTGGCGGTGCACGGCGACCGGGCGGACGAACCGGACGGGGGTTTCGACCGGGTGGTCCTGGACATGCTCGCCCCGTGGGAGCAGCTCGGCACGGTGGCGCGGGCGCTGGTCCCCGGCGGGGTCCTCGTCGGCTACGTCGCCACCACCACGCAGCTGTCACGGCTCACCGAGGCGCTGCGCGAGCAGCAGTGCTGGACCGAGCCCGAGGCGTGGGAGGCGCTGGTCAGGCCGTGGCACGTGGTCGGGCTGGCCGTCCGCCCGGAGCACCGGATGCAGGGCCACACCGCGTTCCTGCTCACCGCGCGGCGCCTGGCCGACGGGGTGTCCCCGCCCCGGCCGCAGCGCCGTCCGACGGCCCGCTGATCCACCCGGTCGACCGACCGCGACCGCCCGTCACCGCGCGCGGGACCCCCCGCGTCCGTCAAGATGCCGTCCGCGTGAGTGACGGATCACCGAACGGGCGCACGGCCCCGGAGCGGGTGTCCGGGTACCGTAGAGCAACGGAACACGGAGGGAGGATGCCGTGAACCCCTACGACGGAACCGGCAGACGAGAGACCGGTGGCGCCGACGAGGCGGCGGCGCGGATCCGCTTCCTCGAGGAGGAGGTGGCGCTGCTGCGCCGCAAGCTCGCGGAGTCGCCGCGCCAGGCCCGGGTCCTGGAGCAGCGCCTCGCCGAGTCGGCGAGCCGGCTGTCCCAGCTCTCGGCGCGCAACGAGAAGCTCACCGAGACCCTCAAGGAGGCGCGCGGGCAGCTGATCGCGCTGCGCGAGGAGGTCGACCGGCTCGCCCAGCCGCCCAGCGGCTACGGCGTGTTCCTGGCGCGCTACCCCGACGAGACCGTCGACGTGTTCACCTCCGGGCGGCGGATGCGCGTCGCCGTGTCGCCCGCGGTGGCCACGGCCGACCTGCGCAGCGGCCAGACGGTGCGGCTCAACGAGGCGCTCACGGTCGTCGAGGCCGGTGAGTACGAGCGCATCGGCGAGGTGTGCGCGCTGCGCGAGGTGCTCGCCGAGCCCGTCGGCGACCTCGCCGGGCGCGCGCTGGTGGTCGGGCACGCCGACGAGGAGCGCGTCGTCTGGCTGGCGGCCCCGCTGTTCCGCACCGACGAGCACCCCGACGTCGTGCCGCTCAAGCCGGGCGACTCGCTGCTGGTCGACACGAAGGCCGGCTACGCCTACGAGCGGGTGCCGAAGGCGGAGGTCGAGGACCTCGTGCTGGAGGAGGTCCCCGACGTCGACTACTCCGACATCGGCGGGCTGTTCCGCCAGATCGAGCAGATCCGCGACGCGGTGGAGCTGCCGTTCCTGCACGCCGAGCTGTTCACCGAGTACGAGCTGCGCCCGCCCAAGGGCGTGCTGCTCTACGGCCCGCCCGGGTGCGGCAAGACGCTCATCGCGAAGGCCGTCGCCAACTCGCTGGCCAAGAAGATCGCGGCCCAGCGCGGCGACGACCCGAACGAGGGCCGGGCGTTCTTCCTCAACATCAAGGGCCCGGAGCTGCTCAACAAGTTCGTCGGCGAGACCGAGCGGCACATCCGCCTGATCTTCCAGCGGGCGCGCGAGAAGGCCTCGGCCGGCACCCCGGTGATCGTGTTCTTCGACGAGATGGACTCGATCTTCCGCACCCGCGGGTCGGGGGTGTCCTCCGACGTGGAGACCACGATCGTCCCCCAGCTCCTCGCCGAGATCGACGGCGTCGAGGGCCTGGAGAACGTCATCGTCATCGGCGCCTCCAACCGCGAGGACATGATCGACCCGGCGATCCTGCGCCCGGGCCGGCTCGACGTGAAGATCAAGATCGAGCGGCCGGACGCCGAGGCGGCGCAGGACATCTTCTCCAAGTACCTCACCGACACCCTCCCGATCCACGCCGACGACCTCGCCGAGTTCGGCGGCAACCGCAAGGCGTGCATCGACGCGATGATCGAGCGGATCGTCGAGCGGATGTACGACGAGACCGAGGAGAACCGGTTCCTGGAGGTCACCTACGCCAACGGTGACAAGGAGACGCTGTACTTCAAGGACTTCAACTCCGGCGCGATGATCCAGAACATCGTCGACCGGGCGAAGAAGTCCGCGATCAAGTCGGTGCTGGAGTCGGGCCAGGCGGGTCTGCGCGTCCAGCACCTGCTCGACGCCATCGTCGACGAGTTCGCCGAGAACGAGGACCTGCCCAACACCACCAACCCCGACGACTGGGCGCGGATCTCGGGCAAGAAGGGCGAGCGGATCGTCTACATCCGCACGCTGGTCACCGGCAAGAACGAGGCGACGAGCCGGGCGATCGACACGGCCAGCAACACCGGCCAGTACCTGTAGCGGACACGCACCCAGCGGCCCCGGGCGTCACGCCCGGGGCCGTTCGGCGTGCCGGGCCGCGAACCACGCCACCCAGCGGCGCTGGCCGGGGGTCTCGACGGCGAACCGGCGGTAGTGCCGCCGCGTCCACGCCACCGCGTCGCTGGCGGGGTGGCCGGCGAGCACGGCCATGCAGGCCAGCACCGTACCGGTCCGGCCGGTGCCCCCGCCGCAGGTCACCTCGACCCGCCGCCCGGCGCGGGCGAGACCGTGGGCGCGCGCGATCGCCGCGGCGGCGCGCTCCGGGTCGCGGGGGGTGCGGAAGTCGGGCCAGTCGAGCTGCTCCACCGGCCAGCCGGGGTCCTCGCCGGGGCGCCCCAACCACAGCCCGAACTCGGGCCGCGGGCCCGGCGGCAGGGGCTGGCGGCGGCCGCGGCCGCGCACGCGCGTGCCGTCGGGCAGCACCAGCGCCCCCACCAGGCCGTCGGGGGGCGGGCCGTCGGGATGCGGGTCGGCGGCGTCGGGGTCCACGCCGGTTATCGTCCCCGCCGTGGCGTCCCCCTGCCCGTGCGGCCTGCCCGCGCCCTACGCCGACTGCTGCGGCCGGTTCCACGCCGGCCCGGCGAGCGCCCCGACCGCCGAGGCGCTCATGCGGTCGCGCTACAGCGCCTTCGTAGTCGGTGACGCCGGTTACTTGCGCGCGACCTGGGACCCGGCCACCCGGCCCCGGCGGGTCACCGTCGACCCCGCCACCACCTGGACCGGCCTGGAGGTGCTGGGCCGCACGGGCGGCGGCCTGCTGGCGGCGGAGGGGACGGTGGAGTTCCGCGCCCACCACACCGGCGGGGTGGTGGCCGAGCACAGCCGCTTCCGCCGCGACGGCGGCCGGTGGCTCTACGTCGGCCCGGTCTGAGCCGTCGGGCCGCCGCCCCGCGCCGCAACGGCTGTGCGGCAGACGACACACCCCTTCCGTCCTCCGCACAGCCGTTGCAACCGCTGTGCGGAGGACGGAAGGGGTGTGCGGGGGTTCCGCGGCGTCCGGCCGGGGCGACCGATCCGTTCACGACGGAGTGCCGCAGCCGCCGCTAGCGTCGTCCGGCATGGAGATCACCACGCAGCTGGACGCCGTCGGCATCGTCGCGCGGGACCTGGACGCGAGCCTCGGGTTCTACCGCCTGCTGGGCCTGCCCGTCCCCGATCCCGGCCCGGACGCGGCGCACGTCGAGATCCCGCTGGGCGGTGGGATGCGCCTGATGGTCGACACCGAGGACGTCGTGCGCTCGTTCCACCCGACCTGGACCCCGCCCCGCCCGGCGGCGGCCGGGTCGGGCTGGCGGTGCGGGTGCCCGCCCCCGCGGACGTGGACGCGCTGCACGCCCTCGTGACCGGCGCGGGCCACCGCAGCGAGCTGGCGCCGTTCGACGCCCCCTGGGGCCAGCGCTACGCCTCGGTCCTCGACCCCGACGGCACCGGCGTCGACCTCTACGCGCCGCTGCCGGGCTGAGCCCGGACCGGCTGGGCCCGGACCGGCTGGGCCCCGAACAGCCGCGCCGGGCTGCGGCCGGCCAGCGCGCGGACCTCGCGGCTCAGGTGCGGCTGGTCGGCGTACCCGGCGCGGGCCGCGGCGTGGGCGGGGGACGCGCCGGCGTGCAGCAGGTCGACGGCGCGGCGGAAGCGCAGCACGCGGCGCAGCACGGCCGGCCCGTAGCCGAACGCGACCAGCGAGCGGCGGTGCAGCGTGCGGGTCGTCCAGCCCAGGGCGTCGGCGGTGGCCGCCGCGGAGGCCCCGGCGGCCAGCCGCGCGGCGGCGACCCCGACGGCGGGGTCGGGCCGCCCGGGTAGCGCCACCAGCACGGCGCCGAGCACGGCGGCGGCCGGGGCGCCGTCCTCCAGGCGCGCCACGGCGCGGGCGGCGAGGTCGGGCGCCAGCTCGGCGAGCTCGACCCGCCGGTCGCGCAGGGCGTGCGCCGGGACGCCGAGCAGCGCCGGGAGCACCCCGGGGCGGAACCGCAGCCCGGTGGCCGGCCCGGTGCGGACGGCGGGGTGCGGGGCGGTGTCCGGTCCGGCGACGAGCAGCACCGTCCCGGTCCAGATCAGGTCCATCGCGCCGTCGGGCAGCACGGCGTGCTCCGCCGGCGCCGCCGCGGGATCGGGGACGTCGGTCCAGGCGCACTCGACCCCGCCGACCGCCACGGCGTGCTCCCGGTAGCCCACACCGACCTCCCCTCGTGAGTGGCGAGGAGTGTTCTAGGGAGCGTCCTCAAAGCGGCTTCGCCTGGTCTGGTTTGATCTTGGATTGTGGCGCGCAGGCATGAACTCACCGACCAGCAGTGGCAGAAGATCCAGCCACTGCTGCCGCCCTCGGGGACCAGGGGCCGACCCCGGGTGGACGACCGGCGGGTGATCAACGCGATGCTGTTCAAGGCCAAGACCGGGACGGCGTGGCGGGATCTGCCCGAACGCTACGGGCCGTGGAAGACCGTCTACACCCGGTTCTGGCGCTGGTCGCGCGATGGCACCCTGTCGATGTTGGTCAAGCAAGTGCGGGTGATCGCCGAGGCGATCGACGAGCTCGACCGGGAGGTGTCGGTCGACTCCAGCATCGTGCGCGCCCACCAGCACGCCGCCGGCGCCCGCAAGACGGGGGTTCCCGCGTCTGACACAGGGGGCGCCCGGGTCGGGTGACCGACCCACCGAACCAGATGATCACGCTATCGGACGGTCCCGCGGCGGTCCCACCACCAAGATTCATCTCGCTGTCGACGGACACGGCCGCCCGCTGTCGGTGCTGCTGAGCGGCGGCAACGTCAACGACTGCACCCGCTTCACCCAGGTCCTGGACAAGGTCGAGTTCCGCCGGCCCGGCCCGGAGCGCCCCGCGACCCGCCCGGTCAGGGTGTTGGCCGACAAGGGCTACTCCAGCCGCGCCAACCGGGCCTACCTGCGCCGGCGCGGGATCCGCGCCACGATCCCCGAACGGGCCGACCAGCAGGCCAACCGGGCCCGGCGCGGTTCGGCCGGTGGTCGCCCGCCCGCGTTCGACACCACCGCCTACAAGCGGCGCAACGTCGTCGAGCGCTGCTTCAACCGGTTCAAGCAGTACCGGGCGATCGCCACCCGCTACGACAAGACCGCCCTGTCCTTCCAGGCCATGATCGACCTGGCCACGCTGATGATGTGGCTTTGAGGACACCCTCTAGCACCCCTCGCCGCTCACGGGCGGCGTCAGCCGCGCAGCACGCCCTCGATCTCCAGGGTGATCTGCACCTTGTCGCCCACGACGACGCCGCCGCCGTCGAGCGGCATCGCGATGTCGACGCCGAAGTCGTTGCGGTTGATGGTGGCGGTGGCGCTGAAGCCGGCGCGGGTGCCGCCGTAGGCGTCCGGGCCGAACCCGCCGATCTCCACCGCGAGCGGCACGGACCGGGTCACGCCCTTGATCGTCAGGTCGCCGTCGACCACCAGGCCGTCGTCGCCCGGGCGGACGCCGGTGGAGACGTAGGTCCACGTCGGGTGGTTGTCGACGTCGAAGAAGTCGGCCGAGCGGACGTGCCCGTCGCGCTGGGGGTTGCCCGTGTCGATCGAGGAGGCGTCGATCTCGGCGCGCACGCTCGACCCGGTGATGTCGTCGCCGGTGGTGAACGACCCCGAGACGCCGCCGAACCGGCCGCGCACCTTGCTCACCATCATGTGCCGGACGCTGAAGGAGACGTCGGAGTGGACCGGGTCGATGTCCCACGTCCCGGCCAGGTAGCCGGGGATCCGGGTCTGCGCTGCGGCGGTCATGTCTGCTCCCTGTTGCTTGAACTCTCAGATGTTGCGACGGACAGTACCGTAGCGCTCTTGAGTTCTCAACTATTCCGGGGGTCCCGCCGGCCCAGCCACCGCTCCGCACCGGCCCGCCCGTCCGGCGTGAACGGCCAGCGGACCGGGTCGGCCAGCCGGGCGCGCAGCTCGTCGAGGCTCACCCAGCCGACCCAGGAGACCTCGGAGGCCTGCGGGTGCAGCGGCCCGTCCCACCGGGCCTCGTAGGTGAACAGGTGGTAGCGCAGGTGCCCGTCGGTGAAGGGGAACCGCTCGATCGGGGTCAGCGCGGCGACGACGCCGAGCTCCTCGGCGAGCTCGCGGGCCGCGGCGGCCGCCGGCGCCTCGCCGGGGCCGACGACCCCGCCGGCCCAGCAGTCGTACGCGCCGGGGAACACCAGCTTGTCGGCGGTGCGCCGGTGCAGCACGACCCGCTCGCCGTCGCCGGAGCGGACGAGCACGCCCGTCGCGGCGTGCCACAGCCCGTCGCGGTAGACGACCCCGCGCCGCTCCACCCCGATCTCGGCGCCGTCGGGGGAGTACAGGGCCACCGGCTCGTCGCGCGCGTCCATGGCGCCATCCTGTCCGGGGCTAGGCTCGGGGGATGACCGCGCGCCGCATTATGGGCACCGAGATCGAGTACGGGATCTCGGTGCCGGGGGACCCCACCGCCAACCCGGTGATCACATCGACCCAGGTGGTGCTGGCCTACGCCGCCGCGGCCGACATCCCCCGCTCGCGGCGCGCCCGCTGGGACTACGAGGTGGAGTCGCCGCTGCGCGACGCCCGCGGCTTCGACCTGTCCGCCCCGACGCTGCACCACGGCGGTGACTCCGAGCTCGACGACCTCGGCGCGGCCAACGTCATCCTGACCAACGGCGCGCGGCTCTACGTCGACCACGCCCACCCCGAGTTCTCCACCCCCGAGGTCACCACCCCGCGCGACGTCGTCATCTGGGACAAGGCGGGGGAGCGGGTGATGGAGGAGGCCGCGATGCGCGCGGCCACCGTGCCCGGCGCGCCGCGGATCCAGCTCTACAAGAACAACGTCGACGGCAAGGGTGCGAGCTACGGCTCCCACGAGAACTACCTCATGGCCCGCTCGACCACGTTCCCCTCGATCGTCTCGGGGCTGACGCCGTTCTTCGCGACGCGCCAGGTCGTGACCGGCGCCGGGCGGGTCGGGCGCGGGGTGACCGGCGACGAGGCGGGCTACCAGCTCTCCCAGCGCGCCGACTACATCGAGGTCGAGGTCGGGCTGGAGACCACGCTCAAGCGCGGCATCATCAACACCCGCGACGAGCCGCACGCCGACGCCGACAAGTACCGCCGCCTGCACGTCATCATCGGCGACGCCAACATGAGCGAGTACTCCACCTTCCTCAAGGTCGGCACGGCCGCGATCGTGCTGGACATGATCGAGAAGGGCGTCCGCTTCGACGAGCTGCGCCTGGCCGAGCCCGTGCGCGCGGTGCACCAGATCAGCCACGACCCGTCGCTGCAGCAGAAGGTCGAGCTGGCCGACGGGCGCAAGGTCACCGGCCTGGACGTGCAGCGGGCCTACTTCGACAAGGCGCAGGCCCACCTGGGCGACGGCGCCGACGACGTCACCGCCGAGGTGATGCAGATCTGGGGCGAGGTCCTCGACGCGCTGGGCCGCGACCCGATGGAGTGCGCGGACCGCCTGGACTGGCCGGCGAAGCTGCGGCTGCTGGAGGGCTACCGCGAGCGCGACGGCCTGACCTGGGACGCGCCGCGGCTGCAGCTGGTGGACCTGCAGTACACCGACGTGCGCATGGCCAAGGGCCTCTACAACCGCCTGGCCACCCGCGGGTCGATGAAGCGCCTGGTCACCGAGGACGCCGTCGTGGCCGCCATGACCACCCCGCCGGAGGACACCCGGGCCTACTTCCGCGGCCGCTGCCTGGAGCGCTACCCGGCAGAGGTCGCCGCGGCGTCCTGGGACTCGGTGATCTTCGACCTGGGCCGCGAGTCGCTCGTCCGCATCCCGACCATGGAGCCCCTGCGCGGCACCCGCGGGCACGTCGGCGAGCTGATCGACAACTCCCGCACCGCCGAGGAGCTGGTGGAGGCCCTGACCCGCGGCTGACGCCTCTCCGGGACCACAACGGCTGCGCCACCGCCCGCACAGACGTTGTGGTCCCCGAACAGCGGTTGCAACGGGTGCGCGGGGGTCGGAACGGCTGTGCGGGCGGGCGCGCGGCCGCTGCGGCGACCCCCGACCGTGGAGATCATCGCGTCACGGTCCCTCGGGCTGGGTTAGGGTCTAGCCAGCACGATCGACCGACGGGAGGCAGCCATGTCGCAGGAGCAGACCAAGCGCCAGGGCGGCGGCGGGGGCGACGACGACGAGGGCGCCGACGCCGCGGCGGCGGGCCAGGAGCGCCGCGAGAAGCTCGGCGAGGACGTCGACACGATCCTCGACGAGATCGACGACGTGCTCGAGGAGAACGCCGAGGACTTCGTGCGGGCCTACGTCCAGAAGGGCGGCCAGTAGGGTCTCCCCGCCCGGCCCGCACGTCGCACGTCCCGCACCCCGCACGAGGAGAGGCGCTCCCCCGACCATGTCGTTCCCGGACCAGGGGCGTCGTGCCCCGCTCGGGCTGGAGGCCTACCTGGCCCCCGGCCCGTCGTCGTTCACCGACTTCGTGACCGCCCACGCCCCCCACCTGCTCGGCCGGCCCGCGGCCGGCCCGCTGCCCGCCGCCGCCGGGGGGTTCGAGGCCCCGCACGGCACCACGATCGTCGCGCTGGTGTGCGACGGCGGCGTCGTCATCGCGGGCGACCGGCGCGCCACGATGGGCAACGTCATCGCCCAGCGCGACATCGAGAAGGTGTTCGTCACCGACGCCTACTCCGCCGCCGGGATGGCCGGCACGGCCGGGCTGGGCGTGGAGATGCTGCGGCTGTTCACCGTGGAGCTGGAGCACTACGAGAAGATCGAGGGCACCACGCTGTCGCTGGAGGGCAAGGCCAACAAGCTCTCCGCGATGGTCCGCGGCAACCTCGGTGCGGCCATGCAGGGCCTCGCGGTCGTGCCGCTGCTCGTCGGCTACGACACCGACGCCCCCGACCCCGCGACGGCCGGGCGCATCTTCACCTACGACGTCACCGGGCACCTGCACAACGAGACCACCGGCTACCACGCCATCGGGTCGGGCTCGGTGTTCGCCCGCGGCGCGCTGAAGAAGCGCCACCGGCCCGACGCCGACCTGCCCACCACGATCCGCACCGCCGTGGAGTCGCTCTACGACGCCGCCGACGACGACACCGCCACGGGCGGCCCGGACCTCACCCGCCGCCTCTACCCGGTCGTCGTGTCCATCACCGCCGCCGAGGGCGCCGTCCGGCGGCCCGAGGCGGAGATCGCCGAGGTCGTCGCGCAGGTCGTGGCCGGCCGCACCGAGAACCCGGGGGGCTGAGCCGTGACGATGCCGTTCTACCAGTCGGTCGACCAGCTGCTGCGGGACCGCTCCGAGCTCGCCCGCAAGGGTATCCAGCGCGGCCGGTCGGTCATCGTGCTCACCTTCGCCGGCGGCGTGCTGTTCGTCGGCGAGAACCGGTCCAAGGCGCTGTACAAGGTTTCGGAGATCTACGACCGCATCGGGTTCGCCGCGGTCGGCCGCTACAACGAGTTCGAGACGCTGCGCAACGCCGGCATCCGCATGGCCGACGTCCGCGGCTACACCTACGACCGCCGCGACGTCACCGGCCGCATGCTCGCCAACGCCTACGCCCAGCTGCTCGGTTCGTCGTTCGTGGAGCAGCAGAAGCCGTTCGAGGTGGAGCTGTGCGTCGCCGAGGTGGGCGCGACGCCGGAGCGCGACCAGCTCTACCGCGTCACCTACGACGGGTCGATCACCGACGAGCCGCAGTACGTCGTGATGGGCGGGACGACCGAGCCGATCAGCGCGAAGCTCAAGGAGACCTACCGCGCCGACGCCGACCTGCCCGCGGCGCTCGCGCTGGCCGTCGAGGGGCTGCAGTCCGGCACCGCGCCGGCCAACGGGGCTGCCGCGGCGACCCCGCTGGGCGTGCCGGCGCTGGAGGTCGCGGTGCTCGACCGCGGCCGTCCTGGCCGGTCGTTCCGCCGCCTCACCGGCTCGGTGCTGCGCGGGCTGCTGCCCGAGGCCAACCGCGCCGTCGACGCCCCGCCGCCCTCGGCCGCGCCGACGGGCGGCGACGACACGCCGGCCGGGGGCGGCGCGATCGAGGAGTAGGCCTCCGACACGGGGTCGCCGAGGCTCGCACCCGTCACCGACGGGCGGGACGTCGCCGTCGGCCCCCGTGGCGGCACCGGCGGGCGATCTGGAGTGGACGGCGTGGCGCACGAGCGGTGGCGGGGCGAGGTGCGCCTGACCGACGCGGAGCGCGAGCACACGGCGGAACGCCTCCACAAGGCCTTCCGCGACGGCCGCATCTCCCTCGACGAGCTCGACGGGCGCCTCGGGCTGGTCTACGCGGCGGACACCGCGGCGGGGCTCGCCGCACCGCTGGCCGACCTGCCGTCCCACCACGAGGAGCAGCTGCTGGCGGACGAGGTCCTCGAGCTCGACGCGGGCGGGCGCAGGGTGACCTGGTCCGGACCGTGGACCGTCCCCCGGCGCCTGCGCGTCCGGCAGGACGTCGACACCTCGGCCGTCGTCGTCCTCGACTTCACGGCGGCCCGGGTCCGGCACCCCGTGGTCGACCTCGAGCTGCAGCTGGGGGCGTACGGGACGGCGCACCTCGTGCTGCCCCCCGGCGGCACCGCCGACCTCACCCGGGTGACCGGGCGCGGCCGCCCGGCGCGCACCGACGTCCCGACCGAAGGCACCCCGCACGCCCTGCACCTCGTGGTGACCGGTCGGGCGCCGCGGCGGAACGCGGTCCGCGCCGGGTACCGGCGGCACTGGTGGTGGTCGCTGATCCAGTAGCGGGCAGCCCCACCGGGCCGGCGTCGACGACGACCGCGATCCGCATCGCCCTCCGTCCGCTCGCCGCGTCGAACGTCGGGGTGGGCGCGGTCAGGCCGGCCGGTTGGTCGCGTCCTCGCGGCACAGCTCCTCGGCCACCTCCCACAGCCGGTCCTCCGCCGCCCGGTCGTAGCTGGCGGGGGACGACCGCGCCTCGCGGCCGATGTCGACGTACCCGCCGCGCAGCTCGCGGTGGGCGTCGCCGAGGGCCAGCGCGGCGAGGTGCCGCGCGGACGCCCGCGGGGTGGTCACCCCGGGCAGCACCCGCAGCGCGGGCAGGACGTTGCGCCACACCCACTGCCGGGCCGGTGACATCGCCCGGGCCAGCCCCGTGCCCGGCATCAGGCCCGGGTCGTAGACGTTCACCCGCAGCTCCGGGTGGCGGCGCTGCCAGGCGTGGGCGAGCAGCACGACCGCGAGCTTGCTGGTGGCGTAGGCCCGCTGGCCCGCGACGGGGGTGGCGGCGTCGTCGCCGACGTCGGCCCGCGCCAGGTCGCGCGGGTCCTCCCAGCGCGGCGGCGCGACCAGGCCCATCGAGCGGTCGCCGTAGTGGGTGCCGCTGCCCAGCAGCACGACGTGCGCCCCCGGTGCGAGGGCGGGCAGCAGGCCGCGCAGCAGCTGGTGCTGGGCCAGGACGTTGACGGCGAAGGTCAGCTCGTGGCCGTCGGCGCTGCGCTGCCGGCGGTCGGTGACCTGCAGTCCCGCGTTGGCGACGACGCTGCCGAGCGGCGGCACCGCCCCGGAGCGGACGAGCTCGACGACGGCCTGCGCCGTGCGGGCGACCGCGCCGAGGTCGGCGAGGTCCAGGGGGACGGCCCGGGCCCCGGTCGCCGCGGCCAGCTCGGCGGTGCCGGTGCGCCCGGCGAGGACGAGGGGCGGGCGCGGGGCGCGGGCGGCCAGCACGTCGACCAGGGCGCGGCCCAGGCCGCGCGTGGGTCCGGTCACCAGGACCGAAGTGATGTCATGATCTGCCATGCCTCCAGGATGGCTGATGTCATGATCTGACGCAAGGGTTAGGGTGGCGGTGTGGGCAGGTGGCCGGGCGGGACGCGGGAGCGGGTGCAGCAGGCCGCGCTGGAGCTGTTCGCCGACCGCGGCTACGGCGCCACCACCGTCGACGACATCGCGGCCCGCGCCGGCGTGTCCGCCCGCACGGTGTTCCGGCACTTCCGCGACAAGGAGGAGGTGCTCTTCGGCGCGGACGACGAGCTGAGCGGGGTGCTGCGCGACGCCGTCCGCTCCGCGCCACCCGACCTGCCGCCGCTCGCCGTGGTGCACCGCGCCCTCGACGCCCTCGCCGAGGCCCTCGGACCCGACCGCGACGCCCTGCGCCGCCGGGCCGCCGTCCTGGCCTCCGACGTGGCCCTGCAGGGCCGCGACCTCGCGAAGCAGTCCCGCTGGACCGCCCTGCTCGCCCGGGAGCTCGCCGACCGCGGGACCACCGCCGGGGTCGCCGACCTGCTCGCGGCCAGCGAGGCGGCCGCGTTCCGGGCCACCTACTCCGCCTGGCTGGCGGGGGACGGCGGGGCCGGCCTGCGCGAGCGGCTGGACGCCGCGCGGGACGCTCAGGAGCGGGCGTGGGCGGACCGGCGCGCCGGGGACGGCCGTCCCTGACCCCGGGGGCAGTAGCGTGCGGTGTGCGCCTGACGATCCGATCGGTGACCGCCCGCGGTCTGGACCTGCCGATGGCTCGTCCGGTCGAGACAGCCGCCGGCGTGATGCGGACGACGCCGGTCGTGCTGGTCGACCTCCGCACCGCGGAGGGGGTGGTCGGCCGGGCCTACGTCCGGTGCTACACGCCGCTGGTCCTGGGCCCCGTCGTGCGGCTGTTCGACGCCGTCGCGGAGGTCCTGGCCGGCGCGCCGGCCGCTCCCGCGGTGGTGGCGCGCGACCTGCAGCGGCGGTTCCGCCTGGTGGGGGCGACGGGGCTGGTCGGCATCGTGGCGGCGGGGATCGACATGGCCCTGTGGGACGCGCGGGCCCGCGCCTGCGGGGTGCCCCTGGTGACCCTGCTCGGCGGCGAGCCGGGGCTCGTCGACGCCTACGCCGGGCTGCGCAGCATGGCGCCGCGGGCCGCCGCGGCCGAGGCCGAGAAGGCCCTCGGGCGGGGCTTCACGGCGGTGAAGGCCAAGGTGGGCGGGGCCGACCTCGCGGCCGACGTGAACATGGTCCGGACGCTGCGCCGCGCCGTGGGCGACGGCGTCCGGGTGATGGTCGACTACAACCAGAGCCTGTCGGTCGCGGAGGCGGTGGACCGGGTGCACGTCCTCGACGACGAGGGTGTTCACTGGATCGAGGAGCCGACCCGGGCGGACGACTTCCCCGGACACGCCCGCATCGCCGCGGCGGCGCGGACGGCGATCCAGCTGGGGGAGAACTGGTGGGGCCCCGACGACGCGGCCAGGAGCATCGCCGCCGGCGCCTCGGACCACGCGACGCTCGACGTCATGAAGCTGGGCGGGGTCAGCGGCTGGCTCCGGGCTATGGCCCTCGTGCGCAGCGCCGGGATGCTCGCGTCCAGCCACACCTTCGTCGAGTTCAGCGCCCACCTGCTGGGGGTCACGCCGACGGCCCACTACCTCGAGCACCTCGACCACGTCGGCCCGGTCCTGGCCGAGCCACTCGAGGTGCGGGACGGACGGGCCGTGATCCCCGACCGACCCGGTGCCGGTATCGACTGGGACGAGGCCGCGATCAGCCGGGCGAGCCGCTGACGACCGCCGGCGCCGCGCGCGACGCGCACGGGTGGGCGCGGGCGGGTCAGCGCGACGCGGCGCGCGAGAGCTGATCGGCCCGGCGCACCGGGTCGGGCAGCCGGTGGTAGCGCGTCGAGCGCCTGCGCTCGGACCCGGCGTCCACCGCGACGGCCGCGCGGCCACCCGGTCCGAGCCGACGACGCAGGACACGTCCAGCCCGGCCACCACCCGCGGCGCGGGCAGCGGCCCGGACGGGACGACGACCCGCGCCGCCAGCTCGCGCTGCACGCGCTCGGCGTCCTCGACGCGCAGCACCGCGCTCAGTAGCGGCGCAGCTCGACGCCGTTGCCGTCGGGGTCGCGCAGGTAGATCCCCCGACCGGCGCCCCGGGCGCCGAACAGCTCCCGCGGCGGGTCGACGCGGTGCTCGGCGGCGAGCGCGTCGAGGTCGGCCTCGACGACGAACGCGAGGTGCTCGACGTTGGCGCCCGTGCGCTCGCCGCGCTGGACGTCGAGGATCGTGCCGGCGTCGACGCGCAGCGACGCGAACGGCACCTCGCCCGCGCGCCACTGCTCCAGGCGCAGCGGTTCCAGGCCCAGCACGCGGGTGTACCAGGCGATGAGCCGCTCGGGGTCGGGGGTGAGCAGGACGACGTGGTCGAGACCGGTGACGCGCATGCGCCCTTCCTACGGCAGGTAGGGGCGGTGGCGCCCCATCCAGTTCTCCTCGTGCCGCCGGTAGACCTCGATCGGCTCCTTCGCGACGCGGAAGGTGTAGCGCCCGGAGCGCTCCACCACCTCCCCGTCGGTGGCGAGCATCCCCGGCACGGTCAGCTCGACGTCGAACTCGGGCACCTCCCGCTGCGCGTACACCCGGCTGTGCCCGAGCGCGCCCAGGAGCAGGCCCGCGACGGCGCGCAGCCGGGAGAAGCGGATGTCGGCGCGCAGCCAGCGGACGTCGAGCAGCCCAGAGTCCAGCGTCGGGCGCCAGGCGGGGACGAACCCGCTCGGGGTGTAGGGGCCGTTGCCGACGAACAGGAACCACACCTTGAGCCAGCGGCCCTCCAGGCGCACGTCCACCGGCTCGGCCCGGCGCAGCACCACGACCAGCGCGGCCGCGAACGCCGGCCACTTCCCGACGCGGGGCTGCCAGTGCTCGCGCAGCCGCACGAGGTCGGGGTAGGAGCCCAGGCTCGCGGTGTTGAGGAAGCAGCGGGTGCGCAGCACGTCCTCGCCGGTCGCCGGGTGCACCTCGACCAGCGCGAGGTCGACCGCGACGGCCTCGCCGCGGGTGGTGGCGTCGACGGCCTCCTGCAGGTCGTAGACCCCGACGTCGCGGGCGAAGTGGTTGAGCGTGCCGGTCGGGACGACCACCAGGGGGAACCGGCGGCGGCCCGCGACGGCGGCCGCCGCGGCGACCGTGCCGTCGCCGCCGGCCACGCCGATGGCCCGCACCGCGGGTCCGCCGGCCGTGACGGCCTCGTCGAGCTGATCCTCGAAGTCGCGGCCGCGGACCGCGCGGAGCACCCGGGCGCGGGGGAACGCCCGCTGCAGCTCCTCGGCCGGGTCGTGGTCGGGGTCCCCGGAGCGCTGGTTGGACAGCAGCACCAGCCCCTCGCCGTCGGGGAGCCGCGGCACGGTGTCCAGCGGCCGGGCGCGGGCCTCGTCGATCTGGCGCACCCCCCACCAGCGCCGGGTGAGCAGCGCGATCCCGCTCCCGAGCGCGGCCCCGGCGACGACGTCGGAGGCCCAGTGGACACCCACGTGCATCCGCGAGTACGCCACGGTCGCGGCCAGCGGTGCGACGGCCAGGCCCAGCTTCGGGCTCTCCATCGCGACCGCGGTGGCGAACGCGGCCGCCGACGCCGCGTGCCCGGACGGGAACGACGACGAGGTCGGCGGGTCGGGCAGGGTCTGGTAGGCGGGCAGCTCGGCCGCCGCGGGGCGCCGGCGCGGCAGCAGCGGCTTGAGCACGGCGTTGGCGGTCCCGCTGGCCAGCGCGATCGACGCCACCCCGCGCAGGGCGGCCTTGCGGCTGGACCCGCGGCGGCCGCCGAGCACCGCGGCGACGGCGAACCACAGCAGGCTGTGGTCCGCAGCCGTCGACAGGGCCTTGAGCACCTCGTCGGCCCGGCTGGGGGCCCGCTCGGAGATCGCGCGGGAGACCGCGCGGTCCCAGTCGCTCACCCTCGCCATCCGCCGCCGCACCCGTCTGCTCACGGCCCGAGCCTAGGGGCCCGGGCCGGACGCGGGTGCTCCGGACGGGTCGGATCGCCCCGATCCGCCGCCCGTCGGACTGACCGACCGGCCCCGCTCGGCCTAGGCTGGGCAGATGCAGCGGCGGATCTACGGTGTCGAGACCGAGTTCGGGGTCACGTGCACCTTCCACGGCCAGCGGCGCCTGTCCCCGGACGAGGTGGCGCGCTACCTGTTCCGCCGGGTCGTGTCCTGGGGCCGGTCGTCCAACGTCTTCCTGCGCAACGGCGCCCGGCTCTACCTCGACGTCGGCAGCCACCCCGAGTACGCGACGGCCGAGTGCGACACGCTCGCCCAGCTCGTCAGCCACGACAAGGCGGGGGAGCGGATCCTGGAGGACCTGCTCGTCGACGCCGAGCGCCGGCTGGTCGACGAGGGCATCGGCGGCGACATCTACCTGTTCAAGAACAACACCGACTCGGCGGGCAACTCCTACGGCTGCCACGAGAACTACCTGGTCGCCCGGGCGGGGGAGTTCTCCCGGATCGCCGACGTGCTGCTGCCGTTCCTGGTGACCCGCCAGCTGATCTGCGGCGCGGGCAAGGTGCTGCAGACCCCCCGCGGCGCGGTGTACTGCCTCTCGCAGCGCGCCGAGCACATCTGGGAGGGCGTCTCCAGCGCCACCACCCGCTCGCGCCCGATCATCAACACCCGCGACGAGCCCCACGCCGACGCCGAGCGCTACCGGCGCCTGCACGTCATCGTGGGCGACTCCAACATGTGCGAGACCACCACCCTGCTCAAGGTCGGCTCGGCCACGCTGGTGCTGGAGATGATCGAGGCGGGCGTCCAGTTCCGCGACTTCACCCTGGACAACCCGATCCGCGCCATCCGCGAGATCAGCCACGACCTCACCGGGCGGCGCACCGTGCGCCTGGCCGGGGGCCGCGAGGCCAGCGCGCTGGACATCCAGCGCGAGTACCACTCCCGCGCCGTCGAGCACCTCGCCGCGCGCGGCAGCGAGGACCCGGCGATGGCCCGGGTCGTGGAGCTGTGGGGGCGCACGCTCGACGCCGTCGAGGCGCAGAACCTCTCGCTCATCGACCGCGAGATCGACTGGGCGATCAAGCACCGCCTGGTGGAGCGCTACCGCGAGCGCAACGGCCTGGACCTGGCCAGCGCGCGGGTCGCCCAGCTCGACCTGGCCTACCACGACATCCGCCGCGGCCGCGGGCTGTTCGACCTGCTGCAGCGCAAGGGCATGGTCGAGCGGGTCACCGACGACGGCGAGATCGAGGCGGCCAAGGACACCCCGCCCCAGACGACCCGGGCCAAGCTGCGCGGCGACTTCATCGCCGCCGCCCAGGCCGCCGGGCGCGACTTCACCGTCGACTGGGTGCACCTCAAGCTCAACGACCAGGCCCAGCGCACCGTGCTGTGCAAGGACCCGTTCCGGTCGGTCGACGAGCGCGTGGACCGGCTGATCGCCTCGCTGTAGCCGGAGGGGCCGGGGCCTCCGCCGTCACCGCCGCCCGGTGATCGGCGCGGCGCCCGCCGCCGCGAGCTCCGGGGGGAGGGTCCGGTGCAGCGCCCAGTCGGCGATCATCCGGGAGAACAGCTCCGGGTGCTCGGCGTTCCAGGCGTGGTGGGCCCGCGGGACGACCGCGGTGGTGGCGCCGAGCGCGGCGAGGTCGGCCAGGCCCGCGCGCACCGGCCGCACCTCCCCGTCCCCGGCGACGGCGAGCAGCCGCTCGGCCGCGGCGCCCGGCTCGGGGGTGCGGTAGCCGTCCATCAGCTCGGCGTAGAGCCGGTTCGCCGCGTCCGGGGACAGCCGGGCGGCGTCGACCAGCATCGCGGCCGTGGCCTCGGCGGGGATCCGCATCATCCGCGCGCTCGCCCGCACCGCGGCGGGGCGGCGCATCATCCGCACGCCCAGGCGCGTGAGCGGCCGGTACAGCCACGCGGGCGACAGCGGCCCCGTGGTCACGCCGCTGACGACCGCCGAGCGCACGCGGTCGGGGTGCGCGGCGAGCAGCGCGAGGGCCACGTACCCGCCCAGGGACAGGCCGACGACGTGCGCGGCCCCGTCGGGGGCGACGTCGGCGACGACGCCGGCCACCTCGTCCGCGGTCGCGGCCAGCGACGTCCACGGCCGCGCGTGGCTCACCCCGCTGCCGGGCAGGTCGACGGTGACGCACTCGAAGCGGTCGGACAGGGCGGCGACCTGGTCGTCCCACATCCAGCTGCTCACCCCCAGCCCGTGCAGCAGGACGAGGGCCGGCCCGGTGCCGGTCCGGGTGACGTGCAGGGTCATGGGGTGCTCCGCTCGGTGGGGGGCTCGGTGGAGGGCTCGGGCACGACGACCGACGCCAGGTGGAAGCGGCGGCGGGTCGGGTCGGGGGGCAGGGCGCGCATCTCGCCGACCAGCTGGGCCAGGCGGGCGGCGAAGGCGGCCCGCTCGGCGTCGGAGAGGTGGACGACGGTGCGTTGGTAGGCCAGGCCGTCGACGCTGGGCCGGGCGCCGTCGCCGTGCAGGTAGCGCGACAGCGTGTCGACGAGCGCGGCCACGTACCGCGAGAAGTACCGCAGGTGCTCCGCCGGCGCGAGCCGGTCGACCTCCTCGGCGGGCACGCGGTCCCCGCCCGGGGCGACCCGGTAGACGCGCTCGTCGGGACCGGTCGTCGCGCGCTGGTCGACCAGCTCGAGCACCCCGGCGTCGACGAGGATCCCGACCTGGCGGTACAGCGTGCTCTGGGCGACGTCCGGCAGCGCGGCGGCGAGCTCCCGCACGGTCCGCCGCCCGCCGCCGAACTCCGTGACGACCCGCAGCCGCACGGGGTGCAGCAGCAGGTCGATCCGCGCGGTCGGCCCGTTCCCGTTCATGGGAACACTCTATTCCCGGAACTGGGAACAGGGAAGGGCGGGATGCGACCCGCGGGGCCCCGGTCCGGCCGCACGAGCGGGCCGGACCGGGCCTCCCCTCAGCCGGCGTGCGCCGCCACGTGCCGGGCGAGGTGCTCGCCGGTGAACGAGCCGCCGCTCGACGCCGCGGCGCGCACCAGCTCGCGCGGCGTCCCCTCGAACACCACCGACCCGCCGGCGTCGCCGCCGTCGGGACCGAGGTCGATCACCCAGTCGGCGTGGGCGATGACGTCGAGGTTGTGCTCGACGACGATCACCGAGCTGCCCCCGTCGACGAGCCGGTCGAGCAGCCCGAGCAGGTGCCCGCAGTCGGACATGTGCAGACCGGTCGTCGGCTCGTCGAGGACGTAGACGTTCCCCTCCTCGTGCAGCCGCCCCGCCAGCTTGAGCCGCTGGCACTCCCCGCCCGACAGCGTGGACAGCGGCTGGCCCAGCGTGAGGTAGCCCAGCCCCACGTCCACGACGGCCGAGATCCGCCGGGTGATGTCCTTGGTCGTGAAGAACTCCAGCGCCTCGGTCGCGGTCATGTCCAGCGCGTCGGAGATCGACCTGCCGTCCACCGTGAGGGCGAGGACCTCCTCGGTGTAGCGGCGCCCGCCGCAGTCGGGGCAGGTGGAGCGCACGCCGTCGAGGTAGGCCAGGTCCGCGTACACCGCGCCCAGGCCGTTGCAGGTCGGGCAGGCGCCCTCGGAGTTGAAGCTGAACAGCGCCGGCTTCGTCCCGGTGGCCTTCGCGAACAGCTTGCGGATCGGGTCCATCACCCCGGTCCAGGTGGCCGGGGTGGAGCGGACCGAGGTGGCGACGGGGGACTGGTCGACCACGATCGTCCCCGGGTGCTGGGGCACCAGCACCTCGCGCACCAGCGTCGACTTGCCCGACCCCGCCACCCCGGTGACGGCGACGAGCACGCCGAGGGGCACGTCGAGGTCGAACCCGCGCAGGTTGTTCGCCGTCGCGCCGGTGACCCGCAGGTGCCCGGTCGGGGGGCGCGGCGCCTCGCGCAGCACGACGGGCCGGTGCAGGAACTCCCCGGTCAGCGTGCCGGAGTGCTCCAGCCCGGCGACGTCGCCCTGGTAGACGATCTCCCCGCCGTGCGCCCCGGCCCGCGGACCGAGCTCGACGACGTGGTCGGCGGCGGTGATGACGTCGGTGTCGTGCTCGACGACGAGCACGGTGTTGCCCTTGTCGCGCAGCCGGTGCAGCAGCGCGTTCATCCGGCCGACGTCGCGCGGGTGCAGCCCGATCGTCGGCTCGTCGAACACGTACATGCAGTCCACCAGCGACGACCCGAGGTGGCGCACCATCTTGATGCGCTGGGACTCCCCGCCCGACAGCGTGGAGGTCTCCCGGTCCAGCGTCAGGTAGCCCAGGCCCATGTCGACCAGCGCCCCGATCCGCGACACGGCCTCGTCCACCAGCGGGGCGACGTCACCGTCGGACAGGCCAGGCAGCACACCGTGCAGGTCCACCAGCGGCAGCGCGCACAGCCCGGGCAGGGTGTGCCCGCCGACGGTGGCGCTGCGCTGGGCCGGCGCCAGCCGGGTGCCGCCGCAGTCGGGGCAGCGCACCTGGGTGGTGAACCGGGCGACGGTCTCCTTCTTGCGGTCGGACGCCCCGTCGGCGTCGGCCTGGATGAACAGCCGGTTGAACTTGGCCTCGACGCCCTCCAGCTCCATCTTCATGGTCTTGGTGCCGGCGCCGAACACGGCGACCTTGTCGTCGGAGCCCCACAGCAGCAGCTGCCACTCCTCGTCGCTGTAGTCCTGCAGCGGCTTGTCGTTGTCGAAGCGCCCGCTCTGGGCGTAGACGTGCCAGTACCAGCTGTCGACGGCCCAGTCGCGGTGCAGGATCGCGCCGCCGTTGAGCGACTTCGTCCGGTCGAACATCACCGCGTGGTCGAGCTTGATCTGCCGCCCGATGCCCGAGCAGCCCGGGCACGCCCCGGCGGGGTCGTTGAACCCGAAGACGTAGGCGGGCCCGACGTGGGGGACGCTGCGGCGGGAGAACAGCAGCCGCAGCAGCGGGTTGATGTCGGTGACCGTGCCCAGCGTGGAGCGCGACCCGCCGCCGAGGCGGCGCTGGTCGACGACGATCGCGGTGGACAGCCCCTCGATGAGGTCGGCGTCGGGCTGGCCGAGCTTGGGCAGGAACCCGCGGACGAACGCCGAGAACGTCTCGTTGAGCTGGCGCTGGGCCTCCGCGGCGATGGTGTCGAACACCAGCGACGACTTGCCGGAGCCCGACACCCCGACGAACGCGGTGATGGCCCGCTTCGGGATGCGGACGGACACGTCGCGCAGGTTGTTCTCCCGTGCGCCCGTGACGGTGATGTACTCGGTCATGGATCCCCTTCTACGGGCCTTACCGGACAGGTCGTGACCGCTTCCGGCCGCGCCGGCCGGGAGGCAGGATCGCGGCGTGGACGTCACCGATGTGGACCGCTGGTTCGAGGCCTACCTCGCCGACTTCGTCGCGCTCGGGCGTGGCGACCTCGACGACCCCCGCCGCATCCTGGACCACTACGGCGTGCCGCTGCTCGTCGCCACCGACGGCGCGACGACCGCGCTGGTCGACGAGGAGCAGGTCCTCGATCTCGCCCGCGCGCAGGTGGCCGGGATGCGCGCGGCGGGGTACGACCGCAGCGAGCGGCTGGCCGGCGCCACCACCGTGCTCAACGGCTCGTGCGCCACCCACCGCGGGCACTTCGCGCGCCGGCGCGCGGACGGCGGCGAGATCGGCCGGGTCGACGCCACGTACCTCATCACCGACGGCGCTGCGGGCCGCCGGATCTCGGCGATCGTCCTGCACGCCTGACGGCGTCACGCCGGGGCGTCCAGCCGGAACACCGGGCAGACGCCGGCCACCGCGGCGAGAGCGTCCGGCGTGACGTCGGTGACCACTCCCGCGTCGCGCATCATCTCCACGCCGTCCGGGGCGACCTGCGGCCACTCGCGCAGCACCGGCTCCGCCTCCGCCGGGTCGAGCTCGACGAGCCGCACGGGCTCCTCGACGCCGCCCGTGACGAGCAGGGCCCGGCCGCCCGCGGCCCGGACGTTGCGGATCCAGTCGGCGGCGGGGAACCCGCCGAGCACGAACCGCTCCCCGGCCCGCTCGTGGACGGTGAGCGGGGTGCGCCGGGGCACGCCGCTGCGCCGCCCGGGTACGACGAGCACCGGCAGCGGCCAGGGCAGGGTGCCCGCCTCCTGCTGCCCCATGAGGTCGGCGTTGAGGTCCTTGAGCCACGGGGGCGGCCCGATCGCGGTGCGGGGGTCGGTCATCGGCTCGTCTCCCGGAAGCGGTGGACGGACAGCGGGACGAACACGGCGAGGATCAGCAGCGGCCACACCACGGCGGCGGCCACGGCGTGCCGGGCGATGAAGGAGTCCCCGCCCCAGGCCGGGTTGCCGAACAGGACGCGGGCGGCCTCGGCGGTCGCCGAGAGCGGGTTCCACTCCGCGATCGTCGCCACGACCGGCGGCATGCTCGCCGGGGCGACGAACACCCCGGACAGGAACGCGACGGGGAACTCGAGGGTCTGCACGGCGGTGACCGCGCCGGGGCTGCGGGCCAGCAGCCCCAGGTACACCCCGACCCAGAGCAGGGCCGCGCGCAGCAGCAGGAGCAGGCCGAACGCGGCCAGCGCCGGGCCGAGGCCGTTCGGGGCGCGCCAGCCGACGGCCAGCCCGACCGCGGCGAGCACGCCCAGGGCGAGCACGGACACGACCAGGTCGGCGCCGGCCCGGCCCAGCAGCACCGCTCCGGCCGCCATGGGCAGCGACCGGAACCGGTCGGTGATGCCGCGCTGGGCGTCGGCCACCACCTCGACCATCGTGGACGACACCCCGAACAGCATCGTCATCGTGAACAGCCCCGGCAGCAGCGCGGATCGGTAATCGCCCCCGCCCGGCACGGCCATCATGCCGCCGAGCAGGTAGACGAACATGAGCAGCAGCAGGACCGGGAAGCCGACGGCGGTGACGACCTGCTCGGGGCGGTGCCGCAGGTGGACGAGGTAGCGGCCGGCGAGCACGCCCGAGTCGGCGAGCACGGTGCTCACGCGGCGGCCCCCGCGGTGAGGCGCAGGAAGACCTCGTCGAGGGTCGGGCGGCGGATGGCGAGGTCCTCGGCCTCCAGCCCCAGCGCGGTGAGCGCGGTGACCGCGGCGGCCAGGGCGGCCATCCGGTCGGTGACCGGGGCCGACACCCGCCGCTGGTCGGCGTCGACCCGCGCCGGGGCGGCCGCGACCCGGGCCACCAGGTCGGCGGCGTGGCCGAGGTCCTCGGCGCGGCGGACGACGAGCTCGAGGCGGTCGCCGCCGATGCGGGCGCGCAGCTCGTCCGGGGTGCCCTCGGCGACCGTGCGCCCGGTGCCCCGCGCGCCCAGCAGCGAGATGCGGTCGGCGAGCTGGTCGGCCTCGTCGAGGTACTGGGTGGTGAGCAGCACGGTCGTGCCCTCGGCGACCAGCCCGCGGACCGCGGCCCACACCTCCGCCCGGCCCGCCGGGTCCAGCCCGGTGGTGGGCTCGTCGAGGAACAGCACGGCGGGGCGGCGGATCATGGCCACGGCCAGGTCGAGCCACCGGCGCATGCCGCCCGACCAGCGGGCGACCGGGCCGGGCGCGTCGGCCAGCGCGTAGCGGTCGAGCAGGTCGGTGGCGCGCGCCCGGGCCGCCGCCCGCGACAGCCGCTGCAACCGGCCGAACAGCACGAGGTTGGCGCGCCCGTCGAGCACGTCGTCCACGGCGGTGCGCTGCCCGACCAGCCCGATGCGGGTGCGGGCGCGGTGCGGGTCGCGCGCGACGTCGACGCCGTCGACCTCGGCGCGGCCGGCGTCGGCGCGCAGGAGGGTGGCGAGGATGCGGACGGCGGTGGTCTTGCCGGCGCCGTTGGGACCGAGCAGCCCGTGGACGGTGCCCGCGGGCACGGACAGCGCGAAGTCGTCGAGGGCGGGAGCGGGGGACCGGGGGTAGTGCTTGTGGAGCGCGTCGGCGAGGACGGCGGCAGCCATGGCTCTCCTGACTCAAATTTGAGGCCGAGGGTCCGAGGATGCCGGAGCGGGGCCGATCGTGCAAACTTGAATGACGAGCGCCGGCGGCGCGTCACTCCTGCAGCGCGGGCCAGCTCCCCGGCCGGCCCGGCGACCCGGGCTCGCCCGCCATCGCGTACGCGCCGGACTCCAGGCGCTCGATCAGCCCCTCGGTCCAGGCGATGCCGCCGTCGGCGGTGTGCCGCCACAGCCCGTAGAGCTCGGTCCAGTGCGGGCGCTCCACCAGCTCCTCGAGCTGGGCCCGGGCCTTGTCGCGGATGTCCTCCAGCGCGGCCAGCCGCTCGCGCAGCAGCGCCACCGCCTCGGCGCGCGGCAGCGCCGGCAGCACGGCGAGCGCGGCGCCGAGCTGGTCGGGCCGGGTGTGCGGGCGCCGCACGGCCTCCCGCAGCAGCTTCTGGAACTCCGCCTCGCCCTTCTCGGTGAGCTCGTACTCGGTGCGGCCGGGGACGTCGAGGTGGTCGACCAGCGCGCCGGAGTCGGTCAGCGCGCGCAGGGCGTGGTAGATCGAGCCCCACTTGACGTTGGCCCACTCGGCCGCGCCCCAGGACGCGAGGTCGGTGCCCACGCGGTAGCCGTGCGCCCGGCCGTAGCCCCGCACGACCCCGAGGACCAGCAGGCGCGTGGCGGACACGACGGCCAGGGTAGGCGCCGGCGCGCCCGTGAGCGCGCACGAGTGCTCCAGCCCTGCTGCGCGCCCACGAGGGGTCAGGGGTGCAGGACCGCGCCGCGCAGCACCTTGTCCACGGCGTTGCGCGGGCCGTGCACGGCCAGGCCGACGAGGTCGAGCGCGTCGCGCGCCACGGCCCGCACCGCGGCCCGGTTGGCCTCGTCGTGACCGGTGCCGAACATGTCCGCGGTGTAGACCGCCTCGGGCATCCCGCGCCCGACGGCCCGGGCGTGCGCCGCGGTGAGCACCTCCTTCGACCCGGTGAGCACCAGCACCGGCTGGCGGAACGTCGGGGTGTAGAGCGTGCCGTCGGCGTCGGTGTAGGGCTCGCCGAGCAGCGCCGGGTTGCTCGCGATGCCGCCGGCCAGGAAGGCCGTCACGTTCAGCTCCTGCCAGGGCTCCAGGTCGTCGCGCAGCAGCACCGCGATCTTCGTGTCGAACCGCATGGGAGGCAGCATCGCCGCCGGGGCACCGGGTGGTCTTGTACGTTCCTGACATGTCCGCCCGCGCCTGGGCGCCGCCGGTGCCCGGGATCACCGAGGTGTTCCACGCGCGGTTCACCGACCACGCCTACCCGCCCCACGCGCACGACACCTGGACGCTGCTCCTCGTCGACGAGGGGGCGATCCGCTACGACCTGCACCGCCACCAGCACGGCGCCCTGCGCCCCGGCGTCACCCTGCTGCCGCCGCACGTCGCGCACACCGGCCGGGCCGTGAGCGCGTCGGGGTTCCGCAAGCGCGTGCTCTACCTCGACACGGCGGTGCTCGACGCCGACCTCACCGGCGCCGCCGTCGCGCACCCGGCGCTGGTCGACGGACCGCTGCGCCGCCGCGTCGACGACCTGCACCGCGCGCTCGCCGAGCCGCTGGAGGCGGAGAGCCGGCTCGCCCTGATCGCCGACCGGATCCGCCGGCACCTGGGCGGCCCCGACCCCGGCACCGGCTCGGGGCCCGACCCCGACGACCTCGCCGGTCGGCTGCGCGACCTGCTCGACGCGCACGTCCGCGACGGGATCACCCTGCGCACCGCGGCCGCGGCGCTGCACGCCACCCCCGAGCACCTGGTGCGCACCTTCGCCCGCCGCTACGGGCTCCCCCCGCACCGCTGGCTGACCGGACGCCGCGTCGAGCTGGCCCGCCGCCGGCTGCTGGCGGGGGAGCCGATCGCGGAGGTGGCCGCGGCCGTCGGCTTCCACGACCAGGCCCACCTGCACCGGCACTTCGCCCGGCTGGTCGGCACCACCCCGGGGCGCTTCCGCCGCTGACGCGGCTCCGGACGCGGCCCGGACCGGTGCGCACCGGGCGGGGGAGCGGCCGGCAGGATGGCCCGGTGACCCACCTCGCGGACGAGACCCGGTACGACGACGCCACGTTCCGCCGCTGCGGCCGCAGCGGGCTGATGCTCCCGCCCATCTCGCTGGGCCTGTGGCACAACTTCGGCGACGACCGCACGCTGGACTCCCAGCGGGCGATCCTGCGCCGGGCGTTCGACCGCGGGGTCACCCACTTCGACCTGGCCAACAACTACGGCCCGCCCCCCGGCAGCGCCGAGCGCAACTTCGGGACGCTCTACGCGCAGGACTTCCGCCCCTACCGCGACGAGCTGATCCTGTCGACCAAGGCCGGCTACGACATGTGGCCGGGCCCGTACGGGCAGGGCGGCGGGTCGCGCAAGTACCTGCTGGCCAGCCTGGACCAGTCCCTGGCCCGGATGGGTGTGGACTACGTCGACATCTTCTACAGCCACCGCTCCGACCCCGACACCCCGCTCGAGGAGACGATGGGGGCGCTCGACTCCGCGGTCCGCGCGGGCAAGGCCCTCCACGTCGGCATCTCCTCCTACTCCCCGCAGCGCACCCGCGAGGCCGTCGCGATCCTGCGCGAGCTGGGCACGCCGCTACTGATCCACCAGCCCTCGTACTCGATGCTCAACCGCTGGATCGAGGAGGAGCTGCTCGACGTCCTGGGGGAGACCGGTGTCGGCTGCATCGCGTTCTCCCCGCTCGCGCAGGGGATGCTCACCGGCAAGTACCTCGACGGCGACATCCCCGCCGACTCCCGCGCCGCGCAGGCGAAGTTCCTGCGGCCCGAGATGCTCACCGAGCAGACGCTGACCCACCTGCGCGCGCTCGACGCGATGGCGAAGGGCCGCGGGCAGTCGCTGGCCCAGCTGGCGCTGGCCTGGGCGCTGCGCGACGAGCGCGTCACCTCGGTCCTGATCGGGGCCAGCAGCGTCGCGCAGCTCGAGGACAACCTGGGCGCGCTGGACCACCTGGCCTTCACCGCCGACGAGCTCGCCACGATCGACCAGCACGCGGTGGACGGCGGGATCAACCTCTGGTCGGCCAGCAGCAGCCACTGAACGGGCCCTGCGACCTGACCCTTCGGAGGGTTCCCCGGACTGTGAGCACGCTCACGTCGGCCCGTTGCTGATGACCCTGGGTGCATCCCGGATCGCCCGGCGTCACCCGGGCGGGTGACCTCCGCCTCCGCGCTCGTCACGGCGGTATCGGTGCGCTGGCCCGACGACCGTACCGAGAACACGATCTCCAGCCCGGCCCCCGGCGGCGGCGGCGGACGCCCCCACCGTGCGGCGAACGGGGGCCCGGAGGCCGCGAGCGGTCGCCCGGCGGGGGTGCGGAACCCGACCCCGGAACTGCGCCCAGCACCGCCGGGGGACCCGTCCTAGTCTCCCGACCATGACCACGGGCAGCGGGGGCACCCTCACCAAGCGCGTCCTCGTCGATCTCTCGCACGCCATCGAGCAGTTCGCCCTCGCGGCCGAACCGGACGAACCGCTGATCATCGTCGCGCTGTTCCAGAAGGCGTCCTACTTCGCCCGGGAACGCGACGTCTACGGGGACATCGCGCAGCAGGCGGCGATGACGGTCGTCGCCGTGACGGAAGACTTCGCGCCCGAGGTGCCGCCCGGGGTGCACCTCCAGCTGATCGCGCAGGGCAACCCCCTCGCCCAGGAGTGGAGCGTGACCGTGCTGGGCGCCCACGGCGGCGCCACGCTCGTGGCGCTGGACCAGGAGACCGTCTCCCCGGACGCGCCGACGCTCGAGCAGGGCCGGCAGTTCCACGGCCGGTGGTCCTTCCGCCGCGACGACGCCCACCGCGAGATCCTGCGCCTGCGCACCGAGCTGCGGCTCCCGCCGCCGGTCGTGGCGCGGATCGACGCCGTGCTCCAGTCGGTCGCCGCGGAGCCCGAGCCGGCCCGGCAGCACTGGTGGGACGGCCCGCTGCGCCTGCTCGCCGACCGGGTCGAGAGCGCCGTGCGCAGCCGCGACCGGACCCAGGCGGCGCTGGCCGTGGCCCAGGCCGGCTCCAGCGAGCGCGACCCCCGCACCGGCCTGCTCACCGCCGCCTACCTGGAGCGGTGGACGGCCGGGCTCGGCTACGGGACCCTGCCCGTCGGGCTGGTCGCGCTGCGCGTCCTCGACATCGCGGCGGTGCGCGAGAGCTACGGCATGCGCGCGGAGATGGCCTCGCTCGCCGTCCTGGCCACCATCCTGCAGGGCCTGGCCGGCCCGGCCGACCGGGTGTTCCGGATGGGCCGCGAGGACTTCCTGCTCGTGCTGCCCGGCCGCCGCGACGACGACGTCCTCGCCCTCACGCGCGAGATCGCCGCGCGGACCATGCGGATCGAGGAGCAGTACCCCTTCGTCACGCTGGAGACCGCGGTGACCGCGACGGTCACCCGCGACCGGCCGCTGCCGATCGGGCGGCTCTTCCAGGACCTCCACCGCAGGAGCGCCGGCGAGATGTCGCTGCCCGGCTGACAGCCGGACCGCGACGCAGTCGGACCTAGGCTCTGCCGGGACCCGGTACCAGTTGTGCGGCGGTGCCGGTGGTGTCAGGGTGTCCCGGTGCCGACGGGGCGGCGGGAGCGGAAGAAGCAGCTCGTCCACGACGAGCTGACCCGGCGGGCGTTCGCGCTGTTCGCCGAGCGGGGCTTCGACCGGGTCAGCGTGGAGGACATCACCGAGGCCGCCGACGTGTCCCGCACGACGTTCTTCCGGTACTTCCCGACCAAGGAGGACGTCCTGGTCCAGTGGATGCGCGCCGTGGGCGAGGAGACCGCGGCCGCGCTGCTGGCCCGGCCGCGGGACGAGCCGCCGCTCGTCGCCCTCCGCGCCGCGCTGCTGACGCTCGCGCAGGTCTACGCGAGCGACACCGAGCGCGCGGCGCTCGTCGAGCAGCTCCGCCGGGGGAGCCCTACGGTGCGGGCCGCGTACCGCGACAAGGTCGCCCAGTGGGAGGACCTGCTCGCCGCCGCCCTGGCGGAGCGGACGGGCTCCTCGGCCGAGCGCGACCTCGCGCCCCGGCTCCTGGCCCGGTTGGCCATGGCCGCGGTGACCGCCGCCCAGGACACCTGGGCGGCGGGGGAGCAGGCCGGGGACGTGCTGCCGCTGCTCGACGAGGCCCTCTCGGCGATCGACGACCCCTTCCGCGGCTGACGGCGGGGACCGCTCAGTCGCCCGTCACTCAGTCGCCCGTCACGACGGCGATGTTGAAGGTCGTGGTCCCCAGGGCCCCCACAGACGCAGCCACAGCGGCAGGAACTCCTCGGTGCCGCGCGCGGTGTCGATCCCGCCGAGATCGAGGACGTCCCGCTCGGGCCAGCCGATCTCGACCAGCAGGTCGCGCACCACCGCCTTGGCCGCGGCGTCGTCGCCGCTGACGAACACGGTGTGCCGGCCCGCGACGCTGCCCGGGTCGACCATGACCGCGGCGCTCATGGTGTTGAGGGCCTTGACGACCCGGGCCCGGGGGAGGGCGGCCTGGATGCGCTCGGCGAGGCTGTCGTGCCCGTCGCCCTGCACCACCGGGGGCAGCCCGCGGGAGGAGTCGAGCGGGTTGGCGATGTCGAGCACGACGGTGCCGTCGACGTCGACCGGGTCGAGGGAGGTGAGCGCGGCCACCGACCCGGTGCCCGCGGTGGCGTTGACGACGAGCTCGGCTCCGGCGGCCGCGGCGGCGAACACGCCGTGTCGCGCGGTGCCGGGCAGGTCCGCCGCGTCGGCCGCCCACCGCACGGCGGCCGGGTGGTCGGCGGTGCGGGACCCCAGGGCCACGTCGTGACCGAGTTCGACGAGCCGGCGGCCGACGGTCGTGCCGACCGACCCTGTTCCGAGGACGGCGATGCGCATAGTGGTTCTCCGGTTCGTGTCGTGGGCCGGCGGGGGGCGGAGCGCTCGCGCCGGTGCGGGGGAGCCGGGCCGGGACGGCCCGGTGCGGTCAGGCGGTGCGGTCAGACGGCGGGGAGAAGCCGGTCGACGAGCAGCGCCGCGGCCTCGCGGGCCCGGCGGGCCGGGTCGTCGGCCGGGTCGAGGGCCGCGTCGGACAGCGCCCCGTCGAGCAGGACGGTGAGCATGGTGGCCGCGGCCGCCGGGTCCTGCGCACCCGCGGCGGCGGCCAGGTCCGCGACCCACGCCCGCACGGCGCGCTTGTGCTCCTGGACGCGCCGGTGCACCGGGTCGCCCGCCCGGCTCTCCGCGGCGGCGTTGAGGAACGCGCACCCGCTGAAGCCGGGGCGGGCGCACGCGGAGGACACGGCGTCGAACAGGCCGACCAGCTGGTCGGCCGGCTCCGGACCGGCGGCCGCCGCCGCGGTGCGGAGCTGCTCGCGCCAGGACCGGTCGACCCGGTCGAGGTGCGCCAGGACCAGCGCCTCCTTGGACGGGAAGTGCGCGTAGAGGGTCGCCTTCGCGACACCGGCGCGGGCGATCACCTCGTTGACGCCCACCGCGCCCAGGCCGCGGGAGGAGAACAGGTGCGACGCCGTGCTGAGCACCCGCTCGCGCGCCGACTCCGGTGCCCCCACGGCGACGGACTCCACCCGTGTCCCGACGGCCGAGCGACGTGTCACCGGGCGTCGCGGCGTGGGGCGCGACCTGCAGCGACGGGCTCGCGCGCCGCCGTGTCGTCCGTGAGGATGTCGAGGACGACCTGATCCGGCCGCCGACCGCGCGTTGGCTCCACGCCGCGGCGCTCAGCCGTCGGCGGAGCACCTCATGCGGGCCCTGGTGGCGTCACCGGCACGGCGGGGACCCGCGGGCCGACCAGGGATGTTCCTGCTCAGCCCGTCGTGCTAACTGTCATAATTTCTCTTATCGGATCGTCGTGGGGGCGTACCGGACGGCCCGGTCCACCCCCACGACGTCCCGGACGGTCCTCAGGACGCGCCGCGGCCGCTCTTGGCCTGCAGCTCGTCGATCAGCTTCGACGCGTCCGCCTTCGACAGCTCGTCGGGCACCTGCTCGCCGGCCTCGGTGGCCAGCGTCTGCAGGTAGGACTTCTGCGCGCCCGTCATGGGCTCGTCGCCGGTGGTCCAGTCGTCGGGGTCCTTGGCCGCGGTGCGGCGGTCCTCGTCGGTGGTGCTGCGCTCGTCGGTCATGCCCTCGAACGTATCTTCGGGTCGCCTCCCCCGCAGCGCGGAGCCGCCCGCCCCTCCCCTTATGACAGAACCGTGCCCGAGGGCGCTTCTCGGGGGGCATCACCAGGTTCGCGCGCGTGCACCCAGTGCCGTCCCTGCGGCGTCTGCGGAGCCGCCCGCCAGGACCCGTCGGGCCGTGCCGGTGACCGCCCCCCGACGAGATGCACACCGGAGGGCTCCGAGGCCGCGCACACCCCCTCACGTCCATCTCGACCGTCGGCCGGCCGTAATCGCCACGACCGGGACCTGCACGCCACCGATGGCACGTCGCCGCCCGCGGCGCCCTCGGTCTGGCCAGCGCCGGGTTCGCGGCGGGTGCCACGCCCGCGCGGACCGACCGACCCGCCGCTCGCGCGGACCCCGGGGCGCCGCACGTCCTAGGCTGGTCGGGTGCCGCTGGACGAGTACCGCCGCAGGCGCGACGCGGCGCGCACCCCCGAGCCGGTGCCCGCGACCGACCCCGACCCGGCCGACCCCGGCGCGGCCGGTCCAGGCACCCGGTTCGTCGTGCAGGAGCACCACGCGAGCAGCCTGCACTGGGACGTGCGGTTCGAGCGCGACGGGGTGCTGGCGTCCTGGGCGGTGCCGAAGGGGCTGCCCGTCGACACCGAGACCGTGCGGCTGGCGGTGCGCACGGAGGACCACCCGCTGGAGTACCTGGACTTCCACGGGGAGATCCCGGCCGGTGAGTACGGCGCGGGTCGCATGACGATCTGGGACTCCGGCACCTACGAGGCCGAGAAGTGGCACTCGCGCGAGGTGGCGGTGGTGCTGCACGGGGAGCGGGCGCGCGGCCGGTTCGTCTTCCTGCGCACGGGACGGGACGGCGACTGGCTGCTGCGCCGCCGGGGACCGGGGGCGGGTGAGCCGCTCCCCCGCGAGGCGCGGCTCGTGGAGCCCGTGCCCGGGGACCGGCCGGCGGGGTGGTGGCTGCAGCCGCTGTTCGGCGGGCGGCGCGTCCTCGTGCGGGTGGAGGGCGGGCGGGCGGTGTGCACCGACACCGACGGGGCCGAGGTGCGCGGGCCGCGGGGGCTCGGGCCGGCGCTGTCGGCCCGCCCGGTGCTGCTCGACGCCGAGCTCGTCGGGCCGGACCTGTGGCTCGGTGACCTGCTGCACCTCGACGGCCACGACCTGCGCGACCTGCCGTGGCGGGAGCGGCACGCGCTGCTGGAGGGCCTCGGGCTGCAGGGGCCGCACTGGCGTCCGGCGCCGGTGTTCCCCGGCGGCGGGGACGAGGTGGTGGCCGGGGCGGCCGCGCAGGGCCTGCCCGGGGTGGTCGCGAAGGACCCGGACGCGCCGTACGCGGCGGGCTGGGTGGTCGTCGCGACGGGCCGGCCGGCCCCGGCGCCCCCGCCGCCGGGCCGCGACCCGCGGGTGGGTCGGGCGCGGTTGACCAACCCGGGCAAGGTGCTCTACCCGCTGACCGGGACGACGAAGGCCGACGTGCTGGCGCACTACCGCACCGTCGCCCCCGCGCTGCTGCCCCACCTGCGCGACCGGCCGGTGACGCTGGTGCGCTGGCCCGACGGCGTCGAGCGCGGGTCGTTCTTCGAGAAGGACGTCTCCCGGCACGCGCCGGACTGGATCCGCACCGCGCGCCTGCAGACCCCCGGCGGGCGCTCGGCGACCGCGGACTTCCCGGTGCTGACCGACGAGGAGGGGCTGGCGTGGGCGGCGAACCTGGCCGCGCTGGAGCTGCACGTGCCGCAGTGGCGGCTCGGCCCGGGCGACGAGGAGCTGCCGCCCGACCTGGTCGTGTTCGACCTGGACCCGGGCGAGGGCGCGGACGTGGTCGACTGCGCGCGGGTGGCGCTGCGGCTGGCGCAGCGGATGGTCGACGACGGTCTGACCGCGTACCCGCGCACGTCGGGGGGCAAGGGGATGCAGCTCTACGTGCCGGTCACCGTGGACGCCGCGGGGACGACGAGCGCGTACGCGCGGGCGCTGGCCGAGGAGCTGCAGCGCGACGACCCGCGCCGCGTCACCGCGGTCATGGCGAAGGCGCGGCGGCGGGGCCGGGTGTTCGTCGACTGGAGCCAGAACGACCCGCGCAAGACCACGATCGGCAGCTACTCGCTGCGGGGCCGGGCGCGCCCGACCGTCGCGACCCCGCTGACGTGGGAGGAGGTCGGCGCGGCCCGGCGCCGGGAGGACCTGGTGTTCGTCCTCGGCGACCTGCCCGGGCGCCTGGCCGAGCACGGCGACCTGCTGGCCCCGCTCCTGGAGCCCGGTCCGCCCCTCTACGCTCGGTGAACGTGGCGCACCCCTACCTCGACGGTCCGCACCCCCGCGCCTACGCCCACCGCGGCTGGCACGTCGGCGACCTGGCCGGCTGCGAGAACACCCTCGCCGCGTTCGAGCGGGCCGCGGCGGAGGGGTTCTCCTACCTGGAGCTGGACGTGCGCGCCACGGCCGACGGGGTGGCGGTGGTGCACCACGACGCCGCGCTGGGCCGCACCACGACCGGGACCGGGCGGATCGACGAGCGCACCGCCGACGAGCTGGCCGGGGTGCGGGTGCGGGGCCGGTTCCCGGTCCCCCGCCTGGACGAGGTGCTGGCCGCCCTGCCCGGCGTGCGGGTCACCGTGGAGCTCAAGACGGCCGCGGCCGTCGGGCCGGTGCTCGCCGCGCTGGAGGCGGCCGACGCCTGGGCGCGCGTGTGCGTGGGCGGGTTCGACGAGCGCTGGCTCACCGCCGCCCGCGCGGGCGGCGGGGCGCGGCTGTGCACGTCGATGGGGCAGGTCTCGGCGCTGGGGCTGCGCACGCGGGCGTGGCTCGACGGGCTGCCCGGTCCGCTGCCGGGGCTGCTGTCCCGGGTGCCCGCTCCCCCGGTGCACGGCGACCTGGCGCAGGTGCCGCACCGGTTCGGGCCGCTGACCGTCGTCGACGAGCAGCTCGTCCGCACCGCGCACGCGCGCGGCACGGAGGTGCACGTGTGGACCGTCGACGACCCGGCGGAGATGGCGCGGCTGCTGGACCTGGGCGTCGACGGGCTGCTGACCGACCGCCCCGACCTCCTGCGCGACGTGCTCGACCGCCGGGGGGCCTGGCGGCCCTCGTGAGCGGATGTGGCGGCCGGGGCCGCCGTATCCGCGCACGGGCGGCGCCAGCCGCTAGGGTCCGCGCGTGAGCACGGACTCCCCGGTCGCGCGGCGCCCGTTCACCCGCGGCCAGGTGCTGGCGTGGGGGCTGTGGGACTGGGGGTCGGCGGCCTACAACGCCGTGATCCTCACCTTCGTGTTCTCCGTCTACCTCACCGACGCCGTCGGCGCGGAGCTGACCGGGCCGGTCAGCGCGAACAGCTGGCTGGGCTGGTCGGTCGGCGCGGCGGGGCTGCTCATCGCCCTGCTCGCGCCGGTCGTGGCGCAGCGGGCGGACGCGGCGGGGCGGCGCAAGCGGGCCGTCGTCGTGTGGACGGCGGTGACGATCGCGACGATGGCCGCGCTGTGGTTCGTCGAGGACGACGTCGCGTTCCTGCCGCTCGGGCTGGTGCTGCTCGGCCTGGGGTCGATCTTCTTCGAGCTAGCGTCGGTGTCCTACAACGCGGTGCTCACGCAGGTCTCGACCCCGGAGACGGTCGGGCGGGTGTCCGGGTTCGGCTGGGCGATGGGCTACCTGGGCGGGATCGTGCTGCTGCTGGTGGTCTACGTCGGGTTCATCGCCGGCGACGGCGGGCTGCTGGGGCTGCCGACCGAGGGCGGGCTCAACATCCGGGCGGTCGCGCTGGTCGCGGCGGCGTGGTTCCTGCTGTTCGCGGTCCCGCTGGTCGTGGCCGTGCCCGAGGTGCCGCCGGTGCCCGGGCGCGGCCGCGCGCCGGGCCCGGTCGCGTCCTACCGGATCCTGTTCGCCGACCTGCGCGCGCTGCACCGGGACAGCCCGCACACCCTGTACTTCCTCGGGGCGAGCGCGCTGTTCCGCGACGGCCTGGCCGCGGTGTTCACCTTCGGCGCGGTGCTGGCGGTCACCGTCTACGGCATCGCGGAGGACGACGTCCTGCTGTTCGGGGTGGCGGCCAACGTCGTCGCGGCCGCCGGCGCGCTGGCCGCGGGGTTCCTCGACGACCGCATCGGCCCCAAGCCGGTGATCGTCGGGTCGCTGGCCGCGATGATCGCGGTCGGGCTGGTGCTGCTGGTGGTGTCGGGGCCGACGGCGTTCTGGGTGTTCGGGCTGGCCCTGTGCCTGTTCGTCGGGCCGGCCCAGGCCAGCGCGCGCACCTACCTCGCCCGGCTCGCGCCGGCGGGGCGCGAGGGCCAGCTGTTCGGGCTCTACGCCACGACCGGCCGGGCGGTGTCGTTCCTCGCGCCGTCGCTGGTCGGGCTGTTCACGTTCCTGTTCGCCTCCGACCGCGCCGGGGTCGCCGGGATCGTGCTGGTGCTGGCGGCCGGCCTGCTGGCGCTGCTGCCGGTCCGGCGGCCCGGGTAACGGTCCCGAGGCGGTCGTGTGAACTCCCGGGTCTTCAACCGTGACATGGATCACAGTTGGCTGACACGTCACATCGCCGTGTGGAAAAGAGCGGGATGGGGGACACTCGGTCATCGGGGCGGCGAACACCCGGTGTCGGTCGTGTGACATCGACACCCGGCGTTGGTCGCCCCGGTCCACGGGAACAAGCGGCTGCGATGCAGACGTTACACCCGCCGATGTGGACCGAGGGAGCCTCCCTCGGTCGGGGAAGTGGAGGATGACGCATGGCCGACCGCGTGCTCCGTGGCAGCCGGCTCGGGGCCGTCAGCTACGAGACCGATCGCAACCACGACCTCGCGCCGCGGCAGTCGATGCGCTACGCCTGCCCGCGCGGGCACGACTTCGAGGTGCCGTTCGCCGGCGACGCCGAGGCACCGCACACCTGGGAGTGCCGCCTGCACGGCAGCATCTCCAAGCTCATCGACGGCAGCGAGCCGGAGCAGAAGAAGGTCAAGCCCCCGCGCACGCACTGGGACATGCTCCTGGAGCGCCGCTCCGTCGCCGACCTCGAGGTGCTGCTCGCCGAGCGCCTGGAGCTGCTGGCGGAGCGCCGGCGCGAGATCGCCTGACGCAGGACCGACCCGCGTCCGCACCGACGCGCGACGCGACCGGAGGCCGGATCCCCAACGGGGGTCCGGCCTCCGCCGTTCCCGGCCTAGCGCCCCAGCCGCCGCTGGACCCCCCACCGGGTCACCAGCCACAGTGCCTCGGCGACGATCGACCGGTTCATCTTCGACGCCCCGAGCGCGCGCTCGGTGAAGGTGATCGGCACCTCCCGCACCCGGAACCCCGCCTGCACCGCCCGCCAGGCCATGTCGACCTGGAAGCAGTAGCCCTGCGAGGCGACCGACCCGAGGTCGAGCTCCTCGAGGACCTGACGGCGGAACGCCCGGTAGCCGCCGGTGATGTCGCGGATCGGCACGCCCAGCGCGAGGCGCGAGTAGGCGTTGCCGCCGCGGGAGAGCCACTCCCGGTGCGCGGGCCAGTTCACCACCCGCCCGCCCGGCACGTAGCGGGAGCCGAGGACGAGGTCGGCGTCGCGCAGGGCCTCGAGCAGGCGGGGCAGGTCCTCGGGGGCGTGCGAGCCGTCGGCGTCCATCTCCACGACGACCTGGTGCTCGCCGGCCAGCGCGGTGGCGAACCCGGCCAGGTAGGCCGCGCCCAGGCCGTCCTTGGCCGTGCGGTGCAGCACCCGGATGCGGGGGTCGGCGGCGGCGAGGGCGTCGGCCAGCTCACCGGTCCCGTCCGGGCTCGCGTCGTCGACCACGAGCACGTCGGCCTCGGGCACCGCGGCGTGCAGGCGCGCCACGACCGGACCCAGGTTCAACCGCTCGTCGTAGGTCGGGATCACGACCAGCACCGGCCCCGGTGCGTCACCCATCTACTGCCCCTCGCTCCCGACGGCCCGTCCGGCCCGCCCTCGTCCGCCCAGCGGCCAGGAGCACGGCTCCCGCTCCCAGCGCGACCAGCGCCCACTCGGGCGCCGACCGCAGCCGCGCGGCGATCGTAGTGGTGTCGCGCAGCACGGTCCGATCCACCAGCACCCCGGGCTCGAACTGCCCGGTCCGTGCGGTCACCGCGCCGTCGCGGGTGACCGTGGCGCTGACCCCGCTGGTGGTGGCGACGATCGCGGCGCGGTCGAACTCCACGGCCCGCACCCGCGACATCGCCAGCTGCTGGTAGGTCATGTCGGTGAACCCGAAGGTCGCGTTGTTGCTCGGCACCGCCAGCACCTGCGCCCCGGCGGCGACGCTGTCGGCGAGCAGGTCGTCGAAGGCGATCTCCCAGCAGATCGCGATGCCCACGCGCACCCCGGCGACGTCGAGGGCGCCCTCCCCCGTGCCGGACGAGAAGTTGCTGGCCCGGTCGACGTAGGGGGAGAACATCCGGAAGAAGCTGCGGAAGGGCATGTACTCGCCGAAGGGCTGGATGCGGCGCTTGTCGTTGCGCGCGGTCGGCCCGACCCCGGCCTCCCACACCAGCGTGGAGTTGGTGGCGGTGGGGCCGTCGGCGTTGGCCAGCTCCGGGGGGTTGCGCAGGATCGTGCCGACCATGATCGGGACCCCCACCGCCCGCGCGGCCCGGTCGATCTGCGCGGCGGCGTCGGGGTTCTGGATCGGGTCGATGTCGGAGGAGTTCTCCGGCCACAGCACCAGGTCGGGCCGCGGCGCCCGGCCGGCGGCGACGTCGGCGCCCAGCTGCTCGGTGACGCGCACGTGGTTGTCGAGCACGGCGCGGCGCTGGGCGTTGAAGTCCAGGCCCAGGCGCGGCACGTTGCCCTGCACGGCGGCGATGACGGCGACGCGGTCGGGCGCGCCCGCCGCGGCGGGGACGAGCGCGGCGAGCGGGCCGGCCACCAGCGCGAGCGCGACGACGGCGGCCGCGACGGCCGCGCCCCGGACCTCCCGCACCGCCACCCGCCGGACGAGCTCGCCGAGGGCCAGCCCGGCGAGGACCGTGGCGAACGACAGCAGCGGCACCCCGCCGAGCGCCGCGAGGGGCAGCAGCGGGCCGTCGGGCTGGCCGAACCCGACGCGGCCCCACGGCATGCCGCCGAACGGCACCCGGGAGCGGACCGCCTCCCCGATCAGCCACGCCGCCGCGGCCCACACCGGCCACAGCGGCAGCCGGGTCACCAGCGCCATACCGGCCACCGCGGCCGCGACGAACAGCGACTCGAACGCGCTCAGCGCGATCCAGGGCAGCTGCTGCACCAGCGCGCCCACCCACACCAGCAGCGGCAGCAGGAAGGCCAGGGAGAACACGAACCCCAGGCCGAACCCGGCCCGCGCCGAGCGCCCGCGGACCACCTGCCCCAGCAGCGCGAACGCCGGCAGCGCCAGGTACCAGGCCGTGCCCGGGGGGAAGCTCAGGTAGAGCAGCCAGCCGCCCGCCGCGGCCCCCAGCAGCCGCAGCGCGCCGGCGGGCGCGCCGCGGCGCACCCGGTCGACCGGCCCCGCCGGAGCGGGCGGCGCCGCCGGAGTGGACGGGGCGGGCGGATCGGAGGTCGGCACGGCCACGGGGCCGAGCCTACGGGCGCGGGGTGAGCCGGCCGTGACGCCCGGCGGGCCCGGCGAGCAGGTGGGCGTTGCCCAGCGCGTCGAGGACGCCGGGCGGGCCGCTGCGCCGGTACCACTCGTGGCCGTAGGCGGCGGCGAAGGACTCCTGCGGCACGTCGGCCGGGGCGAGCTGGCTGGCGTGCGCGCAGATCGCGGCGCGCTTGACGGCGAGCTGCTCGGCGCTGCCGGTGACGGCCAGCGCGATCTCGGCGGTCGCCCGGCCGAACCCGGTGCCCGCGGCCCGGGCGGCGCCGTGCACGAGGTGGACGTCGCGGGCGGCGGTGTGCAGGTGCTCCCGGTCGACGGTGGTGCGGTAGGCCGTGGCGCCGGCCAGGGCGGCGGCGAGCATCCCGATCCCGTGCACGGCGCGGTGGTCGGGGTGGCCGTAGATCCCGCCGTCGTCGTCGTGCACGACGGTCGCGGCGCCCTCGGCGTGCAGCAGGTCGGCGACCCGCCGGGCCGGGCCGAGGCGGGCCGTCGAGGCCAGCGCCCGCGGGTGCGCGACGTCGGGCCCGCCGGGCAGGCCGGAGTCCCGGGCGCCGAGCAGGACCAGCCGCGCGACGCCGAGCAGCTCCGCGGCCCGCTCCAGCTCGGCGACCCGGCGCTGCGGCACCGTCTCCCCGGGCCGCAGCGGGACGCGCGAGCCGCCCAGCTCGCCGCCGGTGGCGCAGACGAGCACGGTGCGGGCGCCGGCGTCGGCGAGGCGCCGCAGCGTCACCCCGCTGAAGATCGCCTCGTCGTCGGGGTGGGCGTGCAGGAACAGGACGGTGTGACCGGAGAGCGTCATGGCGGGATCGCAGACGTGCGGGCCGCGGGGGGCGCGGCGGGACGGACCGGGGCGGAGGTCAGCGGGAGCGACGACAGCGCCCCGGACAGCGCGCGGTGGCGGCGCCGGTCCGGTGGATCACGCGGGGAATGCTCCCACACGGGACCGGGCGGGCCGATCGGGGTGGCCCGCGACGGGCGCGATCAGCCGGGCAGGTCGCCGTCCAGCTCGTCGTGCAGGACCCGCCCGCGCTGCACGGTCCGCAGGCAGCGGGGCGCGGTCCCGCGGTCGGGGAGCCCGTCCCACAGCGCGTAGGAGGCCGGGGCGCCGGGGACGATCCGGCCCGCGAGCGGGTCGCGGTCGCCCGCCGCGCGGTGCCCGCCGGTGGTGTGGGCGCGCAGGGCCCGCGCGAACGCGAGGCCCGAGCCGGGGGTGCGGTGCTCGACCGCGGCCGCCACGGCCGCCCACGGGCCCAGCGGGGTCACCGGGGCGTCCGACCCGAACGCCAGCTCCACCCCGGCCGCCTCCAGGGCGGCGAACGGGTTCATCGGCCGCCACCGCTGCCCCAGCCGCCGGGCGTAGAGCCCGTCCGGGCCGCCCCACAGGGCGTCGAAGACCGGCTGCACGCTCGCGACGACGCCGAGCCGGGCCAGCTCCGCGGCCTGCGCGGCGTCCACCATCTCCAGGTGCTCGACGCGGTGGGCGACGCCGTGGGTGACACTGCGGGGGTCCCCGGCCCGGCCCAGCCCGGCGGCGAACCCGGCGACGAGCGCGGCGGTGGCGGCGTCGCCGATGACGTGGAAGCCGGCCTGCGCGCCGACCGCCGAGCAGGCGGCGACGTGCGCGGCGATCGCGTCGGCGTCGAGGTAGGCGCGGCCCCGGCAGTCGGGCGCCGCGGGGTCGGCGCCGGCGTAGGGCTCGGTCAGCGCGGCGGTGCGCGACCCGATGGAGCCGTCGACGAACAGGTCCCCGGCCAGGCCGTGCGCGCCGGTGGCGGCGAGCAGGTCGCGGGCGTCGGCGGCGGTGGTGACGGCCTCGCCCCAGTAGGGGACGACGTCGGGGCCGCCGGGCCGGGCCCGCAGGGCGGCCAGGTCGGCGACCGAGGAGATGTCGGGCCCGGCGCACTCGTGCACCGCGCCGACGCCGTGCCGCGCGGCCGCGGCGAGGAAGGCGTCCTGCGCGGCGTCGCGCGCCCGCCCGTCGACCGCGGCCAGGGCGGCGCGGCGCGCGTGGTGGTGCGCGTCGGCGGACAGCGCGCCGTCCGACCAGCCGGGGGCCCCGACCGCGCCGGGCGCCCGGTCGAGCAGGGCGCCGGACACCAGCGCGGAGTGCACGTCGATCCGGCTGAGGTACACCGGCGCGCCGGCGGCGGCGCGGTCCAGCGCGGCGCGGTCGGGGACGGCCCAGCCGGTGTCCTGCCAGCCGTGGCCCCACACCAGCGCGCCCGGGCGCGCCGCGGCGCGGGCGGCGACGGCGTCGAGCAGCTGGGTCGCCGATGCGCAGGCGGTGAGGTCGAGCCCGTCGACGAGCAGCCCGGTGGCCGTGGCGTGCACGTGGGCGTCGACGAAGGCCGGGGTGAGCACCGCCCCGGGCAGGTCGGTCCCGGCCGGGTCGGTGCCGGCCGGGGTCGCGGGGGTGACCGCGACGACCCGGCCGTCCTCGATCGCGACGTCGGCGGGGCCGGTGGGGGCGTCCGGGTCGAGCACCCGGACGCCGGACAGGACGGTGCGCGCCACCGCGCCTGTCTACCCGCCGGCTGTGCCGTCCGCTGCCCGCCGGTCGGGGGTCAGACCGGGCGCTTGGGCATCAGCACCCACATCACCAGGTAGGCGATGAACTGCGGCCCGGGCAGGACGCAGGACAGCACGAACGCCAGCCGGACCACGAACGGGCTGAGGCCGAACCGGTCGGCGATGCCGGCGCACACACCGGCGATGACCTTGCCGCGGCGGGGACGGGTGAGCGTTGAGGCCACCAGGGGCTCCTTCCGTGCGACGGGGATCGTCGCTTCTCCACCGAGGATCCGCGGGGCGGGACCCACCGGCATCAGGGGAACGACCGGAGTGCCCCCGGAGGTTCCGTGTCAAGCCCCCGTCCGGGAACGGGGGACGGTCCGGGCCCCGGACCGCTCCGCGGTGCTCCGATCGGGCGCACCGGCCCCCGGTCGTCCACAGGCGGCGTCGAGGGTGCTCGTCCCGGTCCGGACCCCTGCCTAGCGTCCCCGGCGTGACCCCCCTCCGCGTCGCCGCCCCGCTCCTCGCCCCGCTCCTCCCGGCGCTCCTGCTGGCCGGCCCGCTGCCCCCGGCGCCCGCCGCCCCGGCCGCCGCCCGGGCCGCGGCGGTCGTCGCGCTGGGCGACAGCGCGGCCGCCGGGGACGGGGCGGGCGACTACGAGCCGGGCACCCGCGGGGAGGGCGGCGACTGGTGCCACCGCTCCCCGCACGCCTACGTGCACCGCACCGGGCTGCCCGGGAGGTCAGTCAACCTGGCCTGCTCGGGCGCGGAGGCCGCCGACGTCGGGTTCGGCGCCCCCGGGCACCACACCGAGGGCTCGCAGGCGGCGCGGCTGGGCGCGCTCGCGCGGGAGCACCGCGTGACGACCGTGCTGCTGCAGGTCGGCGCCAACGACGAGATCGACCTCAACGGCGCCGGTGTGGCCTGCATCCGCGCCCACCTCGATCCCGTCGAGCCGCCCTGCCGCGCGACGCTGGGACCGCTGGTCGCGGACCGGGCCGCGGCGACGGCGCGGCGGGTGTCCGCCGCGCTGGCCGACGTGCGGGCGGCGATGGCGCAGGCCGGCTACCGGCGCGGCGACTACGCGGTGGTGCTCGCGTCCTACGCGGCGCCGGTCACCGAGCGGATGGTGCGGTTCGCCGCGGCCCGCGGCTGCCCCTGGGGCCGGGCCGACGCCGGCTGGGGCCGCACCGCGCTGTTCCCGGCGCTCGCGGCCGCGCTGCGCGGGGTCGCCGAGCACGACGGGGCCCGGTTCCTCGACCTGGTGCGCGCCACCGAGGGCCGCGAGGCCTGCAGCCGGTCGCCGCGCGGCAGCGAGTGGCAGCGGCGGCTCACCGTCGACCCGGAGGTGTTCGTGCACGGCTCGCCGCACGAGGCCGTGCGCCACCTCGCCCAGGAGTCGTTCCACCCGACGGCGGCCGCCCACGCGGGGATCGGGCGGTGCGTGGGCGAGTTCGTGCGCTCCGGCGCGGCCCGGGGCTCCTGCGTCGCCGGCGCCGACGGGCGCGTGCGGGTGGAGACCGGGCCGCCGGCCCGGGCCGCGGCGTGACCCGGCCCGGGGCCCGCCGGGGCTCAGCCCGGCAGCACGACCAGGTCGCGGGGGCGGGTGTTGAGCCGCTCGCAGCCGGTGGCGGTGACCACCACGATGTCCTCGATGCGCGCGCCCCACTCCCCGGCCAGGTAGACCCCCGGCTCGACGCTGAAGGCCATGCCCGCCTCGAGCGGTCGGGCGTTGCCCGCGACGATGTAGGGGTCCTCGTGCACGTCCAGGCCGATGCCGTGCCCGGTGCGGTGCAGGAACCGCTCCCCCAGCCCGGCCGCGGTGATCGGCTCGCGGGCCGCCGCGTCCACGGCCTCCGCGCTGACCCCGGGCGCGACGGCGGCGACCGAGCGCTCCTGGGCGTCCTGCAGCACCGCGTACTGCTCGCGGACCCGCGCGTCGGGGTCGGCGCCCACGGCGTAGGTGCGGGTGGAGTCGGAGTGGTAGCCCCCGGGCACCGGCCCGCCGATGTCGACCACCACGACGTCGCCGCGCTCGATGACCCGCGACGAGGTGCCGTGGTGCGGGCTCGCGCCGTTGGGCCCCGAGGCGACGATGACGAACGCCGCGGAGGTGTGGCCCTCCTCCAGGATCGCGGCGGTGATCGCGGCGCCGGCCTCGTCCTCGGTGCGGCCCACCCGCAGGAACTCCGCCATCCGCGCGTGGACGCGGTCGATCGCCGCGCCCGCCGTGCGCAGCTGCGCCACCTCGGCGGCGTCCTTGCGCATCCGCAGCTCCCGCAGCACCGGCCCGGCCAGGCTCTGCCGGACGTCGCCGAACGCGTCGCGCAGCCCGAACACGTGCGCGGCCGGCATCGTGTCCACGACCCCGGCGTGGGCCGGGCCGCCGGCCAGGTCGTCGACGAGCCGGTAGGGGTCCTCGGAGTCGGTCCAGGTCACGACCTCCACCCCCAGCTCGTCGAGCCCCAGCCCGGCCAGCTTCGGGGCCTCCAGGGCCGGGACGACCAGCGCCGGCGGGGCGAGGTGGCCCGCCGCGGGCAGCACCAGGCAGGTGAGCCGCTCGTGGGACTCCCCGTCCAGGCCCAGCAGGTACTGCAGGTCGGTGCCCGGGGTGACGAGCAGGACGTCCACGCCGTGCTCGGCGCTCACCTCGCCCGCGCGGGCGAGGCGGGCGGCGGCGGTGGCGGCGCGGTCGGTCCCGGGTGCGGTCGCCGTGGAGGCGCTCGACGGTGCGGCCGGTGTCATGCCCAGCAGCGTATTCCGGCAAGCTCAGGGGGTGCGCGCACCCTCGCTGATGCTGCTGGACGCCGCCAGCCTGTACTTCCGGGCGTTCCACGGGGTGCCCGAGTCGATCACCGCGCCCGACGGCACCCCGGTCAACGCGGTGCGCGGCTTCACCGACATGGTGGCGCGCCTGGTGAGCGAGCACCGCCCCACCCGCCTGGTCGCCTGCCTGGACCTGGACTGGCGGCCCGCGTTCCGGGTGGACGCCCTGCCGTCCTACAAGGCGCACCGCGTGCCCGGCGAGCCCGATGCGGCCCCCGCCGGCCTGCCCGAGGAGGTGCCCGACCTGCTCGCCCCGCAGGTGCCGGTGCTGCTGGAGGTGCTCGACGCCGCCGGGATCGCCACGGCCGGCGCGGAGGGCTACGAGGCCGACGACGTCATCGGCACGCTCGCCGCCCGCGAGCGGACCGACCCGGTGCTCGCCGTCAGCGGCGATCGCGACCTCATGCAGATCGTCAGCGACGCCGAGCCGCACGTGCGGCTGCTCTACGTGGGCCGCGGCCTGGCCAAGGCGGAGCTGCTCGGCCCGGCGGAGGTCGCCGCCAAGTACGGGGTGCCGGCCGAGCGGGCGGGCGCGGCGTACGCGGAGATGGCGATGCTGCGCGGCGACCCCTCCGACGGGCTGCCCGGCGTCCCCGGGATCGGGGCGAAGACCGCGGCGACCCTGGTCGGGCGGTTCTCCTCGTGGGCCGAGCTGCGCGCCGCCGTCGACGACCGCGACGACGCCCGCCTCGGCGCCCCCGTGCGGGCGAAGCTCGCGGCGGCCGCCGACTACCTGGCCGTCGTCGAGCCGGTCGTGCGCGTCGCCGTCGACGCCGACGTGCGCCTGGACCGCCCCGACGCGCTGCCGGCGGCGCCCGCGGACGACGCCCGGCTGGACGCGCTGGCGCAGCGGTGGGGCATCGACGGCCCGGTCGGACGGCTGCGCGCCGCCCTCGGGGGCCCGTGAGCGGGCGGCGGGCGGGCCACCAGCCCGGCGCCCGGCGCCCCGGGCCGGTCGGGCGGGGCGGGCCGGTCGGGCGGAGCGGGGGCGACCGGTGAGCACCTGGGTGCTGGGGGTCGACATCGGCAGCGGCTGGGCGGCCGGGGCGGCGGTCGGGACCGCGCCCGGGGCGCGCCCGGACGTGCTGGTGGTCGGCGGGGACCGGCGCGTGCCGTGCACCGTGGTCCTCACCGAGGACGGGCGGCTGCTGTCCGGGGCGTTCGCGCACCGCGCCGCGCGGCGGCTGCCCGACCGGGCCGAGCGCGACCCGCGCCGCTACGCGGGCCGGTCCCCCATGCTGCTGGGCGGCACCCCGGTCGCGGCGGGCGACGCTCTGGCCGCGCTGCTCGCGCTGTTCGTCGCCGAGGGCCGCCGCCGCCACGACGGGCGCGACCCGGTGCGCGTCGCCCTCACCCACCCGGCGGGCTGGGCGGAGGACCGGCTCGCCGCGCTGCGGGCGGCGGCCGCGCGGGTGGTGCCCGGGGCCGAGGTGCTGCTGGTGCCCGAGCCGGTCGCGGTGACCGCGCACGACGCCGCCCGCGACACCGCCCGCGACACCCCGCGCGACCCCGTCGGGGACGCGGGCCGGGAGGGCGCCGGTCCCGCGCGCGGCCCGGGGGCGGTCGCCGTCCTCGACGTGGGGGCGACCTCGTTCGACGTCGCCGTCGTCGTCCCCGGGGCGGAGCGGCCCGAGGCCGCCGCGTCCGACCCGGACCTGGGCGGGGAGCTGTTCGACCAGCTCGTGCTGCACGCCCTCGGCGAGCAGCTCGCCCACTCCGCACCCGGGTGGTGGCGCGAGGTCGGCACGAACCCGGACCGGACCTGGCTCGCCGCGGCCGCCGACCTGGCCGAGGAGGCCCGGCTCGCCCGCGAGGCGCTCACCGACGCCGAGGTCACCGCGCGGTACGTGCCGGGCGCCGACGTCGACGTGCGCCTGACCCGCGCCGAGCTCGACGCGGTGCTCGACGACGAGGTGGGCCGCGGGGTCCGCCTCGTCGCCCGCACCCTGGACCCGGGGCCCGGGCCGGGGGCGGGCGCGGTGCTCGTCACCGGCGGGGCGGGGGTGACGCCGCTGGTCCTGGCGCGGCTGCGGGAGCGGTTCGGTCCGCGGGTGCGGCTGGTCGACGACCCGCAGGCCGCCGCCGCGCTGGGCGCGGCCCGGCTCGCGGCGGCCCCGGCGGACCGCGCCCCCGCCGCGCCCCCGGCGCCCGTCCCGTCGCCCGCCCCGCGGCTGCCGGCCCCGCCCCCGCCCGGCCCCCCGCCGGCGCCCGCCCCGGTGGCGGTCCCGTCGGCGGCCCTGCCGGCCGTCCCGCCCGCACCGGCACCGGGGCCGCGCCCCGGGCGGGCGGCCGCCCCGACGGCGGTCCTCCCCGCGGGCGGGCCGGACCCGGCGGTCCTGGACGCGGCGGTGCTGAACACGGCGGTCCTGAACACGGCGGTGCTGGACGCGCGGGTGGTGGACGGGCGGCTCTACACCTGGTCCGCGCCCGGGGAGGGCGCGCACCGGGTGGCGCGGGTCGACCCGGCCACCGGGCGGGCGGAGCGGGAGGTCGTGCTCGACCGGCTGGTCGGCTGGGCCCCGACCGCGGCCGGGGTGCTGGTGTGCGAGCGCCGCGGCGGCGGGGAGCTGGTGTGCCACGTGCTCGACCCCGACCTGCGGACGACCGCGCGGGTCCCGCTGCCCACGCGGTACCGCCCGCAGCTCGTCGCCGCCGGCGGTGCGGCGTGGGCGGTGCTGCGCTCGCCCGACACCCGCACGACACCCGGGCCCGGGCCCGGCCCCGCCGAGGTCGGCACCCTGGCGGTGCAGACCTTCCCGTTCGGCGGCCGGCCGGGCCCGGTGCACGCGCTGGGCGCCGCGCTCTACCGCTACACCGACCCCGCCCGGCTGCTGCTGGACGCGGGCGCGCCGGGCAGCGGGCCGCCCACGGCCGGCGGGGCCGGCTGCACGGTCGTCGTCGGGCGGCCCGGCGGCGCGCGGCAGGTCGTGTGGAGCGTCGGCGCGGCCGGCCCCCCGGTGCGGTTGGCGGACCGGCGCGCCGGCCCGTGGCTGCACCGCGTCGGCGGCGGCCCCGGGCGGTGGTGGACCACCGGCGCCGCCGGGCTGGAGGAGCGGACCGACCCGGGCCCCACCGCCCGCCCGGTGCTGCCCCGCCCGCCCGGCGGGGGCGTCGACCGCCCGGCCGAGGGGTTCGCGGTCACCGTCGGCACCGCCGACGGCCGCGACGCGGCCCTGCACGCCGTCGACGGGGGCGCCGCCCGGGTGCTGGGCCGCTGGCCGGCGCTGGCCGGGTCGCCGCTCGCCGTGCGCGCGGCCGCCGGGGTCGCCGCCCGCGCCGACGGGGACGCGCTGCTGCTCGGCGTCGTCCGCGCCGACGGGCGGGGCGCCGTCGTCCGCGCCACCGCCGCCGGGGTCCACGAGCTGGGGTCGGTCCCGGGCCGGCTGGAGCCCGTCGGCCGCGTCGGGGACGTGCTGCTCGCCCGGGCCGGGGACCCCGAGCGGCCCGGGGAGCTGCTGGTGCTGCCCTGACGGGCCGCCCGCCCGCCCGTGACCGCCCGCCGGGGCCGGCGTCAGGGCGCCGCGCGCAGGGCGGCGGCCAGCTCCGCCGCGCGCCGCTGGGCGGCGGTGATGCGCTCCAGCCGCTCCGCCGCGGACGCCGCCGCCTTCTTCCGCTCGGCCGCGTCCTGCGCGGCCAGGGCGGCCAGCTCGCGGCGGCGGGCGTCCAGCTCGGCCTGCCGGGCGGCGAACGCGGCGTCCACGGCCTGCTCGGCGCTCGCCCGCCACGCGGCGGCGGCCTGCTCCACGGCCAGCACCATCTCCCCGGCCGCCACCGCGAACGCGTCGGTGAGGGCCTTGGTCAGCGCGACCCGGTTGCGGGTGGCCTCGGCGACGCGGCGCCGGTGCGCGAGCAGGGTCCCGGCCAGCGCGCCGCCGATGGCCAGCGGCCCGAGCACCGCCGCGGCCCCGGACACGGCGAGCACCCCGAACAGGTGCGAGGACAGCAGGCCGAGGCTGCCGGCCATCATCATCGCCGGCATGCCCTCGCCGACCAGGTCGAACCGCCCGCCCGCCCCCTCGGCGCGCAGCTCACCCGGCCCGCGCACGGGCGCGGCGAGGACGACCTCGTCCAGCTCGCCGGGATCCACCCCCATCTCCCGCAGGTAGGCGGGCAGCGCCTCCGCGACGGCCCGCTCGGTGTCGGCGGCGATCTCCCGCCACGCCGCGGCGAAGGTCCGCTCGACGCTCTCGGGCAGCGTCTCCGCGTAGGCCGCGACGGCCTTCGGGGTGGTGAGCTCGGCGATCTCCCGCTCGTAGGCCCGCCGGTAGCCGTCGAGCCGGGCCCGGGCGCGGTTGCCGGTGCGCCGGCCCAGCAGGGAGTGGTCGATCGCGCGGCGGCGGCGGTCGCGGCGCAGCGCGGCGAGCGCCTCCAGGTCCGCCTCGACGGCCGCGCGCCGCGCCGCGACCGCGTCGATGGGCCCGGCGGCGTCGGCTGCGACCGGCCCGGCGGCGGCCCGGTCCTGCTCCGGTTCGGCGAGGGCGCGCAGGCCCGCGGCGGCGAGGGCCAGCACCCCGCCGGCCCGCACGACCTCGCGCCGCTGCGCGTAGCCGCGCACGCGGCGCTCCAGCGCGGGCAGCCCGCTGCGCGCGCGCCGCGCCGCGGCCCGCTCGGCGTGGCCGGCCGCCTCCAGGGCCAGCGCGGCGTCGCCCAGCTTCGCGCTCACCGGCAGCCACGGCGCCTCCCGCAGCAGCCCGGCGACCCGCTCGTCCAGTCCCGGCCCGTCGGGCCCGCAGAACCGGGCCAGCCGCTCGCGGTTCTCCCGCAGCAGCTCGCGCCAGGACGTGGAGTCCTCGACCTTGGTCAGCACGAACGCCACCGCCGGCACGCGCTGCGCGGCCTCGGCGAGGAACTCCAGCTCGTGGCGCAGCACCGGCTGGTCCTGGGCGCTGACGGCGAACAGCAGCGCGTCCGCCGCGGCCAGCGCGCCCATGGTGGCGTGCCGGTGGCCCAGGGTCAGGCTGTCGACGCCGGGGGTGTCGACCAGCCGCAGCCCGTCGAGCAGCGGGGCGTCCAGCGCCACCTCCAGCCCGGCGACCTCGCGCAGCACGGCGGGGTCGCCCAGCACCGAGGCGTACCCGGGCAGCTGCGCCGGGTCGACCTCGGTGGTGGTGCCGTCGACGCGCTGCACGGTGACGCGCAGGGCGGGGCCGCGGACCAGCGCGACCTGGGTGTGGGTGGCGATGTCGGCGTCGACGGGCAGCAGGTCGGGCCGGCCGACGAGGCTGTTGAGCAGCCGGCTCTTGCCGCGCTTCTGCGCGCCGGCCAGCACGACCGTGGTCGTCGCGTCCTTCCAGCGGGCGGCCTGCTCGGCCAGCGGGCCGCTCACGTCGGGCCGCTGCGCCGCGGTGGCCAGGCCGTGCACCTCGTTGGCCAGGCGCAGCACCCCCTTGACGGCCTCGCCGACCTCCATCACGGCCCCCCCGGTCCGCCGGTGGCGATGGCCTCCAGGGCCACGCAGGCCTCGCGCACGGCGCGGCGGTCGACGCCGGGGCGGTGCAGCAGCACCCGGAAGGAGCCGGCCAGGGCCGCGGCGGCCGCCCGGACGTCGGACTCCGGCGCGTCCGCGGGCAGGCCCACCACGGCGTGGGCCGCCCGCGCGGGGGCGCGCAGGGCGGCGACGACGGCGCGCTCCCGCTCGCCCAGCGCCGGCCGGACCGGGGTCGGGATCACCCGGGTCGGGGCCGCCGGGGGCGGGTTCGCCCGGGCGAGCAGGGCGGTGATGTCGTGGACGCCGGCGCGATCGGCCGCCGCGGCCCCCGACGGCGCGGGTCCCGACGGCGCGGGTCCCGACGGCGCGGGCCGGGCCGCGGTCGGATCGGGCGCGGGCGGCGCGGCGGGCACGGGGTCGGGCACGGGGGCGGGCAGGACGGGCGCGGGGGCGGAGCCGGCGTGGGCGGCGGCGATGTCCTCCAGCGCCCCCAGGACGTCGCGGGCCCGCTGGGCCCCCACGCCCGGCCCGGCGAACTGCAGCACCCGCCGCCACCGCCGCGACGCGGCCGCGGCCGCGGCGACCACGTCGGCCGCGGTGGCGGTGACGGGCAGCCCGAGCCCGGCGGCGGGGTCGTCGAAGCGGGCCAGGCGCATGAGCTCGGCGGTCATCGCCTCGTCGAGCTGGAGCTGCCCGCGCCCGACGGCGGCGCAGGCGGCGAGGATCCGCAGGCCCCGCAGCCCGGCGGCGACGGGCCGGTGCTCGTCGACGGCGTCGGCGAGCTCGGCGAGCAGCGCGCGGTCCTGCGCCGCCCCGTCGGCGCCGCCGCCGTCGCGGGCGAGCGCGCGCAGCCGGCCCACGGCGGCGAACGCCTTGAGCCGGCCGGCGTGGCGGGCGAAGCGGTCGAGCACGTCGGCGAGGGTGCGGGTGAGGTCGGGGCCCGCGCCGGCGGCGGCGAGGTCCCACACGACGGTCTCGCCGCCGGGGGCGACGTCGGCGCCGTAGCCGGACGCGCCGGCCAGCGCGCGGTGCAGCGCGGCGGGGGCGAGGTCGGGGCGCTCGCGCAGCTGCGCGACGGCGACGCGCAGGCCGTGCCGGTGCAGCAGCGCGACGAGCCGGCGCCGGGCGCCCACCTCGACCGGCCCCCACACCGGGCCGTCGGCGCCGGTGAACTCGTCGAGGTCCAGCAGCAGGTCGTCGAGCTCGTCGGGGGGCAGCGCGGCCAGCTCGCGCAGCGCGTCGAGGTCCGGCGGCTCCAGCCGGGCCGCCCGCGCGGTCTCGGCGAGCAGCCCGATCACCGGCACCACGTCCAGGACCCGCCCGCCCAGCCCGGCCTCCGCGGCGGCGGCGAGGCGCCGCGCGGTGGGCCACGGGTCGTCGGCGTCGGAGCGCCGGTCGATCTGGGTGAGCACGGCGGCGGTGTTGACCGCGGTCATCCCGCAGGCGGCGGACAGGTCGCGGAACTCGGCGAGGGTGTCGGCGTCGAAGCGCTGCACGTGGCGCAGCACGTAGAGCAGGGCCTGCGCCTGCTCGGCGGCGGCGTCGCCGAACAGCAGCCGGCGGGTGGCGGCCTCGTTCTCCGCGGTGACGGTGTCGACGCCGGGGGTGTCGATCACGGTGAGCGCGCGCAGGGCGGGGTCGGCGAGCTGCACCCGCAGCCGCACCACCCGCCCGGCCGCGACGCCCAGGTCGGCCGGGACCCGCCCGCCGTCCAGCGTGCGGTGCAGCACCGTCCCGTCGGCCAGCTCGACGAGCACCGCACCGTCGGTGTCGCCGTGCTCGTACCAGGTGACCAGCCGGGTGCACTCCCCCGCGTCGGCCGGGGCGACCGGCCGCCGGAGCAGCGCGTTGATCAGCGTGGACTTGCCGGCGCTCACCGCACCGGCCACGACGAGCTGCAGGGGGCGGTCGAGGTGGTCGCCGACCGCCGCCAGCGCCGCCCGCAGACCGGGCGCGACGGCCCGGGCGGCGCCGTCGCGGCACAGGTCGCGCAGCGCGGCGACCGGGTCGGTCCCGTACCGCGCGACCGGCGCGGGGCCGGCCGGGGCCGGGCCCGCGATCACCAGCCCGCGCCCGGTTCGAACGGGACGTCGGGCGCGCCGGCCGGGTCACCGCCGGCGGCCGGGTCGCCCCAGGGGCCGTCCGCGCCGGCGACGTCCGGGTCCAGGTCGGTGCCGGCGTCGGTGTCCGGCTCGACCCCGGGGTCGCCGAGGTCGTCGGTGCCACCGGGGTCGTCGGCGTCGGTGGGGGTCCCGTCGGCGTCGAGCAGCGCCTCGTCGGCGGGGTCGTCGCCCGGCAGGTCGAACAGCCCGTCCGGGGGCAGCAGGTCCGCCCCGGCCCCCGGCTCGGACGCGAAGGTCCGGGCGAACAGCGCCTCCCGGTCGATCTCGGGCGGCGGGGCGCTGTCGAACAGCAGCTCCCGCAGCTCCTCCCGGATCCCGTCACTCATCGTCGCGCCCTCCGTAGGTCATGATGTCCGCCGTCACCGTCGCACGATCCCCCACCGCCGCGAGCAGGAGGACCATGACCCCCGGCCCGTTCCCCGACGAGGGGGCCCCCTCCGAGACCGATCTGGTCGCCGCCGCCGTCGGCGGGGACCAGCAGGCGTTCCGCACCCTGTGGGCGGGGGCGGAGCGCCAGTCCTACGCGCTGTGCCTGCGCCTGACGGGCAACCGCGCCGACGCCGCGGACGCCCTGCAGGAGGCCCAGATCGCGGTGTGGCGCAACCTGCACCGCTTCGAGGGCCGCTGCCCGTTCGGCGCCTGGGCGTTCTCCATCGCCCGCAACGCCGCCCTCAGCGTGGTCCGCTCGCGGGGCCGGCGCCCCGAGACCGGGCTGGAGGACCTCGACGACCGCCCCCGCGACGCCGGCGCCGCACCGTTCGCCGACGTGGTCGTGGAGACCCTGACGGTGCAGGGCGCGCTGGAGACCCTGCCCGACAACCACCGCGAGGCGCTGCTGCTGTGGGTCGGGGGCCTGTCCTACGCCCAGGTCGCCGAGACGATGGGCGCGCCGCTGAACAGCGTGAAGGTGTGGATCCACCGGGCCCGGACCAGGCTCAAGGAGCAGCTGGGCCGCTGAGCCCCCGCACCGGGCCGCCCCGGCCCGGCGCGCGCGGCGCGGGGCCCGGGCGGGGCACGGGGTCGGTCCGGACATCGCGTTGGCTCCCGGGTCGTCGGAGGGTGTCGTCGGGGAGGACGCTGCGCGACCCGCCGGGGTTACACCCCGACTAGGCGGGCCGGCCGACCTCGTAGGTCCCGTCGGCGGTGGTGACCCGGACGGGCACGGTCACCGGCGCCCCGTCGACGGTGGCGGTGCAGGTGAACGCGGCGTCGACCCGCACGGCGATCCGCTCGCCGGGGGCTCCGCAGGCGACGCCGGCGACGTCGGCGTAGCGGTAGTCCTCCACCAGGACGCGGCGCACGCCGTCCTGCAGGGCGGCCTGGTCGAACACCGTGGAGCGCAGGAACCCCGGCGCGACGAACGCGAGGACGGCGCCGACGGCGAGCAGCAGCACCACCAGCCCCGCGACCACCAGCGGCGCGCGCGACCGGCGCGGCGCGCGGTCCCCCGGGCGGGGCAGCGGCGGGTGGCCCGGTGCGGCGCCCGGCGGCGCCCACGGCCCCGGCGCAGGAGGGCCGTACGCCGGGCCACCGGGTGCAGGGGGACCGGGGGCCCACGCCCCGGGCGGCGGGCCCGGGGGCGGACCGCCCCACCCGCCCGCGCGGGGCGCCCGGGGAGGCGCGCCGGGACCCGGCGCGGGCTGCGGCGTCCAGCCGGGCGACGGCGCGGCCCCGGATCCCGCGGGCGGCCGCGCCCACGTGCGGTCGGCGCCGGCCGGGTCGCCCCACCCGCCGGCGGGCGGGCGCCCCCACACGGGCCGGTCGTCGGCCGGGTCCGGGGGCGGGCCGGGTCCCTCGGGCGTGGTCATCGTCGGGCCTCCCTGCGCCGGGCGCCCCGGGGCGGGCGCCCGGCGATCCTGGCACACCGCCCGGGCCGCCCACAGCCGTTCGGACGAGCCCGGCGGAACCGGTCGGGGCCGGGCGGTCGGGGCCGGGCTGGTCGGGGTCGGGCCGCGGTCAGGTCGCGCCGACCGCCACCACCCCGCGCCGCACGGCCTGGCCGGCCCGCGCCGCCGTCCGCCCGATGCCGGAGCCGCGCCCGGCGACGCTCGCGATCTGGTCGAGCAGGTCGAGCACCTGGCGGCACCAGCGGACGAAGTCGCCGGCGGAGAGCTCCGACCCGTTCTGCTCCGCGGCGGTGAGCACGGCCGACAGCGACTCGCCCCGCGCCCAGCGGTGCACGGGCCAGGCGAACCCGAGGTCGGGCTCGCGGGTGCGGTCCACCCGGTGGCGGCGCTCGTCGGCCTCCAGCTCCCCCCAGACCCGCACGGTCGCCTCCAGGGCCTCGCTGACCGCGCCGGCCGGCACGCGCGGCACGGGGCCCTCGACCCGGCGGGACTCGTAGACCAGCGCGGACACGACCGCGGCGAGCTCGGCCGGCTCCAGGCCGTCCCACAGCCCCTGGCGCAGGCACTCGGCGGTGAGCAGGTCGGACTCGCCCCACAGCCGGGCGAGCCGCTCCCCGTGCTCGGTGACGCGCTCGACGGGACCGCCGTCGTCGCGCTCGCCGGTCTCGAGGTAGCCGCGCTCGGTGAGCAGGCCGCGGATCCGGTCGAACGCCCGCGCCAGCGAGTGCGTGGTCGCCGAGCGCTTCTGGCGCAGCTGCTCGGTCTCCCGCTCCAGGCGGGCGTGGCGCTCCGCCCAGCGGGCGTGGGCCTCCCGGTCGTCGCAGCCGTGGCAGGGGTGGGCCCGCAGCGCCCGGCGCAGCGCCCCCAGCTCGGGGTCGTCGCCGGTGTCGCCCCGCCGGCGCCGCGGGGGCACCGGCGCCACGATGCCGGTGTCGCGCAGCGAGGACGCCAGGTCGCGCCGCACGGCGGGCGTGCGGTGGTCGACGCGCTTGGGCAGGCGCATCCGGCCGAGCGCGGCGACGGCCGCGGGGAAGTCGGCGCTGGACAGCCGCCCGGCCCAGCGGTCCTCGGTGAGCACCAGCGGACGCGGGTCGTCGCCGTCGAGGCCGGGGTCGAGCACGACCGCGAGCCCGGCGCGGCGCCCGCCGGGCACGGCGATGACGTCACCGGGGCGCAGGGCCCGCAGCGACGCCGACGCCGCGTCGCGCTGCTCGGCGACCCCGGCGCGCGACAGCGCCTTCTCCCGGTCGGCGACGCGGCGGCGCAGCGCGGCGTACTCGGCGAAGTCGCCCAGGTGGCAGCGCATCGACTCGGCGTAGCCGGCGAGCGCCTCGGTGTTGCGCTCGATGCGCCGCGACAGCCCCACGACCGACCGGTCGGCCTGGAACTGCCCCAGCGACTGCTCCAGCAGGTCCCGCGCCGCCTCGGTGCCCAGGCGCCCGACCAGGTTGACGGCCATGTTGTAGCCGGGCCGGAACGAGCTGCGCAGCGGGTAGGTGCGCGTCGAGGCCAGGCCCGCGACCTGCACCGGGTCGACCCCGGGCTGCCAGACCACGACCGCGTGCCCCTCGACGTCGATGCCGCGGCGCCCGGCCCGGCCGGTGAGCTGCGTGTACTCCCCCGGCGTCAGGTCGGCGTGGCTCTCGCCGTTGTACTTGACCAGCCGCTCCAGCACGACGGTCCGCGCGGGCATGTTGATGCCCAGCGCGAGGGTCTCGGTGGCGAACACCGCGCGGACGAGCCCGCGGACGAACAGCTCCTCGACGGTCTCCTTGAACGCCGGCAGCATCCCCGCGTGGTGCGCCGCGATGCCGCGCTCCAGCGCCTCGCGCCACTCCCAGTACCCGAGGACGGCGAGGTCGGCCTGCGGCAGCTCGGAGGTGTGCTCGTCGACGATCCGGCGGATCTCCTCGACGTCGTCCTCGTCGGTCAGGCGCAGCCCCGACCGCACGCACTGCCCCACGGCGGCGTCGCAGCCGGCCCGGCTGAACACGAACGTGATCGCCGGCAGCAGCCCCTCGCGGTCGAGCCGGTCGAGCACGGTGGTGCGCGACGGCGGCCGGAACCGGGTCTGGTCGCGCCCGCCGGGCCCGTTCCCACCGCGCGGCCCGCGGCCCCGGCCGCGGTCCCAGACCGCGCTCTGCCGCTCCACGTCGCGGGTGTAGCGGACGAGGTCGGTGTCGATCTGCAGCTCGCCGGCGGCGTCCTCGCCGGCGAACAGGTCGACCAGCCGGTTGCCGACCATCATGTGCTGCCACAGCGGCACCGGCCGGTGCTCGTCGACGACGACGGTGGTGTCGCCGCGCACGGTGACCAGCCAGTCGCCGAACTCCTCGGCGTTGCTCACCGTCGCCGACAGGCTGACCAGGGCGACGTGCTCGGGCAGCTGGAGGATCACCTCCTCCCACACCGCGCCGCGGAACCGGTCGGCGAGGTAGTGCACCTCGTCCATGACGACGTAGCCCAGGTGCTCCAGGTGCCGGGAACCGGCGTAGATCATGTTGCGCAGCACCTCGGTGGTCATCACCACCACCTGCGCGTCGCCGTTGACCGCGGTGTCCCCGGTGAGCAGGCCGACGGCGTCGGCGCCGTGGCGGGCGACGAGGTCGGCGTACTTCTGGTTGCTCAACGCCTTGATCGGCGTCGTGTAGAAGCACTTCTGCCCCCGCGCGAGCGCGAGGTGCACGGCGAACTCGCCGACCACGGTCTTCCCCGCCCCGGTCGGGGCGCACACGAGCACCCCGTGCCCGTCCTCCAGCGCGGCGCAGGCGCTGCGCTGGAAGCCGTCGAGCTCGAAGGGGAGGTCCGCTGCGAAGGCGGTGAGTTCCGGTCGGGCGGCCCGGCTCCGGGCGGCGGCGTAGGCCTCCGCGGGAGCAGGCGTGCTGCTGGCCACGCACCCAGGTTCGCACACCCGGCGGGGTCGGCGCCGGGGACACCCTGCGGTCATGACGCTGCTCACGGCCACCGCCCCCCGGACGGGCGGCCGGAAGGCGGTGGCCGCCCGGGTCAGGTCACGTCGTCGAGCGAGCGGTGCGGGTCGGCGGGCACCGGCTGCTGCACCGGCTGCTGGACCGGTTGCTGGGCCGGGGCGGGCGGGATCGGGCTGGGCGAGGTGTCGATCGCACTCGGGGTGGTGTCGATCCGCGACGGGGACGTGTCGATCGGGGAGGGCGCGTCGGGGTCCCAGTCGTCCCAGCCGGCGGCGGCCCGGCGCTTGGCGCGGCGGCGGTCGTTGAACCGGGCGATCTGGATCGCCAGCTCGAACAGCACCACCAGGCCCAGCGCCAGGGAGACCATCGAGATCGGGTCCTGCCCGGGCGTGGCGATCGCGGCGAAGACGAACAGGCCGAAGATCAGCCCGCGCCGCCACGACCGCAGCTGGTCGTAGCTGATCACACCGGCGACGTTGAGCATGACCACCAGCAGCGGTATCTCGAAGCTGACCCCGAAGACCAGCAGCAGCGCGATGACGAAACCGAAGTACAGCTCACCGGTGAGCGCGGTGGTCTGCACGCCGTCGCCGATGGTGAGCAGGAAGCTCAACCCCTGCGTGACGACGACGTAGGCGAGCACCGCGCCGAGGACGAACAGGACGGTGGCCACCGACACGAAGCTCAGCGCGTAGCGGCGCTCCTTGGCGTACAGGCCGGGGGTGATGAAGCCCCACAGCTGGTAGAGCCAGACCGGGGACGCGAGGACGACGGCGGCGGTGACGGCGACGCGCAGGCGCAGGTTGAACTGGTCGAACGGGCCGGTGGCCAGCAGCGTGCAGGTGCCGTCCTGGGTGAACTGCGCGCGCAGCCCGACGTCGACGCTGCAGTACGGGTCGGTCAGCAGCTTGCCGAGGCTGGGCAGCGGGCCGAGGGGGACCGCGTACCAGATCCAGCCGAGGATCGTGGTCAGGGCGATCGCGACGAGCGCGATCGTCAGCCGCGACCGCAGCTCGTAGAGGTGCTCGACGAGCGACATCGTGCCGTCGGGGTTGGCCGCCCGGCGACCGCCCCGACGGAGGGAGAACCTGGCCACCGGGGGTGGTTACTGCCCGGTGCCGTTGTGGCTCCGGGTGGCGGCCGGCACCTCCGGGGCCGGCACCGCCGCCGACGCCGGGGCCACCGGGGCCGCGGGGGTGGCCGGGGCCGCGGGCGGGATCTGCGCCGGGGGCGCCGCCGGGGCGGCCGGGGTCTCGCCCTTGCCGTCCTCCTTCATGCCCTTCATCTCGCCCTTGAACACCCGGGCGGACTGCCCGATGGACCGCGCCATGTCGGGCAGCCGCTTGGCTCCGAACAGGAGCAGCAGGATGCCCAGGATGATCACGATCTCCCAGCCGCCGAGATTCACTGGCGCCGTCCTTCCACGCAGGGGTACGAACCGTCGACGAGTCTAACGCGCGGAACGGCCCGCGGGTTCGGACCGGTGCGCCGTTCTCCCGCCGTTCACGGGCCGGCGCAGGGCCGCCAGCGCCCCCAGGCGCGCCCCCAGCGCCGCCGCCGCCTCGGCCCGCACCCGCGCCAGCCGCCGGGCGCGGCCCGCCGCGACCGAGACCACCCCGGCCAGCACCACCACCCCCGCCACCACCAGCAGGACCGCCACCAGCACCGTCAGCTCCCTCCGTCCGGTCCGACCGCCCGCAGCGCCGCCCGCGCCCGCGCCGCCACCGCGGCGGCCAGCTCCGGCGGGTCCTCCACGCGCGCCTCCCCGCCGAGACCGAGGACCAGGCGCACCAGCCAGGCCTCGTCGGCGTAGTGCATCCGCACCCGCACCCGCCCGTCGGGCCGCTCGACGACCTCGTCCACGGGGTAGTACTCCGACACCCACAGGGCGCCCGGCTCCAGCAGCAGCGTCGCGGCCGGGTCGCCCGGGCGGGGCCGGTAGGCGCCCGCGGACACGTCGGTCGGCTCGGCGTCCACCGGCGGGGCGGCGGGCTCGTCGAGCACCGCGACGTCCTCGACGCGGTCGAGCCGGAACAGCCGCACCCCCTCGGCGCGGCGGCACCACGCCTCCACGTACGCCCGGCCCTCGACCACCAGCAGCCGCATCGGGTCGACCACGCGGCGCGACACCGCGTCGCGCCCGGCCGTGTAGTAGACGATCCGCAGCGCCCGCCCGGTCTCCAGCGCCTCGCGCACCGCCGTGGTGGTGCCCTCCTCGCCCGCCCGGGACAGGTCCACCGCCACCGCGGCCGGCCCGGCGTCGCCCACCGCCCGCTCGATCTTCGCCGTCGCCCGGCGCACCGCGCCGGTGTCGACCACCCCGGGCTGCTCGGCGAGCGTCCGCAGCCCCACCAGCAGCGCGGTGGCCTCGGCGGTGGTCAGCCGCAGCGGGCGGCGCATCCCGGCGTCCTCGGTGACGGTGACGGTGTCCCCGGCGAAGGACAGGTCGATCAGGTCCCCGGGGCCGTAGCCGGGCAGCCCGCACATCCACAGCAGCTCCAGGTCGCGGCGCAGCTGGCGCTCGGTGATGCCGAAGTCGGCCGCCACCTCCGCGATCGGGGCGCCCGGCCGGGCCTGCAGGTAGGGCACGAGCGACAGCAGCCGGGGCAGCCGGGCCGCCACGGCCTCGCCGCTCACCGCGCCCCCGCCCTCACGCCGGCACCCCGGCCAGCGCCGCCCAGCGCCGCCGCACGCGCTCGGCGAGGTCGGGCGGGTCGAGCACGACGACGTCGGGGCCGTGCCCGGCCAGCCAGCGCGCCACCGACGACGAGTCGCGCAGGGGCAGCTCCAGCTCGTCGCCGGGCCGGCCCGCGTGCTCCCGCGGCCCGAGCACCGCGCCGAGCCGCCGCAGCCCGTGCGCGCGGCCCGCCGCCACCCACACCCGCGCGGTGCCGGTGACGGGCGGCAGGTCGTTGGTGGCCCGCACGACCGCGGTGAGGTCGACGCCCTCGGGGACGCGCACGGCCCCGGCCGGGCCGACCGCCCGCACCGGGCCGGTGATCCGGGAGACGCGGAAGGTGCGCACGTCCGCCCGGTCGCGGTCGTGCCCGACCAGGTACCAGCGCCCGCGCCAGGACACCACGCCCCAGGGCTCGACGGTGCGGTCGACGACCTCCCCGCCCGGCCCGCCGCGCCGGTGCGGGAAGGTCACCGCCCGCCCGGCCTGCACGGCGGCGAGCAGCGGCCCGAACGCCGGGTCGCCCGCCCGCACCCGCGGCTGGATCCGGCTGGGGTCCTCGTCCACCTCGACGCCGGCGGCGCGCAGCTTGAGCAGCGCCCCCCGCGCCGCCCCCGACAGCTGCGGGGAGTCCCACAGCCGCGCGGCCAGGGCGACCGCGGCGGCCTCGTCGGGCTCGAGCCGGACCTCCCCCAGCTCGTAGTCCTGCCGGGCGATGCGGTAGCCGTCGGCGGTGTCGACGGCGCGCCGGCCCGTCTCCAGCGGCACGCCCAGCTCGCGCAGCTCGGCCTTGTCGCGCTCGAAGGTGCGGAAGAACGCCTCGTCGGTGCCCTCGTAGCCGGGCACGGTCGCCCGGATCCGCTCCGCGGTGAGGTACTGGCGGGTGGACAGCAGGCAGATGACCAGGTTCACCAGCCGCTCGGCCCGCGAGGAGGACACGCCGGGCATCGTACGACCGGGCCGCCGCGCCCCGCGGCCCCGGCGTCGTCCCTGGGGACGGCCGACCCCGGCCGGGGACCGATCCGGCCCGGCCGTCTCACCCTGCGACGCTCCTTGACCGCACCCGGCCGGGGCGCGGACGCTGCCCGGATGGCCGCCGAGACAGCCGACAGCGCCGCATCCGGTGCCGCCACCGGGCCGGGCGGCGTCGAGACGTTCAACCCCTGGACCGTCGTCCACCTCGTCTTCACCCACCTCGCCGACCACGGCCTGCACCCGGTGCTGGGCGAGGCCGGCGACCCGGCCGAGCCGGCCGCGGCCCTGCTGCGGGCGCTGGGCATCGCGCCCGGCCGCAACGACGAGACCGTCACCTCACCCGCGGTGCAGGACTCGCTGGCGCTGATCCGGCAGCGGATGTTCGGGGAGGCGCCAGGGCCCGGGTGACCGCGGCGCGGACGTCGCGCGCCGGGCCCGACACCGCCGACTCCAGCGGGCCCCGGCTCCCGGCCAGCCGCAGCGCCACCCCGATCAGCACCGCCCCGACGACGTGGGCGACCAGGACGGCGCCGCGGTCGGGCGCCCCGCTGGCCGGGAACGCGGCCAGCACGGCGACGTGCAGCGCGTACAGCGTCAGCGGGACCGAGCCCACGGCGGCGGGCAGCCGCACCAGCGACGGGGCCGCGCGGGCCAGCAGCAGCGCGGCGCCGAGCACGGCCAGCGCGGTGCCGGTGGTGTGGGCCAGGTCGAACGGCGTGCCGGAGTGCGGCAGGTCCACCGCCAGCCACCACCACGTGTCCGTGGGCGTCGACCCGGCCTGCCGCTCGGTCAGCGCCTCCGGGTCCAGCGCCGGCCCCGCCGCCGCGACCAGCAGCCGCGACGCCAGCGCCGCCGCCAGGGCCAGCGCCGCGCCCCCGCCCAGCAGGCCCAGCGCGACCCCGCGGCGGCGCAGGTCCAGGCGCCCGACGGCCAGCCCCGCGAGCAGGTACGCGGTCCAGGGCAGCACCGGGTAGTAGCCGGTGAGCACGAGGGTCCGCAGCAGCTCCACCGGCTCGGCCAGGTCGACGAGCCCGGCCTGCGGACCCGGGCCCTCGGGCAGGTCGCGGCGCAGGAGGTGGCTGAGCACCGGCGCGCCCGCCGCCACCAGCACCGCCGCACCGGCCAGCACGGCCGCCGGCAGGCGCAGCAGCGGGACCGCCACCCAGAACAGCAGCCCGTAGTAGGCGAGGATCACCGCGACGGGCGGGTCCAGCCCCACGAGGACCAGGCCCAGCAGGCCGACGACCAGCCCGCGCACCAGCAGCGACGCGCCGGCGGCCAGGTGGGCGCGCCCGTCGGCCGGGCGCCCCAGCGACAGCGCCACCCCCACCCCGGCGAGCACCGCGAACAGCGCGGAGGACCGCCCGCTGGCCACCAGCCCGGTGAGCGTGGGCTCCCCGGCCGCGTCGCGCAGCGGCAGGATGTGCGTGCTGGCCATGCCCACGAGCGCCGCGGCGCGGGCCGCGTCGACGCCCGTGATCCGCTCCCGCGCCCCGGTCCCCGGCTCCCCGCTCGGCGGGGTCCGGTCTCCCGCTGCCCGGCGCCTGCGCGCGTGGGCCGGGCCCGTGGGAGCAGCCGTCACGGGCGCGAGTACACGGCCGTCACCGGGCCGTCCGGGCTCGCACCGGCCCGGCGCAGCCAGTCCTCCAGCGCGTGCCGCGCGGCGTGCAGCGGCGGGCGCCGGGCCGGGTCGTTGTGCATGGCCGCGTGCAGCAGCGCGAGGTGGGCGCTGCGCGGCGGCAGGTGCGACAGCGGCGCACCGGCCGCGGCGGCGCGCAGCCCGGACACCGCGTCGGGGTGCCCGCCGCGGGGCGGGTGCCCGGTGAGGGCGTAGGAGATCGTGGCGGCCAGCTGCCAGGAGTCCGACTCCGGCGTGGCCCGCTGCCCCGCCGCCACCTCCGGGGCGAGGAAGTCCGGCGTGCCCAGCACGAACCCGGCCTGGGTCAGGGTGGCGTCGCCCGAGCGGCGGGCGATGCCGAAGTCGATCAGGTGCGCCAGCCCCGAGGGGTCGACGATGACGTTGCCCGGCTTCACGTCGCGGTGCATGACGCCGATGCCGTGCGCGGCGTCCAGCGCGCCCGCCACCGATGCCCACACCCGGGCGGCGGCGATGTCGTCGAGCACGCCGCGGGCGCGCACCAGGTCGCCCAGCGACTGCCCGTCGACGTACTCCATGACGATGACCATGCCGTCGAGCTCGGCGAGCCCCGGGTCGCTGCGCGCGCTGACCAGGTCGAAGATCCGCACGCAGTGCGGGTGGCGCACCGAGCGCAGCGCCATCGCCTCGCGCTCGATCCGCTGCTCGGTCTCCGCGTCGGGGGCGTGCGCGGCCTTCAGCGCCACCGTGCGCCCGAGCCGGGAGTCCTCGGCCAGCCACACCTTGCCGAACCCGCCCGCGCCCAGGCGCCGGATCAGCCGGAACCGCGGCGGGCCCGCCACCTGCTCCAGCGGGGCCACCATCGTCGGGTGGGGCGCCCGCCGCGGCGACGACCCCGTCGCCGGTCCCCGCGCCGGCACCGGCCGCGACGCCGACGAGCCGGTCGGGGGCGCGGCGAGCACCGGCGGCTCGGGGGCGCGCCCGGAGAACCGGGCCGCCATCCGGTCGGCCAGCGACGCCCGCGGCTCGGCCGCGTCGCGGGCGGGCGGCACCGGTGGGGTGCGCACCGGCTCGGGCCGCGCGGGCGCGGCGGGGCGCGGCCCGCGCTCCCGCGGTGCGCCGGCGAACGGCACGACGAGCGCGCCCGCGAAGGCGCCGATCCCGACGCCGAACCACAGGTGCACCGCGGTCCACGCCGGCACCGCGGCGGTGAGCACCGCGACCGCGACCAGCGACAGCCAGAACGCCCGACCCAGCCCCCGCGGCCCGCGGCGCAGCGCCGTGCGGGCCTGGACCAGCACGAACAGCACCGCGAGCAGCGGCAGCCCGACCAGCAGCGCGGGCAGGAACCCGTAGAGCGTCTGCTCGGTGAAGGTGAACGACCCGGCGACGCTGCCCGAGGACAGGTACTGGGCCTGCGAGGAGAACAGCGGGCCCAGGTAGTCGGCCACCACCGGCACCCCGACCGGCTGCTCGAGCGACCGCAGGTCGTCGGCACCCAGCCCGGACACCTCCACCCCGGGCGCGCGCACCATCACCTGCCCGGCGCCGATGAACGCCAGCAGCGGCACCACCCCCGCCGTCAGCACCCCGATCGCGACGATCAGCAGCGCGCCCCCGCCGGAGGACCCGGTGACCCGGCGCAGCAGCGCCACCAGCACCGCGCCCGCGGCCGGCACGAGCCCGACCAGCACGCCGAGCATCGTCAGGGTCCAGGCCCAGGACCCGGGGAACACCTCGGGAGCGACGGAGTGCAGGCCCGACAGCAGTCCGGCCACCAGCACCGTCAGCTCGTCCACACGACCCACTATGGCAGGTGGCGGACGAGGGCGTCCGGGGCCTTCCGCAGCGCGGCGAGGTCGCCGTACCCGGCCAGGGCGAGCGTCAGGTCCAGCTCGGCGAGGACGCTGCGCAGCACGTGGCGCACGCCCTCCTGCCCGCCCAGCGCGAGCCCGTAGGCGTAGGGCCGGCCCAGCAGGACGGCGTCCGCGCCCAGCGCCAGGGCGAGCGCGGCGTCGGCCCCGGTCCGCACCCCGGAGTCGAAGAGGACCGCGCCGCGCCCCGCCACCGCGGCGACGACGCCGGGCAGGGCGTCCAGCGCGCCGACCGCCCGGTCGACCTGGCGCCCGCCGTGGTTGGACACCACCACGCCGTCCATCCCCGCCTCGACCGCGCGGACCGCGTCGCCCGCGTGCTGCACGCCCTTGAGCACGATCGGGCCGTCCCAGTGCTCGCGCAGCAGGCCCAGCCGGTCCCAGCGCAGCGCGGTGCCGGTGAACATCGGCACCCAGCGCCCGACCGCCGCCATCAGGTCGTCCTCGGGGGCCTTGTCCAGCCCGGCGAGGAAGGCCGGGTCGGAGAACGGGATCGCCGTGCCCGTGCCGCGCAGGAACGGCAGGTACGCGCCGTCCAGGTCGGCCGGGCGCCAGCCCAGCGTCCAGGTGTCCAGGGTGACCACGAGCGTCGAGCACCCGGCCGCGCGGGCGCGGGCGAGCAGGCTCGCGGTGACCGCGTCCTCGGTGGGCCAGTACAGCTGGTACCACAGCGGCCCGCCGTCCGACGCCGCCGCGACCTCCTCGATCGTGTGCGAGGACGCCGTCGACACGACCATCGGCAGGCCCAGCTGCGCCGCCGCCCGCGCCACCGCGAGCTCCCCGTCGGGGTGCAGGATCGACAGCACCCCGATCGGCGCGGTCAGCAGCGGCGCCGGCAGCGCCGTGCCCAGCACCGTCGATGACCAGTCGCGGACGGTGGTGTCGCGCAGCATCCGCGGCACGAACGCGTGCCGGTCGAACGCCGCCCGGTTCGCCCGCACCGTCGCGCCCGACCCGGCCCCGCCGGCGACGTAGCCGTACGGCCCGTCGGTCAGCACCGCCCGCGCCGCCTCCTCCAGCCGGCTCGGGTCGGTCGGGAACCGGGGGATCTCGTCGGCCAGCCCGCGGAGGTAGATCTCGGCGGCGTAGGCGGAGAAGGGCGCGGTCACGGGCCGAACCTACGGGCGCGACCGGCCGGAGTCAGCAACCCGACGGCCGGCGGACGGTCGCCGCCGTGATCGTCGGCGGACGTGATCGCCGCCGGACGGGCACCGCGGCCCCGGCCGGGGCGGTACCGCCGGTCCGGCAGCGATCACGAGGTCGATGATCCCCGCGGGAGGTGCGCCACGGCCCCGAGCCGGGCCGCGGCGCGGATCCAACGACGATCACCACCGCCGCTCCGTCGGAATGCCGGGACCACCGGTGCGGGTTGCCCCGGCATGGGCCTCACCCGCACGCACGGACCGCTGTCGCCGCGCGCCCCGCGGACCGTCGACTACGCCCTCGACGGGCCGGCGCACAAGCTGCTCGCCCACCCGTTCCCGCGCCGGGTGCGGGCGGAGTTCGCGGGCCGCACGGTCCTCGACACCACCGCCGGCGTCCTGCTGCACGAGACCGCGCTGCTCCCCCGCCTCTACGTGCCCGAGGCCGACCTGGACGCCTCGGCGTTCGCGCCCAGCACCACCACGACGCACTGCCCGTTCAAGGGCGACGCGACCTACCGGACGCTGCGGGTCGGCGACCGCGAGGTGCCCGACGCGCTGTAGGCCTACCCCGACCCGGTGGCGTCCGCGCCGTGGCTGGCCGGGTACGCCTCGCTCTACTGGGACGCCGCGGACGCCTGGTACGACGAGGACGAGCGGGTGCACGCCCACCTCACCGACCCCTACACCCGCGTCGACGTGCGCCCGACCAGCCGGCGCGTGCGGGTGTACGCCGGGGACCTGCTGGTCGCCGAGTCCCACCACCCGCTGCGCCTCGACGAGACCGGCCTGCCCGTCCGCTGGTACCTCGATCCGGCCGACGTCCGCGTCCCGCTGGAGCCCACGGCCACCCGCATCCGCTGCCCGTACAAGGGGGAGGCGCGCTACTGGACCGTCCGCACCCCGGCCGGGGACCTCGTCGACGCGGCCTTCGGCTACCCGGACCCGCTGCCCGAGTCGGCCCGGATCGCCGGGCGGGTGAGCCTCCTGCACGACGACCTGCGCACCGTCGTCGACGGGGACTGAACACGACGGGTACTGGACACCACGGGGACCGAGCGCGACGGGACCGGGCTACTCGTCGTCGACCAGCAGCGCCTCCAGCGCCGGCATCGCCTCGGCGACGGTGCGGCGCTGGGCGTCGTCGAGCCGGGCCAGGCGGCGGGCGACGAGCGCGGTCCGCTGGGTGCGGACCTCGGCCAGCCGGCTCGCCCCCAGCTCCGAGACGGTGACGAGCACCCCGCGGGCGTCCTGCGGGTCGGGGGTCCGCACGACCAGGCCCTGCTCGTCGAGCGCAGAGAGCACCCGGCTCATCGTCGGCGCGGTCACGGCCTCGCGCCGGGCCAGCTCCGACAGCCGCAGCGGGCCGTGCTGCTCCACCGTCACCAGGGCCGAGAGCTGCAGCGGCCCGATCGACTCCTGCGCGTCGATGCGGATGCGGCGGTGCAGCCGCCCGACCACGATCCGCAGGTGCACCGCGAGATCGGTCAGCTCGTCGGCGTCCACCGGGCCCATCGCGCCATCGTGCCAGCTCACACCTTGCGCAACCGCACCCCGGTCACGCTGTGGTCGGGCCCCTTGCGCAGCACCAGGCTGGCCCGCCCGCGGGTGGGCAGGATGTTGCGCTCCAGGTTCGGCCCGTTGATCGCCGCCCACACGCTCTCCGCCCACGCCACCGCCTGCTCCTCGTCCAGCGCGGCGAACCGGCGGAAGTAGGAGTCCGGGTCGCGGAACGCGGTCTCGCGCAGCCGCAGGAACCGCTCCACGTACCAGCGGCGGATGTCGGCGGTGGCCGCATCGACGTAGACGGAGAAGTCGATGAAGTCGCTGACGGCCAGCGCCGCACGCCCGGGCGGGGCCGGCTGGAGCACGTTGAGGCCCTCCAGCAGCAGGATGTCGGGCCGGTGCACCGTCAGGCGCTCCCCCGCCACGATGTCGTAGACCAGGTGCGAGTACACCGGCGCGCTCACCTCCGCGCGACCGGCCTTCACCTCGGTGACGAACCGCAGCAGCGCCCGCCGGTCGTAGCTCTCCGGGAAGCCCTTGCGCGCCATCAGGCCCCGGCGCTCCAGCTCCGCGTTGGGCAGCAGGAACCCGTCGGTGGTCACCAGCTCCACCCGCGGGTGCTGCGGCCAGCGGGCCAGCAGCAGCTTGAGCAGCCGCGCGGTGGTCGACTTGCCCACCGACACCGACCCCGCCACCCCGATGACGAACGGCGTGCGCACGTCGGTCGCGCCCAGGAACGTGCGGTAGGCGCGGTAGAGCCGCCCGCCCTCCTGCACGTGCAGCGTCAGCAGCCGCGACAGCGGCAGGTACACCTCGCGCACCTCGTCGAGGTCCACGGCGTCGCCGAGGCTGCGCAGCGCGTCCAGCTCCCCCGCCGTGAGCGGCAGCGGCGTCGCCTCCCCCAACCGCGCCCACGCCGCCCGGTCGAAGTCGACGAACGGCGACGCCGCCTCCCGGGTGCGACTGCCGGTCACCGGCCGCCGCCGTTCATCGCCCGCTGCCGTTCATCGCCCGTCAACCTAGGACCCGACCGCCCCGCCGGCGCCCCCGAGTCGCCCACGTCACCACCGCCTCCGGCCGCTCGGCCCGGCGATCACGGCCCCCGTCGATCAGAATGCCCGCGATGACCGTCCTGCTCTCCGTGCTCGGCCTGCTCGCCGTGGCCGCGCTGACCTTCGGCACCGCGGTGTCGGTGGCGTCCGAGTTCGCGCTGACCGCGCTCGAGCGCAGCCAGGTCGACGCCCACGTCGCCCAGGCCGACGACAAGCGCGCCCGCACGGTGCAGCACGCCCACCGCACCCTGTCGTTCCAGCTCTCGGGCTGCCAGCTGGGCATCACGATCACCACCCTGGTCACCGGCTACATCGCCGAGCCCGCGATCGCCTCGCTGTTCCGCCCCGGCCTGGACGCCGCCGGCCTGCCCGAGGGCCCCGCCGCCGCCACCGCCACCGCGCTGTCGCTGCTGCTCGCCACGACCCTGTCGATGGTGTTCGGGGAGCTGGTGCCCAAGAACCTCGCCATCGCCGACCCGCTGCGCACCGCCCGGGCCGTCGTCTGGCTGCAGAGCGGGTTCGCCCACGCCCTGCGCCACGTCATCAGCGCGCTCAACACCGCGGCCAACGCGATCGTGCGCCGCCTCGGCGTCGAGCCCGCCGAGGAGCTGCGCTCGGCGCGCTCCCCCGGCGAGCTCAGCTCGATCGTCCGCTCCTCGGCCGAGCACGGCACGCTCGACGCCGGCACCGCCACCCTGCTGGACCGCTCGCTGCGCTTCACCGACCGCGTCGCGGAGGACCTCATGACCCCCCGCGTCCGCGTCGCGTCCCTCTCGGCCGACGACACCCTCGACGACCTCGTCGCGCTCGCCCGCCGCACCGGCCGCTCCCGGTTCCCCGTCGACGACGGCGACCCCGACGCCGTGCTCGGCGTCGTGCACGTCAAGCAGGCCTTCGGCGTCCCCGACCGCTCCGCGACACTGCGCGACCTCGTCCAGCAGGTGCCGGTCGTCCCCGCCTCCCTCGACGGCGACGCCCTGCTCACCGCGCTGCGCCGGTCCGGACTGCAGATGGCCGTCGTCGTCGACGAGTACGGCGGCACCGCCGGCATCGTCACCCTCGAGGACCTCATCGAGGAGATCGTCGGCGACGTCCGCGACGAGCACGACGCCGGCGAGGTCCCCCAGGTGCGGGGGCTCTCCGACGGCGGCTGGCTCGCCTCGGGCCTGATGCGCGCCGACGAGGTGCTCGACCGCACCGGGTTCGTCCTGCCCGAGGGCCCCTACGAGACCCTCGCCGGGCTGGTGCTCGCCCAGCTCGGCCGGATCCCCGAGGTCGGCGACGAGGTCGTCGTCGACGGGCGGCGGCTCACCGTCACCCGGCTCGACCGCCACCGCGTCGCCGAGCTGCGGATGCACCCGGTCGCGGATGGGGTGCGGGCATGAGCGGCGACCTGCTCGCGCTGCTCGCGGCGGTCCTGCTGCTCGGCGCCAACGCGTTCTTCGTCGGGGCGGAGTTCGCCCTGGTCTCCGCCCGCCGCGACCGCCTGGAGAGCCTCGCCGAGGCCGGCGCCGGCGCGGCCGTCGACACGGTCCTGCGCGCCCACGCCGACCTGTCCCGCATGCTCGCCGCGTCCCAGCTGGGCATCACCATCTGCTCGCTGCTGCTCGGACGCCTCGGCGAGCCCGCCGTTGCGCACCTCATCGAGCCCCCGCTCGCCCTGATCGGGCTGCCCGAGGCGGCCGTGCACGCCGTCGCGTTCGCCGTCTCGCTGGCCATCGTCGTCGTCGCGCACATGGTGCTCGGCGAGATGGTGCCCAAGAACATCGCCATCGCCGGGCCCGAGCGGGCCGCGCTGGTGCTCGTCCCGCCCTTCCTGGTGTTCACCCGGATCGCGGGGCCGCTCATCGCCTTCTTCAACTTCCTCGCCAACGGCGTGCTGCGCCTCGCCGGCGTGCAGCCCCGCGACGAGATCGAGGCCGCCTTCACCTCCGGCGAGCTCGCCGACCTCATCAGCGAGGCGGGCCGCGAGGGGTTCCTCGACGACGAGGAGACCCGGCGCATCACCCGCACCCTCGACTCCGCGCAGGCCACCGTGGCTGACATCGTCATCCCGACCGCGGACCTGGTGACCCTCCCGCCCCGCCCGACCGTCGACGACCTGGCGCGCGCGGTCGCCCGCACCGGCTACTCCCGGTTCCCGCTGCGCGCCCCCGACGGCCGGCTCACCGGCTACCTGCACGTCAAGGACATCCTCGACCTCGATGAGGGCCGCGCCGTGCCCCCCGGGCGCGTCCGCGCCCTGCCCGAGGTGCCCACCGGGGCCCGCCTGGACGAGGCCGTGTCGCTGCTGCGCCGCCACCGCGCCCACCTGGGCCGCGCGGTCGCCCCCGGCGGCGCCACCGTCGGCGTCGTCACCATGGAGGACCTGGTCGAGCGCTACGTCGGCACCGTGCGGGACACCACGCACCAGGCTTGAGCGCCGGCCGGTAGCGTCCGGATCGTGCCGGTCCTCGACGGGCCCGCGTGGCGGGCGCTCGCCGCGGAGCACCGCACCCGCGCCGAGCGCTGGACCGTCCCGCACCGGGAGCGGCGCCGCCGCGGCGAGGCCCATCCCGTGCTGGACTTCCTGTTCACCTACTACTCGCTGCGCCCCGCCCGGCTGGAGCAGTGGCACCCCGGGCCCGGGGTCGTGCTGCTCGACGCCGACGCGTTCCCCGACCTCCCCGGCCACGTCCGCGACGGCGGCGCGGTGCGCCTCGACCCGGCCGCCCTCCCCGACCGCGTCCGCCGCACCGCGGAGTTCGTCCGCGCGCTGCTCACCGCCACCGCCGCCCGCCCGCCGCGCCTGGGCTGCTTCGGCCTGCACGAGTGGGCGATGGTCTACCGCAGCGACGCGCCCCGCCACGGCGCCGTGCCGCTGCGCCTGGGCCCGGCCGGCACCGACGCCGTGGTCGAGGCCCTCCCGCTGCAGTGCACCCACCACGACGCGTTCCGCTTCTTCACCCCGGCGGCGCGCCCCCGCAACGCGTTGGCACCGACCCGCGAGGACCAGGTGCGCCACGAGCAGCCCGGCTGCCTGCACGCCACCATGGACCTCTACAAGTGGGCCTACAAGCTCGCCCCCGCCGTCCCCGGCGACCTGCTGGTCGACTGCTTCGCCCTGGCCGCCGAGGTGCGCGAGCTCGACATGCGCGCGAGCCCCTACGACCTCGCCGCCCACGGCTGCTCCCCCGTCCGGATCGAGACCCCGGCCGGGCGGGCCGAGTACGTGAGGGCCCAGGCCCGCTTCGCCGACCGCGCCGCTCCCCTGCGGCAGCGCCTGCTCGACGTCTGCGACGCCGTCGTCGACTGAACGGGTTCTTCCGGTCCCGGCTGTGCGTCGTGCTCGTCAGCGTTTCGCTGTCGACAAGAAAGCGTCAACGATCCGATGACATGAAGAATGCCACTTCGGTGCTCACCACCAGCAGGACGGCGACGGGGAGGACGCCGCCCACCTTGATCACCGGTCGGGTGCGCGAGCGGCCGGATCCGGCCGGTGGAGCACCGGAACGCCGATCACGGGGGCGCCGGCCGACCCGCCGCCGGTCGGGTGAGGACGGGCCGGAGCCCGCCCCCCTTACCGGCACGCGACGTTGCTGACCCCCTTCGCCGCGAACTGGGCGACGTTGGCGCAGGTCACGCGGTTGAGTGTCTTGCTGGTCGACAGGTTGACCCCGTAACCGGGCCCGTTCACCACGGCCGTGTTGGCGTCGAAGACGTTGTCGATCCCCCACCCGTCGAGGATGCGGTGGAGCTGGAAGCCGTCGACCGGGCTCGTCGTGCCGGTGTTGCCGCTGATCGTCCAGCCGTTGCCCTTGACGTCCACCCAGGAGTCGGCGTCGGTCATCCCGGTCCCGTTGAACCGGTTGCCGCGCAGGACTCCCCCGGTCGTGCCCTCCTTGACGTCGACCGACTCGGCGCGCGTGCCCGAGACCGTGTTCCCCTCGATGACGTTGCGGTCGCTGCGGTCGGGCTCGCACGCCGTGTAGGTGCACCAGTTGCTCCGCGCCGTGCCGACGTAGATCCCCTCCCCCACCGCCGGCGTCCGCAGCCCGGCGTCGCGGACCGTGTTGTCCCGCACGACGTTGTCGCTGCTGTGCGCGCGCAGGTGCAGCGCCTCGTCCCCGGTCCCCTCCACCAGCAGGCCCTCGATGCGGCTGTGGCGGGTCCCGTCGGCCATCACGCCCTTCTGCCCGCCCCGCACCGTGAACCCGGAGACCTGCCAGTGCTGGGCCCCGTCCAGGTGCAGCGTGTAGCCGGTGGCCGTGGTGCCGGCGGTCAGCACCGCGCTGCGGGGGCCGCACAGCACGACGGGCTCGGTCGGGGTGCCGGACCCGCGGGCCACGAACCGGCCCGTGTACGTCCCGGGGGCGAGCTGGACGACCGACCCCGGACCGGCGGCCGCCAGGGCCCGGGTGAGCCCGGCCGCGTCGGTGACCACCGCGCCACCCGAGCAGGCGGCGGTCGGCGGCGGTTCCGCCCCGGCCGGGGACGGGGCGGCGAGGGCCAGGGCGGCCGCGACCGGGACGACGAGGAGACGGGCGAGCGTCAAGGGGGACTCCTGCTCGGGCGGTGGGGTGTCACCGGCTCGTCGCTCCCCCGGGTCCCCCCGTTAGACGGGCCGGTGGGCCACCACCGCATCGAGCGTCCGGGCGTCACCCGCCGTCACGGGCCGGGCGGTGTCAGCGCTCGGTTGCCGCAGCGATGGCGTCAACGGTTCATTGACCAGGGGAGGACGACGAGGACCGGTCGCCCCAGTGAGGGGGGCGGCCGGTCCCGGACGTCACACCTCGGCGAACGCCTCCGGGGAGGGGCAGCTGCACACGAGGTTGCGGTCGCCCTTCGCCCCGTCGATGCGCCGGACCGGGGGCCAGACCTTGCGGTCGTGGACACCGGGCACGGCGCCGGTGGGGTAGGCGGCGATCTCGCGCGTGTAGGGGTGGTCCCACTTGTCGACCAGGCTCGCCGCGGTGTGCGGGGCGCCGCGCAGCGGGTTGTCCTCCACCGGCCACTCCCCCGCCGCCACCCGCGCGATCTCCGAGCGGATGCCGATCATCGCGTCGACGAACCGGTCGATCTCGGCGAGGTCCTCGCTCTCGGTGGGCTCCACCATGAGCGTGCCGGCCACCGGGAACGACATCGTCGGCGCGTGCAGGCCGTAGTCGGCCAGGCGCTTGGCCACGTCGTCGACGGTGACGCCGGTGTCGCGGGTGATCGCCCGCAGGTCGAGGATGCACTCGTGGGCGACCTGGCCGTCCGCGCCCGCGTACAGCACCGGGTAGTGCTCGGCCAGCCGAGCGGCCACGTAGTTGGCCGCGGCCACGGCGGTCAGGGTGGCGCGGCGCAGGCCGTCGAGGCCCATGAGCCGGATGTAGGCCCACGAGATGGGCAGCACGCCGGGGCTGCCGTGCGGGGCGGCCGAGACCGGCCCGACGACGCCGCGGCCGGGCAGGAACGGGGCCAGGTGCTCGGCCACCGCGACCGGCCCGACGCCCGGGCCGCCGCCGCCGTGCGGGATGCAGAAGGTCTTGTGCAGGTTGAGGTGGCTGACGTCGCCGCCGAACGCGCCCGGCCGGGCCACCCCGACCAGCGCGTTGAGGTTCGCGCCGTCGACGTAGACCTGCCCGCCGGCCTCGTGGACCGCGTCGCACACCTCGCGGACGTCGGCCTCGAACACCCCGTGCGTCGACGGGTAGGTGATCATCAGCGCGGCGAGGGCGTCGCGGTGCTGCGCGATCTTGGCCCGCAGGTCGTCGAGGTCGACGTCGCCGGTGGGCGCGGTGCCCACGACGACGACGCGCATCCCCGCCATCACGGCCGACGCCGCGTTGGTGCCGTGCGCGCTGGCCGGGATCAGGCACACGTCGCGGTGCGCCTCCCCCCGCGAGCGGTGGTAGGCCGCGATGGCGAGCAGCCCGGCGAACTCGCCCTGGGAACCGGCATTGGGCTGCAGCGACACCGCCGCGTAGCCGGTGAGCTCGGCGAGCCAGCGCTCCAGGTCGCTGATCATCTCCAGCGTCCCCGCCGCGTCCGCCTCGGGGGCGAACGGGTGCAGGTCGGCGAAGCCGGGCCAGGTGATCGGCTCCATCTCCGCGGTGGCGTTGAGCTTCATCGTGCACGAGCCCAGCGGGATCATCGTGCGGTCCAGCGCCAGGTCGGCGTCGGACAGCCGGCGCAGCCAGCGCATCAGCGAGGTCTCGCTGCGGTGGTCGTGGAACACCGGGTGGGTCAGGTAGTCGCTGGTGCGGCCCAGGGCGGCCGGCAGCGCGTCGTCGGTGGCCGCGTCCAGCGCGGCCACGTCGCCGTCCACCCCGAACGCCGCCCACACGGCGGCCACGTGCGCGGAGGTGGTCGCCTCCGAGCAGGCGACGCCGACGGTGCGCTCGTCGACGCGGCGCAGCGCGATCCCGGCGGCATGCGCGGCGGTGACCACGGCGTCCGCATCCGGGACGCGGGCCAGCACGGTGTCGAAGAACTCCCCGTGCACCACCTCGACGCCGCCGGCCCGCAGGCCCGCGGCCAGCACGGCGGCGGTGCGGTGGGTGCGCTGCGCGATGCGGCGCAGCCCGTCGGGGCCGTGGTAGACGGCGTAGCAGGCCGCGACGACGGCGAGCAGCACCTGCGCGGTGCAGATGTTCGACGTGGCCTTCTCGCGGCGGATGTGCTGCTCGCGGGTCTGCAGGGCCAGGCGCAGGGCGGGGCGGCCGTCGGCGTCGACCGAGACCCCGACCAGCCGGCCCGGGAGCTGGCGGGCCAACTTCTGCCCCACCGACAGGTAGGCGGCGTGCGGGCCGCCGTAGCCCAGCGGGACGCCGAAGCGCTGCGTGGTGCCGAGCACGGCGTCCGCGCCCAGCTCGCCGGGCGGGGTGAGCAGGGTCAGCGCGAGCAGGTCGGCGGCCACGGCCACCAGGGCGCCGCGCTCGTGCGCGGCCGCGATCAGCGCGGACGGGTCGCGCAGCGCGCCGGACGCGCCGGGGTAGGCCAGCAGCAGCCCGTACAGCTCCCCCTCGGGCAGGCCGTCGGACAGGTCGGCCACGACCAGCTCGATGCCCAGCGGCTCGGCCCGGGTGCGCAGCACGTCGACCGTCTGCGGCAGCGTGTCGGCGTCCACGACGAACCGGGGGCTGCGCGCCTTCCCCGCGCGGCGCAGCAGCGTCATCGCCTCGGCGGCGGCGGTCGCCTCGTCCAGCAGCGACGCGCCCGCGACCGGGAGCCCGGTCAGGTCGGCGACGGCGGTCTGGAAGGTGAGCAGCGCCTCCAGCCGGCCCTGGCTGATCTCGGGCTGGTAGGGGGTGTAGGCGGTGTACCAGGCCGGGTTCTCCAGCACGTGGCGGCGGATCACCGGGGGCGTGATGGTGCCCGAGTAGCCCAGCCCGATCATCGGCACCGTGACGGTGTTGCGGGCGGCCAGCGCGCGCAGCTCGGCCAGGACCTCGGTCTCCGACGCGGCCGGGGGCAGCGAGGTCGGCAGGTCCGCCGGGTCGGCGATGGTGCCGGGCACCGCCCGGGCAGCGAGCTCGTCGAGCGAGGACACCCCGACGGCGGCGAGCATCGCGTCGAGGTCGGCCGGGCGGGGGCCGATGTGGCGGTCGGCGAACGGGACGCCGCGCTCGAGGTCGGCCAGGGACGGGCGGTCGGTCACGTCGGAACCTCCGGGCGAGCGGATCGGGGCGGGGCGGGGCAGGGCGGTGCCGCCCTCCCCCTCTGTCCCCGCCCGGAGCCGGGCACCTGAGAGATTCACCGCTCCCGCGGCTTTCCCCGTCGGCGGACCGCCGGAGCGGTCACTTTCCAGAGGCGTCTCGCCCGTGCGGTCCTGGGTGCCTGAGAGGTTCCGGGGAGGAGTTGCTCCTTCGGCGCCCGGCTGCGTGCACCGGGCTCTCCCGCGCGGGATCGGCGACTGCGCCTCGCAGTCTAGCCCGATCCGGGCGCTCCGCAGGCCCGACCGCCCGGGCTCCTCAGGAGATCGCGCGCCGGGCCCGCCGGCGGGACAGCTCGTCCTCGGGCGTCTCGTCGATCGTGCCGCCGTCGGCGCGCTCGGTGGGGAAGTCCTTGATCGAGACGGTGATCTCGCGCATCGCGCCGGACACGGCGATGCCGAACACGCCCTGGCCGCCGCGGAGCAGGTCGACGACCTCCTCGGCCGAGGAGCACTCGTAGACCGTGGTGCCGTCGGAGAACAGGGTGATGCCGGCCAGGTCGCGGATGCCGCGGCGCCGCAGGTGCTCCACGGCGACGCGGATGTTCTGCAGGGACACCCCGGCGTCGAGCAGCCGCTTGACGACCTTCAGGACGAGCATGTCCTTGAAGGAGTACAGCCGCTGGGTGCCCGAGCCCGCCGCGCCGCGGATGGACGGCATGACCAGGCCCGTGCGGGCCCAGTAGTCCAGCTGCCGGTAGGTGATGCCGACGACCTGGCACGCGGTGGGACCGCGGAACCCGACGAGCTGGTCGGGCAGGCCGTCGAGGCCCGCGTCGAGCAGCGGGTCGGGGAACAGCTCACCCTGCTGGGCCTCACCGGACGCCGGCGTGTCCACCGCGCTCCTTCCGCCGGGGCCGCACCCGGCGGGTGGACCCGATCTCAGGAACCGACGGTAGGACGACGGGTCCCCCCGGTCAACGCGCCACGCTGGTGGGCGTCAGCCGGGCTGCGTCAGCCGGGCTGGGCTCCCCGGAAGTCCTCGGGGGAGATGGAGTCGAGGAACTCGCGGAACTTCTCGACCTCGTCCTCCTGCTCGTCCGGGATGATCAGCCCCGCCTCGGCGAGGACGCTCTCCTCGGCGTGGATCGGGACGCCGACCCGCAGCGCGAGGGCGACCGAGTCGCTCGGCCGCGCGGACACCGTGACGCCGCCGTCGAACACCAGCTCGGCGTAGAACGTGCCCTCCTGCAGGTCGGTGATGCGCACCTGCTCCAGCCGCCGGCCCAGCGCGGTCACCACGTCCTTGAGCAGGTCGTGGGTCAGCGGGCGCTGCGGCTTCACCCCCTGCTGCTCCAGGGCGATCGCGGTGGCCTCCACCGAGCCGATCCAGATCGGCAGGTAGCGGTCACCCGAGGTCTCCCGCAGCAGGAGGATCGGCTGGTTGGCCGGCAACTCGACCCGCACCCCCACGACACGCATCTCGCTCATGCGACGCCTCCTCCTGGTCGTGCCCGTGCTGCCGCGCCACTGGCCCGTCCGACGCTACACGGGCGGGCACCCCGCCGCCCACCGCCCGACGGGCGGCGGACCGGGGGTGCCGGGGGCTCAGCCGGACGCGGCGCCGGTCAGGAACACCAGCCGGAACTTGCCGATCTGCACCTCGTCGCCGCTGGTCAGCACGGCCGTGTCGACCGGCTCGCGGTTCACGTAGGTGCCGTTGAGGCTCCCGACGTCGACGACGACGAAGTCGCCCGCGTCGCGCCGGAACTCGGCGTGCCGGCGCGAGACCGTGACGTCGTCGAGGAAGATGTCGCTGTCGGGGTGGCGGCCCGCGCTGGTGGACACGCGGTCCAGCAGGAACCGCGACCCGGCGTTCGGCCCGCGCTTGACGACCAGCAGCGCCGATCCCGCCGGGAGCGCGTCGACGCCGGAGACCGGCTGGTCCTGGGCCGGGGGCTCGGCGTCGGCGAGGAAGTCGGCCCGGAAGACCGACGTGGTCTCCGGGGCGCGCTCGGGCGGTACGCCGGGCCCGTCGTTCGTGGTCACCTCGGGGTCTCCTCCTGCGGTGGTGGGGTCCGGATCGGCTGACGGCTGCACAACCTACCGTGCCGGACGGGGAAGGTCGCTCAGCCGGTGTGCGCCGCGTACGCCGCCGCGTCGAGCAGTGCGGGCTGCTCGCCGTCGGCGACCCGCAGCTCGAGCATCCACCCGTCGCCGTAGGGGCCGGAGTTGACGAGCTCGGGGGTGTCGGCCAGCCGCTCGTTGACCGCCACGACCTCGCCGGACAGCGGGGAGAAGATCTCCGACACCGACTTGGTCGACTCCACCTCGCCCACCGGCGCCCCGGCGGTGACGGTGTCGCCGACGTCGGGCAGCTGCACGAACACGACGTCGCCCAGCTGGGACTGCGCGTGGTCGGTGATGCCGACCCGGACGACGCCGTCGCCCTGCTCGCGCACCCACTCGTGCGCCTCGGTGTAGCGGAGGTCCTCGGGGATCACGCCGCCACCCTAGTTCCACCCACCCCGGATCTCCTTCGTCGACCCTGCCATCCCCCGGGTGCGCAGGGCCAGCGCGAACTGCGCGAGGTACAGCGCCCCGGAGTAGAGGTACAGCGCGGTGCCCCAGACGGCGAAGGCGACACCGAACAGCAGCGCGACGCCGGCCACCGCGTCCTCCCCCTGGCCCAGCAGGAGCAGCGGGAAGGCGTAGAGCAGCAGGAACGTCGCGGCCTTGCCCAGGTAGGTCACCTCGAACGGGCCCCAGCCGCGGTGGCGCAGCACGAGCACGCAGCCGGCCAGCACGACGTCGCGGGCGACGAGCGCCGCCACCGCCCACCACGGCACGACGTCGCGGATCGCCAGCGCGACGAGCGCGGCGAGGATGTAGAGGCGGTCGACCGCCGGGTCGAGCAGCGCGCCCAGGCGGGAGTGCTGGTCGAGCAGGCGGGCCAGCTTCCCGTCGAGCCAGTCGGTGAACCCGCCCACCGCGAGGACCAGGACGGCCCACCCGTCGGCCCGGGGGCCCAGCAGCAGGTACAGGAACAGGGGCACCCCCGCCAGGCGCAGCAGCGACAGGGCGTTGGGGACGGTCAGCACCCGGTCCCGTGTCACCGGGCCAGCGTAGGGGGTGCCCCCGCGCCCGCCCGCCAGGCACGATGCGGGCCATGGACACCCCACCGGACACCGCCTCCGCCTCCGCGGCGCTCAAGGAGATCCAGGCGCCGATCAAGGAGCGCTACCGGTCCGACCCGGCCTCGGCCGTGGTCACCCTGCGCGCCGACGGGGAGCTCGACGGCTCGGGCATCGCCTGCCGGGTGCGCACCGCCACCGCCCTGGCCGAGGCGGGCCTGCACCCGGCCACCGGCGGCGACGGGACGCAGCTGTGCTCGGGCGACATGCTGCTGGAGGCGCTGGTCGCCTGCTCCGGGGTGACGCTGCGCGCCGTCGCGACGGCGCTGGGGCTGGAGGTGGCGGGCACGGTGCACGCCGAGGGGGACCTCGACTTCCGCGGCACCCTCGGCGTCGACCGCGACGCGCCGGTCGGGTTCTCCGACATCCGCCTGCGCTTCGACCTGGACACCACCGCCGACGCCGACCAGGTCGCCACGCTGCTCAAGCTGACCGAGCGCTACTGCGTGGTCCTGCAGACCCTCAAGGTCTCCCCCACCACCTCGGTCGCCGTCGGCCCGTGACCGCCTCCCCCACCGGCGCCCCCACCGGCGCCGACGCCCTGCTCGGGTCCCTGCTCGCCTGCGGGGTCGAGGTGTGCTTCACCAACCCCGGGACCTCGGAGATGCACGTCGTCGCCGCCCTGGACCGCGCCCCCGGGATGCGGGCGGTGCTGACGCTGTTCGAGGGCGTCGCCACCGGCGCGGCCGACGGCTACGCCCGCATGGCCGACCGGCCGGCCGCGACCCTGCTGCACCTGGGTCCCGGCCTGGCCAACGGGCTGGCCAACCTGCACAACGCGCGCCGCGCGGGCAGCCCGGTCGTCAACGTCGTGGGCGACCACGCGCTCGACCACGCCCGCTTCGACGCGCCCCTGCAGAGCGACATCGCCGCCGTCGCCGGCAGCGTGTCGGGGTGGCTGCGGCACGCGTCGACCCCCGGCGGGGTCGGGGCGGACACCGCCGCCGCCGTCGCCGCCGCCCGCGCCGGGCGGGTGGCCACGCTCGTGCTGCCGGCCGACGTCACCTGGGGGCCGGGCGGGGTCACCGCCGGCCCCGACCCCGACCCCTCCGACCCCGCCGATCCCGATCCCGACGCCGTCGCCGCGGCCGCCGCCGCGCTGCGGTCGGGGGGCCCGGCGGTGCTGCTCGTCGGCGGGGACGCCACCCGCGTCCCCGGGCTGGGCGCCGCCGACCGGATCGCCGCGGCCACCGGGGCCCGGCTGCTCGGGGAGACCTTCCCGGCGCGGATCGAGCGCGGGGCCGGGCGCCCGGCGCTGGACCGGCTGGCCTACCTGCCCGCCGCGGCGCGCCACCAGCTCGGCGCGGCGCGCCACCTCGTGCTGGCCGGCGCCCGCTCCCCCGCCGCGTTCTTCGGCTACCCCGGCCAGGACGGCGACCTCGTCCCGCCCGGGTGCACCGTGCACCACCTCGCCGGGCGCCGGGGCGCCGCGGCCGCGCTGGCGCAGCTGGCCGACCTGCTCGCGCCCGGCACGGCGCCGCGGCCCGTGCCCGCGGCCCGGCCCGAGCCGCCCACCGGCGCGCTGACGGTCGCCTCGGCCGCGGCCGCGGTGGGCGCGCTGCTCCCCGAGGGCGCGGTCGTCGTCGACGAGGCGATCACCTCGGGGCTCGGCCTGCCCGACGCGACCGCCGGCGCCCCGCCGCACGACTGGCTGCCGCTCACCGGCGGCGCGATCGGGTTCGGCCTGCCCGCCGCCACCGGCGCGGCGATCGCCCGCCCCGACCGCCCGGTCTGGTGCCTGCAGGCCGACGGCAGCGCCATGTACACGGTGTCCGCGCTGTGGACCCACGCCCGCGAGGGGCTCGACGTCACCACCGTCGTCTACCACAACAGCGCCTACGCCATCCTCCGCGCGGAGATGGCGCAGGTGGGCGCGGCCGGCGGGGCGGCGTCGGCGGACCTGTTCGACCTCGCCCGGCCCCGGCTGGACTTCGTCGCCCTCGCGACCGGCATGGGCGTCCCGGCGGAGCGCGCCACCACCGCCGACGAGCTGGTCGCCGCGCTGCGCCGCGCCGCCGTCGAACCCGGTCCCCACCTGGTGGAGGCGGTGGTGCCCGCGCTCGCCTGAACAGGGCATCGTAGCTGTGCTCGCGGTCACCCGCCGCGCTCGCAGCGCCCGCTCGGCGCCCCGCGGCCACCCTTCGTCGCGGCGGGAACGGGCGGGCGGCAGCGCCGGCCCCCCGTCCGGACGTACAGTGTGCCCGTCGTGACGCTCCGCCTACCCACCCGAGGGGGTGTGCCCGTGTCGACGACCCCCCGACCCGCGCACGCCTGCACGGTGCCGGTCAGCGACGAGCACCTGTGGGAGCTGACCGCCGAGTTCCTCGCGGAGGGCCTGGCGGCGGGCGAGCAGGTCGTCTACGGCGAGAACGGCACGGCCGACGCCGTCCTGGGCCGCCTGGTCGACGACGGCGTGCCGGTGCTCCCGCTGCTGGAGCGCGGGCAGCTGGTCGTGCTGCCCGGGGAGACGATGCGGGGGCTGGCGGCGGTGACCCCCGCCGAGGTGCTGGCCACGGTGGACGGTCTGGTCACCGGCGCGCTGGCCCACTACCCGGGCGTCCGGCTGCTCGGCGAGGCCAGCACGGGCATGCGGCGGGGCGACGGCAGCGCGATGGTGGAGTACGAGTCGCGCTTCGACGAGGTCGTCCGGGGCCGCCCGGCGCGGATCGGGTGCCTCTACGACCGCAACCGCTACAGCGACGCCGCCATCGCCCGGCTCTGCGACGTGCACGAGCACCGGATCGAGCCGGCGCCGCCGGTGCACGACGACGACCTGGTCCGCATCACCGTGCCGCGCCCGTTCGCCGCCCGGGTCGCGGGCGAGGTCGACCACAGCAACCGGCCGCGCATCCGCGCCGTGCTGGAGGCGGCCCTCGACACGGCCCTGCGCGCGGCGGAGCCGCCCGAGGAGATCGAGCTCGACCTGGCGTCGCTGCGGTTCCTCGACGTCGCGGCCGCCGCCAGCGTGGTGCACGCCGCCCGCGACTTCCCCGCGCCGCACCGCCTGCTGCTGTCCGGGGTGCGCCCGGGCGTCCTGCGGGTGCTCGACCGCTGCGGGGCGCCGTTCGTCGACCAGCTGCGCGTGGAGCCCCACCCGGGGCCCTGGGTCCCCGCCGCGGTCGAGCGGACCGACGGGGGCGGCGCATGAGGGTCGGTCCCCGCCGCTACGCCCCGGACGTGGTGGTCCCGCAGCCGTCGCGGCCGCCCGACGAGCCGCGGCTGCAGCACGGGGTCGCGTTCCACCGCGGCCCCGAGCACCTCCTCGGCCAGCTGGTCCCCCTGGCCCGGGACGCCGTGGCGCGGGGCGGCACCGTCGCCCTGGCCGTCGGCCCGGCCACCGAGCGCGCCGTGCGGGCCGCGCTGCCCGCCCCCGACCGCAGCGGCGGGTCGGTCGTCGCGCTGACCGCGCCGCGGCCGGTGGAGGCCGGGTCGGGACAGAGCGTGGCGCTGCGCCGGGCCCGGGAGCTGCGCCAGCTGGTGTGCGTCGCCGGCCCCGTCACCGTCCTGGCCGAGCACCTGGCCGACCACGACGGCCCCGACGGCCGGTTCTGGACCGAGCTGGAGGCCGCCGAGCACGTCGCGCTCGCCGACCTGCCCGTCCGGCTGACCTGCTTCTACCCGGAGGTGCCGCTGCACCGGTCGGTCCTGGAGGGGGCGCGCCGCACCCACCCCGGCCTGCTCGTCGACGGCGAGCTGCGCCCCAACCCGGAGCACCGGCCCCCGCGCGAGGTGCTCGCCGGGCACCCGCCCGCCCCGCCGCTGCTGCTCGGGCCGCCCCACCACCGGCTGCAGTTCCGGGCCTGGCAGCTGCGGGAGGTGCGCCGCCTCGTGCGCGACGCGCTGGTCACCGCCGGGTTCACCGGCCCCGGCGCCGACGCGCCGGGCGCCCTCGGGCTCGACACGCTCGGGATCGGCGCCGACCGCGCCGACGACGTCGTCCTCGCCGTCAACGAGGTCGCCACCAACGCGGTGGAGCACGGCGGGGCGGGCGTCGCGGAGCTGCACCTGTGGTGCGGCGACGGCGAGCTCACCTGCGAGGTGCACGACCCCGGCACGCTGGGCGACCCGCTCCCCGGCCTCGTCGCCCCGCCGGCCACGGTGCAGCGCGGGCGCGGGCTGTGGATCGCGCGCCAGCTGTGCGACGTCCTGCACGTCTGGACCGACGTGCGCGGCACCCACGTGCGGATGCACTGCACGCGCTGAGCTAACCTGGACCCGTAGCGGTGCATGTGACGCGATCGGCCCTTGGCAGGAGTGCGTGGGCGGAGAACACTCTCCAGCGGACTTCCGCGGGGCGCGTGTGACGACACCGGCCGCCGCACACCACATCGGGCTACACACGGGACGCAGTCATGTCTGAGGATCAGCGACGATCTCGCACGCCGAAGGACGCCGCCCACCGGGTCGCCGTCCTCGGGGCCTTCACCCTCACCGCGCCGACCGGACCGGTCGCGCTCGGCGCCGACGCGCGCCGCCTCGTGGCCTACCTGGCCGTGCACCCGCGCCCGCAGCGGCGCGACGCCCTGGCCGCCGACCTCTGGCCGGGGCTGGCCGCCCCCGCCGCCCGGCGCCTGCTCGACGACGCCGTCGCCGCGCTCGACGTACCCGGGCTGCTCGACGAGGCCGCCGACGGCACCCTCGCCCTGGCCGCCGGCGTCGCCGTCGACCTGACCGAGGCCCTCGCGCTGGTCCGCGGCCTGCCCGCGCTGCCCGGCACCTCCGACGTCGACCTGGGCCTGCTCGACGCCGACATCCTGCCCGGCTGGACCGCCGGGTGGATCGCCGTCGAGCGCGAGCGGTTCCGCCAGCTCCGCCTGCACGCGCTCGAGGAGCGCAGCGCCCGCCTGTCGGCCGCGGGCCGCCACGACGAGGCCGTCGCCGTCGCGCGCCGGGCCGTGCGCACCGCGCCGAGCCGGGAGAGCGCCCGCCGCGCCGTCGTCACCGCGCTGCTCGCCCGCGGCGACATCGCCGGGGCCCTCGACGAGCAGGACGCCTACCAGGAGCTGCTGCGCTCCAGCGTCGGCGCCGCGGCGACCACGGGGTCGCTGCTGGCCCCGGCCCCGGCGTGGCCGGTGGTCCGGACCCGGCCCGCGATGCCCCGCTCGGCGGTGCAGCTGCCCGGCCTGCGCTCGGTGCGCACCACGGGCGGCCGTCGCCTGGTCGCGGGCGGGTCGTCCCGCCACTAGCGGGACCGGCCCGGGCGGACCGGCTCAGGCCGCCGCCAGCGGGATCTCGAAGCGCACCTCGGTGCCCATCGAGCCGGCCCGCACGCGCACGGCGCGGGCCAGCTGCTCGATCATCAGCAGGCCGCGGCCCCGGTAGCCCGGGTTCGCGGCCCGCGGCCGCCAGCAGCCGTGGTCGGTCACCCGCACGGCCACGGCGCGGTGGTCGCACAGCTCGAGCTCGACGTCCACGAGGCCCGGTTCCCCGGGTCCGTAGGCGTGCTCGATGCCGTTGGAGACGGCCTCGCCGAGGGCGAGCTGCAGGTCGACCAGCGCGTCACCGCCGACGCCCCACTCGGCCGCCCAGCGGTCGACGCCGCGGCGGATGGACCGGAGCTCCGCGAGCACGGCCCGTCTGGTCATCCGCAACCGACTGCTCCCCTCCGCTCGCTCCGGCACGGCCTCCGGGTAGCCCGCCCGTACCGGGGGCAAACCGCGTACCGGTCGCCGCGGTCGGGTACTCCCCGGTCATGCACGGAACCGGAGCACCAGGACCCGAGGGCGACGTCCCCAACGACCCCGCGCTGGCCAACGCGCGCGAGACCGGCGGCCGCGACGACCGCGAGCCGGACACGGTCGCCGACCCCGACGGCCACAGCACCACCGGCACGGACGCGAACGACGAGTTCGTCGGTCGCATCGCCGGCGACGACCCGGCGTACGCCGGCGAGACCGGCGCGGAGCGGAGGGCGCAGGGATGACCCGCACCGGTGCCACCACCCTGGAGAAGGTCGCCTACAAGCCGTTCGGACTGCTGTTCGGCCTGCTCGGCGGGCTCGTCGCCGGACGGGTGTTCGGCGTGATCTGGAAGCGGATCTCCGGCGAGGACGAGACGCCGCAGCCGCTGTCGGACGCCTACAGCACCCGCGAGGTGCTGTTCGCCGCCACGCTGCAGGGCGCGGTCTACGCGCTGGTGCGCACCGCGGTGGACCGGTACGGCATGAAGGCGGTGAAGAAGGTGCTCGACGGCCCGGAGGAGGAGCACCGTGCCCGAGCGTGACGACATCCCGAGCACGGTGCTGCGATCGGACGACAAGGCCGTCCGCACCTTCGGGAAGACCCTCGACTCGGCCCGCGAGACCTACGACGGGGACGGCGAGCGCGCCCGCCGCACCGCGTTCGCCGCGCTGAAGCACACCCACGAGAAGGTCGGCGACCACTGGGAGCCCAAGGAGCGCCACGGGCCCTCGGACGCGCAGGCGGCGGAGGACACCGGGTCGGGGTCGCGGGAGTCCGACCGGCCCACCGCCGGCGGGGTCGACGCCAACGCCTCGAAGGCGCACCTGATGGACCTGGCGCGGCGGCTGGACGTCCACGGCCGGTCCTCGATGACGAAGGACCAGCTCGTGGACGCCCTGGAGAGGGCCAGCCGCCGGGAGACCGCGAGGGCGCGCCGGGCCGAGGCGGACGGGCCGGACGCCGGGGCCTAGAGCGCCCGCAGGCCCGGCAGCACGTCCTCGCCGAACTGGGTGAGGAACCGCTCCTGGTCGTGCCCCGGGCCGTGCACGACCAGGTGGTCCAGCCCCGCCTCGACGTAGGGGCGGATGCCGGCGAGCGCCTCGTCCGGCGTGGACGCGACGATCCAGCGCTTCGCCACCTGCTCGATGGGCAGCTCGTCGGCGAGGCGCTCCATCTCCTGGCTCGATCCCACGCTGTGCTTCTGCTCGGCGGTGAGCGACAGCGGCGCCCAGAACCGGCAGTTCTCCAGCGCCCGGTCCGGGTCCCGGTCGTAGGAGATCTTGATCTCGATCATGCGGTCCACCGAGCCGGCCTCCCTGCCCGCGGCCTCCTCGCCCTCGGCGACGGCGGGCAGCAGCTTGTCGGTGTAGAGCTCCATGCCCTTGCCCGACGTGCAGATGAACCCGTCGCCGACGCGCCCGGCGTACTTCGCCATCTGCGGCCCGCCCGCGGCGACGTAGACCGGCACCGGCTGCTCGGGGCGGTCGTAGATCGTGGCGTCCACGGTCGTGTAGTACTCGCCGTCGAACGACACGGGCTCGTCGGCCGTCCACAGCTCGCGCATCAGCCGGATCGCCTCGCGCAGCCGCGCGTAGCGCTCCTTGAACTCCGGCCACTCCCGGCCGGACACGGCGATCTCGTTGAGCGCCTCGCCGGTGCCGACGCCGAGCATCACCCGGCCGGGGTAGAGCAGGCCGAGCGTGGCGAACTCCTGCGCCAGCACGGCCGGGTTGTAGCGGAACGTCGGCGTGAGCACCGACGTGCCGAGCTGGATGCGCGAGGTCCGCTCCCCCACCGCCGCCAGCCAGGACAGCGCGAACGGCGCGTGCCCGCCCTCGTGGCGCCAGGGCAGGAAGTGGTCGGACACCACCGCGCTGTCCAGGCCCACCTCCTCGGCCCGCACCGCGTACTCCACGAGCTGCCGGGGGGCGAACTGCTCCGCCGACGCCTTGTACCCCACGCGGACCGCCACCGGTCCACCTCCCGCCGTCGCTGTCCCTGCCGATCTCCCTCCAGCCTGCTACACCGGCGCGCGCGGAGCGCGCCCGCCCGGCAGGCTGGGGGCGTGATCGTGCCCTCGTCCGCCCCCGAGCCCCTCACCGCGACCGCGCCCGCGCTGGCCCGCCCGCACCTGATGCGCCAGCGCTGGAGCGACGTCGGGTTCCTGCACTGGGCCGTCGACCCCGCCGCGGTGGCGCCGCTGTTCCCGCCCGGGGTGCGCCCGGACGTGCTCGACGGGGCGACGTGGGTGGGCCTGGTGCCGTTCCGGATGGTGGGGGCGGGCTTCGCGCACGGCCCGGCGGTGCCGTGGGCGGGCACGTTCCTGGAGACTAACGTGCGGCTCTACTCCGTCGACGGCACCGGTCGGCGCGGCGTGGTGTTCCGCAGCCTGGACACCGACCGGGCGGTCATCGTCGCCGGCGCCCGCGCGGTGTTCGGGCTGCCGTACCGGTGGGCGCGGATGCGGTACTCCGCCCGGGACGGGGTGCACCGCTACACCGCCCGCCTGCGCCGGCCCGCGACGGCGGCCACCAGCCGCATCGCGCTGCGGCCGGGCGCCCCGGTCGAGCCCGGCGAGCTGGAGCACTTCCTCACCGCCCGCTGGGGCCTGCACGTCGCCCACCTGGGCCGGACCTGGTTCGTGCCCAACGAGCACCCGGCCTGGCCGCTGCGCCGGGCCGAGGTCGTCGAGCTCGACGACGGGCTGCGCGCCTCGGTCGGGCTGGGCGGGGCGACCGCGCGGCCGCCGGACCACGTCCTGTTCAGCGACGGCGTGCCGGTGTCGTTCGGCCTCCCGGTCCCGCTGCCCCGGCGCTGACGGCCGGGCCCGGGGCGCTGCCCCGGCGCTGACGGCCGGGGCCTTGACCCCGCCCGGGCCGGGCGGTACGCCTGACGCCGCACCGAGGACGACACGAGGCAGCCGCGGGGCCGCCGATCGGAGGACCCGTGAGGACCGTCACGCACTGGATCGAGGGCGAGCCCGCCACGGGCGCGTCCACCCGGACGAGCCCGGTGTGGAACCCCGCCACCGGCGAGCAGCAGGCCGAGGTCCTGCTCGCGAGCGCCGCGGACGTCGACACCGCGGTGCGCAGCGCGCGGGCGGCGTTCGCGACCTGGGGCCAGTCCTCCCTCGCCCAGCGCACGAAGGTGCTGTTCGCGTTCCGCGAGCTGGTCGCCGCCCGGATCGACGATCTCGCCGCGATCATCTCCGACGAGCACGGCAAGGTCCTGTCCGACGCCCGGGGCGAGGTGCAGCGCGGCCTGGAGGTCGTCGAGTTCGCCTGCGGCATCCCGAGTCTGCTGCGCGGCGGCTTCTCCGACCAGGTCTCCGCCGGCGTCGACGTGCACTCCTTCCGCCAGCCGCTCGGCGTCTGCGCGGGCATCACCCCGTTCAACTTCCCGGCCATGGTGCCGATGTGGATGCACCCGGTCGCCATCGCCTGCGGCAACACGTTCGTGCTCAAGCCCAGCGAGCGCGACCCGTCGGTGTCGCTGCTGGTCGCGCAGCTGTGGGCGGAGGCGGGGCTGCCCGACGGGGTGTTCACCGTCGTCCACGGCGACCGGGAGGCCGTCGACGCGCTGCTCGACCACCCCGACGTCGCCTCGGTGAGCTTCGTGGGGTCCACGCCCGTCGCCCGCTACATCCACGGCCGCGGCACGGCGAACGGCAAGCGCGTGCAGGCCCTGGGCGGGGCGAAGAACCACGCGGTCGTCCTGCCCGACGCCCCGCTCGACTTCGCCGCCGACCACCTCGTCGCGGCCGCGTTCGGCTCGGCCGGCGAGCGCTGCATGGCCGTCTCCGCCGCCGTGGCCGTGGGCGGCGCGGCCGACGAGCTCGTCGCCGCGGTGAGCGAGAAGGCGCGCGCCACGCGCGTGGGCCCGGGCCGCGACCCCGACAGCGAGATGGGCCCGGTGATCACCGCCGCCGCGCGCGACCGCATCGTCGGGCTCATCGGCACCGGCGAGGAGCAGGGCGCGACGCTGGCCGTGGACGGGCGCGGGCTCCGCGTGCCCGGCCACGAGCGGGGCTTCTTCGTGGGGCCCACGGTGATCGACCACGTCACCCGGGCCATGGACGTCTACACCGAGGAGATCTTCGGCCCGGTGCTCTCGGTCGTGCGCGCCGACTCCGTGGACGAGGCGATCGCGCTGATCAACGCCAACCCCTACGGCAACGGCACCGCGATCTTCACCTCCTCCGGCGAGGCCGCGCGGCGGTTCCAGCGGGGCGTCGACGTCGGGATGATCGGCATCAACGTGCCGATCCCCGTGCCGATGGCGTACTACTCCTTCGGCGGCTGGAAGGACTCCCTGTTCGGGCAGAGCCCCGTCCACGGCCCGGAGGGCGTCGCGTTCCACACCCGCGCCAAGGTCGTCACCTCCCGCTGGCCCCGGGCCGCGGCGTCGTCCGGCTCGTCGTTCCACTTCCCCACCTCGACCTGAGCCGGGCGGTGCCGGGCGGCGGTCGCTGCGGGCGCATCCGCCGGACGGAGTACCCTTCCCGCTCGACGCCGACGACGCCGTCGCCCCGACCCGCGCCGGGCGGGACCTCCCGCAGGTCCGGCGCGGCCGTCCTCGGCAGCGAGCAGGAGCACGACATGATCAACATCGCGGTGTCCGCGCGGGCCCTGGCCGCAGCGCGGGCGGTCGACCCCGAGGTGTCCCCCGCGGCCGTGCGGGCCGCCATCGACGCGGCGCTGGCCGAGCACTCGCGCCAGCACCGCCGCGAGCGGGGCGACGCGCGCCCCGAGCGCGACCCGCGCTAGACGAACGCGCTGTGCCCGGTGATCGACCGCCCGACGACGAGCGTGTTGATCTGCCGGGTGCCCTCGAAGGAGTACAGCGCCTCGGCGTCGGCGAAGAACTTCGCCACGCCGTAGTCGAGGATCACGCCGTTGCCCCCGACGACCTCGCGGGCCATGGCGACGGTCTCGCGCATCCGCGAGGTGCAGTACTCCTTGGCCAGGGCGGCGTGGTCGTCGCGGGCCCGGCCGGTGTCCTGCAGGTGCGCGAGCGTGACGGCCATGCCGAGCGAGGCGGTGATGTTGCCGAGCATCCGCACCAGCAGGTCCTGCACCAGCTGGAACGCCGCGATGGGGCGGCCGAACTGCTCGCGCTCCTGCGCGTAGGCCAGGGCGGTCTCGTAGGCGGCCATCATCGTGCCGGTCGACCCCCAGGCCACCCCGCCGCGGGTGCGGCGCAGCACCTTGTTGGTGTCGGCGAAGGAGTTCGCGCCCTGCAGCCGGTCGGCCTCGGGCACCCGGCAGTCCCGCAGGACGATGTCGGCGTTCTGCACGGTGCGCAGCGCGACCTTGTTCTCGATCTTCGTCGTGGTCATGCCGGGGTTGTCCCGCTCCACGACGAAGCCCTTCACGCTGTCGTCGGCGACGTCGCGCGCCCAGATCACGACCAGGTCGGCGAACGTGCCGTTGCCGATCCAGCGCTTCTCGCCGTCGAGCACCCACGCGTCACCCTCGCGGCGGGCCGTGGTCTCCAGCCCGCGCGCGACGTCGGACCCGCCGTGCGGCTCGGTGAGCCCGAACGCCCCGATCCGCTCCATCCGGGCCATCGCCGGGAGCCAGCGTTCGCGCTGCTCCGGTGAGCCGCACAGGTCGATGCTGCCCATCGCCAGCCCGTTGTGGATGCCGAAGAAGCTGTTCATCGACGGGTCGGTGTGCGCGATCTCCATCGACACGAACCCGATGAGCAGCCGCCGCGCCGCCGGACCGTGCAGGTCCTGGTAGGGCAGGGCCGCGATGTCCAGCGCGGCGAACCCGGGGACGAGGTGGTGCGGGAACTCCGCGCGCGTCCAGTGCTCCTGCGCGACCGGCGCCACCTCCTGCGCCAGGAACTCCCGGACGCGGGCCAGCACCACCCGCTCGTCGTCGGTGAGCTGGTCGGCGTAGCGGAAGAAGTCGCCGGGCAGCGGCTCGAGGTCCATCGCACGAGCGTCGCACCGGACCGGCCCCGCGGCACCCCGGGACGCGCCTACGATCGGTCGCGTGCTCCCCCGGACCAGCAGCACCGCGACCAGCGGCACCGCGACCAGCGGCACCGCGACCAGCGGCACGGCGACGGCCCCCGCCCCGCTCGACGTCCTGCGCCGCGTGTTCGGCTACGACGCGTTCCGCGGGCCGCAGCAGGAGGTCGTCGAGCACGTCTGCGCCGGCGGCGACGCGCTGGTCCTCATGCCCACCGGCGGGGGCAAGTCGCTGTGCTACCAGGTGCCCGCGCTCGTCCGGCCGGGCACCGGCGTGGTCGTCTCGCCCCTGATCGCGCTGATGCAGGACCAGGTCGACGCGCTGCTGGCCCTCGGCGTGCGGGCGGGGTTCCTCAACTCCACCCAGAACCCCGATGAGCGGCGCGCCACCGAGGCCGCCTACGTCGCCGGGGAGCTGGACCTGCTCTACCTCGCCCCGGAGCGGCTGCGGGTGCCCTCGACGCTGTCGCTGCTCGACCGCGGCCGGATCGCGCTGTTCGCCATCGACGAGGCGCACTGCGTCGCGCAGTGGGGCCACGACTTCCGTCCCGACTACCTCGCGCTGTCGGAGCTGCACGAGCGCTGGCCCGACGTCCCGCGCATCGCGCTGACGGCCACGGCCACCGAGGCGACGCGCACCGAGATCGCGCAGCGGCTGGACCTCACCGGCGCCAAGCACGTCGTCGCGAGCTTCGACCGGCCCAACATCACCTACCGGATCGTGCCGAAGGCCGAACCGCGCCGGCAGCTGCTCGACCTGCTGCGCAGCGAGCACGCGGGCGACGCGGGGATCGTCTACTGCCTGTCGCGGAAGTCCGTGGAGCAGACCGCGGAGTTCCTCGCCGCGCAGGGGATCCCCGCCCTGCCCTACCACGCGGGGCTCGACGCGGCGGTCCGCGCGCGCCACCAGAGCCGGTTCCTGCGCGAGGACGGCCTGGTGATGGTGGCGACCATCGCCTTCGGCATGGGCATCGACAAGCCCGACGTCCGGTTCGTCGCCCACCTGGACCTGCCCAAGTCGGTGGAGGGCTACTACCAGGAGACCGGCCGGGCCGGCCGCGACGGGCTGCCGTCCACGGCGTGGCTGGCCTACGGCCTGGCCGATGTCGTGCAGCAGCGCAAGATGATCGACGAGTCCGAGGGCGACCGGGCGCACCGGCACCGCCTGGCCCAGCACCTCGACGCGATGCTGGCGCTGTGCGAGACCGTGCAGTGCCGGCGGGTGCGGCTGCTGGCCTACTTCGCGCAGGAGTCGCAGCCCTGCGGCAACTGCGACACCTGCCTCGCCCCGCCCGAGTCGTGGGACGGCACGGTGCCCGCGCAGAAGGTGCTCTCGGCGGTGTGGCGGCTGAAGAAGGAGCGCAACCAGTCCTTCGGCGCCGGCCACCTGATCGACATCCTGACCGGCAAGCGGACCGCGAAGGTCGAGCAGTTCGCCCACGACGAGCTGACGGTGTTCGGGGTCGGCGCCGACCTGTCCGAGGGCGAGTGGCGCGCGGTGGTCCGCCAGCTCCTCGCGCAGGGCCTGCTCGCCGTCACCGGGGCCTACCAGACGTTCTCCCTCACCGACGCCAGCGGCGAGGTCCTGCGCGGCGAGCGGACCGTGCCGATGCGCAAGGACCCCGTGAAGCCCGCGCGCACCCGGTCGCGCGGCGCCCGCTCCGACGCCCCGGCCCTGCCGGCGGGGGCCGCCCCGGTGTTCGAGCGGCTGCGGGCCTGGCGCGGGACGACGGCGAAGGAGCAGGGCGTCCCCGCGTACGTGGTCTTCCACGACGCCACGCTGCGGGAGATCGCGACGCGGGCCCCGGCGACGCTGGCCGAGCTGGGCACCGTGTCCGGGGTGGGCGAGAACAAGCTGGCGCGCTACGGCGAGGGTGTGCTGGAGTGCCTCCGGGAGGGATGACCGTGGCCCTGCGCCTGCGCACCGACCGCCTGGTGCTGCGGCCCGTCGACGCCGGCGACCTCGACGACGTCCACGCGCTGCACAATGACGAGGCCGTGATGCGCTACCTGTCGCGCGAGCGGGCCCGGCGCGAGGACGTCCGCGACACGGTCCTCCCCGCGATGCTGGCCTGGGAGCGGCGCCACCCCGCGTGGGGCTACTCGGCGGCGATCGGGTCGGCCACCGGCGCGTTCCTGGGGTGGGTGCTGTTCCGCCCGGCCACCGACCGGCCGCCGGCCCCGGGCGAGCTGGAGATCGGCTGGCGCCTCGCCCGCTCCGCGTGGGGCCGGGGCTACGCCACCGAGGCCGCCGCCGCGGTGCTGCACCACGGGTTCGCCGAGCTGGACGTGCGGTCGGTGTTCGCGACGACGATGGCGGTCAACACCCCGTCCCGGCGGGTGATGGAGCGCCTGGGGATGCGGCACGTCCGCTCGTTCCACTCCCACCACGACGACCCGCTGCCGGGCGCCGAGCACGGCGAGGTCGAGTACCGCATCGACCGCGCCGACCACCCGGCGCGGTCCGGCTGAGTCGCCCCCACCGCCCGTCCGCGCGAGCTGCGCACCTGCTCGCCGGTCGCGCACATCCGGACGTGCGCAACCTGCGGGTAGGTGCGCAGCTCGGCCGGGGTCGGCCGTCGACGCGCGGCCGGTCGCGGGCGCGGTCGCGAGGGTCGGGCACGGTCGCCTCGGAGTCGTCGCGCGTCGAGCGTGCAGCGGGTGCGGTCGCGACCCGCACCACCGCACGCTCGCCGGACCCGACCGGCCGCGACGGGCGGGGCTCAGGTCCCCTGGAGGCGGTGCAGCACCGGCGGCAGGTCGCCGGTGTGCACCACGGCCAGGCGCTGGGTGGAGCGGGTGAGGGCGACGTAGAGGTCGTTGGCCCCGCGCGGGGACTCGGCCAGCACCTGCGCCGGCTCGACGAGCAGCACCGCGTCGAACTCCAGGCCCTTCGCCGCCGCCACCGGCAGCACCACGACCGGGGAGGTGAGGTCCACGGCCGGGTCGGCGGGGCCGTCGGGGGTGTCCGGGCCGGGCACGAGCTCGGCGGACAGGCGCCGGCGGAGCCCGTCGACCCGCGCCGCCGGGACGAGCACGGCGGTGCGACCGTCGGGGACGGCCCCGGCCTCCTCGGCCAGCACCTTCGCGATCGTGTCGTCGAGGTGCTCGGGCGAGGGCGCCCGCACCGCCCGCGGCGGCTCGCCGGTGCTGCGCACCGACCGCGGCCCGACCAGGCCGGGCTCGATGAGCGCGAGGACGTCGTCGGCGACGTCGGCGATCTCGGCCGGGGTCCGGTAGTTGACGGTGAGCTGCTCGAGGCGCCACCGATTCTTCACGTACGGCGAGAGCACCTCGCCCCACGACGACGCCCCGGCCAGGTCGCCGGTCTGCGCGATGTCCCCGACCAGGGTCATCGACCGGCTCGGGCAGCGGCGCATGATCATCCGCCAGGCCATCGGCGAGAGCTCCTGCGCCTCGTCGACGATCACGTGGCCGTAGGTCCACTCCCGGTCGGCCATGGCCCGCTCGGCGGTGGAGTCGTAGCGGCGCACGGCCTGCCGCTCGGCGAGCCGGTCGGCGTCGACGACGTCGCCGGCGCGCAGCAGCTCGTCGTCGAGGTCCTCCTCCAGGTCCAGCACGTCGAGCACGCCCTGGGCGTAGAGCACCTCCTCGCGCAGCGCCGCGGCCTCGCGGGCCGCCCGCTCGGCCCCGTCGTCGCCGAGCAGCTCGGCGGCCTCGTCGAGCAGGGGCACGTCCGCGGGGGTCCAGCGCTGGCCGGGCGGCACGCCGTCGGCCGGGGCCGGGCGGGCGAGCCGCGCGCGGTCCTCCGCCGGCAGCCGCCGCGCCGCCGCGCCGAGGCGGCGCGGGTCGGCGAACAGGTCGGTGAGCAGCTGCTCGGCCGACAGCGTCGGCCACAGCTCGTCCAGCTCGCGCCGCAGCTCCGGGCTCTCGCCCAGCTCGCCGCGGATGTCCTCGAGGTCACCGGCGTCCAGCAGCCGCCGGCCGTTGAGGCCCGGCCCGCCGACGGTGCGCGCCATCTGGTCGGCCAGCAGCCGCACGACCTCCTTGGCGAAGATCCGCTTGGCCTCGTTGTGCGGCTTGCGGGAGCGCCGGGCGCGGGTGCGGGCGGCGTTGACCAGGTCGCGGTCCAGCCGCGCCGGCTGGCCCTCCACGTCGATCACCACGGGCCGGCGCGGCAGCTGCTGGCGGTCGCGCACGGCCGCGGCGATCACCGCGGCCATGTCGGCGCGGCCCTTCACCGCCGCCGTCGCCGCGGGCTCGGCGCGCCGGGCGTCGAGGCCGGGGAAGAGCTGCCCGATCGTGCCGAGCACCACCGAGGTCTCCCCCAGCGACGGCAGGACCTGGCCGATGTAGTGCAGGAACGTCGGGTTCGGCCCGACGACGAGCACGCCGCGGCGGGCCAGGCGGTCGCGGTGGGTGTAGAGCAGGTAGGCGGCCCGGTGCAGCGCGACGGCGGTCTTGCCGGTGCCCGGCCCGCCCTGCACGACCAGCACCCCGGACGGCGTGGAGCGGATGATCGCGTCCTGCTCGGCCTGGATGGTGGCGACGATGTCGGACATCCGCCCGGTGCGCCGGGCGCCGACGGCGGCGAGCAGGGCGGCCTCGCCGGTCAGCCCCGAGGTGGACGCGGCGGCGTCCGCGGCGTCGAGGTCGAGGACCTCGTCGTCGATGCCGACCAGCTGACGGCGACGGGTGCGCAGGTGCCGCCGCCGCCGCATGCCCTCGGGGTTGGCCGCGGTGGCGGTGTAGAACGGCCGCGCGGCCGGGGCGCGCCAGTCCATGAGCAGCGGCTCGTACTCGTTGGCCTCGTCGAGCAGCCCGAGGCGGCCCACGTAGCGCCGCTCCCCCGGCTCGCCCGACCCCGGCTCGGGCAGCGCGTCGAGCCGGCCGAACACCAGGCCGTGCTCGGCGGCACGCAGCGCGGCCAGCCGGTCGGTGTGCAGCGCGGCGGCGGCGTCGCGCTCGGTGAGCGCCTGCGGGGTGCCGACGGTCTCGGTGTGCAGCGCCTCCTGCAGGCGCCGCGCGGTCTCGGCGCGGCGCTCGTCGAGCACGCCGTAGAGCATGGTGACGTAGGCCTGCTCGTGGGCCGGGCCGTCGCCTCCGGGGTCGTGATCGTCGGTGCTGGGCGGAAGAGTGGTCACCGTGGTCCGTTCTCGACGATCAGGCAGGAGCGACTGACCAACGTACCCGTGGTTCCTGGATCGTGCGCGTGGGTATCCCGTGCGGTGGCCGACCGCGACTCCGAGTACGCGCACCTCGAACCGCTGTTCGCGGAGTTCGCCGCGCTGCCCTCCGACCATCCCGACCGCCAGGCCCTGCGCACCAAGCTGGTGACCGGCTACCTGCCCGTGGTCCGCCACATCGCCCGGCGCTTCTCCGGCCGCGGCGAGCCGTCCGACGACCTGGAGCAGGCCGGCACCGTCGGGCTGCTCGGGGCGGTGGACCGGTTCGACCCCGAGCGCGGCATCGACTTCCTGTCCTACGCGGTGCCCACGATCACCGGCGAGATCCGGCGCCACTTCCGCGACCGCACGTGGTCGATGCGCGTGCCGCGCCGGCTCAAGGACCTGCAGACCTCGATCAGCGGGGCGGTCGGCCCGCTGTCCCAGGAGCTGGGCCGGGCGCCGCGCCCCAGCGAGATCGCCGCGCGCCTGGACATGCCGGTCGCCGACGTCGTGGAGGGCCTCGACGCCCAGCAGGCCTACCGCAGCAGCTCGCTCGACGAGCTGGTGACCGGCGCGGAGACCCCGCTCACCGACACCCTGGGCATGGTCGACGCGGAGCTGGAGAACGTCGAGTACCGCCAGACGCTGGCCCCGCTGCTCGACGAGCTCCCCCAGCGCGAGCGGACCATCCTCGTGCTGCGGTTCTTCGGGAACATGACCCAGACCCAGATCGCCGACCGGGTCGGGGTGTCGCAGATGCACGTGTCCCGGCTGCTCGCCCAGACCCTCGCCCAGCTGCGCGAGAAGATGACCTCCGGCGATTGACCGACGGCACTGCGGGTACCCCGTACTCATGACGACGAACGTTCTGCACAGCATCGACGTGAACGTCCCCGTCCGGACGGCGTACAACCAGTGGACCCAGTTCGAGTCGTTCCCCCGCTTCATGGACGGCGTGGAGCGGATCGACCAGATCACCGACACGAGGACCCACTGGGTCACGAAGATCGCCGGTGTCCAGCGCGAGTTCGACGCGGTGGTCACCGAGCAGCACCCCGACGAGCGCGTGGCCTGGACGACCGAGAACGGCACGCACCAGGCCGGTGTGGTGACCTTCCACCGCATCAGCGACGACACCACCCGCGTCACGCTGCAGCTCGACCACGACCCCCAGGGGTTCGTCGAGAAGGCCGGTGACGCGCTCGGCATCATCCAGCGCCGCGTGAAGGGCGACCTCGCGAACTTCAAGCAGTTCATCGAGTCGCGCGGCGTCGAGGAGGGCGGCTGGCGCGGCGACGTCCAGGCGCCGCCGCAGAGCTAGTCGCTCGACGACGGTCGGACCAGCGGCCCCGGGGACCCGTTCCCCGGGGCCGTTCCGTTCCCCGGCCCGTCCCCCGACCCGTTCGCCGACCGCAGCAGCGGGAGCGGCAGGACGAACCACAGCCCGACCAGGACGACCCCGACCACCGCGGCGGTGGGGACGGCGAACCCGCGCCCTACGGCGACGTCGAGCACGAGCAGCACGGCCCCGGTCAGCGTGAGCGCCAGCGAGGCCAGCCCGGCGAGGAAGAACCGCTGCCCCAGCTGCACCGTCTGCGGCTTCACCCCGCGGGCGAAGGTGATGCGGTGCGCCGCGGCCGGGCCGACGAGCAGCCCCGCGGTGAGCACCGACAGCAGCAGCGTGACCACGTACATCGTGCGCTGCACGTCGTCGATGCGGCCGAAGCGCTCGGTGAAGCTCAGCGAGAGCAGGAACGCGAACAGGATCTGCACGCCGGTCTGGGCGACGCGCAGCTCCTGCAGCAGCTCGATCATGTTCCGGTCGGCGCGGCGCAGCGGTGTCTCGCCGCGCTCGTCCGGGGTGCTCACGGGGGTGACGCTAGCGCGCGAACAGCTCGACCACCGCCGGGCAGAAGGCCGGGAGGTCGTCGGGGTTGCGGCTGGTGACCAGGTTGCCGTCGTGCACCACCTGCTCGTCGACGGCGTTCGCGCCGGCGTTGCGCAGGTCGGTCCACACGCTCGGGTAGGCGGTGAGGTTCAGCCCGGTCACGACGCCCGCGTCGATCAGCGTCCACGGGGCGTGGCAGATCGCGCCGACGGGCTTGCCCGCGTCGAACACCGCCCGCACGAAGGAGCGGACGTCGTCGTCGACGCGCAGCTTGTCGCCGTTGACGGTGCCGCCCGGCATGAGCAGGGCGTCGTAGTCCTCGGCGGTGACGTCGGCGACGACCCGGTCCACGGTGAAGGTGCCGGCGGGCTCCAGGTCGTGGTCCATCGCCCGGATCTCCCCCGCCCGCAGCGACACGACCTCGGTGGTGGCGCCCTCGGCGGTCACCGCGTCGCGGGGCTCGACGAGCTCCACCCGCTCGACGCCGTCGGTGGCCAGGATCGCGATGCGCTTGCCGTCCAGTTTCCCCATGCGGATGGCCTACCCGCCGCGGGCGCGGGTAGTCGAGGATCATGGGTGAGTTCGAGAAGGGCGACCACGTCAGCTGGAAGAGCCACGGCGGCACGGCCGAGGGCACCGTGGAGGAGGAGATCACCTCCGACACCGAGGCCGCCGGCCGCACCGTCCGGGCCTCGGAGGACGACCCGCAGTACCGGGTGAGGAGCGACAAGAGCGGCAAGGACGCCGTGCACAAGCCCGGCGCCCTCGAGAAGGACTGATCCTCAGAGGGCGGTGGCCCCGGCGTCGGCGTGCTCCCGGCACGTCGTCGCCTCGGGGCGCGCCTCGAGGCGCTCGTCGTCGATCTGCGCGTCGCAGACGGCGCACCGGCCGTAGACGCCCTCGTCCAGGCGGTCCAGCGCCTCCCGCACGAGGCGGCGCTGGTCGCCGACCGCCGCCACCATGTGCTCGGCGTCCATGGTGGTGGCGACCTCGGTGCCGTAGTCGGCGGGGTGCTGGCCGAGCGCGCCCTCGTCGCCGAGCCCGTCGGGGGCGGCCTCCTCGCGGGTCTCCCGGGCGAAGCGGGCGCGCTCGTCCAGCTCGGCGAGCTCGGTGGTCAGCAGGTCACGGGCGCGGTCGGTGTTCACTCCCTGCGCGTACCCGCATGCGCCCGCCGACCAACCTCCCCCGCCGCGCCGCTCAGCCCCCCGGGTGGCGCGCCTTCGGGGCGCGGCCGAAGGGCTGCTCCACCGGTTCGACGCGGGGCGTCTCGGGCAGCGGGCGGGTGACCGGCTCGTCGGCCAGCGCGAGGGCCTCGCCGTGGTGGGTCAGCCGCATCGGCGGGCCGTCCACGAGCCGGTACTCGACCTCGTCGGGCCGGATCTGCACGCGAAGCTCCCGCCCCTGCCAGCGCAGCCCGAAGGAGATCCGCGACAGCGCCGGGGGCAGCCGCGGCGCGAACCGCAGGCCGGTCGCGTCGCACTGCATCCCGCCGAAGCCGGACACCACGGCGATCCACGTGCCGGCCATCGAGGCGATGTGCACCCCGTGGTCGGAGTTGCCGGCCAGGTCGTCGAGATCGACCAGGGCGGCCTCGGCGAGGTAGTCGTAGGCCAGGTCGAGGTGCCCGGTGCGCGCCGCCACCACCGCCTGGGTGCACGCCGACAGCGACGAGTCGCGCACCGTGATGGCCTCGTAGTAGGCGAAGTTGCGCGCCTGCTGCTCGGGGGTGAACGCGTCGGGCCGCAGCTGCATCGCCAGCACCAGGTCGGCCTGCTTGGACACCTGCTTGCGGTACAGGTCGAAGTAGGGGACGTTCAGCAGCAGCGGGTACATGTCGGGCTTGGTGCCGGCGAAGTCCCACACCTGGTGGTCGGTGAACCCCTCCGACTGCGGGTGCACCCCCAGCACCTCGTCGTAGGGGATCCGCATCGACGACGCCGCGTCGCGCCAGCTCGCCATCTCCTCCGCGTCCACGCCCAGCCGGGCGGCGGCGCGGGTGTGCCGGGCGGCGGTGTCGGCGGCGACGCGCAGGTTCAGCTGCGCCATGAGGTTGGTGTAGACGTTGTTGTCGACGATCGCGGTGTACTCGTCGGGCCCGGTGACGCCGTCGATGCGGAACTGCCCGGCGTGGTCGTGGTGGCCCAGCGAGCGCCACAGCCGCGCCGTCTCCACCAGCAGCTCCAGGCCGGTCTCGCGCTCGAACTCCACGTCCCCGGTCGCGGCGACGTGGCGGCGCACGGCGTCGGCGATGTCGGCGTTGATGTGGAACGCCGCCGTGCCCGCCGGCCAGTAGCCCGAGCACTCGTGCCCGCGGATGGTCCGCCACGGGAACGCCGCCCCCTTGAGGCCGAGCTGCGCGGCGCGCTCGCGGGCGAGGGGCAGGATCGACTGGCGCCAGCGCAGCGCGTCCGCAGCCGCGTCCGGTGCGACGTGCGAGAGCAGCTGCAGGCAGAACGTCTCGGTGTCCCAGAACGTGTGCCCGTCGTAGCCGGGACCGGTGAGCCCCTTCGCGCCGATCGCGCGGCGCTCGGCGCGGGCCCCGGCCTGCAGCACGTGGAAGATCGCCACCCGCACCGCCTGCTGGAGCTCGGCGTCGCCGTCGATCTCGATGTCGGCCACCGACCAGAACCGGTCGAGGTAGTCGCGCTGCTCGTCGACCAGCCCCGACCAGCCGGTGTAGCGGGCGGCGGCCAGCGCGGCGCGGACCTGGTCGTTGATCGCCGACAGCGAGCGGCGCGAGCTCCAGCCGTAGGACACGTACTTGACGACGGTGAGCTTCTCGCCGGGCTTGAGCCGCGCGATCACGGTGGTGCGGCCGATGTCCTCGGTCGCCTCCGAGGTGATCTTGATGCCCTCGGGGCCGGTCACCTCGTGGTCCATCGCCGCGGCCACCCGCAGGCCCGACGCCCGCGTCTGGTGCACCAGCGTCGCGCCGGTGTCGTCGTGCCGGTGCTGCTCGGCGACCAGCGGGTCGGTCAGCGCGGCCTCCACGCGGGGGTCGTCGTCGTCGCGGGCCGGCAGGGCCTCGTTGGCCACCAGCTCCGACTGCACCACCAGCAGGGCGGGGGCGTCGACGACCTCCACCTCGTAGCGGATCGCGGCGACCGCCCGCTGCGTGAGCGAGACCAGGCGCTCGGTGTGCAGCTTCACGACCCGCCCGGCCGGGGACTCCCACTCCACGTCGCGGGTCAGCGTGCCGGCCTGCAGGTCCAGCACCCGCTCGTGGTGGTGCAGCCGCCCGTAGCGCAGGTCGAACGGCTCGTCCTCCACCAGCAGCCGGATCAGCTTGCCGTTGGTGACGTTGATGATCGTCTGCCCGGACTCGGGGTAGCCGTAGCCGCCCTCGGCGTAGGGCAGCGGGCGGCGCTCGTAGAACGAGTTGAGGTACGTGCCGGGCGTGGAGTGCGGCTCGCCCTCGTCGAGGTTGCCGCGCAGCCCGATGTGCCCGTTGGACAGCGCGAACACCGACTCGGCCTGGCCCAGCAGCGCCAGGTCCAGGTTCGGCTCGCGGACCGTCCACGGCTCGACGGTGAACAGCCGTCCCGGGTCCGGGCTCATCGCACACCCCCGTCCACCAGCGGCCCGTCCAGCAGCTCGGCGAGGTCGGCCACGACGACGTCGGCGCCCGCGGCGCGCAGCGCGTCGGCGTGCCCGAGCCGGTCGACCCCGACGACGAAGCCGAACCCGCCGGCCCGGCCGGACGCGACGCCCGCGAGTGCGTCCTCGAACACCACGGCCTCCTCCTTGCCGACGCCCAGGTCCGCGGCCGCGGCGAGGAACGTGTCGGGCGCGGGCTTGCCGGGCAGGCCGCGCTGCTTGGCCGTCACCCCGTCCATCCGCTGGTCGATGAAGGACGTGAGCCCGGCGACCTCGAGCACCTGGGCGGCGTTGGCCGACGAGGACACCACGGCCGTGGCCAGCCCGGCCGCCCGCACCGCCTGCAGGTAGCGCACCGACCCCGGGTAGACCTCGACGCCCACGCTGACGATCTTCTCCTGGACCAGGTCGTTCTTGCGGGTGGACAGCCCGACGACGGTCTCGGCGTCCGGGCCGTCGTCGGGGCCGCCCTCGGGGAGCACGATGCCGCGCGAGGCGAGGAAGGAGCGGGTGCCGTCGAGGCGGGGCTTGCCGTCGACGTAGGGGCCGTAGTCGGCGGCCGCGTCGAACGGCACGAACGCGGTGCCCTCGCGCTCCGCCCGCGCCCGCAGGTAGTCGTCGAACATCTGCTTCCACGCCGCGGCGTGGACGCTCGCGGTGTCGGTGAGCACGCCGTCGAGGTCGAAGAGGCACGCGCGCGTGCCGTCGGGGAGGCCCAGCATGGGGCGCACGGTACCGACGCGATCATCGCCGCGCCGGGCGGCCGGGCCCCCGCGGGCTCAGGGCCGCAGGACCAGCCGGGCCGGCGCCCCGTCCGCCGCAGTGACGGCCACCTCGCACCCGGCGTCGACGCGCCGCACGGTGAGCGTGAGCCGCCCGCCCCCGGGCCGCGGCTCGATGTCCTGCTGCACCGCCGAGCGCACCAGCTCCAGCACCTGCAATGCCCCGACGGGCACCGCGGCCAGCCCGGCGTCGCCGTCGAGCGCCCCGAGCTCGAGCACCGCCTGCAGCCGCGGCCCGAACCGCGCGCGCTCCAGCTCCAGGTAGGCGCGGACGGCGTCCAGCTCGCGGCCCAGGGTGCTGCGCGGCGGGCCGTCCGCGGCGCGGGACAGGTCGGCGAAGCCGAGCAGCAGCTCCCGCGCCCGGCCCGGGTCGGTGCGGATGAGCGAGGCGACGGTGTTGAGCGAGTTGTAGACGAAGTGCTGCTCCAGCCGGCGCGCCTCCACCGCGGCCAGCCGGGCCCCGGGGGCGGCGGACGCGGCGGCGGGGGCCGGGCGCGGCGCGGGCCGGGGCGGCACGGCGAACTCCCCCGGGTCGACGGCGTCCGGCGCCACCAGCCCGCACCAGCGCGGCAGCCGCAGCCGCGCGCCGGCGACCCAGCCGACGTGCTCGACGCGGCCGGCGACCTCGGGCTCGACCCACACGGCGTGGGCCGCGGCGGCCTCGGGCGGCTGGGGCTCGACGGGCGGGGGCGCGAACGGGGAGGTCCGGCGGGGCCGCAGGCCGGCGCGCTCGACGCGGCGCCGCTCCTCGACCGACACCCCGACCCGCCCGACGTAGCGCAGGCCCCCGCCCGGGCCGGGCACCCCGAGCAGCAGCGCCCCGATCGTGTCGCGCCGCTGCGGGTCGGTGGGCGTCCAGCCGCCGACGAGCACCAGCCCGCGGCGCTGCACGGGGACCCGCACCCAGGACCGGGAGCGGGCGCCGGGCCGGTAGCGCGCGCCGGCGTGGCGGGCGTGGAAGGCCTCGACGCCCTCGGCCGCGGCGATCCGCATCAGCGCGTCCAGCTCCGAGGCCGGGAACAGCGCCGTCGTCCACACCGGCGCGGAGTCCAGGCCCAGGCCCTCCAGCAGCGCGCGCCGGTCGCGGTGGGGCAGGTCGATGGTCGACCGGCCGTCGAGGAACAGCAGGTCGGCGACCTGGTAGTCGACCGGTGTGGCCGCGATCTCCAGCTCGCTCGGGCGGGCGCGGGCGGCCCGGCGGGTGAGCAGCCGCGGGCGCGGCGCGTGCTCCTCCCCGCGGGCGACCAGCGTGCCGTCGAGCACCATCCCGCCGGGCGGGCAGCGCTCCCGCAGCGGCGCGGCCAGCTCGGGGTAGGCGGCGGTCATCGAGTTCGCCGCGCCCGACAGCAGCCGGACCCGGCCGTCGGGGTGCACGTAGGCGACGCAGCGGTGCCCGGTCCAGGCGACCTCGATGCGCCAGTCGGGACCCGTGGGCGGCTCCCCGGCCGCGGCCGAGGGCAGCATGGGGGGCACGAGGCGCGGCACCTCGGTGCCCCCGCGGGCCGGCCCCCGCCCGCCCGGCCCCCGGCTCCCCGTCACGGCGCCCACGCTAGGGGATGGGGGCGCCCGCGACGGAGGCCCGGGGCGGGCGGGACGCGCCGGGTGACACCCTGGAGCCACCATGACGACCACCGCCCGGACGCTGACCGACCGCCTGCCCCGCACCGCCGACCCCGACGCGCTGGTCGAGGCGTTCGCGGAGTGGGCGTACTCCGAGCGCGGCGTCTCGCTCTACCCGGCGCAGGAGGAGGCGCTGCTGGAGCTCGTGACCGGCGCGAACGTCATCCTGTCGACGCCGACGGGATCGGGGAAGTCGCTGGTCGCGGTCGGGGCGCACGCGGCGGCGTACGCCCGCGGGCAGCGCACCTTCTACACCGCGCCGATCAAGGCGCTGGTCAGCGAGAAGTTCTTCCAGCTCGTCGACACCTTCGGCCCCGAGCACGTCGGGATGCTCACCGGCGACGCCGCGGTGAACGAGGGGGCGCCGATCATCTGCTGCACGGCCGAGATCCTCGCCAACATCGCGCTGCGCTCCGGCACGGCCGCCGAGGTCGGTTCGGTCGTCATGGACGAGTTCCACTTCTACGCCGACCCCGACCGCGGCTGGGCCTGGCAGGTGCCGCTGATCGAGCTGCCGCAGGCGCAGTTCCTGCTGATGAGCGCCACGCTGGGCGACGTCTCGTTCTTCCGCGACGACCTCACCCGCCGGACGGGCCGCGAGACCGCGGTGATCACGAGCGTGGAGCGGCCGGTGCCGCTGCTCTACCGCTACGTCCTCACGCCGCTGCACGAGACGATCACCGAGCTGCTCACCACCCACGAGGCGCCGGTCTACGTCGTGCACTTCACCCAGGCCGCGGCGATCGAGCGGGCGCAGGCGCTGATGAGCGTCAACGTCACCTCCAAGGAGGACAAGGCGGCCATCGCGGCGACGATCGGGAACTTCCGGTTCACCTCCGGCTTCGGCCGCACCCTGTCGCGGCTGGTGCGCCACGGCATCGGCGTGCACCACGCCGGCATGCTCCCCCGCTACCGCCGCCTGGTGGAGACCCTGGCCCAGGCCGGGCTGCTCAAGGTCATCTGCGGCACCGACACCCTCGGCGTCGGCATCAACGTGCCCATCCGCACCGTGCTGTTCACCGCGCTGGCCAAGTACGACGGCCGGCGCACCCGCCCGCTCAAGGCGCGGGAGTTCCACCAGATCGCCGGGCGCGCGGGCCGCGCCGGCTACGACACCGTCGGCACCGTCGTCGCGCAGGCCCCCGAGCACGAGGTGGAGAACGCCCGGCGGGTCGCGAAGGCCGGTGACGACCCCAAGAAGCTCAAGCGGGTGGTGCGCACCCAGGCCCCGGAGGGGTTCGTCGGCTGGTCGGGCACCAGCTTCGAGAAGCTGCAGACCGCCCAGCCCGAGGCCTTGACCAGCCACTTCCAGGTCACCCACGCCACCCTGCTCAACGTCATCTCCCGCCCGGGCGACGCCTTCGCCGCCATGCGCCACCTGCTCGAGGACAACCACGAGCCCCGGGCCCGCCAGCGCCGCCACATCCTGCGGGCCATCCGGATCTACAAGGCGCTGCGCACCGCGGGCGTGGTCGAGGAGCTGGCCGAGCCCGACGCCGAGGGCCGCCGCGTGCGCGTCGTCGGCGACCTGCAGCTCGACTTCGCGCTCAACCAGCCGCTGTCGCCGTTCGCGCTGGCCACCTTCGAGCTCCTCGACCGGGAGTCCCCGACCTACGCGATGGACGTGCTGAGCGTCCTGGAGGCCACGCTCGACGACCCCCGCGCCGTCCTGTACGCCCAGGAGAACCGCGCGAAGGGCGAGGCCGTCGCGGCGATGAAGGCCGAGGGCCTGGAGTACGAGGAGCGGATGGCGCGCCTGGAGGAGGTGTCCTGGCCCAAGCCGCTCGAGGAGCTGCTGCACGCGGCGCTGGAGACCTACCGCCGCGGTGCCCCGTGGGTCGAGGACGCGACCCTGTCGCCCAAGTCGGTGGCGCGGGACATGTTCGAGCGGTCGATGACCTTCGTCGAGTACGTCGGGCACTACCAGCTCGCCCGCTCCGAGGGCCTGGTCCTGCGCTACCTGGCCGACGCCTACCGCGCGCTGCGCCAGACCGTGCCCGACGACGCGAAGACCGAGGAGCTCGCCGACGTCGAGGCCTGGCTCGGCGAGCTCGTGCGCCAGACCGACTCCTCCCTGCTCGACGAGTGGGAGGCCCTCGCCGCCGGCGCCGCGGGCGAGGACGTCGCCCCCCCGTCGCTCGACACCGGCCCGGCCGGGGTCACCGGCAACGTCCGCGCCTTCCGCGTGCTGGTCCGCAACGCCCTGTTCCGCCGCGTCGAGCTCGCCGCCCTCCAGCGCTACGACCTGCTCGGCGAGCTCGACGCGGAGTCCGGCTGGGACGCCGCCGCGTGGCGGGAGTCCCTGGAGCCCTACTGGGCCGAGCACGGCCACCTGGGCACCGGCCCGGACGCCCGCGGCCCGGCGATGATCCAGATCGTCGAGGAGCCCGAGCGCTGGCTCGTCCGCCAGATCCTCGACGACCCGGCCGGCGACCGCGACTGGGCGATCACCGCCGAGATCGACCTCGCCGCGTCCGACGAGCAGGGCTCCCCCGCCGTCTGGATCACCGGCGTCGCCCCCCTCGGTGGGCTCTGACCCCGGGCCCTCCCTCCCGCCGGCGGCCCCGCCACCGCAGCGGGGTGACACCGCTGCGGTCCGGTCGCAGCGGTGTCACCCCGCTGCGACGAGGGTCGGCGGATCGTTGACCCCCGGAAGGCGTCAATGTATCGTTGGCACATGAAGTACGAGGAGGCGCAGCGCTGGCTCGAGCGGGCCGACCCGTCGATCGCCAGGCAGCGCGAGTCGATCACCCAGCAGCTCGACGGGCTGAAGGAGCGGGCCGCCGAGGGCGTGCTCACCCACGACGGGGCCGCCGCCTGGTACGCCCTGGTGCAGGAGATGCGCCGGCTCGCCGACTACTACGAGCGCGACCTGATCCGCAAGCTCCGCGCCGACGGGCTCACCTGGCAGCAGGTCGCCGACGCCGTGCAGGCCCAGCTGTCGAGCCGCCAGGCCGCGCAGGGCAAGTGGAAGCGGCTCATCGACCCCACCCGGCGCACCACCAACGGCAACATGCGCCGCGGCGGGCGGCCCAAGCAGACCCCCGCCCAGCCCTAGCGGCCCGGGAGGGCTAGCCCAGCGGGCTCCGGGGCAGCAGCCGGTCGGCGATGATCCGGCGCTGGATCTCGCTGGTGCCCTCGAAGATCGTGGTGAGCCGGGCGTCGCGCCAGTGCCGCTCCACCTGGTGCTCGGTGGTGTAGCCGTTGCCGCCGTGCAGCTGGATGCCCTGCCCGGTCACCTCCGCGGCCATCTCGGTGGCCGTCAGCTTGACCATCGCGGCCTCCCGCTCGCACGGCAGGCCGAGGTCGACCAGGTGCGCGACGTGCTGGTAGAACGCCCGCGCCTGCTCCACCCGCGCCGCCATGTCGGCCAGGGCGAACCGCACGGCCTGGAAGTCGCCGATCGGGTGGTCGAACTGGCGCCGCTGCTGGAGGTAGACCACGCAGTCCTCCACCGCCGCGCGGGCCAGCCCCACGGCCCGGGCCGCGGTGTGCACGCGGGCGGTGTTGAGCCAGCGCTGCGCGTCGGCGAACCCGGCCTCGCCGATCCGGTTGGCCGCCGGCACCCGCAGCCCGTCGAACTCCAGGTCCCACGTGGTGAACCCGTGGTAGCCGATCTTGTCGATGGGGCGGCCGGTGACGCCGTCGGGGAAGCTGTCGCGCTCCTTCTCCACCAGCAGCGTCGCGAGCCCGGCGGAGCGCTTCTCCTGCGGCCCCGGGTCGGCCGTGCGCACCAGCACCTGGATGAAGTCGGCGGCCAGCGCGTTGCCCGTCCAGCGCTTGCGGCCGGTGACGACCCAGTCGTCGCCGTCGCGGACGGCGCGGGTCGTGACGCCGGCCAGGTCGGACCCGGCGTCCGGCTCGGACAGCGCGATCGCCCCGATCCACCGCCCCGCCGCGCTGCGCCGCAGCAGCTCCGCGCGCCGCACCGGGTCGGCGACGCCCGTGCCCGCCCCCTGCGCGCGGGCGATGATGCTGCCCACGCTCATCCACGCCCGGGCCAGCTCCTCGGACACCATGCAGTACTCGAACGCGCCCAGGCCCATCCCGCCGTGCTCGCGGTCGACCGTGATGCCGAACCAGCCCTCCCGGGCCATGTCCTCCAGCAGCGCCCGCGGGATCTCGCCCTTCACCGGGTCGAGCTCGTTCGCCACCGGCAGCACCCGCTCGGCCGCGAAGCGGCGGGCCCGCGCCTGCAGCTCCTCGCGCTCGGGGGTGCGGTGCGGCGGGGCGACCATCGGCACGGGCGGGGCGAGCGGGGCGGAGGTCATCCCCGAGTTGTGCCACACCCGGGCGCCGCCCGCACCCCGACGACCCGTCCCCCGGCGGGGGGGCGGCGGGCGCGGGCGTGATCAGCCCTTCGGGTGACGGCCCACGGCGATGACGTAGCGTCTGGCGGCGATGGATCCGCTCAGGGCCGACGACCCCCGGACCGTCGGTCCGTTCCGGATCGTGGGCCGGCTCGGTGCGGGCGGCATGGGCCGGGTCCTGCTCGGCGAGGACCCGCACGGCCGCCGCGTCGCCTGCAAGATCGTCCGCCCGGAGATCGCCGCCGAGCCCGGCTTCCGCGGTCGGTTCCACCGCGAGATCGACATCGCCCGGGCCGCCCCGCCGGCGGTCACCGCCCGCTACGTCGACGCCGACCCCCACGCCGACCGGCCCTGGCTGGCCACCGAGTTCATCGACGGGCCGTCCCTGCGCCAGGTCGTCCGCGACGGCGGGCCGCTGCCCCTCGACCGGGCCCTGCCGCTGCTGCACGCGACCGCCCGCGCCCTGGCCGCGCTGCACGGCGCGGGCGTGGTCCACCGCGACCTCACCCCCTCCAACGTCCTGCTCGACGCCACCGGCCCCAAGCTCATCGACTTCGGCATCTCCCGCGCCGCCGGTTCGATGACCATGACCGTCAGCGGCCAGGTGCTCGGCACCCCCTCCTCCATGTCCCCCGAGCAGTTCGAGTCCGCGCGCGGGGCGGGTCCCGCGAGCGACGTGTTCGCCTTCGGCGGCCTGATCACCCACCTCACCGCCGGGCGGTCCCCGTTCGCGGCCGACTCCGTCGCCGGCCTGCTCTACAAGATCGCCCACGGCGCGCCCGACCTCGACGGGGTGCCCGCACCGCTGCACGACCTCGTCCGCGCCTGCCTGGAGAAGGACCCGGGCCGCCGGCCCGACGCGCGGCAGCTGGTCGCCGCCCTCGGCCGCGTCGATCCCACCGGGACCCGCGCGGGACGGACCGGGCGGGCCGGCCGGTCGGGGCGCGTCCGGCGACCGGGTCCCGGGCGGGCGGGGCGCCGCGGACGGCTCGCCGCCCTGGCCGCGCTCGTGCTCGCCGCGGCCGGCGCGACCGCCGTCGTGGCGTCCACCGGCGCGCCCCCGACGGCCGCCCCCGCGCTCACCGCGGCGCCGGACGGGGTGATCGACGCCGAGGTCGACGACCGGTTCGGCGCGGACGGTCCGGTGTTCGCCAGCCCCACGGGCAACATCACCTGCTCCCTCACCGACGCGGGCGCGCGCTGCGACGTCGTCGAGCGGTCCTGGACGCTGCCGCCCCGACCGGCCGGCTGCCCCCTCGCCTACGGCACCGGCGTGGTGCTGGAGCCCGGCCGGCCCGCCGAGCTGTCCTGCACCGGGGACGTGCTCGACACCGCCGGCGTCGGGGTGCTCGCCTACGGCCGGACCGTCCGGTACGCCGGGATGGAGTGCACCAGCCGCGAGACCGGCGTGCTGTGCGAGGACACCGGCTCCGGCCACGGCTTCGAGGTGGCCCGGGCCGCCTACCGGGTGTTCTGAGCCCTCCGGGGGCGACCGGTCCCGAGCCGGGGAGCGGGCGGCGGGCCCGGCTGCCAGGATCGCGACCATGACCCACCCCGTCCGGATCGGTGTCCAGATCCAGCCCCAGCACGCCGACTACGCCCAGATCCGCACCGCCGTGGCGCAGTGCGAGGAGGCCGGCGTCGACATCGTCTTCAACTGGGACCACTTCTTCCCGCTCTACGGCGAGCCCGACGGCAAGCACTTCGAGTGCTGGACGATGCTCGGCGCCTGGGCCGAGGCCACCAGCCGCGTCGAGATCGGCGCGCTGGTCACCTGCAACAGCTACCGCAACCCCGAGCTGCTCGCCGACATGGCCCGCACCGTGGACCACATCTCCGACGGCCGGCTGATCCTCGGTCTGGGCGCCGGCTGGTTCGAGCGCGACTACGACGAGTACGGCTACGAGTTCGGCACGGCCGGCTCCCGCCTCGCCGACCTGGCGCAGGCCCTGCCCCGCATCTCCGACCGCTGGACGAAGCTCAACCCGGCCCCCACGCGGCAGATCCCCGTGCTCATCGGCGGCGGGGGCGAGCGCAAGACGCTGCGCTACACCGCCGAGCACGCCCACATCTGGCACAGCTTCGGCGACGTCGAGGTCCTCGAGCGCAAGAACGCCGTGCTCGACGGGCACTGCGCCGACGTGGGCCGCGACCCGGCCGAGATCGAGCGCTCGATCGGGGTGCAGAAGCCGCCCAGCGAGGTCGGCGACGCCCTCCTGGCCGCCGGCGCGACCCTGTTCACCATCGGCATCGGCGGGCCGGACTACGACCTGGGCCTGCTGGAGGACTGGGTGGCCTGGCGCGACGAGCGCCGCGCGGGCTGAGGGAGAGCCGGGCCGGAGGAGAGCCGGGCTTGAAGGAGAGCTGCGGCCTGCTCCTGTGGCGCCCCGGCCCGGCCGGGGCGCCGGAGGTGCTGCTCGGGCACATGGGCGGGCCGTTCTGGGCGCGCCGCGACGACGCGGCCTGGTCGATCCCCAAGGGCGAGCGCGACCCGGACGAGGACCCGCTCGACGCGGCGCGCCGCGAGTTCGCCGAGGAGATCGGCCCGGTCCCCGACGGGGAGCCGACGCTGCTCGGCGTCCGCTCCGTCGGCGGGGGCAAGCGGCTGACCGTCTACGCCCAGCGGGGCGCGTTCGACCCGGCCGACCAGGCGAGCACCGCCTTCAGCATGGAGTGGCCGCCGCGGTCGGGGCGGACGCAGGAGTTCCCGGAGATCGACCGGGCGGCGTGGTTCGACGGGCCGGCGGCGCGGCGGGCGATCGTCCGCGGCCAGCTCCCGTTCCTCGACCTGCTCGACGCCGCCGTGCCGCGCCCGTCCTGACCCCGACCCGCCCCGCCCGGCCCGCCCGCCGGGTTGCGCCCGGCCCCGGCGGGTAGAGCCCGGGCATGACCTCCGCCACCGCGCCGCTGCGCGCGAGCCTCCTGCGGTCCGCCGCCCTCGGCGCCGCCAGCGGCTGCCGCAGCACCGCGGGCGCCACCGCGGTGGTGCTCACCGCCCGGCCCACCGACCCCGGGCCGGCCGCCCGCGCCGGGCGGGGGCGCCTGCTCGCCCTCGTGCTGGCCGCCGCGGAGCTGGTGGCCGACAAGCTGCCCGTCACCCCGCCCCGCACGCAGCCGGCGGGGCTGCCCCGGCTCGCGGCCGGGGCCGGGTCGGCGACCGCGGTGGCGCAGCGCGACGGGCGCGCCCCCGCCGCGGCCGCCGCGGTCGGGACCCTCGCCGCCGCGGCCGCCGCGGAGCTGGCCAGCCGGGCCCGGGCCGTCGCCGCGCGCCGCCTGGGCAGCGACCTGCCCGGCGCCCTGCTGGAGGACGTCCTGGCCGCCCTGCTCGCCTGGTGGGGCACCCGCCGGCCCGCCCCCGGGGCCGGCCGGCCGGTCGCGGAACACGGGGACCGCGCCGGGAGTTGATCCGGGCATGGCGATCACCCGCGGCTTCACCGGCCGGCGCGCCCGCGACCCGCGCCTGCCCCCCGGGCAGTACGACGCGCGCGACGAGTGGCCCGTGCTGCACATCGAGTCCACGCCGCGGCTGGCCCCGGAGAGCTGGACCTTCGGCATCGACGGCCTGGTCGAGCGGCCCCGCACCTGGACCTGGGACGAGGTCCACGCCCTGCCGCCGAGCCGCTACGCCGGCGACATCCACTGCGTGACGACCTGGTCGAAGTTCGGCATGGTCTTCGACGGCGTCTCGGTCGACACGCTGCTGGACGCCGTCGGGCCCCTGCCCTCGGCCACCCACGCCGTGGTCACCACCCACACCGGCTACACCACCAACCTGCCGCTGGCCGACCTCACCGGCGGGAAGGCGTGGGTGGTGTGGGACGCCGACGGGAAGCCGCTCACCGCCGAGCACGGCGGCCCCGCCCGGCTGCTGGTGCCGCACCTGTACTTCTGGAAGAGCGCCAAGTGGGTGTCGGGCCTGCGGCTGCTCGACCACGACGAGCCCGGGTTCTGGGAGCGCAACGGCTACCACGACCGCGGCGACCCCTGGCGGGAGCAGCGCTACCAGGACGACTGATCATCGTGCGGGATGATCGCGGCATGAGCGCGCCCACCCACCGCCGCACCCTGCGCTGGCAGGCCGCCCGCGTCCGCGCCGTCGCGCGGGAGACCGCGAGCGCCCGCACGTTCCGCCTCGCGCTGCCCGACCCGCGCCCGCACCTGCCCGGGCAGCACTACGTCGTGCGGCTCACCGCGCCCGACGGCTACACGGCGCAGCGGGCGTACTCGATCGCGTCGGCCCCGACCCCGGACGGGGAGATCGAGCTGACCGTCGAGCGGCTCGAGGGCGGCGAGGTGTCGGAGTTCCTGCACGACGTCGTCGAGGTGGGCGACGAGCTGGAGGTGCGCGGGCCGATCGGGGGCGCGTTCTTCGCCTGGGACGGCACCGGCCCGGCCCTGTGCGTGGGCGGCGGGTCGGGCGTGGTGCCGCTGATGGCGATGCTGCGCCACGACCGCGCGCTGCGCCGGGCGGACCCGGCCCGGCCCGAGCTGGTGCGCCTGGTCGTGTCGGCCCGGTCGGCCGCCGACCTGTACTACCGCGACGAGCTGGCCGACACCGGGCTGGGCGGCGCGACCGTCGTCCTCACCCGCGAGGCGGCCCCCGGCGGGCGCCCGGCCGGCCGGCTCACCGCGGCCGACCTCGCCCCGCTGGTCCGCGGCGGCGAGACCGTGTTCGTGTGCGGCTCCCCCGCCTTCTGCGACGCCGCGACCGACCGCCTCGCGGACGCGGGCGTCCCGGTGGGGGCGGTCCGGGTGGAGCGCTTCGGCCCGTCCGGCTGACCGCACGTTCCGGTGACGGCCCCGCCGGCGGGCTGACACCGGGACCCCCGGTCGGCCAGGGTGGGGGCGTGGAACGCCGCCGCTCCGTCCGCACCGTCCTGCTCGCCGCGGCGGCCGCGGCGGCCTTCCTCCTGGGCGCGACGTCGGTCGCCGGGGCGGGCGAGCCGACCGGTCCCGGCTGGTCCGCCCCCGCCGGCGGGCCGCCCGCCCCCTAGCGCGGGGACGGGTCGATCGACCGGTACACGCGGGCGGCGGCGCGGGAGAAACCGTCGGGCTGGTCGACGGCGGCGAGCGCGTCGCCCGCCTCCTCCATCTCCCCGTGCAGCCGCCACGCCTCGCCCGGCACGGCCGCGGCGAAGCGGGCGAGGGCGTCGTCGAGGTCGAACCCGCTGCGGAGCAGCTCCTCCCGCAGCTCGGCGCCGACCCCGTAGGCCGCGGCGGCCCGGTCCATCACCGGCCACACCGCGTTGACGACCTCGGTGTGCAGGCCGAAGCACGCCTTGAGCGCGCTGGCCGCGCCCGGCTCCGGGCCGAGCACGCGCGCGTCGAACGGGGACCGGTCGAACAGCGCCGCGACCTCGGCCGCGGCCGCGCCGGCCAGCCACAGCACCGTGCTCCCCCGCTCCCAGGCCGGCGGCCCGATCACGGCGGCGTCGACCACGTGCTCGGGCCCCAGCAGCTCGGCGATCGCGGCCACGGTGGCCGGGGAGACGGCGTTGGCGTCGACGTAGAGCGGGCGCTCGGTCCGCCCCTCCAGCGCCCGCGCCACCTGCCCGGCGACGTCGCGGGCGGCGTGCGGCGGGCAGATCGACACGATGACGTGGGCGCGGCGGGCCAGCTCGGCGACGTCGGGCACGCCCACCAGGTCGGCCAGCTCGGCCCGCTTGGACGTGGTCGTGCTGCGCCCCGCGGCCGCCCAGACGACCGCCCCGGCGACGGGCTTGAGCGCCGAGCCCAGCGCGGCCCCCATGACCCCGGGGTGCAGCACGCCGATCACCGGCCGGGGAGGGATGCGGGGCACGCGGCCATCATGCCCGACCGCGCCGCGTCCGACCGCACCGTGTGAAGTCGGGGTTACGTTCCGCCGCACCGTCAGCCAGGATGAGATTCCCCACGAGGTGAACGGACGGTGTTCATGAGACGTCTCATCGTGCTCTGCTGCGCGCTGCTGGTGATGGCTGGGACGGCGGTGGACACCGCCGCAGCGGCTCCACCGGGCGGCGGGGAGGGCGGCGGGCTCGCCGCCTACAGCGGGGAGCTGACCCGGGAGCAGTTCGCGCTGCTGCTCGACAGCGGCGTCGACCGCCGCGAGGTCGCGAGCACACCGGGTGCCGCCGAGGGCACCACGGTGGTCGAGGCGATCCTCGGTGACCGCCAGGCCCAGGCGCTGATCGGGCAGGGCCTGCCGCTGGAGCGGCGCGGGGCGCAGGCCGACGCGCAGGCGCGCACGTTCGCCGCCGAGCCCGGCGTGTTCCGGCCGTGGAGCGGACCGGGCAACCTGCGCGAGGAGTTCCTGGCGCTGGCTGCGGACAACCCGGGGCTGGTCAAGACCGTCGTGCTCGGGCAGTCGGTGAACGGGCAGGACATCCTCGGCTTCAAGGTCACCCGCGACGCGAACCGGGTGCGCGACGGCCGCCGCCCGGCGACGCTGTACGTGTCCACCCAGCATGCCCGCGAGTGGATCACCCCGGAGATGACGCGCCGCCTGCTGCGCCACGTCCTCGACGGCTACGCCACCGACCCCGAGCTGCGCCGCCTGGTCGACACCACCGAGATGTGGTTCGTGCCGGTGGCCAACCCCGACGGCTACGACTACACGTTCACCGAGGGCAACCGGCTGTGGCGCAAGAACCTGCGCGACAACGACGGGGACGGGCAGATCGCCGTCGGTGACGGCGTCGACCCCAACCGCAACTTCCCCACCCGCTGGGGCTACGACAACGAGGGCTCCTCGCCCGACCCGGCCAGCGACGTCTACCGCGGTCCCGGCCCGGCGTCGGAGCCGGAGACGCAGGCCCTCGACGGCCTGATGCGCCGCGTCGGGTTCGAGTACTTCGTCAACTACCACTCCGCTGCCGAGCTGATCCTCTACGGCACCGGCTGGCAGGTGGCCACGCCCACCCCGGACGACGTCATCTACGAGGCCCTGGCCGGCGACGACGCGGCCCCGGCCGTGCCCGGCTACGACCCCGACATCTCCGCCGAGCTCTACACGACGAACGGCGAGACCACCGAGCACGCCCACGAGGCCTACGGCACGCTGTCGTTCACCCCGGAGATGGCCACCTGCCAGTCGGCGAGCGCGGTCGACCCGGCCGACGCGTTCGAGCCCGGCGACTGCCAGAGCGTGTTCAACTTCCCCGACTCCGAGCCGCTCATCCAGGCCGAGTTCGAGAAGAACATCCCGTTCGCGCTGTCGGTGGCCGCCTCGGCCGCCGACCCCGACGACCCGGTCTCCGTGGTCGGTCGCGACACCGCCGACTTCGTCGTCGACAGCTTCGCGGTGTCCTACGGCGACCCGCAGACGGTCGCCGTCACCGCGAAGCGCAGCATCCGCGGCCTCGAGATGCGCTACCGCATCAACGGCGGCCGCGAGCAGCGGGCGCGCGTGAGCGAGTGGGACGGCGGCGAGCGCTACGGCGACGACGGCGACCGCTGGTACGGCGAGTTCCGCGGCGAGGTGCGCGGCGCCCGGGCCGGCGACCGCGTCGAGGTGCGGTTCACCGGGAGGGAGCCGGGCCGCGGCGGCGGGCGCGTGGAGAGCGAGCCGTTCACCTACACCGTCGAGAGGACCGGCGGCTCGGTGCTCGTGCTGGCCGACGAGGACTACACCGGCTTCAACCCCGGTGAGCCCGGCCAGGTGACCGCGCCCCGCTACGCGCAGGCGCACGTCGACGCGCTGGCCGCGAACGGGATCGACGCGGCGGTGTGGGACGTGTCCGCGCAGGGCGTGCCGCACGACCTGGGCGTGCTCGACCACTTCGACGCCGTGGTCTGGTACCTCGGTGACAACCGGCTCACCCAGGACGCTGAGGACGTCCTCACTCAGGTCGGCACCACGCAGTACGAGGACGCGGCCGTGTCCGAGCGCCAGCAGTTCCTGACGCTCGCGGTGCGCGACTACCTCAACGACGGCGGGAAGCTCGCCCTCGCCGGGGAGACCGCCGGGTACCAGGGCACCCTGGGCTCGCTCATCGGCGGCATCTACTACGGCCTGGACGGCGCGCCCGACCAGGACTGCGTGGTCACCGCCTCGCTCGACGACTGCCTGTTCGTCGCCGACGACTTCACCCAGTACTACCTCGGCGCCTACAGCCGGTCCCCCCGCACCGGGCCCACGTCGTTCGTGGGCACCGGCGCCCCTGTGGAGGGCCTGACCGCCGGGCTGGGCGCCACGCCGACCAATCCGCTCGACGAGGCCGGCTCGTTCGTGCCGACCAGCAGCGTGCTGCCGGTCGAGCAGTTCCCGCAGTTCGCGAGCAGCGCGTCCGGGCAGTACGTCGGCGCGCAGCCCGGGTTCGGGGAGCCGATCGAGGGCGAGTGGTTCGCGAACGCGGCGCACGCCGACAACTCCTTCATGCGGCTGACCCGCACGGTGGATCTGTCGGCGGTGACCGCGGAGCAGGCGCCGAGCCTGGCGTTCGCGCTGGCGTTCGACACCGAGACCGGCTACGACAACCTCATCGTCGAGGCCAAGCCGGTGGGCGCGGCGGGCGGCACGACGCTGCCCGAGGCGGGCGGGCTGTCGAGGACGACACCCCCCGCGGAGTGCGAGGCCGGGTTCCTGCTCGCCCTGCACCCGTCGCTGACGCAGTACCTCACCCCGGGCACCCCGTGCGGCAGCACCGGCACGAGCGGGGCGTGGAACGCGGTCACGGGCACGTCGACCGGCTGGCAGGACGTAGCCTACGACCTGTCGGCCTACGCCGGCCAGCAGGTCGAGGTCTCGATCAGCTACGTCACCGACCCCTTCACCGGCGGCGCCGGCGTCAACGTGGACGCCACGCGGATCGTCGTCGGCGGCACGGCGACGGAGCCCGAGGGCTTCGAGACCGCGCTCGGGGCGTGGACGGTGCCCGGCGCCCCGGCGGGCAGCCCCGCCAACGGCTCGGACTTCGCCCGCGCCCAGGCGCCGGAGAGCCCGGCGGGTGCGGCTATCAGCACCGAGGACACCGTCCTGCTCGGCTTCGGGCTGGAGCAGGTGCCCGACGCGGGTGAGCGCGCCGCGCTGCTCGGCGCGATCGTCCGCGGGCTGACCGGGTCCGGGGCGGCGCCCGCCGCCCCGGAGGCCGACCCGGCGACCGCGCCGGAGATCGACCCGGTGGCCGGCGGCTGAGCGCGAGGGGAGGAGCGCCGGTCCCCGGGTCGGCGCTCCTCTCCCGCCCCCGCCGCGGCGGGGGCACGCTCGGGCCATGCAGAAGAAGAACCTGGGCACCCTCGGCCCCGTCCCGGCGCTCGCGCTGGGGATGATGGGCATGTCCGACCTCTACGGCCCCGCCGACCGCGCGGAGAGCCTGGCCACGGTCCACGCCGCCCTCGACGCCGGCGTCACCCTGCTCGACACCGGCGACTTCTACGGCATGGGCCACAACGAGCTGCTGCTGCGCGAGGCGCTCACCGGCCGGTCCGCCGACGACGTGCTGGTCAGCGTCAAGTTCGGCGCCCAGCGCGACCCGGGCGGCGCCTGGATCGGCTACGACGCCCGCCCGGCCGCGGTGAAGACCGCACTCGCGTACACGCTGCAGCGCCTGGGCCGCGACCACGTCGACGTCTACCGGCCCGCCCGCCTGGACCCCGCGGTCCCGATCGAGGACACCGTCGGCGCCATCGCCGAGATGGTGGCGGCCGGGTACGTGCGCCACGTCGGCCTGTCCGAGGTCGGCCCGGACACGCTGCGCCGCGCCCACGCCGTCCACCCGGTCGCCGACGTGCAGATCGAGTACTCGCTGCTGTCCCGCGGCCCCGAGGACGGGCTGCTGGACACCGCGCGCGAGCTGGGCGTCGGGATCACCGCGTACGGCGTGCTGTCCCGCGGGCTGCTGTCGGGGCACTGGCGGCCCGACCGCGGGCTCGGGGCGACCGACTTCCGCGCCCACAGCCCGCGCTTCGCCGGGGGCAACCTGGAGGCCAACCTGGCCCTGGTCGAGGCGCTCCGCGGCGTCGCCGAGGCCCGCGGTGCGACGGTCGCGCAGCTCGCGATCGCCTGGGTGCTCTCCCGCGGCGAGGGCGTCGTCCCGCTGGTCGGGGCCCGCCGGCGCGACCGGCTCGCCGAGGCGCTCGGCGCCGTGGACCTCGCCCTGACCCCGCAGGACCTGGCCGCGATCGAGGCGGCCGTGCCGCGCGGCGCCGCCGCCGGCGAGCGCTACGCCGCCCCGCAGCTGGCGGCGCTGGACAGCGAGCGGGGACGATGAGCCGTGTGGACCGCCCCGCCCTGGCCGACTTCCTGCGCCGCCGCCGCGAGCGGATCGCCCCCGCCGACGTCGGGCTGGCGCCCGGCGCGCGGCGGCGCACCCCGGGGCTGCGCCGCGAGGAGGTCGCGCAGCTGACGGGGATGTCGGTGGACTACTACGTCCGGCTGGAGCAGTCGCGCGGTCCGCAGCCGTCGCCGCAGATGCTGCGGGCGCTGGCCCGCACGCTGCGCCTGGGCGACGACGAGCGCGACCACCTGTTCGTCCTCGCCGGCCACGACGCCCCGGCCCGGCACGGGGCCGGGGGCCACGTGCGGCCCGGCGTGCTGCACGTGCTGGACCGGCTGGTCGACAGCGCCGCCTTCGTCGTGTCCGACACCGAGGTCGTGCTCGCGCAGAACCGGATGGCGGTGCTGCTGCTGGGGGATGCGATGACGCGCACCGGGCTCGCGGCCAGCGGGGTGTGGCGCTGGTTCACCGACCCGGCCGCGCGGGCGCGGTTCCCCGAGGCCGACCACGCGCAGCACGGCCGGGTGCGGGTGGCCGACCTGCGCCGCACCTGGGCCCGGCGCGCGGCCGACCCGGACGTCACCGCGCTGGTCGACGGGCTGACCGCGCGCAGCGCCGAGTTCCGGGCGCTGTGGGCCGAGCACGACGTGGCCGCCCGCCACCCCGAGCGCAAGCGGATCCTGCACCCCGCGGTCGGGACGGTCGACGTGCACTGCGAGGTGCTGCTGCAGCCGGCCGGGGACCAGTCGCTGGTGCTGCTCACCGCCGAGCCCGGCTCGACCGACCAGGAGCGGCTCGACCTGCTGCGCGTCGTCGGGGAGCCCGCCCCGGTCTGAGGCGCCTCACACCCCGAGCAGGTCGCCCAGCCGGTCGAGCAGCGGGGCCGCGCCGGGCACCACCAGCGCGGCGAGGACGAACACCGCCACGGTCAGGGCGGGCGCCACGACCAGCGCCTCGACCCGGCCCCCGGTGCGGAACCGCAGCGCCCGCGGGCTCCCCACCGGGTACCAGCGCCGCCGCCGGATCGGCAGCGGCCACAGCAGCGGCGCGCCGGACTCGGTCACCGCGTCGCCGACCGAGTGCACCACCATCCCGAGGGTGACGGCGGTGCCGAGCCAGCCGGCCGTCCCCGCGGTGCCGCCGGGCACGAGCGCGTGCACGGCCCAGGTCAGCCCGGCCGCGACCACCAGCGACGGCGGGCCGGGCACGATCGCGTCCAGGCCCTTGATGGCCAGGGCGAGGCAGACGAACAGGGTGCCCAGCAGCACCGGGGTGCCCCACTGCGCCGACGCGAGGTTGATCGCGGCCCCGAGCGCGACGGCGCCGAGCACGGTGTGGGTGAGCCCGCGGTGGGTGCCCCGGCCGGTGTCGCGCGGGGTGCGGGTGAGCCGGTAGACCAGGGCCGAGAGCGGCCGCACGACGTGCCCCGCGGCCCACGAGGCCACCGAGAAGTGGCGCGTCGCGGTGGACGAGGGGTGGTCGAGGTCGGGCAGCAGCGCGGCTCCCGCGCAGACCGCGGCGAACGTGAGCACCGTGCCCGCACTGGTCTCGATCCCGGCCAGCTGCGGGGCGTACCCCGCGACGGCGAGACCCAGGACGGCACCGGACGTGGCGTGGCTGACCCCGAGCATCCGGTGATCATTCCAGGCCGAGGGCCCCCAGGAGGCGATCCGCGGCGAGTGTCGCGGCGACCTCACCCGCTCGCACGCCCCGCTCCAGCTCGGGCAGCGCCGCCCGGACGCCCGGGTCGGAGGTCAACCGGTCCAGCAGCCGGTCGCGGACCACCGCCCACATCCACTCGACCTGCTGGTCGGCCCGCCGCCGCTCCAGCGACCCGTCCGCGGCCAGGGCGGCGCGGTGGCGCGCCACGGCGTCCCACACCTCCTCCAGCCCGGCGCCCGTCGCCGCGCTGCACGGCAGCACCGGGGCCCGCCAGCCCCCGGGCCCGGGCGCGGTCATCCGCAGGGCCCCGGCGAGCTCGGTGGCGGCGCGGCGGGCGTCGCGCTCGCCGCCCCCGTCCGCCTTGTTCACCGCGACGACGTCGGCGAGCTCCAGCACGCCCTTCTTGATGCCCTGCAGAGCGTCGCCGGTGCGGGCCAGGGTGAGCAGCAGGAACGTGTCCACCATCGCGGCGACGGCCACCTCCGACTGCCCCGTGCCGACCGTCTCCACCAGCACGACGTCGTAGCCCGCGGCCTCCACGAGCACGATCGTCTCGCGGGTGGCCCGGGCGACCCCGCCCAGCGTGCCGGCGCTGGGCGAGGGCCGCACGAACGCGCGGTCGTCGACGGCGAGCTTCGCCATCCGCGTCCGGTCGCCGAGGATCGAGCCGCGGGTGCGGGGGGACGAGGGGTCGACGGCCAGCACCGCGACCCGGTGCCCCTGCGCGGTCAGCCGCGTGCCCACCGCCTCGACGAAGCTCGACTTGCCGACGCCCGGGACCCCGGTGATCCCGACCCGCACCGCCCCGCCGGCGTGCGGGAGCAGCGCGGAGAGCAGCTCCTGCGCGCGGGCCCGGTGGTCCGGGCGCGCGGACTCGACCAGCGTGATCGCCCGGGCCAGCTGCGTCCGCGACCCCTCGCGGACCCCCGCCACCAGGGCGGGGACGTCGACCGCCGCGCTCACGGGCGCAGCGCCTCCAGCGTCTCCAGCTTCTCGAGCAGCTCGACCGCGGCCCGCGCGAGCACCGTGCCCGGGCCGAACACCGCGGCCGCGCCCGCCTCCAGCAGCGCGGGCACGTCGGCGGGCGGGATCACCCCGCCCACCACGACCACCACGTCGTCGCGGCCGAGCGCGGCCAGCTCCTCGCGCAGCTGCGGCACCAGCGTCAGGTGCCCCGCGGCGAGGGAGTTGACCCCGACCACGTGCACGTCGGCCTCCACGGCCTGGCGGGCCACCTCGGCGGGGGTCTGGAACAGGGGGCCGACGTCGACGTCGAAGCCGAGGTCGGCGAAGCCCGTCGCGATCACCTTCTGGCCGCGGTCGTGGCCGTCCTGGCCCATCTTCGCCACGAGGATGCGGGGCCGTCGGCCCTCCCGCTCGGCGAAGGCGTCCACGAGCCCGCGCGCCCGGTCGATGACCGGGTCGCTGCCGGCCTCCTGCGCGTACACCCCGGAGACGATCTGGATCCGGCCGCTGTGGCGCGACCAGACCTCCTCCAGCGCGTCGGAGATCTCCCCCACCGTCGCCTTGGCCCGCGCCGCGGCGACGGCCAGCTCCAGCAGGTTGTCGTCCTCGCCGCGGCGGTCCCGCCCGGCCGCGCGGGTCAGCGCGGCCAGGGCCGAGCGCACGGCGCCGTCGTCGCGCTCGGCGCGCAGCCGGCGCAGCTTCTCCAACTGCTCGCCGCGCACCCCGGCGTTGTCGACCTTCCGGACGTCGATCACCTCGTCGGTGGTGGCGACGTACCGGTTGACGCCGATCACGGGCTGGCGCCCGGAGTCGATGCGCGCCTGCGTGCGGGCCGCGGCCTCCTCGATGCGCATCTTGGGGATGCCCGCCTCGATCGCCTGGGCCATGCCCCCGGCCTTCTCGACCTCCTCGATGTGCTCCCAGGCCCGCAGGGCCAGGTCGTGGGTGAGGCGCTCGACGGCGTACGACCCGCCCCACGGGTCGATCACGCCGGTGGTGCCGGACTCCTGGGCCAGCAGCAGCTGGGTGTTGCGCGCGATCCGGGCCGAGGAGTCCGTCGGCAGGGCGAGGGCCTCGTCGAGGGCGTTGGTGTGCAGGCTCTGGGTGTGCCCCTGCGTGGCCGCCATCGCCTCGACGCAGGTGCGGACCACGTTGTTGTAGACGTCCTGGGCGGTGAGCGACCAGCCCGAGGTCTGGCAGTGCGTGCGCAGGCTCAGCGACCTCGGGTCCCGCGGCCCGAACTCCCGCACGAGCTTCGCCCACAGCAGCCGCGCCGCCCGCAGCTTGGCCACCTCCATGAGGAAGTTCATGCCGATGCCGAAGAAGAAGCTCAGGCGCGGGGCGAACCGGTCGACGTCCAGCCCCGCGTCGATCCCGGCGCGGAGGTACTCGACGCCGTCGGCGAGGGTGTAGGCCAGCTCCAGGTCGCCCGTCGCCCCGGCCTCCTGGATGTGGTAGCCGGAGATGGAGATCGAGTTGAACCTCGGCATCCGCCGCGAGGTGTAGGAGAAGATGTCGGAGATGATCTGCATCGACGGCTGCGGCGGGTAGATGTAGGTGTTGCGGACCATGAACTCCTTGAGGATGTCGTTCTGGATGGTCCCGGTCAGCCGCTCCGGGGCCACCCCCTGCTCCTCGGCGGCCACGATGTAGAGCGCGAGCACCGGCAGCACCGCGCCGTTCATCGTCATGGACACGCTCATCTCGTCGAGCGGGATGCCGTCGAACAGCTCCCGCACGTCGTAGATCGAGTCGATCGCCACCCCGGCCATGCCGACGTCGCCGGCCACGCGGGGGTGGTCGGAGTCGTAGCCGCGGTGGGTGGCCAGGTCGAAGGCGATGGACAGGCCCTTCTGCCCGGCCGCGAGGTTGCGCCGGTAGAACGCGTTGGACTCCCGCGCGGTGGAGAACCCCGCGTACTGGCGGACCGTCCAGGGCTGCGTGGTGTACATCGCCGGGTAGGGCCCGCGCAGGTAGGGCGCGATGCCCGGCCAGGTGCGCAGGAAGTCCAGCCCCGCGAGGTCGGCCGCGGTGTAGCGGCCCAGCACCGGGACGCCCTCCGGGGAGGCCCAGGGCTCCCCCGCCGGGTCCGGCTCGACGGGGACGTCCGCGTAGTCGATCGACGTGAAGTCCGGGACCGTCACGCGAGCACCTCCTCGATCACGGCGAGCGCGTCGGAGCCCGCGTGGAGCTGCCCGTCGATCCCCTCGGCCCAGTCGGCGCCCGCGTCCGGGCGCCCGGCCAGCAGGATGCGCGTCGCGCCCGCCCCGCGCAGCGCAGCGGCGGTGGCCGCGGCGCGCTCGCGGTAGACGGCGTCGGTGGAGCACAGCACCGCGACCGCCGCCCCGGAGGCGCGGAACGCGGCCACCACCTCCTCGACGGTGTCCGTCGGCCCGGCCGCCACGGTCTCGACGCCGCCGGCGTGGAGCAGGTTGCGGGCGAACCCCGCCCGCGCGGTGTGCGCGGCGAGCGGGCCCAGGGTGGCGAGGAAGGCGCGCGGGCGGGCGCCGGTCTCGGCCAGGCGCGCGTCGGAGGCGGCGCGGTGCGCCTCGAAGGCCGCCGCCGGCCGGAACACCGGCAGGCCGCCGCCGCGGGGCGGCTCGGGCGCGGGGTCGCGGGGCGGCTCGGGCGCGGGGTCGCGCACCAGCGGCCGCTCGTCGAGGTCGGGGTACTCGCTCACTCCGGTGATCGGCGTGCGGCGGGTGGCGACGTCGCGCTCGCGGCGGGCGCGGACCTCCGCGGTCCGCTCCGCCACCAGCCCGCGGTCCAGCGCCGCGACGGCGCCCCCCGCGGCCTCGATCTCGCGGAAGAACGCCCAACCGGCGCGGGCGAGGGCGTCGGTGAGCGACTCGACGTACCAGGAGCCGCCCGCCGGGTCGGCGACGCGCGCGAGGTGGGCCTCCTCCAGCAGCAGCAGCTGGGTGTTGCGGGCGATGCGCCGGGAGAACGCCTGCGGCGCGCCGACCGCCTCGTCGAACGGCGCGACGGTGACGGCGTCCGCCCCGCCGACCCCGGCGCCGAACGCGGCCAGCGTGCCGCGCAGCAGGTTCGTGTACGGGTCGTAGCGGGTGAGCATCACGGGCGAGGCGACGGCGTGCAGGCTCATCCGCTGCGCTGCTCCGCAGGCGTCGGTGACCCGCGCCCACAGCCGCCGCGCCGCGCGGAGCTTCGCGATCGTGCCGAACTGGTCGGCGGTGGCGGCCAGGCGGAACTCGATGGTCCCGGCCGCGGTGGGCAGGTCCAGCCCGGCCGCGGTGAGCGCGCGCAGCGCGGCGACGGCGCCGGCCAGGGCGAACCCGAGCTCCTGGCCGTCCGAGCCCCCGGCCTCGTGCACCGGCAGCCCGTCGGCGAGGACCGCGCGGACGCGCGGGTGGTCGGCGGCGGCGCGGCGGGCCAGCGGCACCACCGACCCGACGTCGGGGCCGTCGCCGGTGCGGGCGCGCTGCCCGACCGGGTCGAGCCCGAGCCCGCCGAGCAGCGCGTCGCCGTGGCGGGCGCCGAGCGCGAGGAACTCCTCGGCCGCCCCGTCCCCGACGGCCCCGTCCCCGACGGCCCCGCCCCCGAGGACCACGGGGGCCAGGTCGAGCAGCACCCCCTCCAGCGCGCGCGGCAGGTCGGCGAGCGCCGGGCCCTCCAGCCAGATCGAGGTGACGCCGTTCTCCAGGTCGGCGAGCACGGCGGCGTTCGGGTCGGGCGCGGCGTGGCGCTGCCGCACGTCCCAGCCCCCGGGCCCGGGCGGGCGGGCACCCGGCGCCGCCCCGGGCGAGTCGGCGGTGTAGAGCGGGCGGACGTCGATGCCGTCGTGGGTCCGGCGCACCAGCGCCTCGACCCCGGCGCCGGGGGGCGCGTCCTCGGGCAGGCGGCGCGCCCTGCGGAGCACCCCGTCCACGAGCGCGGCCCACTCCTGCTCGCTGGCCGCCGGGAACCCGGCGGCGAGTGTCAGCTCCGGCACCGTCGCATCGTAGGAGATCAGACGATCTCGACCACGCCGTCCCGCACCGTGACGTTGCGCTCAGCCAGCGGCTGCGTCGCCGGACCGGCCAGCGGGCGGCCGTCCTGCACCGAGAAGGTGCTGCCGTGGCACGGGCAGACGATGGCGCCGTCGGCGACCGACCCGACCGCGCACCCCTGGTGGGTGCAGGTGGCCGAGAAGGCGCGGATCTCGGTGTCCGAGGGCCGCACGACCACGAGGTCGCGGTCGGCGAACACCGTGCCGCCGCCGACGGGCAGGTCGGCGACCGGGATGCCGGAGACGGCCGTCAAGCCGGAGGAGGCCGTGGGGTCGGTCGCCGGGGCGTCGGCGGGCGCGGGCGCGGCGGGCGGCGCGGCGGCGGGCGGCGCGGTCGCCCCGCCGGGGCCGTAGGTCGCGCACCCGGTCACGGCGGCGGCGCAGGTGCCGCAGGCGGCGGCGAGGACCGCGCGGCGCGGCAGTGCGCGCGCGGGGACGGGGACGCGCGCGGGGGCGGGGACGGGCACGGGGACGCTCCTCACCGGACGAGTCCGGAGGTCGTGAAGAACCACAGGGCCGAGGTGGACCAGACGGCGGCGAACGTCACGAGCAGCAGGCCGCCCAGCACGGGGATCGACCAGCGCGGCAGCCCGGCGCGGGGCAGGACGAGCATCTTCGCCACGAACGCGCCGTAGAACAGGCAGCCGACCGCGGAGTGCACGAGCACCCGGGTCGAGGAGCTGTCGAACCCGAAGGCGTAGAGGCAGTGCACGGCGACGGGCACGGTGAGCAGCACGGCGCCGCGGCCCGACCACCGGTGCGCGACCGCGGCGCCGCGGCGGCCCGCCCAGGTGGGGCGCGCGGTGGCCAGCTGCACGAGCACGAGCACGAGGGCGCCGGTGGCCACCCAGACCTTCGCCGTCAGCCCGCTGGAGAACCCGACGACGTTGACCGCCGCGAACGTCGGGGTGTGCAGGCGGCCGTAGACGCCGAGCCCGACGGCGACCAGCGAGCCGACCCCCACGGCGAGCACGAGCGGCCAGACCCGGGCCGGGGGCGGGGGCGTGCGGCGCACCGAGCGCGACCGCCGGTGGGCCGCGATCTCCGGCCCGGCGATGCGCTGGGTCTCGGCGTCGGCGAGCTCCGGGGCGGACATCAGTAGCCGCCGTAGGTGCTGGAGGAGGCCTCCGGCTCCGGCGCGCGCACCGGGCCGGTGTCCGGGGCCTCGGCGCGCTCGACGACCCGACCCACGTCGTCGCGGCCGCCCGCGACGGCCTCGTCCGCGTCGACGGCCTCGGCGGTGTAGCCGCGCTCGGTCCCGTCGGAGGTGAAGCGGCCCGACTCGCCCGTGCCGGTCAGGGTGGAGCGGCCGCTGGAGCTGGTCAGGTCGAGCCGGCCGTCGGCGGACACGCTGCCCGACAGCCACACCTCCAGCCCCGCGCCGCACACGTAGGCCGTGGCCCCGTCGCCCCGGACCGAGATCGCGACGGTCATGTCCCGGTCGTCGGTGTACCCGGCGTAGTCGAGGTCCCCGCCGACCCGCTCGCCCCCGTCGTCCTCCGCGCCCTCGTCCCCGTCCCCCCCGGCCTCGGGGGCCGGGGCCACCGCGGCGGGGGGCGCGGCGGGCGCCGCCGGCGGCGGGCCGGCCGGCGCCGGCACGGCCGCGGCGTCCGGCGGCGGGGCGGCGGGGGCCGCCGCCACCACCGGGGTGGCCCCGAGCGGCACGGCCGGCGCCGGGGCGGCCAGGCCGTTCGCGAGGAACAGCCCACCGCCGAGGACGGCGACGGCGCCGAGGGTGAGGTAGGGAGCGGTTCGGGTCATGTCCGGTCACACGGACCCGCGCACGCGGCGGTTCAGCTGAACCGCGGCGGGCCCGCGTCCGTGTGCCGGTCGGGTGGGTACGGTTCCCGCCCGTGGCCCGACGCCGAGAACTCCGTCCCGCTGCTGCGCGGGCGGGTGACGAGGCACTGGTCCACGCTGTCCACTCCGAGCACGGGCAGGCGATGCTGGTGTACGCGACACGGCTGCTCGGCGACCGCGCCGCCGCCGAGGACGTGGTCCAGGAGGCGCTCGTGCGCGCCTGGCGCCACCCGGAGGTGCTGACGAACGGGCGCGGGTCCGTGCGGGGCTGGCTGCTGACCGTGGTGCGCAACCTCGTCATCGACCGCGTCCGCGCCCGCGACGCCCGGCCGCCGGAGGTCGCCCTCGACCTGCCCGGCGCGCCCACCGCGGCGCCGCCGGCGCGCGACCACGCCGATGCGGTGGCCGCCTCGGTGACGGTGCACGCGGCGCTGGGCACGCTGTCCACCGAGCACCGGGCGGTGCTGGAGCAGGTGTACCTGCACGGGCGCAGCCTCGACGAGGCGGCGGCCGCGCTGGGGGTCCCGAAGGGGACGGTCAAGTCCCGCTCGTTCTACGCCCTGCGGGCGCTGCGCGGGGTCATGGAGGGGGAGGGAGTGCGATGAGCTGGGAGTCGGGGGACCTGGGGGCGCACGCGCTCGGGCTGCTGGAGGGGGCCGAGGCGCGGGCGGTGGAGCAGCACCTGGCGGGGTGCGCGGCGTGCCGGCGCGAGTTCGCGGAGCTGCGGCGCACCGCGCGGGCCCTGGAGACCGTGCCGCCGGAGGCGTTCCTGGACGGGCCGGCGTCGGACCTCGTCGTCGCCCGGGCGGTGCGGCGGGTGCGGGCCGAGAGCGACGCCGCGCACCGGCGGCGCGGGCTGGCGCTGGTGGCGGCGGCCGTGGTCATGGCGGTCGCGCTGCTCGGCGGGGGCGTCCTGCTCGGCCGCGGGCTGCCCGACCCGGCCGCGGAGGGCACCCGGACGCTCGCGGCGCAGCAGGGCGGGGTCGCGCTGAGCGCTGAGGTGGAGCCGGCGAACGGCTGGGTGCGGGTCGCGGCCACGGTGCGCGGCATCCCGGCCGGGAAGCGCTGCACGATCATCGTGGTCGGCCGCGACGGCGCGGAGCGGACGGCCGGGAGCTGGCTCACCGGCCCGCCGCGCCCCGACGCGGACGGCGAGGGCGCGGCCGTCGACGGCTCGGCGATCGTCGACCCCGCGGACGTGGTCGCGGTCGTGATCCGCGACGAGGGCGGGACGGACCTGGTCACCGCCCGCGCCTAGGTCACCCCCCGCGCCTGGCCGTCTCCTTCTACGTGGCGTAGAATTTCTACTGTACGTAGAAGGAGGCGTTGTGACAGTGGACTACGGGGCCGCGCTCGACCTCGCTCGGTGGCAGTTCGGGATCACCACGATCTACCACTTCCTGTTCGTCCCGCTCACGATCGGGCTGTCGGTGGTGGTCGCCGCCCTGCAGACGGCGTGGCACCGCACCGGCCGGCCCGAGTACCTGCGGGCGACCCGGTTCTTCGGCAAGCTCTTCCTCATCAACTTCGCCATGGGCGTGGTCACCGGCATCGTCCAGGAGTTCCAGTTCGGGATGAACTGGTCGACCTACTCGACCTTCGTGGGCGACGTGTTCGGCGCCCCGCTGGCCCTGGAGGCGCTGCTGGCGTTCTTCCTGGAGTCCACGTTCATCGGTCTGTGGATCTTCGGCTGGGAGAAGCTGCCGCCCCGGGTCCACCTGGCCACCATCTGGATCGCCGCCATCGGGTCGAACCTCTCGGCCTACTTCATCCTGGCCGCCAACGCCTGGATGCGGCACCCGGTCGGCTACGAGGTCGTCACCCGGCCCGACGGCACCGAGCGGGCGCAGCTCACCGACATCGTCGCCGTGCTGACCAACCCGCAGGCGTACTCGACCTACCTGCACGTGCTGGGCGCGTCGTTCGTCGTCGCCGGCCTGTTCGTCGTCGCCGTCAGCGCCTGGCGGCTGTGGAAGCACGCCGACTCCGACCAGGACCTGTTCCGCCGCACCCTGCGCGCGGGCCTGGCCACCACCGCGATCGCCGGCGTCGTCGTCATGGCGTCGGGCGACCACCAGGCCAAGCTGCTGCACACCTACGACCCGATGAAGCTCGCCGCCGCCGAGGCGCTGTGGGAGTCGGAGAGCCCCGCCGGGTTCTCGGTCTTCGCGATCGGCGACGTCGAGGGCTCGCGCAACCTGGTCAACGTCCAGGTGCCCTACGTGCTGAGCTTCCTGGCCACCGGTGAGGTCACCGGCGAGGTCAAGGGCATCGTCGACATCCAGGAGGAGTTCGAGCAGCGGTTCGGCCCCGGCGACTACGTGCCGAACGTGCCCGTCCTGTACTGGGCCTTCCGGCTCATGATGGGCCTGGGCGGCGCGGCGATCGCGATCGGCGTCCTCGGGCTGTGGCTCACCCGCGGCGGGCGGCTGCCCGAGCGGGGCTGGATGTACGGCGTCGCGATGCTCGGCCTGCCCGCGGCGCTGGCCGCGAACATCGCCGGGTGGCTGCTCACCGAGATCGGCCGCCAGCCCTGGACGGTGTTCGGCGAGCTGCTCACCGCCGCGAGCGTCTCCCCCGGCACCAGCCTGGGCGAGGTCGCGCTGTCGCTGACCCTGTTCACCGCCGTCTACGGCGTGCTCGCCGTCGTCGAGGTCCGCCTGCTCCTGCGCTACGTGCAGGCCGGCCCCGGGCACGTCACCCCCGTCGTCGAGCCGGGCGCCCGCGTGCCCGCGTTCACCTACTGAGGGACCGACCATGGACCTGCCCACCGTCTGGTTCGTCGCCATCGCCGTGCTCTGGACCGGCTACCTGGTGCTGGAGGGCTTCGACTTCGGCGTCGGGCTGCTGCTGCCGGGCGTCGGCCGCGACGAGACCGGGCGCCGCCAGATGATCAACGCCATCGGTCCCGTGTGGGACGGCAACGAGGTGTGGCTGATCACCGCGATCGGCGCGATGTTCGCCGCCTTCCCCGCCTGGTACGCGGGCGTGCTGTCCGGTTTCTACCCGCTCGTGCTCGTCATCGTGCTGGCCCTGGTGCTGCGCGGGGTGGCGTTCGAGTACCGCGGCAAGCGCGACGACCCGGTCTGGCGCGCCCGCTGGGACGCCGCCATCGTCGCCGGCAGCGCCGTGCCGGCGTTCGGCTGGGGGCTGGTGCTCGCCAACGTCGTGCGCGGCGTCGAGCTGGGGGCCGACGGCGTGGTGCGCTCCTCGCTGCCCGACCTGCTCAGCCCCTACGCCCTGCTCGGCGGGCTCGCGTTCCTCGCGCTCGCCGCGCTGCACGGGGCGCTGTTCCTCGGCCTGCGCACCACCGGCCCGGTGCACGCCCGGGCCCGGCGCGCCGCCCGGCTCGTGGCGCTGGTGGCGCTGCCGGCCGTGACCGGGTTCGTGGCCGTCACGGGCGGCGCGGCCGCCGGCGGCCTCGCCGCGGCCCTGCTGCTGCTCGCCGTGGCCGCCGCCGCCCGCGGGCACGAGGGGCGGGCGTTCGCGGCGACGGCCGCGACGGTGGTGCTCTACGCCGTGGTGCTGTTCACCGCGCTGCACCCGGCGCTGCTGCCCTCGCTGGTCTCCCCCGCCTTCGACCTCACCGTGGCGAACGCGGCGTCGGGGGAGTACACGCTGGGCCTGCTCAGCGTCATCGGCGCGGTGTTCCTGCCGCTGGTGATCGCCTACCAGGCGTGGAGCTACTGGGTGTTCCGCCGCCGCATCACCCCGGCGCACGTGTCGTGAAGCCCCTGGACCCCCGGCTGGTCCGCACCGTCGCGCCGGTGCGGCGCCACCTCGCCGTCACGGTGCTGTGCGCGGCGGCGACGACCGGGCTCGTGCTGGCCCAGGCCGCGCTGCTCGCGCACGCGGTCGCCGGGGCGGGCGCGGTGGCGGTCGGGGCGGCGGTCGCCGGGGTGGCGGCCGTCGCGGTGGCCCGCGCGCTGCTCGCGCACGGCGCCGAGGCGGCCGCGCTGCGCAGCGCGGCCGCCGTCCAGTCCGACCTGCGCCGCCGGCTCGTCCGGCACGCCGCCGCGGCCCCCGGCGCCGACGCGGGCGAGATCGTGACGCTGGCCGTCCGCGGGCTGGACGCCCTGGAGGACTACGTCGCCCGGTTCCTCCCCCAGCTCGTGCTGGCCGTGGTCGTCCCGGTCGCCGTGCTGGTGGTCATCGCCCGCGCCGACTGGGTCTCCGCGCTCGTCATCGGGACGACGCTGCCGCTGATCCCGCTGTTCATGGCCCTGGTCGGCTGGCACACCCAGGCCCGGACGCGCCGGCAGTGGGCGCTGCTGGAGCGCCTGGGCGGGCACTTCCTCGACGTCGTGCAGGGCCTGCCCACCCTCGCCCTGTTCCGCCGCAGCGCCGCCGTCGCCGACCAGGTCCGCACGATCACCGGCGAGCACCGCGACGCGACGCTGCGCACGCTGCGGGTGGCGTTCCTGTCGGCGTTCGTGCTGGAGCTGCTGGCCACCCTCGCCGTCGCGCTCGTCGCCGTGCAGGTCGGCCTGCGGCTGCTCTACGGGCAGCTCGACCTGGCCACCGCGCTGCTCGTGCTGGTCCTGGCCCCCGAGGCGTACCTGCCGCTGCGCGAGGTCGGGGCGCGGTTCCACGCCAGCACCGAGGGCGTCGCCGCGGTGGAGCGGGTGTTCGCCGTGCTCGACCGGCCGCTGCCCCGCACCGGCGGGCGGACCCCGACCGCCCCGGACCGGATCGTCGTCGACGACGTGGTGCTCGCCTATCCCGGCCGCACCGAGCCGGCCCTGCGCGGGGTCTCGCTCGACCTGCGCGCCGGGCGCACGACGCTGCTCACCGGCCCCAGCGGGGCGGGCAAGTCCAGCCTGCTGGCGCTGCTGCTGCGCTTCGCCGACCCCACCTCGGGCCGCATCGCGGTGCACGGGACCGACGGTGCCGTCGCCGACCTGGCCGACCTCGACGCCGCCGCCTGGCGCCGGCTCGTCGCCTGGGTGCCCCAGCACCCGCACCTGCTCGACACGTCCGTCGCCGAGAACATCCGGCTCGGCGACCCCACCGCCGACGACGCCGCCGTCGAGCGCGCCGCCCGGGCCGCGGGCGTCCACGACGTAGTCGCGGCGCTGCCGCAGGGCTACGCCACGCGCCTGGGCGAGCGCGGCCTGCGGCTGTCCTCGGGCGAGCGGCAGCGCCTCGCGCTGGCCCGCGCCTTCCTGCGCCGCGCCGCCGGCGCCCCGGTCGTGCTGCTCGACGAGCCCACCGCCCACCTCGACGCCGCCACCGCCGAGGGTGTCCGCGCGGCCGCGGCCCGCCTGCTCGACGGCGCGCTGGGCGTCGTCGTCGCCCACGACGCCGGCTGGGAGGCCCTCGCCGACGACGTCGTCGCCCTCGGAGAGCCGGTGCCCGCATGACCGTCCCGCTGCCGCTGCGGACCGACCCGCTGGCGCGGCTGGTCGCGCTGGCCCGCCCGCGCGGCGCGCGGTTCGCCCTGGGCGTGCTGGCCGGGGCCGTCGCGACCGGGTCGGCGGTGGCGCTGCTCGCCGTGTCGGCCTGGCTGATCGCCACCGCCGCCCAGCAGCCCTTGATCACCGCGCTGTCGGTGGCCGTCGTCGCGACGCGCGCGCTCGGCGTCACGCGCGGCCTGGCCCGCTACCTGGAGCGGCTGGTCACCCACGACGCCGCGCTGCGCACGCTGGCCGACGTCCGGGTGCGGGTGTTCCGCCGGCTCGCCGCCACCGGGCTGCGCCTGCGGTCCGGGGACCTGGTGACCCGGCTGGTCAGCGACGTCGACGGCGTGCAGGACCTGCTCGTCCGCGGCCTCGCCCCGCCCCTGTCCGCGCTGCTCACCGGGGCGGGTGCCGTGGTGCTCGCGCTGGTCGTGCTCACCCCGGCCGGGCTGCTGCTCGCCGCCGGGCTGCTGCTGGGCGGGCTGGTCGTCCCCCTGGCCGCCGCCGCGGCCGGCCGCGGGCCGGGCCGGCGCCGCGCGGCCGCCCGGGCCGAGCTGTCCGCCGCCACCGTCGACGCCCTGCACGGCGCCCCCGACCTGCTCGCCTACGGCGCCCTCGACGGCGCGCTGGCCCGGGTCGAGGCGGCCGACGCCGTGCTGACCCGCACCGCGCGCAGCGACGCCCGGCTGCTGGGCCTGGGCGCGGGAGCGTCGGCCCTGCTGGCCGGGCTGACCGTGGCCGGGACCCTGCTGCTCGGCGTCGCCGCCGTGGAGGCCGGCACCCTGAGCACCGTCCCGCTCGCCGTGCTGGTGCTCGTCGCGCTCGGGTCGTTCGAGGTGGTCGCGCCGCTGCCCGCCGTCGCGACCCGCCTGGGCGCCCTGCGCGCCGCCGGCGCCCGGCTGTTCGCGGTGCTGGACGCCGAGCCGGCCGTGCGGGTGCGCCCCGCCGCGCCGGCCCGGCCGGAGGCGGGTCAGCCGGATGCGGGGCGGCCGGAGCCGGGCCTGCGGATCCGCGGCCTGTCGGTCCGCTACGGCCCCGACGAGCCGTGGGCGCTGCGCGATCTCGATCTCGACCTGCCCCCGGGGCGCCGCGTCGCCGTGGTCGGGCCGAGCGGGGCGGGCAAGAGCACGCTGGCCGCGGTGCTGTTCCGCTTCCGCGACCCCGACGCCGGCTCGGTGCACCTCGACGGCGTCGACCTCACCGCGCTGGAGCCGGAGCGGGCCCGCGCGGTGATCAGCGGCGTGCCGCAGGACCCGCACGTCTTCGCCGGCACCGTGCGCGCCAACCTGCTCCTCGCCCGGCCCGGGGCCACCGACGCCGAGCTCACCGCCGTGCTCGACCGGGTCCGCCTCACCGGCGCCCTGGCCCCGGCCGGCGGGCTGGACGCCGACACCGGCGTCCGCGGCGACCGGCTCTCCGGCGGCATGCGGCGCCGGCTCGCCCTGGCCCGGGCCCTGCTGGCCGACCCGCGGGTGCTGGTCCTCGACGAGCCCACGGCGCACCTCGACCCGACGACGCGCGACGCCGTCCTCGACGACGTGCTGGCCGCCACCGAGGGGCGCACGGTCGTCCTGATCACCCACGACCCGGCCGGGCTGGACCGGCTGGACGAGGTCGTCGAGCTGGCGGCCCCGCCCGTCGCCGGGTGACCGGTGCCCACGGACGCCGTGATGACCGGTCGGGTGCACCAGCGGCCGTATCCGTCCGCTCCCGCACCGAGCCGCTGATCACGGCCTGGCGACGGATCCCCAGCGGCCCCGACCGGTCAGCGGTCCCCCACCGTCACACCGGCCCCAGCCGTCCGCGGCATCGACGACCGGGAGCGCGAAGATCACCGTCTCGGTGCACCGACGGCCGCATCCGGCCGCTTCCGCACCGGATCGGTGATCACGGTCAGCAGCGGGTAGCAGACGGCGGGCAGCAGACGGCGGGCGGCGGCGGGGCCTGAACCGCTGAGCAACCCGCTGCCGTCACGCCCGACCCCGGCCGGTCGGCAGCTGAGCGGACCGCGAGCGCCATGATCACCGTTCCGGTGCACGATCGGCCGGATCCGGCCGGTCGCGCACCGAACCGGTGATCATGCCTGCGCGCGGGGCACCGAGCGGCCCGGACCGCTCAGCGGCCCCCACCCGTTCCGCGGGAGCAGTGATCGCCGCTCCGGCGCACCAGCGGCCACATCCGGCCGCTCCCGCACCGGACCGGTGATCTCGGCCGCGCGGCGGGCACCCAGCGGCCCCGGCCGGTCAGCGGTCCCCGACCGCCACCCCGGCCCCAGCCGCCCGCGGCGTCGACGACCGGGAGCGCGAAGATCACCGTCCCGGTGCACGGACGGCCGCATCCGGCCGCTCCTGCACCCAACCGGTGATCATGATCGGCAGCGGGGGCGACGGGGGGGCCGGACCGTTGAGCAACCTCCCGCCGTCACGTCCGATCCCGGGCGGCCCGCGGCGTCGAGGGCCGTGAGCGCAGTGATCGCCGCTCGGGTGCACGATCGGCCGGATCCGGCCGGTCGCGCACCGGAACGGTGATCATGACCGCGCGCGGGGCACCGAGCGGCCCGGACCGCTCAGCGGGCTCCCACGGCCCACGCGAGCAGTGATCGCCGCTCCGGTGCACCAGCGGCCGGATCCGGCCGGTCGCGCACCGAACCGGTGATCAAGGCGAGCCACCGGGTCACCGCCCGACGCGGCCCGGCGCCGGTCTCAGCCCGAGGGCGTCCCGCCGTCGGGCAGCACCGTCAGGGTGCTCGGCGTGGCGGGCAGGATCTTGCCCACGTAGCTGCGGGCGGCGGCGGTGGTGCCGACGTCGCGGCCCGCCTGCTCGGACAGGAACCAGCGGTGCTCCAGGATCTCGTGGAACACCTCGGCCGGCGGCAGCCGGTCCGCGAGGGCGTCGGGCACCATCGCCATCACCCGGTCGAACACCTCCGAGCGCCAGCGGTGCGCCGCGACGATCTCCGGCACCGCCCGGCCCTCCTTCTGCTCCAGGTGGGCGCGGTAGCTGCGCATGTCGTTGAGCAGGCGGCGGGCCTGGTTCTCGGTCACCTGCAGCCCGGTCAGCGCGAACAGCTCCTGGCGGTGCCGGCCCGACTCCGCCACCCGCGTGTGCACCTTGAGCCGGGTGCCCTCGGCGGTGGTGATCAGCTCGATCTCGTCGACGTCGAAGCCGAGGTCGTTGAGCCGGTCGATCCGCTCCGCCACGCGGTAGCGCTGCTCGTCGGGCCGGAAGACCTCCTCGCGGGTCAGCTCGTCCCACAGCGCCTCGTAGCGCACGGGGATCTGCGCGGCGATCTCGATCGGGTCGACGTCCGGGGGGAGCAGGCCGCCGGCCTGCAGGTCGAACAGCTCGCCCCCGACCCGCTCGGCCGCGTAGGAGATGTCGAAGGAGCGCTGCCCATCGGTGAGCGAGGGGTGCAGCTCCGCGGTCTCGGCGTCGACGAGGTAGGCGGCGATGCTGCCCGCGTCCGGGCGGAACAGCGTGTTCGACAGCGAGCAGTCGCCCCAGAACAGCCCGGCCAGGTGCAGCCGGGCGATGAGCTCCACCATCGCGTCGATCAGCTGGTCCGACGGCTGCGTCGTGTGACCGTGGCTGAACACGTAGCGGTAGGACATGGAGTAGTCCAGGAAGCGGGTCACGAGGATCGCGTCCTGGGGCTGGCGCCCGCCGTCGGTCTGGCGGACGTCCGGGCGCTCCACGCAGATGCCCAGCACCGACACCGCGGGCATGCCCATCGCCTCCAGCTCGCTGAGCAGCCGGTACTCCCGCCGGGCGAGCCGCTCGTCGATCTCCTTGAGCGCGTAGACCTGGCCCTCGTCGGCGACGAACCGCACGATGTGCCGGGAGATGCCGCGCTGGGCGACCTCCAGCATCCGGTCGTCGTCCCAGTCCTCCAGCGGGTGCTCCCACGGCAGGGACAGCAGACCGGCGGCCTGGGACGCGGGCGGGCGGAAGAGGAAGCGCACGGCGGCCAGTATCACCCCCGCGGTACCCGGGCGGGAGTCAGGCCCGGGGCCCGCCGGCCACGTAGAGCACCTGGCCGGACACGAACCCGGCGCCCTCGCTGACCAGGAACGACACCGTGTGGGCGATGTCCTCGGGGCGCCCGGCCCGGCCGACGGGGATCTGCGCGGCGCGGGCGGCGACGTAGGAGTCCCAGTCCTCGCCGAGGCGCTGCGCGGTCGCCCGCGTCATCTCGCTGACGATGAACCCGGGCGCCACGCAATTGGCGGTGATCCCGAACCGGCCCAGCTCGATGGCGAGGGTCTTGGTGAAGCCCTGCAGCCCGGCCTTCGCGGTGGCGTAGTTGGCCTGGCCGCGGTTGCCCAGCGCGGAGGTCGACGAGAGGTTGACGATCCGGCCCCACGACGCCGCCACCATGTGCCGCTGCACGGCGCGGGTCATGAGGAAGGCCCCGCGCAGGTGCACGCCCATGACGGCGTCCCAGTCGGTCTCGCTCATCCTGAACAGCAGGTTGTCGCGGGTGATGCCGGCGTTGTTGACCAGCACCGTCGGCTCCCCCAGCTCGGCGGCGACGCGGGCGACGGCGGCGTCGACGGCCGCCGCGTCGGCCACGTCGGCGCCGACGCCGAGCGCGCGCCCCCCGGCGGCCGCGATCGCGTCGACGGTGGCCGCCGTGGCGCCCTCCTCCAGGTCGAGGACGGCCACGGCCAGGCCGTCGGCGGCCAGGCGGAGCGCGGTCGCGGCGCCGAGGCCGCGCGCCGCGCCCGTCACGACCGCGACGCGGGCGGGGTCGGTGCGGGGAGCAGGTGGGGTCATGCGCCGGAGCCTACGACGCGCGGACGCCGTGATCACCCGTGTCCGCGCCGTGACCCGTTCGTGACCGGGATGGGCCAGCCTGCCCCCGGCGGCGCCGTCGACGGCCGCGGCCGCCCGGCGAGAGAGAGCGAGGGACCGTTGCCCACCTCCGCACCCCCGCGTCCGTGGCTCCCCCTGGGCGCGGCCGCCCTCGTCGTGCCGACCGCGCTCGCCGGGCTGGCCCTGCTGTGGCCGCGGCCGCAGATCGAGGCCGAGCTCACCGACCGGGCGACCCGCGCGCTCGCCGCGGCGGGGATCGACCCGGCGGAGGTGGTGCTCCGCGGCCGCGACGCCGTGGTCGGCCGGGTGGGCGGGGCCGACGCGCAGCGCGCGGTCGACGTCGTGGCCGGGGTCAGCGGGGTGCGGGTGGCGCAGCTCGGCGCGGCGGACCCCGGCGCCGCGCCCCCGGCCCCACCGGACGCGGGGCCGGACGCGGCGGCGCGGGCCGCGCTGCAGGACGGGATCGACGCGCTCGTCGCCGCCGAGCCCCTCACGTTCCTCCCCGACAGCCCCGAGCTGACCCCGGGCAGCGCGCGGACGGTCGAGCGGATCGCCGCGCTGGTCGCCGCCGCCCCGGGCGCGCGGGTGCGGGTCGACGGCTTCGTCGCCACCGGTCCCGCCGCCGGCCCGTTCACCGCGCAGGAGCTGTCGGAGCTGCGGGCCCGCACCGTCCGCGACGCGCTGGTCGCCGGGGGCGTCCCCGCCGACCGGATCTCCACCGCCGGGCGCGGCGAGGGCGACGCCCCCGCCGCCCGCGCCGCCGGGCGGCGCGCCGCCGTCACCGTGGTCTAGGGGGCGCCCGGTGCTGTGGCTGGTCGCTGCGCTGTGGGTCCCGGTGCTCGTGGCCCTGCTCCTCGGGGTGCTCGCCGGGTGGTGGTTCTGGGCGCGCCCGCTGGACCGGGCGGCGAGGGAGCAGGCGGCCGGGGAGCGGGACGGGGCGGGTGGTCGGTGATGGTGTGGTTCGCCGTCCAGGCCTGGCTGGTCCTCCTCGCGGCCTTCGCCGTCGGGGTGGGGCTGTCCTGGCTGCTGCTGGTGCTCCCCGCGCAGCGCCGGCTCCGCGCCGCCGCGGCCCGGCGCCCGCCGGCCCCGGACCCGCGCGCCCTGGCGACGGTGCCGGCCGGCGCGCCGGCCTTCGCGCCGGTGGTCGCGCCGGTGGTCGCGCCGGTGGTCGCGGCGCCGCCGGCGCCCGGGCGGACCGACGCCGCGGAGACCGTGCGGCTGCCCGCCGTCGACCCGGCGCTGAGCACGCTCGACCACCGCCGGGGGTGGCCGGGCGTCGCGGGCGGCGGGACCGGGCCGGTCCCGGGGGCCTTCCCCCGCTCGGCCCGCCCGCTGCCCGACGGCAGCGCGCCCACGCCGCAGCACACGGTGAAGGGCAGCGCCCGCTCGATGCTCTACCACACGCCCGGCTCGCCCCACTACGGCCGCACGATCGCCGAGGTGTGGTTCACCTGCGCGCAGGACGCGGAGGCCGCGGGCTTCGCCGACGTGCGCAGCCGCAGCGGGTAGGCCCGGCGGGTAGGCCCGGCGGGTAGGCGGCGCCGCTCCGGGTACCTGCGCCTCTCGTGAGGCAGCGGGAGCGGGCGGAGCACCGGCGGGACGCCGGCGGGGTCGGGCGATGAGCACGGCGGAGGAGCGGACCCGGCAGTTGCGGGAGATCGCGGCGACGACGTTCGGCTGGGCCGAGCTGTCGGCCGACCAGCTGCGGGCGATGGAGCAGGTCGCGGCGGGGCGGGACGTGCTCGCCGTGCTCCCGACGGGCGCGGGGAAGTCGGCGATCTACCAGGTCCCGGCGCTGCTGCCGGACCGGGAGGGGCCGACGGTGGTGGTGTCGCCGCTGATCGCGCTGCAGCACGACCAGCGCGAGGGCATCGCCGAGTCCGCGGCGCCGGCGGCGGTGGCGGTCAACTCGGCCCAGCGCGTCGGGGAGATCCGCTCGGCGTGGGAGGACATCGAGCGGGGCCGCGCCGGCTACCTGTTCCTCGCCCCCGAGCAGTTCGCCGACGACGAGGTGCTGGCCCGGGTGCGGGAGGCCGAGCCCGCGCTGTTCGTCGTCGACGAGGCGCACTGCGTGTCGGAGTGGGGGCACGACTTCCGGCCCGAGTACCTGCGCCTCGGCGCGGTCGTGGAGCAGCTGGGCCACCCGGTGGTCGTCGCCCTGACCGCGACGGCCGCGCCCCCCGTGCGCGACGACGTCATCGAGCGGCTGGGGCTGCGCGACCCCGCGGTCGTCGTCGCCGGGTTCGACCGGCCCAACCTGCACCTGGCCGTGCAGATCCACGTGGGCCGCGACACCCGCGACGCGGAGGTGGTCGAGCGGGTCGTCGAGCTGGCCGCCCGGGGCGACGGGCGCGGGCTGGTCTACTGCACGACGCGGCGCACCACCGAGGAGTTCACCGCCGCGCTCGTCGCCCGCGGGGTGGCGGCCGCGGCCTACCACGGCGGGCTGGGGCGGGCCGCCCGCGACGACGTGCACGAGCGGTTCCGCAGCGGCGACGCGCCGGTCGTCGTGGCGACCTCGGCGTTCGGCATGGGCATCGACCAGCCCGACGTGCGGTTCGTGGTGCACGCGGCCTCCCCCGCCTCGCTGGACGAGTACTACCAGCAGGCCGGGCGGGGCGGGCGCGACGGCGAGCCGGCGGTCGTCGAGCTGCACCACCACGACCGCGACCTGGACCTGCAGCGCTTCCTCACCGCCCGGCGCCCCAAGCCCGACGCCCTGCGGGCGGCGCTCGGCGCGGTCGTCGGCGAGCCGCGCACGCGGGCGGAGGTGCGGGAGGCGAGCGGCCTGTCGGCCCAGCGGCTCGCGACGGCGCTGAACCTGCTCGAGCAGACCGGGGCCGTGCTCGTCGACGGGGCGGGCCGGTTCCTCCGCGGGGAGATCGAGGGCGATCCGGTGGAGCACGCGGTGACGCTGGCCGAGCGGCGCCGCGAGCTCGTCCGCTCGCGCATCGACCGCGTGCGGGCCTACGCCGACACCACCGACTGCCGGCGCCGGCTGCTGCTGGGCCACTTCGGCGAGCAGCACCCGGAGGTGTGCGGGCACTGCGACAACTGCGACGCCGGCACCTCCCGCGAGGTCGACGTCGACACCGACGCCGTCGACACGGGCGACGGGGGCGCGGTGCGGCACCCGCAGTGGGGCGAGGGGGTCGTCATGACCACCGAGGGCGACCGGGTGACCGTGCTGTTCGCCGAGCACGGCTACAAGACCCTCGCCCTGGACGCCGTCCGCGAGCGCGACCTGCTGGAGCCGGTTGCAGGCCCCGCGGGCGGGTAGGTCCAGCGCGTGCGCATCGGGAACGGTCTGCGGATCGAGGACAGTGTCATCGTCGTGACGGGCGCGTCGAGCGGCATCGGCCGCGCCACCGCCGTGGAGCTGGCCCGCCGCGGCGCGAAGGTGGTGCTCGTCGCCCGCCGGGAGGCCGCGCTCGCCGAGGTGGCCCGCGAGTGCGCGGAGCAGGCGCGGGGCGGGGCCGACCGGGTGCTCGTCGCGCCGGCCGACGTGTCCGACGCCGCCGCCGTCGAGCGGGTGGCCGAGCGGACCGTCGCCGAGTTCGGGCGGATCGACGGCTGGGTGAACAACGCGGCCGTGACGATGTTCGGGCGGCTGGTCGACGTCCCGCTCGACGACGTGCGCCGCGTGCTGGACGTCAACGTGATGGGGCAGGTGCACGGCGCCCGCGCCGCCCTGCCGCGCATGATCGCGCAGGGGTCGGGCGTGCTGGTGAACGTGTCGTCGATCCTCGGGGTGATCGCCCAGCCCTACGGCTCGGCCTACACGATGTCGAAGTTCGCGGTGCGCGGGCTGTCGTTCAGCCTCCGCGAGGAGCTGCACCGGTCCGGGGTGAAGGGCGTGGCGGTGTCGACGGTGCTGCCGGCGGCCATCGACACGCCGGTCTACGCCTCGGCGGCCAACCACTCCGGCCGCCGGATCAGCCCGCCGCCGCCGGTGTACCGGCCCGAGCGGGTGGCCGCGACGATCGTGGCGCAGCTGCGCCGCCCGCGCCGCCAGGTGGTCTCCGGCGGGCTGCTGGGGCGGCTGTTCGTCCTGCAGCACACCCTGGCGCCGCGCTTGACCGAGTCCCTGCTCGCCCGCGAGGTCGACCTCACGCTGCGGCGCAGCGACCCGCCGGTGCCGGCGACCTCGGGCACCCTCTACGAGCCCGCGCCCGGCCCGGCGCCGGTCACGGGCGGGTGGCACGGGCGGCGCCGCGAGCGCCTGCGGACGGCCGCGCTCGTGCTCGGGGCGGTCGGGGTGACCGCCGGGATGAGCGCCCGCGCGGGCGCGGCGCGCCGGTAGGGCGGACCTGCGGGCCGCGGGTGCGCTGGCCATACTCCCTTCATGACGAGGACGGCCCCGTGACGAGGACCGCCGGTTGAGCGGCGGACGGGACCTCGCGGCCACCCGGCTGCTGGCCGACGTCGGTCGGCTGCTCGAGGGCGACGCGCACTCCGGTGCCGGGGAGCGGCGCTCCCCCGAGGAGCGGCTGATCGCGCTGGCGGCCCGGCTCGACGGGGTGTTCGGCGACGGCGTCGTGGTCTCGCTGGTCGGGCCGGACGGCCGGGCGCGGCGCCTGGCGGTCGCCCACGACGACCCGGCGGTGGAGCGGGCCCTGCTGGGGCTGGCGCCCAGCGGGATCCCGCCGGCGCTGGCCGCGCTGCTGGAGCCCGGCGACCCGGTCCTCGTGCCGGTCACCGCGGAGCTCAACCGGGAGGCGGCCCGCGACGAGCCGGACGCGCGCCGGCGCGACGCGCTGGGCGCGCGGGCCGTGTTCCTGGTGCCGCTGGTCGTGGACGCCGAGCTGGTCGGGATCATCGGTTTCCTGCACCTGGCCGACGCCTCCGGCGGGGACGGGGACGGCGGGGTCGAGGGGCTGTACGACGACCTGGACCGCGCGGTGGCCGGGGAGATCGGCCGGCGCGCGGCGCTCATGCTCGGCTCCGAGCGGCGCCGGGAGCAGGAGAGGCAGCTGCGGGCCGTGGCCGGGGACCTCGCGAGCGCCCACGGCACGACCGACGCGGCCCGGCTGCTGGTGCAGCGGCTGTCCGAGGCCCTCGGCGCGGACGCGGGCAGCGTGTTCCTGCGCGTGCCGGACCGCCGCGAGCTGCGGATGGTGCACGGGGAGGGGTACAGCGAGCCGCTGCTGAGGAGCTTCTCCCGCATCCGGTTCGACGACCCGGTGCCCCTCGGCCTGGCCGCCCGCACCGGAGAGCCGGTGTGGATCCGCGACCGCGACGAGTGGGAGCGGCGCTGGCCCGCCCTCCTGCCGCACACCGTCGCGGCCGGCCGGCACGCCGCCGCGACGATCCCGCTGCACTCGGGCGGGGAGCTGGTCGGCCTGCTGGGGCTGAGCTTCGCCACCCCCCGCGTGTTCGGCGCGGCCGAGCGGCGGTTCGTCCTCGAGCTGGTCGACCGGGCCGCGCCCGCCCTGGAGCGGGCGGCGGCGGCCGACGAGCGCCGGCGCATCGCGGACACGCTGCAGCGCAGCCTGCTCCCCCGCGAGCTCCCGGTGCTCGACGGGCTGGGGATCGCCGCGCGCTACCGGCCCGGCGCCCGCGGCACGCAGACCGGCGGCGACTGGTACGACGTCGTCCCGCTCGACGGGGACCGCGTCGCCCTCGTCGTCGGCGACGTCGTCGGGCAGGGCGCGGGCGCCGCGGCGGTCATGGGCCAGCTGCGCAGCGCCCTGGCCGCCTACCTGCTCGAGGGCCACGAGCCGGCCCGCGCCGTGGCGCTGCTCGACCGGTTCTCCGACCGGGTGCCGCAGGCGCTGGGCAGCACCGTCGTGTGCGTCGTGGTCGACCCGGGGCGCGGCGAGCTGCGCTGGGCCCGCGCCGGGCACCCCCACCCCCTGGTCACCGGCCCGGGCGGGGCCCGGTTCCTCGACGCCGACGTGGGCGGCACCGTGCTCGGGGTGCGCCGCCGGGGTGCGGTGCCCCCGTTCGGGACCGGCACCGCACCGGTGGGTCCCGGCGACACCGTCGTGCTCTACACCGACGGGCTGGTGGAGCGCCGGGACCGGGTGGTCGACGAGGGGCTCGACCGGGTGCGGTCCGCGGCCGCCGACGGCCACGCGCTGGGCCCCGACGCGCTGGCCGACGCGCTGCTGGGGCAGGACGACGCCCGCGGCGGCCCGGTCGACGGGGCCGTCGACGGGCGGGTCGACGGCGCGGTCGAGGGACGGGTCGACGGCGCGGTCGAGGGACGGGTCGACGGCGCGGTCGTCGGCCGGCTGGACCGCCGCCACGACGACGTGGCGCTGCTGGTGGTGCGGCTGCTGCCCGCGCCGCTGGAGCTGGCGTTCCGGGCCGACGGCGCGCTGCTGCGCGGGGTGCGCCGGCGCATCGACGGGTGGGCGCACCTCGCCGGGATCGACCCCGACACCGCCTACGACCTGCAGCTCGCCGCCGGGGAGGCCATGGCGAACGCGGTGGAGCACGCCTACACGGGCCAGGCCGTGGGGGACGTGGTCGTGCGGCTCGTCGCGCGGGGCGACGGCGGGGTGGCGGTGGAGGTGCACGACGGCGGCCGGTGGCTCGATCCGCCGGTCGACCCGGGGTACCGCGGGCGGGGGCTCGCGCTGGTCCACCACGTCGGCCGGGAGGTGCGGGTCGCCCACGGGGAGGCGGGGACGTCGGTGGCGTTCGTGGTCCCCCGCGCGGCCGGCGCGACGGCCGGGCCGCCGGTGGCGGCGCCCGCCGCGGCCACCCGGCTGCGGACCGACCCCGGGCCGGGCACGCGGATCCACGTGCTGGGCGATCTCGACCTGGCCGGGGTCGAGGCCGTGCGCGCCGAGCTCGTGGGCCGCTGCGGGGACGGCGACGGGGTCGGGGACGTCGAGGTCGACCTGCGCGCGGTGCCCTACCTGGCCAGCGCGGGGGTCGCCCTGCTGCGGGACGCCGCGCGGGCCGCCCGGGGCGCGGGGCGGGCCCTGCGCGTCCGGGCGCACCCCGGCAGCGGGGTCGGCCGGGTGCTCACACTGGCCGGGGCCGGCTCCGAGCTCGGCCTCGACGGAGGGTGACCGCCAGGTCGGCCACCCGGTGGTCCGCCAGCCACCGCGCCGCGCCGTAGCCGAGGAGGAGCAGCACGTGGAGCAGGTAGAGCCACAGCCCGAGGGCGGTGACCGCCCCGAACACCGGGAGACCGCCGAACGGCAGCGACCACTCGATCGGGATGGCCAGGAACAGCACGAACCCCTGCAGGAACCCCGAGAGGACCGCACCGTTCCAGAACGAGGCGACCAGCACGGCGCGCCACGGGAGCCGGCCCGGCGCGACGACGCGGTAGACCAGCACCAGCCCGACCGTGGTCACGGCGAGCACCGCGTGGAAGGCGATGGCGATGCCGCCCAGCAGGGACCAGCCGCCCGCGGTGTAGAACGGCGCGACGACGGGGGCGGTGGCCAGCAGCAGCAGCACCAGCGGGGGTCCGGCCGCCACGCCGGCGACGACGAGCGCGCCCCGGCCCCGCCACCCGGTCCACAGGTCGGCCTCCCCGGGGGCCATCTGGAGCAGGGCCCGGCGCAGGCCCTCCCCGTACAGGGCCGCGGGGAACAGCAGCACGAGGGTGCCGACGACGTCGAGCCGCAGCGCGGTGGCGGTGAGGGTGCGCAGCGCCTCGGGGGTGCCGTGCCGGTCGGGCAGCCCCGCGATCACGGCCTCGATCCCCCCGGTGATCGCGGGCCCGCCGACGGCCAGGGCGGCCAGGCGCAGGGCCAGCATCACCAGCGGCACGATCCCGACCAGCCCGAAGAAGGTGACGCCGGCGGCCCACAGGGCCAGGTCGCGGTTCGGGGCCGCTTCTCCGGATGGTCCGACCTCCACGGCGGTCTGTCCCCCTCGCTGGTCGTCCGGTGGTGGTTGCTGGCGGTCCAGGCCCTCGCGCGGGGGCCGCTGCGGCGCGTGCCGCCCGACGTCCTGTCCGCCGCCGGGGTGGTCGTCGGCGGCGGCGCCGTCGCGGCCGCGGTCGCGGGGGCGCCCGGGTGGGCGGCGCTGCTGGTCGTCGCCACCGGCGTCCTCGACGGGCTCGACGGCGCGGTCGCGCTGGCCACCGGCCGGGCCCGCCCGCTCGGGGCGGTCGTCGACGCGCTCGCCGACCGCGCCGGCGACCTGCTGCTGGCCGGGGTGCTGCTCGCCCTGGGCGGTGCTCCCGCCTGGGTCGCCGCGTTCGCCGCGGTCGTCGTGCTGCACGAGTACCTGCGCGCCCGCGCGAACGCCGCCGGCATGCCCGGACCCGGCGCCGTCACCGTCGCGGAGCGCCCGACCCGCGTCATCCTGGTGGCCGCGTGCGCGCTGGCCGCCGCGGTCGTGCCCGGGCTCGCGCCCTGGGGCACGGCTGGGGCCGTGGCCGGGGTCGCGGTCGGCGCCGTGGGGTTCGTTCATCTCGCGGTCGCCGTCGTGCGGGACGTGCCGGGCCCGGCGCGGCCCCCGGGGACCCGGGCGTCCTGAGGACCCCGGGCGTCCTGGGCGCCCCGGGCGTCCTCGGCGACCAGGTCGGCCACGATGCCCGCCGACAGCAGCACCAGCGGCAGCCCGCCGCCGGGGTGGGACGAGCCGCCGACGAGGTAGAGCCCGGGCACCGGCGAGCGGTTCGCCGGGCGCAGCAGCGCGGCGGTCACGCCGTGCGAGGCGGTGCCGTAGATCGCCCCGCCGGGGGCGCCCGTGGCCCGCTCCAGGTCGGCCGGGGTGCGCACCTCGCGCCACCGCACGCGGTCGCGGACGTCGGTGCCGCGGCGGGCCAGGACGTCGAGCACGCGGTCGGCGTAGGCGTCGGCCACGCCGGGCCGGTCCCAGTCCAGCCCGGCCCGCCCGCCCTGCGGCGGGGCGTTGACCAGCACGAACCAGCCCTCGCTGGCGTCGTCGGGGCGCAGGGCGGGGTCGTCGGGGGCGTGGACGTACACCGTCGGGTCGGCGGCGGGGACGCCGGCGGCCAGGGCGTCGAGCTCGGCGTCGGTGTCCTCGGGGAACCAGATGCGGTGCGCCGGGCCGGGCTCGCGGCCGTCGAGGGCGAGCAGCAGCACGAACCCGGCGGTGGAGCGGGGGGCGCGGCGCAGCCGGCGGCGGGCGCGGCGGACCGCGCGGTCGCGGCGGGCGGTGGGGGCCAGCAGGTGCTCGTAGAGGACGTGGGCGTCGGCGTTGCAGACGACGACGTCGGCCGGGACGGTCTCCCCGCCGGCCAGCCGCACCCCGGTCACGCCGGTCGCGCCGGTCGTCACCTCGACGACCTCGGAGCCCAGGTGCACGCGGACGCCGAGGTCGGTGCAGCGCTCCAGCAGCGCGTCGCCGAGGCGGCGCAGCCCGCCGCGGACGTACCAGCCGCCGTAGCGCTGCTCCACGTACGGCGTGACCGACAGCACCGACGGGGTGCGGCGCGGGTCGGACCCGGAGTAGCTCGCGTAGCGGTCGAACCAGGCCCGCAGCCGCGGGTCGGGCAGCCACGCCTCGCCCAGCCCGCGCAGGGTCCGCCAGGGGGCGACGACGGCGAGGTCGCGGACCCGCGTCGAGAAGCGGGCGAGGTCGCCCGGCCCGTTCAGCGGGCGGCGCAGCACCGCGTCGCCGGTGAGGTCCCACAGCCGGGCCGAGCGGGCGTGCAGGGCCGACCAGCGCTCCCCCGCCCCCGCCCCGAGGGCGGCGTCGAGCGCGGCCGGGATCGCGGCGTCGTCGAAGGGCAGGTCCAGCCGGGTGCCGTCGGCGAAGCGGTAGGAGCACACCGGGTCCACCGGCTCGATGTCCAGCGGCGCGGGCCCGCCGGTGGCGGCGAAGGTCTCGTGCACCACGTCGGGCAGCGTCAGCAGCGACGGGCCGGTGTCGAAGACGAACCCGTCGCGGACGCGCTCGCCGAGCTTGCCGCCGTGCGTGGCCGCGCGCTCGTGCAGCGCGACGTCGTGGCCCTGCGCGGCGAGGCGGGCGGCGGCGGCGAGCCCGCCGACCCCGGCCCCGATGACGATCACGCGCACGGTCGTTCCCCTTCCAGCCGACGGCCCTTCCACGTCAGCCTCCCCCGCCGGCGGTCGTCCAGCGACGCGAGGAGCAGGCCGAGGAACGCCACCACCGAGCCGGGGTGGGCCAGCGCGTCGGGCCACGCCCGGTCCCCGGCCGCCCGCGCCGACACCAGCCGCGACGCGACGGCCGCCGCGTACCCCAGCAGACCGGCCCGCGAACCGCCGCGCCCGGCGTACCACAGCACCGCCGCGGGGGGGACCAGGTAGGCCAGCGCCATCCCGGCGCCGACGGCGGCGGCGCCCGCGGGCGAGCCGAACGCCGCCCACAGCGACTTGCGGTAGCCCGCGGCGAGCTCGGGGGCGGAGGCGTACATCCGGCAGCGCGCCAGCGCCGCGCCGGCGGCGACGCCGGCCCGCCCGCCGGCGCGCTTGACCGCCCGGGCCAGGGCGATGTCGTCGAGGACCTCGCCCCGGACCGCGGCGAAGCCGCCGGCCCGGGCCAGCGCCGCCGCGTCCAGCACGAGGAACTGCCCGTTGGCCGCGGTCAGGGCGGGTCGGGGCGAGCGCTCGGCCCGGCGCAGGGGCAGGGTCACCGTCCACGACCACACCAGCAGCGGCTGCACCAGCCGGGTGACCGGGGTGTCGGCGACCTGGCGCGGCCAGGGCGAGAGCACGTCGAGCCCGGTCTCCCGCAGCAGCGCCACCGCGGAGGCGACCGCGTGCGGGGCGAGGCGGACGTCGGCGTCGACCAGGACCAGGACGCTGCCCCGCGCCGCCGCCGCCAGCTGGGCGCACGCGTGCGGCTTGCCCAGCCACCCGGCCGGGAGCGGGGCGCCGGTCAGCACGCGGACGCGCGGGTCGTCGCCCGCGACCGCCCGGGCCACGTCGGCCGTGCCGTCGGTGGAGCCGTCGTCCAGGACGAGGACCTGCAGGTCGGGGACGCCGCGCTGGGCCAGCACCGACGCCAGGGCGGGACCGAGGCGCAGCGCCTCGTCGCGGGCCGGGAGCGCCACCGTCACGGGCTCGGTAGCGGGGGGCGGGTCGGCGGGCGGTACGCGCAGGCCGCGCAGGTTCCCGAGCTGGTGGACCAGCCCCGCGACGGCCAGCGCGGCCCCCGCGTGCACGATGGGCGGAGAATGGCGGTGCCGTCGGCGGGTACCGCCGTCGCCGACGCCGACCGGAGGTCTGTCCATGCTGCGCCCTTCCCGTACCCGGGCCCCGTCCGACGCGCGGGGGCCCTCCCGCGGCCGGGGGACCTCCCGCCCCCCGGCCCGCTCGACGGCCGCGGTGTGGGTGCTGGTCGCGGCCGCCGTGCTCGTGCAGATCATCTACCCCCTCGTCCCGGCCGCCGGACGCACCACCGTGACGGTGCTCTCGGTCGTCGTGTTCTGCGCGGCCTCCGTGGCCGACGCGGCCCGGGTGGCCGGGGCGCGCGGGGCGGTGCTGCTGCTGGTCGTGGCGGGCGGCGGCGGTCTGCTCGTGGAGGCGGTCGGGGTGCGGACGGGACTGCCCTTCGGGGAGTACGCCTACACCGGCACCCTGGGCCCACAGGTGCTCGGCGTGCCCGCGGTCGTGCCGCTCGCCTGGGCGATGATGGCATGGCCCGCGCTCGTCGTCGCGCGGACGCTCGCCCGGACCGCGCTGGGGACGACGCTGCTCGGCGGGGCCGCGCTCGCGGCGTGGGACGTCTTCCTCGACCCGCAGATGGTGTCGGCCGGGCACTGGCGCTGGGCCGACCCGGACCCGGGGCTGCCGCTGGTGCCGGGCATCCCGCTGACCAACTACGCCGGCTGGGTGCTGGTCGCCGTGCTCATGGTCGGGACGCTGCACCGGGTGCTGCCGCGCGGGACGCAGGGGCCGGGCGCGCTGCCGTCGGCGCCCGCCGCCGCGCTGTACCTGTGGGTGTACGCCTCGTCGGTGCTCGCGCACACCGTGTTCTTCGGCCTGCCCGGCTCGTCGCTGGTGGGCGGGCTCCTGATGGGGCTGGTCGCCGTCCCGTTCGCGCTGCACCTGCTGCGCCACCGGCGCTGAGGCGCCCCGCGCCGGAACACCCGGCACCGGGGCGCCCCGCGCCGGGACGTCCGGCACCGGGGCGCCCCGCGCCGTCACCCGCCGCTCAGGCCCGGCCGTCGGCGTCGGCGGCGTCCGGGTCGTCGGCGGAGCCGTCGGCGGCGTGGGCGAGCGAGGCACCGGCGTCGGGGCGCTCGCCGGGCGGGGCGGTCATCGTCGGCTCGGCGTCCTGGTCGGGCTCGTCGTCGTCCGCCCCGTGGAGCGCGGTCTCCGGGCCGGTGTCGGGGGTCGTGGCCGTGGTCGGGTCGTCGGTCGGGTCGACAGCGGAATCGTTCATGTTCCCGGGCTTACCCCGGTTGTGGAGAGCGATGCCCGGGTAATCGGCCGGCATGACCCCAGACATGACGCAATCGACGACTGGGCCGACCACTGGGCAGTCCACGACCCAGAAGGCCGCGGACGCCGGGCGCACCGCCCGCGACGAGGCCGGGGCGGTGGGCCGCACGGCGGCCGACGCCGGCCGCGAGGTCGCCGGTACGGCTCAGGACCAGGCGAAGCAGGTGACCCAGGAGGCGCGGCGCCAGGCCGCGGACCTCCTCCAGGAGGCGCGCCAGCAGGCGAACAGCCAGGTCCGCGACGGGCAGCGCCGTGCCGGGGAGGGCATCCGCGCCCTGGCCGGGGAGCTGCACGGCATGGCCGGTGGCGCCACGCAGGGTCCGGTGTCCGACCTCGCCGCGCAGGCGGCCAGTCGGGTCGAGGCCGTGGCCGACTGGCTGGACCGCCGCGAGCCGGGCGAGCTGGTCGACGAGCTGCGCCAGTACGCCCGGCGCAGCCCCGGCATGTTCCTGCTCGGCGCGGCCCTGACCGGCGCGCTGGTCGGGCGGCTCACGCGCGGCGCCGTCGAGGCCCAGCGGCCCGACGTCGCCGCCCACCTGCCCGGGAGCGGTCCCGCGCCCTCCGGGCCGTCGTACGCCACGACCCCCGGCTACGCCGCGAACGGGCCCGTCCCGCACGTGACCGGGCCGCGACCGGGCTACCCCGCCTCGCCGCCCGTGCCGCCGGCGCCCCGCCCGCAGGCCGCGCCCTACCCGGGCCCGCCGCCCGTGCCGCCGGGCGGGGTGCTCCCGCCCCAGCCGCACGCGCCCCAGCACGCCCCGCGCCCCGGCGCGACCTCGGTCGGCGACTACGTCGAGGAGCTCGCCCGCGAGCCCCGCACCGACACCGACCGGCCGGGAGGCCTGCGATGAGTTCGGCCCAACCGCCCCCCTTCCAGGGGGCCCAGCCGTCGGGAGCGCCCTACGCGGCCCCCCAGCCCGGCGGACCGCAGTACACCGGGCCCCAGTACACCGGGCCCCAGTACTCCGAGCCCCAGCACGCCGGGGGCCAGTACCCGGGCGGGCAGTACCCGGGCCCGCCGGCCGGTGGGACCGACCCCTACGCCCGCACCGGCGGCTCGTCCGCCGGGGGCGAGCAGGCGACGGCCCACTTCGGCGCCGACCAGTACGGCACCGACCAGGGCCGCCCCGACGTGTCCGACCTGTCGGTCGGCACGCTGCTCGGTGACGTGACCCGCGACCTGTCCACGCTGATGCGCCAGGAGCTGGCGCTGGCCCAGGCCGAGGTCAAGCAGGAGGTCGCGAAGACCGCCAAGGGAGCGGGGGCGCTGACCGGCGCCGCGCTCGCCGGCTACTTCGTGCTGCTGTTCCTGTCGATCGCGCTGTGGTCGGCCCTGTCCAACCTCATGGACGCCGGCTGGGCCGGTCTGATCGTCGCCGTGATCTGGGGCATCGCCGCCGCGGTCCTGTTCGTCACCGGACGCGGGCAGCTGCGCCGCGTCCACCCCAAGCCCGAGCGCACCGTCGACACGCTGAGCCAGGTGCCCGAGGCCCTGCGCCCCGGCCACCAGCCCAACGCCGGCCCCACCTCCGGAGGACACCGATGACCGACCCCGACCGCATCCGCCAGGAGATCGAGCAGACGCAGGGGCGGCTCAGCCACGACGTCGACATGCTCGCCGAGAAGGTCACGCCCAGCCGCATCGTGGAGCGCCGGGTCGGTCGCGTCCGCGCGGCCGCCGGGCGCTGGAAGGAGACCGTCATGGGCGCCGTGCCCCACCCCACCCACAGCTCGTCCGTCACCACCGGCACGCACTCCAGCGGCGGCCCGGGGCTGGCCGGCCAGGCCCAGCAGGCGGTGCAGCAGGTCGGTGGCCAGGTGAGCGGGGTCGCGCACCAGGTCGGCGACCAGGCCTCCGGCCTGGCGTCCAGCGCCGCCGACGCCGTGGCGCACGCCCCGCAGGCCGTGCGCCGCCAGGCGCAGGGCAACCCGCTCGCCGCTGGCCTCGTCGCCTTCGGCGCGGGCTGGCTGGTGGCGTCGCTGCTGCCGGCCTCGCAGCGCGAGCGGGAGCTCGCCGAGCAGGCGCAGCAGCGCGCGCAGGAGCTCGCCGCCCCGCTGGCCGACAAGGCCAAGGAGGTCGTGTCCGACCTGCAGCAGCCGGCCCAGCAGGCCGTGCAGCAGGTGCGCGAGACCGCCCAGGGCGCGGTGCAGACCGTCACCGAGACGGGCAGGTCCGCCGCCGGGCAGGTGCAGGAGCGCGCCCAGGAGGCGCCGCAGAACGTGCGGGAGAACATCCGCTAGACCGCATCCCCGGCGTCTGTGAACGATCCATAACGATGGGGATCGATCCGGACGCCGGGGGGTTGCCCGGCGTCCCGCCCGGGGTACGCCACGAGGGACGGGGTCCGGCCCCGCGTCGCGAGAGCTCCACTGTTCCGCAGACATCGACGATCCGAACACGAGGAGAGATCACACTTATGATCACGCAGGACCAGCTGCGCAACGTCATCGGCACCACCGCGTACGACCGCGACGGCGACAAGATCGGCAAGGTCGGCCAGGTCTACTACGACGACGACACCGACCAGCCGCGCTGGATCACGGTCAACACCGGCTTCTTCGGCACCAACGAGAACTTCGTGCCGGTCCAGGGCGCCGAGATGGGCAGCGACCGCGTCACGGTCGCCTACGACAAGGCCACCGTCAAGGACGCCCCGAACATCGCCGAGGACGGCCACCTCACGCCCGAGGAGGAGGCGGCGCTGTACCGCCACTACGGGCTGGACTACGGCACCGGCGCCGTCGGCACCGTCGGCGACGGTCGCACCGACTACGACCGCACCGAGACCACGGGCACCGGCTTCACCGGCACCGACCGCACCGACCGGTCCGCCGACACCGTGGGCTACGACACCTCCGGCCCGACGACCGACACCGCGATGACCCGCTCCGAGGAGCACCTGCGCGTCGGCACCGAGACCCGCGAGGCCGGCCGGGCGCGGCTGCGCAAGTACATCGTCACCGACCGCGAGACCGCGCAGGTGCCGGTGAGCCGCGAGGAGGTCCGCGTCCAGCGCGAGCCGATCACCGACGCCAACCGCGGTGACGCCTACGACGGCCCCGCGCTGTCGGAGGAGGAGCACGAGGTCGTGCTGCACGAGGAGCGCCCGGTGGTCGACACCGAGGTCGAGGCCGTGGAGCGCGTGCGCCTGGACACCGAGACGGTGCGGGGCACCGAGACCGTCAGCGGTGAGGTGCGCAAGGAGGAGATCGAGGTCGTCGACGAGACGACCGCGGTCCGCGACCGCGACCTGGACCGCGACCGCTGAGCCAGCGCTGAACCGGCGCTGACGCGTCGCTGACGCACCCGGAGCGGGCGCGGTGGGAACCCCCACCGCGCCCGCTCCGTCGTGTGCGGGCGATTTCGGTGGACAGCGGGTGTGACCATGGGCGCGTGCCGACCGCCCGGGAGCTGTTCGCCGCCGCCCACACCGGCCTGCCCCGCGAGGCGCCCGGCTCGGCGGCCACCACCCGCCTGCTCCTGCGCCTCGCCGGCCCCCTGCCCGCGCGGCCTCGGGTGGTCGACGTCGGCTGCGGGCCGGGCACGTCCACGCTCCTGCTGGCCGAGCTCACCGGCGGTGACGTCCTGGGCGTCGACGTCCACGAGCCGTTCCTGGCCGAGCTGCGCCGCCGCGGCGGCACCGGGCTCCGCGCCCGCATGCAGGACCTGCCGCTGCCCCCCGGCTCGGTGGACCTGCTGTGGGCCGAGGGCTCGGCCTACGTCATGGGCTTCGACGCCGCGCTGGCCGCGTGGCGCCCGCTGCTGGCGCCGGGCGGCGTGCTGGTGCTCACCGAGGCGGAGTGGACGACCCCGCACCCCGCCCCGGACGCCCGGGCGTTCTGGGACGCCGGCCACCCCGCGATGCGCACCACGGCCGGCAACGTCGCGGCCGCGCAGGACGCGGGGTGGACCGTGGCCGCCACCTACCTGCTGCCCGACTCCGACTGGGACGCCTACTACGTCCCGCTGGCCGCCCGCCTGGCGCAGCTGCGCGCCGCGCACCCCGACGCGGCGGGAGCGCTGGAGGAGCTGGGCGCCGAGATCGGGGTGCGGGCCGCGCACGGCGCGGACTACGGCTACACCGCCCACGTGCTGCGCCCGCGGGACTGACCGGGTCCCGGCCCGCCTACCGGGCCCGGGCGCGCAGCAGCTGCTCGCGCACCGCCGCCGGGTCGGCCCCCGGGTCGGTGAGCCGCTCGACCGCCTCGTCGACCGCGCGGCGCAGCCGGCCCACCTCCGCGGCGCGGGCGGCCAGCTCGGCGTGCATGGCCCACAGGTCCACGAACACCGAGACCTTGCTGCGCAGCACCCAGGGGTCGAACGGCTTGGTGATGTAGTCCACCGCACCGGCCTGGTAGCCCCGGAAGGCCAGGTGCGGGTCGTAGTCGACGGCGGTGAGGAACAGGATCGGGATGTGGCGGGTGCGCTCGCGCTGCTTGACGTGCCCGGCGGTCTCGAAACCGTCCATGCCCGGCATGTGCGCGTCGAGCAGGATCACCGCGTAGTCGCCGGTGAGCAGCCGCTTGAGCGCGTCCTCCCCGCTGGTGACGGACTCGATCTCGATGGGCAGGCCCTCCAGGATCGCCGAGAGGGCCAGCAGGTTCTCCCGCCGGTCGTCGACGGCCAGGACGCGCGCCACGCTCACGCCCCCTCCCCCGCTGCGCTCGCTCACGACCCCACCCCCGACGGCGCGACCCGGGCCCGGGCCCGCACCCACGACGCCATGAGCACGAGCAGCTCGTCGAGGTCGACGGGCTTGGTGACGTAGTCGGTGGCCCCGGCGGCCAGGCTGGACTCGCGGTCCCCCGGCATCGCCTTCGCCGTCAGGAACACCACCGGGAGGTCCCGGCCCTGCGGCAGGGCGCGGATGCGGCGGGTGGTCTCGTTGCCGTCGATGTCGGGCATCATCGCGTCCATCAGGACGATGTCGATCTCCGGGTGGTCGGTGAGCAGCCGGATCCCGTCGTGGCCGTTCTCGGCGTAGAGCACCGTGAGCCCGTGCAGCTCCAGGGCGCTGGTGAGGGCGAAGACGTTGCGCACGTCGTCGTCGACGATGAGCACGGTGACGCCGTCCAGCTCGGGCACCGGGCGCCCGGCGGCGCCGCCGGCGGCCCGCAGGATCGTCGAGGTGCCGGGCGGGCGGGCCGCGTCGGCGGGCAGGCCCGAGCCCAGCGGGCCGGCGCCGGACGCCGGGGCGACCCGCAGGGAGGTGCGCGCGGTCGCGGTGACGGCGGGCAGCTCGTCGGGCAGGAACAGGGTGAACTCCGAGCCCTCCCCGACCGTCGAGGAGACGTCGATGCGCCCGCCCAGCATCCGGGCCAGCTCCTTGCTGATCGACAGGCCCAGCCCGGTGCCGCCGTACTTGCGGCTGGTCGTCCCGTCGGCCTGCTGGAACGCCTCGAAGATCATCGCCAGCTTGCCGTCCGGGATGCCGATGCCGGTGTCGCGCACGGAGAAGGCGATCACCCGCCGCGCGGCGTCGAGGGCGGGCACCCCGTAGAGGGTGCCGGGGGGCACCGGGGCGATGGTGAGGGTCACGGAGCCGGACTCGGTGAACTTCACCGCGTTGGCCAGCAGGTTGCGCAGGATCTGCAGCAGCCGCTGCGCGTCGGTGACGATCGTGTCGGGCAGCCCGGTGCCGTCCGGGCCGCGCTCGGCGCGGACGTGCAGGGTCAGGCCCTTGTCCTCGGCCTGCGGGCCGAACGCCTGCTCGAGGTGCCCGCGGACCTCGTCCAGCGCCACGATCGCCGGGTCGACGTCGACCCGGCCGGCCTCGATCTTGGACAGGTCGAGGATGTCGTCGATCAGGCCGAGCAGGTCGGTGCCCGCGCCGTGGATGGTGCTGGCGAACTCGATCTGGCGGGGGGTGAGGTTGTCCTCGGAGTTGTCGGCGAGCAGGCGGGACAGCAGCAGCAGCGAGTTGAGCGGGGTGCGCAGCTCGTGGCTCATGTTGGCCAGGAACTCCGACTTGTACTGGCTGGCCAGCGCCAGCTGCTGGGCCTTCTCCTCCACGCCGCGGCGCGCCGCGTCGATCTCCATGTTCTTGATCTCGACTTCTGCGTTCTGCTCGGAGAGCTCGCGGGCCTTGTTCTCCAGCTCCGCGTTGGCCCGCTGCAGCTCGGCGGACTGGTGCTGCAGCTCGGTGGCGAGCCCCTGGCTCTGCACCAGCAGCTCCTCGGTGCGCCGGTTGGCCTGGATGGTGGCCAGGGCGACGCCGATCGTGGCGACGAGGCGCTCCAGGAACGCCAGGTGCAGCGGGGAGAACGGCGCCACCGACCCGAACTCGACGACGCCGAGGGACTCGCCCTCGAACGGGACCGGCAGCACGACGACCGACCGCGGGGCGCCCGCGCCGGTGCCCGAGCGGATCGGCAGGTAGTCCTCGGGCAGCCCCTCGACCAGCACGGTCTCCCCGGTGGCGGCGGCCTGGCCGACCAGGCCCTCGCCCCGGCCCACCGACACCGGCGGGCCGCCGTCGGACAGGCCCGGCACGGGCACGGCGTAGCCGCCGGTCAGCTCCCAGCGGCCGTCGGCGTCGGTGGCGTCGGCGAGGAAGAACGCGCCGACCTGCGCCCCGACCAGCGGTGCGACCTCGTTCATGATCATCTGTGCGACGGCCCGGAGGTCGCGCTGGCCCTGCAGCAGGTCGCCGATGCGGGCCAGGTTGGAGTCGAGCCAGTTCTGCCCGGCGTTCTCGTCGGTGGTGGCGCGCAGGGCCGCGATCATCTGGTTGATCGTGTCCTTGAGCTCGGCGACCTCGCCGAACGCGGCCACGGTGATCTGCTGGGACAGGTCGCCGCTGGCCACCGAGGTGGACACCGCGGAGATCGCGCGCAGCTGCGTGGTGAGCGTGCCCGCCAGCTGGTTGACGTTCTCCGTCAGGTCGCGCCAGGTGCCCGACACCCCGCGCACCTGGGCCTGGCCCCCGAGCTTGCCCTCGCTGCCCACCTCGCGGGCCACGCGGGTGACCTCCGCGGCGAAGGACTGCAGCTGGTCGACCATCGTGTTGACCGTCGACTTGAGCTCCAGGATCTCCCCGCGCGCGTCGACGGTGATCTTCTGGCTCAGGTCGCCCCGCGCCACCGCCGTGGTCACCTGCGCGATGTTGCGCACCTGGTCGGTCAGGTTGGTGGCCAGCACGTTGACGTTCTCGGTGAGGTCGCGCCACGTGCCCGCGACGCCCTCGACCTCGGCCTGCCCGCCCAGGCGCCCCTCGCTGCCGACCTCGCGGGCCACGCGGGTGACCTCCGCGGCGAACGCGGAGAGCTGGTCGACCATCGTGTTGACCGTCGACTTGAGCTCCAGGATCTCGCCCCGGGCGTCGACGGTGATCTTCTGGCTCAGGTCGCCCTGCGCCACCGCCGTGGTCACCTGGGCGATGTTGCGCACCTGGTCGGTCAGGTTCGTGGCCAGCATGTTGACGTTCTCGGTCAGGTCGCGCCAGGTCCCGGCGACGCCCTTGACCTCGGCCTGGCCGCCGAGCTTGCCCTCGCTGCCCACCTCGCGGGCCACGCGCGTGACCTCGTCGGCGAAGCTCTGCAGCTGGTCGACCATCGTGTTGACCGTCGACTTCAGCTCCAGGATCTCCCCGCGCGCGTCGACCGTGATCTTCTGGCTCAGGTCGCCCCTCGCCACCGCCGTCGTCACCTGCGCGATGTTGCGCACCTGGCCGGTGAGGTTCGACGCCATCGAGTTGACGTTGTCGGTGAGGTCGCGCCACGTGCCCGCGACGCCCTCGACCTCGGCCTGCCCGCCCAGGCGCCCCTCGGTGCCCACCTCGCGGGCCACGCGCGTGACCTCCGCGGCGAAGGACTGCAGCTGGTCGACCATCGTGTTGACCGTCGACTTCAGCTCCAGGATCTCCCCGCGCGCGTCGACCGTGATCTTCTGGCTCAGGTCGCCCCTCGCCACCGCCGTGGTCACCTGCGCGATGTTGCGCACCTGGTCGGTGAGGTTGGAGGCGAGCACGTTGACGTTCTCGGTGAGGTCGCGCCAGGTGCCCGACACGTGCGGCACGGCCGCCTGGCCGCCGAGCTTGCCCTCGGTGCCCACCTCGCGGGCCACGCGCGTGACCTCGTCGGCGAAGGACTGCAGCTGGTCGACCATCGTGTTGACCGTCGACTTGAGCTCCAGGATCTCGCCCCGGGCGTCGACGGTGATCTTCTGGCTCAGGTCGCCGCGGGCCACCGCCGTCGCGACCTGAGCGATGCCGCGCACCTGGTCGGTCAGGTTGGCCGCCATGGTGTTCACCGCGTCGGTGAGGTCGGCCCAGGTGCCCGCCACGCCCGGCACGGACGCCTGACCGCCCAGGTCGCCGTCGGTGCCCACCTCGCGCGCCACGCGCGTGACCTCGTCGGCGAACAGCCGCAGGGTCGAGGTCAGCGCGTTGATCGTCTCGGCCAGCTCGGCCACCTCGCCGCGGGCGGCCACCGTGATCGTGCGGGACAGGTCGCCCTGGGCCACCGCGGTGGCCACGACGGCGATGCCGCGCACCTGGTCGGTGAGGTTGGCCGCCATCGTGTTCACCGAGTCGGTGAGCGCGCGCCAGGTGCCCGCGACGCCGCGCACGTCGGCCTGCCCGCCCAGGCGCCCGTCCGTGCCGACCTCCCGGGCCACGCGGGTGACCTCCGCGGCGAAGCTGGAGAGCTGGTCGACCATCGTGTTCACGGTGCGGCCGATGCGCAGGTACTCCCCGCGCAGCGGGCGGCCCTCGATCTCCAGCGCCATGTGCTGGGACAGGTCGCCCTCGGCGACCGCCTCGATGACGCGCGCGATCTCGGAGGTGGGCCGGGCGAGGTCGTCGATGAGCGCATTGACGGCCTGCGCGCCCGCCTGCCAGTCGCCGTCGTAGGACTCCTCGTCGAGCCGGTCGCTCATCCGGCCCTCGCGCCCGACGACCCGCGCGATGCGCAGCAGGTCGCGGTTGCGCCGCTCCTGCAGGCCCACCATCTCGTTGAACTGGTCCACCACCTCCCCCGCGGTCCCCTCGCGGCGCCGCAGGCGCACGTCGAAGCGGCCGCGCCGCACCGCGTGCAGGGCGTCGGCCAGCTCGGTCAGGAGATCGTCCACAGGGCTCACGATGGTGACGACCCTAGGCACTGGCCGCACGGCCCGCCAGGAGAGGTGCGCCCACGCGCTGCGGACCGACCGGCAACCGGCAGACTGCACCCGTGTCCGTTCAGACCGAGCGGCGGATCAGCCTGCCCCCCGACATGCGCTCGCCCGGCCGCGCCCGCCGGCTGGTGAGCGCCGCCCTCGACGACCCGGTGTACGACGCGGTCGTCGACTCGGCGGTGCTGCTCACCAGCGAGCTGGCCGAGAACTCCGTGCTGCACGCCGGCACCGAGTTCGAGGTGGAGGTGCGCGCCGACACCGCCGCGGTGACGGTGACGGTGAGCGACCGCGGGTCCGGGCCGCTGGAGGAGCACCTCGCCCAGCCCCGGCGCCGCTACGGCCGCGCGGCCACCCACGGGCGCGGGCTGGCGATGATGGCGCGGATCGCGAGCGCGTGGGGGACGCGGCACGAGGCGGACGGCACGCACCGCACCTGGTTCACCCTCGACGTGACCCCGCCCGTCGCGCACCCGCCCGCCCCGCCCGCCGGGCCGGCCCCCGCTCCGGAGACCCCCGCCCGGGACACCCCCGCCCCGTCGGCCCGGCGCGCGGTGCAGGTGCCGGCCGCCCTGGTGGAGCGCCTCGACGCCGACGAGCTCGTGGCCGAGCTGGCGCGCCGGCTCGCCGAGGCGCTCGGGGCCGCGTCGGTGGACGTGCAGGTCGACGAGGGCGACGGCAGCGGCCCGCGGCAGGTGGCCCGGACCGGCACCGAGGCCTCGCCGGAGCTGGTGGTGGCCCTGCCGACCACCGCGCCGCTGCGCGGTCGGCTGCGCACCACCGGCGTGGCGGACGTCCCCGCGCACCGCGAGCCGGCCGAGCTGGTGGCCCACCGGATGGCGATGGCGATCGAGTCGGCGTGGCTGCGCGGGGTGGACCAGCGCCGCCGCGCCTGGATGACCTACCTCGCCGAGACCAGCGAGCTGCTGGCGCAGTCGCTCGACGTCGACCTCGCCGTCGCCGTCGTGCCGCAGGTGGTGGTGCCCCGGCTGGGGCGCTGGTGCGCGGTGCACCTGGTCGACCCCCTGCGGCGGCTGCGGCTGGCCGCGCTCACCCACGCCGACGAGGACGCGCTGCCGGAGCTGCGGGCCGTGCTCGACCCCGCCGCGCGCGACCCGTTCGGCCGCCCGACCCTGCCCGCCGAGCTGCACGAGCGCCTCGACGAGCTGGTGCGGGGCGCACCGGGCACCGCGCGGTTCACGCTGCCCTCCGACGGGGTCGCCGTCGCCCTGCGGGCCCGGGGCCGGATCCTCGGGACGCTGTCGGTGGGGCGCCCGCAGGGCCGCGCGCACACCCCCGAGGACGTGGTGCTCGTCGACGACATCGCGCGCCGGGCCGGGCTCGCGATCCACAACGCGCAGACCACCGCCGCCCACGTGGGCGTCTCCCAGGCGCTGCAGAAGGCGCTGCTCCCCCGCGCCCTGCCGGTCGCGCCGGGGCTGGACCTCGCCGCCCGCTACCTGCCCGGCACCGCCGGCAGCGACGTCGGCGGGGACTTCTACGACGTCCTCACCCTCGACGCGGCCCGCTGGCTGGTCTCGATCGGCGACGTGTGCGGCAAGGGCGCCCGCGCCGCCGCCCGCACCGGCACGGTGCGCGACGTCCTGCGGGTGCTCGTGCGCGACGGGCGCCCGCTGCCCCGCGCGCTGGAGCTGCTCAACGCGGTCCTCATGGACGCCGAGGACCCCACGCAGTTCTGCACCCTGGCCACCGCGCTGGTGTCGCGGCCGGGGCCGGGCGAGCCGCCCGGGCTGGTCGCGGACCTCGTGCTGGCCGGGCACCTGCAGCCCGTGCTCGTCCGCGCCGCCACGGCCGCGGCCCCCGCGTCGGCGGCGTTCGTCGGCGAGTTCGGCACCGCCGTCGGGCTGGTGCCGCGCCTGTCCCTCACCGCCGTGCGGCACCGGATCGGCCCCGGGGACGCGCTGCTGGTCTACACCGACGGGGTCACCGAGCGGCGCCGGGGCGCGCGCTCGGGGCACCCGGAGCTCTTCGGGCCCGAGCGGCTGCTCGCGGCCGCGCGGGGCGCCGCGGGGCGCGGTGCCGCGGAGCTCGTCGAGGCGGTCCGCGCGGCCGTCGAGCGCTTCTCCGACGAGCCCCGCGACGACGACATCGCCCTGCTGGCGGTGCGCGCCGCCGGCTGAGCGGGCACCCTGGGACGCACATGTCGAGCCCACCCCTGCGCGCGCGGTCCTGGCCGACCGTCGTGCTCGTCCTGTTCTGCCTGCTCGCCGGCATCCCCACCGTCGTCGCGCTGACCCCCGACCAGGACGTCACCGCGTTCGGGCAGCACGTCCGCGTCGGCGCCCGGGCCCCGGACCTGCGCCCCGCCGGTCCCGCGCAGGTCGTCCAGGTCGGCAACACCGCCCTCGACGTCGAGCGCGTGCGGGTGTGGGGACCGCTGCGGCCCCGGCTCACCCTCGGGCCGGTGCAGCGCAACGCGGCCGCGCGCGAGGTGTTCGACCCCGCCGCCGCGCCGCGGCTGGGCGCGCAGGCGGTGGAGTCGGTGACCCGCGGGTTCGTGCTGTGGTACGCGCTGGCCGGCGCGGGGCTGCTGCTGTTCACCCTGGCCGCCGCGCTGGGCGCGGCGGGGCTGCGCACCCTGCTCGTGCTGCGCCGGCAGAGCCGCGCGGCCCCGACGGCCGACGGCGCCGCGGGCCACGCCCCGCTGGGGGAGATCCTGCGGTTCTGCGTGCGCAGCGGGCGCCGGACGACCGCCGCCGCGCTCGCCGCCTCCGTCGTCGCCTGGGGCGCCTGCGGCGTCCTCGCCCACGCCGGGGCGGCGTCCGGGCTGCGCAGCGTCGCGTCGCTGTCGCAGCTGGTGGGCGCGCGCCCGCTCACCCCCGACCCGGTCGGGCCGCCCGTCGAGGGGTTCACGGGCGCCGTCGTCGGCGACTCGCGGGTCTCCCGGCTCGGCGGTCCCCCGGTGCCGGACGGAACCGCGCAGGACGCGGCGTGCGGGCGCAGCACCGACTCCCTCGCCGCCCAGCTGGGCCGCCTGCGGGGCGAGCGCGTGCTCAACCTCGCCTGCCCCTCGGCCACCGTGACCAGCGGGCTGCGCGGGCCGCAGGCGGTCGGCGACGTCACCGTGCCGGCGCAGGTGGGGCTGCTCAAGCAGGTGCGCGACCTCGACTGGGTGGTGGTGGCGATCGGGCCCAACGACGTGGCGTGGACGGACTTCCTGCTCTACTGCTACGGCGTCGCCGACTGCGCGGACAACCTCACCCAGGGCGAGTTCGAGTACCGCCTGGCCGCGTTCGACAGCGTGTTCTCCGACCTGCTGGTGGACCTCAACGACCTGCCCGGCCGGCCGCAGGTGGTGGTCGTGACCTCCTACGAGCCCTTCCCCGCCGAGGTCGACGGCGGCGTCGACTGCGGGGACGCGCGCGGCCCGGCCGAGTACCCGGGCCTGGACGAGGCCAAGATCGAGCTGCTGCGCGAGCGCACCGCCGCCCTGGACGAGGTGCTCACCGCCGGGGCCCGCGCCTACGGGTTCGCCGTCGCGCGGCCGCCGCTGCGGCCGCTGTGCTCGGGGATCCGGGCCGGCGAGCCGGGGTCCGACGGGCTGGGCCCGGACCTGCAGGGCCTGGCCGACCCGTTCCCCTTCCACCCCACGGGCGTGGGGACGCTGCGCATGGCGGCGGGGGTGTCGGCGCTGCTCGACCCGGCCGACCCGTCCTGAGGCCCGCCCCGGTCCCCCGCCCGGCTCGGCGGACCGGCTCGGCGGACCGGCTCAGCGGACCGGCTCCACCCCGCGGGGCGGGGGCGGGGTGCGCTCGGCGGCGTCGTCGGGGCCGCGCTCGTCGGGCGCCCGCTCCGGCACCCGGACGACGAGCGCGCCGGGGTCGACGCGGACGTCCATCTCGACCACGTCGCCGATCGGGTCGCCGTCGATCTGGCTGGGCTGGGGCTCGTCCGCGCGGATCTCGACGGTGCGCCCCGTCCAGTGCTCGACCCGGGGGTGCCCGCGGCGGCGGCGGCTCGCGACGCGCGCGGCCACGGCGACCCAGCCGGGGATGCCCTTCGGGGCCAGGTTGACCACGTCGAGGACGCCGTCGTCGACGATCGCGCCGGGCATGAGCACCAGCCCGCCCAGCAGGGTGCCGCTGTTGCCCACCAGCACGGTGCGCGAGCGGCGGCGCTTGATCGCGCCGCCGTCGATGCGCAGCGTGATCCGGGTGCGCCGCCCGCGCATCGCGCGCAGCCCGGACACGACGTAGGCCAGCGGTCCCACCCGCGCCTTGAGGCCCTCGGGGGTGTTGGCCATGACGTCGGCGTCGAAGCCGGTGCCGGCCATGACCAGGAACACGTGCTCGGTGTCGTCGGACTGCGCCCCGCGGGCCCGGACCCGCCCGATGTCGATGGCGCGGTCGTCGCCCGTGAGCGCGACGCGCGCGGCGCCCTCCAGGTCCAGCGGGGTGCCCAGGGTGCGGGCCAGGAGGTTGCCGGTGCCGGCGGGCAGCAGGCCCAGCGCGACGCCGGTGCCGGCGAGGGACTCCGCGACCGAGCGCACCGTGCCGTCCCCGCCGGCGGCGAGCACGACGTCCGCCCCCGCCGCCACCGCCTCGCGCGCCTGCCCGATGCCGGGGTCCTCCACCGTGGTCTCCAGCCACAGCGGCTCGGCCCAGCCGAGCTCCGCGCACAGCGCCGCGACCGTCTCCCGGGTGCCCGGCTCGATCTTCGTCGGGTTGGCGACGACGGCGACCCGGGGCTCGTCCTCGGGCTCCGCGACGGGCAGGGGCCCGACCCCGGGCTCGCGCCGCCGCGAGGCCACCAGCGCGCCCGCCGTCACCGCGAGGGCGACGGCGAGCAGCACGACGAGGCCGACCAGCAGCCCGAGCCAGGGGTCCACGCGCGAACCCTACGGGGGGCCGCGCCCGGCCCGACCGGGTGGCGATCACCCGGCGACCGGACCGTGACCGGACGGCGACCGGGCGGTGACCGGGGCGGTGGCCCGCGCTGCGGTCAGGCGGAGACCAGCGAGCCCGCCTCGGCGTAGGGCAGGCCGAGGTCGTGCGCGACCTGCAGGTTGGTCAGCCGGCCGTGGTGGGTGGACAGCCCCGCGGCCAGGGCGGCGTCGGCGGTGAGCGCGTCGCGCCAGCCGAGGTCGGCCAGGCGCAGCACGTAGGGCAGCGTGGCGTTGGTCAGCGCCAGCGTGGAGGTGTGCGGCACGGCGCCGGGCATGTTGGCGACGCAGTAGAAGATCGAGCCGTGCACCGGGTAGGTGGGCTCGGCGTGGGTGGTCGGGCGCGAGTCCTCGAAGCACCCGCCCTGGTCGATCGCGATGTCGACGAGCACCGAGCCGGGCTTCATGCGCCGCACCAGGTCGTTGCTCACGAGCTTGGGCGCGCGGGCGCCGGGCACGAGCACCGCGCCGATCACGAGGTCGGCCGACAGGCACGCGCGCTCCAGCTCGCGGGAGTTGGACACGACGGTGCGCACGCGCCCGGCGTAGCGCTCGTCCAGGGCGCGGAGCTTGGTGACGTCGAGGTCGAGCACGGTGACGTCGGCGCCCAGCCCGACGGCCATGGCCACGGCGTTCTGGCCGGACACGCCGGCGCCGATCACCACGACGTCGGCCGGGCGGACGCCGGGCACGCCGCCCATGAGCACGCCGCGCCCGCCCGCGGCCTTCAGCAGCGCCGACGCCCCGGCCTGCGGGGCCAGCCGGCCCGCGACCTCGCTCATCGGGGCGAGCAGCGGCAGCGACCCGTCGGGCAGCCGGACGGTCTCGTAGGCGATGGCGGTGGTCCCGGAGTCCAGCAGCGCCTGGGTGCACTCCTTGGACGCGGCCAGGTGCAGGTAGGTGAACAGCACCTGGTCGCGGCGCAGCCGGTGGTACTCCTGCTCGACCGGCTCCTTGACCTTGAGCAGCAGGTCGGCGGTGCCCCACACGTCGTCGGCGGTGGGCAGGACGCGCGCGCCCGCCTCCTCGTAGTCGGCGTCGCTGATCGCGCTGCCGACCCCGGCGCCGCGCTCGACGGCGACGTGGTGGCCGTGCCGGACCAGCTCGTGCGCCCCGGCCGGGGTCAGCGCGACGCGGTACTCGTGGTTCTTGACCTCGCGGGGCACACCGATTCTCATGGACCGAGGGTGAAGAAGCTGTCACACGCCCGCAAACCGACCGAAGAAGATTCTCCAGGAGACCCCCGTGCCCTTGCCTCCTGCCGGGTCCCGGCCCGCGCGCGCCCTGCTGCCGCAGGAACTTCGGCTCGACGCGGTCGACCGCGCGATCGTGCGCGCGCTGGCCGAGGACGCCCGGGTGTCCAACAAGGAGCTCGCCGAGCGGGTCGGGATCGCCCAGTCGACCTGCCTGACCCGCGTGCGGGCGCTGCGCGAGCACGGCGTCATCCGCGGCTACCACGCCGACGTCGACCCGCGCGCGCTCGGCCACGACCTGCAGGCCATGATCGCGATCCGGCTGCAGCCCGACGCCCGGCGGCGGATGGCCAGCTTCACCGACTCGCTCGTGGCCCGCGACGAGGTGCTGGAGGTGTACTTCGTCGCGGGCGCCAACGACTTCCTCGTCCACGTGGCCACGGCGAGCACCGACGAGCTGCGCCGCTTCGTCGGGGAGGTGCTCAACCGCGACCCGGCCGTCGCCGGCACCGAGACCAACCTGATCTTCGAGCACACGCGGGCGCCGGGCCGCGGCGCGTGACCCCGCTCCGAGTCGCGCGACCCGCCGCCGTCGGCGACCCTGGCACCCATGCGCGTGCTGGTGACCGGGGCGTCCGGCTTCGTCGGGGGCCGGCTGGCCCCCGCGCTCGTCGACGCCGGGTACGAGGTGCGGGCGATGACCCGCCACCCCGAGCGGTACGGCGGGGCGGGCACGCCCGTCCCGGGCGACGTCCACGACGCGGAGTCGCTGGTCGCGGCCATGGAGGGCTGCACCGCCGCCTACTACCTCGTGCACTCCCTCGACGAGGCGGAGTTCGCCGAGCGCGACGCCGACGCCGCGCGGACCTTCGCGAAGGCCGCCGCGGCCGCCGGCGTGGAGCGCATCATCTACCTCGGCGGCCTGGGCGACGACGCCGACGACCTGTCCGAGCACCTGCGCAGCCGCCGCGAGGTGGAGCGGCTGCTGGGCGGGGGCGGCGTGCCCGTCACGGTGCTGCGGGCCGGGATCGTCGTCGGCCACGGCGGCATCTCCTGGGAGCTGACCCGCCAGCTCGTCGAGCACCTGCCCGCGATGGTCACCCCGCGCTGGGTGCGCACCCGCTGCCAGCCCATCGCGGTCGCCGACGTCGTGCGCTACCTCGTCGGCGTGCTCGCCGAGCCGCGCACCACCGGCCGCACGTTCGAGATCGGCGGCCCCGAGGTGCTGCAGTACGCCGACATGATGCGCCGGGTCGCGGCGATCGAGGGCCGCACGCTGATCATGGTGCCCGTGCCGCTGCTCACGCCCTCGCTGTCGTCGCGGTGGCTGTCGCTGGTCACCAGCGTGGACGTGCAGACCGGGCGCAACCTCATCGACTCGATGGCCAACGAGGTCGTCGTGCGCGACGACAGCATCCGCGAGCTCGTGCCGTTCGAGCCGATGGACTACGACTCCGCCGTGCTCGCCGCGCTGGGCGAACGCGCCCGCAGCCGCCGGGAGAGGAAGGCGTGACCGACCTGCCGAACCGGCGGCGGGTGAGCCGGCGGTTCCCGCTGGCCCGCCGCCGGGTGCTCGCCGTGCTGCCCCGCTGGCTGGCCGAGAAGGTGCCCCGGGACCACTGGGACACCGACGCCGCGTTCCGCCGCCGCCGCCGCGTCGTGGCCGCCACGTCGATGGCCGGGGCCGGGCTGCTCGGGGCGTCGCTGTCGCGCGAACCGGGCTCCTCGGCCTTCTACGGGCTGACGCTGGCCACCGCGGGCACCTGGGTGGCCGGCGGCCTGGCCTCCGGTCGGCTGCACCTGGGCCACGTCCGGTGGGGCACCGACCTGCACCGCCCCGTCGTCGTGCCCGTGCTCACCGGCGTCGGCGCGTTCGGCGCCTTCTACGGCGCCGCGCTGGTCGCCCGGCGGATCCCGGTCCTGCGCCGCGCCATCGCCCACGTGCTCAAGTTCGCCGACGAGGGGGACAACGCCCTGGTCGCGTTCACCACGCTGGCCAACGGGGCGGCCGAGGAGGTCTTCTTCCGCGGCGCGCTCTACGCCGCGTCGGCCCGCGACCCCGTCGCCACCTCCACCGGCGTGTACGTGCTGGCCACCGTGGCGACCCGCAACCCCGCGCTGGTGCTGGCGTCGGGGGTGATGGGTGCGCTGTTCGGGCTGCAGCGCCGCGCGTCGGGGGGGATCCAGGCCCCCCTGATCACCCACCTCACCTGGTCGACGCTGATGCTGCGCTACCTGCCGCCGCTGTTCCGCGACGACCGGCTGACCGACGACCAGCGGCGGTCCGACCGGGACCGCACCGAGCGGGCCGCGACCGTCAGGGCCGCGCGGGACGCCCGGCGGTGAACTCCCCCAGGCCGTCGAGCAGCCGGTCGACGTCGGCGTCGTCGGTGTAGGGCGCGATCCCGACCCGCAGGCCGCCCGCGTCGCCCAGGCCGAGGTGGCGCGCGGCCTCGAGCGCGTAGAACGACCCGGCCGGCGCGTGGACGCCGCGCTCGGCGAGGAAGCGGTGGGCGTCCGCCGGGTCCCGGTCGGCGAACTCCGCGAGCAGCGTCGGCGTGCGGTGGGCGGCGCGGGACCGCACCGCGACGCCGGGCAGCGCGGCCAGCCCGTCCTCGACGCGGCGGCGCATCCGGTCCTCGTGCCCGGCCAGCGCCGCGAACGACGCGACCAGCCGCTCGCGCAGCGGGCCGGTCCCCGGCACGAGGTCCGCCAGCACCTCGACCGCGGCGGTGGTGCCGGCGAGCAGCTCGTAGGGCAGCGTGCCCAGCTCGAAGCGCTCGGGCACCGCGTCGGACGACGGGAGCAGCTTGTCCGGGTGCAGCGTCGCCAGCAGGGCGGGGTCGGCGGCGAGCACGCCGCAGTGCGGGCCGAGGAACTTGTAGGGCGAGCAGGCGTAGAGGTCGGCGCCGAGGTCGCGGACGTCGACGGCGGCGTGCGCGGTGAGGTGCACCCCGTCGACGTGCACGAGCGCGCCGACCCCGTGGGCGGCGTCGGCGATCGCGCGCACCGGCGGGCGGGTCCCGATCAGGTTGGACGCCCCGGTGACGGCGACCAGGCGGGTGCGCCCGGTCAGCACCGTCGCGACGTCGTCGAGCTCGCCGGTGGCCGGGTCGAACCCGAGCCACCGGACCGTCGCCCCCGCGGCGCGCGCGGCGAGCACCCACGGCCGGATGTTCGCGTCGTGGTCGAGCCGGGTGACGACCACCTCGTCGCCCGGTCCCCAGCCCCGCGCCAGCGTGCGGGCCAGGTCGAAGGTGAGCGCGGTCGTGCTGCGGCCGAACACGATCCCGCCCGGGTCGGCGCCGAGCAGGTCGGCCACCGCCGCCCGCGCCCCCCGGACGACCGCGTCGGCGGCCCGCTCGCCCTCGGTGACCGTGCCGCGGTTGCCCAGCGGGGCGGTCATGGTCGCCGCGACGGCCCCGGCCACCGCCGCGGGCACCTGCGAGCCGCCCGGCCCGTCGAAGTGGGCGAACCCGGCGCGCAGGGACGGGAACAGGCCGCGGACGGCGGCGACGTCGTAGGGGCCCACGCCGCTCACCCTGCCACGCCGCCGCCCCGCCTCCCACCCCGCTGCGGGCCCGGCGCGCGCGGGCGACCGACCGCCGCGGGCACGCTGCCGACCGGCGCAGGCACCGGCGTCCGGCGGAACCGGGTCCGGGGCCGCGGTACCCTCGCCTGCGTCCCCAGCTCACCCACGACCCGGCGAGAGGCGCTGACGTGCGCGACAGCAGCGAGACCGACGAGGTCCTGGTCTGCGTGGCCCAGCGGCTCCAGGGCCAGGTCGAGCGGCAGCTCACCCTCGTCGAGCGGCTGCACGCCGCCGGGGCCGAGGACACCCTCCCCGACCTGGCCGAGATGCGCGCCGCGCTGCAGCGCTCGCTGCGCGGCGTGCAGGGCCTGCTCGTGCTGGGCGGGGCGCAGCAGGGTCCCCGGGGCCGGGGCCCGCGCACCGTCGCCGAGCTGCTCGCCGACGCCCGCGTCGGTGTCGACGACCCCGCGCGCATCGACCTGGTCGCGGCCCCCGACGCCGGGATCGCCTCCCGGGCCGCGGCCGGCCTCCTGGCGCTACTGACCGAGCTGTTCACCCACGCCCTCGCCGCGTCGCCCGGCGGCGGGCCGGTCGAGGTCACCAGCCGGCGGGCCGAGGACGGCGGCGTGCTCGTCGAGGTCGCGATCGACGACCCGGGCCCCACCACCGGCGAGCTGGACGAGCTCGACCGGCGGCTCGCCGGGCGGCCGATCATCGACGACATCGTCTCCAACCGGGTCGGGCTGTTCGTCGCCGCCCGGCTCGCCGCGCGCAGCGGCGCGGGCCTGCGGGTGCGGCCGCGGCGGCTCCACGGCCACACCGCCGTCGTGCACTGCCCGCCCGCGCTGCTCGACCCCGCCCCGCTCGACGCCGTCGGCGCCGGTCCGGCGACCGCCTGGCGGCCCTCCCCGGGCCCCGGCGACGGGTACGCCGGCAACGGCAACGGGCACAACGGCAACGGGAACGGCGCCAACGGCCACACCGCGAACGGCTACAGCGGCAACGGCCACGGCGGCAGCAACGGGTACGCCGGCGGCGGCTACGGGACCGACGACGGGTACGGCCGGACCGCCCACGTCGACACCGGCTACGACACCGGGTACGACACCGACACCGGCTACGACGCGGCTCGGGACACCGGTTACGACGCGGGCCCCGGCCACGACCCCGGATACGGGACCGCCTACGACAGCGGGTACGACACCGGCTACGACCCGGAGTACGACAGCGGCTACCGCGCCGGGTACGCCGGCGACGGCGACGGCGACGGGTTCGGCGACCCCCTCCCCGACCGGGGCGTCGAGGACACCGGGCCGCACTCCCGCCCCGGCGCCACCCCGCCCCCTCCGGAGCCCCGGCTCGGCGACCTGCTGCAGGACCCGCTGCGCGACCCGCTGCGGCGCCCCGACCCCCTGGTCGACCCGCTGCCGCTGCTCCCCCCGGTCGCCCGCGAGCCGTCCCCGTGGGACGCCGCGCCGCTCGAGCCGGAGCTGCCGCTGCGCCCCGTCGCGGGCCCGCCGCCGGAGCCGGCGTTCGCGCCGTACCGGCCCCCGGCCGACGAGCTGTTCGGCCCGCTCACCAGCGCCCAGCGCGACAGCATGCTCGACAGCGGGCCCACGCCCATCTACGAGGCGGTGGCGTCGGCGTGGTTCGCCGACGACGACGCCGGGAGCGGGGCGGCGGCCCCGGAGTGGGACGCCCCGGGGGACTCGGAGTGGCGCGCCGCCACCGAGCGCGCGGCCCGGCCCGTCCCCGAGGAGGAGACGAGCACGGCCGCGGGGCTGCCGCGCCGCCGGCCCGGCACGCAGATGGTCGCCCCGCCGCGGCGCGGCGTCGCGCCCCCGACGCAGGTGTCGCAGGAGCGCGAGGCGGAGAAGGTCCGCGAGCGGCTGGCCGTCTACCAGCAGGGACTGCAGCGCGGGCGCCACCGCGCCGGCGACGAGGACGCGTTCGACTTCGGCCGGTAGCGCCGGACCGGGCGCTGCGCCTGGCCGGACGGCGCCGTCCGTAGCAGGATGCGCCCGTGGCCACACCGGACCCCCTCCGCGCCGTGCCCGGCGCCGAGGCGCAGACCATCGCCTACCCCGCCTCCCGCGGTCGCAGCCGCGGCCTGGAGGTGCTGCCCCCGCACGTCATCGTGCTGTTCGGCGCCACCGGCGACCTCGCCAAGCGCAAGCTGCTGCCCGGGCTCGCCCACCTGGTCCAGTCGTCGTTCACCCCCGAGGTGCGGATCATCGGCACCGCGATGGAGGACCTCGACACCGAGGCGTTCCGGAACCTGGCGCGCGACGCCGTGGCCCGCTTCGGCACCCACCACGTCGAGAACGGCGCGATGGAGTCCTTCCTGGAGCGGCTCGCCTACGTGCCGCAGGGCGCGGGACCCGAGGCCCTGACCGGCGCGGTGAAGGAGGCCGAGACGCTGCTGGGGCCGGACTCGCGGCGGCTGCACTACCTGTCGGTCCCGCCCCGGGCCGCGCGGGCCGTCATCAGCATGCTGCGCGACGCCGACCTCGTCGAGAACTCCCGCGTGGTCATGGAGAAGCCGTTCGGCGACGACCTGACCAGCGCGATCACCCTCAACGACTTCGTGCACCAGTACTTCACCGAGGCGCAGATCTTCCGCATCGACCACTTCCTGGGCAAGGAGGCGGCGCAGAACATCCTGGCGTTCCGCTTCGCCAACGGGCTGTTCGAGCCGATCTGGAACCGCAACTTCATCGACCACATCCAGATCGACATCCCCGAGACGCTCGGGCTCGACCAGCGGGCGGACTTCTACGAGGCGACCGGCGCCTACCGGGACATGGTCGTCACCCACCTCATGCAGGTGATGGCGTTCGTCGCGATGGAGCCGCCGACGGCCCTGGAGCCGCGGGCGATCAGCGAGGAGAAGAACAAGGTCTTCCGCTCGATGCTGCCGATCCACCCCACCGACGTGGTGCGCGGCCAGTACGGCGGCTACCGGCAGGAGAGGGGCGTCGCCCCGGACTCCGACACCGAGACCTTCATCGCGCTGAAGGTCGGCATCGACAACTGGCGCTGGGCGGGGACGCCGTTCTACCTGCGCACCGGCAAGAAGATGGCGGAGGGGATGCGGATCATCTCCATCGCGTTCAAGGAGGCGCCGCGGACGATGTTCCCGTCCGGCTCCGGCGTCGGCACCCACGGGCCCGACCACCTCACGTTCGACCTGGCCGACAACTCCAAGGTCTCGCTGTCGTTCTACGGCAAGCGGCCGGGGCCGGGGATGCGGCTGGAGAAGCTGTCGATGCAGTTCTCCACGCAGGAGACCGAGCGGGCCGGGGACGTGCTGGAGGCCTACGAGCGCCTCATCCTCGACGCGATGCGCGGCGACCACACCCTGTTCACCACCGCCGAGGGCATCGAGTCGCTGTGGGAGCGCTCGGCGCCGCTGCTGGAGGACCCGCCGCCGGTGAAGAACTACCCGCCGGGCACGTGGGGGCCCAACTCGATCCACCAGCTCATCGCCCCCAACGCCTGGCGCCTGCCCTTCGAGCGGGCCTGGCGGGAGAAGAAGGGCTGATCGGCGGGGCGGCCGGGTCACCGGCCGCGCCGCGGTCAGGACGCCGCCCGCGCCGCGTCGCGGGCGCCCGGGTCGGTGACGGTGGTGTCGTCGAGGAAGCAGTACGCCCAGTGCTCCCCCGGCTCGGCCGACGCGGCGATCGGGTGGTCGGACTCCTCGTGGTGGGCGCGGGCGTGCCGGCCGGGCGAGGAGTCGCAGCAGCCGACGTGGCCGCAGCTCAGGCAGACCCGCAGGTGCACCCAGGTCTCCCCGGCGCGCAGGCAGGCCAGGCACGCGGCCGACTGCGGCAGGACCGGCCGCACGGCCGCGCCGTGCGGGCAGCCGGTGTCGTCGGGCCAGTGCACGTCCACCAGGCGGGTGGTGTCGGCCCACGTGCGCCCGGCCCGCCCCGGACCGGGGTCGGCGGCGACGTCGAGCCGCTCGAGCACGGTGCGGACCAGCCGCCAGCGGGTGGACAGGCCCGGGTCGACGACGTGGTCCACCCCGGTGGCGGCCAGCTCGGCCAGGTCGGCGGCGTCGCTCGGGCGGACGACGACGGGGGCGCTGGTGAGGCTGCGGACGACCGCGGCGGACCGGGCGACCTCCTCGGAGGTGTCCTCGGCGATGACGACGATCCGCGCGGCGGGCACCCCGGCCTCGGTGAGCACGTGGGCGTGGCGGGCGTCGCCGCGCACGACCGGGATCCCGGCCGCCTCGGCCTCGGTGGCCCCGCCGGGGTTGAGCGTCGTCATCACCACCTCGACGCCGCGGGCCCGCAGCTCGACGGCCAGCGCGACCGAGGCCTCGCCGTGGCCGATGAGGACGGCGTGGTCGCGCGGGGCGTCGTCGACGGGCGGCGCCGGCACCGGCGCGGCCGGGACCGGCCGGCGGTCGGTCGCCGCGAGGCGCCGCCCGGCCACGGCCAGCACCGGGGTCGCGATCATGAGCAGGACGGTCGTGGCCACGAACACCTGCGCGCCGTCCGCCCCCAGCGCGGCCGGGCTCAGGCCGACGGCGGCCCCGGCGGTGAGCAGCACGAAGGAGAACTCCCCGACCTGCCCCAGCAGCAGCCCGGTGCCCGCGGCGGTGCGCCACCCGACGCGCAGCGGCAGCAGCGCGAGCGTGGTGGTCAGCGTCTTGACCAGCAGCACCACCGCCGCGGCGGCCAGCACCAGCGGCAGGTTGGCCATGAGGAACCCGACGTCGAGCAGCATGCCGACGGACACGAAGAACACCGCCGAGAAGATGATCTGCAGCGGCAGCACCTCGGCCAGGGCGTGGGTGCTCTGCCGGCTCTCGCTGACGATCAGCCCGGCGAGGAAGGCGCCCAGGGACACGCTGACCCCGGCCAGGGCGGTGAGCACGGCGGTGCCCAGGCAGATCGCGAGCACCGCGAGCAGGAACACCTCGGGCGAGCACAGCGCGGCGACGCGCTCCAGCAGCGGCGGCATCACCCGCCGCGCCACCACGAGGACCACGGCGATCACCAGCACCGCCACCCCCAGGGCGCGGAGCAGGTCGAGCGGGCCGCCGCCCGACCCCGTCCCCAGCAGCGGGACGACCAGCACCATCGCCACGACGGCCAGGTCCTGGAAGATCAGCACGGCCAGGGCGAGGCGGCCGCGGACGCTGTTGGTCTCACCGGCGTCCGACACCAGCTTGAGCACGATCGCGGTGGACGACAGGGCGATGAGGAACCCGGTGAACACGCCGGTCCCGAGGTCGCCGCCGAGCACGGCCACCAGGCCGATCCCGGCCAGGACGGCCAGCAGGACCTGGAACCCGCCGCCCACCACGATCCAGCGCCACACCCGGGCGAGGCGGCCGAGGGAGAACTCGATGCCGATGGTGAACAGCAGCAGGATGACCCCGACCTCGGCGACGGCCTGCACCGCGCCCTCGCCGGCCACCAGGCCGAGCTGCGAGGGTCCGATGAGGACGCCCGCGAGGAGGAAGCCGACGATCGGCACCACCCGCAGCCGCACGCTCGCGTAGCCGACCACGGCGGCGGCGACCACCAGCACCGCCGACGTCCCGAGGTACTCCGGCACCCCCGCCTCCGCGGCCAGCACGACTCCAGCGCTCACGACGCCTCCCTGGGATCCGCCCGGCGGGGACTCCCCGATCAACCTAGCGCGCCCCGGACGGCCACGGCGTTCACCTGCCGCTCACCTGCGGCAGGGCCGCCGCTGACCCGGCCGCGGATACGGTCGTGGACATGGTCGTCCTCGACGTCACCCGCACCCCGTCCCGCCGGGCCGAGCCCGTCGCGCACCCCGCGTCCCCGCTCGGGCGCGTGCGGGCGGCGACGGTGCGCGACGCGGAGCGCACCGCCGCCCTCGAGCTGCTCGGCGCCGGCCTGCTGGCCCGGATGTTCCCCGCGCTGGTGCGCGGGCAGCACCGGCTCGCCGTGACCCGCCCCGGCTCCGTCGCGCTGGTCGCCGAGCGCCGCGCCCCCGGCGGCCGGACCGAGATCGCCGGGTTCCTCGTCGGGACCCGCCGCGGCGTGGTCGACCTGCTCGTCACCGACGACGGCCCGGCCCCGGAGGCCACCGCCCGCGCCCTGCTGGCGGCCTACCGGACCCGCTGCGCGGCCCACGGCCCGACCCCCGAGCGGACCCCGGCGGCGGCCTGACGCCAGGCGGTCCGGACGGCCGGGAAACCGGTGGCCGGTCCGCGTAGCGTGGACGCCGTGATCGCGCAGCTGCTGTTCCTCTGAGCCGGGACGAGCCCCGGGACACCGCACCGGCGGTGGGCCCGGCCTCCGCCGTCCCCGCCGATCACGACCCGCGGGCCCGCGCCCGCACCCCGAGGAACAGCCGTGCCCACCACCCGTGTCCGGCGCGCGCACCTGCGCGCCGTCGACGTCCACCTGTCCCGCGGCGGCCGCCCCGTGCTCACCGGGGTCGACCTCACCGCGTCGGCCGGCGACCGGCTCGCCGTCGTCGGCGAGAACGGCCGCGGCAAGACCACCCTGCTCGACGTCCTCGCCGGGCGGCTCGCCCCCGACCGCGGTCGGGTGCACCGCAGCGGGGACCTCGGCGTCGCCGACCAGCAGCTCCCGGGCGGCGTCCGCACCGTCGGCGAGCTGGTCGACGTCGAGCTCGCGGCCGTCCGGGCCGCCCTGCGCGCGCTCGACGCCGCCGCCGCCGACCTGGCCGCCGGGGCTCCGGGGGCCGACGACCGGTACGCCGCCGCGCTCGCCGCCGCCGACGCCCTCGACGCGTGGGACGCCGACCGGCGGGTCGAGCTGTCCCTGGTCGCGCTGGGCGCCGTCACCGACCGCGACCGGCCGCTGGCGACCCTGTCGGTCGGGCAGCGCCACCGCGTCCGGCTGGCCGGCCTGCTCGGCGCGCAGCACGACGTCCTGCTGCTCGACGAGCCCACCAACCACCTCGACGCGGGTGGGCTCGCCCACCTCACCGAGCGGCTGCGCGCCCACCCGGGCGTCGTCGTGCTGGTCAGCCACGACCGGGCGCTGCTCGCCGACGTCGCCACCGCCGTCGTCGACCTGGACCCGTCGGCCGACGGCCGGCCGCGCACCCACGGCGGCGGCTACGCCGGCTGGACGGCCGGGCGGCGGGCCGAGCGGGAGCGCTGGGAGGCGCTGCACGCCGAGCAGGAGGAGCGGCGCCGCCGCCTGGCCGACGACCTGTCCGCCGCGCAGGACCGGCTCCGCGACGGCTGGCGCCCGGGCGAGGGCCACGGCAAGCACACCCGCGCCACCCGCGCGCCGGCGCTGGTCCAGGCCGTGCACCGCCGGCAGGAGCAGCTCGACGTGCACGCGGTGACCGCGCCGCGCCCGCCCCGGCACCTGGCCGTGCCCGACCTGCCGGCCGCGCCGGGGACGGTGCTGCTGCGCGCCGAGGGCGTGGCGGTGGCCGGGCGGCTGTCCCGCCCGTGCGACGTGGTCCTGCGCTCCGGCGACCGGCTCGTGGTGACCGGGCCCAACGGGTCGGGCAAGTCCACGCTGCTCGCCGTGCTGGCCGGGGAGCTCGCCCCGACCACCGGCACCGTCCGCGCGGGCCGGCGCACCCGCGTCGGCCGCCTGGGCCAGGAGTCACCCGCCCCGACCCGGCGGACCGCCCGCCGCCGCTACGACGAGGCCGCCGCCGCCCTCGTCACGGCGGGCGCGGTCGCCGCGGACGAGGTGCCCGCCCTCGACGCGCTGGGCCTGCTCGACCCCCGCGACGCCGACCGGCCCGTCGCCGAGCTGTCGGTGGGCGCGCAGCGGCGCCTGGACCTCGCGGTCGTCCTGGCCGGGCGGCCGCACGTGCTGCTGCTCGACGAGCCGACCAACCACCTGTCGGCCGCGCTGGTCGACGAGCTGACCGGGGCGCTGCAGCACACAGCGGCGGCGGTGGTGCTGGCGACCCACGACCGCCAGCTGCTCCGCGACACGGCCGACTGGCCGCACCTCCCGCTGGGGTGACCGCACTCCGGAGCCGGAACGCGGTCCGGGGGGTGCCCCGGACCGCGTCCTGGCTCCGGGGTGTTGTCAGGAGGAGGAGAACGCGGCGTCGAACGACGCCGCCGGGGGGTCGAACGCCGTGCGGCGGACGAACGCCAGGGCGTCCGGGGCGCCGACGAGGCGGTCCATGCCCGCGTCCTCCCACTCCACCGAGATCGGCCCGGTGTAGCCGATCGTGTTGAGCATCCGGAAGCACGCCTCCCACGGCACGTCGCCGTGCCCGGTGGACACGAAGTCCCAGCCGCGCCGCGGGTCGGCCCACGCCAGGTGCGACCCCATCCGGCCGTTGCGCCCGTTGCCGACCTGGCGCTTGGCGTCCTTGCAGTCGACGTGGTAGATCCGGTCCTTGAAGTCCCACAGGAACCCGACCGGGTCCAGGTCCTGCCACACGAAGTGGCTGGGGTCCCAGTTCAGCCCGAACGCCGGGCGGTGCTCCAGGGCCTCGAGCGCCGCGACCGTGGTCCAGTAGTCGTAGGCGATCTCGGAGGGGTGCACCTCGTGGGCGAAGCGCACCCCGACCTCGTCGAACACGTCCAGGATCGGGTTCCACCGGTCGGCGAAGTCCCGGTAGCCGGCGTCGACCATGCTCTGCGGCACCGGCGGGAACATCGCCACGGTCTTCCAGATGCTCGACCCGGTGAACCCCACGACGGTGTCCACCCCCAGCGCCGCCGCCGCCCGCGCGGTGGCCTTCATCTCCTCCGCCGCCCGCTGCCGGACGCCCTCCGGGTCGCCGTCGCCCCACACCCGGTCGGACAGGATGCCCCGGTGCCGGTCGTCGATCGGGTCGTCGCAGACGGCCTGGCCGGCGAGGTGGTTGGAGATCGCGAAGACCTGCAGGCCGTGCTTGTCGAGGATGTCGCGGCGGCTCTGCACGTAGGCGGGGTCCTCCGCGGCGGCGACGACGTCGAGGTGGTCGCCCCAGCAGGCGATCTCCAGTCCGTCGTAGCCCCACTCCCCCGCCAGCCGCGCGACCTCCTCGAACGGCAGGTCGGCCCACTGCCCGGTGAACAGCGTGACCGGTCTCATGGCTCGATCCCCTCCCAGCAGCTGCCGCCGGCCGCCGAGCGCGCGACGGCGTCCAGGACGAGCTGGACCTGCAGCCCGTCGGCGAACGACGGCGCCGGGTCGGTGCCGGCGGCGAGGTCGCGGACCAGGTCGGCGACCTCGTGGACGAAGGTGTGCTCGTAGCCCAGCCCGTGCCCGGGCGGCCACCAGGCGCCCGCGTACGGGTGGTCGGCCTCGGTGACGAGGATCCGGCGGAAGCCCGCCGTCGCCGCGTCCTCGGTGCCGTCGTAGAACTCCAGCTCGTTCATCGCCTCGAAGTCGAACGCCAGCGAGCCGAGGCTGCCGTTGACCTCCAGCCGCAGCGCGTTCTTGCGGCCGGTCGCGAACCGGGTCGCCTCGAAGCTGGCCAGCCCGCCGCCGGCGAGCCGGCCGACGAACAGCGCGGCGTCGTCGACGGTGACCGGGCCGCGCGCCGCGGACCCGGTGGCCGACAGCCCGCTGGAGGCCTCGGGGAGGGGTCGCTCGCGCACGAACGTCTCGGTGAGCGCGGAGACTCCGGTGAGCCGCTGCCCGGTGACGAACTGGGCCAGGTCGACCACGTGCGCGCCGATGTCGCCCAGCGCCCCCGACCCGGCCCGGTCGGCCTGCAGCCGCCACACCAGGGGGAACTCCGGGTCGACGATCCAGTCCTGCAGGTAGGCGCCGCGGACGTGGCGGATCTCGCCGAGGCGGCCCTGCTCGACGAGCTGGCGGGCCAGCGCGACGGCGGGGACGCGGCGGTAGTTGAACCCCACCATCGCGTGCACGCCGCGCGCCCGGGCCCTCTCGGCCGCGGCCGTCATGGCCCGGGCCTCGGCGACGGTGTTGGCGAGCGGCTTCTCGCACAGCACGTGCTTGCCCGCCTCCAGCGCCGCGATCGCGATCTCGGCGTGGGTGTCGCCCGGCGTGCAGACGTCGACGAGCGCGACGTCGTCGCGACGCAGGAGCTCCTTCCAGTCGGTCTCGACGTCGCGCCAGCCCAGCCGGTCGGCGGCCGCGCGGGCGCGGGCGTGGTCGCGCCCGCACAGCACGGCCAGATCCGGCTGCCACGGCAGGTCGAAGAACCGGCCGGCGGTGCGCCACGCCTGGGAGTGCGCAGCCCCCATGAAGGCGTGGCCCACCAGGCCCACTCCGAGGGCCGCCGTCATGATTCGAACCCGAGCGGGAGGTAGTCGGCCACGTTCTCGGCCGTGATCGTGGCCGAGGCCAGGGTGATCGACGCCGGGATCTCGCGCTCGGCCAGGTCGCCCATGCCCCGGTTCTGCGCGACCAGGCGGGCCAGGGCGATCGCCGAGGACGCCATCGACGGGCTGTAGGTCACGGTCGCCTTGAGCACCGTGTCGTCGGCCTGGATGGAGCGCATGGCGTTGGCCGACCCGGCCCCGCCGACCATGAAGAACTCGCTGCGGCCCGCCTGCTGGATGGCGGCGAGGACGCCGATGCCCTGGTCGTCGTCGTGGTTCCACAGCGCGTCGAGCTGCGGGGCGGCCTGCAGCAGGTTGGCCGTGACGCGCTGCCCGCCCTGGGCGGTGAAGTCCGCGGCCTGGCGCGGGCCGACGGAGAAGCCGAAGCCCTGCAGGGCGTCGGCGAAGCCCTGGCTGCGGGACTGGGTCAGCGGCAGGTTGTCGATACCGGCGATCTCGCCGATCACCGGGTTGGTGACGCCGGCGTCGCGCAGGCGCTGGCCGATGTAGGTGCCCGCGGACACGCCCATGCCGTAGTTGTCCCCGCCGATCCAGGTGCGGTAGGCCAGGGGCGAGTCGAAGATGCGGTCGAGGTTGATCACCGGGATCCCGGCGTCCATGGCCTCGCGGCCGACCGAGGTGAGCTGGCTGCCGTCGTTGGGCAGGATGACCAGGGCGTTGACCCCGCGGTTGATCAGGGTCTGGACCGCGGCGATCTGCTGGGTGATGTCGTTGGTCGGGTTGACCGCCTCCAGGGTCACGTCCGGGTACTGCTCGGCCTGGGCGGCGGCGTTGTTCGCGATCGCGGCGATCCAGCCGTGGTCGGCGGCGGGCGCGGAGAAGCCGATGGTCACCGGCTGCCCGGGCTCGACGTTGCTGCCCGCGGCGGGGGCGACGGCCGGGCCCGCGGCGGCGGCGCCGCCGGCGGGGGCGTTGGAGGTGCAGGCGGACAGGGCCAGGGCGCTGCCCACGCCCAGAGCGCCCGCGAGGAACCCGCGGCGGCCCAGCGGCCCGAGAGGTGCGTCCATGATCGACTCCTTCGTCGTCGTGCGTCGGTGCAGGGAGGTGGGAGGGGGGCCGTGCGGCTAGTCGCGCCGGGCGCGGGTCTGGATGAGCACCGCCACGACGATGATCACGCCCTTGGCGATGTTCTGGACCTCGGTGGCGAGGTTGTTGAGCACGAACAGGTTCGTGATCGTGGTGAAGACCAGCACGCCGAGGATCGAGCCGATCAGCGTGCCGCGCCCGCCGGTCAGCAGGGTGCCGCCGATGATCACCGCGGCGATGGCGTCGAGCTCGTAGAGCGTGCCGTGCGTGCTGGACCCGGTGGTCGTCAGCGAGGCGATCATGATCGCGGCGATGCCCGCGCAGAGCCCGGACACGACGTAGAGGGCCACGGTGTGGCGGCGGACGTCCAGCCCGGCCAGGCGGGCGGCATCGGGGTTGCCGCCGATGGCGAAGGTGCGCCGGCCGAAGGTGGTGCGGTTGAGCACGACCCAGCCGATCGCGACGACCACGGCGAAGATGTAGACCAGCAGCGGGATGCCGAGGATGCGGGTGGTCGCGATCCCGCTGATCGTCGGGTCGGTGACGATCTGGCTGCGCCGCCCGGAGATCTGCTCGGCCAGGCCCTGCGCGGTGATCAGCGCCGCGAGGGTGACGATGAACGGCACGATGCGCCCGTAGGACACGAGCAGGCCGTTGACCAGCCCGGCCCCGGCCCCGACGGCGAGCGCGCACAGCACCATCACCAGCGGGCCGTAGGACTGGGTGGCGACGGTGGTGGCCCACACCGAGGCCAGCGCCATCACCTTGCCGACCGACAGGTCGATGCCCCCGCCGATGATCACGAAGGTCATGCCGACGGTGAGCACGCCGATGATCGAGGCCGAGGTGAGGATGGTCAGCAGGTTCGACGTGGTCAGGAACGTCTCCGCCGTCGCGACGCCCACGACGCCCAGCAGCACCAGCACGGCGACCAGGCCGAGGTTGCGCCCCGCGCCGGAGTCGAGCAGCCGGGCGGCGCGGCCCGGCCCGGCGACCGTCGCCCCCGCCGGCACGGGCTTCGCGAGCCCGGGCCTCGTCGTCCCAGCCGGCGTCGTCTCAGCCATGGACCGTCTCCTCCGATGCCTGCAGGACCAGGTCCAGCACCCGGCCCTCGTCCAGCTCCGCCGCCGGTGCCTCGTGCACCACCCGGCCCTCCCGCAGCACCAGCACCCGGTCGGCGAGCCCGAGGACCTCGGGCACCTCGCTCGACACGAGCACCACCGCCACCCCGTCGGCCGCCAGCCGGCGCACCAGGGCGTAGATCTCGGCCCGCGCCCCGACGTCGACGCCGCGCGTGGGCTCGTCGAGCAGCAGCACCGTGCAGCCGTGCAGCAGCCAGCGGGCGAGCACGACCTTCTGCTGGTTGCCGCCCGACAGCGTCTTCACCGGCCGGGTCGGGTCGGCCGGGCGGACGTCGAGCTGCGCGGTCACCTCGCGCGCCGCGGACACCTCGGCGTCCGGGGCGAGGAACCCGCCGCGGGCGAAACGGCCCAGGCCGGGCAGCGAGACGTTGCGGGCCACCGGCTCGGCGAGCAGCAGCCCCTGGCTCTTGCGCTCCTCGGGGCTCAGCCCCAGCCCGGCGCGCACGGCCGCGGGCACCGACCCGGGCCGCAGCGCCCGTCCGTTCACCCGCACGGTGCCGGCGCTCGCCCGCCGCGCCCCGTGGATGGTCTCCAGGACCTCCGAGCGGCCCGAGCCGACCAGCCCGGCCAGCCCGACCACCTCGCCGGCGCGGACGGTGAACGAGACGTCGGCGAACTCCCCGGCCCGGCTCAGCCCCTCGACCTCCAGCACGACCTCGCCGGGGGTCCCGGCGCGGGCGGGGAAGACGTGCTCGACGGTGCGGCCGGTCATCAGGCGGACCACGTCGGCGGTGGGGGTCTCGCGGGCGGGCAGGTCGCGGGCGACGGTGCGGCCGTCCTTGAGCACGGTGACCCGGTCGCCGATCTCGCGGATCTCCTCGAGCCGGTGGGAGATGTAGACCACGGCGACGCCGTCGGCGGTCAGCTCGCGGACCACGCGGAAGAGGTTGCGCACCTCCTCGGGGTCGAGCACCGCCGACGGCTCGTCCATGACGATCAGGCGGGCGTCGCGGGCCAGGGCCCGGGCCATGCTCACCACCTGCTGCCCGGCCGCGGACAGCCGGCCCAGCTCGCGGCGCACGGGGATCTCGGGGTGGCCCAGGCGGGCGAGCAGGTCGGTCGCGGTGCGCTCGGCGTCGCGGGGGCGGGTGAAGCCGTAGCGCGACGGCTCGCGACCCAGCACGACGTTCTCGGCGACCGACAGGCCGGGCACGAGGTCGAGCTCCTGGTGGATCACCGCGATGCCGGCGACGTCCGCGGCGTGGGGGGAGGCGAAGACGACCGGGCGCCCGTCCCAGACCACCTCGCCGGCGTCGGGGCGGTGCGCCCCGCCCAGCACCTTGATCAGCGTGGACTTGCCGGCCCCGTTCTGGCCGAGCAGACAGTGCACCTCACCGGCCCGGACGCCCAGGTCGACGCCGTCGAGCGCCCGGACCCCCGGGAACTCCTTCACGATGCCGTGCATCTCCAGCAACACGGGGGGAAACGTAGGAGCGTTGACCAGTGCCGTGCAACGACGCGACAATGCCGCTTCCCGTCATAAATCGGCCGAAATGAGTTCGTGATGCTGACGCTCCCGGCACTGCGCCTGTCCGCACCGGCCCTGTCGGGACGGGCCGGACCGGCGGTGGTGCTGAGCACGGTCGCCCGCCTGGTCGCCTCGGGCACCGCCGTGAGCAAGGCCGACCTCGTGCCGGCGGCCGGCCTGGCCCGCACCACGGTCAGCACGGCGGTGGACGAGCTGCTCGACCGGGGGGTGCTGCGGCTGGCCGGGACCCGGCCGACGACGGGGCGCGGGCGGCCCGCGGACCGGCTCGCGCTGGCCCCCGACGGCGGGCACGTGCTGCTCGCCGACGTCGGCGCGCGCGGCGCCCACCTGGCCGTCGTCGACCTCAGCCAGCGGCTGCTCGCGCACGAGCACGTCGAGGTCGACGTCCGCGACGGCCCCGACGCGGTCCTCACCCTGGTGGAGGCCCGGCTCGCCGCGCTGCGCGAGCGGGTCCGGGGGGTCGCGCCCGTCCGGTCGGTGGTCATCGGCCTGCCCGGCCCGGTCGACGCCCGGCTGGGCGCGGCCGTCCGCCCGCCGATCATGCCCGGCTGGCACGCCCACCCCGTCGCCGACCGGCTCGGGGAGCGGTTCGGCTGCCCCGCGGCCTGCGAGAACGACGTCAACCTGCGCGCGCTGGGCGAGGCCCGCGCCCTGCCCGCCGACCAGGCGCCGCTGCTGTTCGTCAAGATCGGCACGGGGATCGGCGGCGGGCTCGTCGACGCCTCGGGCGGGCTGCACCACGGCGCGGACGGGGCGGCGGGCGACATCGGGCACGTCCGCGTGCGGGGCGCCCCCGACGAGCCGTGCGTGTGCGGCAACGTCGGCTGCATCGAGGCCGTCGCCTCGGCCGGGGCGATCGTGCGGCGCCTGCAGCGCGCCGGGGAGCCGATCGCGTCGATCGCCGACCTGCGCGCGGCGCTCGCCCGGGGCGACGCCGCCGCGCTCGCCGCCGTGCGCGACGCCGCCGGGCTGGTCGGCGAGCTCGTCGCCACCCTGGTGCACCTGTGGAACCCCGCCCGCGTCACGCTCGGCGGCGCGCTCACCGCCGACAGCGACGAGCTGCTCGCCGGCGTCCGCGCCGTGGCCTACCGGCGGGCCCTGCCGCTGGCCACCCGCAACCTGGTGCTGGCCGGCAGCGTGCTCGGCGAGCACGCCGGCCTGGCCGGCGCGGCGGTGCTGGGCATCGAGCGGGTGCTCTCGGCGGAGTCGATCGGGTCGCTCACCCGCACCGGGCCGGGACGGGTGCCCGACCGCGCGCGCTGACGGCGGGCGGCGCGCTGACGACGGAGCGCGCGGGGCCGAGTACCGCGTCGTGACCAGCGACGTGCTCGGCCCCGTCACCGCCGGAGCACCCGTCGTGCACGTCGCGGGTCTCGTCGCGCTGCTGCTCGTCGGGCTGACCGGCTCCTGGGCCGGGTCCGTGGTCACCATCGCCCACGAGGGCGGGCACGTGGTGGTGGCGCTGCTCAGCGGGCGCAACCCGAGGGGGTTCGTCGTCAACGAGGGCGACGGCGGCGGCGGCGCCACCGTGTTCGACGGCGGGTGGGGCGTGACGCTGCTGCCAATCTACCTCGCCGGCTACCTGACGCCGCCGCTGATCGGGCTGGTGGGGGCGGACCTCGTCCTCGACGGCCGGGCGTGGTCGGTGCTGTGGGCCGTCGTGATCCTGCTCGTCGGGTCGTTCGTGGCGGCGCGCGGCGCCTTCACCAACGTCGTCGTCGTCCTCGTCGGGGCCGGCATCGGCTGGGTGGCGGTGGCGGGCGGGGAGGACCTGCAGGCCCTGCTGGCCGTCACGCTCGTCTGGTGGATGCTCCTCGGCGGGCTCCGCTCGCTCGTGCCGATGGGCCTGGGCTCGGACGGGTCGGACGCCGCCCAGCTGGCCCGCAACTTCCTCCTGCCGGCCGTCGTGTGGGTCGTGCTCTTCTGGTACGTCGGCATCGTGTGCCTGTGGGTCGGCGCCCGCCGGCTGCTCGGGTTCTGAGCCCCAGCGGGTAGTACTGCGGCATGGTGCGCACCGTCTACGTCCTGTCGTCCGAGCCGGGAGCGGGACGGTCGGCCGTCGCGCTGGGCCTGCTCGACGCGCTGGCCCGCCACGTCGACCGGCTGGCCTACCTGCGGACGGCCACCACCGGCCCGGACGACCCCGAGGTCGAGCTGGCCCGGCACCGCTACGGGCTGTCGGCGGTGGGCGCGGGGTCCGACGTGCTCGCCGCGCACGCCGGGCTGGCCGCCGACCACGACGTCGTCGTCTGCTCGGGCGACGACCCGGCCCGCGACGTCGAGACCGCCGTGGACCTCGGCGCGCTCGTCCTGCTCGTCGTCGGGGGCCGCGACCCCGCCGGTCCGGCCCGCGACGCCGAGGCCGTCCTGGCCGCCGCGCGCCGCGACGCGGCGGCGCTCGCCGCCCGCGGCGGCACCCTGCTCGCCGTGGTCGCCAACCGCGTCGCACCGGACGCCGCCGCGGCCGTGCGGGCCGGGCTCCGGGCCGCCGTCGACGGGACCGTGGGAGCCGGGGGCGGGGCCGGGTGCCCGGTCGGGGTGCTGCCCGAGGAGCCGCTGCTGGCCGCCCCGACCGTGGCCGAGGTCGCGGCGGCCCTGGGGGCGCGGACGCTGACCGACTCCCCGCCCGCCCGCGAGATCGAGCGCGTGATCGTCGGGGCGATGGGGCTGCCCCGCTTCCTCGACCGGCTCGCCCCGGGCGACCTGGTGATCACCCCCGGAGACCGCGCGGACATCGTCGCGGGCGTGCTCGCCGGGCACCTGGCCGGCACGCACCCCCCGGCCGCGGGGATGGTGCTCACCGGCGGCGCCGTCGACCCGGCGGTCGCGCGCCTGGTCGACGGGCTCGGCGCCGCCGGCGTGGCCGTGCTGGCCACCGACGGCGACACCTACGCCACCGCCGCCGCGGTCGACCACGTGCGGCCGGTCATCGGGCCGGACGCCGACCGCAAGATCGCCACGGCGGTGCGGCTGTTCGCCGACGGCGTCGACGTCGCCGCGCTGCGCGAGCGGCTCGCGGTCGCCCGGCCCGCCCGGACCACCCCGCTGATGTTCCTGCAGGGCCTGCTGGAGCGGGCCCGCGCCGACCGCCGCCACGTCGTGCTCCCCGAGGGCGACGACGACCGCGTGCTGTGCGCGGCGGAGCAGCTGTCCCTGCGCGGCGTCGCCGACCTCACCGTGCTCGGCCCGCCCGACGCCGTGCGGGCCCGGGCCGCGCGCCTGGGGCTGGCCCTGGACGGGGTGGCGCTGGTCGACCCGGCGACGTCGCAGTGGCGCGACGAGTTCGCCGACGTCTACGTCGACCTGCGGCGGCACAAGGGCGTCGCGCGGCCCGTCGCGCTCGACCTGATGGGCGACGCCACGTACTTCGGCACGCTGATGGTGCACACGGGGCGGGCCGACGCCATGGTGTCGGGGGCCGCGCACACCACCGCCCACACCATCCGCCCGGCGTTCGAGGTGATCCGCACGGCCCCCGGCGTCGGGCTGGTGTCCAGCGCGTTCCTCATGCTGCTGGCCGACCGCGTGCTCGTCTACGCCGACTGCGCCGTCGTCCCCGACCCGGACGCCGAGCAGCTCGCCGCCATCGCCGTGTCGGCCGCGGGCACCGCGCGCGTGTTCGGGGTGGAGCCGCGGGTGGCGATGCTGTCGTACTCGACGGGCGGGTCGGGCTCGGGGTCGGGGGTCGACAAGGTGCGGCGGGCCACCGAGCTGGTGCGCGAGCGGCACCCCGAGCTGCCGGTGGAGGGCCCGATCCAGTACGACGCCGCCGTCGACGAGAGCGTGGCCGCGACCAAGCTGCCCGGCTCCGCGGTGGCCGGGCACGCCACGGTGTTCGTCTTCCCCGACCTGGACGCGGGCAACACCACCTACAAGGCGGTGCAGCGCACGGCGGGTGCGGTGGCCGTCGGGCCGGTGCTGCAGGGGCTGGCCAAGCCGGTGAACGACCTGTCCCGCGGCGCGACGGTGGACGACATCGTCACGACCGTGGCGCTGACCGCCGTGCAGGCCGCCTCGGCATAGTCTCCGGCCGTGGCCGAGCGCGCGAGGCCACCATCGGACACAGCGCTCGCACCTGCCGACGAGCGCAGCGAGGAGGACGGGTGCGCGAGATCCTGGAACTGCTGGAGCGGGACGGCCGGCTCCCCCACGACACGATCGCGACGATGACCGGGCGCCCGGTCGCGGAGGTCGCCGCGGCGGTGGCGGCGTGGGAGGCCTCCGGCGCGATCCGCCGCTACCGGGCGGTCATCGACTGGGACCGCGTCGCCGACGAGGCCGGGGCCGACCCGACGGCCGAGACGGTGACGGCGTTCATCGACGTCTCGCTGACCCCCGCCCGCGGCGTCGGGTTCGACGACGTCGCGCAGCGCATCGCCCGCTTCCCGGAGGTCCGCAGCGTGTACCTGGTGTCGGGCAGCCAGGACCTGCGCTGCACGGTCGACGGTCCGACCATCCGGGCGGTGTCGGACTTCGTGTCCCAGAAGCTGTCGACGATCGACCGCGTCCGCTCCACGGCCACGCACTTCGTGCTGCGGACCTACAAGCGCGACGGCGACGCGTTCGGCGCGCCCGAGCCCGACCACCGCCTGCGGATCACGCCGTGAGCGGGTCGTGAAGGCGCTCAACTCCGTCATCGCGGCCTGCCCGCCGTCGGGGATCCGGCGGTTCTTCGACATCGCCGCGGAGATGACCGACGTGATCTCCCTGGGCGTCGGCGAGCCCGACTTCGTCACGCCCTGGCGGGTGCGCGAGGCCGGCATCCACGCCCTGGAGCAGGGCGTCACCACCTACACGTCCAACGCGGGCCTGCCGCGGCTGCGCGAGCTGGTCTGCGCCGACCTCGACGCCCGCTACGGCGCGACCTACGACCCGGTCGCCCAGTGCCTGATCACCACCGGCGTCTCCGAGGGCCTCGACCTGGCCCTGCGCGTGCTGCTCGACCCCGGCGACGAGGTGATCGTGCCGGAGCCCTGCTACGTGGCCTACGAGCCGTGCGTCGCGTTCGCGGGCGGCACGGTCGTGCGCGTCCCGACCCGCGCCGAGGACGGCTTCGCGATCGACGCCGACGTGGTCGCCGCCGCGGTCACCCCGCGCACCAAGGCGGTGCTGCTCGGCTCCCCCGCCAACCCGACGGGCGCGGTGCAGCCCCGCGCCGCGCTCGACGCGCTGGTCGCCCTGGCGCGGCGGCACGACCTGTACCTGGTCTCCGACGAGATCTACGACCGGCTGACCTACGAGGGCGTGCACACCTCCCTGGGCGCCCTCGCCCCCGAGCGGACCGTGCTGCTCGGCGGGTTCTCCAAGGCCCACGCCATGACGGGCTGGCGGGTGGGCTGGATCTGCGCCCCGGCCGCGGTCGCCGAGCTGTGCGTGCGGGTGCACCAGTACACGATGCTGTGCGCGCCGCACGTCTCCCAGGTCGCCGCGGTCGAGGCCCTGTCGGGCCCCGGGGACGACGTCGCGGCGATGGTGGCCGACTACGGCCGCCGGCGGCGGGTGTTCGTGAAGGGGCTGCGCGAGGCCGGGCTGGAGACCCCCGAGCCGGGCGGGGCGTTCTACGCGTTCCCCTCGATCCGCTCCACCGGGCTGACCTCGGAGGAGTTCGCGGAGCAGCTGCTGCACGCCCAGGGCGTCGCCGTCGTGCCGGGCAGCGTGTTCGGCCCGTCCGGGGAGGGGCACGTGCGCTGCTCCTACGCCACCGCGCTGCCGCTGCTGGAGGAGGCGCTGGTGCGCATCGACCGGTTCGTCCGCAGCGGGTAGGGCGGGCGGGCGCCCGCGCCGTCGCGGCGCAGCCCGTCGACGAGGCCCTGCACGATCACCGGGCCCAGGTCGTGGCCGCGCCGGACCAGCCACGGCACGCCCTTGACCACCAGCCACCCGGCCCGGTGGGCCGCCGTCACCCGCCGGCCGCCGCCGCAGGCCGGCCCGACCGGGGCGGGGACCGCGAACCCGGCGTCCGCGAGCAGGTCGGCGAGGCCGCGGGCGAGCAGGCGGTGGCCGAGCTCGGAGGGGTGCAACCGGTCCACCGCCCACGCGGCCCGGTCGTAGGCGCCGGGCAGGCGGTGCAGGTCGAGCACGCCGGTCCCGGCCGGGTCGGTCGCCGCCACGGCGTCGGTCACGGCGTTGACGGCGTCGATGCGGCGGCGCAGGGCCCGCTGCAGCGGCGCCGGCAGCCGGAACACGCGCACGTGGTCGTGGTAGCGCAGCAGCAGCACGTGGGCGCCGACGCCCCGCAGCGCCGCCACGACCGCCGCCGCGTCGGCGTGCAGCGCCACCGGGTCGAAGTCCGAGCGCATCGCGTCGTTCATGCCGACCGCGAGCACCGCCGCCTGCGGCCGCGCCGCGAGGGCCACCGGCAGCTGCTCGTGGCGCACCCACGCCGTCCGGGCGCCGGGCCGCGCGGTGTTGACGAGCTCGGCCGCGCCCAGCGCGTCGCGCAGCAGCACCCCGAAGCCGCGCCAGCCGCCGCCGGGCGCCGGGTCGCCGAGCCCCGCGGGGGTCGAGTCGCCCAGCGCGACCAGCGTGGTGACGGGCCGCGGCCCGGGCGGGGCCGGGACCCGCAGCCCGGGCGCGTCCTGCAGCACGGTCATGGCCGTACGATCACGCGGCCCGGCTCACCCGCGGTGTGCGGCGGGTGACGTCCCCGGGGCCGGTCGGGGAACTCTTCCCGCGGCGCCGCCGGTCAGGCCACCGAGCGGAACGCCGGGAACACCGGCAGCGAGGCGGGCGCGTCGTCGTAGCGCTCCCGCAGCGCGGCGGCGACGGCGCGGCCGAGGTCGGCGCTCGCGAGGCGGCCGGCGTCCTGCGCGGCGTCGGCCATCCGGGCCCAGTGGTGGGCCAGCGCGGTGCTGATGCGCGGCGACCGGGTGGCGTCCGGCCCGACGGCGGTGTCGCGCCGCCGGATCCGCGGCAGCAGCCACCACGTGCACAGCCACACCCACAGCAGCTGCGCGTCGAACAGGCGCCGGTCGAGCCGGGCGGGCTCGTCGAGGTCGGGCCAGACGGCGGCGATCTCGTTGCGCCAGGCCTCCAGCATCGTCGCCGCCATGCCGTCGGGCAGGGCGAAGCTCGCCTCGCACCCGGGGAACGGCACGCGGAAGTAGGCGGCGTCGAGCGCGATGTCGCGGAAGCAGCCGCCCTCGAAGTCGACGAACCGCACCCCGCGGCTGGTGACGAGGTTGTTGTCCGGGCAGGTGTCCGACGGGCTGAACGCGCGGTAGCGGGTGCCGCCGAGCAGGCGGGCGGTGTCGCGGGCCTCCTGCTGCGCGGTCGCGGGCACGGTGACGCCGAGGCTCTCGCGGAGCAGGTCCGCGCAGCCGGCCAGCGCCGCCCGCGCGTCGTCGGCGACCGGGTCGCGCCACGCGCGCTCCCCCAGCCGGCGCAGCAGCGCGCCGAAGTCGCTCTCGCGACCGGCCGTCGTGGCCTGCATCCGGCCCAGCGCGCGGGCCCAGCTCAGCAGGCACCGCTTGGCGGCCACCGGGTCGGGCCCGAACAGCGAGTCGGCGAGGGTGGAGCTGCGGCCCAGGTCCTCCAGCACGAGCAGCCGGGCGGCCGGGTCGTGGGCGATGATCACCGGGCTGGGCCGGACGTCCGCGGGCAGCGCCGTGAACAGCTGGCAGCTCGCGACCTCGTAGCGGAACGGGTCGGGCCGCCCCGGGTCGGGCCGGTCCAGGTAGTGCTTGACGACCACGGTGCGGGGCAGCGAGAACGGGTTGCGCGCGACGCGGGCGCGGGCGACGACCGACCGGTCGCTGCCGCCGAGGTCCTCGGGGTCCGCGAGCACGACGGTCGCGCCGGCGCGGCGCGTCAGCAGCCGCTCGGCGGCAGCCAGCGCGGCGAGCACCGGCCTGGGGAAGCTGCCCAGGTCGAGAACCATCATCGGGGACACTACCCGGTGGACAGGCGGCGAAGCCCGCTGCCGCGCCCCCCTGACCGTCGGGCGAGGACCAGCACCAGCGCCGCCGCCAGCACGATCCCGATGATGTTGACCACGAGCTGCAGGGCGGAGGCGCCCGCCTGCGCGAACCGGCCCTCCACCAGCGCGAGCGCCGCGAACCCGGCCGCGGGCACCGTGGTCACCGAGATGAACACCCCGACGAGCGCGGCCGACTTCGCCGAGATCAGCGCCAGCATCCCGGCCGCCCCGGCCAGCACGGCCACGACGAAGGAGAACGGGCCGACCTGGTAGATGAAGTCGACCTGGTCGAGCGCGTCGAGGTCGGTGGCGTCGATCCAGTCGAGCGCGTCGAACAGCAGCGTCGCCCCGGCCGTCACGGCCATGGCCAGCGGGAACCCGACCGCGAGGGCGAGCGCGCCGCGGCGCACCAGGTCGCCGCGCCGCAGCACCGCACCCACCCCCAGCGCCGCGAGCGGGCCGAACTCCGGCCCCATCACGCACGCCCCGACCACGGTGACGGGCGAGTTGGTGATCGCCCCGATGGCGGCCAGCAGGCAGGCGATGGTCAGGAAGACCTGGAAGCTGGTCGACAGCCGGGACTCCTCCCCGGTCCGGGCGACCACGTCCTCCCAGATGACCGCGTCGGTCGGGTCGCCCGGCACGGCCTCCTCGGCCCGGTCGGCCGAGTCGGACAGCGTCGTGTCGATCGTCTCCAGCGTGATCCCGCCGGTGTGGTCCACGCCCAGCTCGCTCAGCCGCCCGAGCACCTCGCCCACCACCTCGCGGGTGACGTCGGCCTCCACCACATCGCCCGCGGGCTGCAGCGCGGTGCCCGCGTGCACCGTGACGTGCGTGGCGCCGGGCTCGGCGAGCAGCAGGTCGCGGACCGCCGCCGTGTGCCGGACCGGGGTGATCACCCGCAGGTGCTGCACCCGGTCAGGCCGCGCCGGCCGCGGGGTCCGCCGCGGGCTTCGGGGCGGCGTCCACCCCCGCCTCCCTGCGCTGCTCCGGGGTGATCGGGGCGGGCGCGGCGGTCAGCGGGTCGTAGCCGCCGCCGGTCTTCGGGAAGGCGATCACCTCGCGGATCGAGTCCACCCCCGCCAGCAGCGCGGTGATCCGGTCCCAGCCGAACGCGATCCCGCCGTGCGGCGGCGGGCCGTAGGCGAACGCGTCGAGCAGGAAGCCGAACTTCTCCTGCGCCTCCGCCTCGCCGAGGCCCATGATCTCGAAGACGCGCCGCTGCACGTCGGCGCGGTGGATCCGGATGGAGCCGCCGCCGATCTCGTTGCCGTTGCAGACGATGTCGTAGGCGTAGGCCAGGGCCGCGCCGGGGTCGTCGGCGAAGCGGTCGATCCAGTCGGCGTTGGGCGAGGTGAACGCGTGGTGCAGCGCCGTCCACGCCCCGCTGCCCACGGCGACGTCGTCGGTGTCGGCGGTCGACTCGAACATCGGCGCGTCGACGATCCACACGAACGACCAGGCGGACTCGTCGATCTGCCCGGTGCGCCGGGCGATCTCCCCGCGCGCCGCGCCGAGCAGCGCGCGGGCGTCGTTGGGGCGGCCGGCGGCGAAGAAGATGCAGTCGCCCGGCTGCGCGCCCACGGCCGCGGCCAGCCCGGCCCGCTCGGTCTCCGAGAGGTTCTTGACGACGGGGCCGCGCTCGTCGACCGCGCCGTCCTCGCCGATCAGGACGTAGGCCAGCCCGCGGGCGCCGCGCTGCTTGGCCCACTCCTGCCAGGCGTCGAGCTGGCGGCGGGCCTGGGACGCCCCGCCGGGCATGACGACGGCCCCGACGTAGGGGTTCTGGAACACCCGGAACGCGGTGTCGGCGAAGTAGCCCGTCAGGTCGGTGAGCTCGATGCCGAAGCGCAGGTCGGGCTTGTCCGAGCCGTAGCGGCTCATCGCCTCGGCGTAGGACATGCGGGCGATCGGGCGCGGGATCTCGTGGCCGACGAGCGCCCACAGCGCCGCGAGCACCTCCTCGGCCAGCGCGATGACGTCGTCCTGCTCGACGAAGCTCATCTCGATGTCGAGCTGGGTGAACTCGGGCTGGCGGTCGGCGCGGAAGTCCTCGTCGCGGTAGCAGCGCGCGATCTGGTAGTACCGCTCCAGGCCGCCGACCATGAGCAGCTGCTTGAACAGCTGCGGGCTCTGCGGCAGCGCGTACCAGGAGCCGGGCCGCAGCCGGGCCGGCACGAGGAAGTCGCGGGCGCCCTCGGGCGTGGAGCGGGTCAGCGTGGGCGTCTCCACCTCGACGAACTCGTGGGCGTCCAGCACGGCGCGCGCGGCCTTGTTGACCGCGCTGCGCAGGCGCATCGCCGCCGCGGGGCCGCTGCGGCGCAGGTCGAGGTAGCGGTGCTTGAGGCGGATCTCCTCGCCCACCTCGGCGTGCTCGTCCACCGGGAACGGCAGCGGCGCCGACTCCGAGAGCACCGTCAGCTCGGTGACGGTGACCTCGATGGCCCCCGTGGCCAGCTCGGGGTTCTCGTTGCCCTCGGGGCGGGCCACGACCTCGCCGACGATCCGCACGCAGAACTCCGAGCGCAGCCGGTGCGCGCGCTCCGCCATCTCGCCCTCGTGGAACACGACCTGCGCGGTGCCCGAGGCGTCGCGCAGGTCGATGAAGATGACGCCGCCGTGATCGCGACGGCGCGCCACCCACCCGGCGAGGGTCACGGACTGGCCTGCGTGCTCGGCTCGCAGGGAACCGGCGGGGTGGGTGCGCATCACGGTCGCAGAGGCTATCCGGCGGTCCCGGGGGCCGGGCCAGCAGGTTTCGGCTACAGCAGCGTGAGCTGCTCGCCGCCCGCCGCCGCGCCGACGGCGCCGACCGCCAGGTCCTGCGCCGTGGGCGGCTCCTCGAGGCGGCGCCAGCCGCCGTGCACGTCCCCGACCGGCCCGGTCAGCCCGTGGCGGCGCAGCAGCGGGGCCACCCGCTCGGCCAGCGCGCGCCGGTACTCCGGGTCGACGTAGGCGCCCCGGCGGTAGAGCCGGGCGTAGGGCCCCACGAGCCGCGGGTGCTCGCGCGCGAGCCACTCCGTGAACCACGGGCGCGTGCCCGGCTTGAGGTGCAGCGCCATCACCCCGGCCCCGGTGGCGCCGGCCGCGGCGATCCGGCCCAGCAGCGCGTCGAGCGCCTCGGTGGAGTCGGTGAGCAGCGGCAGCACCGGCGCGACCACCACCCCGACCCGCAGCCCGGCGTCGGCGGTCCGCCGGACGAGGTCCAGCCGCGCCTCCGGCGAGGGCGTGCCCGGCTCCAGGCGGGCCTGCAGCGGGCGGTCGAGCAGCGCGATCGACACCCCGAGCCCGAGCGGGACGTCCGGCGCCACCGAGGCGAGCAGCGGCAGGTCGCGGACGAGCACCGTGCCCTTGGTGAGGATCGAGAACGGCGTCCCGGTCGAGGCGAGGGCGCGGACGATGCCGGGCATCAGCGCGTAGCGGCCCTCGACCCGCTGGTAGGGGTCGGTGTTGGTGCCCATCGCCACCGGCTCGCGCCGCCAGCGGGGCGCGCGCAGCTCGCGCTCCAGCACGTGCGCCGCGTTGACCTTGACCACGATCTGGGAGTCGAAGTCCGCCCCCGCGTCGAGGTCGAGGTGGGTGTGCGTGCCGCGGGCGAAGCAGTTGTGGCTCACCACGCCCTCGGCGACGAAGTCCCCGGTGCCGGTGGTGATGTCGTGGAGCTCCTCCGCCCGGCCCGTCGGCTCGATCGCGGTGACCCGGGCCGCCGCCCCGACCGGCGCCCCGTCGACGCGGCGGCGCACCGCCGGGCGGACGAGGTCGAGCAGCCGCAGCAGCTCGCCGGCGTCCCCGAGCAGGCGCACGCACCGCTCCCGCCCGTCGCCGGGCTCCACCGCGAACCGGAACCCCAGCCGGTGCAGGGCCCCCGCCACCCGGCCCACCACCTCCTCGTCGGCGTGCCGCACCCGCAGCACCCCGCCGTCCACGGCCCCGCGGGCGTCGACGACGCCGGCGAGGAACCCCGCGCACCAGTCCTCGCCCGGCCGCTCCGGCCAGGCCGCGACCGCGCCGACGGCGGGCAGGGCGGCACCGGCCGGGACGGGCCGCTCCCACGGGGGCGGGACGCGGCCGTCGACGACGGGGCTGAACCGGGCGGCCACGAGCTCGACCGGCGCCGGGTGCTCGTGGCCGAGCACGGACAGGTAGTGGTGGGCGCGCCCGAGCGCCTCCAGCTCCAGGTGCGCCGACGGGAACGCCGCACCGTCCCCGCGGACGACGCCGGCCAGGTAGCCGCGCCGGTAGCCGGGCGTGGCGGTGCGCGGCGGCGCCTGCTCGACCGCGGCCCGGCCGGGACCGAGCAGCACGTCGCCCACGTGCAGCCGCGGGCGGCGCCCGGCCCGGCACCACCCGCCGGTGACGTGGCGCCAGCCCCGGTCGGTGAGGAACCGGTGCTCCCCGCTCGCCGTCAGCACGGTGCCGTCGGACAGGTGCACCCGCACGCCCGGCTTCACCGTGCTCCAGCGGGCCCGGACGGTGGTGCGGACGTAGGTGCGCCCGCCGTCGCCGGGCCGGGTGCCCAGCACGGCGTCGCCGACGGCGAGCTCGGCGATGGGGCGGGTGCCGCCGTCGGCCAGCAGCACGCGGGTGTCGCCGCCGAGGCAGTAGACGCAGGCGTGGGAGCAGCCGCGGTAGGGGTTCACCGTCCAGCGGAACGGCAGCGGCGAGGTCCCGGGCACGCGGTTCAGCACCGAGCGCGCCTCGACCTCGTGGAACACCGCCCCCGCGAACCCGGGCACGCGCACCGAGCGCAGCGCCCCCGCCAGACCCGGCAGCGCGTCCGCCGCACCGACCCCGTCCTCGTGCACCCGCTGCTCGCTCCACCGCATACCCGGATCGAACACCCGTTCGACCGTGTCCGCAAGCGCGGCCCCCGCCTCGCGCTCGGCCGCCCGGACGGACCGGTGATCGCCACAGGATGTGCCCCACGGCCCCCGGCGGGGCGCCGGCGCCCGTCCGACAGCGATCTCCGGCCGGTGATCGTCGCGGGATGCGCACCACAGCCCCCGGCGGGGCGACGGCGCACATCCGGTAGCGATCAGATCGGGGTGCTCCCCCGGCACGCATCCCCCGCCTCTGCGGCGCGCCGACGCGTACCGCGATCACGCGCCGCTGATCGCCACCGGATGTCCGTCACGGCCCCCGCCAAGGCGACAGCGCACATCCGATCGCGATCACCCGCCGCTGATCGCCGCACGACGCGCTCTCGAACTCGGGGGAAGACGCCGACGTCCCACCCGGACCACCAGCCGGTGATCACCCCCGCCGCACTCCCCGGTCCGGCGGAGGGTGCCGGCGCACGTGCCGCGCCGATCAGCCCGCCGCGATCGCGAGCGGATGCGCGCCACGATCCCGAACGGGACGTCAGCGCACGGCCGACCGCGATCGACAGTGTGATCGCGGTCGGATGCGCACTACGGCCCGGAGGAGGGCGCCGGCGCACATGCTGCGACGATCAGCACGCTCTGGTCGCTACCGGACGCGCGCCACGGTCCGGACTGGGACGTCGGCGCCCGGCTGGCCGCGATCGAACATCGTGATCGTGATCGTGATCAGATAATCGCTACGGTCCGGAGGAGGGCGCCAGCGCACCTGCCGCGGCGATCAGCCCGCTGCGGTCGCGACCGGATGCGCGCCACGATCCGAACGGGACGTCGCGCGGCCCACCGTGATCGATCAGAGTGATCGTCATCGGATGCACGCCATGGTCCGGCGGAGGGCGCCGGCGCACGTCCCACCGCGATCATCACCCCGGTGCCGCCGGCCGAGCACGGCGCGGGCCTCGCGGGGTCGGCTCCGCGGCGGTGGGTCGTCCCCGCCGGATCGGCCCGGGCGGGCGGCCCCGGGCCCGCGGGACGGGGGTCCGGGGCAGGATGGCGCGCGTGCCCCCCGTCGACCCCGCGCTCCCGGAGGACCCCACCGACGAGTTCCCCGCCGTCCGGGCGGTCGGGGCGAGCGCCGGCCGGCGGAGGTCCGGAGCTGCCCGGGCGACCGGCGCGGACGGCGACCGGTCCCGTCCGGTCGCCACCCGCGCCACCCCGCGCGCCGCCGCCCGCCCCGCCGCCGACCCGGCCCCCGGGGCCGGCACCGGGGGCCGGCGGGCCGACGTCGCCCCGGAGGACCGGTGGGTCGGTGGGGACACCGGGGACCACCCGTTCGTCAGCGGCACCGGGGGCCGGCGGACCGTCGTCGACACCGGGGGCCGGCGGGCCGTCCCGGCCGAGCCGCCGGAGGGCGGGGCCGGTGGTGCCCCCCGGTCCCCCGGCGGCCGGGGCCGCCGGCGCGCAGCGGCTCCCCCGGCCGCCGTCGGCCACGGCCACGGGGCCGCGCCCCCGGCCGGGCGCCGGGTGCGGGTGCTCATCGCCGCGCTGCTGGTGCCGTGCGCGCTCGCGACGCTGGTCGGGCTGGTGCTGCTGTGGCCCGGGCCGGTGCCGCCGCCGGAGGGGGCCCAGACCCCGGTCCGGGCGGAGGTGACGGCGGCCGAGACCGCCGACTGCACGCCCGGGTCGGGCGACCGCGGCTGCGCCGCGCTGGTGCTGCGCATGGACGACGGGCCGCTGCCGGGCCGCGAGCTCGTCCAGCTGGTGCCGGTGGAGCCGAGCACGCCGACGTTCGGGGTGGGCGACGACGTCGTGGTCGCCTGGTCGGGGGGCGACCCGAACGACCCGGGCTCCTACCAGGTCGTCGACTTCCAGCGCAGCGGCGCGCTGCTCTGGCTCGCCGCCCTGTTCGCGGGCGCGGTGCTGCTGCTCGGGCGGCTGCGGGGCCTCGCCGCGCTGGGCGCGCTCGTCCTGAGCTTCGCGGTGCTGCTCGGGTTCGTGCTGCCCGCGATCCTGTCCGGGCACGACCCGCTCGCCGTCGCCGTCACCGGCTCCTGCCTGATCATGTTCGCGGTGCTCTACCTGACCCACGGGCCGTCGGCGCGCACGTCGGTGGCGGTGCTGGGCACGCTGGTGTCGCTGGCCCTGATCGGGCTGCTCGGCGCGGGGTTCTCCGCGGCGGCCCGGCTGACCGGCATCGACGACGAGTCCGCCAACCTCATCGCCACCCTCGGCACCGGCGTCGACGCGCGCGGGCTGCTGCTGGCCGGCGTCGTCATCGGCGCGCTGGGCGTGCTCGACGACGTCACCGTCACCCAGACCAGCGCGGTGTGGGAGCTGCGCCGCGCCGACCCGAGCACCGGCGTGCCGGGTCTGTTCACCGCGGCGATGCGGATCGGGCGCGACCACGTCGCCTCGGCCGTCAACACCCTCGTGCTGGCCTACGCGGGCGCGTCCCTGCCGCTGCTGCTGCTGTTCTCGCTGTCCGGGCAGGGCCTGGGCGACGTGGCCACCACCCAGGCCGTGGGCACCGAGATCGTGCGGACGCTGGTGGGCAGCATCGGCCTGGTCGCCTCGGTCCCGATCACCACGGCCCTGGCCGCGGTGGTGGCCAGCCGCGAGACGGAGGAGGCGCTGCGCCCCTGACCCGCGGTCCTACCGGGACCGGCCGGGGGCGCGGGCGACGAGGCTCGCCTCGCCGTCGCGCTCGACGTGGACGAGCCGGTCGAGGTCGCGGAAGGCCGCCGCCAGCTCGCCCGGGACCGCGCGGAAGCGGCCCCCGGAGTCGCCGACCCGCGACAGCACGGTGACCACCAGCAGCCCGCCCGGGGCGAGGGCGGCGGCCAGCTCCGGGTACAGCGCGGGGTCGCGGTAGCGCTGGCTGACCACGACGTCGTACGGGCCCCCGCCGGCGGGCAGGCCCGCCGTCAGGTCGTGGCGGATCCAGCGCACGCCCGGGGCCAGCCGCGCGCCCGCGGCCAGCCCGACCGGGGAGACGTCCACGGCGTCGACGGCGAACCCGCGTCCCGCCAGCCACGCCGCGACCGCCCCCCGCCCGCAGGCGACGTCGAGCGCCCGCCCGCCGGCCGGCAGCAGGTGCTCGCGGCCCCGCAGCGCGTCCGGCGGCGCCGGCCGGGTGCCGGTGACCAGCGCGTGCCGGGCGTCCCACCGCTCGGCGTCCGACGGGCCGGGCTCAGGCACCGAGCAGCGCCACCAGCTCGGCCACCACCCCGTCCAGCGGGACGGGGCGCTGGTCGCCCGAGGCGAGGTCCTTGACGCCGACCGTGCCGGCGTCGAGGTCGCGCTCGCCCAGGACCAGGGCGTAGCGGGCCCCCGACCGGTCGGCGGCCTTCATCGCGCCCTTGAGCCCGCGCCCGCCGTAGGACAGGTCGACGGCCACCCCGGCCCGGCGCAGCTCCCCGGCCACGACGACCAGCCGGCGCTGCGCCGCGGCCCCCAGCGGCACCCCGTAGACGGCGCAGCGCGCGGTCGACCAGGGCTCGACGCCCTCGGCGCGGCAGGCGAGCAGCGTCCGGTCGACGCCGATGCCGTACCCGACGCCGGAGAGCTCCTGCCCGCCCAGGACGGCCATCAGCCCGTCGTAGCGGCCGCCGCCGCCGATGCCCGACTGCGCGCCGAGCCCGTCGTGCACGAACTCGAAGGTGGTCTTGGTGTAGTAGTCCAGCCCGCGCACCATCCGCGGGTTCTCGACGTAGGCGACGCCGAGGTCGTCCAGGTGGGCCTTGACCGCCTCGTGGTGGGCCTTGGCCGCCGGCGAGAGGTGGTGCAGCAGCAGCGGCGCGTCCGCCGTCAGCGCCCGCACCTCGGGGCGCTTGTCGTCGAGCACCCGCAGCGGGTTGAGCGCCGCGCGGGCGCGGGTGGCGTCGTCGAGCGGCAGCCCGGCGAGGAACTCCTGGAGCAGCGCGCGGTAGGCGGGCCGGCTCTCGGCGTCGCCCAGCGAGGTGAGCTCGCAGCGGTAGCCGGTGAGGCCGAGCGCGCGGAAGCCCTCGTCGGCGACGGCGATGACCTCGGCGTCCAGCGCCGGGTCGTCGACGCCGATCGCCTCGATCCCGACCTGCTGGAGCTGCCGGTAGCGCCCGGCCTGGGGGCGCTCGTAGCGGAAGAACGGCCCGGCGTAGTAGGCCTTCACGGGCAGCCCGGCGCGGTCCAGGCCGTGCTCGATGACCGAGCGGACGACCCCGGCGGTGCCCTCGGGGCGCAGGGTCACCGACCGCTCGCCGCGGTCGGCGAAGGTGTACATCTCCTTCGCGACGACGTCGGTGGACTCCCCCACCCCGCGCGCGTAGAGCCCGGTGTCCTCGAAGACGGGCAGCTCCAGCAGCCCGTACCCGGCCCGCCGCGCCGCCGCGACCAGGGTGTCGCGGACGTGGGCGAACGCCGCCGAGTCGGGCGGGGTGTACTCGGGGACGCCCTTCGGGGCGGCGAACGCGCTGCTCACAGCCCGCGCCCCGGAGCTGCGGTACCCAGGTCCTGCAGGTACGGGTTGGCGGCGCGCTCGCGGCCGACGGTGGTGGTGGCGCCGTGGCCGGGCAGCACGAGCGTCGAGTCGTCGCGGTCGAGGAACCAGCGCAGCGACTGCCGCATCTGGGCGGAGTCCCCCCCGGGCAGGTCGGTGCGGCCGATCGAGCCGGCGAACAGGGTGTCGCCGGCCAGCACGACCTCCACGCTGCCGCTGTCGGCCGCCTCGGCGTCGGTGGTGAACAGCACCGAGCCGCGGGTGTGGCCGGGGGTGTGGACGACGCGCAGGGTCAGCCCGGCGAGCTCCAGCGTCCGCCCGTCCCCCAGCTCCTCGACGGTGCGCGGCTCGCGCATCTCCAGCCGCCCGCCGAAGAACGCCGCGGCCTCGCGGGAGAGCCCCTTCATCGGGTCGGCCAGCATCGCCCGGTCCTCGGCGTGGATCCAGGCGGGGACGTCGTGGCCGTCGCAGACCGGCGACACCGAGAAGGTGTGGTCGAAGTGCCCGTGGGTCAGCAGCACCGCGACCGGGGTGAGGCGGTGCTCCGCGAGGAGCGCCTCGAGCGGCTCGACGGCGTCCTGGCCGGGGTCGACGACGACGCACGCCTCCCCCGCGCCGGGCGCGACGACGTAGCAGTTGGTCTGGAACGACCCGGCCGGGAAGCCTGCGATCAGCACGTCGACCAGCCTAGGGGGCCGGTCGGACCGGCGGCGGGGGGCCGGGGCGGGTCCCCCGTCACGGGGATCCGACGGGGCCCGCGGCTATCCTCGGCGGCCGTGGCGACCAACCAGATGCGGCGCGAGGCGGCGAAGCGCAAGCTGAAGACCCAGCAGCAGCGGCGGGCGGAGCAGGCCCGGCGCCGCCAGCGCAACGCGCTGATCACCTCGGTCGCCGTCGTGGTGCTGGTCGTCGGCGGGCTCATCGCCTTCACCGCGCTGTCGTCGGCCCCGGAGAACCCCGATCCCGCGGCCGCCGCGCCCACGTCCGGGCCGGCGCCCGCCCCCGACCCGGCCGCCGCCGTCACCCCGGCGACGATCCCCACCGAGATCGCGGCGCTGCCCGTGCGGACCGCGCCGCTGCCCGACCCCTCGACGTGCGCGTACCCGACCGACGGGTCGACCCCCGCGAAGCCGGTGGCGCCCCCGGCGGGCGACGCCGTCGCCGCATCGGGCTCGGTGGCGGTCACGCTGACGACCAGCGCCGGTGACGTCCCGCTCACGCTGGACCGCGCCCTCGCCCCGTGCACGGTGGAGAACTTCGTGTCGCTGGCCCGCCAGGCGTACTTCGACGGCACGCCCTGCCACCGGCTCACCACCGAGCCGGGCCTGCAGGTGCTGCAGTGCGGCGACCCGACCGGCACCGGCTCCGGCGGCCCGGGCTACACGATCCCCGACGAGGTCTTCCCCGAGCTGACCTACGGCCGCGGCGTCCTCGCGATGGCGAAGACCGCGGCGCCGAACAGCGGCGGCAGCCAGTTCTTCATGGTCTACGGCGACGGGCAGCTGCCGCCGGAGTACACGGCGTTCGGGTCGATCAGCCCGGAGGGCCTGGCCGTCGTCGACGAGATCGCGCGCCGCGGCCACGACGACTCCTTCGCGGCCCAGGCCGGCGGGGGCGCCCCGATCGAGCCGGTCACGATCGAGTCCGTCACGGTCTCCTGATCCCGTCCCGGGCGGCGCGCCGGCCCTGCGCGGTGCCGCGCCGGTAGCGGCGCGCGATCGCCCCGGGGTCGCCGCCGAGCAGGAACCGGACCTTCAGCCACTGCATCAGGACGAGCATCCGCCACGGGCCGTGCGCCGCCAGGCGCCGGGCCGAGGCGGTGACGGCGACGTCCGCCACGACGACCCGGCCCCGGCGGGCCAGCGCGCGGGTGAGGGCGAAGTCCTCCATGAGCGGCAGGTCGGGGAACCCGCCGAGCTCGTCGAACACGCGGCGGCGCACGAACAGCGCCTGGTCGCCGAACACCTGGTGCAGGTACCGGGCCCGCCAGTTCGACGTGACGCGCAGGACCTCCAGCCCCGCCGAGCGCCGGTCGAACGCCAGCCGGAAGCCGCCGCCCACGACGGCGGGGTCGGCCAGGGCGGCGCGCAGCGCCGGGAGCGCGTCCGGGGGGACGGTGCAGTCGGCGTGCACGAACCACAGCACGTCCCCGGTGGTCGCCGCGGCGCCCGCGTTCATCTGCCGGGCCCGGCCGCGCGGCGCGGTGAGCACGCGGGCGTACCGCGCGGCCCGCTCGGGCGTGCCGTCGGTGCTGCCGCCGTCCACGACCACGACCTCGGTGTCGCCCACCGCCGCCCGCAGCGCGACGAGGAACGCCTCGACGCCGGCGGCCTCCTGGAGCACGGGCACCACGACCACGACCCGCACGACCCCGCTCCCCCCGTCGTGAGTGCGCAGGAGTGTTCCAGCACTCCTGCGCGCGCACGGGCGCGGAGCGCCGCTCAGCCCGCGCTCGTCACCCGGTACACGTCGTAGACGCCCTCGACGTTCCGCACGGCCTGCAGCACGTGCCCCAGGTGCTTCGGGTCGCCCATCTCGAAGCTGAACCGCGAGACGGCGACGCGGTCGCGCGAGGTCGTCACCGACGCCGAGAGGATGTTGACCTTCTCGTCGGCCAGCACCTTGGTGATGTCGGACAGCAGGCGGTGCCGGTCGAGCGCCTCCACCTGGATGGCGACGAGGAACACCGACCCGGGCGAGACCGACCAGGTGACGTCGACGAGCCGCTCGGAGCGGTTCTGCAGGTCCTCGGCGTTGGTGCAGTCGGTGCGGTGCACCGAGATCCCGCCGCCGCGGGTGACGAAGCCGAGGATGTCGTCGCCGGGCACGGGGGTGCAGCAGCGGGCGAGCTTGGTGTAGAGGCCGGTGACGTCGCCGCCGTCGCCGACCACGGCGACGCCCGCGTCCCCGGTGGTGCGCCGGGCCCGGATCGTCGACGGCGTGGAGCGCTCGGCCAGCTCCTCCTCGGCCTCCTCGACCCCGCCCAGCAGCGCCACCAGCCGCTGCACGACGTGCTGGGCGCTGGTGTGCCCCTCGCCCACGGCCGCGTACAGCCCGGCCGGGTCGGGGTGGTGCAGCTCCCGGGCCAGCGCGCCCATCGCGTCGGCCGACACGAGGCGGTGCAGCGGCATGCCGGTGCGGCGCGCCTCGCGGGTGATGGCCTCCTTGCCCGCCTCGATCGCCTCCTCGCGGCGCTCCTTGGCGAACCACTGCCGGATCTTCGTCTTCGCCCGCGGCGACGCGGCGAACGACAGCCAGTCGTGGCTGGGCCCCGCGCCCTCCGCCTTGGAGGTGAAGATCTCCACGACGTCGCCGGACTCCAACGTGCGCTCCAGCGCGACCAGCCGGCCGTTGACGCGGCTGCCGATGCACCGGTTGCCGACCTCGGTGTGCACGGCGTAGGCGAAGTCGACCGGCGTGGACCCTTGCGGCAGCGTGATCACGTCGCCCTTGGGGGTGAACACGAAGATCTCGCGCGTGCCGAGGTCGAAGCGCAGGTTCTCCAGGAAGTCGCCCGGGTCCGCGGCCTCCCGCTGCCAGTCCAGCAGCTGGCGCATCCAGCTCATCTCGTCGACCTCGACGCCGGCGCCCGCGTGGCTGCCGCGGGTCTCCTTGTAGCGCCAGTGCGCCGCGATGCCGTACTCCGCGGTGCGGTGCATGTCGTGGGTGCGGATCTGCACCTCCAGCGGCTTGCCGTCCGGCCCGATCACCGTGGTGTGCAGCGACTGGTACACCCCGAACCGCGGCTGGGCGATGTAGTCCTTGAACCGGCCCGGCATCGGCTGCCACAGCGCGTGCACCATGCCCATGGCGGCGTAGCAGTCGCGCACCTGGTCGACCAGCACGCGGACGCCGACGAGGTCGTGGATGTCGTCGAAGTCGCGGCCCTTGACGATCATCTTCCGGTAGATCGACCAGTAGTGCTTGGGCCGGCCCTCGACCTTCGCGTCGATGCGCGCGGAGTCCAGCTGCTGGGTGACCTCGTCGATGACCTGCTTGAGGTAGGTGTCGCGCGAGGGCGCGCGGGTGGCGACCAGCCGGACGATCTCGGAGTACTTCTTCGGGTGCAGGATCGCGAAGGACAGGTCCTCCAGCTCCCACTTCACCGTGGCCATGCCCAGGCGGTGGGCCAGCGGCGCCATCACCTCGAGGGTCTCGCGCGCCTTCTTCGCCTGCTTCTCCGGCGGCAGGAAGCGCATCGTGCGCATGTTGTGCAGCCGGTCCGACAGCTTGATCACCAGGACGCGGGGGTCGCGGGCCATGGCGACGATCATCTTGCGGATCGTCTCGGCCTCGGCCGCGCTGCCGAACTCGACCTTGTCCAGCTTCGTGACGCCGTCGACGAGGTGGGCGACCTCGTCGCCGAACTCGGCGCGCAGGTCGGCCACGGCGTAGCCGGTGTCCTCGACGGTGTCGTGCAGCAGCGCCGCCACCAGCGTGGTGGTGTCCATGCCCAGCTCGGCGAGGATGGTGGCCACGGCCAGCGGGTGGGTGATGTAGGGGTCGCCGGACTTGCGCTTCTGGTGGGCGTGCCGGGACTCGGCGACGTCGTAGGCGCGCTGCAGCAGCCCCAGGTCGGCCTTGGGGTGCAGCGTGCGGTGCACGCCCGCGAGCTGCTCCAGCACCGGCGCGACGATCGCGACGCGGGCCGGGGTCATCCGGCGCGCGATCCGGGCGCGGACCCGGCGGGTGGCCGAGGGCCGTGCCGGACCGGCCGGATCGGGCACGGGCGGGGCCGGCGAGGCGGCCGGGACCGCCGGGGCGTCGGTCATCGGCTGCGCTCCCGGAACCACGGCTGCATGGCCCGAGGATAGTCCGCCCCGGACGGTCAGGGCCGCCCCCGTCAGGCGCTCAGCAGCGCGTGCACCGGGAGCGGCGCCAGGCGGTCGCGCCCGCCCAGCGCGGTGAGCTCCAGCAGCGCGCCGAACCCGACGACGTCGGCACCCGCCCCGGCCAGCAGCTCCACCGCGGCCGCGGCCGTGCCGCCGGTCGCCAGCACGTCGTCGACGACCAGCACCCGCGCGCCCGGCTCGACGGCGCCGGCCGGCAGCTCCAGGGTGGCGGTGCCGTACTCCAGCTCGTAGGTGCGGCTCGCCGCCACCCGCGGCAGCTTGCCCGCCTTGCGGACGGGCACGACGCCCGTGCCGGCGACCAGGGCCACCGCGGCGCCGAGCAGGAACCCGCGCGCCTCGATCCCGGCCACGACGTCGGCGTCCCCGGCCCGCGCGGCCAGCTCGGTCGCGATGGCCGCGAGGGCCTCGCCGTCGGCGAACACGCCGGTGAGGTCCTTGAACAGGATCCCCGGCCGCGGGAAGTCGGGGACGTCGACGACGAGCCCGGCCACCCGCAGCAGCGCGCCGGCCGCGTCGAGGTCGTCGGGGTCGAGGTGGCCGGGGTCGGCGCCGTCGGGGCCGGTGCCGTCCGGGTGCGGGCGGGCGGGGACCGTCACCGGCGGCGCTTGCCGGTCGGGCGCTGCGCGCTGGAGCCCGCGGGACGCCCGCCGGCCTTGCCCGGCCGCGCCGGCACGCCCGCGGCGGCCGTGAGCGCCCGCTCCCGGCGGATCTCGCGCGTCACCGACTCCTCGTCGACCGGCTCGACGCCCGGGTCGTCCCCGAGCAGCGGGGCGGCGGTGGAGCCCGACGCGACGGCCGGGGCGGCCCCGCCGGCGCGCGCCACGGCGGTCGCCCGGCGGCTGCGGACGCGCTCGGCCTGCTCGCGGAAGCGCGGGTCGCGCATCTTGAGGTCCACCAGAAGCGGCGTGGCCAGCAGCAGCGACGACAGCGCGCCGGCGATGATGCCGACCATCTGCACGAGCGCCAGGTCGGCCAGCACCCCCACCCCGAGCAGCCCGACGCCGATCACGAGCAGGCCGAGGACGGGGAGCACCGCGATGAGCGAGGTGTTGACCGAGCGCACCAGCGTCTGGTTGAGCGCGAGGTTCGCGGCCTCGCCGTAGGTGCGCCGGGACAGCCCGAGCAGGCCGCGGGTGTTCTCGCTGACCTTGTCGAACACCACGACGGTGTCGTAGAGCGAGAAGCCCAGGATCGTGAGCAGGCCGATCACGGTGGCCGGGGACACCTCGAACCCGACGAGGGAGTAGACGCCCGCCGTGACGACGACGTCGTGCACCAGCGCCGCGAGCGCGGCGATCGCCATGGACCGCTCGAAGTACAGCGTGAGGAACAGCGTGACCAGGACGAGGAACACGGCCAGCGCGATCAGGGCCTGGCGGGTGATCTGCCCGCCCCAGCTGCCGGACACGGCCCGGTCGCTGATCGCCTCGATCGCGGGGGCCCCGCCGGCGCCGACCGGCTGGAACGCGTCGAACAGCGCCTGCTTCACCGCGACGAGCTGCGCGGGGTCGAGGGCCTCGCTGCGGATCTGCACGGCCTCCGTGGCGCCCGACCCGGTGACCTGCACCGTCGGCTCGATCCCCGCGGCCCGCTCGACGACGGTGCGGACGGCCTCCACGTCGATCGGCGCGGACGCGCCGGCCGTCGGGAACTCCAGCAGCGTGCCGCCGGTGAAGTCGACGCCCAGGTTGAACCCGCGCAGCACGATCGACGCGAGGCACACGGCCATGAGCGCGCCGAACAGCGCGTACCAGAGCCGCTTGCGCCCGACGATGTCGAACGCACCGGTGCCGGTGTAGAGGCGTGTCATCAGCCCGGCCACGGCTCAGGCTCCCTTCGTGGTGGAGACGGGGCGGCGGGCGCCCGGTCGGGCGGCGGTCGCCCTGCGGTGCTCGGCACCGAGCCGGGCGGCGGCGCCGAGGCCGTTGATCGACGGGTTGGACAGGCGCTTGGACTTCGACGCCAGCGCGACCAGCGGGTGGGTCACCAGGAACACCACGATGAGGTCGAGGACGGTGGACAGGCCGAGGGTGAACGCGAAGCCCTTGACCTGGCCGATGGCGAGGACGTAGAGCACGACCGCGGCGAGGAAGCTGACCGCGTCGGCGGCCAGGATCGTCCGGCGGGCCCGCACCCAGGCCCGCGGCACGGCCGAGCGGAACGTCCGGCCCTCGCGCATCTCGTCCTTCAGCCGCTCGAAGAAGATCACGAACGAGTCGGCGGTGATGCCGATGGCCAGGATGAACCCGGCGACGCCGGCGAGGTCGAGGGTGAAGCCGATCGTGCGGCCCAGCAGCACCAGCACCGCGTAGACGATCAGGCCGGACAGCACCAGCGACAGGATCGTCAGCAGGCCCAGCAGGCGGTAGTAGAACAGGCAGTAGACGAACACCAGCAGCAGCCCGATGCCGCCCGCGATCAGGCCGGCCTGCAGCGACGCGAGGCCGAGGGTGGCCGACACGGTCTGCGCCTCGGACGCGGTGAACGACAGCGGCAGCGCGCCGTAGCGGAGCACGCCGGCGAGGTCCTGCGCCTCCTCGGGCGTGAACTGCCCGGAGATCTCGGTGTCGCCGAAGATGGGGCCGTTGATCGTGGGGGCGGACACGACGCGGCCGTCGAGCACGAACGCGGCGGCCTGGCCGACGTTGTTGGTGGTGTAGTCGCCCCAGACGGCGACGCCGTCGCCGGTCCACTGCAGGCTCACCACGGTGCCGATGCCGCCCTGCGCGGGCACGGCCTGCGCCCCGGCCACCATCGTGCTCTCCAGCAGCCGGCCCTGGGAGTCGGTGATCTGCGGGCCGAGCACGTACTTCGCGGTGCCGTCCTGGTCGCACGCGACCAGGGGCAGGGTCGGGTCGTCGTAGCCCTGCAGGGGGTCGTTGGCCGCGCAGTCCAGGCCGGCCAGCGCCAGCTGCTGCGCGGTCGGGTCGGTGGCCAGCGCCGGGTCCTGCCGCAGCTGGCGGGCCTGGTCGATGGCCGCGGCGACCTCGGGGTCGGCCGGGGCGTCGGGGGCGGCGCTGCCGGGGGCGGGGGCGGGGGGCGCGGGCTCGGCGGTCGGCGCGGGGGCCGGCTCCGGCGTCGGGGGCACCGGGGCGGCGAGCGGCGCGGTCTGCGCGACCGGGGCGACGTCGGTGCGCACGGTGGGGGCACCGGCGCCCTGCGGCGCCTCGCTCGCGGGGGCGCCGTCGGCCGGGGCGCCGTCCGCGGGCGCACCGTCGGCGGGCGCACCGTCGGCGGGGGCGCCGTCGGCGGGGGCACCGTCGGCGGGGGCGCCGTCCGCGGGCGCCGCCGGGTCGGCCGGCGTCGCCGACTCGACCGCGCCGGCCCCCGGGGCGGCGGGGTCGACCGGGGCGGCCGGGTCGCCGGGGGCGGGCAGCGGCGCCGACGCGGGGACCGGGCCCCCGACCACCGGGCGGAAGCGGAGCTGCGCGGTCTGGCCCAGCGAGCGGGCCTGCTCGCCGTCGTCGCCCGGCACGGTGATGGTCAGGTTGGTGCCGTCGAGCACGACCTCCGAGCCGCCGACGCCGAGGCCGTCCACGCGCTGCTGGATGATCTCCTGGGCCTGGACCAGCTGCTCGCGGGGCGGTTCCGCACCGGTCTCGGTGCGCGCCTCCAGCGTGACGCGGGTGCCGCCCTGCAGGTCGATGCCCAGCCTCGGCGTCAGCGCGCCGTCACCGGTGAAGAACACCAGCGAGTACAGGACGGCGACGACGGCGACGAAGGACGCCAGGTAGCGCCAGGGACGGATCTGCCCCGGGTTGTTGGCCACGTGTGTGTGCTCTCAGGTCTAGTGACGGGTGGGCCGGACGGCGGCCGGTCAGGCCTTCGGGTCGTCCTTGGTCAGCGACGGGGTGGCGTCGACGGTGCCCTCGGTCGTGGAAGTGGTCGCGGTCGACCCGGTGGCCGCGGTGGAGCCGTTCGCCGCGCTGGAGCCGCCCGCGGCCGGGGCGTCGTCGACGACCGCCGCGTCGTCCACGGCGACCTTCTCCCGCACGGCGGCGCGCACCCAGGTGGTGACGACGCCGTCGGCGATCTCCAGGTCGACGGTGTCCTCGAAGCTGGCGTCGGTGACGACGCCGCGCAGCCCGGACGTGGTGACGACGACGTCGCCCTCCTCCAGCGCCCGCTGCATGTCCTGCATCTCCTGCAGCTGGCGGCGCTGCTTGCGGCCCGAGAGCAGGATCGGGATGAACAGCACGAGCAGGAACAGGGGCAGCAGCAGCGAGAAGTCCATGGTCTTCCATCTCCGCACGTCGGGGGCCCGGGCAGTCTGCCAGCCCACCCGTCACAGCAGGGTCGGGGGCCCGGCGTCCGGCGGCGGCGCGAGACCCAGGTGGGCCCACGCGCTCGCGGTGGCGACCCGGCCCCGCGGCGTGCGGGCCAGCATGCCGGCGCGCACCAGGTAGGGCTCGCAGACCTCCTCGACGGTACCCGCCTCCTCACCCACCGCCACCGCCAGCGTCGACACCCCGACCGGTCCGCCGCCGAAGGAGCGCACCAGCGCCCCGAGCACGGCGCGGTCGAGGCGGTCGAGGCCGAGTTCGTCGACGTCGTAGACGGCGAGCGCGTCGCGGGCCACCCGGCGGGTCACCCGGCCGTCCGCGCGCACCTCGGCGAAGTCGCGGACGCGGCGCAGCAGCCGGTTGGCGATGCGCGGGGTGCCCCGCGAGCGCCCGGCGATCTCCTCGGCGCCGTCGGGGTGCAGGTCGACCCCGAGGATCACCGCCGCGCGCCGCAGCACGCGCTCCAGCTCGGCGGGCTCGTAGAACTCCATGTGCGCGGTGAACCCGAAGCGGTCGCGCAGCGGCCCGGTCAGGGACCCCGACCGGGTCGTGGCCCCCACCAGGGTGAACGGGGCGATGTCGAGCGGGATGGACGTCGCCCCCGGGCCCTTGCCGACGACGACGTCGACGCGGAAGTCCTCCATCGCCAGGTAGAGCATCTCCTCGGCGGGGCGGGCGATGCGGTGGATCTCGTCGATGAACAGCACGTCGCCGGGCGCGAGGTTGGACAGCATCGCGGCCAGGTCGCCGGCCCGCTCCAGCGCCGGCCCCGAGGTCAGCCGGATCGCCGCGCCCAGCTCGGCCGCGACGATGAGCGCCAGGCTGGTCTTGCCCAGCCCCGGCGGGCCGGAGAGCAGGACGTGGTCGGGCGGGTCGCCGCGCCGGCGCGCCCCCTCCAGCACGAGCTCGAGCTGCTCGCGCACCCGCGCCTGCCCGACGAACTCGGCGAGGTTGCGCGGCCGCAGCGAGACGTCGTCCTCCCCCTCGTCCGGCTCGACGAGCGGCGACACCTCACTCACGCCCCGACCCCTTCGGTCCGGCGCTGGCCCACGGGTCGGTGCGCCCGAATGCGGGGTGGGACCTGTGTGCGGGCACCGGGTCCCGTGTGCGGGCCGGTCATCGGCGCCCCAGAGCGGTCAGGGCGGCGCGCAGGAGGGTCGCCGCGTCCGCGTCGGCGTCCGCCGCCAGGGCCCGGTCCACCGCCGTCTCCGCCGGGCGGGGGGTGAAGCCCAGCCCGACCAGGGCCTCCACGACCTCGTCGCGGCGCAGGTGCGACGGGCCCGCGACGGGCGGCGCGACCGCCGCGGCCCCGGCGACGACCTTGTCCCTGAGCTCCAGCACCATCCGCTGCGCGACCTTCTGCCCGATCCCGGGCACGCGGGTCAGGGCCTTGACGTCGCCGTCGTGCAGGGCGGCGGTGAGCTGGTCGGGGGTGAGGACCGCGAGCGTGGCCAGCGCCATCCGCGGCCCGATCCCGCCGACCGACTGCAGCAGGCCGAACAGCTCGCGCTGCTCGTCGTCGGCGAAGCCGAACAGGGTCAGCGAGTCCTCCCGGACGACCAGCGCGGTGGCCAGGCGGGCCTGCTCGCCGCGCCGCAGCCCGGCCAGCGTGGCGGGGGCGGCCAGCACGGCCAGGCCGACGCCGCCGACCTCCACCACGGCGTGGTCCAGCGCGATCTGCAGCACCTCGCCGCGCACCGACGCGATCATCGGCCCTCCTCGTGGTCGCACGCGCGTTCGAGCAGGTTACCGACGGGCGCGCCCGGGCCGGGCAGCGGCACGCCGACCCCGCGCTCCGCGGGCGGCCCGGACGGGCGGGGTCAGCGGCCGGTGGCGCGGGCCGCGGCGGCCAGGCGGGCGCGGTGGGCCCGGGCGAGCTCGTCGGAGCGCGCCTTCGCCGCGGCCATGCGATCGAGCATCGGGGCGCGCCAGCAGTGGCAGATGGCCAGGGCCAGCGCGTCGGCGGCGTCGGCCGGCTTCGGCGCCTCGGTCAGCCCGAGCAGCCGGGTCACCATCGTGGTGACCTGCTGCTTGTCCGCCCGCCCCTCCCCCGTCACCGCGGCCTTCACCTCGCTGGGGGTGTGGAACGCGACCGGCAGCCCCGCCCGCGCCGCGAGCAGGGCCACGACCCCGCTGGCCTGCGCGGTGCCCATCACCGTGCGCACGTTGTTCTGGCTGAACACCCGCTCGATCGCGACGACGTCGGGCCGGTGCAGCGCGATCCACCGCTCGACCTCGGCGGCGACGGCGAGCAGCCGCCGCTCCAGCGGGGCGTCGGCCGGGCTGCGGGCCACCCCGACGGCGACGCAGCGCACCGCGCGGCCGCTCCCGCCGTCGACGACCCCGAGCCCGCACCGCGTCAACCCCGGGTCCACGCCCAGCACCCGCACGTCCCGCCCCCTCCGCCGGGACCCGACGCTACCGGCGGCCGGGGCCCGGGACCGCTGCGGCGCGCCGCCCGCCCCCGCACCGCCCGTCACCGCCGCCCGTCACCGCCACCCGTCACCGCGGCCCGTCACCGCGGGGCCAGCCGCCGTTCACCGGCGCCGCCTACGGTCCCGGCGTGGCCGACGGCAGCATCCTGTTCCGCGAGTTCCTCCGCTCCCCGACCTCGGTGGCGACCGTGACGGCCAGCTCGCCGGCCCTGGTCGCGGCGATGCTCGCCCCGCTCCCCGACGGCGACCCGGTGGTCGTCGAGCTGGGCGCGGGCACGGGGCACGTCACCGCCGCGCTCGCCCGCCGCCTCGGCGGCCGGGGGCGCCACGTCGCGGTGGAGCTCAACCCGGTGCTGGCGCGGCGGCTCGCCGAGCGGTTCCCCGGGGTCACCGTCGTCACGGGGGACGCGGGCGACCTGCCGGCGCTGCTGCGCGGGCGGGGGATCGAGCGGGTCGACGCGGTGTCGAGCCTGCTGCCCTGGGTCGCCTACGCCCGCGCCCCGATCCCGGCCCTCGCCGCGTCCGTGCTCGCGCCGGACGGGGTGCTCACGCAGGTGTCGCTGCTGCCGACGGCGTGGCTGCCGCCCGCGCGGCGGCAGCTGCGCGAACTGCGGGCGGCCTTCGCCGAGGTCGGGGTGGGCGGGCCGGTGTGGCGCAACCTGCCGCCCGCCCGGGTCCTGGTGGCGCGCCGCCCGGCCTAGTCTCGCCGGCGTGGACGTCGAGATCGTCGCGCTGCACGTCTCGCCGGTGCACGCCTACGAGGGCCGCCCCGGCGACGGCCCCCGGCCCGACCCCGACGGCGGCGGACGCGACCGGATCGAGGTCCGGGCCGGCCACGGCGCGGTCGGCGACCGCTACGCCGGGCGCCCCGCGCACCGCCAGGCCGCGGTCACCCTGATCGCGGTGGAGGCGCTGGAGCACGTCGCCGCGGTGCTGGGCCTGCCGGCCGTCCCCGACCCGCTGCTCACCCGGCGCACGGTCGTGCTGCGCGGCGCCGACGTCGACGCGCTGGCCCGCACCCGCGACCGCCCCGGCGCGGAGTTCGGCCTCGACTCCGGCGACGGCCCGGTCCGCTTCCGCGCGCACCGTCCGGCGAACCCGTGCGCGTGGCTGGACGTCGTGCTCGCGCCCGGGGCGTTCCGGGCGATGCGCGGCCGGGGCGGGGTCCGCTGCGAGCCGCTGTCCGACGGCGTGCTGCGGCGCGGGCCGGCGGTGCTGGAGGTGCTGGAGGCCGACCTCCCGGCGCGCTGACCGGCGCCGGGCGTCACGGGGCCGGCGTCACGGGGCCGGCGCGGCCCGGTCGGCGATCGGACCGGCCAACCAGGTCCGCACGTCCGCCGGGCCGCGCAGCCGCACCACGACGGGTCCCCGGCCCGCGGCCAGCACCGCCCGCACCCGCTCGCCCGTCCGCGGGTGGGAGCGCCACGCCCACCGCCACAGGTGGTCGGGGTCGGTGAGCACGGTGCGCAGCGGCGGCTCGACGTTGCCGTTCCACAGCTCGACGCGGCGCAGGCGCCGCCGCAGGGTGCGCGGCACGAGCTGGCGCGCCACCCGCCAGCCGGGGAGGTCCAGCCAGACCAGCAGGTCGGCGCGGGCGAGCAGCAGCGGACGGACGGCCGAGTACTGCCAGTCGGCGATCCAGGCGCCGGTCGCGGCGAGCGCGGTGACCTCCTCGACGAACGACGGGCGCGGCGTCCAGCCCGGGCCGTGGTACAGCGCGTCCAGCTCGTGGTACGGGAGGTCAAGGCGCGTCGACAGGGCCCGGGCCAGCGTCGACTTGCCCGCCCCCGAGGTGCCGGCGACCAGGATCCGGCGGGGCCGGTGCGGCAGGGGGTCGGTCGGGCCGAGGGCGGCGGTCACCCCCGGATCGTCGGTCATCGCGCCCCGCCGGCGACGCGCGGGACCGCGCGGCGTCGCCCGGGCGGCGGGGTCCCGCACCGGCCCGTGCGCACTAACGTTCCGGAGGGGTCGGACGACGTCCCGACCACGCCGTCAGGAGGGGGCCCGATGCGCCCGTCCGGGACGCCGCTCGTCGGCCGGACGCACGAGATCGCCCGGATCCGGCGGCTCGTGCGCGACGCCGCGGCCGGGACCGGCGGCGTCGTGGTGGTCGTCGGCGAGCCCGGGTCGGGCAAGACCCGCCTGGTGGAGACGGCCACCCGGTCGGCGGGGCCGGCGGGGGTGGCGGTCCGGATCGGGCACGCCGTGCACCAGGAGGTCGAGCGGACCCTCGGGGCGGCGCTCGACGCGTTCGGCCTGAAGCTGGACGCCCTGCTCGGCCCGGCCGCGGCCGGCCGGATCGTGCTGGAGGCCGGCGCCACGGCCGCCGTCGGCTTCCTGCTCGCGGACCGGCTGCTGGAGGTGGTCGAGGAGCAGTGCGCGCGCGGCCCGGTCCTGCTGGCCCTGGAGGACCTGCACTGGTGCGACCCGGCGACCCTGGCCTGGCTCCGCGCGGTGGTCGAGCGCGCACCCACCCTGCCCCTCGCCGTCGTCGCGACGACCCGGCCCCCGGCGCGGGGCTCGCCGCTGCGGCGCACCCTCGACGTCCTCGCCGCCCCCGAGATGGTGCTGCGCCCGCTCGGTGCGGACGAGGTGCACGTCCTCGCCCGGCTGGTCCGCGGGCGGGAGCCGGACGCCGCGCTGGCCCGCGCGCTGGACACCGCGCAGGGCAACCCGCTGCTCGTGCTCGCCCTGCTCGGGGACGGCGTCGACGCCGGCGGGGCCCCCGCGGCCCGGCTCGCCGAGCTCGACGCCGCCCAGCTCGCCGCGGTGCAGACCGCCGCGGTGCTAGGCCCGCGGGTGGCCCCCGCCGAGCTGGCCGCGGTGAGCGGCGGCCGCCTCGCCGACGTGCTGGCCCACCTCGCCGCCGCGGCCGCGGCCGGGGTGCTCGTCCCCGACGGCGACCGCTTCGCGTTCCGCCACGAGCTGTACCGGACCGCGGCGCTCGCGACCCTCTCCGGGCCGGCCCGCGCCGTGCTGCACCTGCAGGCGGCCCGGTCGCTCGCCGCGGCGGGAGCGCCCGCCGTCGAGGTCGCCGAGCACTTCGCCCGGGGGGCGCGACCGGGGGACGCGCACGCGGTGCGGTGGCTGCAGGCCGCGGCCGACGACATCGTGGGCGCCGCGCCGGCGGGGGCGCTGCGGCTCGTCGACGTGGCGCTGGACCTCGCCGGTCCCGCCCCGCCCGACGCCCTCGTGCTGCTGCGCGTGCGGGCGCTGGCCGGCATCGGGCGCACGGGCGAGGCCGAGCTGCTCGGCCGGGCGCTGCTGCACGGCGGCCTCGACGCGGTCACCGAGGGCGTGCTGCGGCGCGAGCTGGCGTTCACCGCGCTGGTCGAGGGCCGGGCCACCGACTGCGTCGGCGAGATGGAGCGGTGCGCCGCGCTGGCGCCCACCGCCGCGGCCCGCGCGCGCGTGCACGGCGAGCTGGCCTTCGCCCGGTTCATGACCGTCGACCACCCGGGCGCGGCCGTCGCCGCCGAGCTGGCCGTGCGGGGCGGCGCCGCCCACGGCGACCTCACGGCGCAGGTCGCCGGCGAGGCGGTGCTCTGCTTCCTGGACCTGTTCGGCAACCGGTTCGCCGAGGCCACCCGCCGCGCGCGGCGGATCACGGGCCGGGCGGAGCTGCCCGGGGCGGCCGACGCCCACGCGTTCCAGCCGTGGTTCATCGCCTGCCTCGTGTGGTTGGAGACCGACGACCTGGACCGGTTGGCCGCCACCGCCCGGCGGGGCCGGGAGGTCGCCGTCGAGCGCGGCGCCGGCTGGGCCGTGCCCGGGTACGACGCCGTCAGCGCGTTCGGCGCGCTGCGGGCGGGCGCCCTCGACGACGCCGCCGCCACCGCCGGGGCGGCGCTGGGCTACCTCGACGGCGTCGACGGGCTGGGCGTCGCCGTCTGGTGCCACGCCTTCCTCGCGCAGGTCCTGCTGCACCGCGACGAGGCCGACCTCGCCGAGCAGCACATCCGCACCGCCGAGGGGTGGATGACCCGGGCCCGCGCGCAGCTCGGCTTCGAGCAGGTCCAGCTGGCCCGGGCCGGGCTGCAGGAGCGCGGCGGGGCGCCGGACGCCGCCCTGGCGACCCTCGCGCTGACCTGGGACCTCTACCGCTCGGTCGGCGCCCTGTCCCCCCTGCCGGCGATCGGCCTGCCGCTCGCCCGGCTCGCCTGCTCGGGCGGTGACCGGGCCCGGCTCGCCACCACGGTGGACTCCCTGGCCGGGGCCGCGGCGGCCACCGGCAGCGCCACCACGCGGGTGCTGGCCGAGGTCGCCGCCGCGTGGCGGGACGCCGACCCGGACCGGGCGCTGAGCGCGGCGGCCGCCGCCCTGGCCACGCCCCGCCCGGCTCTGGTCGCGGCCGCCCTCGCCGACGCGGCGGTGCTGCTGCGCGGGGCCGGCCGGTCCGCCGAGGCCGACCGCACCGCCCTCGACGCCGCCGCCCGCTGGTCCGCGCTGGGCGCCTACGCCGACGCCGACGCGTGCACCGCGCTGGCGCGGTCGGGCCGCCGGACCCCGCGCCGGCCCCGGTTCGGGGTGCCCGCCCTGACCACCACCGAGCGGCGCGTCGCCGGGCTGGTCGCCGAGGGACTGTCCAACTCGCTGATCGCCGCGGCGCTGGGCGTCTCGCGGCGCACCGTCGAGTCGCACGTGTCGTCGATCTACCGCAAGCTGGAGGTCCCCTCGCGGGTGGCGCTGGCCCGGGTCGCGCTGGCGCACGACATCCGCTGAACCTGCGTGCGCACACGGATGCGCCCGTCGGCGGGCGTCGCCACGCTGGCGCCCATGACCGATCTGAGGCCCCTCGCCGCGGCGAGCATCGAGCTGTTCAACCAGACCGACTACGCCGGGCTCCGGGCGCTGCTCGCCCCGTCCTTCACCTACGAGGAGACCGGCACCGGCACGACGGCGCCGGACCCCGACGTGTTCGTCGCCGCCCTGCGGGCGTGGCGCTCCGCCGCCCCGGACTGCTCCGGCGAGGTGACCCGCATCGCCGTCGACGGGGACACCACCGTCACCGAGGTCCTCTGGACCGGCACCCAGACCGGCCCCCTGCCGACCCCCTCGGGCGTCCTGCCCGCCTCCGGGCGCCGGTTCGAGTTCCGGTCGACGGTCTGGCAGGGCTGGGTCGACGGCCTGCTGGTGCACGAACGCCACCACCTCGACGTGCTGACGATGCTGACCCAGCTCGGCGCCCTCCCGGCGCCGGCGAACGCCTGATGACCGGCCGCGGGGTCGCGCGGTGGCGGTGCGCGGTGGCGATGATCGCCCTGGCGGGCGCCCTGGCCCTCGCGGCCCCCGCCACCGCGCAGGCCGCCCCGGGCTGCGAGCGGGTGCTGGTGCGGGGCACCGGCCAGGCCGTCGGCCCGACCTCCACCACCGCCGTGCTCCGCGGCCCCGGCCTGCTCGGCGGGGCCACCACCGCGGCTTCGTTCGCGGTCACCGGCCAGCCGACACCCCGCACGGTGACGTTCGCCGGGACCCTCGACATCACCACCCGCAGCGGCACGCTGAGCTCCCCCGTCACCGGGGCGCTCGACACCGTGACCGGCGGCTTCGTCACCCGGACCACCGGCCTGACCGGTGGCGGCGGACTGGACGGCGCGAGCGGCGTCCTCGTGCTCGCCGGCGTGCAGGACCTGGTGGACGGCAGCTTCACCGAGGTCGTCACGGGCCGGGTCTGCACGCCGTGACCGCCACCGCCCGCATCGAGTACGGAGCCGACCTGCCCGTGCCGCCCGACCGGGCCTTCGCCGTGGTGGCCGACCCCACCCGGTGGCCGGAGTTCTCCGCCGGGACCCGGTCGGCCGGGACGGACCCCGGCTGGGCGGCGGTCGGCGGCCGCGGCCGCATGGTCGACCGGTTCCTGGGGACGACGGTGCGGACCGAGATGGAGGTCGTCGAGTGGGAGCCGGGGCGCCGGCTGCGGTGGCGCGGCACCCAGCCCGGGCGGCCCGCCACGGACAACCTCCGGACCTTCGAGCCCACCGCCGGGGGCACGCGGCTGCGCGGCAGCACGACGATCGTCGTGCGCCGCGGCCCGCGCGGCGTCGTCGACCGGCTCACGCTGCGGGTACTGCAGCGGGTCTACGACCGGGCGAGGGTGGAGCTGACCCACCTCGTGCGGGCGCCGACCGGCCCGACGGGGGATCACCGGCGTCCCGGCGCCTGACCGGAGCACCCCGTTGCGCGCGGGGCGACGGTCAGTGCGCCGCCTCGTCCCAGCTGCGCCCGTACCCGACCGAGACCTCCAGCGGCACCGACAGGTCGGCCGCCGCGGCCATCTCCCGGCGCACCAGCGCCTCCACCCGCTCGCGCTCGCCCTCGGCGACCTCCAGCACCAGCTCGTCGTGCACCTGCAGCAGCATCCGCGAGCGCAGTCCCTCGGCGGTGAGCGCGCGGTGCACCCCGAGCATGGCGACCTTGATGATGTCGGCCGCGCTGCCCTGGATCGGGGCGTTGAGCGCCATCCGCTCGGCCATCTCGCGGCGCTGGCGGTTGTCGCTGGTGAGGTCGGGCAGGTACCGGCGACGGTCCATGATCGTGGCGGTGAAGCCGTCCTTGCGGGCGACCTCGACGACGCTCTGCAGGTAGTCGCGCACGCCGCCGAAGCCGGTGAAGTAGTCGTCCATCAGCCCGCGCGCCTCCTCGGTGGGGATGCGCAGCTGGTGGGACAGGCCGAACGCCGAGAGCCCGTAGGCCAGCCCGTAGTTCATGGCCTTGATCTTCGCGCGCTGGGGCGGCGTGACCTCGGTGGCCGGCACGCCGAACACGCGCGCGGCCGTCTCGGCGTGGAAGTCGTGCCGGCTGCGGAACGCCTCGATGAGCGCGGCGTCCTCCGACAGGTGCGCCATGATCCGCATCTCGATCTGGCTGTAGTCGGCCGTCATCAGCTCGGCGTAGCCCGGCCCCACCACGAACGTCTCGCGGATGCGCCGGCCCGCGGCCGTGCGGATCGGCACGTTCTGCAGGTTCGGCTCCGTGGACGACAGCCGCCCGGTGGCCGCGATGGTCTGGCTGTAGGTGGTGTGGATGCGCCCGTCGTCGGCCACCGACTTCAGCAGCCCCTCGACGGTGACCTTGAGCCGCATCGCGTCGCGGTGCAGCAGCAGGTGGGACAGGAACTCGTGCCCGGTCTGCTCGAACAGCGTCTGCAGGGCGTCGGCGTCGGTGGTGTAGCCGGTCTTGGTGCGCTTGGTCTTCGGCATGCCGAGCTCGTCGAACAGCACCACCTGCAGCTGCTTGGGCGAGCCGAGGTTGATCTCCTTGCCGATCACGGAGTACGCGTCCTGCGCCGCCTGCTTGACCTGGGCGGCGAACTCGGCCTCCAGCGCGGAGAGCAGGTCGTGGTCGACGGCGATGCCGGCGGTCTCCAGGTCGGCGAGCACGAACTCCAGCGGCAGCTCCAGCTCGGCCAGCAGCCGGGAGGCGGCCTTCTGCTCCAGCTCGACGTCGAGCGCGTCGGCCAGCTCGGCCACCGCCGAGGCCGCCACCATCTGCGCGGACGCCCGCGCCGCGTCGGCCTCCTCCTCACCGCCCAGCAGCGAGAGCTGCCCGCCGTCGTCCTCGCCCTGCACGCGCAGCTCGCGGCGCAGGTGCCGCAGCGCGAGGTCGGCGAGGTCGAAGCTGCGCTGCCCGGGCCGGGTGAGGTACGCGGCCAGCGCGGTGTCGCTGGTGAGCCCGGCGAGGCGCCAGCCGCGCCCGCGCAGGGCGTGCAGGGCCGACTTGACGTCGTGCGCGGCCTTCGGCACCCCCGCGTCGGCCAGCCACTCCCCCAGCGCGGCCTCGTCCTCGGGGGTGAGCACCGTGACGTCGACGTAGGCCGCCTGCGGCACCCCCGACGTCGCGCCCGCCGCCCGGGCCTCGACGGTCGGCTCGCCGGCGGCCAGCCCGATGCCGGCCAGATCGGCCGACACCGCGCCGCCGGTGAGGCCGTGGAAGGCCAGCCCGACGCGGCGGCCGTCGCGGGCGTGCTCGTCGAGCCAGGCCCGCACCCCGCCCGGCGCGAGCGCGCCGCCCTGGACCTCGATGCCGCCCTCGGCCTCGGGCTCCGCGGAGACGAGCGTGGAGAACAGCCGCTCGCGCAGCACGCGGAACTCCAGCTCGTCGAACAGCCGGTGCACGGCGTCGCGGTCCCACGGCCGCACCTCGAGGTCGGCCGGGCGCAGGTCGAGCGGCACGTCGCGGACCAGCTCGGTGAGCTGGCGGTTGAGCAGGACGTGGGCGAGGTGGGCGCGCAGCGCGTCGCCGGCCTTGCCCCGCACCTCGTCGACTCGGTCGGTGAGCTCGGCGAGCGAGCCGTACTCGCGCACCCACTTGGCCGCCGTCTTCTCCCCGACGCCGGGGATGCTGGGCAGGTTGTCGCTGGGGTCGCCGCGCAGCGCCGCGAAGTCGGGGTACTGCGCGGGCGTCAGCCCGTAGCGCTCCATGACCGCGGCCGGGTCGATGCGCCCCAGCTCCGACACCCCCCGGGTGGGGTAGAGCACCGTGACGCTGTCGCTGACCAGCTGGAAGGCGTCGCGGTCGCCCGTGGTGACGGCGACCGCGAACCCCTCGGCCTCCGCCTGCGCGGTGAGCGTGGCGATGACGTCGTCGGCCTCGTAGCCCTCCACCCCGAGGAACGGGATGTTCAGGGCCTTGAGGACCTCCTTGATGAGGTCGACCTGCCCGCGGAAGTCGTCGGGCGTGGCGCTGCGGTTGGCCTTGTACTCGACGAACTTCTCCGAGCGGAACGTCTTCCGGGAGACGTCGAACGCCACCGCGAGGTGGGTGGGGGCCTCGTCGCGGAGCAGGTTGATGAGCATCGAGGTGAACCCGTAGACCGCGTTGGTGGTCTGCCCGGTGCCGGTGCGGAAGTTCTCCGCGGGCAGCGCGAAGAACGCCCGGTAGGCCAGCGAGTGCCCGTCGAGCAGGAGCAACCGCCGCCCCGTGGACGCGGGAGCGGAGGACCTGGTGGCGGCTGCGGTGCTCATCGCGGCCGAGTCTAGGACCGACCCCCGACATCCACGGCCGCGCGCTCCAGCCGCACGGGACCGACCCCGGCGGCGTCGACCACCTCGCCGGTGGCCCGGTCGCCGGCCGCGGCGCACAGGCGCCGGTCGTCGGCGCTGCGCGCCCCGGTGACCAGCCGGGACCGCCGCACCACGGGCGCCGCGGCGCAGGCCCTGCGGGAACCCGGGCCGGTCGTCCGCCGTTGCCCCGGCGTCCGGCCTTGACACCGGGTCCGCCGCGTCCCGATAGTCTCGGCCGGGTTCGCACCAGATGGGGGGAACGAGCCCCCGCGAGAGATTCGGAGCGGTACGTGGGAGTCAGCCTCAGCAAGGGTGGAAACGTCAGCCTCAGCAAGGAGGCGCCGGGCCTGACGGCCGTCACCGTCGGCCTCGGGTGGGACGTCCGCACCACCACGGGCACCGAGTTCGACCTCGACGCCTCGGCCATCGTCGTCGGCGCCGACGGCAAGGTGCTCTCGGACAAGCACTTCATCTTCTTCAACAACAAGACCAGCCCCGACGGCACCGTCGAGCACACCGGCGACAACCTCACCGGTGAGGGCGAGGGCGACGACGAGCAGATCAAGGTCAACCTCGCGAGCCTGCCCGCCGAGGTCGACAAGGTCGTGTTCCCGGTCAGCATCTACGAGGCCGACGCGCGCTCGCAGAGCTTCGGCCAGGTGCGCAACGCCTTCATCCGCGTGATCAACCAGGCCGGCGCGGCCGAGATCGCCCGCTACGACCTCACCGAGGACGCCTCCACCGAGACGGCCATGGTGTTCGGCGAGCTCTACCGCAACGGGGCCGACTGGAAGTTCCGCGCCGTCGGCCAGGGCTACGCGTCGGGCCTCGCGGGCATCGCCCGCGACTTCGGCGTCAACGTCTGACCGGGCGGGGCGCACCGTGGCCATCGACTACAGCAAGCGGCGGCCCGACCCGCCGGAGGAGCCGCGGGGGTCGGGCGCGGCGGCGGGCGGGGGCGGGGTGTCGCTGTCGAAGGTCACCCTGACGAAGGCGGCGCCGAGCATCTCGCTGACCAAGCAGGGCTCGGCGACCGGCCAGCTGCGGGTCAACCTGCAGTGGAGCCAGGGGCAGCAGCAGAAGAAGGGCTTCCTGTCCCGGCTGGCGGGGGGCGGCGGGAACGTCGACCTCGACCTCGCGTGCCTGTGGGAGTTCACCGACGGCAGCAAGGGCGTCGTGCAGGCCCTGGGCAACGCGTTCCAGGCCCCCTACGGCGGCGCGCCGATCATCCGGCTCGACGGCGACGACCGCTCCGGCTCCAACGCCGGCGGCGAGAACATGTTCATCGACCTGTCCCGGACGGCGGAGATCCGGCGCATCCTCGTGTTCACGTTCATCTACGAGGGCACGCCCAACTGGGCCAGCGCCGACGGCGTCGTCACGCTCCACCCGGCGCAGGGCCCGGAGATCGAGGTCCGGCTCGACGAGTCCGACCCGGGCTCGCCGACCTGCGTCATCGCCCTGCTGGAGAACCGGGGCGGGGAGATCGTGGTCAACCGGGAGGTCCGCTACATCCGCGGCGGGCAGGCCGACGTCGACCGCGCCTACGGGTGGGGCATGGACTGGCAGCGCGGCCGGAAGTAGCCTGCCGGCCGCCACGCTGCGGTGGCGTCGACCCCTGGGAGAGGACGTCACCGTGCGGCACTTCGGGTACCTGAGCGCGTCCGAGCAGGACGCGCTGTTCGAGTCGCCACCGGAGCCGTTCACCCGCGACAGCGGGCACGAGCGGCTCTCGGTGGCGCTCGGCGCCACCCTCTACATGCCGGCCGACCGGCCCTCGCTGGTCGCCGACGTCGTCAAGCAGGCCGCGGCGGGCGTCACGTCCGTCGTCGTGTGCCTCGAGGACGCCATCCCCGACGAGCACGTCGCCGACGCCGAGGACAACCTCGTGCGGGCGCTCACCGAGCTCGCCGCCGACGCCTCGGCGGAGCTGCCGCTGCTGTTCGTCCGGGTGCGGGAGCCGGCGCAGCTGCCGGCGCTGGTGGCGCGCCTCGGCGGCGCCGTCCGGGTGCTCGACGGGTTCGTGCTGCCCAAGTTCACCGCGGCCGGCGGCACCGACTACCTGCACGCCCTCGACGAGGCCGACCGCGTCGCCGCGGCCCACCGCACCGGGCCGGGCCTGCTCGCGATGCCGGTGATCGAGTCCGGGGCCGTGCTGTACGCCGAGACCCGCGTCGACGAGCTGACCCGGCTGCGCGCGCTGCTGCACCGCGACCGCGCGCGGATCCTCGCCGTGCGGATGGGCGCCACGGACCTGTGCGCGCTCTACGGGCTGCGCCGCTCCCCCGAGCTGTCGATCTACGACGTGCGGGTGGTCAGCTCGCTGATCGCCGACGTCGTCAACGTGCTGGGGCGCGCCGACGGCACCGGCTTCACCGTCACCGGCCCGGTGTGGGAGTACTACGCCGCCGCCGAGCGGCTGTTCAAGCCCCAGCTGCGGCGCTCGCCGTTCGACGAGCACGACGAGACCGACCTGCGCGGGCGCCTGGTCTCCCGCGCCATCGACGGCCTCATCCGCGAGGTCCAGCTGGACCGGGCCAACGGGCTGCAGGGCAAGACCGCGATCCACCCGAGCCACGTGGCCGTCGTCAACGCCATGTCGGTGGTGTCGTCGGAGGAGTTCCGCGACGCCCGCGCCGTGCTCGACGCCGGGCGCGGCAGCGGCGTGCTGCCCGGCGGCAACAAGATGAACGAGATCCGCCCGCACACCTCCTGGGCGCACCGCACGGCCCTGCGCGCGCAGGTGTTCGGGGTGGCCGCCGACGGGGTGTCGTTCGTCGACCTGCTCGCGGCGAGCCTGCCCCGGTGACGGGGGTCGGGTCGCCGGTCGTCGACCGGCTCGGCGTCCGCGTGCGCGCCGCCGGCCCCGGCGCCGACCCCGCCGTGCTGCTCGGCCTGGCGCTGCGCCGCAACCCGCGGCGGGCGCAGCTGCTGGTCAGCCGGGTGCTGGGCAAGCACGTCCCCACCGACCCGCGCCTGGTCCGCGGCGCGGCACTGCTGCTGGGGGCCCTCGTCGCCGACGTCCTCGCCGGCCGCCCGGTCCGGGCCCTGCCGGTGGACCTGCTGCACGCCGCCGTGCGCGGCGAGCCCGGGGCCGCGGCCGCGCTCCCGGGGCACCGCGAGCCGCTCGACGCCCTGGTGCTCGGCTACGCCGAGACGGCCACGGCGCTGGGGCACGGCGTCGCCGAGGCGCTGGTCGCCGACTCCCTGCACTCCACCCGCCGCACCGTGCCCGGGACCACCGCGGCGGGCGGCTTCGCCGAGGAGCACTCCCACGCGGTCGACCACCTGCTCCTGCCCCGCGACCCCGCCCTGCTGCGCGGCGACCGCCCGCTGGTGCTGGTCGACGACGAGCTCTCCACCGGCCGCACGGCGCTCAACACGATCATCGCCCTGCACGCCGCCGCGCCGCGGGAGCGCTACGTGGTCGCGTCGCTGGTGGACGCCCGGCCCGACGACGCGCTGACGGCCGGGGTGACCGCCCTGGGCGCGCGCCTGGACGTGGTGGCCCTGAGCCGGGCGGCGGTGGAGGTACCGGCGGACGTGCACGAACGGGCGGCCACCCTCCTCGCCGGGTTGCAGGAAGGCCACCTTCAAGCCAGCTCGTTGCGTGAAGGTGGCCTTCCTGCAACGGGGGCGGGGCGGGTGGAGCTGGCCGACGGGTGGCCGCCCGGGTTGCCCGTGGGCGGGCGGCACGGGTTCCTCGCCGCCGACCACGCCCGCCTCGACGCCGCGCTGCCCGCCCTGGCCGCCCGGCTCGGCGTCGCCGCCGGGGAGCGGACGCTGGTGCTGGGCACCGAGGAGCTGATGGCCCTGCCGCTGCGGCTCGCGCAGACCCTCGCCGAGGGCGGCGCGGACGTGCGGTTCTCCACCACCACCCGCTCCCCCGCCGTCGTCGTCGACGAGCCGGGCTACGCCCTGCGCGACGGCCTCGCCTTCCCCGCCCACGACGACCCGGCCGACGGCCCGGGCGACCGGTTCGCCTACAACGTCGGCACCGGGTGGGACCACGTCGTCGTGGTCGTCGACCCGCCCGCCGACACCCCCGCCCTGCGCACCGGCCTGCTGGCCGCGCTCGCGCCCCGCACCAGGAGGACGACCGTGGTGGTCACCCCGTGAGCTCGTCGTCAGCGCCGAGGACCCCCGCACCGCTGCGCGGCCCTGCGTTCGGCAGCTACGCCCCCGACGAGGTGGCGTGGCTGCTCACCGACCTGTCCGGTGTCGCGCTGGAGGCCCCGGTCGAGGAGCGGGAGGAGGCCGTGCAGAGCGGCGGCGCGCACTACGCCGAGTCGCTGCCGGTGGAGTACCGGCCCGACGCGGACTACCTCGCGCTCTACCGCGACGCCCTCGCGGCGTCGGCGCCGCGGCTGGCCCGCGCCGTCGGCACCGTCACCGACCTCGTGCTGCGCGAGCGCGGCCCCGACGTCGTGCTGGTGTCGCTGGCGCGCGCCGGCACGCCCGTCGGGATCCTGCTGCGCCGCTGGGCCGCCGCGCGGCACGGGTTGGACCTGCCCCACTACACCACGTCCATCGTGCGGGGCCGCGGCATCGACACCGTCGCGCTGGCGCACCTGCGCGAGCACCACGACCCGGCGCGGGTGGTGTTCGTCGACGGCTGGACGGGCAAGGGCGCGATCCAGCGCGAGCTGGCCGCGGCCCTGACCGCGGCCGCGGGCGCGGGGCTCCCCGGCTTCGACCCCGACCTCGCCGTGCTCGCCGACCCGGGCCGCTGCGCGCGCACGTTCGGCACCCGCGAGGACTGGCTGATCCCCTCGGCCTGCCTGAACTCGACGGTGTCCGGGCTGGTGTCGCGCACCGTGCTCCACCCGCGGCTGATCGGTCCCGGGCGGTACCACGGCGCGAAGTTCTACGCCGAGCTCGCCGGGGACGACGTCTCGCACGACTTCCTCGACACCGTCACGGGGGCGTTCGCGGGCGTCGACGACACGACGCCGCCCGCGGACCGCGAGCCCGACGACGCCGGCTGGGCCGCCGTCGAGCGGATCGTCGCCGAGTACGGCATCGGCGACGTCAACCTGGTCAAGCCCGGGGTCGGGGAGACCACCCGCGTGCTGCTGCGCCGCGTCCCGTGGCGGGTGCTGGTGCGGGCGGGCGCCCCGGCCGCCGACCTCGCCCACGTCCGGATGCTCGCCGCCCGCCGCGGCGTGCCGGTGGAGGAGGTCGAGGGGCTGCCCTACACCTGCGTCGGGCTGATCCACCCGCGGTTCACCCGGGGCGCGACCGGCGCCGACGGCCTGGCGGCGGCCCGATGACCGGCACCGTCGCCTGCCTGGACCTCGACCGCACCGTCATCTACTCCGCCGCCGCGCTGGACCTGCGCATGCCCGACCACGCCGCCCCGCGGCTGCTGTGCGTGGAGGTCCACCGGGGCGTGCCGCTGTCGTTCATGGTCGAGGACGCGGTGGCCGCGTTCGCCGCGCTCCGCGAGGTCGCGCAGGTCGTCCCGACCACGACGCGCACGCCCGAGCAGCTCGCCCGCGTGCACCTGCCGGGCCCGCCCCCGCGGTACGCGATCGCCGCCAACGGCGGGCACCTGCTCGTCGACGGCGCGCCCGACCCCGACTGGGCCGCCGCGGTGCGGGAGCGGCTGGCCGGCACGGCCCCGCTGGCCGAGGTGCACGCGCACCTGCTGGCCACGAGCGGCCCGTTCGTGCTGAACCTGCGCTCGGCGAGCGAGCTGTTCTGCTACGCCGTGGTCGACCGGCCGGCGCTGCCCGGCGGCTGGGTCGAGGCGCTGACCGGCTGGTGCGCCGAGCGCGGCTGGACCGTGTCGCTGCAGGGGCGCAAGGTCTACGCCGTGCCGCGGCCGCTGACGAAGTCGGCCGCGGCCCGCGAGGTGCTCGCCCGCACCGGCGCGGGCACCCTGCTCGCCGCCGGCGACTCCCTGCTCGACGCCGACCTGCTCGCCGCGGCCGACCACGCCGTCCGCCCCGCCCACGGCGAGCTCCACGACACCGGCTGGACCCGCGGTGGCCTGGTCGTCACCGCGGCGAGCGGTGGTGCGGCGGGGGCGGAACTCCTGACCCGCCTCCGGGAGTTGGCACTGCGGTCACCCGCGCACGCGTGACCACCCCACGAGAGGACGGCAGCACACACATGGGCTTCTTCGACACGCTCAAGAGCCGGCTGGGTGACCTGCAGAGCAGGACCGTCACCGAGGTGGGCAAGTACAGGTCCAAGGACTTCGCGAAGGCGAGCATGGCGATGTGCGCCCTCATCGCCGCCGCCGACGGCACCATCACCGCCGACGAGCGGCGCAGGACCGCCGGGTTCATCGGCAGCAACGAGGCGCTCAAGGTCTTCGCGCCCAGCGAGCTGCAGGACCACTTCGCGTTCTACGCGTCCAAGCTGGAGTCGGACTACGACTTCGGCAAGGTCGAGGCCATCGCCACGATCAGCAAGCTGAAGAAGGACCCGGGCGCGGCCCGGGCCGTGATCCAGGTCGGCATCATCGTCGGCGGGGCCGACGGGAACTTCGACTCCGACGAGCAGCAGGCCGTCCGCGAGGCCTGCCTGGCCGTCGGCATCCCGCCCGCCGAGTTCGACCTGTAGGCGCCCGCGGCGCTCGTGCGCGGATACGGCTGCCGGAGCAGCCGCATCCGCGCACGGGTCACAGGTGGCCGGCCACCGCGGGCAGCAGGTCCTGGAAGGTGCGGCCGGTCGCGATCGCGCCGATCGCGGTCATCGTCCAGCCGCCCTCGGCGGCGCGGCCGACCTTGGCCATGATCTGCGCGTTGTGCTGCCCCGACCCGGACAGCTCGTAGCGGGCCAGCTCCTCGTTCGTGGTCTCGTCGACCAGTCGGCAGAACGCGTTCTCGATCTGCGAGAAGTCCTGGCCCGTGAACGAGTTCACCGTGAACACGATCTGCGTGATCGACGCGGGCAACCGCGCCAGGTCCACGAGCACCGACTCGTCGTCGCCGTCCCCGGCGCCGGTGAGGTTGTCGCCCGTGTGCTGCACCGACCCGTCCCGGCTGCGGAGCTGGCGGAACCACACGGCGTCGACGAGCCCGCCGGCTGCGTCGAACAGCAGCGCCGAGGCGTCGAGGTCGATCGACTGCGACCGCGACCCGAACAGCCCGCGCTTGCGCACCGCGTCCCAGCCCAGGCCCATCCGCACGAGCGACAGCGACCCGCCGCCGCGCTTGGCCAGCGAGACCCGCTGGCCCTTCTGCAGGGAGATCGTCACCGCGGCGCCTCGGCCTTCGTCTCGGCGGCCAGCTCGTCGGCCGACTTGCGGACGTCGATGCCCTGGGCCTGCAGCCGGCGGTTGCGGCGGATGCTGGCGAACAGCGCCGCACCGATGAACACCACGCCGATCAGGCCGGTGACGATCTCGTCGACGTGGAACGGCCCGATGCCGATCAGCAGGATCACCGCGAGCGCGCCGATGGCCCAGTGCGCGCCGTGCTCCAGGTAGACGTACTCGGCCAGGGTGCCCTTGCGCACCAGGAACACCGTGAGCGACCGGACGAACATCGCGCCGATGAAGCCCAGGCCGAGCGCGATGATGATCGGGTCGGGGGTGATGGCGAACGCGCCGATGACGCCGTCGAAGGAGAACGCGGCGTCGAGCACCTCGAGGTAGAGGAACAGGAAGAAGCCGGCCTTGCCGGTCGCCTTCGCGAGCTGGGTGGGACCGCCGGAGCCGTTGCGGGCGGCGTTCTCCCGCTCGACCTCCTCCATCTGCGCCTGGCCGACGGACTCGAAGTACTGGCCCAGGCCCTGCACCGCGAGGTAGGTGACGAGACCCAGCGAGCCGGCGAGCAGCACCACGGCGGGGTCCTCGGCGAGCAGCTGGGCGAGCAGCACCAGCGCGACGATGGCGATGACGACCGAGATGCGCTCGATCTGCCCGATGCGGGCCAGGAACTTCTCGACCGGCCGCAGCCACTTGATGTCGCGGTCCTCGAACATCCAGTCCAGGAACAGCATGAACAGGAACATGCCGCCGAACGCGGCGATCTGCGGGTAGGCCTCGTTGAGCAGGTAGGCGTAGCTCGTGGGGTCGTCCTCGGGACGGCGCTCCAGGGCCAGCGTGACCGCCTCGACCGGGCTCAGGCTCGCGGTGATGCCCACGATCAGCAGCGGGAACACCAGCCGCATGCCGAACACGGCGATGAGGATGCCGATGGTGAGGAAGATCTTCTGCCAGAACTCGCTCATCCGCTCGAGGATGGTCGCGTTGACGACGGCGTTGTCGAAGGAGAGCGACACCTCCAGCACGCCGAGGATGGCGCACAGGAGCAGCGCCTCCCAGCCGCCGTAGAGGAACGCGATGACGAGTGACACGACGGTCACCGCGTAGGACCAGCCGAAGATCCTGAGGTTCATGTCGTGGTGTTCCCGTTCCCCTTGTGTGACTGCGCGTGACGGACCGACCTGCGCCGGATCTGCCGGTTTCCTCCGACCACGGTAGCCGGTCGGGCCAGCGGGACCGTGGGTGTCCGCCCGGCGCGTGATCAGCGGGTACCCGACTCCGCCGACCGGACTCCACCCGTCGACGCGCTGACGGAGTACTCGGGGAGCGGACCGGGCGGGGCTCCGCCGTCGGTGAGCGCGCCGCCGCGCGTGCGGCCGACGACGCGCCAGCCGCCGTCGGGGCGCCGGCAGCGGACGCGGAACTCCGCCCCCGCCGGGCCGGTCCAGCTCACCGCCACCGAGCCGTCGGCCGCCCGCTCCGCCCGCACGTCCCCCGGCGCCTCGACCGCCGGCGGCTCGGCTCCCGGCGGCCGGGTCTCCGGGGTGTCGGCCCCCGGGGTGTCGGCGGTGTCCGAGCGCGCCGGCGCGGAGGCGCGGCCGCCCACCAGCGCCTCCACCGCGTAGACGGGGACGGCGCCGGGCGGGGCGCCGCCGTCGAGCAGGGAGGTGCCGGTGACCCGGCCGACGACCCGCCGGTCGCCGTCGGGGGCGAGGCGGGCCACCCGGTAGACCGCCCCGGCGACCCCGGCGGGCGGCTCCCAGGCCACGACGACGTCGCCGCCCGGGTCGCGGGCGGCCCGCACCCGCCGCGGCCCGGGCAGGGGCAGTGCGGCCAGCGCGGCCGACGCGCCGGGGTGGCCGGGGCAGGCGTCGAGCACGGCGGCCAGCGCCGCGGCCCGCCCGGACCCGGGCCCGGCGAGCGCGGCCGCGACGGCGGCGTCGGCGGCCGCGGTCTCTCGGCGGGCGCGGGCGGCGAGCTCCGGGGGCAGGTCGGCGTCGGGGACGTCGGCGGCCGTGCGCGCCAGGTGCTCCAGGTGCTCGCCCACCTCGGCCCAGCGCCGCGCGGCCGCGGCGGCGCGGGCGGCGCGCGACCGGCGCGCCGCCTCGGCGAGCACTGCGTCGACCTCGTCCGCGACGGCCCGCACGGGCCGCGCCCCGTCGTCGCCGGCCAGGCGCCGCGCCCGCTCCACGTGCTCCGCGGCCGCGCGCGGGCGCCCGGCCCGCAGCGCGGCGCGGGCGGCGCCCAGGGGCTCCCGCCAGGGTCGCGCCCGCGGCGGGGCGGCCGGGGGCGGGGCGGCGGGCGCGGGCGGGTCCTCGACCGCGGCGCCGAGCTCCGCGGCGACCGCGGCCAGCAGGGCGAGCGCGCGGGCGCGGTCGAGCCCGAGGGCGACGGCGGCGTCGAGCAGGTGCGCGTGGTCGTCGGCGACGAGCCGGTCCTCGACGAGCACGGCCGCGCGCATCCGCGGGCGGACGTGCTCGGCGACGTCGAGGGCCACGGCGTCGAGGTAGGCGTCGACGGCGGCGCGGCCCGGTTCGAGCAGCTCCGCGACGTGCACGAGCAGCTCGTCGACGACCGCCCGCAGGCGGGTGGGGGGCAGCTCGCGGGCCCGGGAGCGCCACGCCGCGGCGCGGGCCGCGATCTCCTCGCGCCCGCTGCCCGGCCCGGCGTCGAGCAGCGCGAGCAGCGTCGCGGGGGCGGGTCCGCCGGAGAGCCGGCCGAACTCGTCGAGCAGCGCGCGCACCTGGCGGCGGCGCTCCGGCGCCACGGCCGGCCCGGGCTCCGGCGCGGCGGGCAGCACGCGGTGGCGGCGCAGCCGGACCTCGACCTCGGTGCGCGACAGCCCGCCCAGCGCGCCGATCTCGTGGAGCCCCGCCACCTTGTCGGCGGGGACGCCGCCGTGCCGCGCGACCAGCCGGCGGACCGCGGCGTCGAGCAGCTCGGAGCGGGCCGCGTCGCGCTGCTCCCGCTGGGCGCGCACGCGGGCGGCCGCGGTGCGCCGTCGGTCGGCGTCGAGCAGCTCGGCGCAGCGGGTGTCGTGGCCCGCGACGAGCTGCGCGACCAGCGCGCGGTACTTGGGGTGGTCGCGCTGGCGCTGCCAGGCCCCCCACACCTCGGCGAGCCGGGCGGCCACGGCGGGGTCGGGCAGGTTGGGCACCGGGGGGAGGTCGTAGAGCTCGAACGCATCCGACGCCTCGGGCCCGCCGCGGGCCAGCACCGCGGCGAGCACGCGCTTGCGGTAGTCGTCGGGGTCGAACGCGGGGAGCGCGGTCACCGGCCCGGGTCCCGCCGCCGCTGCCGGCCCAGCTCGGCGCGCTCGCGGGCGACCTCGGCCTGCGAGAGGGTGGCCCCGGTCGTCACGGTGAGCGTCAGGGGCAGCCCGGCGTCGACGTGGGAGGCCGTCACGTGCAGCACGCCGTCGAAGCCCATCTCGAAGCCGACGCGGACCTCGCTGCCCTCGTCGTGACCGGGCGGGATGCCGGTGATCTCCCCGGTGATGAGGACCTTGGCGTCCTCCGGTCGGTCGGACTCCGCCTGCCCCTGCTGCTCCACGACCGTGAGCGCGATCTCCGACTGGTCCGCCCGCACCGTGCCGAAGCTGCGGCTGGTGCGGATGGGCAGCCGGTCGTTGCGGTGCACCAGCCAGCTCGCCGCCAGCCGCCCGGCCGCGCCGTCGACGGCGAGCACGCCGAACCCGCGCGACACCACCGTGTCGACCCGGATCTCGACGGCGCGGCGCACCTGCGCGAGCGGCACGCCGTAGGCCTCGGCGACGCGGCGGCAGGCGTCGTCGAGGTCGCGGTCGGCGGCGGCGTCCAGCGGCTCGCCGTCGCGGAGCCGGCCGCGGGTGCGCAGGTCGGCGGCGACCATGCGCTCCAGCTCCTTCTTCTCCCCGTGCAGCGCGGCGCCCCGGGCGACGGCGAGGTCGGGGTCGTGCAGCCGGGCGTCCAGCCCCAGCTCGCGGCGCAGGGCGGCGGCGACGGCGGGCGTGCGGGAGGCGCCGCCGACGAGCAGCGCCCGGTCGACGCGCGGCACGCCGCGGCGGGCCGCCTCGGCCAGGCAGGCGCGGGTGAGGTCGATCGTGCGGCGCAGCAGCGGCGCCGTCATCTCCTCCAGTGCCGCGCGGGTGAGCACGACGGTGGCGCGGGCGCCGTCGTGGGCGACGACGACCTCGGTGCGGTCGCGGTCGGACAGCTCGTGCTTGGCCCGCTCGGCGGCGAGCACGAGCGCCTGGGCGCCGGCGGAGTCGTCGAGCGGGTCCTCGGCGTGCGGGTGCTGCGCGCAGAACTCCCGCGCGAGGTGCAGGGCGACCCGCTCGTCCCAGTCGGCCCCGCCGAGCTCGTGGTCGCCCTCCACGGCGAGCACGGAGATGCGGCGGTCGGCCAGCTCGATGACGGTGGCGTCGAACGTGCCGCCGCCGAGGTCGTAGACCAGGACGGTCTCGTGCCCGTCGGCCGGGTCCGCCGAGCCGTCGAGCCGGCCGAAGCCGTAGGCCAGCGCGGCGGCGATGGGCTCGGACAGCACGTCGACGACGTCGAGCCCCGCGTAGGTGCCGGCCAGCACGGTGGCGCGGCGCTCCTCGTCGCCGAAGTAGGCGGGCACGGTGATGACCGCGGCCGTCGGCTCCTCGCCGGCGAACGCCGCGTCGGCCACGAGGGCCTTGAGGATCAGCGAGGACACGGCGGGCGCCGACCAGGCGGTGCCGTGGGCGACGAAGCGCCACGCGGCGTCGCCCATCCGGCGCTTCACCAGCGCGCAGACGTGCTCCGGGTCGAGCCGGGCCTCGCGGCGCGCCCCCTCCCCCACGACGTGCTCGCTGGCGGAGGCGAACAGCACCACCGACGGCGTGGTCGGCGCCCCGGACAGGCCGCTGAGCACCTGCGGCCGCCCGTCGGGGCCGGTGCGGGCGATGGCGGAGTTCGTGGTGCCGAGGTCGATCCCGTGGACGGCCACGGCGGGAGGGTAGCGCCGCCCCGCGCGGGGCCCCGCGGACCTCCGGCGGTCAGCGGGGGGCGGTGACGAAGACGTCGAACAGCGCCGGGTCGTAGGCGTGCACCAGGATCGCGAAGATGATCATGTCGAAGGTCAGGTGGACGGTCACCACGTAGGGCAGCGAGCGGGTGCGCTGGAAGATGTAGCCCTGCAGCAGCGCGAACGGGACCGTGAGCAGCGGGCCCCAGCCGCGGTAGCCCAGCTCCCACAGGAACGACACGAAGATCGTCGCCTGCAGCACGTTCGCGGTCCAGAACGGGAAGTGGTGGCGCAGCAGCGCGAACACCGTGCAGATGAAGAACAGCTCGTCCCACAGGCCGACGCCGTTGACGCCGATGAACAGCCGGACGATCTCGTCGGGGGTGTCGACCACCGGCCAGTTCAGGTACGCCCCGCTGCCGAGGAAGTACACCGGCAGGATCAGGTACCCGGCCACCACGACGAGGGCGAGGTAGCCCCACTCCAGGCGGCTCCAGCGGGCCGTCCCGGCCGGGAACCTGATGATGTCCTCGCGCAGCACGAACCGCGAGACGAGGTAGGGCACGGCGACCGCGGCGGTCAGGACGACCGCGAACCGGACCATCCCGGAGTCGCTCAGGTCGGCCTTGAGCGACATCGTGCTGATGATCACCAGGCCGGTGGCGATCAGCGCCAGGTGGCGCAGCAGCAGCCGGTCCAGGAACGCCGCGACGACCAGGCCGGCGCCGAGCAGCGCGTACCCGGCGACGCGCTGGTGCAGGCCGAACAGCGCCACCGCGGACAGCGCGACCAGCGCCGCGGGCAGCACCGTCCACGACAGCGCGGCCGGGGACCGGAGCTCCGCTCCGCCCGTCCGCGGTTCCGCGCTCACCTCGGTCCTCCGATGCGTCCGCCCACGGGATCAGCATGGCCGAGCGGGATCCGCTCGGCCACCTGCCGGCTGTGCCGACCGGTGGTGCGTGATCGTCGGCGGACGGGCGGTCCGGCCCGGCGGGGGGCCGCGGCGCCGGTCTACGGCCGCCGCTGCGGGTCGACCGCCTCCCCGCCGAGGGTCACCCAGTACTCGACCCCGTCGACCAGGAGCCCGTCGCGGACGGTCCAGAACGCGGCGCACCGGTAGGTCGCGTCGGGCGCGACGATCTCGATCTCCGCGGCGGCGGTGCCGGCGTCGCCGGTCACGCGCTGCACCCGCAGGTCGCCCCACGGCTCGGGGTACTCCCGCTGGAGGGCGATGACGCGCTCGCGCCCGGCCAGGCGCTCGTCGGTCGCCGGCATGTGCAGCCGGACGTCGTCGTGCAGCAGACGGGCGGCGGCGGTCCAGTCCCGGTCCTGGTAGAGCTCGTAGAGCCGGCGCACGGCGGCGGTGGGGTGCACCCGACGATGGTGGCAGGAGCGGGCGGCCGGACGCACCGGGTGCCCGCCGCGCCGCCCCGCGGACGGGTGCGGCGGGCACCTCGAGGATCCTGCGCCCGGGACGGGCGCAGGGCTCAGCGCTGGGCCTTGGACCGCAGCATCTCCAGCTCGGCCGTGCCGTGCCAGCGGGCCACGGCGTCGCGGTAGGGCCGCATGTGGTCCCAGATGGTGCGGACGTCGGCGTCCGCGGCCGCCAGCTCCTCGATGAGCGCGTCGGACTCGGTCCGGGCCGCCGCCATCACGTCGTCGGGGAAGGGCAGCGCCTGCGCCCCGGCGGCCTCGATGTTGGCCAGCGACTGCGGCTGGAGCGCGTCGTAGACGCCCATGGTCCGCAGCAGCGTCGTCTCGCCGGCGAGGTCCAGCGCGGTCCGGTACTCCGGCGGCAGCTCGTTCCACGCGTCGAGGCTGATCATCACCTCGAGCATGGCGCCGGGCTCCCACCAGCCGGGGTAGTAGTAGAACGGCGCGGCCTCGCCGAGCCCCAGGCCGTCGTCGTCGAGCGGGCCGACGAACTCGGCGGCGTCCACGGCCCCGGTCTGCAGGGCCTGCGCGATCTCACCGGCCGCGAGGTTCTGGGTGGTGACGCCGAGCCGGCTCATCACCTGGCCGCCCAGGCCGGGGATGCGCATCGTCAGCCCCTGCAGGTCGGCCAGCGACCGGATCTCCCGGTTGAAGAACCCGCCCATCTGGCAGCCGGTGTTGCCGGCGGGCACCCCGATGATGTTGAACCGGTCGGCGTAGAACTGCCGCAGGACGTCCAGCCCGCGGCGCCCGGAGTCGTCGCGGTAGTGGTAGAGCCAGGCGTACATCTGCCGGAACGTCAGCCCGAACGGCACCGAGGTGCTGAACGCGAACGCGGGGCTGCGCCCGATGTAGTAGTAGGCCGCGGTGTGCCCGCAGGGCACCGCGCCCGACTCGACGACGTCGAGGATCTCCAGCGCGCCGGCCACCTCGCCGGCCTGCTGCGGGGTGATGACGAAGTTGCCGCCGGTGAGCCCGGCCACCGTCTGCGCGAACCCGGTGGCGCCGCTGCCGTTCTCCGTCGTGCCGAACAGGCTGACCAGGCCGGCGGGCCAGCTCGTCGGCATGTCCCACTCGACGCTGGGTCCGCCCCCGCCGATCACGCCCCCTTCGCCCGACCCGGGCGCGGCACCGCCGCCGGCCTCGGCGCTGCAGGCGGTGAGCAGGCCGGCGCCGGCGGCCAGGCCGGCGGCGCCGAGGAAGCCGCGTCGGCCCAGCCGGGGCCGGTCCGGGCCGGCGGCCGGTCTGGTGACGTCGTTGTCCATGGGTGTTCCTCTCGATCGGGAGGGCTGGTACGGCTAGATGAGCAGGGTCGCGATCCCCGGGAACACCATGACCAGCACGAGCGCCAGGAGCTGCAGGCCCATGAACGGCAGCGCCCCGAGGTGGATGCTGGACGTGGCGACCTCCGGGGGCTTCACGCTCTGCAGGTAGAACAGCGAGAAGCCGACCGGTGGCGAGATGAACGCGATGTTGAGGTTGATCGCCATCAGCACGGCGAACCAGATGAACTCCGGCTCGGTGAAGCCGAGCGCGAGCATCGCCGGCACGAAGATCGGCACGACGATGAAGGTGATCTCCAGGAACTCCAGGTTGATGCCGAGCAGGAACACCGCGACCATCGCGACGATCACGAAGCCCCACTTGCCGCCCGGCACGGCCGAGAGCCACTCGGCGGCCTGGTCCTGCCCGCCGAGGCGCTCGAAGACCAGCCCGAAGAACGAGGCGGTGAACAGCAGCGTCATCACCAGGACGACGATCCGGGCGGTGGCCTCCGCCGCGGTCCGCAGCAGCGCCCAGTCCAGCCGCCGGTTGCCGGCGGCGATGAGCAGGGCCCCGAACGCACCGATCGCGCCCGACTCCGACGGGGTCGCGATGCCGCCGAAGATGGCGTACAGGACCGCCGCGATCAGGATGAGCGGGGGCAGCAGCGCGACCGACACCTCCCGCGCCAGCGCCACCCCGCTCATGTCGCGTTCGGAGGCGGGCATGGCCGGCGCGGCGTCGGGCCGGCGCCACGCCACCACCAGCACGTAGAGCGCGTACAGCGCGGCCAGCAGCAGGCCGGGCAGCAGCGCGCCCCGGAACAGCCCGAGCACCGAGATCTGCATCTGCTGGGCGAGCAGGATCAGCACCAGGCTGGGCGGCACCAGCTGCGCCAGCGTGCCGGACGCGACGATGACCCCGCCGGCGAGCTTGTGGTCGTAGCCGTAGCGCACCATCGTCGGCAACGACAGCAGCCCCATGACGATGACGGTCGCCGCCACCACGCCGGTGGAGGCGGCCAGCAGCGTGCCGACCACCACCACCGCCACGGCCACGCCGCCGCGGATCGTGCCCATGAGCAGCCCGACCGAGCGCAGCAGGCGGTCGGCGACCCCCGACTGCTCCAGGACCGCCCCCATCAGCACGAAGAACGGGATCGCCAGCAGCGTCTGGTCCGACAGGGTCGGGAACAGCCGCGACGGCAGCAGCGTCAGCTCGCCGAGGCGCAGCTCGCCGGCCGCGACGGCGAGCAGGGTGAACAGGAACGCCGTCGCCGCGAAGGAGAACGCCACCGTGTAGCCGGTGAGCAGCATCCCGATGAACGCGACGAACATGACCAGGCCGAGAAGGGCTCCCAGGTCCACGTACCTCTACTCCACCCTCGGGCGGATGCCGCCCGGGTCGATCCGCGCCAGGTCGTCGCGACCGAGCAGGACGAACACCGACTTGATGATCTCCGCGACGATCTGCAGCGCGAGCAGCACGAGGCCGAGCACGATCACGGCCTTGATCGGGCCGGCCGGGAGCCCGCCGGGGTTGGCCGAGCCCTCCCAGGTCGTCCAGACCTGCCACGTCGGCCAGGCGCCGCCGGAGCGCCGCCCGAGCGCCGTGGCCGAGTACGGCCAGAACACCGACAGGGCGAACACGCAGAACGGCAGGAACAGGCCGGCGTGCAGCACCAGGTCGATCAGCGCGGCCCGGCGCGGGGTGAAGCGCTGCGAGATGAAGTCGACCCGCGGGTTGACCCCCTCCCGCACGGCGTAGCCGATGCCGAGCAGGAACAGCAGGGCGAACCCCTGCCACTGCAGGTCGACCCACGCGTTCGTGACCAGGGTCTGCTGGGTCGCCCGCCCCGTGTAGCGGAGCACGACGTTGAGCAGGCCGATCGCGAACACGAACAGCACCAGGTAGCGGGCGCAGAACCCGCCGATGCCGGAGATCCGCTCGATGACGACGCGGACCGCGGCGAGCGCGCGCAGCCAGAACGGGTCGTCCGGCCGCGGCGCGCCGACGGCGACCACGTGGCTGTCGTGGCTCGTCGAGCGATCGGCGGGGAGCAGGGCACCGTCCGGGTCGCCGGGCGACGGCTCGTCGTCCGGGGGGCGGTGGGCCGGCATGGGCGCTCCTCTCCTGCCGGCCCCGACCGTGTGATCAGCCGCGATCCCGACCGGCGGACTGTGACACACGCCGTGGGGGAGGTCCAGCATGGGACGATCACGAAACGGCTGCTCCGGGCGGCCGTCGGTGGCCACGCCCGGGGGCGGCCCCCGCTACCGGCCGTGACCGGGGGCACCGGACCCACCCGATCGGGGAGCCCCGCCCTCCCGGGGTCCCCGTCCGTCGCGCAGCGGTCCGCCGGGGACCGTCAGCCCACCTGCGCCATGACCTCGTCGGACACGTCGAAGTTGGCGTAGACGTTCTGCACCTCGTCGGAGTCCTCGAGGGCGTCGATGAGCTTGAAGACCTTCTTCGCACCCTCGGCGTCCAGCGGGATCTGCATGGACGGCAGGAACGTGGGGTCGGCCGAGTCGTACTCGATGCCGGCCTCCTGCAGCGCGGTGCGGACCGGGATCAGGTCGGTGGCCTCGGAGACGACCTCGAAGCTCTCGCCGAGGTCGTTGACCTCCTCCGCACCGGCGTCCAGCACGGCCGTGAGCACGTCGTCCTCGCTCAGCCCGGCCTTCGGGACGATCACCACGCCCTTGCGGGTGAACAGGTAGGACACCGAGCCGGGGTCGGCCATCTGGCCGCCGTTGCGGGTCATCGCGATGCGGACCTCGGTCGCGGCCCGGTTGCGGTTGTCGGTGAGGCACTCGATGAGCACGGCGACCCCGCCCGGGCCGTAGCCCTCGTAGGTGATCGTCTGGTAGTCCGCGCCGCCCGCGTCCGCGCCCGACCCGCGCTTGACGGCGCGGTCGATGTTGTCGTTGGGCACCGAGCTCTTCTTCGCCTTCTGGATGGCGTCGAACAGGGTCGGGTTGCCGTCGGGGTCACCGCCGCCGGTGCGCGCGGCCACCTCGATGTTCTTGATCAGCTTCGCGAACATCTTGCCGCGGCGGGCGTCGATGACGGCCTTCTTGTGCTTGGTGGTTGCCCATTTGGAGTGGCCGCTCATGGGCGACGAGCCTACAGCGCGCAGGGAGCGGGCCAGGTGGGGCGCCGTGGCCGCCGCCCCCGCACCCCCTGCGCCCGCTCATCGCAGCGGGGTGACACCGCTCCGATCCAGTCGCAGCGGTGTCACCCCGCTGCACGACGGGCGGAGGGCGGGTTGTGCACCAGTTCGCCCGAACGGCCACGGGGGTGGGGGGCCGGGTCGCATGCTCGTCCCGTGCGACGAGGAGCGTGGGCGGTCGGGCCGGGTTGGGCGGCGGTGCGCGCCGCCGCCGTCCACGATGTGATCCGGGCGGCGAGGTTGGTCGAGTCGGGGGTGCCGGAGTCCACCGTCTACGCCCGGTGCCGGCCCGGCGGTCCCTGGCAGCTGCTGCTGCCCGGGACCGTCCTGCTGAGCAGCGGCACCCCGACGAGCGACCAGCTCGTGGCGGCCGCGCTGCTCTACGCCGGGGACGGCGCGCTGGTGACCGGTCTGGTGGCGGCCCGGCGGCACGGCGTGCGACGCGGACCCGCACCGGGCGGCACCGTCCACGTCCTCGTGCGCCACGACGACCAGCCGGCCAGCCGCGGGCACGTCGTGGTCGAGCGGACCCGCCGGATGCCGCTCCCGGTGCACCGGCGCGGGGTGCCGCTGGCTCCGGTCGCCCGCGCGGTCGTCGACGCCGCCCGGCGCCTCGGCGACCCCCGGGAGGTCGTCGAACTGCTCGCCGACGCCGTGCAGCGCGGCCTCTGCACGGTGGTGGACCTCTGCGCCGAGGTCGAGGCGGCGCAGCGCCAGGGCACCGCGGTGCCGAGGGCGCTGCTCCGCGACGTGAGCGCGGGAGCCCGGTCGGCGGCCGAGAGCGACGCCCGGCGGCTGTGGCGGAGCACCGGTCTGCCCGAGCCCTGGTGGAACGCACCGGTGCATCTGCTGGACGGGACACCGCTCGGGATCGCCGACGCCTGGTGGGACGACGTCGCGCTCGCCTGGGAGATCAACTCCTTCACCTGGCACCTCAGTCCCGAGCACTACGCCCGCGAGCAGGCGAAGTCGGCCCGCTTCACGGCGGCCGGTGTGCCGGTCCTGCCCACGATCCCGACCCGGCTGCGCGACGAGCGCGGCACGGTGATCGACGAGCTGCGGTCGGCGTACGGGGAGGCCGCCCGGCGCCCGCGCCCCGGGGTGCGGGCTCTCCGCCCCTCCTCCGTCGTAGCGGGGTGACACCGCTCCGATCCGGTCGCAGCGGTGTCACCCCGCTGCAGCACGTGTGTGCGTCAGGCGCGGGCGGGAGCCGTGCGGACCAGGTCGCAGAACAGGGCGTGCACCCTCCGGTCGCCCGTCAGCTCCGGATGGAACGCCGTGGCCAGCACCGCGCCCTGGCGCACGGCCACGGCGCGGCCGGCGGCGGCGCCCGTGGCGGTGCCGGACGCGGTGCGGGCCGGGACGCTGGCCAGCACCTCGACGTCCGGGCCCGCGGCCTCGACCCAGGGCGCGCGGATGAAGACCGCCCGCACCGGGCCGCCGGCCACACCCGCGACGGGCAGGTCGGTCTCGAAGGAGTCGACCTGGCGGCCGAAGGCGTTGCGGCGCACCACGACGTCGAGCCCGCCGAGCTGCTGCTGGTCGGGCCGGCCGTCGCGCACCTCGCGGGCGAGCAGGACCAGGCCCGCGCACGACCCGTAGACGGGCAGGCCGGCGGCGATGCGGGCGCGCAGCGGGTCGAGCAGGTCGAACACCCCGAGCAGGCGGCTCATCGTCGTCGACTCCCCGCCGGGCAGGACCAGCCCGTCGACGGCGGCCAGCTCGGCCGGGCGGCGCACCGGCACGGGCCGCGCGCCGCAGGCCGCCAGCGCGGTGAGGTGCTCGCGGACGTCGCCCTGCAGGGCCAGCACGCCGATCACGGGCTCCACGCCGAGCCACGGTAGTCGGGCCGCCGCAGCGGACGGGAAGTGACCGCTGCGGCCCCTAGCGTCGACGGCATGCAGATGAAGCTGGAAGTCGCCTCCCTCCCCGTCACCGACGTCGACCGCGCGAAGGCCTTCTACGTCGAGCAGGTCGGGTTCGTCGCCGACCACGACCAGCGCGTGTCCGACGAGGTCCGGTTCGTGCAGCTCACCCCACCGGGCTCGGCCTGCTCGGTGGTGCTCGGCGAGGGCATCGTGCGCATGCCCCCGGGCACGCAGGAGCTGATGGTCGTCGTCGAGGACGCCGATGCCGCCCGGGCGGAGCTCGCGGGCCGCGGCGTGCCGGTCACCGAGGTCGACGAGCAGGACTGGGGCCGGTTCGTCCACTTCCGCGACCCCGACGGCAACTCCTGGACGCTGCAGCAGCTGCCGGTCAGGTAGCGGCCCGCCGCACGGCCTCGGCGACGGCGGGGGCCACGGTCGCGTCGAACACGCTCGGCACGATGAAGCTGGGGTTGGGCTCGGCGACGACGTCCGCGATCGCCGCCGAGGCCGCCAGCAGCATCGCGTCGGTGATGTCGCGGGCCTGCGCGTCGAGCAGCCCCCGGAACACCCCGGGGAACGCGAGCACGTTGTTGATCTGGTTCGGGTAGTCCGAGCGCCCGGTCGCGACGACCGCGGCGTGCTGCAGCGCCACGGCCGGGTCGACCTCCGGGTCGGGGTTGGCCAGGGCGAACACGATCGCGTCGTCGGCCATGGTGGCGAGCTCGGCGGCGCCGAACAGGTCCGGCGCCGAGACCCCGACGAAGACGTCGGCGCCGCGCAGCGCGTCGGCGAGGCCGCCGGTGACCCCGTCGGCGTTGGTCATCGCCGCGATGGAGACCAGGTTGTCGTCCATCCCGGGCCGGTCGGGGTGCACGATCCCGTCGATGTCGACGGCGAGCACGTCACCGGGCTTGCCCGTCGCGAGCAGGCGGATGATCGCCGAGCCCGCCGCGCCGACGCCGCAGACGACGACGCGGCACTCGGAGAGCTCCTTGCCGACGACGCGCAGGGCGTTGCGCAGCGCACCGAGCACGACGACGGCGGTGCCGTGCTGGTCGTCGTGGAAGACGGGGATGTCGAGCATCCCGCGCAGCCGCCGCTCGATCTCGAAGCAGCGCGGCGCGGCGATGTCCTCCAGGTTGATCCCGCCGTAGGCGGGGGCGAGGACCTGGACGGTCCGGATGATCTCCTCGGTGTCCTGGGTGTCGAGCGCGACCGGCCACGCGTCGACGCCGGCGAACCGCTTGAACAGCGCCGCCTTGCCCTCCATGACGGGCATCGCCGCGGCCGCGCCGAGGTTGCCCAGCCCGAGCACGGCGGACCCGTCGGTGACGACGGCGACCGTGTTGCGCTTGATCGTCAGGCGCCGGGCGTCCTCGGGGTTGGCCGCGATGGCCTGGCAGATCCGGGCGACGCCGGGGGTGTAGGCCCGGGACAGGTCGTCGCGGTTGCGCAGGCTGACCTTGGACTCCACCGACAGCTTCCCGCCCAGGTGCAGCAGGAACGTCCGGTCGGAGACCTTGCGGACGTGCACCCCGGGCAGCGCCTCCAGCGCCGCGGTGATCTCCCCCGCGTGCGCCTCGTTCAGCGCGTTGCAGGAGATGTCGACCACCAGCGTCGCGCTCGCGCCCTCCACGACGTCGAAGGCGGTGACGACGCCGCCGACCCGCCCGACCGCCATCGTGAGGTCGCCCGCCGCACTGGCCGAGGCCGGCACCTCGACGCGGGCGGTGATCGCATAACCGGGACCCGGGACAGCCACGCCGGAACCCTACCCACGCCCCAGGGCCGGGCCGCGCGGTGATCCGCCCGCCGGGCGCGGACGGGCGGGCGTCCGTGACGCGCACGACACCGGCGCCGCGCCGCGCGGGAGTAGCGTGCGGCCGGTGCAGCGACGCGCGGCCGGGCGACCCGTGGTCCTGCGCCTGTGGACCGCCGTGTTCGTGGTCGCCTTCGGCACCAACGTGCCCACCCCCCTGCTGCTGGTCTACCGCGACGAGCTCGGGCTCCCGCCGGCCGCGCTGACCGGGGCGTTCGCCGTCTACGCCGCGGGGCTCGTGCCGGCGCTGCTGCTGGCCGGGCCGGCGTCGGACCGGTTCGGGCGCCGCCCGGTCGTGGTGCCGTTCGTGGTGCTGTCGGTGGCCACGTCGCTGCTGTTCCTCGGCGCCGGGTCGTCGGTGGTGCTGCTTTTCGTGTGCCGGTTCCTGCAGGGCGCGGTGTCGGGCGTGGTGTTCAGCGTGGGCACGGCCTGGCTGGGCGAGCTGATCGGCGACCCCGCCCGCGCGGCCCGGTTCACCACCGCCGCCCTGGGGGGCGGGTGGGCGATCGGGCCGCTCGTCTCGGGCCTGCTGGCGCAGTGGCTGCCGCTGCCGACGGTGCTGCCCTACCTCGTCCACGTCGCGCTGATGGCCGTCGGGCTGGCGCTGCTCCCCCGCGTCCCCGAGACGCTCACGACCCGCCGCGCGGGCCCGCTGCTCGACCTCGGGGTGCCCGTCGGCACCCGGCGGGCCTTCTGGCTGGTTGTGCTGCCGGTGGCCGTGGGGGTGTTCACGTTCCCGTCCACGGCGGTGACGGTGCTGCCGCTGCTGCTCACCCCGGCGATGCCGCGGATCGCGGTGGCGATCACCGGGCTGACGGCCGGGGTCACGCTGCTGACCGGCGTGTTCGCCCAGCCGCTGGGGCGCCGGCTGGGGGCGGTGACGGCGGGACCGGTCGGGCTCGGGCTCGGCGCCGTCGGGCTGGGGCTGGCCCTGCTCGGCCTGGGCGTGTCCGCGCCGGCGGCGCAGGTGGCGGTGCTGGTGCCGGTGGCGCTGATCCTGGGCGTCGCCTACGGGCTGTGCCTGGCGGCGGGCCTGACGATGGTGGGCCAGCTGGCCGCCGCCGACGCCCGCGGCGCGCTGACCGGCACGTTCTACGCCTGCGCCTACCTCGGCTTCGGGGTGCCGCTGCTGCTCGCGCTGCTCGGCGGGGACGCCGGGTTCGCCGGGCCGCTGGCCGGCCTGGCCGTCGTCGTGGCCGCCGCGGCGGTGCTGCTGGCCCTGCCGGCGAGCCGCCGGCTGGTCACCGCCGCGCGCTCGACCGCGTGACACCGGCGATCGTGCGGGCCAGCACGGCGAAGGACAGGTCGAGCGCGGGGCGGGCGCCGAGCCACCACACCTGCCCGGCGAGGCCGCGCGGCCGGAACGCCACCCGCTGCACGTAGCGGCTGCGGTCCGGGCCCGCGGGCTCGACCCGCAGCACGCAGCGCAGCGACCCCGGCAGGCTCGCGTCGGCGCGCAGGCCCAGCACGCGGCCGGGCTCGACGTGCTCGACCCGCCACAGGTCCACGGCCGCGCCGGGGACGAGCCGGTCGGGCGGCGGCCCGGCGCGGCGCCCGCCGAGCAGCGCGCGCAGGCCCGGCACGGTGGCGCGGCGCAGGTCCCGCTCCAGCACCGACCACAACGCGGCGGCGGGGGCGGCGACGTCCTCGACGTGCTCCAGGCGCCGCACGGGCGGCTCCGGATCGGTCGGGCCCGGCCCGGCCGCCCCCTCCCCGGCCAGCGCGCGGCGGACGGCCTCGGCGTAGGGCACGGGACCGCCGGGCGGCGGGCCGGTGGGCGGGTCGCCGTCGGCGACGAGGTCGTGGGCGATCGACTCCAGCAGCGGCCCCGCGAGCTCGCGGCCCACCGGGGTCAGGGCGGCGACAGCCCGGGCGGTGAGCCGCGGCGCGGACACCGGCAGCGGCACGACGACCGGCCGGGTCCGCCCCGCGACCTGTGCGAACACGGTCACCAGCTCGCGGTAGGCCAGCACGTCGGCGCCCCCGACGTCGAAGGCGCCGTGGACGTCGGCGGGCAGGGCCAGGGCGGCGGTGAGGTGGTGCAGCAGGTCGTCGATCCCGATGGGCTGGACGCGGTTCCAGGTGCGGTCGGGCAGCGGCAGCACCGGCGCGAGGCCGACCAGGTGGCGGATCATCTCGAAGCCCGCGGAGCCCGCCCCCACCACCATCCCGGCCCGCAGCACCGCGGTGGGCACGGACCCGGCGAGCAGCACCTCACCGGTGGCGCGCCGCGAGGCGAGGTGCGGCGAGGCCTCCGGGCCGGCCGGCTGGAGCCCGCCGAGGTAGACCAGGCGGCGCACCCCCGTCGCGGCGGCCGCGCCGGCCAGCGCCTCGGCGGCGCGGCGCTCCCGCTGCGCGAACCCCGGACCGTCCATGGCGTGCACGAGGAACACCACGGCGTCGACGCCCGCGCACGCGTCCCGCACGGCCGCGGCGTCGGCGGCGTCCCCGGTGCGGGCGTCGACCGTCTCCGCCCACGGGAGCCGGGCCAGCTTGGTCGGGTCGCGGACCAGCACGCGCACGGCGTGCCCGTCGGCGAGCAGCCGGGGGACGAGCCGCGAGCCGACGTAGCCGGTCGCACCGAGGACGAGGCAGTGCACGGCACCCAGCCTGCCCCGGATCGGCCGGCCCCGCGGCCCGGGACGGTCCGGCTCAGGGCAGCCCGAGGGCGCGCAGACCCGCCGTCGTGGCGGCCGCCAGCACCACCACCAGCAGGAACGGCACCCGCCACCAGGCCGCCGCCACCCCGACGACCACGCCGAGCGCGCGCGACCAGCCCGCGAACCCGCCGTCCTGCGTGAGCCAGGCCGTCGCGGCCAGCGCGACGAGCAGGGCGGTGGCGCCCAGGTCGATGCGGTCGGCGACGGCCGGGGACAGCCGCAGCCGGTCGCCCAGGACCAGCCCGGCCAGGCGGGTGGCGTAGATCCCGGCGGCCAGCACCAGGACGGCGGTCCAGGTCACGGCCCGCGCCGCCCGGCCGCCGCCACCCCGAGCAGCCCGGCGAGCACCGGGAGCCCGGCGGGCAGGAACGGGGTCGCCACCAGCGCCGCGACCGCCCCGGCCGCCCCGGCCCGCCGGGTCCGGACCTCCCGCCGGGCCGGCCCGCGCAGGGCGGGGAGCAGCAGCGCCGCCAGCGCGGCCGGGAAGGCGGCGTCCACCCCGAACGCGGCGGCGTCGGGCACCGCCGCCCCGGCCAGGTGCCCGACGAGCGTGCCCGCCGTCCAGAACGCGACCAGCGCGACCCCGCAGGCCCAGTAGGCGGCGCGGCCCCGGTCACCGGGCCCGCGGGCGCGGGAGAACGCGACGACCTCGTCGATCAGCAGGTGCGCGCCGAGCAGCCGGGCGGGCCAGGACCGGCCGACGACCGGCGCCATCGCCAGCCCGTAGGGCAGGTGCCGCGCGCCCAGCAGCAGCCCGCCGAGCACCGCGGGCACGAGGCCGCCGCCGGCCGCCACGACGCTCACCGCGAGGAACTGCGACCCGCCCGACAGCACCAGCACCGACAGGCCCAGGGCCAGCGGCAGCGACACCCCCGCGGCCGCGGCGAGCGCGCCGAACGACAGCCCCACGATGCCGACGGCGGCGGTCAGGGCGACGAGGTCGCGGACGTCGTCGCGGGTCAGTGTTCGATGCAGCGAACGCACGTCCACTAGACTGGACACTCCCCCGCTGTTCGTCAAGCCGAACGAGGAGACCGATGAGCCGAACGGCACCGCTCGCGACGATCTCCGCCGCCCTGCGCCGGGAGCGCGAGCGCCTCGGCGTCTCGCTCGGCGAGCTGGCCCGCCGGGCCGGGGTGGCGAAGTCGACGCTGTCGCAGCTGGAGGCGGGCAGCGGCAACCCGAGCCTGGAGACGCTCTGGGCGCTGGCCGTCGCGCTCGACGTCCCGTTCAGCCGCCTGGTCGACACGCAGGTGGCGCCCGTGCACGTGATCCGCGCGGGCGAGGCGCCCGCGGTGCGCTCGGACCACGCGCCGTTCACGTGCACCCTGCTCGCCGCCTGCCCGCCCGGGGCGCGGCGCGACCTGCACGTCGTCACCGGCGAGCCGGGCGCGGCCAAGCGCGCGCACGCCCACATCCCCGGGGCCACTGAGCACTTCCTCGTGACGGCCGGGCGCTGGCGCACCGGGCCGGACGGCCAGGAGGTGGAGCTGGCGGCGGGCGACTACGTCCGGTTCCCCGGCGACGGCGAGCACGTCTACGAGGCGCTGGCCCCGGGCTCGACGGCGCTGCTGGTGATGGAGTACGTCTGAGCGGGCCGGGTCACCAGCCGCGGGCGGCGTAGCGCTGCGACTCCGGCAGCGTGTCGATGCCGATGCCGACCATCGCCTCGCCCAGCCCGCGCGAGACCTTCGCGATCACGTCGGGGTCGTCGAAGAACGTCGTCGCCTTCACGATGGCCGCCGCGCGCTGCGCCGGGTCGCCGGACTTGAACACCCCCGAGCCGACGAAGACGCCCTCGGCGCCGAGCTGCATCATCATCGCCGCGTCCGCCGGGGTGGCGATGCCGCCCGCGGTGAACAGCACGACGGGCAGCCGCCCGGCCGCGGCGACCTCGCGGACCAGCTCCACCGGCGCCCGCAGCTCCTTCGCCGCGACCCACAGCTCGGCCTCGTCCAGCGTCGCGAGCCGGCGGATCCCCGAGCGGATCGCGCGCATGTGCCGGGTGGCCTCGACGACGTTGCCGGTGCCGGCCTCGCCCTTGGAGCGGATCATCGCCGCGCCCTCGGAGATGCGCCGCAGCGCCTCGCCGAGGTCGGTCGCGCCGCACACGAACGGGACGGTGTAGGCCCACTTGTCGATGTGGTGGGCCTCGTCGGCCGGGGTGAGCACCTCGGACTCGTCGATGTAGTCGACCCCCAGGCTCTGCAGCACCTGCGCCTCGACGAAGTGCCCGATGCGGGCCTTCGCCATGACCGGGATCGACACCGCCTCCACGATCCCGGTGATCATGTCGGGGTCGCTCATCCGGGCGATGCCGCCCTGCGCGCGGATGTCGGCGGGCACCCGCTCCAGCGCCATGACGGCGACGGCGCCCGCGTCCTCGGCGATCCGCGCCTGCTCGGGGTCGACCACGTCCATGATCACACCGCCCTTGAGCATCTCGGCCATGCCGCGCTGGACGCGGGCGGTGCCGGTGGTGCCCGGGGTGGGGCGGAGGGCTCGGGGGACGCCACGGCGGGTCCTTCCTCGGGGGGTCAGGTCACCGCGGAGCCTACGTCCGCCGGATGCTCCCCGGCGGCGATCCGCGTCACGGTGACCCGTCCGTCCGGCGGGGCCCCGGGTCCCCCGCCCGGCGGTACGGCGAACTCGGCGTAGAGCGGCACGGGGGCGGTGCCGGCCAGGCGGAACCAGCGGACGAGCCGGCGGCGGCGCAGCGCGAGGGCGTCGCGGACCGCGTCGTTGTGGACGGTCCGGCCGAGCACGGCGAGCTGCTCGGCGTCGGCGAGCTCGGCGCGCAGCGGCGGGGGCAGCGCGCTCCGGTCGAGCCGGGCCAGCGCCGCCCCGAGCGCGTTCTCGACGTCCTCCCGGTCGCCGTCCCACGGCCGCCCCGCGCGGGCGAGCGCCGCGTCGGCGGGGAGCGCGGCGCCCGCGGCCCGGGCGGCGCGCGCCCGCCGGGCCAGCGCGGCGTCCAGGGCGGCGCGCGCCGCGTCGAGGCGCTGGTGCAGGCGGTGCAGCCGCCGCACCCGCGCCCGGGTCGTGAGCACGACCAGCGCGAGCACGACGAGCCCGACGACGAGCGGCCCGGCGGCCGGGGACCCGATCAGGGGGGTCATCCGGCCCGCCGGGCCGGGGTCGCCGCGACGGCGGCCCGGTAGACCTGCTCGACCTGCGCGGCGACCGCCGGCCAGGCGAAGACCGCCGCCCGCTCCCGACCGGCCGAGGCGAGCGCGGCCCGGCGGGCGGGGTCGTCGAGCAGGGCGCCCAGCTCGCGGGCCAGCGCCGCGCCGTCGCCGACGGGGAACAGCGCGCCGGCGCCGCCGAGCACGGCCCGGAAGGCGTCCAGGTCGGCGGCCAGCACCGGCGCCCCCGCGGCGAGCGCCTCGGTGAGCACCATCCCGAAGCTCTCGCCCCCGGTGTGCGGGGCCACCAGCACCCGCACGGCGCGCAGCGCGGCCGCCTTCGTGGCGTCGTCGACGGCGCCGAGCACGTCGAGGCGCCCGGCCAGCGGGCCCGCCGCCCGGCGCAGCGCGGCCGCGTCACCGCGCCCGACGACGACCACCCGCAGGTCGGGGCGGTGCGGGGCGAGGCGGGCCAGGGCGTCGAGCAGCACCGGCATGCCCTTGCGCGGCTCGTCGAAGCGCCCGACGAACCCGACCGCCTCGCCGCGCAGGGGCAGCACGGGCCCGGTCGCGAACGCGGCGGTGTCGACGCCGTTGGGGATCTCGACGGCGTCGCCGCCCAGGTGGCGCACCTGCACGCGCCGCGCCGACGGCGACACCGCGATCCGCGCGGTGACCTTCTCCAGCAGCGGCACGAGCAGCCCGCCCAGGGCCGCGAGCGCCCGGGACCGCTCGGTGGCGGTGTGGAAGGTGACGACGACGGGCCCGGTCGCGGCGAGCAGCGCGAGCACCGACAGGCTCGGGCTGGTCGGCTCGTGGACGTGCAGCACGTCGAAGCGCGCAGCCGCGCCGTCGCGCAGCCAGCGGTGCACCCGCCCCAGCGCCACCGGCCCGAACCGCACCCGCGCCACCGACCCGTTGTAGGGCACGGGCACCGCCCGCCCGGCGCGGGTGACGAAGTCCGGGACCGGGCCGGTGGCGGGGGCGAGGACGTCGACGGCGTGCCCGCGCCGGCGCAGCTCGCGGGCCAGGGCGAGCACGTGGGCCTGCACCCCGCCGGGCGCGTCGAGCGAGTAGGGGCAGACGATCCCGATCCTCACGGCGTCAGATCCTCACGGTGTCAGATCCTCGCGCCGTCACCGGGGCTGGAGCATGTGCCAGTCCTGCGGCACCCGCGCGAGCAGCGGCCCGAACGCGTCGGCGAGCCCCTGCACGGCCGGCCGCACCGCCGCGCGGTCGGGCACCGGCACCGGCGGGGCGATGTCGACGGCCCACGCGTCGGGGGTGAACGAGGGCACGACGGGCAGCAGCACCGCGCCGGTGGCCGCGGCCAGGCGGGCCGCGCCGGCGGGCAGGCGGGCGGGGGCGCCGAGGAAGGTGACGTCCACGCCGGAGGCGGACAGGTCGACGTCGGACACCAGGCACACCACCCCGCCGCGGCGCAGCCGCCCGTGCAGGGCCCGGTAGGCGCGCGCCCCGTCGTCGGCGGACACCACCTCGAACCCGAGTCGCTCCCGGTAGGCGACGAACCGCCGGTAGAGGCCCTCGGGCCGCAGCCGGGCGGCGACGGTGGTGAACGACGGCTCGTGCCCGGCGGCGCGCAGCGCCTCCACCAGCCAGATCCCGGCGACGTCCCAGTTGCCGCTGTGGGTCAGCGCGACGACGACGCCCCGGCCGCGCCCCAGCGCCTCGAAGATCGGGGCGGCCCCGCGGACGTGCGGGTCCATCGCCGCGTGCACCCGCCGCGGGTCCATCGCGGGCAGCCGGAACACCTCGCACCAGTAGCGGGCGTAGCTGCGCAGCCCGGCGTGCACCAGCGCGTCGAGCTCGGCGGGGCCGGCGTCGGGCACGAGCAGGGCCAGCGCGTCGCGCAGGCGGCGCGCGCCCGGCCCGTTCCGCCGCGCGGCCAGGTCGGCCCCCGCCCGGAACAGCCCGTGCGCGACGCCCGGCGGCAGCGCCCGCACCCCGCGCCAGCCGGCGGCGTAGGCGAGCGGGAGGGACCGGGAGACGGCGGCGGAGACGGCGCCGGACACGGCGCCCGGGACGAGCCGGTCGCTCACCGCGGGCCGGGCTCCTGCGCGGCCGCGCTGCGGCGCACCTGCACGACGCGCTGCCCGAAGGTCCACAGCGACGCGGCGGCGAGCAGCCACAGGGCGACCGCGAGCGCGTAGGGCACGCCCAGGCCCTCCAGCCCCGTGCCGACCAGCGCGATGATGAGGCGCTCGGCGCGCTCGACGAGCCCCCCGTCCGCCGACAGCCCGGCCCCCTCGGCGCGCGCCTTCACGTACGACACGAGCTGCCCGGCCACCAGGCAGACCAGCGCGGCCACCCCGACCAGGCGCTGCTCCCCCGCCCCGAGCGCCCACCAGGTCAGGGCGGCGAACAGGGCGCCGTCGGCGAGGCGGTCGCCGGTGGAGTCGAGGACCGCCCCGAACGCGGTGGAGCGCCCGCGGGCGCGGGCCATCGCGCCGTCGACGAGGTCGAGCAGCACGAAGAAGGTGATGACGACCGTGGCGGTGAACAGCTCGCCCCGCGGCAGGAACCACACCGCCGCCGCGACGGTGCCGAGCGTGCCGATCACCGTGACGGCGTCGGGGGCGACGCCGCGCGCGACCAGCCAGCGGGCGATCGGCCCGGTGACGCGGTCGGTGTGCACGCGGGCGAAGAGGTTGAGCATCGCGCTCCCGGGAGGGTGGTCGGTCCGCCGACCAGCCTATCCGCGTTCGTCGGCGGGGTGCTCCCAGGCCGCTGCGAGCAGGTCGCGGGTCTCGGTGAGCAGCTGGGGGATGACCTTGGTCTGCCCGATCACGGCGATGAAGTTGGCGTCCCCGCCCCAGCGCGGGACGACGTGCTGGTGCAGGTGGTCGGCCAGCGACCCGCCCGCCACCGCGCCCAGGTTGAGCCCGACGTTGAACGCGTGCGGCGCCGCCACCCGACGCACCGTCCGCACGGCGTGCTGGGTCACCGTCATCAGCTCGGTCGCCTCGACGGCGGAGAGGTCCTCCAGCTCGGCGACGTGGCGGTAGGGCAGCACCATCAGGTGCCCCGGGTTGTAGGGGTGCAGGTTGAGCACGGCGTAGACGGTGGCCCCGCGGTGCACCACGAGCCCCTCGTCGTCCGACATCGACGGGATGCGGCAGAACGGGCACCCCTCCGCGCCGGCCTCCTTGATGTAGGCCAGCCGGTGCGGCGTCCAGAGCCGGCGGAAACCGTCCGGCGTGCCGACGCCGTCGCGCGGTTCCAGGTCCGGGGAGTCCGGCGCGTCGGCGGGTCGGGCGTCCATGGGCGCCGATCCTAGGCCGACCGCACGCCCCCGACCTCGCGCGACTCCCCGTCCCGCTCCGCAGCCCGCACACACCTCCCGGTCCTCGCACACGAGGTGGGACCCGTGTGCGGGGACCGGTTCCCGTGTGCGAGCGGCTACGCCGGGAGGAGGTCGGCCGTCGGGTTCGCGTTCTCCCGCCGCGCGATCCAGGACGTGATCAGCTCGACCGCGTCGGCGACGGGGACGCCGTTGCGCTGCGTGCCGTCGCGGAACCGGAAGCTCACCGCGCCCGCCTCGGCGTCGCGGGCGCCCAGCAGCAGCTGGAAGGGCACCTTCTGCAGCGTGTGGGTGCGGATCTTCTTCTGCATGCGGTCGTCGGAGTCGTCGACCTGGACGCGCACGCCGGCGGCGCGCAGGGCGGCGGCCACCTCCGTGACGGCGGGCAGCTGCTCGTCGGTGACCGGGATCGCGACGACCTGCACCGGCGCCAGCCAGGCGGGGAAGGCGCCGGCGTAGTGCTCGGTGAGCACGCCGAAGAACCGCTCGATGGACCCGAACAGCGCCCGGTGGATCATGATGGGGCGCTGCCGGGACCCGTCGGGCGCGGTGTACTCCAGGCCGAAGCGCTCCGGCAGCATGAGGTCGACCTGGATGGTCGACATCTGCCAGTGCCGCCCGATGGCGTCCTTGGCCTGCACGCTGATCTTCGGCGCGTAGAACGCGGCACCGCCCGGGTCGAGCACGAGGTCCAGCCCGGTCGCCGCGGCCGCCTCGCGCAGGGCGTCGGTGGCGCGCTCCCAGTCCTCGTCGCTGCCGATCGACTTCTCCGGGTTGCGGGTCGACAGCTCCAGGTAGAAGTCGTCGAGGCCGTAGTCGCGCAGCAGGTCGAGCACGAAGGCCAGCAGCGAGCGGATCTCGTCCTGCATCTGCTCGGGCGTGCAGTAGATGTGGGCGTCGTCCTGGGTGAAGCCGCGGGCGCGGGTCAGCCCGTGGATCACGCCCGACTTCTCGTACCGGTACACCGTGCCGAACTCGAACAGCCGCAGCGGCAGCTCCCGGTAGGACCGGCCGCGCGACCGGAACACCAGGTTGTGCATGGGGCAGTTCATCGGCTTGAGGTAGTAGTCCTGCCCGGGCTTGCGGACGGTGCCGTCCTCGTTGCGCTCGGCGTCGAGCTGCATGGGCGGGTACATGCCCTCGGCGTACCAGGCGAGGTGGCCGGAGGTCTCGAACAGCTGGCCCTTGGTGATGTGGGGGGTGTTGACGAACTCGTAGCCCGCCTCCTCGTGGCGGCGGCGCGAGTAGTCCTCCAGCTCGCGGCGGACGATCCCGCCCTTGGGGTGGAACACCGCCAGCCCCGAGCCGATCTCGTCGGGGAAGGAGAACAGGTCCAGCTCGGCGCCCAGGCGGCGGTGGTCGCGCCGCTCGGCCTCGGCGATGCGCTCCAGGTGCGCGTCGAGGGCCTCCTGGGACTCCCACGCCGTGCCGTAGATGCGCTGGAGCTGCGGGTTGTCCTCGCTGCCCCGCCAGTACGCGGCCGCGGAGCGGGTGAGCTTCACCGCCGGGATGAACTTCGTGGTGGGCAGGTGCGGGCCGCGGCACAGGTCCGACCAGACGGTCTCGCCGGTGTGGGCGTGCACGTTGTCGTAGACCGTCAGCTCGCCCGAGCCGTCGACCTCCACGACGTCGTCCGGCGCGGAGCCCTTGAGGTCGATCAGCTCCAGCTTGTACGGCTCGTCGGCGAGCTCCTTGCGGGCCTCGTCGAGGGAGTCGAACCGGCGCCGGGAGAACCGCTGGCCCGCCTTGATGATCTTCTTCATCGCGGACTCGAGCTTCTGCAGGTCCTCGGGCGTGAACGGCTCGGCGACGTCGAAGTCGTAGTAGAAGCCGTCGGTGATCGGCGGGCCGATGCCGAGCCTGGCGTCCGGGCGCAGCTGCTGGACGGCCTGGGCGAGCACGTGCGCGGCGGAGTGCCGGATGACGCTGCGCCCGTCGTCGGTGTCGGCGGCGACCGGCTCGACCTCGACGTCGGCCTCGGGGGCCCAGGCGAGGTCGCGCAGGACGCCCTCGGGGTCGCGGACGACGACGACGGCGGACGGCCCGGTCGTCGCGCCCCCCGCCTCCCGGACGGCGGTCCCCGCCGTCGTCCCGGCGGGCACCCGGACGGGGGCGGACGCGGGCGGGGGTGCGGACGCGGACACTGACGGCCTCCAGGGCGGGGGTGCGGACGGAGCGGGACGTGCGGGTCCGATGCTAGAGGGGCCGGTCACGGCCTTTCCGCCCGCGTCGATCCGCCCGGGCCGCCCGGGCGGGCGGCGTCGGGGGGCCGGGGCGCGGTCAGCGACCGCGCCCGCCTCCGTCCGCGGGCGGGGGCGGGGCGGGCGGCAGCGCCGCCGGCGGCAGCGCCCGGGGCCCCGTCGGCGGGGGCAGGGCCGCGGGCGGGGCCGGGCCGCTCGGCGGGGGCGCGGCGACCGGCGGTCGGCCGCCGGGCGGGTCGACCGGGCGGAGCCGGCGCACCACGGGCGCGGGCGCCTCCAGCGCCGCGGCGGGCGACCGCGCGGCCCCGGGGGGCGGGCCCCCGGCCCGGACGCCGGGCAGGAGCGCCATCGCCGGGTCGGCCGCAGCCGGGACCGGTCGGCCGGCGGCGGAGCCCCCCGGACCGGGCGACCGCAGCGGGGGCGGCGCGAGCAGCGGGGCGGCGGACGGCGCGGTCCCGAGCCGGGCGCGGTCGGGCGGAGGAGCCCCGGGCCGGCGACCCGGCGCCGGATCCGTCGGTGGCCCGGTGGGCGCCCACGACCGGACCGGCGGCTGCGGCTGGGACTGCGGCTGGGACTGCCGCGGCGGCGGCGGACCCGACGACCCCGCGACCCGGAAGGGCCGCGGCCCCTCCGCCGGGCCGTGCCACGGCTCGCCCGGCACGGGGACCGCGGTGAGGGCCGCGGCCGGCACCCGGCGCAGGCGGCGACGCACCCGCTCGGCGACCCGCCGCGTCCCGACGACGACGGCGGTGAGGGCGAGGTGGCCCCCGTGGGGGTCGGGCAGGACCCGGACGACGTGGTGCCCCGCGGGGCCGGCGTCGACCAGCACGTCGGTCCCGTCCCCGTCCCCGCCGTCGCCGGCGCGCCCGCCGGACGACCCGAGCAGCGCGACGGCGGCCCGGACCAGGTCGGCGTGCCGGGCCCCGAGGAGCTCGGGGTCGGCGGGCGGGTCGGGGTCGGCGCGGGGACCGGCGGTGGCGAGCACCATGCCGCTGGCCACGTCGATCAGCGCGGTCGACCGGACCGCCGGGTGGTCCAGCGGCGGGCCGAGGACCGCGGCGAGGCCGTCGCGGCGGACCTCCGCCGCGGGCCGGTGCCGTCCGGGCACGGGTCGTCCCCTCCCGCGCGCCGGCCGGCGGGTCAGCGGCCCGCGCTCGGGAAGAACGCCTGGCTGTCCTGCCCGGCGGGGCGGGGGGCGCGGGGCGCGGCCATGTAGAACTGCTGCTCGATCACCCGCAGGTCGCGGCGGGCCATGGCCAGGTTGGCCTGCGCGCGGTTGAGCACGAGGTAGAAGAAGAGCTTCTCGTCGCCGCCGCCGCGGATGATGCGGATCAGGTGGTACTGCGTGTCGAGGGTGATCAGGATGTCCTCGATCGCCTCGCGCAGCCCGAGCTTGGACATCACGTCCAGCTTGGTGCGCACGACGTCGGAGTTGCCGGGCGCGGCCACGTCGAGGTCGAACTCCGGGCTCCCGCCGCGCGACCCGAGGGTCATCCCGCTGTCGAAGTCGACGACGGCCACGGCGAAGGCGCCCTTGATGTTGGCGGCCATGTCGAGAGAACTGTCGATGTTCATGTGGGGCTCCCAGCTGGGTGGAACGGTACCGGTGCCGGTCGTGCGATTCTCGGGGCCGATTCCGTGGATGGCTCCCACCGTATCCCCGGGGGACCCGGGCCCCCGCGGGGGGTCCCGTTCCCGGGGCCGGTGGGACTATTCATGATCCCTATCCGAGCGCCTGCAGCCCGGCGACGAGCCGGCGCATCGTGCCCACGTCGTGGGCCCACCGCGGCCCGGTCGACGGGGCGGGCGGTGCGGGCGCCGCGGCCTGCACGGGGGCCGGGCGGCGCCGGGGCAGGGGCAGCGCCGCCGGGGCCGCCGGGGCCGCCGGCCCCGCTCCGTGCCGGGGGCCCGGCAGCGCCCGCGGGACCGGCGGGGCGGGCGGGGCCGGTCCGGGCTGCGGGATCCAGCCGGGAACGGGATCACCGCTGGTGGGAGCGGTGTCGAGCCGGTCGGCGACCACCACGGCGAGCGCCCGTCGGGCGAGGGCGAGGTTGGCGCGCGACCGCTCCAGGCAGACGTAGACCAGCAGCGGGCGCCGCGCGGAGCTCCGGGCCCACCGGACCAGGTGGTAGCTGCGCCGGGCGGTGACGATGAGGTCGTCGAGCACCTCGGGCTCGTCCGCGCCGGCCAGCCCGGCCGTCACCGAGCCGCCCCAGCCCAGCACCGCGGCCGGGTCCACGTCCCCGTCGCCGCGTTCGGCGAGAATGCTCCGGGTCGCGGCGTCGGCGATGCAGGAATAGCGTGCACCGGGAGTCGCCGAGAGCTCCTGGACCGCCAGGTCGTACATCTTCTCCAACGGCTTCTTCTTTCGTCGGCCCGCCAGGATGGCACAAGCCGATCCGCCCATTGCACGTCCACCCTCGTGGCCGTGAATGGAGTGAACTCTTCGGGGCAGTAGCGCTCGGTGTTCGGTCCAGCACCCAGCGTCCGGGAAGAGGCTCGGCGCGTCAAGGGTTGATCCGGACGTGCTGCCGCTCTCCGTGCTCGACCTCGTCCCCGTCGCCGCCGGCTCCACCGCGTCGGACGCCCTCGCCGCCAGCACCGCGCTCGCCCGCCGGACCGAGGAGCTGGGGTTCCGCCGGTACTGGGTGGCCGAGCACCACGGGATGCCCGGCGTCGCCGGCTCGGCCCCCGCGGTGCTCATCGCCCACCTCGCCGCCGCGACCTCGACGATCCGGGTCGGCTCCGGCGGGGTGATGCTGCCCAACCACCAGCCGCTGGTGGTCGCCGAGCAGTTCGGCACGCTCGACGCCCTGCACCCGGGCCGCATCGACCTGGGCATCGGCCGCGCCCCCGGCACCGACCCGCGCACGGCGGCCGCACTGCGCCGCGGGACCGACCCCCTCGGGGCCGAGGACTTCCCCCGCCAGCTCGCCGAGCTCGCCGCCTACTTCCGCGGGGAGGGCCCGGTGACGGCCGTGCCGGCGCACGGGCAGCGCCCGGAGATGTGGCTGCTCGGGTCGAGCGGCTACAGCGCGCAGCTCGCGGGCCGGCTGGGCCTGCCGTTCGCGTTCGCCCACCACTTCTCCGGCGGGAGCACCGTGGCGGCGCTCGAGGCGTACCGGGCCGCGTTCCGCCCGTCGCCGGTGCTGGAGCGGCCGTGGGCGGTGGTGTGCGCCTCGGTGCTCGTCGCCGACGACGACGAGCGGGCGCGGTGGCTGGCCGCGCCCGCGGCGCTGCAGTTCCTGAAGCTGCGCCTGGGCGAGCCCGGCCCGCTGCCCACCCCGGCCGACGCGGCGGCGCACCCCTACACGCGCCCGGAGCGGGCGTTCGTGGAGGACCGGCTCGACGCGCAGGTGCTCGGGGGCCCCGCGACGGTGGCGGCCGGGGTCGCGGAGCTGGTCGCCCGCACCGGCGCCGACGAGCTCATGGTCGTGACGGCGACGCACGACGCCGCCGACCGGCTGCGCTCCTACGAGCTGCTCGCCGCCGCCGTCGGGGTCCCCGCGGCGGCCTGACCGACCGCGGGTTGCCCCGGACCGGCCGGTCGTCGAACATGTGTTCGTGACCACCCCGATCCTGCACGCCGACCTGGACGCCTTCTACGCGTCGGTGGAGCAGCGCGACGACCCCCGGCTGCGGGGGCGCCCGGTGGTCGTGGGCGGCGGGGTCGTGCTGGCGTGCAGCTACGAGGCGAAGGCGCGCGGGGTGCGCACGGCCATGCCGGGACGGCAGGCGCGGGCGCTGTGCCCCGACGCGGTGGTCGTGCCGCCCCGGGCGGCGGCCTACGCGCGGGCGAGCCGCGCCGTGCTCGCGGTGTTCCGCGACACCACGCCGCTGGTCGAACCGATCTCGATCGACGAGGCGTTCCTCGACGTCGGCGGGCTGCGGCGGATCGCCGGCGAGCCCCGCGACATCGCGGCGCGGCTGCGCCGGCGCGTGGCCGACGAGGTCGGGCTGCCGATCACCGTCGGGGTGGCGCGCACCAAGTTCCTGGCCAAGGTGGCCAGCGGGGTGGCCAAGCCCGACGGCCTGCTCGTCGTCCCGCCCGGCGCCGAGGCCGCGTTCCTGCACCCGCTGCCCGTCGAGCGGCTCTGGGGCGTCGGGCGGGTAACGGCGGAGAAGCTGCGCGCGCTGGGCGTCCGCACCGTCGGGGAGGTCGCGGGCCTGGGCGAGCCGGCGCTGGTGTCGGTCCTGGGCCGGGCCGGGGGCCGGCACCTGCACGCGCTCGCCCACCACCAGGACCCGCGCCCCGTGGACACCGCGCGGCGGCGGCGCTCCATCGGCTCGCAGCAGGCCCTGGGCCGGCGCCCCCGCACCCCCGACGAGCTGGACGCGGTCCTCGCGGGCACGGTCGACCGCCTGGCGCGCCGGCTGCGCGACCCGGGCCCGCGGGACCAGGGCCGGACCTGCCGCACCGTCGTGCTGCGGCTGCGGTTCGGCGACTTCTCCCGGGCCACGCGCTCGCACACGCTCGCGGAGCCGACCCACGACACGCCCGTGCTGCTCGCCGCGGCCCGCGACCTGCTCGCCGGCGCCCGCCCGCGGATCGCCGCCGACGGCCTCACCCTGCTGGGCCTGTCGTTCTCCGGGCTCGGGCCGGCCGCGCCGGTGCAGATGGCGCTGCCGTTCGACAAGGCCGCCGGGGCGGCGCTGGACGGGCGCGGCCTCGACGGCGCGCTGGACGGCGTCCGCGCCCGGTTCGGCGCCGGGGCGATCACCCGCGGCACCCTGGTGCGGGCCGAGCCGCACCCGGCGGTGCCGCTGCTGCCCGAGGACGCCTGAGCGCGCCCCCTGGAGATCATCGTCCGGGGGTCGGCGGGCCCGCCCGCGCACCCCCGACGGGCCGGCCCTCGTTCTCCTGGGGAAGTGCCCGCCGACTAGCGTCGGCACCCGCCCGCCCGCGCCGCACGCCCGCCCGGAGACCCCCAGTGCCGTCATCCCCCTCCCCCTCGTCGTCCCCGCCCCCGCCCCCGTCCGACGAGCCCTCCCCCGAGCCCGCCCACGCCCCCAGCGAGATCACCTACGCCGAGCACTTCCACCCGGCCCGCCCGCGCAGCCTGCGCCACCGGGCCCGCGCGAAGGCGCCGGTCGCCCGCCGCCCGGTGGCCCAGGACGGGCCCGCGTCCGGGACCAACCCCGCCTACGTGTCGTGGCTGCTGAGCCAGTCGATGCTGGCCGACGCCAACGAGATCGCCCGGCAGTTCTCCGGCCAGGGCACGATGTGGCAGAACCCGTTCGCCAACCCGGGCCCGCGGCAGGCCGTCGAGACCGCGTCGGTGTGGTTCACCGCCTACCCGATCTCCTTCATCACCCGGCCGGGCGAGTCGTTCCTGGCCGCCCTGGCCGACGAGGCGCTGTGGGACGCCTTCGCGCGGATCGGCATCGAGGCGGTCCACACCGGACCGGTCAAGCGGGCCGGCGGACTGGCCGGGTGGCAGGCGACCCCGAGCGTGGACGGGCACTTCGACCGGATCTCCACCGAGATCGACCCGGCGTTCGGCACCGAGGCCGAGTTCCGGGCGATGTGCGGCATGGCCACCTGGTCCGGCGGCACGATCATCGACGACATCGTGCCCGGGCACACCGGCAAGGGCGCGGACTTCCGGCTCGCCGAGCTGGGCCACGCCGACTACCCCGGCATCTACCACATGGTGCAGATCGAGCCGGAGGACTGGGGCCTGCTGCCCGAGGTCCCGCCGGGCCGCGACGCCGTCAACCTCGACGCCGCCACCGAGGAGCAGCTGGAGAAGGCCGGCTACATCATCGGGCGGCTGCAGCGCGTCATCTTCTACGCCGCGGGCGTCAAGGAGACGAACTGGAGCGCGACGGGGCCCGTCGTCGGCGTCGACGGCGTGGAGCGGCGCTGGGTGTACCTGCACTACTTCAAGGACGGCCAGCCGTCGATCAACTGGCTGGACCCGTCGTTCGCGGGCATGCGGCTGGTGATCGGCGACGCGCTGCACTCGCTCACCGACCTCGGCGCGGGGGCGCTGCGGCTGGACGCCAACGGCTTCCTCGGGGTCGAGAAGTCGACCGAGGGGCTCCCGGCGTGGTCGGAGGGCCACCCGCTGTCCCAGGCCGCGAACCACCTCATCGGCTCGATGGTGCGCAAGCTGGGCGGGTTCACCTTCCAGGAGCTCAACCTCACCATCGACGACATCCGCGCCACCGCCGAGGCCGGCGCCGACCTGTCCTACGACTTCGTCAACCGCCCCGCCTACCACCACGCGCTGGCCACCGGCGACACCGAGTTCCTGCGGCTGACCCTGCGCACGTCGCTGGAGCTGGGCGTGGACCCGGCCGGGCTGGTGCACGCCCTGCAGAACCACGACGAGCTCACCTACGAGCTGGTGCACTGGGCCACCGGGCACCGCGACGACGTGTACCGCTTCCGCGGCGCCGACGTCACCGGCGCCGAGCTGGCCGAGCGCGTGCGCCGCGACCTGTGCGAGCACCTCACCGGCCCGGACGCCCCCTACAACCTGATCTTCACGACCAACGGGATCGCCTGCACCACCGCCACGGTGATCGCCGCGGCGCTGGGGGTGCGCGACCTCGACGACATCGACGCCGGGGGCCCGGACGGCGTCACCACGGCCGGGATCGCGCGCGTCCACCTGCTGCTGGCGATGTTCAACGCGCTGCAGCCCGGCGTGTTCGCGCTGTCGGGCTGGGACCTCGCCGGGATGCTCACCCTGCCGCCCGAGCAGGTGCCCGACCTGCTGGAGCACGGGGACACGCGGTGGATCCACCGCGCGGCGCACGACCTGATGGGCGCGGCGCCGACGGCGACCCGCTCGGCGTCGGGCATGCCGCGGGGCCGCAGCCTCTACGGCACCATCCCCGACCAGCTCGCCGACGAGACCAGCTTCCTGCGCCAGCTGCAGGCGATCCTGGCCGTGCGCACCCGCTACGGCATCGCCGTGGCCGAGCAGGTGGACGTGCCGGCGGTGGCGCACCACGGGATGCTCGTGCTGGTGCACCGGCTGGCCCCGGGCCCGGCTCCGGACGGCGGCGACGGCGCCGGGCGCCTGCACCTGTCGGTGCTCAACTTCGCCGCCGAGCACGTCACGGCCACGGTCCGCTCCGAGCACCTGGTGCCGGGCGCGGTCGTCACCGACATGTTCAACGACCAGCGCGTCGGCGTCGTCGACGACCTGCGCGGGTTCGCGGTCGAGCTGGAGCCGCACCAGGGGCACGCGCTGCTGGTGACGCTGCCGCCCGCGCCGGGGGAGGCGGGTCCGGAGCCGGTCGGGCGGGGGCAGGAATAGCGGGGTCCCGGCCGGGGCGCGAGACTGGCCGGGACCACGAGCGGGACGACGGCACCCGGACGACGGGACACCGGGGCGAGCGGGGGCGGGACGGGTGGGGCGGGGCATGACCGAGTGCGCGGAGGACCCGCTCTTCACCGGAGGCGGCGAGCTGGGCCGCGCCATGGCCGCCCACGACTGGTCCTCCACCCCCCTCGGGTCGCCCGGCACGTGGCCGGTGGAGCTGCGCAGCGTGGTGCGGATCCTGCTGACCTCGCGGTTCTCCATGTGGATGGCGTGGGGCCCCGAGCTGACGATGTTCTACAACGACGCCTACCGGCGCGACACGCTGCGCACCAAGCACCCGTGGGCGCTCGGGCGCCCGGCCCGCGAGGTCTGGGCGGAGATCTGGGACGACATCGGCCCGCGCATCGCCTCGGTCCTGGAGACCGGCGAGGCCACCTGGGACGAGGCGCTCATGCTCTTCCTGGAGCGCGCCGGGTACGTCGAGGAGACCTACCACACGTTCTCCTACAGCCCGCTCGCCGACGGGTCCGGCGCCGTCGTGGGCATGCTGTGCGTCGTCAGCGAGGACACCGAGCGGGTCATCGGCGAGCGGCGGCTGCGCGTCCTGTCCGAGCTGGGCGACGTCTCGGCGGTCACCGCGCCCACCGCGCTGCAGGCGTGCGACGCCGCGGTCGGCGTGCTGGCCCGGGGCCGGGCCGACGTGCCGTTCTCCGCGGTCTACCTGCTGGAGGACGGCGGCCGGCGGGCCCGGCTGGTCGCGCGGCACGGCCTGCGCGACGACCCGCGCGTCGTCGAGGTGCTCGACCGGGAGACCGAGCCCGACGCGCTGCTGTGGCGGGTGGTCGACACGGGCGAGCCCCACGACGTCGAGGGCCTCGCCACGGCCTACGCCGGGGCGTTCCTCCCCCGCGGGCGCGACGGCGGGGCCGACCCGGACCGGGCGGTCGTCGTGCCCCTCACCGGCGGGGGCGGCGACCCGGTCGGCGCGGTCGTCGCCGGCGTCAGCCCGCTGCGGGCGCTGGACGAGGAGTACCGGCGCTTCCTCGACCTGGTCGGGGTCGGCATCGGCACGGCGGTGGCGGACGCGCGCGCCTACCAGGCGCAGCGGGCCCGGGCCGACGAGCTGGCCGAGCTGGACCGGGCCAAGACGCAGTTCTTCACCGGCGTCAGCCACGAGCTGCGCACACCGCTCACCCTGATCGCCGGACCGGCGGAGGACGCGCTGGCCGACACCGCCGTCCCCCTGCCGCCCGCCCAGCGCGAGCGGGTCGAGCTGATCGCGCGCAACAGCGGCCGGCTGCGCCGCCTGGTGGACGCGCTGCTGGAGTTCTCGCGGCTGGAGGACGGCGGGGCCGAGCCCGCGCGGGTGCCCGTCGACCTCGGCGCGCTCACCCGCGGCGTGGTCGAGTCCTTCGCCCCCGCGGTGGTCCGCGCCGGGCTGGGGCTGGTGGTGGACTGCCCCGAGCTGCCCGCCGTCTCGGTCGACCCGGAGATGTGGGAGAAGATCGTCCTCAACCTGCTCTCCAACGCCGTGAAGTACACCCTGCAGGGCGAGGTCCGGGTCGCCCTGGCGCGCGACCCGGTGCGCGGCGGGGTGGCGCTGACCGTCACCGACACGGGCATCGGCGTCCCCGAGGCCGACCGCCCGCTGCTGTTCCGGCGGTTCCACCGCGTCGCCGGGGCGGCCGGGCGCAGCCACGAGGGATCCGGGATCGGGCTCGCGCTCGTCGCGGAGCTGGCGGCGCTGCACGGCGGCAGCGCCTCGGTGGACCCCGCGCCGGGCGGCGGCTCGGTGTTCACCGTTGCGCTGCCCGCCGACGCCCTCGCCGCCGGCGCCGAGCCCGCGGTCCCCGGCCCGAGCCCGACCGCGCGGCTCTACCGCGACGAGGCGCTGCAGTGGAGCGCGCAGGACCCGATGCCGGCCGATCCCCCCGCCGGGGGCGCCGGCGACACCGCCGGCGCGACCGTGCTCGTGGCCGAGGACAACGCCGACCTGCGCCGCTTCCTCGCGGGCCTGCTCTCCCCGCACTACCGCGTCGAGGTCGTCGGCGACGGCCGCACCGCGCTGCAGCGGGCCCGCACGCACCGGCCCGACCTCGTGCTCACCGACGTGATGATGCCCGGCCTGGACGGTTTCGGGCTGCTCGCGGCCCTGCGCTCGCACCCGGCCACGGCCACCACGCCGGTGGTGCTGCTCTCGGCCCGCGCGGGCGAGGAGGCCGCGATCGAGGGCCTGGCGGCCGGCGCCGACGACTACCTGGTCAAGCCGTTCTCCTCGGCCGACCTGCTGGCCCGGGTGCGGTCCAACCTCCAGCTCTCGCGCGTGCGCAACCAGGAGTCCGCCTGGCGCGCCGCGCTGATCCAGTCCCTGCAGGACGGGCTGTTCGTGCTGGACGCCGACGGCACCGTCGTGGAGACCAACCAGGCCTTCCACACGATCACCGGCCACGGCGTCGACGGCATGCCCTACGCGCCGCCGCACCCCTGGTGGCCGACCGACGACGACGACCCCGACGACGCCGTCGTCGTGCAGGAGGCGCACCGGGGGGTGCTCGCGACCGGGCGCGGGCGCTTCGTGCTGCCGATCCGGTACGGGGCGGAGCGGCGGCGCATCCTGACCGAGGTCTCGGTCGAGTCGGTGGGCGAGGGCGACGAGCGGCGCTTCGTCGGCACGCTCCGCGACGTGACCGAGCTGCGGCGGGTCGCCGAGCGCGACCGCCTGCTCGCCGACACCGGGCGCCTGCTCGCCCACCCCTCCCCGCTGCCCGAGCTGCTCGACGAGTTCGTCCGCGCCGTCGTGCCGGTGCTGGGCGGGCTGGTCGCGGTGCTACTCACCGGTCCCGACGGGCGGCTGGCCGTGACCGCGGCCGCGCACCGGCGCAGCCGGGCCCGCGCCGGGATCGTGCGGGCGATGGGCTCCGTCCCCCCGCTCGACGAGCGCCTGCGCGAGGACTTCGACCGCGGCGGCGCGTTCGTGGCGCCCCCCGGGACCTGCCCCGTCGCCGACGAGCTGGCCCTCCACGACCGCACCCCGCCCGGCGAGTCGATCATCGTGCCCCTGCTGCTCGGGCCCCGGGTCCTCGGGACCCTCGTGGTGTGCGACACCGCGCAGCGGCCGGACGCCACGGACCTCGCCACCGCCGAGGAGCTGGGCCGGCGCCTGGTCCTGGCCATCCAGGCCCGTCGCTCGGCGGACCGGGAGCGGCGGCTGCACGAGCTCACGGCGGCCCTGGCCGCCGCGGGCACCGTGGCCGTCTCCGCCCGGGTCGTCGCGCGCGGGCTGGTCGACCTCACCGGCGCGTCCTCGGTCACCGCGCTGCTGCGCCGCTCGGACGGCGCCCTGGAGGCGGTGCACCGGCACGCCGCCGCCGACGCCGACGGGGCGGCCTCGGGGGTGGAGCACCCGGCGGAGCTGCCGGCCGTGGTCGAGGCCGTGCGCACGGGCCGCGCGCAGTGGGACGGGGAGGCCGAGGCCGCCCACGCCGCGCTGCCGCTGGTCGTGGGCGAGCGGGTCACCGGGGTCCTGTCGGTCACGTTCCCGGGGCCCCGCGGCTTCGACGACGACGAGCGGGCCTACCTGCGCTCGCTGTCGGGCGAGGCGGCGCTGGCGTTCGAGCGGGCCGCGCTGGCCGATGCCCGCCGCGACCTGGCCGACACGCTGCAGCACAGCCTGCTGCCCGCGGCGCTGCCCGAGCACGAGCGCCTGCACCTGGCGGCCCGCTACCTGCCCGCGGCCTCGGGCAGCCGCACCGGCGGCGACTGGTACGACGTGCTGGTCCTCGACGGCGGGCGGGTCGCGATCGTCGTCGGCGACGTCGTGGGGCAGGGGCCGGCGGCGGCCGCGGTCATGGGGCAGCTGCGCAGCGCGCTGTCGGCCTACCTGCTCCGGGCGGAGTCGCCCGCGCAGGCGCTGCAGTGGCTCGACGGGTGGTCGGGCCGGGTGCGCGGAGCCCGGGCGAGCACCGCGATCTGCGTGGTGGTCGACACGGCCACGGGGGAGCTGCGCTGGGCGCGCGCCGGCCACCCGCCACCCCTGGTGGTGGGCGTCGACGGCGCCACGCGCTACCTGCACGACGCCACGGGCGCGGTGCTGGGTGTGCGCGGGGCGCCGCCCTACACCGACGGCCACGACCGGCTCGAGCCCGGCGACACCGTCGTGCTCTACACCGACGGCCTGGTGGAGCGCCGCGGCGAGCTCGTGGACGCCGGGTTCGACCGGATCGCCGCCGCGGCCGCCGGCGGCGGGGCGCCCGCCCGGCTCGTCGCGACCGTGCTGGACGCCGCGCTCGACGACGCCGGACCGCCCGACGACGTCGCCGTCGTCGCCGCGCGCCTGCGCCCCGCCCCCCTGGTCGGGGACCGCCCGGCCCGGCCGGAGTCCCTGGCGCTGGTGCGCCGCGAGGTGGCCGCGTGGGCGTGGCGGACGGGGCTGACCGACGACGAGCTCGACGACCTGCAGCTCGCCGTGGGCGAGGCCGTCGCCAACGCCGTCGAGCACGCCTACGCGGGCGGCGAGCCGGGCGCGGTGCGCTACCGGCTGACCGCGGTCACGGGCGCGGTGCAGGTGGAGGTGGCCGACGACGGGCACTGGCGCCCGCCGGGCGACCCCGGCTACCGGGGCCGGGGCCTGCTGGTGATCGACGGCCTCGGCGACGACCTCGAGGTGAGCCACGACGACGCGGCCGGCACCCGGATCCGGTTCGCGCTGCCCACCGGGTCGACCGCGCCCGCACCGCCGCTGCCCGCCCCGGTCGTCGTCGCCGCCCGGCCCGGCCCGGCGGACGAGCTGCACCTGACCGGCGAGCTCGACCTGGTGTCGGTGCCGGAGCTGCGCGACGAGCTCCTGGCCGGGGCGAAGGCCGCGACCGGGCCGGTCGTGGTCGACCTGACCGCGGTCACCTACCTGGCCAGCGCGGGCGTGAGCCTGCTGGTCGAGCTCGTCGACGCGGCCCCGGGCCGGGTGCTGCTGCGCGCCGACGCGAACGGCCCGGTCGGCCGCGTCCTGCGGCTGACCGGGCTGGACCGGCACCTGGTGCCCTGAGCGGGGCCCACGAGCACACCCCGGGCCCGCACGTCGTGGGGCCGTGACCGGCGACCGCCCCACCTGCCCCCCGTTGCAGGAGAGCCACGTTCCCGCAACGTGGTTGCGTGAACGTGGCTCTCCTGCAACGGGGGGCCGGGCTCGGGGCCGGGCCGCGGGCGGGAGGGTCAGCTGTCGCCGCCGCCCCCGCCGCCGATCTCGTCGCCCGCGCCGCCCTCGCCCGGGTCGTCCTCGCCGCCGATCTCGCCGCCGGTGCCGGTGTCGTCGTTCCGCTCACCGGAGTCGCTGACCCCCGGCCCGCCGTCGTCGCAGGCCGCCGCGCCGGTGAGGAGCAGGGCGCTCGCGGTCAGCAGCGCGGCCAGCCCGCGGCGCAGGGTCACGACGGGTCCGGGTCGACACGACCCGTCTCGGCGACCTCGGGGTCGTCGTCGGCGGGGGGCTCGGGGTCGGCCCACTCCTCGCGGTTGGACCCGCGCGAGCCGTACTGGCCGGCCAGCTCGGCCTGCAGCGCCTCGTCCTGGCGGGCGCTGTGCTTGTCGCTCCCCCGCTCCATCAGACCGCCTTCCCGCGGCGCGACCGGCGCACCAGCAGCACGACGAGCAGCAGCAGGGCCCCGCCGAGCCCGCCGGCGACCGCCTTCGGCTGCTGGCGGACGGTGCGGCTGACGACCGGCGCCTTGTCGTCCACGACGGCGACGGCGTCGGCGGCCTTCTGCTGGGCCAGGGTCGAGACCCGGGTGGCCTTCTCCTGGGCCAGCGTCCGGACCTCGGTGACCTTGTCCTGCGCCTGGGTCGTGACCTCGGTGACCTTCTCCTGGGCGCGCGTGGTCACCTCCTCGCGCTTGGCCTTCACGCGGGCCGGCACGTCGACGCGGTGGGCGAGCTCCTCGACGGTCTCGCCGACCTCGGCGCGCAGCTCCTCCAGGTCGGCCCGCAGCTCCTCGGGGGACGCCGGCTCGGCCCTCTTCTCGGTGGAGCTCATCGCCGCACCGCCTCCTTCACGGTCTCGACGTCGCGCTTGGCCCCGGCGACGGCGCGCTCGGGCACCGGCGGGACGGCCGACTGGATGCGGTTCTTGCCCACGACGGCGAGCAGCCCGGCGACGAGCAGCAGCAGCACGCCGACGACGAGCGCGGCGAGCCAGACGTCGACGGCGAGCGAGAGGGCCGCGACGGCCGCGGCGACGAGGGCGCCGCCGCCGTAGAGCGCGAGCACGCCACCGGCGCCGGCGAGGCCGGCGCCGATGCCGGCGCGCTTGCCCTTGGTGGCCAGCTCGGCGCGGGCCAGCTCGAGCTCACCGCGCACCAGCTCGCTCACCTGGCCCGACAGCCGGGTGACGAGCTCACCGGTGGACAGGGCGGAGGGATCGGGGGCCGTGGCGGAGTGCCGCGGCGGGGCGGCGGTCCCGGGGGTGTTCTGCCCCGGGACGTCGTGGCTGTCCTGGACCGTTGACGACATGCGGCGCGGGTACCCGCGAGCAGCGCTGCACACACCCGCCGGTCGCCCGGCTACTGTTCGACGTCGTGCAGCGGACCGGCTCGAGCGCCCCCGGGGTGGATCCCCTCCGCGGCTGCTCCATGCCCGGAGTGCTCCCGGTGCTGCCCGGCGTGGACCTCGCGGGGGCCTACCACGGGACGGTCCCCGAGGCCGGGGACTGGTTCGACGCCTTCGCCACCGACGCGGGGCTGGTCGTCGGCGTGTGCGGCGACGTGGTCGGGCGCGGGGCGGCCGCCGCCGCGGCGCGGGCCGAGCTGGCCACCGCGCTGCGGGTGGCGCTGCTCGACGGCGCCGAGCTGGCCGACGCGCTCGCCGCCCTGGACCGGCACGCCGCCCGCCGCCCGCACACCCGCGGGGCGATGGCCGTCGTGCTGGTGCTGGACCCCGGGACCGGGGTGCTGCGCCACGCCCGGCTCGGCCACCCCCCGGCGGTGCTGAGGAGCGGACGCGGCCGGCCGGAGCTGCTCGACACCCCGCAGGGCGCCGCCCTCGGGCTCGGCGGGCCGGCACCGACGGTGCACGAGCACCGGCTCGAACCCGGCGACGGCGTGCTGGTCTGCACCAAGGGGATGCTGCGCCGGGTCGCGCGCACGGCGGACGACGCCCTGGACCGCGTGCTGGATCTCGTCGCCGCGGCCGGACCGGGCGCCGACGGCCTGCACGCCGCGGTCGCCGGGCTGCGCCGCGGGCGGGTCGACGACGACGCGGCGGCGCTCGCCGTGGGGCTGCGGGCGCGGCCCGTGGGGGCGCTGGAGCTCGACCTGCCCGCCGAGGCCGTCGAGCTCGCCGGGATGCGCGAGCGGCTGACCGAGTGGCTGGTGGCGCTGGACGTCACGGCCGAGGGCGTCACCGCGGTGCCGCTCGTGGCCTCGGAGCTGGTCAGCAACTCCATCGAGCACGCCTACGCCGACAGCCACCCCGGCCGGGTGGCGCTGCGCGCCGAGCTGGACGGGCGCGGCGGGCTCGTCCTCACCGTGGTCGACCGCGGCCGCTGGCGCGCGCACACCCCGGGTCGCGGGCGGCGCGGCGGGTACGGCCTGGCCGTGGCGCGGGACCTGAGCGCGCGCCTGGACGTGCGCAGCGACGGGGACGGCACGACGGTGACCGTCGTGTGCGACGTGCACCGGCGGACCGCGATCGAGGTGGACGCGCCCGCGCTCGCGTCCGCGCTCGACCCGCCCGACATCACCGAGTCCGACGGGGAGCCGCCGGTCGTCGCGGTGCGCGGGGTGCTCCACGAGGGCGCCCTCGACGTCCTGCACGCGGCCGTGCTGCGCGCGGGCGCGGGGGGCACGCGCCCCGTGCTGCTGGACCTCACCGGGGTGACCCTGCTGACCAGCTCCGGGGTCCGCCTCCTGCACGAGTTCGCCCGGTACCCGGCCCGACCGCAGCTGCGGGCCCCGGACTCCTCCCCGATGGCGCGCGTCCTGCGGATCACCGGTCTGCTCCCGGGGGTGTGATCGACGCGCGAGGGGTTGCGCGCACCGGCCGCGGCGGTACCGTCGCCCGGGAGGAGCAGGACGACGACTTGGGGATCCACGGGGTGCCGTTGCGCACGGAGGTGCTGAGCGGGCCGGCGGGCGCGCCGGCCGTGTGCGTCGTGTGCGGGGAGATCGACATCAGCAACGTCGACGCGCTGCGCGACGGGCTGGACGAGGCGGCGCGCGCGGCGCAGGCCGTCGTCGTCGACCTCTCCGGCGTGACCTTCATGGCGTCGGCCGGCGTGCGGGCGCTCGTCGACGCCCGGGTGGACGGCCGGCGGCCGATGGCCATCGTCACCGGGCCCGGCGTGGCGACCGTGCTGCGGATCTGCGGGATGCCGAGCATCATCCCCTGCGTGGCCGACCGCGCCGCCGCGCTCGAGGCGTGCCGGGTCCGGTAGGAAGGGCCCATGCCGGACACCGTCGTCGTCCTCGCCCCCGCGCCCCTGCTCACCGTCACCGTCGAGGACCGGGCCGGGGAGCCCGACATCCACGTGCACGCGGGCGGGCAGGGCGTCTGGCAGGCCCGGATGCTCTCCACGCTCGGGGTGCGCGTGGTGCTGTGCGCCGCGCTCGGCGGCGAGACCGGCGCCCTGCTGCGCCACCTCGTGCCCGGCGAGGACGTGGAGCTGCGCGCGATCACCGCCGACGCCCGCAACGGCGCGTACGTGCACGACCGCCGCGACGGCGAGCGCACCGAACTGGTGCAGGCCCCCGGCGACGCGCTGGGCCGCCACGACCTCGACGAGCTGTACGAGACCGCGCTCACGGCCGGGCTCGAGCACGGCTTCGCCCTGCTGTCCGGCCCCCACGACGACCGGGTCGTGCCCACCTCCCTCTACCGGCGCCTCGCCGCCGACCTGACGGCCAACGGGGTGGCCGTCGCGATCGACCTGTCGGGCGAGCGCCTGGACGCCGTGCTGCCGGCCGGACCCGCGCTGGTCAAGGTCGGGCACACCGAGCTGATCGACGACGGCCGCGTCGGGGACGACTCCCCGGACGCGCTCGTCGCGGCGATGCGCCGGCTGCGGGAGGAGGGCGCCGGCACCGTGGTCGTCTCCCGCGCGGGCGACCCGGCGCTGGCCCTGGTCGGCGACGACGTCGTCACGGTGACGGTGCCGCCGCTGGAGCCCGCCGAGCCCCGGGGCGCCGGCGACTCCATGACCGCGGGCATGGTCTCCGTGCTGGTGCGCGGCGGCTCGCCGCACGACGCCCTGCGCACCGGCGCGGCGTGCGGGGCGCTCAACGTCGTGCGCCACGGGCTGGGCAGCGGCGGCGCCGAGGCGATCGGCGCCATCGCCGAGCGTGTGGAGATCGCCCCCTGGACGGGTACGGACCGCGCATGAGTGACAGCGGCACGCTCGCCGACACGCACGAGGAGTTCCGCCGGACGGTCAACATGACCCCGGGGCGGCTGGAGGAGTGGCTGGGCACCGAGGAGTCGCAGTCGGTCGGCCAGCGCAGGGACGGGGACTCCGAGGCGGTGGGGCACGAGATGGGCCGGCACATCGTCGGGCTGCTCCGCGCGCGCCGCGACGACCTCGGTGCCGACGACGAGGAGCGCATGCGCAAGGTGATCGGGTACGTGCACCGCCACCTGGCGCAGCGCCCCTCGGGCGACGTGCGCGAGACCCGCTGGCGCTACTCGCTGATGAACTGGGGGCACGACCCGCTCGAGGACTGACCGGTCGGCGGACCGCGGGGCCGGCCGCCCCGGCGGCCGCACCCGGTTACCCGCTCGGCCCCCGGACAACCCGCGGCAGGTGTGGGAGGCCGCCGCGGTGGGGACCCCTGCGGCATGGCCCACAGCGCGACCACGGACACGAACGAGCACGGCCGTCCGGACCCGGGCACCGGGGACTCCGGTGCGCCCGACGACTCCGTCCCCGGCCGCCAGGCCGACAAGCCCACCAAGATCCCGCCCGCCGGCTGGTGGCAGGTCATCAAGCGGGCGTGGAAGGAGGGCAAGACCGACAACGTCTCGATGCTCGCCGGCGGCGTCACCTTCTTCGCCTTCCTCGCGCTGTTCCCGGCGATCATCGCGGCGCTGACGCTCTACGGGTTGTTCGCCGACCCCGCCACCGTCAGCTCCCAGGTGGAGCAGCTCTCCGCCGCCCTGCCCGAGCAGGCGCAGCCGCTGGTCGAGGGCGCACTGACCTCGCTCACCGGCCCGGCCGGCGGCGCCCTGTCGATCGGGCTGATCGTGTCGCTGCTGGGCGCGCTGTGGAGCGCGTCGGGCGGCACGAGCAACCTCATGAGCGCGGTCAACATCGCCTACGACGAGGAGGAGACCCGCGGCTTCCTCAAGCTCCGCGGCACGGCGCTGGTCCTGACGCTGGGCGCGATCGTGTTCTCCCTCGTCGCCCTCGCGCTCGTCGCCGTCCTGCCGGCGGTGCTCAACGCGCTGCAGCTCGGCGGCGTCGTCGGCTTCCTGGTCCAGGTGGCCCGGTGGGTGCTCCTGGTCGTCCTCGTGGTCGTGGCCCTCGCCGTGGTCTACCGCGTGGCCCCCGACCGCGATGCGCCGAAGTTCCTCTGGACCTCCCCCGGGGCGATCGTCGCCACCGTGCTGTGGGTGCTCGGCAGCGCCGCGTTCAGCCTCTACGTCAACAACTTCGGCAGCTACAACGCGACCTACGGCGCGCTGGCCGGCGTCGTCGTGCTGCTGCTGTGGATGTACCTGACCAGCTACATCATCCTGCTGGGCGCGGAGATCAACGCCGAGGCCGAGCGCCAGACCAAGCGCGACACCACCCGCGGGCCCGAGCAGCCCATGGGCGAGCGCCGCGCCCAGGCCGCCGACACCATCGCCTGACGCCCGCCCCGGCGCCGGCGGCCCACGGGTCGGCCGGCGCCGCGCGGGTACTCCCGCCGGGTGACGAACCTCGAGGAACTCCAGTCCGGCCACCTGCCGCCCGGCCGGCAGCACGAGCTGACCACCGCCAGCGGGGCCGACACCGCGCGGATCGTCGCCGGGGCGCTCGGCCCGATCGTGGCGCAGGGCGTCATCACCCGGCGCCGGCGGGCCGTCGCGCTCGCTGGCCGCCTCGGCCTCGACGAGCGGTCCGGGGCCCTGCTGCGGCGGATGCGCGAGGAGTACGGCAGCGGCCCGCTGCGGCTGCGGATCCCGGGGCGGTCGGTGGCGCTGGTGCTCGACGGCGACGACGTCGCCCGCGTGCTCGACGGCTCCCCGGAGCCCTTCGCCGCGGACACCCGCGAGAAGCGCGGCGCGCTGGGCCACTTCCAGCCGCACGGCGTGCTCGTCTCCCGCGGCACCGTGCGCGAGGAGCGGCGCCGGTTCAACGAGGCCGTGCTCGACACGGGCCGCCCCGTCCACCGGCTCGGGGCGTCGATCGGCGCGAAGGCGCGGGAGGAGGCGGCCCGGCTGGCCGAGCACGTCGAGCGCACCGGCCGCCTGGACCGCGACGCGTTCGCGGCCGTCTGGCACCCGCTGGTCCGCCGCGTCGTCCTCGGCGACGCCGCCCGCGACGACGAGGAGGTCACCCGCCTGATCTCCGCGCTGCGGGGGCAGGCCAACTGGAGCTACGTGTCCCCGCGGCGCCCCGCCCGGCGGCGGAGGCTGAAGGAGCGGCTCGCGCACTACGTGGACGCCGCCGAGCCCGGCAGCCTCGCCGAGCTGGTCGCGGCGGTGCCCGCCCCGCACCGCGTCGACGTGCTCGACCAGATGCCGCAGTGGCTGTTCGCCTACGACCCGGCCGGGTCGGCGACCCTGCGGGCCCTCGCGCTGCTGCTCGACCACCCCGAGGAGCCCCGCGACGCCGACGGGCTGCGCGCCGCGGTGCTGGAGTCGGTGCGGCTGTGGCCGACGACGTCGGTCGTGCTGCGGGAGACCACCGCGGCGACGGAGTGGCCCGGCGGGACGCTCCCGACCGGCACCACCCTGGCCATCGTCAGCGCGTTCTTCCACCGCGACCCGGAGACGCTGGCCGAGGCCGACGCCTTCCACCCGGCGCAGTGGCGCGACGGGTCGGTGGCCGACGGCCGGCTGGTGCTGCCGTTCAGCGCCGGCCCGGTGGTCTGCCCGGGGCGGGAGCTGGTGCTGTTCACCGCGTCGGAGTTCCTCGACGAGCTCCTGACCCGCACCGACCTCGCCCCGACCCCGCTGGGCCGCCCGCTGCCCGCGGCGCTGGACCCGTTCCGGCTGGCGTTCACCGCGCGCGGCTGACGCCGCCCGTGAGTGCGCAGGAGGGCTGGAACCCTCCTGCGCACTCACGGGTGCGGCGGGCGCCTACCGGCCCACGAACGGGTAGCGCAGCACCGCGGCCACGCCGTCGGTCACGTCGTGCCCGACGAGGCCCGTGCGGCCGCCGCCCAGCGGCACCAGGGCGGCGTCCTGGGCCGCCGCCGCGCGGACGAGCACCGCGTCCGCGGCCGCCGGCCCCTGCGGCCGGGCCCCGAGGGACTCCAGGTCAGCGCGGTCCAGGGCCACCTGGCCGGGCGCGTCGGTGAACCAGACGGGCGTCCCGCGGACGGTCGACCCGTCGATGAGCAGCGTCTCCACCTGCTCGGCGCGCAGCGCGGCGAGCACGTCGGGCAGGCCCTGCACGGCCAGGCCCTCGTCGCGGCCCAGCGCCAGCTGCAGCTGGTCGATCGCGGCGTGCCGGGCGGCGGTGCCGGCGTCCCGCTCGGCGGCGGCGACCGCGGCGGCCAGCGCGGCGTCGTCCTCGCCGCCGCCGCCCGGGCTCGTCCCCGAGGACTCGACGTCGACCGCGATGCCCGCGGAGCGCTCGGACAGCGCCTCGCGCAGCAGCGTGCGCGACTGCACCTCCCCCGCGACCACGAGCAGGCCGGCGCCGGTGGTGGTGACGTGGTGGTCGACGCGCTCGGCGAGCGCGGCCACGTTGCGGCGCCAGTTCTCCTCGACCTTCTCCTGCATGCGCCGGTTGGCCATGCCCCCGCCGCGCACCTTGTGCATCTGGTGGTGGGTCCCGTCGACGGAGTCGACCGGCTCGGGGTCGCCGTCGGCGCCGGACACGGCGATCTCGCCGCCGAACTTGTCCAGCCGCACGACCACGGCGGTGACGGGCTCGGGCAGGGCCAGCAGCACCGGGAGCAGCTCGGGCAGCGGCGCCCACGACGTGGACGGCCGGTCGGGCGGGGCGGGGAGCAGCCGGTCGAGGAGCACCTCCCCGCCGGCGGCGACGAGCGCGCGCCCGGTCCGGCCGCGGCCGGGGACGTCGGCGGCCAGGGCGGCGTCGAGGGCGGACAGCGTGGCGGCGTCCGCGCCGGCGTCGGCGAGCTCGGCGCGGGCCGAGGCCCACCGCAGGTCGTCCTGCGCGGCCGCGTCCTCCGTGTCGTGCGAGGCGTCGAGCAGGACGGTGGCGAAGGGGCCGGGGTGCGCGGTCAGGTCCTTGAGGAAGCGGAGGTGCATACCCGGTCCGCTACCCGCTGCGTTCCCCGCGAACCGGACCGCTCACCGTTCGAGCAGCTCCACGACCGCGCGCTCCAGCACCGCGCGGCCCGCGTCGTCGGCGGGATCGGGCGCGCCCACCTCCTTCAGCGCGGGCAGCACGGTGCGCCCCTCCTCGAACTGCGCGATGACGCGGGGGTCGACGTAGGAGGCGCGCGCCACCGTCGGGGTGTTGCCCAGGTGCTCGGACACGTCCTTGACCGCCGCCGTGACGACCCGCTTGCGGGCGCGCTCGGAGCGCGGCACGCCGTCCGCCGCCGAGGCGGCCAGGGTGACGGCGGCCAGCACCGTGGCCCCCCACGTCCGCAGGTCCTTGGAGGTGTGCTCCTCCCCCACCAGCTCCTTGACCGCGCGGTTGAGGTCCTCGGCGCGCACGTCGTGCCACGTGCTGCGCCCGGTGCGGTAGACGAGCAGGTCCTCCCCGCCGCCGCGGCGGCGCAGCAGCCCGCCCACCAGCCGGTGCACGCGCGGGTCGGGCAGCCGCAGGGTGCGCTCGATGCCGCCCTTGGCGAGGTACTGGAACTCCACCGCGCCGCGGCGCAGCCGGACGTGCTCGCGCCGCAGCGTGGCCAGGCCGAACGTGCCCTCGTCGTCGTCGTCACCGGGCGCGTACTGGTCGTTGCCGGGGCGGAAGACGCCGATGTCGAGCATCCGGACCCCGCCCGCGAGCACCCGCTCCTCGGACAGTCCCTGCGTGTCGAGGCGGCGCACCACCTCGGTGCGGACGTCGGCCATCTTCCGGCCCAGGTCCAGCACGCGGTCGTACTTCACCAGGTCGCGGGCGGTGCGCCACAGGTCGTGGTAGCGGTACTGGCGCCGCCCGGCGGCGTCGGTGCCGACCGCCTGGATGTGCCCGGTCGGGTCCGGGGAGATCCACACGTCCTTCCACGCCGGCGGGATGACCAGCGCCTTGAGCCGGGCGACGACCTCGGGGTCGGTGATCGGCCGGCCCTCGTCGTCGAGGTAGCCGAAACCCCGGCCGCGACGGCGGCGCGTCAGGCCGGGGCCGGACGGGTCGCTGCGGACCAGGCCGGCGGGGAGCTCCTCGGTCGGGGCGGTACCGCTGTCGGACACGACGCTGCCGTACCCCGCGGACGGGCCCCCGAACGCGGACCCGGCCGCCCGATCAGGTGGCGGGCCCTCACGGACCGGGCCGCTCCACCACCACGTTCGTCGACTTGATCACCGCGACGGCGAGCACCCCCGGCGCCAGCCCCATCTCCTCGACCGCCTCCGCGCTGATCAGCGAGACCACGCGGTGCGGCCCGCACTGGATCTCCACCTGCGCCATCACGCGGTCGACGACGACGGAGGTGACCAGCCCGACCAGCCGGTTGCGCGCCGAGCGCTGCAGCCCCGAGGGGTCGGGGGTGGCGTGGGCGCGGTCGCGGGCGAAGGCGGCCAGCGCGACGCCGTCGATCACCTGGCGCCGCGACTCGTCGCGCGCCACCGGCAGCGCGCCGCTGTCGACCCAGCGGCGCACGGTGTCGTCGCTGACGCCGAGCAGCGCCGCGACCTGCGCGATCCGGTAGTGCGGCACGGCGGCACGGTACCGGGTGGGCCGACCGGCCTACGCTGCGCGGGTGGCGGGATCGCGCGGGTGAGCGGGTCGACGGCGGGCGTGGTGCTCGCGGGCGGGCGCTCGTCGCGCATGGGCGCGCCGAAGGCGGCGCTGGAGTGGCACGGCTCGACGCTGCTCGGCCGGGCGGTGCGCCTGCTGGCCCGCACCGTGGACGGCCCGGTGGTCGTGGTGGCCGCGCCCGGCCAGGACCTGCCGGTGCTGCCGGCCGGCGTCGAGGTGGTGACCGACCCCGTGGAGGGCGTGGGGCCGATGCAGGGCGTCGCGACCGGGCTGGGCGCGGTCGGCGACCGGAGCGCGGCGGCGTTCGTCTGCTCGGTGGACCTGCCGTTCCTGCACCCCGCCTTCGTCGGGCGCGTCGTCGCGGCGCGGGGCGGCGCCGACGTCGCGCTGCCGTTCGCCCGCGGCTTCCGCCAGCCGCTCGCCGCCGTCTACCGGACCGGGCTGGCCGGGCTGGTCACCGACCTGATCGCGCGGGGGCGCAGCCGCCCCGGGATGCTCTACGAGCACTGCGCGGTGGTCCGGCTGACCGACGCCGACCTGCTCGCCGACCCCGCGCTCGCCCGGCTGGACCCGCGCCTGGACTCGGTGGAGAACGTCAACACCCCCGAGGAGTACGCCGCCGCCCGCGCCCGCCCGGCGCCGGAGGTCGTGGTGCGCTGCTACGGCGCGCTCGCCGGGGCCGGGCGCCGCGGGGCGCTCCCGGTGCGGGCGGCGACCCTGGCGGGGGCGGCCGCCGCGGTGGACCTGGCGCTGGACCGCCACGTCGTCGCCGCGCTCGACGGCGACCGCATCACCCGCGACCCGGAGCTCCCGCTCGTCGCCGGCGACACCGTCGCGTTCCTCTCGGCCGACGCGGGCGGGTAGCGCGGCTCCGCCGCCCGTGCGCGGTTCTGGTCGCCGGGGCCGCCACATCCGCGCACGAGCGCCGCAGGCGCCTACTGTGGCGGGCGTGGTGGCGGGCGGGTACTCCGGGCGGGCGCTCGTCGTCGACGTCGGCGCGGCGACCGGCGAGGCGCTGCCGCTCGACGACGCGGTGCTGCGCGCCTACCTGGGCGGCGTCGGGCTGGGCACCTGGCTGCTGCACCGCCTGGCCCCCGACCGGGTCGACCCGCTCGACCCGGCCGCGCCGCTCGCGTTCGTGTTCTCCCCGCTGGTCGGCACCCCGCTGACGACGAGCGCGAAGTTCGCCGTCGTGGCGGTCTCGCCGCTGACCGGGCTGCTCACCGACGCGCTCGCGTCGAGCCGGTTCGCCATCGCGGGCAAGCTGACCGGCAACGACGCGATCGTGCTGCGCGGGCGGGCCGAGGTGCTCTCGGCGGTGCTCGTCGACGCCGACGGGGTGCGGGTCGAGCCCGTCCCCGAGCTCGCCGGGCGCTCGGCCGCCGACGCCGAGGCGGCCTGCCGGGAGCGGTTCGGGCGGGGCTGGAGCACCGCGGCGATCGGGCCGGCCGGGGAGCGCGGCGTCCGGTTCGCGACGGTCAGCCACGACGGCCGGCATGCCGGGCGCGGCGGGCTCGGCGCGGTGCTGGGGGCGAAGAACGTCAAGGCCGTGCTGGTGCGGGCGGGCACCCGCACCGCCGTCGCCGACCCCGACGCCGTCCTGGCCGCGGCGAAGGACCTGCGCGCCCGCAGCTTCGGCCCGGCGACGAGGAAGTACCGGGAGCTGGGCACGCTCGCGAACCTGCTCGCCTTCAACGCCGTGTCCACGCTGCCCACCCGCAACTTCACCGCCGCCACGTTCGCCGAGGCGCCCCGGCTCGCGGCCGAGGAGCTGCACGAGCTGCGCGGCGTCGCCCGCAACAGCTGCGCGTCCTGCTCGATCGGCTGCGAGCACATCTACTCGCGCAAGGGCGGGGGCAGCCAGCGCATGGAGTACGAGAACGTCTTCGCGCTCGGGCCGCTGTGCGGGGTGTCCGACCCCGACGACGTGTTCGCCGCCTCGGCCCGCTGCGACGAGCTGGGGCTGGACACGATCTCGGCCGGCGGCACGGTCGCGTGGGCGATGGAGTGCGCCGAGCGCGGCTGGATCGACGCGCCGTGGCTGCGCTTCAGCGACGGCGCCGCTCTGCTCCGCGCGCTCGACCTCATCGGCACCCGCGAGGGGCTCGGGGAGCTGCTCTCGCTGGGGTCCCGCGCCGCCGCCGAGGTGGTCGGGCACGGGTCGATCGACCTCGCCCCGCAGGTCAAGGGCCTGGAGCTGCCCGGCTACGAGCCGCGCACCCTGCAGGCGATGGCGCTGGGCCTGGCCGTGAACTCCCGCGGCGCCGACCACAACCGCTCCGGCGCCTACGAGGCCGACCTGTCCGGGGAGGTCGACCGGCTCGCCGGCGGCGCCGCCCACGTGACCGCGGCCGTCGGCACCGAGGACCGGGCCGCGGTGATGGACTCGATGATCCTGTGCAAGTTCCTGCGCGGGGTGTTCGACGAGCCCTTCGACGAGTGGGCCGCGCTGCTGCGCGCCGTCACCGGCTGGGCCGTGGACGCCGCCGAGCTGCGCGCCACCGCCCGGCGGATCGTGCTGGCCAAGCGGGTGTTCAACCTGCGCCGCGGCGCCACCGCGGCCGATGACACCCTCCCCCGCCGCATGCTCGACACGCCCCTGGAGCTGGCCTCGGGCCGCACCGCGGCGCTGACCGAGGAGCGCCTGCGGGGCATGGTGGCCGGCTACTACGCGGCCCGCGACCTGGACGCCGCCGGCGTCCCGGCCCCGTCGGCCCTGGCGGACCTCCTCCTCCCCTCCCCCTGACCGCCCGCACACGGGCCGGCGCGCCCGCACACGGGTCCGTACCCGTGTGCGGGCACCGGGAGGTGTGTGCGGGCCGGGCGTCTCCCGATGAGGCACCCGACCGCCGCGGCCCGTGCCACCGTGGCGGCATGGGGATCGAGGACCCGGCGCTGCGGCCGGTGCGGGTGCTCGTCGAGGAGCACCTGGCCCGGCCCACCTCGACCTGGGCGACGGGGGTGCCGGGGGCGCAGGCCGGCTTCGTCCGCCGGGCCGACGAGCCGGTGCAGCGCGGGCCGACCAGCGCGGTCACCGGGCGCGGGGGGATCCGGGTGGTGCTGCCCGACGACGCCGTCGCCGTCGCCTACGAGGCGCCGTCGGCGCGCGACCCGCTGCGCTGGCACCAGGCCGTCGCGTTCTGCGTCCCCGCGCGCCCGGGCCCGGCCCGCACGGCAGTCACCGAGCTGGGCCCCGACCCCGACGCCCTGCGCCCGCAGGACACGGCCGGGGTGCTGTTCGACCTCGGCCTGGGCGCGCCGAGCGTCGAGCTGCTGGCCCGCGCGGTCGACCCGGCCGCCGTCGCGGCGCTGCGGGCGATCACCGGGCGGGGGCCCGGGGCCGCGCAGGCGGTCCTCGCCGCGCACCCCGTGCACGTCGTGGCCCGGACGGCGGCGGGACGGATCGAGGTGTTCGGCGGCGGCCGCGGCGGTCCGCACGCCCGGCTGCGGCCCGGCCGGACGGGCACCGCCGACCCGCCGCACGTGCCCGTCCCGCCGGGCACGACCTCGGTGCTGCGGCTGCGGCCCGCGCACCCCGCCGCCGACGAGGACGGGCGCCCGCGGCCCTTCGACGTCGAGCGGCACGTGGCGTTCCAGGCCCTGCTCGCGCAGTTCGGCGACCCGCTGGTGGGGGTGGCCCAGGCCGACGCGGTCGCGGCCGTGCGGGCGATGCGCCCGCCCGGCGAGGACCGGGCCGACCCCGCCGTGCGGGCCGCCGTCGCCGTCGGCCTGCGCCGCCTCGCCCTCACCGACGGCACGACCGGCGTCCTGGCGCAGTGGCGCAGCCGGCTGGGCCCGACCCCGGAGCTGGCCGACCCCGACGAGTGGTGAGCGCCCGCCGGGGCCCCCGGGAGTTGCAGGAAGGCCACCTTGCTGCAGTCTCGTGGCGTGAAGGTGGCCCTGCTGCAACCGGGGGCGGCGTGAGCGGGCGCGAGTTCTTCACCGCCCGCACCGTCGCCGAGGCGCTCGACGGGTTCCGGCCCGCCCGGCGCACGCCCGTCGAGTCCGTGGCGCTCGCCGACGCCCGGCGCCGCGTGCCGGCCGCGCCCGTCCGCTCCCCGGGCGCGCTGCCGGGGTTCGCGAAGGCCACGGTGGACGGGTACGCCGTGCGCGCGGCCGACACCTACGGGGCGTCGGAGGGGCTGCCCTCCTACCTCGACCTGGTCGGCGCGGTGCGGATGGGCCGGGCCCCCGACGTCGCCGTGCCGCCCGGCGGGGCCGTCGCGGTGCCGACCGGCGGGGTGCTGCCCGCCGGCGCCGACGCCGTCGTCATGGTGGAGGACACGGCGGAGACGATGCCCGGGACGGTCGAGGTGACCCGGCCCGTCGGGCCCGGGGCCGGGCTGGTGCGCGCGGACGAGGACGTGGCCGCGGGCGGCGAGCTCGTCCCCGCCGGGCGCCCGCTGCGGGCCCCCGACCTGGGGCTGCTCGCCGCGGCCGGCGTCACCGCGGTGGACGTGCACGCCCGCCCGCGGGTGGCGGTCCTGTCCACCGGCGACGAGGTCGTCCCGCCCGGCACCGCGGTCCTCGGCCCGGGGCAGGTGCGCGACGCCACCGCCTCGGCCCTGGCCGCGCTCGTCGCCGACGCGGGCGGCGCTCCGGAGGTCGCCGGCATCGTGTCCGACGAGCCGGGCGCGCTGGAGGCGGCCCTGCGCGCGCTGCTCCCCCGCGTCGACCTGGTCGTGGTGTCGGCGGGCAGCTCCGTCGGCACCCGCGACGAGACGGCCGGCGCGGTGGCCGCGGTCGGCGAGGTCTGGTGCCACGGCCTCGCGCTCAAGCCCGGCAAGCCGACGCTGCTCGCGCAGTGCCCCGTCCCCGGCGGCGCGCCCGTGCCGGTGATCGGCCTGCCCGGCAACCCGCTGTCGGCGCTGGTGGTGTTCGGGCTGGTCGGGGTGCCGCTGGTGTGGCGCCTGGCCGGGTGCGAGCGGCCCCCGCCCGCACCGACGACCCGCGCCCGGCTGGCCCGCGACCTCCCGTCCGCCGCGGGACGGCTGGACGTCGTCCAGGTCGTGCTGCGCGACGGCGAGGCGCACCCGGTGTTCGGGCCCTCGGCGCTGCTGTCGGTGCTCACCCGCGCCGACGGGCACCTGGTCGTGCCGGAGCCCGCGACCGGCCTCGCCGCGGGCACCGAGGTCGAGGTCGTGCTGCGCGCCTGAACGGCTGTGCGGCGGCCCGCACACCCGTTGTGGGCGCCGCACAGCCGTTGCAACGGCTGTGCGAGGACGACAACGGCTGTGTCACCGCCGGCACCGCTGCCGCACCGCCCGCGCGGGCGCGGGATAGCGTCGGCGGGTGAGCACCGGCCCCTTCGTGTCCGACGTGCCGGCCGCGCAGGCCGCGGCGGCCTGGCGCGACGCGTGCGCGGCCGGGGGCGCCCCGGCCCGGCTGCCGGCGGTGACCGCGGCGCTGGACGCCGCCGTCGGGCGCGTGACCGCCGAGCCGGTGTGGGCCGCGCGCTCCTCCCCCGCCTTCGACGCGGCGGGGATGGACGGCATCGCGGTGCGCGCCGCCGACACCGCGGGCGCGTCGGAGACCGCACCGGTGCTGCTCACCGAGTTCGTCGTCGTCGACACCGGCGACCCGCTGCCGCCCGGCTGCGACGCCGTCGTGATGCGGGAGCACGTGCACCACGCCGACGGGCGGGCCGAGGTCCGCGCGGCCGTCCCGCCCCACCAGCACGTGCGCTCCATCGGCGAGGACGTCAGCGCCACCGAGCTGCTGCTGCCGCAGGGGCACCGGCTGCGGCCCGTCGACGTCGCCGCGTGCGCGGCCGCCGGGGCGGTGGAGCTGCGCGTGCACCGCGCGCCGCACGTCGTGGTCGTCCCGACCGGGGACGAGATCCGACCGGTGGGCGCCGACACCGCGCCGGGGGAGATCCTCGACACCAACTCGCTCATGCTCGTCGCGCAGGCCCGGGAGGCCGGATGCACGGCCGAGGCGACGCCGATCGTGCCCGACGACCCGGCGGCGATCACCGCCGTGCTGCGCGCGGCCGCCGCGCGCGCCGACCTCGTGGTGCTGATCGCCGGGTCCAGCGCCGGCCGCGACGACCACACCGCCGCCGTCGTCGCCGGGGCCGGGACGCTCGCCGTACACGGCGTCGCGGTGCGGCCGGGCCACCCCGTCGTCCTCGGCGTCGTCGACGCCACACCCGTGCTGGGCGCGCCGGGCTACCCCGTGTCCGCCTCGCTGACCTTCGACGTCTTCGCCGTGCCGCTGCTCGCCGCGCTGGAGGGCTCCGCGCCCCGGGAGCGGCCGACGACGACCGCGCGGCTGGCCCGCAAGCTCGCCTCGAGCCTCGGCTCGGACGACTGGGTGCGCGTCCGGCTGGGCCGTGTGGACGACGGGATCGTCGCGACGCCGCTGCCGCGCGGGGCGGGCGTGCTCACCTCGCTGGTCCGCGCCGACGGGCTGCTCGTCGTCCCCGCCGGGGTGGAGGGCCACCACGCGGGCGAGCGGGTGCGCGTCGAGCTGCTGCGCGGGCTCGCCGCGATCGGCCGGACGATCGTCGCGATCGGGTCGCACGACCTCGTGCTCGACGTGGCCGCCTCCGCCCTGCGCGCGGCCGACCCGCTGGTCACGCTGGTGTCGTCCAACGTCGGCTCGCTGGGCGGGCTGGTGGCGCTGCGCGACGGGCTGTGCCACGTCGCCGGCTCGCACCTGCTCGACCCGGCCACCGGCGCGTACACGCTGCCGTTCGTGGACCGGCTGGTGCCCGACGCGGCCGTGGTCCGGCTGGTGCACCGCGAGCAGGGCCTGATCGTCGCGCCGGGCAACCCGCTGGGCGTCACCGGGATCGCCGACCTGCCGCGGCTGCGCTACGTCAACCGCCAGCGCGGCGCGGGCACCCGCGCCCTGCTCGACCACCACCTCGCCGGCACCGACCCGGCCGCGATCACCGGTTACGCCCGCGAGGAGCACACCCACCTCGCCGTCGCCGCCGCCGTCGCCGCGGGCAGCGCCGACGCCGGGCTGGGCGTCCTCGCCGCCGCGCGCGCCTTCGGCTGCGACTTCGTGCCCGTGGCGCAGGAGCCCTACGACCTCGTCGTGCACCCGCGCGCGCTGGACGACCCGCTGCTCGCACCGCTCTGGGCGCTGCTGGAGGACCCGGGGTTCCGCGCCGACGTCGAGGCGCTCGGCGGCTACTCGTGCGCGGAGACGGGGCGCCGGATCCGGTGACCGTTGACCTGCACCCCGGTGCAGCTCGCAGCATGGGACCGTGACCGACTTCCTCCCGCGCTACCTCGCCCGGATCGGGCTGGCCGCTCCCCTGCCCGCCGACCTCGCGACGCTCCGCGCCGTCGTCGCCGCCCACACGCGGTCCATCCCGTTCGAGAACCTGGACCCGTTCACGGGCCGCGAGGTGCCGCTCGACGACGACGCCCTCGCGGCGAAGATCGTCGACGGCGGCCGCGGCGGCTACTGCTTCGAGCAGAACGCGGTGCTGCGCCGCGCGCTGGACGCCCTGGGCTTCCGCACCACCGGGCTCGCCGCCCGGGTGACGATCGGCCGGGCCCCGGGCGGACCGCTGGGCTTCCGCAGCCACATGCTGCTGCGGGTCGACCTGCGCCACGGCGCGCACGTCGTGGACGTCGGGTTCGGCGGGCAGGTGCCCACCGGCCCGCTGGCCCTCGACGAGGACGGGCCGCAGGACACCCCGCACGAGCCCTACCGGCTGACCCGCCAGCCCGACGGCGTGCGCGCGGTGCAGGCGCTGGTCGCGGGCGCATGGCGCGAGCTGTACCGGTTCGACCCGCTGCCCGCGGAGCCGGAGGACTACGCGGTCGCGAACTTCTGGACCTCGCGCCATCCGACGTCCCACTTCGTCACCGGGCTGGTCGCGGCCCGCGCCGCCGCCGACCGCCGCTACGCCCTCGGGGGCGCGCACCTGGCCGTCCACCACCTCGGCGGGCCAGCGGAGAGGCGCGCGCTCGCCTCCCCGACCGAGGTGCGCGACGTCCTGGAGCGCGACCTGCTGATCGACACGTCCGGTCTCCCCGACCTCGACGCGCACCTGGCCCGCCTGTTCTGAGGCATGATCGCGCTGGAGCGCGAGCGGGAGGGGGTGGAGCGGTGGCGCGGCAGGGCGGGACCGTCCCGACGCTGGAGTCCGTGGCCGCCCGGGCCGGGGTGTCGCGGGCGACGGCGGGGCGGGTGCTGTCCGGCTCGACGTCGGTCGGCGAGCACGCCCGCGCGGCGGTGCTGCGCGCCGCGGACGAGCTGCACTACGTGCCCAACCGGGCCGCGCGGTCGCTGATGACCCGGCGCAGCGACTCGATCGCGTTCGTCGTGGCCGAGACCGAGGACCGGTTCTTCGCCGACCCCTACTTCGCCCAGGTGCTGCGCGGCGCGCACGCCGTGGTGGCCGAGCACGACCTGCAGCTGGTGTTCACCGTGGTGGGCCGGGACGGCCCGGACCGCGAGCGGTTCGAGCGGTTCGCGCTCGGCGGGCACCTCGACGGGGCCGTGCTGGTCTCGCTGCACGGCGACGACCCGCTGCCGGGCAACCTGGCCCGCGCCGGCGTGCCGGTGGCGCTGGCCGGTCGCCCCTTCGCCACCGACGCCGCCGCGCCGCCGTGGGTGGCCTCGGACAACGTCGGCGGCGCGATGGCCGCCGTGCGGTTGCTCGTCGGGCTGGGCCGGCGGCGGATCGCGACGGTCACCGGGCCGCTGGACATGGCGGTGTCGATCGACCGGGCCGCCGGCTTCCGCGCCGAGCTCGCCGCCCACCGCGACGCCGGGGCGGTGGACGCCGGCGCCGCCGACGGCGACTTCTCCACCGACGGCGGGCGCCGGGCCGTGGAGCGGCTGCTCGCGGCCGACCCGGGCATCGACGCCGTGTTCGCCGCCAACGACCTCATGGCCCTCGGCGCGCTGCAGGCCCTCGCCGCGGCCGGGCGGCGCGTCCCCGACGACGTGGCGGTGGTCGGCTTCGACGACGCCCCCGCGGCGGCGTCGGCCCGGCCCGCCCTGACGACGGTCCGCCAGCCGACGGTCGAGCTCGGCCGCGCGCTGGCCCGCCTGCTCCTGGCCCGGATCAGCACCGGCGAGCCCCAGGCCCCGGTCGTCCTGCCCACGGAGATCGTGCGCCGCGACTCGGCCTGATCCCACCGGCGCGGCACCACCAGAACTGCGCCGCGATGTTCTGAGAGCGCTCTCTTGACACTCCGCCCACCGTGCGAGACCCTCGTCACACGGTGCTGAGAGCGCTCTCTCTCACCGCTCCGGTCGACGACGATCTGGCCCCGCGGGGTCTGGAGGCACACCATGAGGACCCCCCGAGCGGCCGCGCCCGTCGCGCTCGCCCTGTCCGCCGCAGTCCTGCTCGCCGGCTGCGGGGCCGCCGACGCCGCGGGGGCCGACGGCGGCCCCGTCGAGCTGACGGTGAGCCTGTTCGGCACCTTCGGCTACGACGAGCTGGGCCTGTTCGACCGCTACGAGGCCGAGCACCCCGGCGTGACCATCACCTACGAGTCGACGCAGGGCGAGGACAAGTACTGGCCCGCGCTGCAGACCCGGCTGGCCTCGGGCAGCGGCGTCGCCGACGTCCAGGGCATCGAGGTCGCCCGCATCTCCCAGGTCGTCGCCGAGCAGGCCGACCTGTGGACCGACCTGCGTCGGACGGCGGCCGCCGCGTCGGTCGACGGGTACGTCGAGTGGAAGCAACCGGCCGCCACCACGCCCGACGGCGCGGTGCTGGGCCTCGGCACCGACATCGGCCCGATGGGCCTGTGCTACCGCAGCGACCTGCTCGCCCAGGCCGGCCTGCCCACCGAGCCCGACGCGCTGGCCGCCCGCATGCAGAGCTGGGACGACTACGTCGCCCTGGGCCGGGAGTACCGGGCCGCCGCCCCCGAGGGCAGCGCCTGGATGGACTCCGCGGGCGGGTTCTACAACGCGATCGTCTCCACCGAGGAGGAGATCTACTACGACGGGTCCGGCGCGCTGGTGCACGACACCAACCCCGCCGTCCGGGCCGCGTTCGACACGGCCGCCGCGGCCGGGCAGGAAGGGCTCACCGCCCGCCTGGAGCAGTTCGTCGACCCCGGCTGGGACGCCGGCTTCGCGTCGGGCAGCTTCGCCACCATCGCCTGCCCGTCCTGGATGATCGGCTACATCAAGGGCAAGGCCGGCGACGCCGGCGCCGGGAAGTGGAACGTCACCACGCTCCCGGGCGGCGCGGGCGGCAACTGGGGCGGCGCCTACCTGGGCATCCCCGCCTCCAGCGAGCACGTCGAGGAGGCCGCCGAGCTCATCGCCTGGCTGACCGCCCCCGAGCAGCAGGCCGAGGTCTTCGCCTCCGCCGGCAACTTCCCCTCGACCACCGGCGGCATCGAGCTGGTGGCCGACGCCACCGACCCGTACTTCACCGACGCCCCGATCGGGCAGATCTTCACCGCCTCGGCGACCGCCGCGCCCGTGCAGGTCCTCGGCCCGGAGGACGGCGTGGTGAAGAGCTCCATGGTGCAGGCCCTGCTCTCGGTGGAGGCCAACGGCGTGGCCCCGGCCGACGCCTGGGCCTCGGCGCTCGACGACGTGGCCGGCCAGGTCGGCTGATGACCGCCACGCTGGACCGTCCGGTCCCCGGGGAGCGCACGCCGCCCCCGGGGGCCGGGTCCCCGCCCCCGTCCTGGCGGGCCCGACTGTTCCGCCTGGAGGAGCGCACCGCGCCCTACGCCTACGTGGCGCCGTTCTTCCTGCTCTTCGCCGCCTTCGGGCTGTTCCCGCTGATCTACACCGCCTGGATCAGCCTCCACGACTACCGCCTGGGCTCCGACGCCGAGTGGCTCGGCCTGGGCAACTACGTCTGGCTGTTCACCAGCCCCGACTTCTACAACGCGCTGTGGAAGACGATCACGCTCGGCGTCCTGTCCACGGTGCCGCAGCTGCTGCTGGCCCTGGGCCTGGCCCACCTGCTGCACTACAGGCTGCGCGGCCGCACGTTCTTCCGCGTCGCGATGATCATGCCGTACGCCACCTCGGTGGCGGCCGCGGCGCTGGTGTTCGCCCAGCTCTTCGGGCGCGACGCCGGCGCGGTCAACTGGCTGCTCGGGCTGGTCGGCGTGGACGCGGTGGACTGGCGCAACGGCGACTGGACCGCCCAGATCGCCATCTCGGTGATCGTCATCTGGCGCTGGACCGGCTACAACGCCCTGATCTACCTGGCCGGCATGCAGTCGATCCCGGACGACCTGTACGAGGCCGCCGCGCTCGACGGGGCGAGCCGCTGGCAGCAGTTCCGCCACGTCACCCTGCCCGGCCTGCGCCCGACCATCCTGTTCACGATCGTGGTGTCCACCATCGGCGCGAGCCAGCTGTTCGGCGAGCCGCTGATCTTCGGCGGCGGCAAGCCCGACGGCGGGGCGCTGGGCCAGTACCAGACGCTGGGGCTGTACCTGTACCAGCAGGGCTGGACCTACGGCGAGCTCGGCCGGGCCGCGACGATCGCCTGGGTGACCTTCCTGCTGATCATCGTGCTGGTGCTGGTGAACACCCGCCTCGCCCGCCGCCGCGGGGAGGCCGACCAGTGACCGAGCTTGCGAGGGCACCGATGGACACAGCACCGCCGGACACGGCGGCGACGAGCGCTAGCGAGGAGCTGACGTGACCGCCACGCTCGACCGGCCCGCGCCCGTCCCGGTGGCGCCGGTCCCCGCCCGGCGGCGGCTGCGCCGCACGGACAGCGCCGGCCCGCTCGCCTACGTCCTGCTGACGCTGACGACGCTGGTGTTCGTCGCGCCGTTCTACTACATGGTCGTGGCGGCCAGCCGGCCGATGGCCGAGATGAACCGGACCCCGCCCCCGCTGCTGCCCGGCCCCGACCTGTGGTCGAACATCGGCAAGGCGCTGGAGTCGCAGGACATCGGCAAGGCCCTGGTCAACTCGTTCATCGTGTCCGGGATCATCACGGTGAGCACCGTGCTGTTCTGCACGCTCGCCGGGTTCGCGTTCGCGAAGCTCCGCTTCCGCGGCCGCGACCAGCTCTTCGCCCTCGCCCTGGGCACCATGATGATCCCGCCCAGCCTCGGCGTCGTCCCGCTCTACGCGCTGATGGCCTCGCTCGGCCTGGCCGGCGAGCTCAGCTCGGTGGTCCTGCCGTCGCTGGTCGCCGCGTTCGGGGTGTTCTTCATGCGCCAGTACCTCCTGCGGGCGCTGCCCGGCGAGCTGCTGGAGGCGGCGCGGATGGACGGCGCGACGTCGCTGCGCACGTTCTGGAGCATCGTGCTGCCCATCGCCCGCCCGGGGATGGCGGTGCTCGCCATGCTCACCTACATGACCGCCTGGAACGACTTCTTCTGGCCGGTCATCACGCTCGACTCCTCGAACCCCACCGTGCAGGTGGCGCTCAACAACCTCGGCAGCGGGTACGTCCCGGACACCTCGGTGATCATGGCGGGCACGCTCGTCGGGACGCTGCCGGTGATCGTGGTGTTCCTCCTGCTGGGCCGGCAGATCGTCGGCGGCATCATCGCCGGCGCCGTGAAGGGATGACCCCGTTGACCAGCACGCTGTCCACCGCCGCCACCACCCCCCTGCAGTTCCCGCCCGGCTTCGGCTGGGGCGCCGCCACCGCGGCTTACCAGATCGAGGGGGCCGCCGCCGAGGGCGGGCGCACCCCGTCGATCTGGGACACCTACTCCCGCACCCCCGGCCGCACGGTGGACGGCGACACCGGGGACGTCGCCTGCGACCACTACCACCGCATGCGCTCCGACGTGGCGCTCATGGCCGAGCTGGGCCTGACGACCTACCGGTTCTCGGTGTCCTGGTCGCGCATCACCCCGCAGGTCACCGCGGACGGCCTCGGCCCGGTCAACCCCGAGGGCGTGGCGTTCTACTCCGCGCTGGTGGACGAGCTGCTCGCCCACGGCATCACCCCCGCCGTCACGCTCTACCACTGGGACCTCCCGCAGGCCCTGGAGGACGCGGGCGGCTGGCCGGCGCGCGCCACGGCCGAGCGCTTCGCCGAGTACGCCGGGGTGGTGGCGGGCGCGCTGGGCGACCGGGTGGGCACGTTCATAACGCTCAACGAGCCGTGGTGCAGCGCCTACCTCGGCTACGCCAGCGGGGTGCACGCGCCGGGCCGCACCTCCGACGCCGCCGCGCTCGCCGCCGTGCACCACCTCAACCTCGCCCACGGCCTGGCCGCGGACGCGATCCGCCGCGCCGCGCCGACCGCGAAGGTGGCGATCGCGCTCAACCTGGTCTGGGTGCGCCCGGAGACCGACTCGGACGCCGACGCCGACGCCGCCCGCCGCGTCGACGGCCTGCAGAACCGCGTGTTCCTCGACCCGCTGCTGCGCGGGAGCTACCCCGCCGACGTCCTGGCCGACACCGCGGGCGTCACCGACTGGTCGTTCGTGCGCCCGGGCGACCTGGAGGCGATCACGGGCCGGCTCGACGTGGTGGGCGTCAACTACTACTCCCCGACCGTCGTGCGGCACTGGACGCGCGAGCGGCCCAAGGAGACCGCCGACGGGCACGGGCAGGCCGCCGCCACGCCGTGGATCGCCTGCGACGACGTCGAGTTCCCGCGGCGCACCGGGCCGCTGACCGACATGGGCTGGGCCATCGACCCGCGCGGGCTCACCGAGCTGCTGCTGCGCGTCGCGCGCGAGGCGCCGGGGTGCGAGCTGGTCGTCACCGAGAACGGCGCCGCCTTCCCCGACGTCGTCGGCCCGGACGGCCGCGTCGCCGACCCGGAGCGCCGCGAGTACCTGCGCACCCACATCGCGGCCGTGCACGCGGCGATCACCGCGGGCGCGCCGGTGACGGGGTACTGCGCGTGGTCGCTGCTCGACAACTTCGAGTGGGGCTGGGGCTACGGCAAGCGCTTCGGGATCGTGCGGGTCGACTACACCACCCAGGAGCGGACGGTGAAGGACAGCGCCCTGTTCTACGCCGACGTCATCCGCGCCCACGGCGTGCAGCCGTGAGCCGCCCCGTCACTGCGAGGGCTGGGGCACCGCGCAGTCGATCGTCGGGTTGACCCCGAGGTAGTTCAGCGGCCCGGCGACGACCGTGACCAGCACCGTGCCCAGCTCGGCGCAGCTGGCCTGGTCGTCGCCGGAGAAGTAGCCGCGCTGGAAGGCGGCGAACGCGCCGATCAGCAGCCAGACGACGAGGATGAGGGCTCCGGTGCGCACGGGCGGGCCTTCCGACGATCGGGGGACCCCCGGCCGGGGGATGCCGGACTGTAGCGACCCCCGACGATCACCGCATGATCGGTGCGACGGAGCCGCCGGGTCAGGCGTCGCCCACCCCGCTGACGGTGTAGCGGCGCACGTCGGCGTCCAGGATGCGGGCCGCGGTGGCGCCGTCGGGGCCGGCGCGGCGGAACGCCAGCAGCTCGGCCTCGGACGCCCAGCGCTCGTACACGCCGATCCGGCCGGGGTCGACCGGGTCGGCGGTGAGGGCGAAGTCGAGGCAGCCGGGCGCGGAGCGGGCCGCGCGGACTGCCCGCCGCCCGTCGGCCACGAACGCGTCGCGGTCGGCGGGGTCGACGCGCAGCCAGCCGGCGACGATCAGGGCGGTGGGGGGCTCGGGGGTGCTCATGCCCGGACCGACCGGCCGGCGCGCCGGAACTCATCGGCGGCCGGCCGGGACCGGGGGCTCAGACCCGGAAGCCCAGCGCGCGCAGCTGCTCGCGCCCGTCGTCGGTGATCTTCTCCGGGCCCCACGGCGGCATCCACACCCAGTTGATCTTGATGTCGTCGACCAGCTTGGCCGGCTCGCCGGTGAGCGCGGCGCGGGCCTGCTCCTCGATGACGTCGGTGAGCGGGCACGCGGCGCTGGTCAGCGTCATGTCGATGGTGGCGACGCCGTCGTGGGCCTGGATGCCGTACACCAGGCCCAGGTCGACGACGTTGATGCCCAGCTCGGGGTCGACCACGTCGCGCATGGCCTCCTCGAGGTCGTCGACGGACGGCCCGCCCGACGGCGGCGCGGGCGGCTCGGGCATGCCCGCGGCGCCGCGGACGACGGTCTCGCCGGTCTCGGTCTCGCTCACGATGGAGCCCCTTCCGTGGTGCGGACGACGGCGTCCTTGAACGCCATCCAGCCCAGCAGCGCGCACTTGACGCGCGCCGGGTACTTCGCGACGCCGGCGAACGCGACGCCGTCGCCGAGCACGTCCTCGTCCGGCTCGACCCGGCCGCGCCCCTGCGCCATCTCCTGGAAGGCCTGCAGCACCTTCCAGGACTCGCCCACGGACTTCCCCACGACGAGGTCGGTCAACACCGACGCGGACGCCTGGCTGATCGAGCAGCCCAGGGTCTCGTGGGAGACCTCGGCGATGCGGTCGCCGTCCATCCGCACCCGCAGCACGATCTCGTCGCCGCAGGTCGGGTTGATCTGGACGGACTCGGCGTCGAACGGCTCGCGCAGGCCCGCGCCGTGCGGGCTGCGGTAGTGGTCCAGGATGATCTCCTGGTACATCTGCTCCAGCTGCATCTCAGGACACCCCGAAGAAGTCCCGGGCGGCCCGCACGCCGTCGACCAGCGCGGTGACCTCCTCGGGCGTGTTGTAGACGCCGAACGAGGCGCGCGCCGTGGCGGCCACGCCGAAGCGCCGGTGCAGCGGCCACGCGCAGTGGTGCCCCACCCGGACCGCGACGCCCCGGTCGTCGAGGACCTGCCCGACGTCGTGCGCGTGCACCCCGTCGACGACGAACGCGACGGCCCCGCCGCGGTCCTCGGTGGTCGTGGGCCCGACGATCCGCACGCCCGGCACCGCCGACAGCTCGGCGATCGCCTGCGCGGTGAGCCCGGCCTCGTGGGCGGCCACCGCGTCCATGCCGATCCCGCCCAGGTAGTCGACGGCGGCCGCGAGGCCGACGGCCTGCGACGTCATCGGCACCCCGGCCTCGAAGCGCTGCGGGGGCGGGGCGAACGTCGACCCCTCCATCCGCACCATCTCGATCATCGACCCGCCGGTGAGGAACGGCGGCATCGCGGCCAGCAGCTCGGCGCGCCCGTAGAGGACGCCGACGCCGGACGGGCCGAGCATCTTGTGCCCGGAGAACACGGCGAAGTCGACGCCCAGGTCGGACAGGTCCACCGGCATGTGCGGCACCGACTGGCACGCGTCGAGCAGGACCAGGGCGCCGACCTCGCGGGCGCGGCGGGTCAGCTCGGCGACCGGCAGGACCGTGCCGAGGACGTTGGACTGGTGCGCGAACGCCACGACCTTCGTCCGGTCCGACAGCACCAGCGAGTCGAGGTCCAGCCGGCCCTCGGGCGTGACGGAGTACCAGCGCAGGGTCGCCCCCGTCCGCCGGCACAGCTCCTGCCAGGGCACGAGGTTGGCGTGGTGCTCCAGCTCGGTGACGACGACCTCGTCGCCCGGCCCGATCCGGAACCGCTCCGCGCCGGGGAAGCCCGCGGCGTTGGAGAACGCGTAGGCGACGAGGTTGATCCCCTCGGTGGCGTTCTTGGTGAACACCACCTCGCCCGGGTCGGCGCCCACGAACGCGGCGATCCGCGCCCGCGCCGACTCGTAGGCGTCGGTGGCCTCCTCGGCCAGCTGGTGCGCGCCGCGGTGCACGGCGGCGTTGTGCTGCTCGAGGAAGCTGCGCTCGGCGTCGAGGACCTGCCGCGGCCGCTGGGACGTGGCCCCGGAGTCGAGGTAGACCAGGGGCCGACCCCCGCGCACCGTGCGCGCGAGGATCGGGAAGTCCGCCCGGATCTTGGTGACGTCCATCGGCGCGTCAGACCGCCGCGGTCTGCGTGAACCGCACGTACCCGTTCTTCTCCAGCTCGTCGGCCAGCTCGGGCCCGCCGGACTCGACGACCCTGCCGCCCGCGAAGACGTGCACGACGTCGGGGCGGATGTGCTGCAGGATCCGGGTGTAGTGCGTGATGAGCAGGACGCCGGTCTCGCCGCCCGCCTTGAAGCGGTTGACGCCCTCGGAGACGATCCGCAGCGCGTCGACGTCGAGGCCGGAGTCGGTCTCGTCGAGCACCGCGAACTTGGGCTTGAGCAGCGAGAGCTGCAGCACCTCCTGGCGCTTCTTCTCCCCGCCGGAGAAGCCCTCGTTGACGTTGCGCTCGGCGAACTCGGGGTCGATCTCCAGGTCGGTCATGGCCTGCTTGACCTCCTTGACCCACGTGCGCAGCTTCGGCGCCTCGCCGCGCACGGCGGTGGCCGCGGAGCGCAGGAAGTTGGCCGTGGACACGCCGGGGACCTCGACCGGGTACTGCATGGCGAGGAACAGGCCGGCGCGGGCGCGCTCGTCGACGGTCATCTCCAGCACGTCGGCGCCGTCGAGGGTGACGGTGCCGGCGGTGACCTCGTAGCGGGGGTGCCCGGCGATGGCGTAGGCCAGCGTGGACTTGCCCGAGCCGTTGGGGCCCATGATCGCGTGGGTCTCGCCGGCGCGGATCGTGAGGTCGACGCCGGTGAGGATCTCCTTGGTGCCGCCGTCGACCGCGATCGAGACGTGCAGACCCTTGATCTCCAGGGTGGACATGTGTGGTGGTTCCTTCGCTCAGACGCCCGTGATCGCCAGCTCGGCCTCGACGGCCGCTTCCAGGCGCTCGCGCAGCTCGGGGAGGGTGATCTTGGACAGGATCTCGCCGAAGAACCCGCGCACGACCAGCCGGCGCGCCACGTCCTCGGGGATGCCGCGGCTCTGCAGGTAGAACAGCTGCTCGTCGTCGAACCGGCCGGTGGCGCTGGCGTGCCCGGCGCCGGCGATCTCGCCGGTCTCGATCTCCAGGTTCGGCACCGAGTCGGCGCGGGCGCCCGGCGTGAGCACCAGGTTGCGGTTGAACTCGAAGGTCTCGGTGTTCTCCGCGGCCGCGCGGATCAGCACGTCGCCGATCCAGACGGTGTGCGCGCCGTCGCCCTGCAGGGCGTTCTTGTAGAGCACGTTGGACCGGCAGTTCGGCACGCCGTGGTCGACGAGCAGGCGCTGCTCCAGGTGCTGGCCGGCGTCGGCGTAGCCCAGGCCGAGCAGCTCGGCGTCGCCGCCGGGACCGCGGTAGTCCACGGTGCCGGTGACGCGCACGACGTCCCCGCCCAGCTGCACCGACACCGCGCGCAGGGTGGCGTCGCGGCCGATCGCGTAGTGGTGGGCGCCGAGGTGCACGGCGTCGTCGGCCCACTCCTCGGTGACGATCAGGTGCAGGGTGGAGCCGTCGGCCACGACGACCTCGAGGTTGTCGGCGAGCGCGCCCGAGCCCCGGTTCTCGACGACGACCGTGGCCCGCGTGTGCGGGGTGGTGCGGACCTGCAGGTGCCCGACGGCGGTGACGCCCTCGCCCGGGCCGGTCACGGTGATCGTGACCGGCTCGGGCTCGCCGTCCAGGGTGACGACGGTGGCCTGCGCGAACGCCGACCAGGCGGCCGCCGAGACCCGGTCGGCCGGGACGCCGCCCGCACCGATCCGGGCGTCGTCGCGGCCGACCGTCTCCACCGTCGCCCCCGCGGTCTCGGTGACCGAGACCGCGGGGACGGCGTCGAACGCCGTCAGCTCGGCCAGACCGCGCAGCCGGCGCCGCGGGGTGAACCGCCAGTTCTCCTCGCGGAAGCTCGGCACCTCGAACGCCTCGACGTCGTAGGACGTGAACCGCTCGCTGGCGCTGGCCAGGGGCTTGGACCCCTGGTCCTGCTTGGCGCTCTTGAGCTCGGGCGCCAGGCCCTCGACCTCCGGGGTGACCGGCAGCTCCGGCTCCGGCGGCGTGGTCTTCGGCAGGCTCATCCGACCGAGCCCTCCATCTGCAGCTCGATGAGCCGGTTGAGCTCCAGCGCGTACTCCATGGGCAGCTCGCGCGCGATGGGCTCGACGAACCCGCGCACGACCATGGCCATGGCCTCGTCCTCGGTGAGCCCGCGGCTCATCAGGTAGAACAGCTGGTCCTCGCTGACCTTCGAGACCGTGGCCTCGTGCCCCATCGAGACGTCGTCGGTGCGGACGTCGACGTAGGGGTAGGTGTCGGACCGGCTGATCGTGTCGACGAGCAGCGCGTCGCACTTCACCGTGGACCGCGAGTGGTGGGCGCCGGGGTTGACGCGCACGAGCCCGCGGTAGGAGGTGCGGCCGCCGCCGCGCGCCACCGACTTCGAGATGATCGTCGAGGACGTGTGCGGCGCGAGGTGGGTCATCTTCGCGCCGGCGTCCTGGTGCTGGCCCTCGCCGGCGAAGGCGATGGAGAGCACCTCGCCCTTGGCGTGCTCGCCCATGAGCAGCACGGCCGGGTACTTCATGGTGACCTTGGAGCCCAGGTTGCCGTCGACCCACTCCATGGTGGCGCCGGCCTCGGCCTTGGCCCGCTTGGTGACCAGGTTGTAGACGTTGTTCGACCAGTTCTGGATGGTCGTGTAGCGGCAGCGGCCGCCCTTCTTGACGATGATCTCGACGACCGCGGAGTGCAGCGAGTCCGACTTGTAGATCGGCGCCGTGCAGCCCTCGACGTAGTGCACGTAGGCACCCTCGTCGACGATGATCAGCGTGCGCTCGAACTGGCCCATGTTCTCGGTGTTGATCCGGAAGTAGGCCTGCAGCGGGATGTCGACGTGCACGCCCGGCGGCACGTAGATGAACGACCCGCCCGACCACACCGCGGAGTTCAGCGCGGAGAACTTGTTGTCCCCCGAGGGGATGACCGAGCCGAAGTACTCGCGGAACAGCTCCGGGTGCTCCCGCAGCGCGGTGTCGGTGTCCAGGAAGATGACGCCCTGGGCCTCGAGGTCCTCGCGGATGGAGTGGTAGACGACCTCGGACTCGTACTGCGCGGCCACCCCGGACACCAGGCGGGCCTTCTCGGCCTCGGGGATGCCCAGCTTGTCGTAGGTGTTCTTGATGTCGGCGGGCAGGTCGTCCCAGGTGGCGGCCTGCTTCTCCGACGAGCGCACGAAGTACTTGATGTTGTCGAAGTCGATGCCCGACAGGTCGGAGCCCCAGCGCGGCATGGGCTTCTTCTCGAACATGCCCAGGGCCTTGAGCCGGAAGTCGAGCATCCACTGCGGCTCGGACTTCAGGCGGGAGATGTCGGCGACGACGTCGGCCGAGAGGCCGCGTCGGGCGGTGGCGCCGGCGGCGTCCGGGTCGGCCCAGCCGAAGTCGTACCGGCCGAGCGTCGCGAGCGTCTCCTCCTGGGTGAGGACGGCGTCCTTCTCAGGAGCGGTCGTCATGCGGACTGCCTCCCCTTCGGGATGTGGTGGTGGTGGTCGTGCGGGCCGTGCTGGTGGTGCCGGTGGAGCTGCCGCGCCGGGCCTCGGGACGGACCGACGGGACGTGGGTGGTGCACGCGGAGTCGCCGCGCGCGATGGTGGCCAGGCGCTGCACGTGCGTGCCGAGCAGCTCGGCGAACGCGCGCGTCTCGGCCTCGCACAGCTCGGGGAACTCGGCCGCGACGTGCGCGACCGGGCAGTGGTGCTGGCACAGCTGGACGCCCGCCCCGGTCCCGGGGGCCGCCTCGGAGGACGACCCCGGGCCGCCCTGCGCCGTGCGGACCTGGGCGGCGTAGCCGCGGGCGGTGAGCACCCCGGCCAGGGCGCGGGCGCGGGCCCCGGGGCCGCCGGCCGCCGCGACCTGGGCCGCGCCGTCGCCGAGCAGCTCCTGGACCCGGCTGCGGGCGAAGCCGGCCACGGCGTCGGGGCCGCCCTCGCGCACGAGGTAGCGCAGCGCGGAGACGGCGAGGTCGTCGTAGCCGTGGCCGAACCGGGCGCGCCCGGCGTCGGTGAGCAGGTACTGCCGCGGGGGGCGGCCCCGGCCGCGGGGGCCGCGGCGGGGGGCGTCGCGGACCTCGGCCTCGCCGTCGGCGAGCAGCGCGTCGAGGTGCCGGCGGACGGCCGGACCGGACAGCTCCAGCGCGGCCGCGACGTCGGGGGCCGTCACGGGACCCTGCTCCAGGAGCAGGCGCGCGACGGCCTCGCGGGTGCCGCCGTCGCCGCCGGTGGGCGCGTCGGCCCCCGGGTGCGGAGGCAGCTGGCTTTTCACAACACCCATGTTACCGATATGCGCCGGGGCGGCAATCGCACCGCCCCCCCGGGTGAGGACGTTCACGCCCCGGACGGGTGGTTACCCTGCTCGCCGTGGTGTCCGGGGTCGGAACAGGGGTCGGTGCCGACGTCGGCACGATCCCCGCGCCGGTGCGCGACCCGGCCCGCACCGCGCGGCTGCTGGGCCTCACCGGCTCGCTGATGATGGCGCTGGGCTCGCTCGGGGCGGGCGCGCTGCCCGTCCCCAACCCCCTGTTCGGCATCCGGGTGCTCAGCCTGCCCAGCCGCAACGCCACCGTCGCCCTGGCCGTCACCTACGCGGGCCTCGCCATGGTCGTGCTGGCGTGGCTGTGGATCGGCAAGATGCTGCGCTGGAACGGCGCGGTCGCCCCGGCCCCGACCCGCACCCAGCTCGCCCGCACCGGGCTGCTGTGGGCCCTCCCGCTGGCCGTCGCCCCGCCGCTGTTCTCCCGCGACGTCTACAGCTACCTCGCGCAGAGCGCCACGCTCGCCCGCGGGCTCGACCCCTACGCGCTCGGCCCGGCGCAGGCGTTCGGCGTGGACGACCCGCTGGTGCGCTCCATCCCCACGATCTGGCGCGACACCGGCGCCCCCTACGGCCCGTTCTTCCTGCTGCTGGGCCGCGGCATCACCGCGCTGACCGGGACCGACATCGTCGCCGGGGTGCTCGCCCACCGCGCGCTGGCCCTCGTCGGCGTCGCGATGATCGTCTGGGCCGTGCCGCACCTCGCGCGCCGCGCCGGCCTGGACGTCGGGCTGGCCATGTGGCTCGGGCTGGCCAACCCGCTGGTGCTGTTCCACCTGGTCAGCGGCATGCACAACGAGTCGCTGATGGTCGGGTTGATGCTCGTGGGGTTCGAGCTGGGGCTGCGCACCGGGCCGCGCTGGTGGGACCCCCGCTTCCTCGGCGCCGCCGTGCTCATCACCCTCGCCTCGGCCGTGAAGCTCCCCGCCCTGCTGGCGCTGGGCTTCCTCGGCATCGAGTGGGCGCGCCGCCGCGGGGCCCGGGTGGCCGACGTGGCGATCGCGACGGTGGTGTGCACGGCCGTCGCCGCCGCCGTCTACGCCGTGTTCGCCGCGGTGACCGGGCTGGGGCTGGCGTGGCTGTCGGCCCTGGGCGCGCCCAGCATCATCCGCAGCTGGCTGTCGATCTCCACCGACTTCGGCCTGCTGGGCGGGCAGTTCGGCATCCTCGGCGGGCTGGGCGACCACACCGACTCCGTGCTCGCCCTCACCCGCACCGCCGGGCTGGTGCTCGGGGCGCTGCTGGCCGGCGTCCTGCTGCTCGCGGTGCTGCGCGGGCGGGTCGACGCCATCACCGGCATGGCCGCCGGGATGGCCGCCGTCGTGCTGCTCAGCCCGATCGTGCACCCCTGGTACCTGCTGTGGGCGGTCATCCCGCTGGCCGCCACGCGGGCGATGCCCCGCGCCCGGCGGGCGATGCTGGCCATCTCCGCCGCGCTCGCGGTGGTCGTCCCGCCCACCGGGGCCGACTTCACCTTCCGCGCCTACCAGCTGCCGCTGTCCATCGGCGCCGGGCTGCTGATCCTCGTGCTGGTGCTGCTGGTCGTGCGGCGCAGCCTCGCCGGGCGCGAGGGCGTCGACGTGGACGCCTGGCCCGGACGGGTCCGGCGCCCCACCCCGCCGGTCGACGGGGCCGTCGGTCCGTAGGATCAACCCGTGAGCTCGTCGCCGCCCGCCGTGTCCGTCCGCGGGCTGGTGAAGCGCTACGGCGCCACCACCGCCGTCGACGGGCTCGATCTGCGGCTCCCGACCGGCGCGGTGCTCGCGCTGCTCGGCCCGAACGGGGCGGGGAAGACCACCACCGTCGACGTCTGCTGCGGGTTCACCCGCGCCGACGCCGGCGAGGTCCGGGTCCTCGGCCAGGACCCCACCGGTGCCCCCGACGCCCTGCGCGCCCGGATCGGCGTCATGCCCCAGGGCGGCGGGGCCTACCCGGGCGTGCACGCCGCGGAGATGCTGCGGGTCGTCGCCGCCTGCTCGGCGCACCCGCTCGACGTCGCCTGGCTCACCGGCGTGCTCGGCCTCGACGGCTGCGGGCGCACCCCGTTCAAGCGGCTCTCCGGCGGCCAGCAGCAGCGCCTCGCGCTGGCCTGCGCCGTGGTCGGGCGCCCCGAGCTGGTGTTCCTCGACGAGCCCACCGCCGGGCTCGACCCGCAGGGCCGCCGCCTGGTCTGGGACCTGGTGTCCGCCCTGCGCCGCGACGGCGTGGCGGTGCTGCTCACCACCCACCTGATGGAGGAGGCCGAGGCGCTGGCCGACGAGGTCGTGATCGTCGACCACGGCCGGGTCGTGGCCCAGGGCACCCCGGCGGCGCTGACGGCCGGGGAGCAGCAGGAGCTGCGGTTCCGCACCCGGTCCGGCATGGACCTGACCGGCCTGCGCACCGCGCTGCCCGAGGGCTACACCGCCGCCGAGACCGTCCCGGGCCGCTACCTGGTGCAGGGCCGCATCGACCCCGCGGTGCTGTCCACCATCACCGCGTGGTGCGCCGACCAGGGCGCGCTCGCCGACGACGTCCAGGTGGCGCGGCGCAGCCTGGAGGACGTGTTCCTGGAGCTGACCGGCAAGGAGCTGCGGACGTGACGTCCGTGCCCGGCGCGCCCGGCGACGCCTTCGTCCCCGGCACGTTCACCCCCCGCCCCGGTCCCGGTCGGCCCGGCCGCATGCTCGCCGCGCAGGCCGGCACGGAGCTGCGGCTCGCGCTGCGCAACGGCGAGCAGGTGCTGCTGACGCTGCTCATCCCCGTGGTGCTGCTCGTCGGGCTGACGCTGCTCGACCTCGTGCCGCTGCCCTCCCCCCGCGTCGACGCGGTGGCCCCGGGCGTGCTGGCCCTGGCCGTGATGTCCACGGCGTTCACCGGGCAGGCCATCGCCTTCGGGTTCGACCGCCGGTACGGGGTCGTGCGCCGCCTCGCCGCCACCGCCCTGCCCCGCTGGCTGCTGATCGCCGGCCGGCTCGTCGCCGTGCTGGGGGTCGTGGCCGTGCAGGTCGTGGTGCTCGGGGCGATCGCCGCCGCGCTGGGGTGGCGGCCCGCGCCCGCCGGGGTGGGCTGGGCGCTGCTGCTGGTGCTGCTCGGCACCGCCGCGTTCGGCGCCCTGGGCCTGCTGCTGGGCGGCACGCTGCGCGCGGAGATCACCCTCGCCGTCGCCAACGTCGTGTGGTTCCTGCTCCTGCTCGCCGGCGGGATCGTGGTGCCGCTGGCCCAGCTGCCCGGCCCGCTCGCCGCCGTCGCCGCGCTGCTCCCGTCCGGCGCCCTCGCCGAGGGCCTGCGGACGACGCTCACCGCGGGCGCGCCCCCCGGGGCGACCCCCGTGCTGGTCCTGCTGGCCTGGGCGGCGGTCGCGGGCCTGGCCGCGACCCGCCTGGTCCGCCTGCGCTGACGGCCGCGCTGCTCGCCCGGCGCCGGGGGGAGGCGACGGGGCTCACGGGCCGGCCGGGGCGGCGGCGCCTACCATCGAGGTGTGGCTCTGCTCGACCGGCTCCCCGACGTCTCCCCCACCGTCCTGCGGCGCCTCGCCGTGGCGAACCTCGTGGCCCAGGTCGGGATCATGGTCACCGGCGCGACCGTGCGGGTGACCGACTCGGGGCTGGGCTGCCCGACGTTCCCGGAGTGCTTCCCCGGCAGCATGGTGCCGGTCAGCCACGCCGACATCGCCCCGCTGCACCAGTGGGTGGAGTTCGGCAACCGGCTGCTGACGTTCGTGCTCGTCGCGATCGCCGGGCTGCTCCTGCTGGCCGCGCTCGGGCAGCGGCCGCGGCGGCGCCGGCTGACGCTGCTGGCCGCGGTGATGCCGGTCGGGATCGTGGTGCAGGCCCTCATCGGCGGGATCACCGTGCTGACGAACCTGTCGTGGAGCACCGTGTCGGTGCACTTCCTGGTCTCCGGCGTGCTGGTGTGGCTGTCGACGGCGCTGGTGCAGGCGACCGGCGAGGCCGACGTGCCCGGCCGGCCGCTGCTGCCCGGGCCGCTGCGCGGGCTGGTCGCCACCAGCTCCGGCGTGCTCGCGGCGCTGCTGCTGGTGGGCACGCTGGTGACCGCCGCGGGCCCGCACGCCGGCGACCCGGACACCCCCCGCCTCGCGGTGGGCGTCGAGGCGATGGCGCAGCTGCACGCCGAGCTGCTGTTCGCCTACCTGGGCCTGCTGGTCGGGCTCGGGTTCGCGCTGCGCGCCGTCGGCGCCCCGGCCCGGGTCGAACGCCTCTACCGGGTGCTCGTCGTCGTGGTGGTCGCGCAGGGCGCGCTGGGCGGGATCCAGTACGTGCTCGGCGTCCCCGAGGTGCTCGTCGTGCTGCACGTCCTCGGCGCCGGGCTCACCACGGCGGCGGCCGGCGCCCTGTGGTTCGCCACCGTCGAGCGCACCGCGGCCCCGCCGCGGCCCGTGGCCCCGATGGCCCCGGCGACCGGGCGCGTGCCGGCCTGACAGGATCGGGCGCGTGCGCGCCATCCAGATCACGGAGACGGGCGGGCCGCGGGTCCTGACCCCCGTCGAGCTGCCCGACCCGGCCCCGGGGCCGGGCGAGGTCCTCGTCGAGGTGGCGGCCGCGGGCGTCAACTACATCGACACCTACCAGCGCGAGGGCGTCTACCCCGTGCCGCTGCCCTGCGTCCCCGGCCTGGAGGGCGCGGGCCGGGTGGTGGCGCTGGGCCCGGGCGTCGACCGGTTCGCGCCCGGCGACCGCATCGCCTGGTGCGAGGTGCTCGGCAGCTACGCCGAGCGGATCGCGGTGCCCGCCGACAAGGCCGTCCCGGTGCCCGACGGCGTCCCCGACGAGCTCGCCGTCGGCGCGCTGCTGCAGGGCATGACCGCGCACTTCCTGGTCACCGACTGCGTGGCCCTGGCGCCGGGCGACGACGTGCTCGTGCACGCCGCCGCGGGCGGGGTCGGGCTGCTGCTCACCCAGCTCGCCGCCGCCCGCGGCGCCCGCGTGCTCGCCACGACGTCCACGGACGACAAGGCGGAGCTCGCCCGGGCCGCGGGCGCGGCGGAGGTGCTGCGCTACGCCGACGTGCCCGACGCCGTCCGCGAGCTCACCGGCGGGGCCGGGGTCGCCGTGGCCTACGACAGCGTCGGCGCCACCACCTTCGACGCCAGCCTGGCCGCGCTGCGCCGCCGCGGGACGCTGGTGCTGTTCGGGGCGGCGAGCGGCGCCGTGGCGCCGGTGGACCCGCAGCGGCTCAACCAGGCCGGCTCGGTGTACCTGACCCGGCCCAAGCTCTACGACTACGTCGCCACCACCGACGAGCTCACCGACCGGGCGGCGGCGGTGTACGCCGCGGTGGTCGACGGCGCGCTCGACGTCCGCATCGGGCACCGCTACCCGCTGGCGGAGGCGCGGGCGGCCCACGAGGACCTCCAGGCGCGCCGCACGACCGGGAAGGTGCTGCTGGTCCCGTGACCGACCTCCACCCGTTCGCCCGGTACGACGACTACGCCGACCTCCCGCGCCTGTCCGGCCTGGCGCTGTCGCCCGACGGCACCCGGCTGGTCACCGCCGTCGCTACGCCGACGCCCGACCGCACCCGCTGGGCCACCGCCCTGTGGGAGGTGGACCCGGCCGGGGAGCGGCCCGCGCGCCGGCTGACCCGCAGCGCGCGGGGCGAGGCGGCGCCCGCCTTCGCCCCCGACGGCGACCTGCTGTTCCTGTCCGCGCGGCCCGACCCGGACGCCGCCGCCCCGCCGACCGACGCCCCCTCGGCCCTGTGGCGGCTCCCGGCGGCGGGCGAGGCCCGCGTCGTCGGCGCGCGGCCCGGCGGGGTCGACGGGTTCGCCGTCGCCCGGGAGGCCGGCACGGTGGTCGTCACCTCCGCGACGCTGCCCGGGGCCGTGACCGGCGAGGACGACGGGGCGCGCCGGAAGGCCCGCAAGGACGCGGGGGCCTCGGGGATCCTGCACGCCGGGCACCCCGTCCGGTTCTGGGACCACGACCTCGGCCCGGACGCACCGCGGCTGCTCGTGCACACCGGCGGGGACGGCGCGGGGGCCTGGCGGGACCTCACCCCGGACCCCGGCGGCGCGCTCGTGGAGACCTCGTTCGACGTCGCCCCGGACGGCGCGACGGTCGTGGCCGCCTGGGCGGTGCCGCTGCGCGGCGGGGGCACCCGGTCGACGCTGGTGGCGATCGACACGGCCACCGGGGAGCGCCGGGTGCTGGCCGACGACCCGGCCGCGGAGTTCACCGCGCCTTTGGTCAGCCCGGACGGTGCGCGCGTGGCGTGCCTGCGGGAGAGCCTGTCCGCCCCCGACGCCCCGCCCGACGTCCGGCTCGTGGTGCTGCCGCTGGCCGGCGGCGAGCCGGTCGACGCCGCCCCCGGGTGGGACCGCTGGGTGAGCAGCGCCCGCTGGACGCCCGACGGGGCGCTGGTCGTGACCGCGGACGAGGCCGGGCGCGCGCCGGTGTTCCGGCTCGAGGGCGGCACCGCCACCCGGCTCACCGGCGACCACGGCGCCTACACAGACCTGGCCGTCTCCCCCGACGGCGCGCACGTCCACGCCCTGCGCAGCGCCGTCGACGCCCCGCCCGCGCCCGTGCGGCTCGACGCCCGCGCCGCGGACCAGCGGCCCGTCGCCCTGCCCGGTCCGGCGCCCGCGCCGGCGCTGCCGGGCACCCTCACCGAGGTCACCGCGACCGCGGAGGACGGCACGCCGCTGCGGGCCTGGCTGGTGCGGCCCGACGGCGCGGACGGCGGCTCCCCGGCCCCGCTGCTGCTGTGGATCCACGGTGGCCCGCTCGGCAGCTGGAACGCCTGGCAGTGGCGCTGGAACCCGTGGCTGATGGCCGCGCGGGGCTGGGCGGTGCTGCTGCCCGACCCGGCGCTGTCCACCGGCTACGGGCGCGACTTCGTCGTGCGGGGCTGGGGCGCCTGGGGCGCCGCGCCCTACACCGACCTGATGGCGCTCACCGACGCCGCGCAGGCCCGCGGGGACGTCGACGCGGCCCGCACCGCGGCGATGGGCGGCTCCTTCGGCGGCTACATGGCCAACTGGATCGCCGGGCACACCGACCGCTTCGCCGCGATCGTCACCCACGCGAGCCTGTGGTCGCTCGACCGGTTCGGCCCCACCACCGACGCCCCCTGGTACTGGCGGCGCGAGATGACCGCGGAGATGGCGCGGGAGCACAGCCCGCACCACCACGCGGCCGCGATCACCACGCCGGTGCTGGTGATCCACGGCGACCGGGACCACCGGGTGCCGATCGGGGAGGCGCTCGCGCTGTGGTGGGACCTCGTGTCCGGCTTCGACGGCGACCCCGCGGACCTGCCCCACCGCTTCCTGTACTTCCCCGACGAGAACCACTGGATCCTCACCCCGGGCAACGCCGCGCTCTGGTACGCCACCGTGCACGCGTTCCTCGACCACCACGTGCTCGGACGGCCGTGGGAGGAACCCGACCTGCTGCGGTGAGCGCTGCGGTGACGACCGCGGCGGCGGTTCAGGCTCCCAGGAGCCCCCGCATCCGCTCGATCTCCGTGCTCTGGCTGGACGTGACGTCGTCGGCCATCTGCGAGGCCAGCACGTCGCTGCCGCCCCGCCGCTGGTCGTCGGCCATCAGCAGGGCGCCCTCGTGGTGGGTGATCATGAGCTGGAGGAACAGCCGGTCGAACTCCGCACCGGACGCGCCGGCCAGCTCGTCGAGCTGGGCGGGGGTCGCCATGCCCGGGTGCTGCCCCCCGTCGGGCCCGCCCCCGTGACCATCGCCGTGACCGCCGGCGTGACCGCCGGCCGGCCCCACGAGGCGGCCGGCCGCCTCCTGCGCGTCCAACCACCCCCGCAGCGCGAGGATCTCCGGGCCCTGCGCGGCCGTGATGCGCTCGGCGATCGCCCGGACCTGCGGGTCGGCGGCCCGGTCGGGGGCGAGCGCCGCCATGGTCAGGGCCTGCTCGTGGTGCGGGATCATCCCGGAGACGAACGCGACGTCGGCCGGCGAGACGGGCTGCGGCGTCATCCGCTCGCGCGCCTCGTCGACCGGCACGACCTGCGCGGCCTCGCCGGGGCCGCCCGGCACGATCACGGTGGCCGGCCCGCCGTCCGGGACCGTCTCGTCGGGGGCGGCGCCGCCGCAGCCGACGAGGGCCACCAGCAGCACGACCGGGAGCAGGCGTCGTCCGAGCACGGGTCGACCGTACCCGGCCGATGCTGCTCCGACCGGGTGGTCGTCACTCTCCGGGGATCGGAAATCACGGTGCGGGTGTGCAAGGTGTGAGCCGAGGGTGACCACTGCGGGTCACCACGAGAGCGAGGACGGTGGTCGTGCACACACGACGTCGCACACTGCTGGGACGGGCGGTGCTGGTCGCAGCCGCGCTGGCGCTGGTCGCGCCGGCCACGGCGGTGGCCCAGCCCCCGACGCCGCCGGCACCGGCGCCGGCACCGGGGATCCCGGCGCCCGGGGAGATCGTGAGCAGCCCGAACATGGAGCTGATCGCCAACCTGCCCAAGACGGGGGCGTTCGCCCCCGAGGCCGCGTTCGGGACCGACATCGCGTTCCAGCGCGACCTGGCCTACGTCGGCAACTACGAGGGCTTCACCGTCTACGACGTGGGCGACCCGCGCCGGCCGGTCGAGCTCGCCCAGGTCCTGTGCCCCGGCGCGCAGAACGACGTGTCGGTCTCGGGCAACCTGCTGTTCCTGTCCACCGACGCTCGGCGCACCGACGACACCTGCCGGTCCGCCCCGGCCCCGGCGGTGGCCCCCGGGCAGGTCGCCACGGACTACTGGGAGGGCATCAAGGTCTTCGACATCTCCGACCCGCGCAAGCCGGAGTACGTCGCCTCCGTCGAGACCGACTGCGGCTCCCACACCCACACCCTCGTGCCCGACGCCACCGACGAGAAGGTCTTCCTCTACATCTCGTCGTACTCCCCGTCGCCGGCGCTGGCCGACTGCCAGCCGCCGCACGACAAGATCTCCATCGTCGAGGTGCCGCGCCGCGACCCGGCGGCCGCGGCCGTCGTCGCCGAGCCCGTGCTGTTCCCCGACGGCGGCAACCCCGGTGGCAACGGGTCCAGCGCGACCAGCGGCTGCCACGACATCACCGTGTTCCCGGCGCTCGACCTCGCGGCCGGGGCCTGCATGGGCGACGGCGTGCTGATCGACATCGCGGACCGGCTCGCCCCCCGGGTGATCGAGCGCGTCACCGACACCACCAACTTCGCGTTCTGGCACTCGGCGACGTTCAACAACGAGGGCACCAAGGTCGTGTTCACCGACGAGCTCGGCGGCGGCGGCGCGCCCACGTGCAACGCGACCGTCGGTGCGACCCGCGGTGCGAACGGCATCTACGACATCGTGGGCGAGGGCGACGAGCGCCGGCTGGAGTTCCGCAGCTACTACAAGATCCCGCGCGAGCAGGCGAACACGGAGAACTGCGTGGCCCACAACGGCTCGCTGATCCCGGTGAAGGGCCGCGACATCATGGTCCAGGCCTGGTACCAGGGCGGCATCTCGGTGTGGGACTTCACCGACTCGGCGAACCCGCGCGAGATCGGCTGGTGGGACCGCGGCCCGGTCAACGCCGAGCGGCTCGTGCTGGGCGGCTCGTGGTCGGCGTACTGGTACAACGGCCACATCTTCAGCTCCGACATCCAGAAGGGCCTCGACGTCCTGCGGATCAGGGACCGGGAGGTGAACCGCGCCCGCGGGGTCCGGTTCGACGAGTTCAACCCGCAGACCCAGCCGCAGTACCGGCAGGGCCGCAACTGACGCCACCACCGACGCGGTGACGGCCCGGCCGTGATCCGCTGACCGACCTCGACGGGGGGCGCACCGACCGGTGCGCCCCCCGTCGACGTCACGGTCCGGTTTCCGGCCGGTCACGGGGTGGTAACCGAGCGCACTACACATCAGGAGGTGCGCATGGGTGGGAACAGGATCGTCGTCTACAAGGAGCCCGGCGTCGTGGCCGTGGAGGACCACGACATGCCCAAGCTCGAGGTGCCCGCGGAGGTGGCGGAGGCCAAGGGGCTGACGCGCAAGGCCGACCACGCGGTCATCCTGCGCAACGTGGCCACGAACATCTGCGGCTCCGACCAGCACATGGTGCGCGGCCGGACCACGGCGCCGCCCGGGCAGACGCTGGGCCACGAGATCACCGGCGAGGTCGTCGAGAAGGGCAGCGACGTCCAGTTCGTCGACGTCGGCGACATCTGCTCGGTGCCGTTCAACATCGCCTGCGGGCGCTGCCGCAACTGCCGCGAGGGCCAGACCGGGATCTGCGAGAACGTGAACCCGGGACGGGCCGGCTCGGCCTACGGCTACGTCGACATGGGCGGCTGGGAGGGCGGGCAGGCCGAGTACGTCATGGTGCCCTTCGCCGACTTCAACCTGCTGAAGTTCCCCGACCGCGACCAGGCCCTGGAGAAGATCCTGGACCTGACGATGCTGTCGGACATCTTCCCCACCGGTTACCACGGCGCGTACACCGCGGGCGTGACGACCGGGTCGACGGTGTACGTGGCGGGCGCGGGCCCGGTCGGGCTGGCGGCGGCGTACTCCGCGCACCTGCTCGGCGCGGCCGCCGTGATCGTCGGGGACCTCAACGCCGACCGGCTCGCGCAGGCGCGCTCGTTCGGCTGCGAGACCGTCGACGTCTCGCAGGACGCGACGCTGGAGGACCAGATCGCGCAGATCCTCGGCACGAACGAGGTCGACTGCGCGGTCGACGCCGTCGGCTTCGAGGCCACCGGCCACGGCGCGGGAGCCGGCGAGGCGCCCGCCGCGGTGCTCAACTCGATCATGTCGGTGACGCGGGCCGGCGGGCGGCTGGGCATCCCCGGCCTCTACGTCACCGGCGACCCGGGGGCGCCCGACCCGGACGCCAAGGAGGGCACCCTCAAGGTGCGCCTGGGCCTGGGCTGGGCGAAGAGCCACTCCTTCGCCACCGGCCAGTGCCCGGTCCTGAAGTACAACCGGGGCCTGATGATGAGCATCCTGCACGACAAGGCCCACATCGCCGACGCGGTCAACGCGACGGTGATCGGGCTGGAGGACGCCCCGCGCGGCTACCAGGAGTTCGACGCCGGCGCGGCCCGCAAGTACGTGCTGAACCCCCACGGGCTCATCCCGGCCGCCTGAGGCGCGGTCGCGGTCGGCGCCGCCGGGGGCGGCCCGTCCCCGGTCAGACCAGGACGGGCAGCCCCAGGGCGGCGTCGACCGCGATGGCCGCGAACAGCAGGCACAGGTAGCCGTTGGACAGGTGGAACAGCCGCATCGGGCTCACCTCGGCGCCGGTCGCGACGCCGTGGTGCAGGCGGTGGGCGGAGAAGAGGAACCAGGTGCCGCCCAGCACGGCCGCGACCGCGTAGACCCACGACGTCACCGGCAGCAGCAGCAGCGAGACCGCGACCATGACCCAGGCGTAGGCGACGATGCGCCGCGACACCTGCACGGGCGTGGCCACCACCGGCAGCATCGGCACGCCGGCCGCGGCGTAGTCGTCGCGGTAGCGCATGGCGAGCGCCCAGAAGTGCGGCGGCGTCCAGAAGAAGATGATCCCGAACATCACCAGGGCCGGCCACTGCACGGTGCCGGTGACCGCGGCCCACCCGATGACGACCGGCATGCAGCCCGCGGCGCCGCCCCAGACGATGTTCTGCGCGGTGCGCCGCTTGAGCAGCAGCGTGTAGACGAGCACGTAGAACGCGATGGCCGCCACCGACAGCGCGGCGGCGAGCCAGTTGGCCGTGAGCCCCAGCCACAGGGCGCTCACCGCGCCGAGGACCAGGCCGAACACCAGGGCGTTGCGCGGCGGCACCTGCCCCCGGGCCAGCGGACGGCGCGCGGTGCGCTTCATCACCTTATCGATGTCGGCGTCGACCACGCAGTTCAGCGCGTGGGCGCTGGCCGCCGCGCCCGCGCCGCCCACCAGGGTGGCGGCGACGAGCCAGAGCGACGGGACACCGCGCTGCGCCAGGAACATCGCCGGCACGGTCACCACGAGCAGCTGCTCGATGATCCGCGTCTTGGTGAGACCCGCGTACGCCGCGACGGTGGCCCGCACCCGGGTCAGCCGTCCGGGGACCAGGACGGGAGCAGACACCTGAGGGGACCTCGATCCGCTGTCGGGAGCTGGGGCGCGGCGCGCGTACCGCAACGCGTCTTCTACAACACGTCGATGATAGCCCGACGCGTCGGCCCGGCGCTGGCCGGGTAGACGGCGGGGAGAAGTCCGCGGGGGAATGCACCGCGCCCCTCCGGCGTCCAAGATCACGTGGCTAGGCTGGGTCGCGCACCGCGAAGCCGAGCCCCGGGAACCCCAGGAGAACGAGGAGCCATCGTGCCCGTGTCCGATGCCGACGTCACCCGCCTCACGCAGGCGTCGACGCCTCCCGACTGGACCGACCTCGACCGCCGCGCGGTCGACACCGCGCGGGTCCTGGCCGCCGACGCCGTGCAGAAGGTCGGCAACGGCCACCCCGGCACCGCGATGAGCCTCGCGCCCCTGGCCTACACCCTGTTCCAGCGGGTCATGCGCCACGACCCCGCCGATGCCGACTGGATCGGCCGCGACCGGTTCGTCCTCTCGGCCGGCCACTCGAGCCTGACGCTGTACATCCAGCTCTACCTGTCGGGCTACGGCCTGGAGCTGGAGGACCTGCAGTCGCTGCGGACCTGGGGCTCGCGCACCCCCGGCCACCCCGAGCACCGCCACACCCCCGGCGTCGAGATCACCACCGGCCCGCTGGGCCAGGGGCTGGCCTCCGCCGTGGGCATGGCGATGGGGGCCCGCCGCGAGCGGGGCCTGTTCGACCCCGACGCCGCGCCGGGCGAGAGCCCGTTCGACCATCAGATCTACGTCATCGCCTCCGACGGCGACATCGAGGAGGGCGTCACCGCCGAGGCCTCCTCCCTGGCCGGGCACCAGCAGCTGGGCAACCTCACCGTCGTCTACGACGACAACCGGATCTCGATCGAGGACGACACCACGATCGCCCTGACCGAGGACACCGCGAAGCGGTACGAGGCCTACGGCTGGCACGTGCAGGTCGTCGAGGGCGGCGAGAACGTCACCGGCATCCTGGAGGCGCTGGAGGCCGCCCGCGCGGAGACCTCGCGCCCGTCGTTCATCCTGCTGCGCACGGTGATCGCCTTCCCGGCGCCGACGAAGATGAACACCGGCAAGGCGCACGGCTCCGCGCTGGGCGACGACGAGGTCGCGGAGGTCAAGCGGATCCTCGGCTTCGACCCCGACCGCTCCTTCCAGGTCGACGACGAGGTGCTCGCCCACGCGCGCTCGGTCGTCGACCGCGGGCGCGAGGCCAAGGCCGCCTGGCAGGGCGCCTTCGACGACTGGGCCGCGCGCGAGCCCGAGCGCAAGGAGCTGTTCGACCGCGTCCTGGGCCGCGACCTGCCCGTCGGCTGGGAGAAGGCGCTGCCGCACTGGGACCCCGACCCCAAGGGCGTCGCGACCCGCAAGGCGTCCGGGGCGGTGCTGAACGCCCTGGCCGACGTCCTGCCCGAGCTGTGGGGCGGCTCGGCCGACCTGGCCGAGAGCAACAACACCACGATGGAGGGCGCCGACTCGTTCGGCCCCGAGTCGACCAGCACGAAGATGTGGTCGGCCAACCCCTACGGCCGCACGCTGCACTTCGGCGTCCGCGAGCACGCGATGGGCGCGATCCTCAACGGCATCGCGCTGCACGGCCCGACGCGCCCCTACGGCGGCACGTTCCTGGTCTTCTCCGACTACATGCGCGGCTCGGTGCGCCTGGCCGCGCTGATGAGGTCCAGCGTGGTCTACGTCTGGACCCACGACTCGATCGGCCTGGGCGAGGACGGCCCCACCCACCAGCCCGTCGAGCACCTGGCCGCGCTGCGCGCCATCCCCGGCCTCGCGGTGCTGCGGCCCGGTGACGCCAACGAGACCGCCCACGCGTGGCGGGCCGTGCTGGAGCGCCCGGAGGGCCCCAAGGGGCTCGCCCTGAGCCGGCAGAACCTGCCCGTGCTCGACGGCACGTCGTTCGAGGGCGTGGCCCGCGGCGGCTACGTGCTGGCCGACGCGTCCGGCGACGCCCCGCAGGTCGTCCTGATGGCCACCGGCTCGGAGCTGCAGGTCGCCGTGGAGGCCCGCGCGGCGCTGGAGGCCGACGGCGTCCCGACCCGCGTCGTGTCGATGCCGTGCGTCGAGTGGTTCCTCGAGCAGGACGAGGCCTACCGCGACTCGGTCCTGCCGCCCGGCGTGCGCGCCCGGGTGAGCGTGGAGGCCGGCATCGCGATGCCGTGGCACCGCTTCACCGGCGACGCCGGCGAGAACGTGTCGATCGAGCACTTCGGCGCCAGCGCCGACTACCAGACGCTGTTCCGCGAGTTCGGCTTCACCACCGACGACGTGGTCGCGGCGGCCCGCCGCAGCCTCGCGAAGATCTGAGAGGACAGGCCATGAGCAACGACCGACTGAAGGCCCTCGCCGACGCGGGCGTCTCCATCTGGCTCGACGACCTGTCGCGCGAGCGGCTGCGCAGCGGCAACCTGCAGCAGCTGATCACCGACTCGCACGTCGTCGGCGTCACCACCAACCCGACGATCTTCGCCAGCGCGCTGTCGGACGGCGCCGCCTACGACGAGCAGGTCCGCGAGCTCGCCGCGCGCGGCGCGTCCGTCGAGGACGCGATCAAGGAGATCACCGTCGCCGACGTCCAGCAGGCCTGCGACGTGTTCAGCGGCACGTGGGAGAGCACGGGCGGGGTGGACGGGCGCGTGTCGCTGGAGGTCGACCCCGGCCTCGCCCGCGACGCCGAGGGCACCCTCGCGCAGGCGCTGGACCTGTGGAAGGCCGTCGACCGGCCCAACCTGCTGATCAAGATCCCGGCCACCGAGGCCGGCCTGTCCGCCATCACCCGCGCGCTCGCCGAGGGCGTGTCGGTCAACGTCACGCTGATCTTCTCCGTCGAGCGCTACCGCGCGGTGATGGAGGCCTACCTCGACGGGCTGGAGCAGGCCGCGGCGAACGGGCAGGAGCTGTCCCGCATCGCGTCCGTGGCGAGCTTCTTCGTCTCCCGCGTCGACGCCGAGATCGACAAGCGGCTCGACGCGATCGGCACCGAGGAGGCGCTGGCGCTGCGCGGCAAGGCCGCGGTCGCCAACTCCCGCCTCGCGTTCGCCGCCTACCAGGACATCTTCTCCTCCGACCGGTGGAACGCCCTGCGGGAGCAGGGCGCCCGGCCGCAGCGGCCGCTGTGGGCGTCGACCGGGGTGAAGAACCCCGACTACTCCGACACCCTCTACGTCGCCGAGCTCGTCGTCGCCGACACCGTCAACACGATGCCCGAGAAGACGCTGCAGGCCTTCGCCGACCACGGCGAGGTGCTGGGCGACCGGGTCACCGGCACGGCGGCGGAGGCGCAGGAGGTGTTCGACGCCCTGCAGCGGGTGGGCATCGACGTCACCGACGTGTTCCTGACGCTCGAGGACGAGGGCGTGGAGAAGTTCGAGAAGTCCTGGGCCGAGCTCGGCGACACGGTCCGCGGCCAGCTGGACGGCGCGCGCTGACCAGGCCGCGCAGCGCGACGGGGGCGGCCGTGCTCGACGCGGCGGTGCCGGTCCCCGGCGCCGTCGTGGACCGGCTCGTGCGCGAGCGGGTCGCCTCCCGGCTCGCGGCGCGGGCGCTCGGGCAGGCCCGGCCCGGCTGGGTCGACGCCGCGCGGCTCGCCCGCCCGCTGGCCGGGCAGGTCGCCGGGGTGCACGCCGAGCTGGCCGCCGACGGCGTCACCCGGGCCGTCGCCGTCACCGCGGGCGCGGCCGGCCTCAACGCCGCGGCGCTGGGGCCGGCCGAGCCGCGGCTGCGCCGGTTGGACACCGCCGACGCCGGCCGCGTCGCCGACGTCCTGGAGGGCGACCTCGACGCGCTCGCCCTGGTCGTGTCGCTGCCGCCCGGGGTCGACCGGCGCGGCGTCGACGCCGTCACCGCCGTGCTGCAGGACGCGCTGCGCGCCGAGGGCGTCGACCCGGTGGCGCGCACCGTCGCCGTCGTGCCGCCCGGGGAGCGCCCCCCGGACGCCGGTGTCGTCGTCGAGGGCCCGGCCGACGTCCACGACGCCTGGACGGCCTTCACGCCCTACGCGCTGGTGCCGGCGGGCATCGCCGGGGCCGACGTGGGGGCGCTGCTCACCGGCGCCGGGGCGCAGGACCCCGGCGGCCTCCACGCCCACGACGGGCCGGAGAACCCCGCGCTGGTGCTCGGGGCGCTCCTGGCGGGCGCCGCGGACGTCGAGCTGGCCGGCGCCGACGACGCGCACGTCCAGCTGGTCACCGCGCTGCGCGGCCCGCGGCCCGTGCAGCCGCCGCTGTGGACCCCGCACCTGACCGTGGCGACGGGAGCGGCGACCGGGGCGGAGGCGGACCGCGGGGCCGCCGACGTCCGCCTCTCCGGCGACCCCGCCGGCGTGCTGCACCTGCTCCAGCGGGCCGTGGCCGTCGCCGGGCACCTGCTCGGCGTCGACCCCACCGACCCCCCGCCCGCCCCGGACGAGCTCCCCCCGCTCGCGTTCCGCGACGGCGCCGTCGACGTGCACGCGGGCCCCTGGCTGCCCGCCGGCACCGCGACCGTCCGCGGGGCGCTGCACGAGCTGCTCGCCCGGCGCGGCACCGCGGCCGTCGCGCTGCACGCCCACCTCGACCCCGACCTCGACGCCTCGCTCGCCGTGCTGCGCGAGCGGCTGGCCCGGCGCACCGGCCGGACCACCACGTTCACCTGGGCGCCGGGCCGCCCGCCCGCCGGGGACCTCACCGTGCAGGTCACCGGCGACGTGATCCAGGATGGGCCCGCACCCCCCGGCCCCGGGCCGGACGGCCTGCGGCTGCACCTGCACGACCGGCTCGCCGGGCTGGTCACGCTCGCACGCGCGGTACAGGACCTGTAGGAGAGGACCGTGACGAAAGCATCCGGAGCCATGGCCGGCTGGAGCAACCCGCTGCGCGACGCGCGCGACAAGCGGCTGCCCCGCATCGCGGGCCCGGGCGGGCTGGTGATCTTCGGGGTCACCGGCGACCTGTCGCGCAAGAAGCTCATGCCCGCCATCTACGACCTGGCCAACCGGGGCCTGCTGCCCCCGGGCTTCGCACTCACCGGCTTCGCCCGCCGCGACTGGGCCGAGCAGGACTTCGGCCAGGTCGTGCACGAGGCCGTGAAGGCGCACGCGCGGACCCCGTTCCGCCAGGAGGTGTGGGACCGCCTCGCCGAGGGCTTCCGGTTCGTGCCCGGCAGCTTCGACGACGACGACGCCTTCGACCGGCTCGAGGACACCGTCCGCGAGCTGGACGCCGACCGCGGCACCGGCGGCAACCACGCCTTCTACCTGTCGATCCCGCCCGGCGCGTTCCCGGTGGTGTGCAAGCAGCTCGCGCGCTCGGGGCTGGCGCGCCAGGACGGGCACAGCTGGCGCCGCGTCGTCATCGAGAAGCCCTTCGGCCACGACCTGGAGTCGGCGAAGGAGCTCAACGCGATCGTCAACGACGTGTTCCCCGAGGACTCGGTGTTCCGCATCGACCACTACCTCGGCAAGGAGACCGTCCAGAACATCCTGGCGCTGCGCTTCGCCAACCAGCTGTTCGAGCCCATCTGGAACAGCCACTACGTCGACCACGTGCAGATCACGATGGCCGAGGACATCGGGCTGGGCGGGCGCGCCGGCTACTACGACGGCATCGGCGCCGCCCGCGACGTCATCCAGAACCACCTGCTCCAGCTGCTCGCGTTCATCGCGATGGAGGAGCCCACGTCGTTCTCCTCCCACGAGCTGCGCGCCGAGAAGGCGAAGGTGCTCCGCGCGACCCGGCTCGTCGGGCCGCTGGACGAGACCACCGCCCGCGGGCAGTACACCGGCGGCTGGCAGGGCGGGGAGAAGGTGCTCGGCCTCACCGACGAGGAGGGCTTCGACCCGGCGTCGAGGACGGAGACCTTCGCCGCCATCACCGTCGAGGTCGACACCCGCCGCTGGGCGGGCGTGCCGTTCTACCTGCGCACCGGCAAGCGGCTCGGGCGCCGCGTCACCGAGATCGCCGTGATCTTCAAGCGGGCGCCGCACCTGCCGTTCGACGCGACCATGACCGAGGAGCTCGGCCAGAACGCGTTCGTGGTGCGGGTGCAGCCCGACGAGGGCGTGACGATGCGGTTCGGGTCGAAGGTGCCGGGCAGCCAGATGGAGGTCCGCGACGTCACGATGGACTTCGGCTACGGCACGGCGTTCACCGAGGCCTCCCCGGAGGCCTACGAGCGGCTGATCCTCGACGTGCTGCTCGGCGAGCCGAGCCTGTTCCCCGTGAACGAGGAGGTCGAGCGGTCCTGGGAGATCCTCGACCCGGTCATCGAGCACTGGGCCGCGCAGGAGCGCGGTCCCGACCCCTACCCCGCGGGCTCGTGGGGCCCGGAGTCGGCGGCCGCGATGCTCGCCCGCACCAGCCGCACCTGGCGGCGGCCGTGACCGACCCGGCCCCGCCGTCCACGGCCCACGAGGAGACCGCGCTGTGATCGTCGACCTGCCCTCCAGCACCACCTCCGCGGTCAACCGGAAGCTCGTCGAGCTGCGCGAGAGCGGGGGCGTGCTCGCGCTCGGGCGCGTGCTGACCCTCGTCATCGTCACCGACGACGGCTCGTCGATCGAGGGGGCGATCGAGTCCGCCAACGCGGCCAGCCGCGAGCACCCGTGCCGGGTGATCGTGCTGGCCCGCGGGCAGCGCCGCGCCGCGCCGCGGCTCGACGCCCAGATCCGGGTCGGGGGCGACGCCGGGGCGTCGGAGGTGGTCGTGCTCCGCGGCTACGGCCCGCTCGCCGACGATGCCGCCGGCGCCGGCATGGTCATGCCGCTGCTGCTGCCCGATGCCCCGGTCGTCGCGTGGTGGCCCGGCGAGGCGCCCGCGGTGCCCAGCGAGGACGCGGTCGGGCAGCTGGCCGCGCGCCGGATCACCGACGCGCTGTCCTCGCGCAACCCGCTGCGGTCGCTGGAGCAGCGCCGCGCCCAGCACTCCCCCGGCGACAGCGACCTGACCTGGACGCGGCTCACGCCCTGGCGCGCGCTGCTGGCCACCGCGCTCGACGCGCCGCCGCACGAGGACGTCACCGGCGCCGTCGTCGCGGGCGAGGCCGTGTCCCCGTCCACCGACCTCATGGCCGGGTGGCTGGCCTCGCGGCTCGGGGTGCGCGTCAAGCGCTCGCCGGCCGCGAACGGGGCCGGGCTGGTGTCGGTGCGGCTGGACCGCCCCTCGGGCCCGGTGGAGCTGGTGCGCCCCGACGGCCGGGTCGGCCGGCTGCGCCAGCCCGGCCAGCCCGACCGGCTGGTGGTGCTGGCCCGCCGGGAGGTGCGCGAGTGCCTCGCCGAGGAGCTGCGCCGCCTCGACCCGGACGAGATCTACCACGAGGCGCTGGTCGGCATCGGGGCCACGACCCGCGGCCGGACCCCGGTGCAGGTCCCGGCCCTGGCCGGTCACCCGTGACGCGCGACGTCGTCGTCCACGGCGACCCGGACGTGCTCGCCGCGGCCGTGGCCGCGCGCCTCGTGACGCGGCTGGTCGACCTGCAGGCCGCGGGCACCGTGCCGAGGCTGGGGCTCACCGGGGGCGGGGTCGGGATCGCCGTGCTGGAGCACCTGCGCGACTCCCCGGCCCGCGCCGCCGTCGACTGGGGGCAGGTCGAGTTCTACTGGGGCGACGAGCGGTTCCTGCCGCCCGGCGACCCCGAGCGCAACGAGACCCAGGCCCGCGCCGCCCTGCTCGACCACGTCCGCGTCGACCCCGCGAAGGTGCACGCGATGGGCGCCGACACCGGTACCGGCCCGTCGGGGGCCGAGGTCGCGGCCGCCGAGTACGCCGAGGTGCTGGCCCGGGCGGCGCGGCCGGAGGACCACGGCCCGGTGCCGGCGCTGGACGTCCTGCTGCTCGGCACGGGCGGGGAGGGCCACACCGCCTCGGTGTTCCCGCACTCCCCCGCCGTGCACGAGACCGAGCGGACCGTCGTCGCCGTGCACGGCTGCCCGAAGCCGCCGCCGACGCGGGTGTCGCTGACCCTGCCGGCGATCCGCCGGGCCGCCGAGGTGTGGATCGTGACGGCCGGGGAGGCCAAGGCCGCGGCCGTCGCGAGGGCGCTGTCCGGGGCCGACGAGGTCGCGATCCCGGTCGCGGGCGCGCAGGGGCGGCAGCGCACCCGCTGGCTGCTCGACCGCGCCGCCGCCGCCGAGCTGCCCCGCGACCTCGTGCCGGCGATCGGGTGACGGGCCGCGTCGTCCCGGCCCACGTCGTCGTCGACGGCGCCAACACGGTCGGCTCCCGGCCCGACGGCTGGTGGCGCGACCGCCCCGGCGCCGCCCGCCGGCTCGCCGGGCAGCTGGTGGCGGCGCTGGCCGAGCGCCCGGACGACCTGGCCGCCGCGCTCGGCCTGACCGCCCCGCTGCGGGTGCACCTCGTGCTGGAGGGCGACGCCCGGGTGCCCGACGCCCCCACCCACCCCGACCTCGCCGTCGTGCTCGCCCCGGCGGACGGCGACGCCGCGATCGCGGCCCTGGCCGGCGAGCTGGGCGCCGGCGCGGTGGTGGTGACGGCCGACCGGGCGCTGCGCGAGCGGGTGGCGGCGGCCGGGGCCCGGGTGGCGGGGCCGGGCGCGCTGCTGGAGGTCCTCGGCCGGTAGCGGCGTGCACGTCCGATGAGCACCGTGCGCACGTCGCGGGGTGGGCACGGTGCCGAGCGGGTGGGCACGGTCGGCCCGGGAGGGCGGTCGGCCCCGCCCGGCGCGCTCAGCCCGGGACGGACCGCCGGCGCGGCCGGCCGGTCCCCGGCACGACCGCGTCCGCCGCCACCGCGCGGCGCCGCAGGGGGCTGGAGTACACCACGCTGGTCGTGACCGGACCGAGCCCGGCGATCCGGCCGGTCACCTCCTCCAGGTGCCGCATCGAGCGCGCCCGCACGGTGAGCACGAAGCAGTCCTCCCCCGTCACGTGGTGCGCCTCGACGACCTCGGCGGTGGTGGCGAGCAGGTCCTCGAACGGGCGGTAGTTGCCGTGCGGGTAGCGCAGCCGCACCAGCGCCGAGATCGCCAGGCCGAGCCGCTCGGGATCGACCTCGGCCCGGTAGCCCGTGATGACGCCCCGCTCCTCCAGCCGCCGGACGCGCTCGGTGGTGGCGCTGGCCGACAGGCCGACCAGCCGGCCGAGGTCGGCGTAGCTCGCCCGCCCGTCGGTCTGCAGGGCCTCCAGCAGGCGCCAGTCGGTGTCGTCGAGTTCGACGGTCATGCGGCGAACCTACCGGGGATCCCCCGGCGCGACGGCCCGGACGCCGGGGAAGGGCCCTGGGCCGGTCCCCCGCCGGTCCGTAGCGTCCCGGTCGTGGACCTGCAGCCCCCGGCGGGGGACCCCGCCGCCGCCGTCGCCTTCTTCTCCGCCCGCCTCGCGTTCCAGGCCGACGTCGCTGACGTGCGCGCCGCCCTGCCGTCCGGCGGGTTCGTGCTCGTCGACAGCCGCTCCGCCGCGGCGTGGGAGCAGGGGCGCGTGCCCGGGGCGGTGCACCTGCCGACGGCTGCGGTCCCGGCCCGGGCCGCGGACCTGCTGCCCGCGGGCCGGACGGTCGTCACCTACTGCTGGGGCCCCGGCTGCGACGGCGCCACGCGGGCGGCGCTCGCCCTGGCCCGGCTGGGCCACCGGGTCAAGGAGATGATCGGCGGGATCGAGTACTGGATCCGCGAGGGGTTCCCGGTCGAGACGGCGGCCGGGCTGCGGGAGTCGCCCGCGGACCCCCTCACCGCCCCCTGCGGCTGCTGAGCCGGTTATCGGGTCGGCACCGGGCCGCCCGGCGTGGTCCCCTGACGGGGTGGACCTGCTGCCCTTCCTCCTCGTCTCCGCCGTCGTCGCCCTCACCCCGGGGGTGGACATGGCGGTGGTGAGCCAGCAGGTGCTGCTCCACGGGCGCCGGGCCGGCCTCGGCGCGGTGGCCGGCATCGCCCTGGGTTCGGGGCTGCAGGCCACCGCCGCGGTGCTGGGCCTGTCGGCGCTGCTGGCCGCGTCGGCGCCCGCCCTGGCCACCGTGAAGCTCCTCGGCGCCGCCTACCTCGTCTGGCTCGGCGCGCGCGCCCTGCTGACCGCCGGGCGGGCCGCCCCGCCGGACGCGCCCGCGGCGGCCGCTCCGCGCGGGCGGAGCGTCCGGGCCGGCCTGCTGGCCAACCTGCTCAACCCGAAGATCACGCTGTTCTACGTGGCCTTCCTGCCCCAGTTCGTCGACCCGGGCGCCGGGGCGACGGCCCGCACGGCGCTGCTGGCCGCGGTGTTCCTCGGCCTGGGCACGGCCTGGCTGGTGCTGTTCACCGCCCTGCTCGGGCGGCTGCGGCCCCTGCTGGCCCGCGCCGTCGTGCGGCGGCGGATCGAGCGGGTCACCGGCGCGGTGCTCGTCGGCCTCGGCGTCCGGCTGGCCGTCGACGCCTGACCGCGCGGGGCTAGGCTGGCCCGCCGTGCGGACGCTCCTGTTCGGGACGCTGGTCCTCCTGGCCGGGGGCCTGGCCGGGTGCACGGCCGTCCCGGCGGCGCCCCCGCCCGCGCCCGTCCCCGCTCCCGCCCCGCCGGCGCCGCCCGCGGCCTGCCTGCTCGACCCGGCCGCCCTCGAACGGGCCACCGGCCTGGGCTGGGTCGCCGACGGCGTACCGGCCACCGACTCCCGCTGCGTCTACGACCCGACCGGCGGGGACCGCTCCGCGTTCGTCGTCGTCGACCTGGCCGACGGCACCGACGTGGAGACCCCGGCCGCGCTGTGCGCCGACGGGACGCGCTCGGGAACGGCGTCGGGCGGGCTGGTGTGCCGGTTCGGCGACGGCGTCCTCGGGGTCGGGGTCACCGGCGGCCGGACGGTCGCGCTGGCCGCGGCCGCGGTGCCGGACGGCACGGACGCGGCCCGGCTGCAGGCGGCCTTCGGCGCGGAGCTCGACCGGCTCGCGGCGCGCTGACGGTCCGCGCACCCCGCGCCGGTCCGCGCACCCCGCAACCGTCCGCGCACCGTGCACGGTGCGCGGACGGCCGGACGGTGCGCGGTCCGGGGCCTACAGCTCGCGGGAGGCGCGGAGGCGGCCGAGGGCCTCCTCCAGGATGGCCGCGCCGTCGGCGTCGCTGCGGCGCTCCTTGACGTACGCGAGGTGGGTCTTGTACGGCTCGGTGCGCGGCGCGGCGGGCGGGTTCTCCCCGTCGCGCCCGGCGGGCAGCCCGCAGCGGGGGCAGTCCCAGAACTCGGGGATCTCCGCCTCCGCCGCGAACGACGGGGTCGTCACGTGCCCGTTCGCGCAGTAGTACGGGATGAGCTCGCGCGGGGCGGTCTCGCCGCGCTCGGACTCGCCCATCGGACCGGCACCCACGCGGGTGCCGCGGATCGCGTTGCCTCCGGCCATGGCCATCCTCCTCAGACCCCGACCTTCACGAGCAGCCCCACGCCGACCACCGCGATCAGCCAGACGGCCCCGGTGAACAGCGTGATCCGCTGGATGTTCTTGTCCGCCATCGTGGACCCGGAGAGGCTGGACTGGACGCCGCCGCCGAAGAGCGTGGACAGTCCGCCGCCCTTCCCCCGTTGGAAGAGGATGAACGTCACGAGCAGGACGCTCGTCACGATCAGCACGATCTGCAGGGCGAGCAGCATCAGTTCCCGTTCCTCGGTGCCAGTCTTCCCGTGCGGACGACGCGGTCGAGGGTACCCGTCGCGCCGGTGAGCCCGGTCTCAGGGGAGGGGGCCCCCGGCGGCGGTGGCGCAGAGCTGGGCGAACTCGTCGGCGTCCAGGCTGGCGCCCCCGACGAGCGCGCCGTCGACGTCCGGGCCGGCCATGATCTCCCCGACGTTCTTCGCCTTGACCGAGCCGCCGTAGAGGACGCGGACGCCGTCGGCCACCTCGTCGCCGTGCCCGTTGCGCACGCACTCCCGCAGCGCCGCGCACACCTCCTGCGCGTCCTGCGCGCTCGCCACCTTGCCGGTGCCGATCGCCCACACGGGCTCGTAGGCGATGACGACCGAGCGCACCTGCTCACCGGTGAGCCCGTCGAGGCCGGCGTTGAGCTGGTCGCTGCAGTGCACGACGTGCCCGCCGGCGTCGCGGACGGGCAGGTCCTCCCCCACGCACAGGATCGGGGAGATCCCGTGCCGGAGCGCCGCCTTGACCTTCGCGCCGACGGTCTCGTCGGTCTCGCCGTGGACCTGCCGGCGCTCGGAGTGCCCGACGACGACGTAGCGGCAGCCGAGCTTGGCGAGCATCGCCCCGGACACGTCGCCGGTGTAGGCCCCGGAGTCGTGCGGCGAGAGGTCCTGCGCGCCGTGCACGAGCCCCAGCCCGTCGCCGTCGATGAGGGTCTGCACCGACCGGATGTCGGTGAACGGCGGCAGGACCGCGACGTCCACGTGGTCGTAGTACTTCGCGGGCAGGGCGAAGGCGACCTTCTGCACCAGGGCGAGCGCCTCGAGGTGGTTGAGGTTCATCTTCCAGTTGCCGGCGATGAGGGGCTTGCGGGCCATCTACTGCTCCAGGACGGCGAGGCCGGGGAGGGTCTCGCCCTCCAGGTACTCCAGCGACGCTCCGCCGCCGGTGGAGATGTGGGAGAACCCGTCCTCGGGCAGCCCCAGCGCGCGCACGGCCGCGGCGGAGTCGCCGCCGCCGACCACGGAGAACGCCGGGGAGTCGACGATCGCCCGCGCCACCCCGCGGGTGCCTTCCGCGAACGGGGCCAGCTCGAACACGCCCATCGGGCCGTTCCAGAACACGGTGCCCGCGCCGGCGAGCACCTCGGCGAACGCCGCGACGGTCTTCGGGCCGATGTCGAGGCCCTTCCAGTCGTCGGGCATCGCGTCGGCGGCGACCGTGCTGGTGTTCGCGTCGGCGGAGAAGTCGTCGGCCACCACGACGTCGACGGGCAGCACGATCTTGCCCGACTCCAGCAGCGTGCGGCAGGCGCCGATGCGGTCGTCCTCCAGCAGCGAGGAGCCCACCTCGTAGCCCTGGGCGCGCAGGAAGGTGAAGCACATCCCGCCGCCGACGAGCAGCGCGTCGACCTCCGGCAGCAGCGCCTCGATGACGCCGAGCTTGTCGGAGACCTTCGAGCCGCCCAGCACGACGACGTAGGGCCGCGCGGGGGACTCGGTCAGGGTGCGCAGCACCTCGACCTCGGAGAGCACCAGGCCGCCGGCGTAGGCCGGCAGGTCCTGCGCCACGTCGTAGACCGAGGCCTGCTTGCGGTGCACGACGCCGAAGCCGTCGGAGACGAAGGCGCCGTCCTCCCCGGCGAGGGCGGCGAGCTCGCGGGCGAACGCGGCCCGCTCGTCGTCGTCCTTGCTCGTCTCGCGCGGGTCGAAGCGGACGTTCTCCAGCAGCACGACGTCCCCGGCCGCCATCGACGGCAGCCCGGCGCCGTGCTCGACGAGCCGCACGGGCGCGCCGAGCAGCTCGCCGAGCCGGGCCGCGACGGGGGCCAGCGAGAACGCCGGGTCGGGCGCGCCCTTCGGCCGGCCCAGGTGGGCCAGGACGACGACGCGGGCCCCGGCCCCGGACAGCTCGGAGATCGTGGGCACCGACGCGCGGATGCGGCCGTCGTCGGTGATCGTGCCGCCGTCGAGGGGCACGTTGAGGTCGGACCGCACCAGGACGGTGCGGTCCGCGACCCCGGAGTCGATCAGGTCGGCGAGCGTCTTCACAGCTTCGAGGCCACCAGCGAGGTGATGTCGACGAGGCGGTTGGAGTAGCCCCACTCGTTGTCGTACCAGCCGACGATCTTGACCTGGTTGCCGATGACCTTGGTCAGGCCCGCGTCGAAGATGCAGGAGTGCGGGTCGGTCACGATGTCGGAGGACACGATCGGGTCCTCGGTGTAGAGCAGGACGCCCTTGAGCGGGCCCTCGGCCGCGGCCTTCATCGCGGCGTTGACCTCCTCGACGGTGGTCTCGCGGCCGGCGGTGACCGTGAGGTCGGTGGCCGAGCCCGTGGGGATCGGCACCCGCAGCGCGTAGCCATCGAGCTTGCCCTTGAGGTGCGGCATGACCAGCGAGATCGCCTTGGCCGCACCCGTCGAGGTGGGGACGATGTTCAGCGCGGCGGCCCGGGCGCGGCGCAGGTCCTTGTGCGGGCCGTCCTGCAGGTTCTGGTCCTGGGTGTAGGCGTGGATCGTGGTCATCAGACCCCGCTCGATGCCCACCAGGTCGTCGAGCACCTTCGCCATCGGCGCGAGGCAGTTGGTGGTGCACGAGGCGTTGGAGACGATGTTCTGGCTGCCGTCGTAGTCGCCGTCGTTGACGCCCTTGACGACGGTGAGGTCCTCGCCCTTGGCCGGCGCGGAGATGACGACCTTCTTGGCGCCCGCGTCGAGGTGCTTGGCCGCGGCGTCGCGGCTGGTGAACAGGCCGGTGGACTCCACGACGACGTCGACGCCGAGGTCCTTCCAGGGCAGCTCGGCGGGGTCGCGCACGGCGAGGCCCTTGAAGCCCTTGCCGTCGACGACGATCTCGTCCTCGGTGGCCGACACGTCGTAGGGGAGGCGGCCGAGGATGGAGTCGTACTTGAGCAGGTGGGCCAGCGTCCTGTTGTCGGTGATGTCGTTCACCGCGACGATCTCGATGTCCGTGCCGCCGGCCTGCTTCTGGGCGTCGACCGCCCGCCAGAAGTTGCGCCCGATCCGACCGAACCCGTTCACGCCCACACGCACCGTCACTTGACCTGCCTCCTCGATCGTCGGTCCTCCGGTGTTACCCGCTCCACCACGACCCTAGCGCCCGGTCCGGGGTCGGGCACGGGCGGTTCGGAATCGATTAATGCCGGGTCAGGCCTCCTCCAGCATCTCCGCGGTGACGGCGGAGTCGGTGTCGGGGATGCCGAGGTCGGCGGCGCGCTTGTCGGCCATCTGCAGCAGCCGGCGGATGCGGCCCGCCACCGCGTCCTTCGTCATCGGCGGGTCGGCGAGCTGGCCGAGCTCCTCCAGCGACGCCTGGGTGTGCTCGGCCCGCAGCCGGCCGGCCTCGCGCAGGTGCTGTGGCACGTCCTCGCCCAGGATGTCCAGGGCGCGGGCCACCCGGGCCGCCGCCGCGACGGCCGCGCGGGCGGAGCGGCGCAGGTTGGCGTCGTCGAAGTTGGCCAGCCGGTTGGCCGTGGCGCGCACCTCGCGGCGCATCCGGCGCTCCTCCCACGCCATCACGCACTCGTGGGCGCCCATGCGGGTGAGCAGCGCGCTGATCGCGTCGCCGTCGCGCACGACGACGCGGTCCGCGCCGCGCACCTCCCGGGCCTTCGCGGTGACGCCGAGCCGCCGCGCCGCCCCGACCAGCGCGAGCGCGGCCTCCGGGCCGGGGCAGGTGACCTCCAGCGCCGAGCTGCGGCCGGGCTCGGTGAGCGAGCCGTGCGCCAGGAACGCCCCCCGCCAGGCCGCCTCCGCGTCGCACACCCCGCCCGACACCACGGGCGGCGGCAGGCCGCGCACGGGGCGGCCGCGGGCGTCGAGCAGGCCGGTCTGGCGGGCCAGGCCCTCGCCGTCGCGGGTGACCCGGATGACGTAGCGCGCCCCGCGGCGCAGCCCGCCCGGGGAGATCACGTGCGCCTCGCAGGTGTGGCCGTAGAGCTCGCCGATGTCGCGGCGCAGCCGGCGGGCCACCGAGCCGGTGTCCACCTCCGCCTCCACGACGACCCGCCCGCCCACGATGTGCAGGCCACCGGCGAAGCGCAGCAGCGACGCCACCTCGGCCCGGCGGCAGCAGGGCTTCGTCACGACGAGCCGGCTCAGCTCGTCCTTGACGGCAGAGGTCATGGCCATCAGGTCCTCCTACGGGCGCCGGGGAGCGCCGCCGGGGCGGGTGGGGGGCCGGGTCGGGGCTCGGCCAGGACGTCCACCAGCGCGTCCGCGAGCGCCACCGGGTCGTGGCGGGCGCCCGCGTCGGCCGGTCCGGTGGCGGGGGCGGCGACCGGCGCGAGCCGGACCCGTCCGCCGGGCGACAGCATCGTCGACGCCGCCCGGTGCAACCGGTCGGGCACCGCCACGGCGGCGACGTCCGCGAGGACGGCATCGACGCGGAGTGCCGGTGCGTGTTCGGAGAGTACGGCCAGGTGCCGCTGGGGCGAGAACCCGGCCGTCTCCCCGGGCTCGGGCGCCAGGTTCAGCACCAGGACGCGGCGGGCCGCCGTGCCCAGCACCGCGTCGCGCAGGGCGGGCACCAGCAGGTGGGGCAGCACGCTGGTGAACCACGACCCCGGCCCGAGCAGGACGACGTCCGCCGCGCGCACGGCGTCGAGCGCCTCGTCGCAGGCCTTCGGCTCGGCGGGGCGCAGCCACACCCGGCGCACGCGGCCCGGCGTCGACGCCACCGCCACCTGGCCGCGGATCCGGTGCGGCCCGCCGGTGCCCAGCCCGGTGACCTCGGCCTCGATGTCGAGCGGCTCGCAGGCCATCGGCAGCACCCGCCCGCGCACCCCGAGCAGGCCCCCGACGGCGTCGAGCGCCGCCACGGGGTCGCCGAGGGTCTCCATCAGCCCGGCCAGCAGCAGGTTGCCCACGGCGTGCCCGGCCAGCGCGCCCGTCCCGCCGAAGCGGTGCTGGACCAGCTCCGCCCAGCGCTCCCCCGCCGCGTCGTGGCCGGCGAGGGCGGCCACCGCCATCCGCAGGTCGCCGGGGGGCAGCAGGCCCAGCTCGCGGCGCAGCCGCCCCGACGACCCGCCGTCGTCGGCCACCGTCACCACGGCGGTGATCCGCTCGTCCACGACCCCGCGGTCCGCCAGCTCGCGCAGCGCCGTCAGGGTGGCGTGCAGCCCGTGCCCGCCGCCGAGGGCGACCGCCCGCAGCGGCCGGACGGGGGGCGGGGTCACTCGCGCCCCAGGTCGCGGTGCGTGACGCTGACCGTCACGCCCTCCTGCCCCGCCAGCCGCCGCGCGATCTCCTCGCTGACGGCGACGCTGCGGTGCTTGCCGCCGGTGCAGCCGACCGACACCGTCAGGTAGCGCTTGCCCTCGCGGCGGTAGCCGGCGCCGACCAGGTGCAGCAGCTCCAGGTAGCGGTCGACGAACTCGCCCGCGCCCTCCTGCGACAGCACGTAGTCGCGCACCGGCTCGTCGCGGCCGGTGTGCTCGCGCAGCTCGGGGATCCAGAACGGGTTGGGCAGGAACCGGACGTCGACGACGAGGTCGGAGTCCATCGGCAGGCCGTACTTGTAGCCGAAGGACACGAGCGTGACGCGCGTGGCCGGCTCCGCCTCGGGCCCGAACGCCCGCTCCAGGGTCCGGCGCAGCTGCGGCACGGACACCGTGGAGGTGTCGACGACCAGGTCGGCGCCCTCCCGCAGGGGGCGCAGCAGCTCGCGCTCGGCGGCGATGCCGTCGACGAGCCGGCCCTCGCCCTGCAGGGGGTGGCTGCGGCGGACCTGCTCGAAGCGGCGCACGAGCACCGCGTCGGCGGCCTCCAGGAACAGCAGCCGGGGCCGGTACCCGCGGGCGTCGAGGTCCTTGATGACCGCGCCGAGGTCGGCGGTGAACGCGCGGCTGCGGACGTCCATGACGACGGCGATGCGGGTCACCTCCCCGCGGGCGCGGGCCCCCAGGTCGACCATCGTGGCGATCAGCTCGGGCGGCAGGTTGTCCACGACGAACCAGCCGAGGTCCTCCAGCACCTTCGCCGCCGTGCTGCGCCCGGCCCCCGACAGGCCGCTGACCAGCACGACCTCGATCCCCGACCCGGTGGTGGTCGCTTCCTCGTCGCCGTCGTCCCCGCTCACGCGGTCCCCCCGTTCAGCGCGGCCAGCACCGCGGCCGCGGTGCGCTCCCCGAACCCGGGCAGCGCGGCGATCTCCGCCGCGTCGGCGGCCCTGAGCTTCTTGACCGACCCGAAGTGCTTGAGCAGCGCCGCCCGCCGCGCCGGCCCGAGTCCGGGCACGGAGTCCAGCTCCGACGCCGTCATCCCCGCCGACCGGCGCTGCCGGTGGTAGGTGATGGCGAAGCGGTGCGCCTCGTCGCGGATGCGCTGCAGCAGGTAGAGCCCCTCGGAGGTGCGCGAGAGGATCACCGGGTCGGGCTCGGCGGGCAGCCACACCTCCTCCAGGCGCTTGGCCAGCCCGCACACCGCGACGTCGGTGACCCCGAGGTCGGCGAGCACGTCGGCGGCCGCCTCCACCTGGGGCTGCCCGCCGTCGACGACGAGCAGGTTCGGCGGGTAGGCGAACCTGCGGGGGCGTCCGGTGTCGGGGTCGATACCCGGCCGTTCGTCGGGGCGGGCCGCGCCGTTACCGTCCGGCGCGTCCGCCGCCTCGGCCACGTGGCGCCGGAACCGGCGGCGGACGACCTCGGCGATCGACGCGACGTCCCCGCCCGCCGCCCCCTCGCGGATCTCGAAGCGGCGGTAGTCCGACTTCTTGGCCAGTCCGTCCTCGAACACCACGAGCGAGGCGACGACGTTGGTCCCCTGCACGTGGGACACGTCGACGCACTCGATGCGCAGCGGCGCCGAGTCCAGCCCGAGCGCGTCCTGGATCTCCTGCAGCGCCGCCGAGCGGGCGGTGAGGTCGCCGGCCCGGCGCAGCTTGTGCTGGGTGAACGCCTCGGCGGCGTTGCGGGCGACGGTCTCGGCCAGCGCCCGCTTGTCGCCGCGCTGCGGCACCCGCAGCTGCACCCGCGAGCCGCGCAGACCGCTGAGCCACTGGGCGAGCGCGTCGGCGTCGCGGGGCAGCTCGGGGACGAGGATCTCCCGCGGCACCGGGACCTCGCGGTCGTCGGCCTGCTCGGCCAGGGCGACCTGCTCGCCGTAGAACTGGGTGACGAACCGCTCCACCAGCTCGGCCGTGCCGGTCGGCTCGACCTTGTCGATCACCCAGCCGCGCTGGCCGCGCACGCGCCCGCCGCGGACGTGGAAGACCTGCACCGCGGCCTCCAGCTCGTCCTGCGCGAACGCGACGACGTCGGCGTCGGTGCCGTCGCCGAGCACCACCGCCTGCTTCTCCATCGCCCGCTTGAGCGCGCCGACGTCGTCGCGCAGCCGCGCCGCCCGCTCGAACTCCAGGCCCTCGGCCGCCTCGGCCATCCGGCGCTCCAGCTGGCGGACGAGGTGGTCGGTGCGCCCGGCGAGGAAGTCGCAGAAGTCGTCGACGATGTCGCGGTGGGCCTGCGCGTCGACCCGGCCGACGCACGGGGCCGAGCACTTGTCGATGTAGCCCAGCAGGCACGGGCGCCCGATCTGGCCGTGCCGCTTGAACACCCCCGCGCTGCAGGTGCGGGCGGGGAACACGCGCAGCAGCAGGTCGAGGGTCTCCCGGATCGCCCAGGCGTGGGCGTAGGGGCCGAAGTAGCGCACGCCCTTCCGGCGCGGGCCGCGGTAGACGTGCAGGCGCGGGAACTCCTCGCCGACGGTGACCGCGAGCACCGGGTAGGTCTTGTCGTCGCGGTAGCGGACGTTGAACCGCGGGTCGAACTCCTTGATCCAGTTGTACTCGAGCTGGAGCGCCTCGACCTCGGTGGCGACGACGGTCCACTGCACGTGCGCGGCCGTGGTGACCATCTGGCGGGTGCGCGGGTGCAGCCCGGACAGGTCGGCGAAGTAGGAGTTGAGGCGCTGCCGCAGGCTCTTCGCCTTGCCGACGTAGACGACGCGGCCGTGGGGGTCGGAGAACCGGTAGACCCCGGGGGCCTCCGGGATCGATCCGGGTGCGGGGCGGTAGCTGGACGGGTCCGGCATGGTCCTCCCAGGGTAGGCGCGCGGCCCGGCGGACCCACCCACCGGGACCTGTCGTCCGTTCGGGGAGGATGCTGGTCACTGTGCGTGCAGCGCCCTCGGGGCGGTGCCCGCCCGACGCCGTCCCGGCCACCCGCCGGGAGCAGCCGGACCCCCCGGGAGGACGGATGAGCGGACCGCACGGGTTCCCCGGCCGGGAGCCCGCCGGCGACCGGCCCGCCGCACCGGACGCCGGGGTGGGCTGGCCGCTCGGGTCGACGTCCTCGCCCGGCTACCCGCTGCGCCAGGAGCCCCCGCAGCCCGGCTGGCCGGCCCAGCCGGTCCAGCCCCACGGCCCGCACCCGTACGGGGCTCCCCAGTACGGCGACCCCCAGTACGGCGCTCCCCCGTACGGCGACCCCCGGTACGGCGCGACCGCCCACGGCGGGCCGGCGCACTGGCCGTCCGCTCCCGGGGGGCACGGCCCGCCGCCCCCGCGGCGCACCGGCGGCTGGTGGGTCGTCGCGGCCGCGCTCGCCGCCGTGCTCGTCGTCGGCGGCGGCGCGCTCGCCGTCACCCTGCTGGTCCGGGGCGGCGCCGCTCCCCCTCCCCCCGCCGCAGCGGTCGTGCAGGGCTCGTCGGCCCCCGGCACGACCATCCCCGACGGGTCCCCGATCGGGCTGACCGACGCGATCGTGCTCGACGGCGGCGACGCCCGGGTGGCCCGCCTCGAGGTGGCCGTCCGGTTCGAGCACCGCTTCCCCGGCGAGGTCAGCGGCGTGCTCACCGCACCCGACGGGCGCCTGGCGACCCTCGTCCCCGCGGGCTCGGCGGACGCCGGGACCGACCTGCGGCTGTCGAGCACCCAGCCGGCCTCCGCGCTGCAGAACCTGCTGGGCGCGCCGATCAGCGGGCCGTGGCGCCTCACCCTGACCGACGCGGTCCCCGCCGACGCGGGGCGGCTGGTCTCCTGGACCATTACCGCCCGCTCCGGCTCCGACGACGCCCCGCCGCCGGTCGCCGGCTCCGGGTCGGGCTCGGGCTCGTCCGCGCCGGGGGAGCCGGTGCCCGACGCCACCGGGGAGGCGGCGTCCGACACGATCGAGCTCACCGGGGCCGGCACCGTCGAGCGCGTCCGGGTGTCGGTGGAGGTGCAGCACCCCGTGCCGACGGACCTGCTGCTGCAGCTGCGGGCCCCGGACGGGCGGCTGGTGACGCTGGCCGACCACGTGGACGCCGCGCCGTCCACCTACGCGTCGTCCGATCCCGGCTCGCCGCTGGCGGCGCTCGTCGGCGGGCCGCTGGCCGGGGCGTGGGAGCTCGTCGTGCTCGACGACGTCGGCGTCGACGAGGGCACGCTCGTGGCCTGGGAGCTGTCGGTCAACGGCTGACGGCGTGGCGCAGCGCGGCTGTCGGGGTGGCCTGGTAGACCGTCGGTGCGCCGAACGACCGTTCGAGCGCCCGCTCCGCCCGGGGGTCCGCGATGGGTACCGACAAGCTCGACACGATCCGCAAGCTGCTCGCCCGGGCCGAGCGGGCGGCCACCCCGGCCGAGGCGGAGGCCTGCACCGCGAAGGCGCTCGAGCTCGCCGCCCGCCACGGCGTCGACACCGCGCTGCTGGCGGCCCGCGGCGGGTCCGGTCCGGCGGGCGCCGACGGGATCGGGGGCACCCGCATCGCCGTGGGCGACCCCTACAGCGGGGCCAGGGCGCGGCTGCTCGGCGGGGTCGCGAGCGCCTCGGGCTGCAAGGCGGTGCTGCACACCGCGCGGGGCGGGCGCGTCACGGCGGTCACGGTGTTCGGCCACGCCTCCGACCGGGCCCGGGTCGAGCTGCTCCACGCCTCCCTGCTGCTGCAGGCGCTCGACCGGCTGGTGCGGGTGCGCCCGCCCGACCCGCGGGAGTCGGTGGCGGCCTACCGGCGCTCGTGGCTGCACGGGTTCGCCGTCGAGGTGCACCGCCGGCTGACCGCCGCGCACGAGGCCGCCGTGCGCGCGGCGGACGCGCCCGGCGCCGCCGGCCCGGGCGACGGGACCGGACCGCCGGGCCCGTCGGCGGCCCTCGTGCTGGTCGACCGCGGTGCCCGCGTCGACCGGGCGTACGCCGCGGCCTTCCCCCGCCTCGACCCCTCCCGGCGGTCGGCCCTGTCGGGCTCGGGGTTCGCCGACGGCGCCCGCGAGGGGGCCCGCGCCGACCTCGGGTCCGGCCGCCTGCGCGGCACGGGCGCCGACCGGGCCCTCCCGACGTGACGGTGCCCGGCCGGGCCCCGGCTCAGCGTGCGGGGAGCGGGTCCCGCTGCGGGAGCGGGAGGCGCTCGACGGTGCGCAGCAGGCGGCGGACCTGCAGGGCGCGCAGCGGCGCGAGGGCGTAACCGGGGTAGCTCGCGAGCCACACCGCGCTGCCCAGGCCCACGGCGTCGGCCCCGGCCCAGAAGTACTCGCGGCAGTCGTCGGCGGTGCGGACGCCGCCGGTCCCGATGATCGGGAGCGTCACGCCGGCCTCGCGGAGCTCCGACACCACCCGCAGCCCGATGGGCTTGATCGCCGGACCGGACAGGCCGCCGTACCGGTTGGCCAGGTGCGGCCGGCCGGTGCGCGGGTCGAGCCGCAGCGCCTTGACGGTGTTGATCGCCGTCAGCGCCGACACCCCGGCCGCCGCGGCCTGCTGCGCGTTGCGCACGTAGTCGTGGTCGGGCGAGAGCTTGAGGATCACGGGGTGGTGGCTGCGCGGAACCGCGGTGTCGAGGACGTCCTGCAGGATCGTCGAGAAGTCGAAGTTGACGTTGTGGCAGGAGACGTTGAACTCCACCGCCGCGATCTCCCCGGCCGGCACGGCGGCGTTCACCCGGTCGACGAGCGTCGTGAACTCCTCCGCGGAGAACCCGCCGAGGGAGATGATCGTGCGCTGGGCGCGGGTGCGGGGGTGGTAGTCGCGCAGGTAGGCGTCGATGCCGACGTTGCACCAGCCGAAGGCGTTGATCCACCCGCCGTCCACGCCGCGCAGCACCCGGCCGTAGCGGCGCAGCAGGCCGGGCAGCTCGTGCAGGGCGTAGTCGTCGCGGGTGGAGAAGTGCCCCTCCCGGGGCTCGACGGTGAGCGTGCGCGTGGTGACGGCGCCGAAGCGCTCCAGCGGCACGAACGCCGACACCGGGCTCATGCCGTAGGGCACCAGCGCGGAGTTGGCCACGCCGTAGCCGAGCAGGCTCGACGACGTGACGACCCGGTTGCGCAGCACGATGTCGCCGAGCCGCACCTGGTCCTGGTGGTCTTGCCGGGCGCGCAGCACGTCCCCACCTTACGGGCGCCCGGGACCGGTGACCCCCGGCGCGGGCGGGCGGTGGCACGACCGCCGCCCCGGGGTGGTCCGCCGCGTCACGGGACCGGTCGGCGGTCGGCGACCAGCCAGGCCAGGGCGGCCCGCAGATCGGGGCGGACCCCTCCGGACTCCAGCTCGGCGACCGCGACCTCCAGGGTGGCGCCGATCACGAGGCGTGCGGCCGCGGCCGGATGGGGTGCGCCGAGCACGTCGAGATCGGCGCGGACGGCGACGGCGGCCTCGGCCAGCGACCGCCCGGCGGCCCCGCGCATGACCGGCTCGCTGCGGGCGTCCACCAGCAGGGCCCGGATGCCGGACTGGGTCCGGCAGAGGTCGAGGTAGCCGGTCAGGCCCGCGAGCAGCGCCGGCCCTCCGGGTGCCCGCCGGGCCCGGGCGTCGGCGATGGCGGCCGTGGCCGCGGCGTGCCAGCGGCCGTGCAGCGCGAGCAGGAGGTCGTCGCGGGTGCGGAAGTGGCCGTAGAACGCCCCCTTGCTCAACCCGGCCGCGGCGACGACGGCGTCGACGGTGGTGCCGTCGAGGCCGGCCGCGTCGGCCACCCGCAGAGCGGCGTCGAGCAGCCGGACCGCCGTCGGGTGGCCCGGCGCGGCGATCGGGCGGTCGGTGCCGGCCCGGGGCCGGCCGGGGCGGCGGCGGGCCGGTCGCTCCGCAGCGGTGCCGTCGGACATCCTCGCCCCCTTGTCCTCCGACTACGTAGTCGGATACGTTCGACTACGTAGTCGTCGGAGGGAGCCTAGTGGTGGACGGACGGGGACCGCGGTGCGGCAGCTGACCTGGCTCGGACCGGGGCGGCTGGAGTGGCACGAGGTCGAGGCGCCGCGGCTCGACGCGCCGGGGCAGGTGCTGGTCCGACCGGTCGCGGTGGCGCTGTGCGACGTCGACCGGGCCGTCCTGCGGGGCCGGATCCCCCTGCCGGTGCCCTACGCCTTCGGCCACGAGGGGGTGGGCGAGGTCGTGGAGGTCGGCGAGGGGGTGCGCACGCTGCGTCCCGGTCAGCTCGTCGCGGTCCCGTTCCAGATCTCCTGCGGTTCCTGCCCGGCCTGCTCGCGCGGGTCGACCGGGTCCTGCGGGTCGGTCCCCGGACGCTCCTTCTACGGTTTCGGGGCGCTGGGCGGCCCGTGGGGCGGGTTCCTGTCCGACCTCGTGCGGGTCCCCTTCGCCGATCACCTGTGCGTCCCGGTGCCCGACGGGGTCGACCCGCTCGCGGTGGCCAGCCTGTCGGACAACCTGCCCGACGCGTGGCGCACCGTCGGTCCCGGCCTGCGGGCCTGGCCGGGCGCCGACGTGCTCGTCGTCGCCGGGGCCGCACCGAGCATCGGCCTCTACGCGACGGCGACGGCCCGGGCGCTCGGGGCGGCGAGCGTCGTCTACCTCGACCGGGACCCCGCCCGGCTCGCCGTCGCCGAGCGGCTGGGCGCCCGCACCGTCGACGGGGACCCCCCGGACCGGGTCGGGGAGTTCGGGGTGACCGTCGACGCCAGCGCGTCCGCCCGCGGGCTGGGGTGCGCCCTGCGGTCCACCGCCGCCGGCGGGACCTGCACGAGCGTCGGCATCTACACCGAGCCGACCACCCCGGTGCCGCTGGCCGGGACCTACTGGACCGGGTTCACGTTCCGGTCCGGGCGGGTCGACGCCCGCGCGGTGATGCCGCACGTCCTGGACCTGATCGTGTCCGGCGCCCTCGACCCCCGCGGGCTGGGCCCGGTCGTGGCCCCGTGGGACGACGCGGTGCCGGCCGCGGCGGACTCGCCCACCAAGCTCGTGCTCACCCGGTCCTGACCCGCCCGCGGACCGCTCAGGCCGGCCCCGGCTCGGACCCCGGAGCGGGGTCGGCCGGCCGGGTGGCCGCCGCGTGCAGGGCGCGCAGGCGGCGCATGGCCTCGACGGCGCGCTGCCCGTCGACGGCCTGCACCGCCTGGACGGCCAGGTACTCGTAGTCGGGCAGGTCCAGCCGGGCCCAGGAGGCGCCGTCGGGGAAGGCCACCCGCACGACGTCGGTCCAGCGGAACCGCCGCTTGACGAGGATGTTGCGCACCTCGATGCCGTCGGCGTCGGCGCGCACGCGGGGCCGGGCGAGCAGCAGCAGCCCGCCGGCGATGAACAGCCCCAGCACCACGAGGGCGACCTGGTCGGCGAGGCGGAAGAACACGCCGGTGTCGGAGTTGCGCAGCACCAGCGCGATCGCCACGAACAGCCCCACGATGACCACGGAGCCGACCCAGGCCAGCACCAGCACGCGCCGGGGCCGCAGCACCACCGGCGTGGTGAGGTCGTCGGGGACGGTGACGTCCGGGGTGGACACGGTCAGTGCTCCTTCCGCAGGTCGCGGAGCACGAGGGCGGTGCGCAGCGCGGCCAGGCAGGCCTCGGCGCCCTTGTCCTCCGCGGCGCCGGGTCCGCCGGCGCGGTCGACGGCCTGGACGTGGGTGTCGCAGGTGAGCACGCCGTTGCCGACGGGGGTGCGCTCGTCGAGCGCCACGCGGGTCAGCCCGGCGGTCACGGCGTCGCACACGTACTCGAAGTGGGGCGTGCCGCCGCGCACGACGGCGCCCAGCGCCACCACGGCGTCGTGGCCGGTGGCGAGCTCCTGGCACACCACGGGCAGCTCCACCGTGCCCGGCACGCGCACGACGGTGGGGGCGACGACCCCGGCCTCGGCCGCCGTCGCCAGCGCCCGCTCCACCAGGAGGTCGACGATGTCGGCGTGCCACGTGGTGGCGGCCACCGCGAGGCGCAGGCCCGACGCGTCGGGCGCGGGCCCGGGCGCCGGGCGGCCCTCGCCGCTCACCGGGACCCCGCGGTCGGGTCGGCGGGCCGCGCCGTCACGAGGCCGCACCCCCGGTGACCGGCTCCGCGCCCGCGGCGTCGTCGGTGCGGCCCGCGGCGGCGGCGTCGAGCTCGGGCAGGTCGTGGCCCATGCGGTCGCGCTTGGTGCGCAGGTAGGCCAGGTTCTCCGGCACCGCGCGCACCGGCAGCGCCACGCGCCCGGTGATCCGCAGGCCGTAGCCCTCCAGCCCGGCGCGCTTGTCGGGGTTGTTGGTGAGCAGCCGCATCGAGCGGATCCCGAGGTCGACCAGGATCTGGGCGCCCATGCCGTAGTCGCGGGCGTCGGCGGGCAGGCCCAGCGCGAGGTTGGCGTCGACGGTGTCGGCGCCGGCCTCCTGCAGCTGGTAGGCCTGCAGCTTGTGCAGCAGGCCGATCCCGCGGCCCTCGTGCCCGCGCATGTAGAGCACCACGCCGCGGCCCTCGGCCGCGACGGCCGCGAGCGCGGCGTCGAGCTGGGGGCCGCAGTCGCAGCGCAGCGAGCCCATGACGTCGCCGGTGAGGCACTCGGAGTGCACGCGGACGAGCACGTCCTCGCCGTCGTCGTCGGGGGTGCCGATCGCGCCGCGCACCATCGCCACGTGCTCGATGCCGTCGAGCAGCGAGTCGTAGCCGAAGGCGGTGAACTCGCCGTGGGCGGTGGGGATCCGCGCCTGCGCCATCCGCGCCACGTGCTTCTCGAACCGGCGCCGGTAGGCGATCAGGTCGGCGATGGTGACGAGCGTGAGCTCGTGCTCCTCGGCGAAGACGCGCAGCTCGTCGCCGCGGGCCATGTCGCCGTCGCCCTTCTGCGACACGATCTCGCACAGCACCCCGGCGGGGGTCAGGCCGGCGAGGCGCACGAGGTCGACGGCGGCCTCGGTGTGGCCTGGCCGGCGCAGCACGCCGCCCTCGCGCGCCCGCAGCGGCACGACGTGGCCGGGCCGGCTGAAGTCGGTCGCGGTCGAGGACGGGTCGGCGAGCAGCCGGATGGTGCGGGCCCGGTCCGTGGCGGAGATGCCGGTGCTCACGCCCTCGCGGGCGTCCACGGTGACGGTGTAGGCGGTCTGCCGCTTGTCCTGGTTCACCGGGTACATCGGCGGCAGGTCGAGCCGGTCGCAGGTGGCCTCGGGCAGCGGGACGCAGATGTAGCCCGAGGTGTAGCGGACCATGAACGACACCAGCTCGGGCGTCGCCATCTCCGCCGCGAAGACGAGGTCGCCCTCGTTCTCGCGGTCCTCGTCGTCGACCACCACCACGGCCTTGCCGGCCTTCAGGTCGACGAGCGCCCGCTCGATCGAGTCCGTACCGCTGGGCTGCATGGCATGCTCCTCACCGGTCACGGCCGGTACCCGGCCGTGAGCCGTTCGACGTACTTGGCGATGACGTCGACCTCGATGTTGACGGTATCGCCCGGCTGCCTGATGCCGAGCGTCGTGTCCGCCAGCGTGGTGGGGATGAGCGCGACCGAGAACCAGTCGGGGCCCACCCCGGCCACGGTGAGCGACACACCGTCCACGGTGATCGACCCCTTCTCCACCACGTACCGGGCGAGGTCGGGGTTCAGCGAGAACCGCAGCTCGTCCGAGCGCTCCGCGGGGGCCCGCGACAGGAGCACGGCGGTGCCGTCCACGTGGCCCTGCACGATGTGCCCGCCCAGGCGCCCGCCCGCGGCCATCGCGCGCTCCAGGTTGACCGCGGCGCCGGGCACCACCGCGGCGAGGCTGGTGCGCCTGAGCGTCTCGGGCACCAGCTCGACGCGGAACGTGCCGTCGGTGCTGCCCTCGGGGTCGATCACGGTGAGGCAGACGCCGTTGACGGCGATCGAGTCGCCGTGACCGGCGTCGGACGTCACGGTGGGTCCCCGCACGGTGAACACCACCACCTCGGCGTCCTCGCGCACGGCGAGCACCTCGCCCATCTCCTCCACGATGCCGGTGAACACGCGACCACCCTCCCTCTCCAGATCATCCTCCCCTAAACGTCCCAGGTGCGGTGGGGCGCGGCGGAGCGGGCTGCGTCACGCAGGGCGCGCACCGCCCGGGCCGGGTCGTCGGCGCCGTAGACGGCCGACCCGGCGACGAAGCAGTCGACGCCCGCCTCGGCGGCGGCCTCGATCGTGTCGGCGTTGATGCCGCCGTCGATCTCCACGAGCAGGGTCAGGTGCCCGGTGTCGACGAGGCGGCGCGCGGTGCGCACCTTGTCGAGCACGTCGGGGAGGAAGCCCTGCCCGCCGAACCCGGGCTCGACGCTCATCACCAGCAGCGTGTCGTAGTGGCGCAGCGCCTCGGTCCACGGCTCCAGCGGCGTGCCGGGCTTGAGCGAGAGCCCGGCCTTCGCGCCCGCCGCGCGCAGGTCCTTCGCGACGCGCACCGGGTCGCCCACGGCCTCGGCGTGCACGGTGACGTTGTGCGCGCCGGCCTCGGCGTACCCCGGGGCCCACCGGTCGGGGTCCTCGATCATGAGGTGGCAGTCCAGCGGCAGCTCGGTGGCGCGCAGCAGGCTCTGCACCACGGGCAGGCCGAGGGTGAGGTTGGGCACGAAGTGCGCGTCCATGACGTCGACGTGCACCCAGTCGGCGCCGGTGTCCGCGTCGGTGACGGCGGCGATCTCGTCGGCGAGCCGGGCGAAGTCGGCGTTGAGGATGCTGGGCGCGATGAGCGGGCGGGCCACCCGGCGAGCCTACGGGCCGGCCGGGGGCCCGGCCCGGCCGCACGGCCCGGGGGTCAGGGCCGGCGCAGCAGGGTCAGGAACATCGCGTCGGTGGCGTGCCGGTGCGGCCACAGCTGCACGCTCGGACCCTCGCCGAGGTCCGGCACCCCGGGCAGGTGCTCGCGGGCGTCGAGCAGCTCCGCGCCGTGCTTGCGCGCCACCCCGGTGACGACGCCGACGGTCTCCGACAGGTGCGGCGAGCACGTGACGTAGGCGACGACCCCGCCCGGGCGGACGTGCCGCAGCGCGGCGGTGAGCAGCTCGCGCTGCAGCCGCGCCAGCCCCGCCACGTCCTCGGGGCGCCGCCGCCAGCGCGCCTCCGGCCGGCGGCGCAGCGCCCCCAGCCCGGTGCAGGGGGCGTCGACGAGCACGCGGTCGAACGCGGCGTCGGGCAGCGGGGCCTCGCGGCCGTCGGCGCGGTGCACGGTGACGGGCAGGCCGGCCACGGCGCCGCGCACCAGCTCGGCGCGGTGCTCCCCCACCTCGACGGCGTCCAGCGCCGCCCCGTCGATCTGGGCGAGCGAGCCGAGCAGGACCGCCTTGCCGCCGGGCCCGGCGCACAGGTCCAGCCAGCGACCGGTGTCGTCCCCGGTGGTGGCGGCGCGGGTCAGGGCGAGCGCGACGAGCTGGCTGCCCTCGTCCTGGACGAGCGCGAGACCGTCGGCCACCGGGTCGAGGTCGCCGACCGCGCCGGACCCCGCCTCCAGGTGCACCGCGTAGGGCGACCACGGGCCCTCCGCGCCGCCGGTGGCCAGGGCCAGCTCCTCGGCGGTGATCTCGCCGGGGCGGGCCAGCAGGTGCACGACCGGGCGGGCGTCGTCGGCGGCGAGCGCGGTGTCCAGCTCGGCGGTGCCCCCGAGCGCGTCGGCGAAGGCCTGCGCGATCCAGCGGGGGTGGGAGTGGGCGAACGCCGCGTGCCCGACGGGGTCCTGCGCCGCGTCGGGGGCGAGCCGGGCCACCCACGCGGCCTCGTCGTGCTCGCCGACCCGGCGCAGCACCGCGTTGACGAACCCGGCGGAGCGCGAGCCGGCCTGCGCCCGCACCAGCTCGACGGTGGTGTCGACGGCGGCGTGCGCGGGGACGCGGGTGCGCAGCAGCTGGTAGGCGCCCAGGCGCAGCGCGTCGAGCAGCGGGGGCTCCACCTCGGCCAGCGGCCGGTCGACGCAGTGCTCCAGCACCGCGTCGAGCAGGCCCCGGGCGCGCAGGGTGCCGTAGCCCAGCTCGGTGGCCAGGCCCGCGTCCCGGTCGTGGAGCCCGGCGCGGCGCAGGATCCCGGGCAGGGCGAGGTTGGCGTAGGCGTCGCGGGTGCGGACGGTGTCGAGCAGCTCCAGCGCGGCCCGGCGCGGGGCGTCGACCTCGGGCGGGCGGGCCGGGCCGGTCCGCCGCCGGGGCGGTCCGGGGCTGCGGCGCACGCCCGGCCGGCCGCGCTCGTCGCGGCTCACGGCGCGCCCCCGGTCCCGGTCGGGGAGCCGGCTGCGCGGGTCACGACAGCGCCTCGCCGTCGGTGATCCGCGCGCCCCGCGCCCAGTCCGGCGCCGGCATCGGGCGCTTGCCGACCGCCCGCACCTCGCCCAGCTCGACCGGGACGGTGCCGGTGCCCGCGAGCACCCGGCGCTTCTCCACGAGCAGCTCCCCCGGCTTCAGTCCGGCCCCGTCCGGGACGGGCCGGACCGGCCCGAGGCCGAGGCGCTCGCCGCGGAACTCCACCCACGCCCCCGGGGCCGGGGTGACCGACCGCACGAGCCGGTCGACGGCGGCGGCCGGGGCGGTGAGGTCGACGCGCGCGTCGGCCGTGGTGACCTTGGGCGCGTGCGACACGCCCTCGCCCGGCTGCGGCACCGGGACGACGGTGCCGGCCTCGATCCCGTCGAGCGTGGCGACGAGCAGGTCCGCCCCGGAGGCGGCGAGCCGGCCCAGCAGGTCGCCCGCGGTGTCGCGCGGACCGACCGCCTCGGTGACCACGCCGAACACCGGCCCGGTGTCCAGGCCCTCCTCCAGCCGGAACGTGCTCGCCCCGGTGACCTCGTCGCCGTGGCGCAGCGCCGCCTGCACCGGCGCGGCGCCCCGCCAGGCCGGGAGCAGCGAGAAGTGCAGGTTGACCCAGCCGTGGCGCGGGACGTCGAGCGCGGCCCGCGGCACCAGCGCGCCGTAGGCGACGACGGGGCAGCAGTCGGGCTCCAGCCCCCGCAGGGCCGCGAGGAACTCCGGCTCCGACGGGCGGCGCGGCGCGAGCACCGGCAGACCGGCCTCGTCGGCCAGCGCGCCGACCGCGGAGCGCACCGCGCCCCGACCGCGGCCCGCGCGGGCGTCCGGCCGGGTGACCACGGCCACGACCTCGTGGCGGGAGGACAGCAGCGCCCGCAGCGCCACCGCGGCGGGCTCGGGGGTGCCGGCGAAGACGAGCCTCACAGCGCCTTGCCCAGCAGCGGGTGCGGGCTCGGCTTCACGACGGGCGGCGGCTCGCCGAACCACTCGGCGGCGCGGATCTCCGCCATCGCGCGGCGGCGGGTCTCCGGGTCGAGGCGGTCGACGAACAGCACGCCGTCGAGGTGGTCGGTCTCGTGCTGGATGCACCGCGCCAGGAGCTCGCTGCCCTCCACGGTCACCGGCTCGCCGTGCATCGACCACCCGCGGGCGACGACGTGCAGGTGCCGCCGGCAGTCCCAGCCCAGCCCGGGGATGGACAGGCAGCCCTCCGGCCCGACCTGCTCCTCGTCGCCGACCGCGTCGAACGTCGGGTTCACCAGGTGCCCGGACACGCCGTCGCAGTCGTAGGTGAACACGCGCAGCCCGACGCCGAGCTGCGGCGCGGCCAGCCCGGCGCCGCCGAGCTCGTGCATCGTGTCGGTGAGGTCGGTGACGAGGCGGCGCAGCTCCGCGTCGAAGTCGGTGACGGGCGCGGCCGGCGTGCGGAGCACGGGGTCGCCGAACAGGCGGACGGGCTGGACGGACACGAGGATCCATTCTGCCAGGGGCGCGCCACTGCCCGATCCCGGCTCACCCGATCTCGGCGGGGTCCAGCCGGACCCGGACCGGATCGGCCGCCTTGCGCGCCGTGCGGCCGGCCTGGGCGGCGTGCAGAGCGGCGGCCAGCGCCCGGCCGCGGGCGCGGGGGACGCGCAGCAGCAGCCGCTCGCGGACCTCGCCGTCGACCGGGTCCAGCTCGATCGGCCCGAGCACCTCGACCGGACCCACCTCGGCGCCGGCGTGCTCGACCGCGTCGGCCACGGCCGCGACGGCGTCGGGGGCGCCCTCGACGGCGGCCATCCGCACCGCGGGCGGGAACCCGACCTCGGTGCGCCCGGCGAGCTCGGCGGCGGCGTGCCCGGCCGGGTCCCAGCGCACGAGCGCCTGGACGACCGGCAGGCCCGGCTCGGCGGTGACGACGACGCGCCCGCCGGCGCCGTGCGGCACCACCAGCGCCGCGGCGGCGCACCAGCGGCGCAGCGCCTCCTCGGTGACGCGCAGGTCGGGCCGGGCGAGCAGCGTCCGGGCGTCGAGCAGCAGCGCCGCGCCGTAGCCGCCGTCGGCGACCGGCTCGGCCCCCGGCGTCGCGACGACGAGCGCGGGCGCGGCGCCGACCCGGGCCAGCACCGGGGCGCCGCCGCCGGAGGACCGCACCGGGACGCCGGTGAACGCCCGGCCCAGCTCCTCGGCCGTGCGCCCGGCCCCGACCGCGGCGGCCCGCAGCCGCCGCGACCCGCAGGCCGGGCAGCGGTAGGCGGTGTCGGGGCGCCCGCACCAGCGGCAGTGCGGCAGCGCCGCGGCCCCGCCCGCCGGCCCGTCGGGGCCGGACCGCAGCCCGAGCGGGCCCGCGCAGCGGCGGCACCGGGCCGGCTCCCGGCACGTCCCGCAGACCAGGGAGGGCACGTAGCCGCCGCGGGGCACCTGCACCAGCACCGGGCGTCCCGCGGCCAGCGCCGCGCGGGCGGCGGTGAACGCGACGTGCGGCACGCGGGCGGCGCGGGCGTCGGGGTCGCGGGCCAGCTCGCCGTCGCCGACCGCGACGATCCGGGGCATCGCGGCCCGCACCGCCGACCGCTCGGCCACGACCTCCCGCGCCCAGCCCGACTCCACGAGCAGCTGCGCCTCCGCCGTGCGGGCGTGCCCGCCGACCAGCAGCGCGGCGCCGGCGGCGTGCGCGCGCAGCACCAGCACGTCGCGGACGTGCGGGTAGGGCGCGCGCGGCTCGGTGTGGCTGTCGTCGCCGTCGTCCCACACCGCGAGCAGGCCGGGGTCGGCGATCGGGGCGAACGCCGCGGCGCGCGTACCGACGACGACGCGGACCCGCCCGCGGCGCACGGCCAGCCAGCGCCGGTAGCGCTCGGCCGGGCCGAGGTCGGCCGACAGCGCGACCACCCCGTCCGCGCCGACGCGCTCCGCGCAGGCCGCCGCCACGAGGTCGAGGTCGCGCTGGTCGGGCACCACCAGCAGCGCCCCGCGCCCGGCGCCGGCCGTGGCGGCCGCGGCGTCGGCCAGGCGGGCGGCCCAGTCCTCGCCGGGCAGCGCCTGCCACACGGCGTGCGCGGCCCGGCCGCCGGCCAGCGCGTCGAGCAGGGCGGGGCCGCGGGCGTAGCGCGCCCAGCCCGGGGCCGGGGCGGGCGCGGGCAGCGGGTCCCGGGGGCGCTCCGCCTCCGCCTCGACCCGCGCGTGCCGCGGGGGCACCGCGAGCCGGACGACGTCGGCGAACACCCCGGCGTACCGGTCGGCGACCGCCCGGCACAGGGCGGCGACCTCCGGGGTCAGCGCCGGCTCGGGCGAGACGACCTTCTCGACCCAGGCGAGCGCGCCGACGTGGTCGGACCCGGTGCTGCGCTCCAGCAGCCACCCGTCGACCAGCCGCCCGGCGAACCGGACCCGCACCCGCACCCCCGGCTGCGCGGCGCCGTCGAGGTGCGCGGGCACGCGGTAGTCGAAGGGCCGGTCCAGGTGCACGAGCGGGACGTCGACGGCGACGCGCGCGACGGGCCGGTCGGCGGCGGGCGTCCACTCCCCCCGCCGCCGCACCCCGCCGGCCGTCATGCCGGCATGGTGCCCGAGCACCCCGACACGCCCGCGCGGAGTCCGCCGCCCCCGCCCCGCCTCGGCTGCAGCAAGGTGGCTCTGCTGCAGCTGGGCTGCAGGAAGGCCACCTTGCTGCAGCAGGACGCGAGGGGGCGGGGCGGGCGGGGGGTCAGGAGCCCGCGGCCGACTTCAGCGCGTCGGCGCGGTCGGTGCGCTCCCACGGCAGGTCGATGTCGGTGCGGCCGAAGTGCCCGTAGGCGGCGGTCTGGGCGTAGATGGGGCGCAGCAGGTCCAGGTCGCGGATGATCGCGGCCGGGCGCAGGTCGAAGACCTCCTGGATCGCCGCGGCGATCCGGGTCGGGTCGACGTGCTCGGTGCCGAAGGTCTCGACGAACAGCCCGACGGGCGCGGCCTTGCCGATCGCGTAGGCGACCTGCACCTCGAGCCGGTCGGCCAGGCCCGCGGCGACGGCGTTCTTCGCGACCCAGCGCATCGCGTAGGCGGCGGAGCGGTCGACCTTCGAGGGGTCCTTGCCGGAGAACGCGCCGCCGCCGTGGCGCGCGAAGCCGCCGTAGGTATCGACGATGATCTTGCGGCCGGTCAGGCCGGCGTCGCCCATGGGGCCGCCGACGACGAACCGGCCGGTGGGGTTGACCAGCAGCCGCACGTCGGAGGTGTCGATGCCCAGCTCGGCGATCTCCGGGCCGACGACCTGCTCGCGGACGTCGGGGGCCAGCAGGGCGTCGAGGTCGATGTCGGCCGCGTGCTGCGTGGAGACCACCACGGTGTCGAGCCGGACGGCCTTGTCGCCGTCGTACTCGATGGTGACCTGGGTCTTGCCGTCCGGGCGCAGGTAGGGCAGCGCGCCGGTCTTGCGGACCTCGGTGAGGCGGCGGGCGAGCCGGTGCGCGAGCGCGATCGGCAGCGGCATCAGCTCGTCGGTGTCGGTGTTGGCGTAGCCGAACATCAGGCCCTGGTCGCCCGCGCCCTGCCGGGCGATCTCGTCCTCGGACAGCTCGACGCGGCTCTCGTAGGCGGTGTCGACGCCCTGCGCGATGTCGGCGGACTGCGCGCCGATCGCGATGTTGACCCCGCACGAGGCGCCGTCGAAGCCCTTGGCCGAGGAGTCGTAGCCGATGCCCAGCACGGTGTCGCGCACCAGCGTGGGGATGTCGACGTAGTCGCTGGTGGTGACCTCGCCGGCGACGTGCACCTGCCCGGTGGTGACCAGGGTCTCCACCGCGACCCGGCTGCGCGGGTCGTTGGTGAGCATCGCGTCGAGGATGGTGTCGCTGATCGCGTCGCACATCTTGTCGGGGTGACCCTCGGTCACCGACTCGCTCGTGAACAACCGCCGACCCACTGCACCCACGCCCTGCTCCGTCCCTCGCTCGCCCCGCATCCGACCCGGATGGAGTGTCCGGCGCCCGAGCGTAGTCGAGCACGGTGCGTCGGGCGCGTGCCGCTCGCCGTGACGCTGCGTACCCGTCCGGGGTCAGGACAGCCGGGCGGCGACCGCGTCCCAGACGCGCGAGGCCAGCAGCCCCTTCGACCCGGCCGGGAGCTGCGCCTCCCCGCCGTCGGCGGCGAGCAGCCAGCCCGCGTTGTCGGGCACCTCGAACGCCCGGCCGTCGCCGACGGCGTTGACGACGAGCAGGTCGCAGCCCTTGCGGGCGAGCTTAGCCCGCCCGTGCGCCAGGACGTCGCCGTCGGCGTCGCCGGTCTCCGCGGCGAACCCGACCACGACCTGCCCCGGCTCCCGGCCGCGCACGAGCTCGGCGAGGATGTCGGGGTTGGTGGTCAGCGCCAGCGGCGCGGGGTCGGCCGACCCCTTCTTGATCTTGTTCTCGGCGGGGGCGACGGGCCGGAAGTCGGCCACCGCCGCCGCCATCACCACCGCGTCGGCGCCCCCCGCGGCCCCGAGGACGGCCTCCCGCAGCTCGCGCGCCGAGCCGGCCCGCACCACCTCGACGGCGGCGGGGTCGGGGAGGTCCGCGGTGTGCGCCGCGACCAGCGTCACACGCGCCCCGCGCTGCGCGGCCACCCGCGCGAGCGCGTAGCCCTGCCGGCCCGAGGAGCGGTTGCCCAGGAAGCGCACGGGGTCCAGCGCCTCGCGGGTGCCGCCCGCGGAGACGACGACGCGGCGGCCGGCGAGGTCGCGGGGCAGGGCGTCGGGCCGCTCCAGCAGCAGGCGGGCGAACTCGGCGATCTCCGCCGGGTCGGGCAGCCGCCCGGGCCCGGTGTCGCGGCCGGTCAGGCGCCCGGACGCGGGTTCGAGCACCACCGCGCCGCGCGAGCGAAGCAGGGCCGCGTTGTCGCGCGTGGCGGGGTGCTCCCACATCTCGGTGTGCATCGCCGGGGCGAACAGCACCGGGCAGCGGGCGGTGAGCAGCGCCGCGGTGAGCAGGTCGTCCGCGCGCCCGTGGGCGGCGCGGGCCAGCAGGTCGGCCGTGGCCGGCGCGACGACGACGAGGTCGGCCTCCTGGCCGAGCCGCACGTGCGGGACCGTGGGGACGTCGGCGAACACGCCGGTGTGCACCGGCTGCCCGGACAGGGCCTCGAACGTGGCGGCCCCCACGAACTCCAGCGCCGACGCCGTGGGGAGCACCCGGACGGAGTGCCCGGTCTCGGTGAGCCGGCGCAGCAGCTCGCAGGCCTTGTAGGCGGCGATGCCGCCGGCCACCCCCAGGAGGACCCGGGGACGGTCAACCGCCACGACGGCTACTGCTCGCCCTCGGTGTGCTCCAGCATGCCGGCCTGGATCTCGCGCATGGCGATCGACAGCGGCTTCTCGCGCGGGCCCGGCTCGACGAGCGGGCCGACGTACTCGAGCAGGCCCTCACCGAGCTGGGAGTAGTAGTCGTTGATCTGCCGGGCGCGCTTGGCCGCGTAGATGACCAGCGCGTACTTGGAGCTCACCTGGTCCAGCAGGTCGTCGATGGGCGGGTTGGTGATGCCCTCGGGCAGGGCGCCCGCGACGGGGGCGGTCAGCGGCATGCTCACGTCAGTGGAGCTCCATATCAGAAGGGGGGTCGACCAGCAATGCTACCAACCGGCCCGCGACGGCCGTCGGCTCGTCGCTGATCACGCACACGTCGAACTCGTCGCGGGCGGCCATCTCGGCGCGCGCGGTCTCCAGGCGGCGGGCGAACGCGGCCGGGGTCTCGGTGCCGCGGCCAGCCAGGCGGCGCTCCAGCTCCTCCATCGACGGCGGCGCGAGGAACACGGTGACGGCCTCGGGCAGCGCGGTCTTCAGCGCGCGGGCCCCGGCCAGGTCCACCTCGACCAGCACCGGCAGGCCCTTCTCCAGGGCCCGCTCGACGGGCGCGCGCGGGGTGCCGGAGCGCTGCAGGCCGCCGTGGATCTCGGCCCACTCCAGCAGGGCCCCCTCGGCGATCATGCGGTCGAACCCGGCGGGGCCGACGAAGTGGTAGTCGACACCGTCTACCTCGCCGGTGCGCGGGTCGCGGGTGGTGGCCGACACGGAGAAGAACAGGTCGGGCAGCAGGCCGCGCAGCGCGCGCACCACGCTGCTCTTGCCGACGCCGGAGGGGCCGGCCAGCACCACCAGCCGGCCCCGTCCGGGCGTCTCGGTCATGCCAGCGATCAGGTGAACTCGGCGAGCAGGGCCTTGCGCTGGCGGTCGCCGAGCCCGCGCAGGCGGCGGCTCTCGGCGATCTCCAGGCGCTCCATGGCCTGCGAGGCGCGGACCTTGCCCACGCCCGGCAGGGCCTCGAGCAGGGCGGAGACCTTCATCTTGCCGAGCACCTCGTCGGAGTCGGCCTCCTTGAGGACCTCCTCCAGCGTGGTGCCGCCGCTCTTGAGCCGGGCCTTCCACTCGGCCCGGGCCCGGCGCGCCTCGGCCGCCTTCTGCAGCGCGGCCGCACGCTGTTCCTCGGTCAGTTGGGGAAGGGCCACTGTCTCCTCCGTCTTTCGTGTGCGCGATGGGTCGCGGGAAGGGGCTCCCAGGTGCGTGCGTCCCCGGGTGTCCGCCGAACGTACCCACGGATCGGGTGTGGCGGGAACGGGGGGTCCACCTGTCTGTTCGACCCGCTCGCCCTCCGATCGGGTGGTGGGGACCACCGGTCGACGGCCGCGGCCGTCCGGCGCGTCCGCGCGACTCGCCGGAGGCGCCGTCCCCGGGTCCGCGGACCGCCCGGCGCACGCCGCCGCCGCTCGCGCCCCGCGGCCCCGGGGGCGCCGCCGGCCGGGGCCCGCGGGGCGCGCCGGACGGCGCCGCGCCGGTGCGGCGGGTGGTCGGCGGGCCGCCGACCGCCGGGGACGGACTGCACCGGCCGGCGGGCCCCGCGATAGTGGGGGCATGCGCAGCGGGGGAACGGCGGACGGGTTCGGCGCCGTCGTGGTCGGGTCGGGGCCCAACGGGCTGGTCGGCGCCGTGCGGCTGGCGGAGGCGGGGCTGCGGGTCCTGGTGGTCGAGGCCGCCGACCGGCCCGGGGGCGGTCTGCGGACCGAGGAGCTGACGCTGCCGGGGTACCGCCACGACGTCGGGGCGACGGTGCTGCCGCTCGGGGTGGCCTCGCCGGCGTTCCGGGCCCTGGGCATCGACCGCGACGTCACGTTCGACCACCCCCCGGTGCCGTGCGCGCACCCGCTGGACGACCGCCCGGCGGCGCTGGTGCAGCGCGACGCGGACGCGACCGCCGCGGGGTTCGGGCGCGACGCGGCGGCGTGGCGGGCGACGGTCGGCGCGGCCGCGCGGGCCGGCGACCGGCTCGTCGACACCCTGCTGGCGCCCCTGGACCTGCCCCCGGCGGCCCTGCTCGCCGCCGTCCGCTTCGGCGCCACCGGGGCGCTGCCGGCCGCGGTGGCGGGCCGGCTGTTCCGCGACGAGCCGGCGCGGGCCGCGTTCGCCGGGATGGCGGCGCACTCGGTGCTCGACTTCCGCCAGCCCGTCACGGCCGGCTACGGCATCCTGCTCGCCGCGCTGGCGCACTCGGCGGGCTGGCCGGTCGCGCGCGGGGGCTCGCAGAGCCTGGCCGACGCGCTCGTGGCGCGGGTGCGGGCGCGCGGCGGGGAGGTCGTCACGGGCCGGCGCGTCACCGACCTCGGCGAGCTCCCGCCCGCCGGGATCGTGCTGCTCGACCTCACCCCGCGCCAGGTCGTCGCCGTCGCGGGCCGCCGGCTGCCCGCGCGGTACCGGGCCCGGCTGGAGCGCTACCGGTACGGTCCGGGCGTGTTCAAGATCGACTACGCCCTCGACGGGCCGGTGCCGTGGCGCGACCCGGCGGTGGCGGCGGCGGGCACGGTGCACGTCGGCGGCACGTTCGCGGAGGTGGCCGCGGCCGAGCACGAGGTGGCGGCCGGGCGCCACGCCGCGCGGCCGTTCGTGCTGGCCGTGCAGGCGTCCGTGGCCGACCCGACCCGCGCCCCGGGCGGCGGGCACACGTTCTGGGCCTACTGCCACGTCCCCCACGGCTCGGACCGGGACATGACCGCGGAGATCGAGGCGCAGCTGGAGCGGTTCGCCCCCGGCTTCCGCGACCGCGTGCTGGCCCGGCACACCATGGGCCCCGCGGCGCTCCAGGCGTGGGACGCCAACCTCGTGGGCGGGGACGTCGGCGGCGGGTCGGGCGACTGGACCCAGTTCGTGTCCCGCCCGGTCCTCGCGGCCGACCCGTGGCGCACCCCGCTCCCGGGCGTCTACCTGTGCTCGTCGAGCACCCCGCCCGGCGGCGGCGCCCACGGCATGGGCGGCTGGTCGGCGGCCGGCCGCGCCCTGCGCGCCGTCGGCGCGACCGGCTGACGTCCGGGCCGAGCGCTGGGGGGTGCGGCCGGCGACGGAGCACTCCACCGGCCGGTGATCCCCGGTTCGGTGCACCGACGGCCGGATCCGGCCGGTCCCGCACCCGACCGGCGATCACGACGCTCGGCGGCGCGGACGAGCCTGCCTCCCACCGGTTCCGGCTCATGATCACCGGTCTGGTGCGCCGGCGGCCGCATCCGGCCGGTTCCGCACCGGAACGATGACCACGGCGTTCGAGCGGAGCACCGACGGGCTGACGGCGCAGCGCAGCCGGCGGTGGAGCCCTGCACCAGCCCCAGCCCGAGATCATCGATTCGGTGCGCCAGCGGTCGCGTGCGGCCGGTCCTGCACCGCAACGGCGATCATGACGTCCGGGCGGAGCGTCGACGGAGCGGACGGCGCGGTGCGGCCGGCGACGAGGTGCTGCGCCGACCCCGACCCCGTGACCACCGGATCGACGCACCGGCCGCCACACCGGCCGGTCCCGCACCGGACGGCGACCACGGTGCTCGCAGGGGGGAACGCGACGCCTCCAGCGAGTCCCGACCCGTGATCACCGGTTCGGTGCACCAGCGGCCACATCCGGCCGCTCCCGCACCGGAACGACGATCACGGTGCTCAGGGCGGCGGGAGGGGGACACCTGCTGCAGATCCCGACCCGTGATCACCGACCCGGTGCATTGCCGGCCACATCCGGCCCCTCCTGCACCAGGACGGCGATCACGGTGCTCGGCGGCGGGAACGGGATGCCTTCCACCGACCCCGTCCCCGTGATCGTCGAGCCGGTGCATCGGCGGCTCGATCCGGCCGGTTCAGCACCGGGACGGCGATCACGATGGCCGGACGGAGCGCCGACGGGGCGGGGCGGCCGGCGGCGGGCCGGTGCACCCACCCCGGCCCGTGATCACCGGCCCGGTGCACGGGCGGCCGGATCCGGCCGCTCCCGCACCGGAACGGTGATCAACCCCTCACACCCCCGCGGCCAGCGCGTCGCGCAGCTCGTGGGCCGCGGCGCGCAGGGCCGGGACGTCCGGGCCGGCCCGCAGGACGGAGCGGGAGGCGGCCGGCAGCACCACCCCGCGCAGGCCGGCGAAGCGGGCGGCGATCTCGGCCGGCCCGGCGCCCTGCGCCCCGACGCCGGGGGCGAGCACGGGGCCGTCGAGGGCGGACAGGTCGAGCCCGTGGTCGTGGGTGGCCCCGACGACGACGCCGACGAGACCGGGCCGGGTGGCGTTGCGGGCGGCGGCGCCGTCGACGACGGACTGGGCGACGGTCCGCTCCCCCAGCTGGGCGAGCTGCACGTCGACGCCCTCCGGGTTGGACGTGCGGGCCAGGACGAACACGCCCCGCCCGGCGTCGGCGGCGGCGTCCAGCGCCGGGGTGAGCGAGCCGAAGCCCAGGTAGGGCGACAGCGTGACGGCGTCGGCGCCCAGCGGCGCCCCGACGGCGAGGTAGGCGTCGGCGTAGCCGTCCATGGTGGAGCCGATGTCGCCGCGCTTGACGTCGAGCAGCGTCAGCGTGCCGCTGCCGGCGAAGGCGGTCAGCAGCCGCTCCAGCACCGCGATCCCGGCCGACCCGTGCCGCTCGAAGAACGCCGACTGCGGCTTGACCACGGCGACGTGCCCGGCGAACGCGGCCGCGCAGGCGTCGGCGAAGCGGGCGAGGCCGTCGGCGTCGTCGGTGAGGCCCCACTCGGCGAGCAGGGGCGCGTGCGGGTCGATGCCCGCGCACAGGGGGCCGTGCGCGGCGACGGCGGCGGCGAGCCGCTCCCCGAAGGTCACGTCGTCTCCAGCGAGGCGTGCAGGTCCTGCAGCGACCGCACGCCGATCCGCCCGGCCTTGAGCGCCTCGATCCCCTGCACCGCCGCGGCGGCGCCCTGCACGGTGGTGATGCACGGCACGCCGCGGGAGACGGCGGCGGCGCGGATCTCGTAGCCGTCGACGCGCGGGCCGGAGTTGCCGTACGGCGTGTTGACGATCATGTCGATCTTGCCGTCCAGGATGAGGTCGACGATCGTCTCGCCCCCCTCGAAGTGCTTGCGCACGACGGTCGGCACGATGCCGTGGCGGCGCAGGACGTCGGCGGTGCCCTCGGTGGCGAGGACCTCGAAGCCCAGGTCGGCCAGGCGGCGGATGGGGAAGACCAGGGCGCGCTTGTCCCGGTCGGCCACCGACACGAACACCCGGCCCGACACGGGCAGCGACCCGTACGCCCCGGCCTGCGACTTCGCGAACGCGGGACCGAAGGAGGCGTCGATGCCCATGACCTCGCCGGTGGACTTCATCTCGGGGCCGAGCAGCGGGTCGACGCCGGCGCCGGTGCGGGTGCGGAAGCGGTGGAACGGCAGCACCGCCTCCTTGACCGCGACGGGCGCGTCGGGCCCGAGCACGCCGCCGTCGCCCGCGGCCGGGAGCAGCCCCTCGCCCCGCAGCTGCGCGATCGTCGCCCCCAGCATGATCCGCGCGGCCGCCTTGGCCAGCGGCACGGCCGTCGCCTTGGAGACGAACGGCACGGTGCGCGAGGCGCGCGGGTTGGCCTCCAGCACGTAGAGGGTCTCGCCGTGCAGGGCGTACTGGACGTTGAGCAGCCCCCGCACGCCGATGCCGTGCGCGATGGCCTCGGTGGAGCGGCGCACCGCGGCGAGCACCGAGCGCCCCAGCGTGACGGGCGGCAGCGTGCACGAGGAGTCCCCGGAGTGGATGCCGGCCTCCTCGATGTGCTCCATCACCCCGCCGATGTAGACCTCGGTCCCGTCGCACAGGGCGTCGACGTCGATCTCGATCGCGTCGTCGAGGAACCGGTCGACGAGCACCGGGCGCTCGTCGCTGATCGTGGTGGCGCGGGCGATGTAGCCGGCGAGGGTGTCGTCGTCGTAGACGATCTCCATGCCCCGCCCGCCCAGCACGTAGGACGGCCGGACGAGCACCGGGTAGCCGATCCGCTCGGCGATGGCGCGGGCCTCGGCGAAGGAGGTGGCCATGCCGAACGCCGGCGCCGGCAGCCCGGCGCGCGCCAGCACCTCGCCGAACGCGCCGCGGTCCTCGGCCAGGTCGATCGCCGCGGCGCTCGTCCCGACGACCGGCACGCCGGCCGCGGTGAGCCGCGCGGCCAGGCCGAGCGGGGTCTGCCCGCCCAGCTGGACGACCACGCCGACGACCTCCCCGCTCTCCTGCTCGGCGTGCACGACCTCCATGACGTCCTCGAACGTCAGCGGCTCGAAGTAGAGGCGGTCGGCGGTGTCGTAGTCGGTGGAGACGGTCTCGGGGTTGCAGTTGACCATCACCGTCTCGAACCCGGCCGCCGACAGCGCCTGCACGGCGTGCACGCACGAGTAGTCGAACTCGATGCCCTGCCCGATCCGGTTGGGCCCCGAGCCGAGGATGAGCACCTTGGGCCGCTCGCGCTGCTCGGCCACCTCCGTCTCGGCCGCGGGGTCGGTCTCGTAGGCGCTGTAGTGGTACGGGGTCGTCGCGGCGAACTCCGCGGCGCAGGTGTCGACGGTCTTGTAGACCGGTCGGATCCCGAGGCGGTGGCGCAGCGCGCGCACGCCGTCCTCGCCGGCCAGCTCGGGGCGCAGGGCGGCGATCTGCCGGTCCGACACCCCGGCGCGCTTGGCCCGGCGCAGCAGCGCCGCGTCCAGCACGGGGGCGTCGAGGAGCTCGGTGCGCAGCTCGGTCAGCGCGGCGATCTGGTCGAGGAACCACGGGTCGATCCCCGACTCGGCCGCCACCCGCTCCACCGGCCGCCCGGCCCGCAGCTGCCGCTCGACGTCGTAGATCCGCCCGTCGACCGGGATCCGCACGTCCGGCACGCCCTCGGGGTCCGGGGTCGTCCAGAACCCGGCCGCGGCCGTCTCCATCGAGCGCAGCGCCTTGCCCAGCGCCTCGGGGAACGACCGGCCCAGCGCCATCGCCTCGCCGACGCTCTTCATCGTCGTCGTCAGCTCGGGGTCGGCACCGGGGAACTTCTCGAACGCGAACCGGGGGATCTTCACCGCGACGTAGTCCAGCGTCGGCTCGAAGGCCGCGAGGGTCTCGCCGGTGATGTCGTTGGGGATCTCGTCGAGCGTGTAGCCCAGCGCGAGCTTCGCGGCCATCTTCGCGATCGGGAAGCCGGTGGCCTTGGACGCGAGCGCGGAGGACCGCGACACCCGCGGGTTCATCTCGATGACGACCAGCCGGCCCGTGCCGGGGTGCACCGCGAACTGGATGTTGCAGCCGCCGGTCTCGACCCCGACGGCGCGCAGCACGGCGATGCCGACGTCGCGCATGGCCTGGTACTCGCGGTCGGTGAGCGTCATCGCCGGGGCGACGGTGATCGAGTCGCCGGTGTGCACGCCCATCGCGTCGACGTTCTCGATCGAGCACACGACGACGACGTTGTCCGCGCTGTCACGCATCAGCTCGAGCTCGTACTCCTTCCACCCGAGCACCGACTCCTCGATGAGCACCTCGGTGACCGGCGACGCGGCGAGCCCGCCGCCGGCCAGGCGCTCCAGGTCGGCGTCGCTGTGGGCCATCCCCGAGCCGAGCCCGCCCATCGTGAACGAGGGCCGGATGACCACGGGCAGGCCCAGCTCGGCGACCGCGGCGCGCACCTCGTCCATGGAGTGGCAGACGGCGCTGCGCGGCACGTCGCCGCCGACGGCCTGCACGATCTCCTTGAACCTCAACCGGTCCTCGCCGCGGCGGATGGCGTCGACGTCGGCGCCGATGAGCTCCACGCCGTGCCGGGTCAGCGCGCCGGAGTCGTGCAGCGCGATGGCGGTGTTGAGCGCGGTCTGCCCGCCCAGGGTGGCCAGGATCGCGGTGACGGGGTGGCCGGCGTCGCGCTCGGCGACGATCACCTTCTCGACGAACTCCGGGGTGATCGGCTCGACGTAGGTGGCGTCGGCGAACTCCGGGTCGGTCATGATCGTGGCCGGGTTGGAGTTGATCAGCGAGACGCGGACGCCCTCGGCGCGCAGCACCCGGCAGGCCTGCGTGCCCGAGTAGTCGAACTCGCAGGCCTGCCCGATGACGATCGGCCCGGAGCCGATCACGAGCACGTGGTCGATGTCGGTGCGGCGCGGCATCAGCCGTCCTCCCTGCGGTGGTGGCGGCCGGCCGCGCGCGACTCCATCAGCGCGGCGAACCGGTCGAACAGGACCTCGGCGTCGTGCGGGCCGGCGGCCGCCTCGGGGTGGTACTGGACGCTGAACGCGGGCGCGCCGATCAGCTCCATGCCCTCCACGCAGCCGTCGTTGGGGCAGGTGTGGGTGATCCGGGCCCGGCCGAACGGGGTGTCGAACTCCTCACCGGCCTCGCCCTGCACGGCGAAGCCGTGGTTCTGCGAGGTGATCGCCACCCGGCCGGTGGCGTGCTCGACGACCGGGATGTTGATGCCGCGGTGGCCGTAGCGCAGCTTGTAGGTGCCCCGGTCCAGCGCGCGGCCGAGGATCTGGTTGCCGAAGCAGATCCCGAACACCGGGACGCCGCGCTCCAGCACCTGCCGCGTCAGCGCGACCGGGCCGTCGGCCGTGGCCGGGTCGCCGGGGCCGTTGGACAGGAAGAACCCGTCGGGCGCCAGCTCCTCGATGGCCCCGATCGGGGTGGACGCCGGCAGCACGTGCGTCTCGATCCCCCGCCGGGCCAGCATCCGCGGCGTGTTCGCCTTGATGCCGACGTCGAGCGCGGCCACGCGGAACCGCGTCCCGCCCTGCGCCGGCACCACGTAGGGCTGCGCCGTGGTGACCGCGCCGTAGAGGTCGGCGCCCTCCATCGGCTCGCCCGCGCGCACCCGCGCGACGAGCTCGGCGTCGCCGGCCAGGGCGTCGCCCGAGAAGACCCCCGAGCGCATCGCCCCCCGCTCGCGCAGGTGGCGCACCAGCGCGCGGGTGTCGATCCCGGCCACGCCGACGATCCCCTGCTCGGCGAGCACGTCGGGCAGCGACCGGGTGGAGCGCCAGTTCGACGGCCGCCGCGCCGGGTCGCGCACGACGTACCCGGCCACCTGGATCGCGCCGGACTCGTCGTCCTCGTCGTTCCAGCCCGTGTTGCCGATGTGCGGCGCGGTCTGCACGACGATCTGCCGGTGGTACGACGGATCGGTCAGCGTCTCCTGGTAGCCGGTCATCCCGGTGGTGAACACGGCCTCGCCGAGCCCCTGCCCGCGGGCCCCGTACGCCTCGCCGCGGAAGATCCGCCCGTCCTCGAGGACCAGCACGGCTGTCATGTCGTCAGCACCTCTCCGTCCCGCGCGGTCACCCGACCGCGCAGCACCGTCGCGACGACCCGTCCGGGCAGCCGCATCCCCTCGTAGGGCGTGTTGGACGCCCGGCTGGCCAGCGCGGCGCCCCGCACCGTCCACTGGGCGTCCGGGTCGACGAGCGCGAACGTCGCCGGCTCGCCGACCGCGATCGGGCGCCCCTGGTCGGGCAGCCCGCCGATCTCCGCCGGGCGCTCCGACAGCACGCGGGCGACCCCGCGCCAGTCGAGCAGCCCCGGCTCCAGCATCGTGTGCAGCACCACCGACAGCGCCGTCTGCAGGCCCAGCATCCCCGGCCGGGCGGCCTGCCACTCGGTGTCCTTGTACTGCGCCGCGTGCGGCGCGTGGTCGGTGGCGACCGCGTCGACGACGCCCTCGGCCAGCGCCTCCCGCAGCGCACGGGTGTCGGCGGCCGTCCGCAGGGGCGGATTGACCTTGTTCACCGGGTCGTAGCCCGACAGGCGGGCGTCGGTGAGCAGCAGGTGGTGCGGCGCCACCTCCGCGCTGACCCGCACCCCGGCCGCCTTCGCCGCGCGCAGCACCTCGACGGTGCGCGCCGAGGAGACGTGGCAGACGTGCAGGCGGGCCCCGGCGTCGCGGGCCAGGGCGCAGTCGCGCGCGACGACGGTCTCCTCGGCCGCGGCGGGCCAGCCGGCCAGCCCCAGCCGCGAGGCGACCGGCCCCTCGTGGGCCTGCGCGCCGACCGTGAGCCGGTGGTCCTCCGCGTGCTGGGCGATCACGACGTCGAGCGCCGAGGCGTACTCCAGCGCGCGGCGCATGACCAGGGGGTCGTGCACGCACCGGCCGTCGTCGCTGAACACGCGCACCTGCGCGCGGCTCGCGGCCATCGTGCCCAGCTCGGCGAGCTGCGCGCCGGCCAGGCCGACCGTGACCGCGCCGACCGGGTGCACGTCGACCAGCCCGACCTCCGCGCCGCGCCGGGCCACGTGCTCGACGACGACGGCGGAGTCGGCCACCGGGTCGGTGTTGGGCATGGCGAGGACCGCGGTGAACCCGCCCAGCGCCGCCGCGGCCGAGCCGGTGGCGATGTCCTCGGACTCCTCGCCCCCGGGCTCGCGCAGGTGGACGTGCAGGTCGACGAAGCCGGGCAGCAGGACCGCGCCGTCCCCGTCGAGCAGCACCTCCCCGCCGAGGTCCGCCCCGATCGCCGTGACCACCCCGTCCTCGACCCGGACGTCGACGGCGTCCCCGCCGTAGGGGCGGACGTTCGCGATGATCATGCCGGCGCTCCCGCGAGCAGGTGGTAGAGGACGGCCATGCGGACGTGCACGCCATTGGCCACCTGCGCGAGCACGGCGGAGCGGGGCCCGTCGGCGACGGCCGGCGCGATCTCCATGCCGCGCACCATCGGGCCGGGGTGCAGGACGACGGCGTGCTCGGGCAGCAGCGCGGCACGGGCCTCCGACAGCCCGTAGCGCTGCGCGTACTCCCGCGCGGAGGGGAAGAAGCCGCCGTGCATGCGCTCGGCCTGCACGCGCAGCATCATCACCGCGTCCAGCGCGGGGAGCTCGGCGTCGAGCACCGGGGAGACGCGGCAGGGCCACTGCTCCACCCCCGCGGGCAGCAGCGTCGGCGGCGCGACCAGCACGACCTGCGCACCCAGGGTGGCCAGCAGCGCGACGTTGGACCGGGCCACGCGGCTGTGCAGGACGTCACCGACGATCCCGACCCGCTTCCCGGCGACCGCGCCGAGCCGGTCGCGGATCGTGGCCGCGTCGAGCAGCGCCTGGGTGGGGTGCTCGTGCGTGCCGTCGCCGGCGTTGACGATCGACGTGGTGTCGCCGACCCAGCCGGCGAGGCGGTGCGCCGCGCCCGAGGCGGGGTGGCGGACGACGACGCAGTCCGCGCCCATCGCGGCCAGGGTCAGCGCGGTGTCGCGCAGCGACTCCCCCTTGCCCGCGCTGGACCCGGACGCCGACACGTTGATCGTGTCCGCGCTCATCCACTTGCCCGCGGCCTCGAAGGAGACGCGGGTGCGCGTGGAGTCCTCGTAGAACACCGTGATCACGGTGCGGCCGCGCAGCGTGGGGAGCTTGCGCACCTCGCGGCCGAGCAGGGCCTGGCGGAGGCGGTCGGCGGTGTCGAGCAGGCCGGTCGCGGCGGCGGCGTCCAGGTCGGCGACGGACAGCAGGTGCTTCACGACACCGCCCGGCCGATCCGCACGCCGTCGACGCCGTCGGTCTCCTCCAGCAGCACGAGGATCCGCTCGTCGCGGGCGGTGGGCACGTTCTTGCCGACGTAGTCGGCGCGGATGGGCAGCTCGCGGTGGCCGCGGTCGACGAGCACCGCCAGCTGGACCGCGCGGGGGCGGCCGTGGTCGGCCAGGGCGTCGAGCGCGGCGCGGACGGTGCGGCCCGACATCAGCACGTCGTCGACGAGGACGACGAGGCGGTCGTCGAGCCCGCCCTCGGGCACCGCGGTGCCCTCCAGGGCGCGCGCGGGGCGGCGGCGCAGGTCGTCGCGGTACAGGGTGGTGTCGACCGCCCCGACCTCGATCTCGACCCGCCCGCCCGCCGTGCCGGCGAACTCGCCGATCGCGGCGGCGAGGCGGCGGGCCAGCACCGCGCCCCGGGTGGGGATGCCGATGAGGACGGGCGCGTCCGCGGCGTCCGGGCCGACGGCCGTCTTCTCGATGATCTGGTGCGCGATGCGCGCGACGGTGCGGGTGACGTCGGCGGCGCTGAGCAGTTCCCGGTCGCCCGGGCCGCGCGCCCCGTCCCCGCGGCGGTCGTCCGCCACTGGGCTCTCTCCTTCCCCGCCTCACCGGACGGGCTTAAAGGATCCGTTGGTTGCCACGCGACGCTACCAGCGCGGCCCCCGCGCCCCGTCGCCAGCGGCGGCGGGCCGCGGCGGTCGCCACCCTCCGGAGTCCCAGGGGTCACAGGCCGGTCACACTCCGGTCACGGAAGAGACGGCTCGTACCTACTTCCGAGACCCTCCGACGGGCTGTCGATCAGCCATTAGGGTGGAAGTGGCCGGTCGGAGGGCCCAGCCCTCCGACTCGGCTTGACCGATCGGTCACGCTCAGCGCATGATTACTCTCCGTATAAACATTTGGATCCGACGGTGGCCGCGGCCGCAGGGGGCACCGCCCGAGGATCCCCCGGGGCTCGACCGAGACCCGGGACCCCCGGCAGCACGACGATCCCGGGCGCGGCCGGGACCAGTGAGTGAGGAGGTCGCCGCATGGGCGACTACGCGAAGGCGCTCGGCGGGAAGCTGCGCGCGATCCGGCAGCAGCAGGGGCTGTCGCTGCACGGCGTCGAGCAGAAGTCCGGCGGGCGGTGGAAGGCGGTGGTCGTGGGGTCCTACGAGCGCGGCGACCGCGCCGTCACCGTGCAGAAGCTGGCCGAGCTGGCCGACTTCTACGGCGTGCCCGTGGCCGAGCTGCTCCCCGAGGGCCGCGTGCCGTCCGGCTCGGAGCCGGCCACGAAGATCGTGATCAACCTGGAGCGGCTGCAGCAGCTCCCGGCGGACAAGGTGGGCCCGCTGGCCCGCTACGCCGCCGCCATCCAGAGCCAGCGCGGCGACTACAACGGCAAGGTGCTCTCGATCCGCGCCGAGGACCTGCGGTCGCTGGCGATCATCTACGACAAGAGCCCGGGCGAGCTGACCGACCAGCTCATCGACTGGGGAGTGCTCCCCCCGGAGGCCCGCCCGGCCCCGTGACGGCCCGGCACCTGGGGAAGGGTGCCGGTCTGCGGTTGCAGGAAGGCCACCTTCACGCAAGCTCCTTGCGTGAAGGTGGCCTTCCTG